>OAUE01000028.1_pt1 | contig 125339 bp, 113 predicted proteins | sample 1476131 | NCBI WGS metagenome assembly OAUE01 (sample SAMEA2580003, study PRJEB22360) | human gut metagenome | reverse complement strand
TTGCGCAGCAACGGCCCGGAGGGTGGCGGGCAGGACGCCCGCCATAAACTGCCAGGCATCAAATAAAGTGAAGAAGCCCATCCTGACGGATGGGCTTTTTTGCGTCTGTGCGGGATGAAAACCGCCGGATGCGGCGTGCCGCCTTATCAGACCTACAAAAGCCCGTCAGTGTAGGCCTGATAAGCGCAGCGCATCAGGCTCATCACAACATCACGGTTACCATCTTATCCATTGCGTAACAAAATCAGCAAGTTGCTGTATGTCGTTGATATCTAACAATGGAACATCCACCGTCAGCGGAATATCACTGGCAACCGCGATAACATATTCGTCTATCGCCAATTCTTCAGGACTATGCCCGCAATCGTCACGAAAAAGCACGATCTTAGCGACAGGTTCATGCTTAAACCCTTCAACCAGCACCAGGTCCAACGTCGCTGCATCCATCCGGCTTACCAGATACGCTAAATCCAGTTCGGGCTCTTCCGGTGTTTCTACCATTAATGCCCAACGTTGCTGGCTGGCGACCAGCGTTTGTGCTGCACCGGCTTTACGCAGTTCATAGCTATCTTTACCGGGCTTGTCGACATCCATATTGTGATGAGTATGTTTAATCAATCCGGGACGTATACCTCTGGCACGTAGTTCCGGGATCAACTTTTTGAGCAGCGTGGTTTTTCCCGTGCCGCTCCATGCCGCAATGGCGAGTAATGGGATCATGATTTATCCTGCCATTTTGCAAGCTCTTCGGGGGTGTTCACGTTTACGAACGCATCTTTATGATCGCTGAAATCGACAGCATGGCCGCCAGCCAGACGCATAAAGACCATGACACGTCGTTCACCGGACTGAAGATAATCCTGCAGCAAAGGCTGCATAGAGCGGTGCATCAGCGCAATGGTTGGGTGATCTCTTTCCCCATCATGCACCCAGACAACGGGAGCAGCTTTGCGCTGCTCTTTTAGACGAGCGACCAGATCGTGAGGAATATAGGGCATATCGCACGGGCAAAACAGAAACCACTCCCCCGTTTGCTGCAGGAATACCGATAGCATCCCGGCCAGTGGGCCAGGGAAATCGGCCAAGGAATCGGGAATAACTTTCAGGCCGCTTTGCTGGTATATATCCCGGTGGCGATTGGCATTCACCACCACGGTTTCGACCTGCAAAGCGAGAATGTCGGCCACATGTCGCCAAAGAGGTTTACCGTCCAGTTCAAGCAGACCTTTATCGGCCCCACCCATCCGTCTGGCCTTACCGCCAGCCAGCACAACCCCTGTTATTGCACTATCCAGAATCACTGATATCGCCTCTTTTAATGTGGGATTGACCCTGCTAACGTATCTGTATTGAGCCTAAGGAGCACAACCATGAAATGTAAACGTCTGAATGAAGTTATTGAACTCCTCCAGCCTGCCTGGCAGAAGGAACCCGATCTTAACCTGATGCAATTTTTGCAGAAACTGGCGCAAGAGTCAGGTTTTGACGGCGAACTGGCGGATTTAACTGATGACATTCTGATCTATCACCTGAAAATGCGAGACTCAGCGAAGGATGCTGTCATCCCAGGTATTCAGAAAGATTATGAAGAAGATTTTAAAACCGCACTACTCCGCGCTCGTGGCGTAATTAAAGAGTAAAAGCTTGTAATCGCCGCCACCGAAAGCGCTGCGAAATGATATCCTGAATCATTCGTAGTATTTTCCGGATGATGGGATGAACGACAACGCTTTTAATTTCCAGACGCTACACCCGGATACCATCATGGATGCACTGTTTGAGCAGGGGATCCGGGTGGATTCCGGGCTTACCCCGCTTAACAGCTATGAAAACCGTGTCTATCAATTCCAGGACGAAGACCGTCGACGCTTTGTCGTTAAGTTTTATCGCCCTGAACGTTGGTCTGTCGATCAGATCCAGGAAGAGCACCAGTTTGCTCTGGAACTGGTAAGTGATGAAGTCCCGGTAGCTGCGCCGTTGGTACTGAACGGCCAAACGCTGTTAAGCCACCAGGGTTTCCATTATGCGATCTTCCCCAGCGTCGGTGGGCGCCAGTTTGAGGCCGACAACATCGATCAGATGGAGGCGGTCGGGCGCTATCTCGGGCGTATGCACCAGACCGGATCCAAGTGTACTTTTGCCTTCCGACCGACGATTGGCCTTGAAGAATACCTGACTGAGCCGCGTAAAGTTTTTGAACACGCACAGCTTATCCCATCAGGGCAAAAAGCGGCTTTCCTGAAGGCAACGGATGCGCTTATCGCGGTGGTTACCGATCGCTGGCATACGCGTTTTACTACGTTACGCCTGCACGGTGATTGTCATGCCGGTAATATTCTGTGGCGCGATGGCCCGATGTTTGTCGATTTAGATGATGCCCGCAATGGTCCGGCTATTCAGGATTTATGGATGCTCCTCAATGGTGATAAAGCTGAACAACGCATGCAGCTAGAAACCATTATCGAGGCTTATGAAGAGTTTAGTGAGTTCGACATCTCTGAAATCGGACTGATAGAACCTTTACGCGCTATGCGTTTAGTTTATTATCTTGCCTGGCTGATTCGACGTTGGGCTGACCCTGCGTTCCCAAAAAACTTCCCGTGGTTAACCGGGGAAGATTACTGGCATCGTCAGACCGCGACCTTTATTGAGCAGGCAAAAATTCTGCAAGAGCCCCCCTTACAATTAACGCCAATGTATTAATCGGAGAAACTTGAACATGAAAAAAATATGGCTGGCGCTGGCTGGTATGGTCTTAGCTTTTAGCGCATCTGCAGCGCAGTTCCAGGATGGTAAACAATACATCACCCTGGAGAAGCCTGTTGCGGGTGAACCACAAGTGTTGGAGTTCTTCTCCTTCTACTGCCCGCACTGCTATCAGTTTGAAGAAGTGCTTCATGTATCTGATAACGTGAAGAAAAAACTGCCGGAAGGTACTAAGATGACCAAATACCACGTCGAGTTTCTCGGGCCTTTGGGCAAAGATCTGACGCAGGCATGGGCGGTTGCAATGGCGCTGGGCGTTGAAGATCAGGTCACTGTTCCGCTGTTTGAAGGGGTTCAGAAAACCCAGACTGTTCAGTCTGTTGCTGATATCCGTAAAGTGTTTGTCGATGCGGGTATTAAAGGCGAAGACTATGATGCGGCATGGAACAGCTTCGTAGTGAAATCTCTCGTGGCACAGCAGGAAAAAGCAGCGGCTGATTTACAGCTGCAGGGCGTTCCGGCGATGTTCGTGAATGGCAAATATCAGGTCAACCCGCAGGGCATGGATACCAGCAGCATGGATATCTTTGTACAACAGTATGCGGATACCGTGAAATATCTGGTCGGTCAGAAGTAAAAGCAAAAGCCGGTCACTGACCGGCTTTTTTATTTGCAGCTTTAATCGCGTCGAGCTGCGCGTCTTTCTCACTCCACAGCGTATTCAACCACAGCTGAAAGCGGCGCTTGAATGCCTTATCGTTCACGTAATCACCGTGTAACTCTTCATGGATTGGCTCCAGATTCACCCGCACGACAATCCTCGTTAGCTTACCGCTCAGCATATCGTAGAACGGTCGGCTACTGTTTTCCGGATAGCACAACGTGACATCCAGCATTTTATCGAACTGTGACCCCAGCACATTTAATGCCATCGCAATACCGGCCGCCTTGGGGGGGAGCAGGTTTTGATAAGGAGAACGGGTTTGCTCACGCTTCTCATGAGTAAACCGCGAACCTTCGACAAAATTCACAATGGTTGTCGGGTGCGCACGAAATTTCTCGCAGGAACGACGCGTCGTTTCGACATCTTTACCACGGCGTTCCGGATGGCGAAGCAGATAGCCACGTGAATAGCGTTTCATAAACGGCATATCCAGAGCCCAGCAAGCCAGGCCAATAAAGGGCACCCAGGCCAACTGCTGCTTGAGGAAATATTTATTCATCGGGATGTGCTTACGGAACAGAACGCAAAGCACAACGATATCGGCCCAGCTGTAATGATTACAAATGAGCAGATACCAGTTTTTCTTGCTAAGACCTTCCAGTCCTTCAACGTCCCACTTCAGCCGTGGATTAAGGTGCAGCAGTAGCGCCAGACCTTCACACCAGCAGTACATCATGAAATTACAGAAGACGGAAACCTTGCGCCAGACGACAGGAATGGGCAACAGGAGTTTCACAACCCCGGCAAGGATGATTGGCACAGAACAAAAAATCGTGACCAATATGGTCAATACGATACTCAGCAACAGCGTTATCGCAGCGAGTATTCTCGTCATAATTAAATTATTCAAAAGGTTAGCCATAGACAGTGCGCGAAAGAGGCGCAAGGGGCTGATTTTATCAGAAAACGAACCAAATGATGGATCTTCCCTGAATAGAAAAAAAGAGAATATCTATCCACATCAGGATATAAGCTGTAAAAATGGAATAAAATGTCGTGAGTTTATTTAACTAATTGAAATTATTGTATAAATACAATTGGGTATTAATTGCCTTGCTATATTTAAAGAGCTGAAAATTATTTATTCACAAAGTTATCCACAGCTGTCTTTGCGAGCAAAGCAGAAGATCTGCAAAAGTTTTTCGACAAATGCGGCGAAAAACTCATGTTTTCATCCTGTCTGTGGCATCCTTTACCCATAATCTGATAAACAGGCACGGACATTATGGTTCAGATCCCAGAAAACCCACTTATCCTTGTAGATGGCTCATCTTACCTGTATCGCGCATACCACGCGTTCCCACCGCTGACTAACAGCGCAGGAGAACCTACGGGCGCGATGTACGGTGTCCTCAACATGCTGCGTAGCTTGATTCTGCAATATCAACCAACCCATGCAGCGGTGGTATTCGACGCCAAGGGTAAAACCTTCCGTGATGAATTATTCGAACATTATAAGTCTCACCGCCCACCGATGCCGGACGATCTGCGTGCGCAGATTGAACCTCTGCATGCGATGGTAAAGGCGATGGGGCTGCCACTGTTGGCTGTTTCTGGCGTGGAGGCGGACGATGTTATCGGTACACTGGCGCGGGAAGCAGAGAAGATCGGTCGCCCGGTGCTGATTAGCACCGGTGATAAAGATATGGCTCAGTTGGTGACGCCGAATATCACCCTTATCAACACCATGACCAATACGATCCTCGGCCCGGATGAAGTGGTAAATAAGTACGGCGTCCCGCCGGAACTGATCATCGATTTCCTGGCGCTAATGGGTGACTCCTCAGATAACATTCCTGGCGTTCCAGGCGTAGGCGAAAAAACCGCTCAGGCACTGCTGCAGGGGCTAGGTGGGCTGGATACCCTCTATGCAGAATCAGACAAAATAGCGGGGCTGACCTTCCGTGGTGCGAAAACCATAGCGGGCAAACTTGAGCAGAACAAAGAGGTGGCGTACCTCTCTTATCAATTGGCTACCATCAAAACGGATGTTGAGCTGGAATTGACCTGTGAGCAGCTGGAAGTCCGTCAGCCCGCTGCAGAAGAACTGCTTGGCCTGTTTAAACAGTATGAATTTAAACGTTGGGTTACCGACGTTGAAGCGGGTAAATGGCTACAGGCGAAAGGGACGAAACCGGCGGCAAAACCGCAAGAAACTATTGTCGTCGATGAAACGCCCGAGGAACCGGCCACGGTTCTTTCGTATGAAAACTATGTGACGATTCTGGACGAAGCGACGCTGGAAGAGTGGATCGCTAAGCTGAAAAAAGCACCTGTCTTTGCCTTCGATACTGAAACTGACAGCCTGGACAACATTTCCGCAAATCTGGTTGGCCTGTCTTTTGCCATTGAACCGGGTGTGGCGGCGTATGTTCCTGTTGCTCACGATTACCTGGATGCCCCTGACCAGATCGCGCGCGACCGTGCGCTGGAGCTGCTAAAGCCGCTGCTGGAAGATGAGAACGCGCACAAAGTCGGGCAAAACCTGAAGTACGATCGCGGCATCCTGGCGAACTATGGCATCGAGCTGCGCGGCATCACCTTTGACACCATGCTCGAATCCTACATTCTTAACAGCGTCGCTGGACGACACGATATGGACAGCCTGTCGGACCGCTGGCTGAAACATAAAACCATCACCTTTGAAGAGATCGCCGGAAAAGGCAAAAACCAGCTGACCTTTAACCAGATAGCACTGGAAGAGGCTGGCCGTTACGCTGCGGAAGACGCCGACGTTACGCTACAGCTGCATCTGAAAATGTGGCCAGAATTGCAGCAGCATAAAGGGCCGTTGAACGTCTTTGAAAATATCGATATGCCGCTGGTGCCGGTTTTGTCTCGCGTTGAGCGCAACGGTGTGAAAATCGATCCGGCTGTTCTGCACAAGCATTCAGAAGAGCTGACGCTGCGTTTGAATGAGCTGGAGCAAAAAGCGCACGAGATCGCCGGAGAAGCGTTTAACCTCTCTTCCACTAAGCAACTGCAAACTATCCTGTTTGAAAAGCAGGGTATTAAGCCGTTGAAGAAAACCCCTGGCGGCGCGCCATCAACGTCGGAAGAGGTACTGGAAGAGCTCGCGCTGGATTACCCATTGCCGAAAGTTATCCTGGAATATCGTGGTTTAGCAAAACTGAAGTCGACCTATACGGATAAGCTTCCGTTGATGATTAACAAGAAAACCGGGCGCGTGCACACCTCATACCATCAGGCGGTTACTGCCACCGGGCGCTTGTCTTCAACGGATCCAAACCTGCAAAACATCCCGGTACGTAATGATGAAGGTCGTCGTATTCGTCAGGCGTTCATTGCGCCAGAAGACTACCTGATTGTCTCTGCGGACTACTCACAGATTGAACTGCGTATCATGGCGCACCTTTCACGTGATAAAGGTCTGCTTACCGCGTTTGCCGAAGGGAAAGACATTCACCGCGCAACGGCGGCAGAAGTCTTTGGTTTACCGCTTGATTCTGTGACCAGCGAGCAACGCCGCAGCGCTAAAGCCATTAACTTCGGTTTGATCTACGGGATGAGCGCCTTTGGTTTGGCGCGCCAGTTGAATATTCCGCGCAAAGAAGCACAGAAGTACATGGATCTCTACTTTGAACGCTACCCTGGTGTGTTGGAATACATGGAACGCACCCGAGCGCAGGCGAAGGAGCAAGGCTATGTAGAAACGCTGGAAGGTCGCCGTCTCTATTTACCGGATATTAAATCCAGTAATGGTGCTCGTCGCGCTGGTGCTGAACGTGCGGCCATTAACGCCCCGATGCAGGGAACTGCTGCAGACATTATCAAACGAGCCATGATTGCCGTGGATGGATGGCTGCAAACCGAGCAACCGCGCGTGCGCATGATCATGCAGGTACACGATGAACTGGTGTTTGAAGTGCACAAAGATGATCTGGAAAGCGTCTCCAAAAAGATCCACCAACTGATGGAAAACGAGACTCAGATTGACGTGCCGTTGCTGGTGGAAGTCGGGAGTGGTGAAAACTGGGATCAGGCGCACTAAGGGTTTACTTAATAACGCTCCTTTTTCGTAACTAAGCAACATAAGAGAGAGCTTTTTGTGATGTCCATTAGAATTCCCTATGTAAGGAATGAAAAAAAATTACAAAAAGTGCTTTCTGAGCTGCTCAAAAAAGAGTAAAGTTATTCTCGTAGGGTACAGAGGTAAGATGTTCTATCTTTCAGACCTTTTACTTCACGTAATCGGATTTGGCTGAATATTTTAGCCGCCCCAGTCAGTAATGACTGGGGCGTTTTTTATTGTGCGAAAGAAAAGTTTTGCACATGCTGTAGGCCGGATAAGACGCGCAGCGGCGTCATCCGGCATATCGGTGGGTTATTCCCCTTCCTGCACCTCTTCAACCGGTGCCAGTTCACTAAACCAGCTATCCAGTTTTTGCCGCAGTTTGTCCACACCCAGTTTTTTCAGCGATGAAAATGCTTCTACCTGCACATCACCGTTAAATGCCAGTACGGCTTCACGTACCATATTCAGCTGCGCTTTGCGTGCACCGCTGGCCAGCTTATCTGCTTTAGTCAGCAGTACCAGAACCTGAACGTTGCTCTCAACTGCCCACAGGATCATCTGTTGATCGAGATCTTTTAACGGATGACGAATATCCATCAGCACTACCAGACCTTGCAGGCTCTGACGCTTTTCCAGATATTCAGCCAGCGCGCGCTGCCATTTACGCTTCATTTCTTCTGGAACTTCGGCATAACCGTATCCTGGCAAATCGACCAGGCGTTTGCCGTCAACGACTTCAAACAGGTTGATGAGCTGAGTACGACCCGGCGTTTTAGATGTACGCGCCAGACCTTTTTGATTCGTCAGGGTATTTAGCGCACTGGATTTGCCTGCGTTGGAACGGCCAGCAAAAGCCACTTCGATACCGGTATCGGAAGGTAAGTGGCGAATATCAGGCGCACTCATCACAAAGTGCGTCTGTTGATAATTCAAGTTAGTCAAAGCAGTCCTCTCCATCAATCAGGGCTTTGCAGCGATTATACCTGAACCCCAGCAAAAGGCTGGTTTTTCGACGAGTGGGCTGTGTAAGTAAAAACCTCGCGCTTTGTGAGACATTGCCGACAGTTTCTATACGAGATGACAGAGTAAAAAATGACAGAACTAAAATAAATCATATGGTTACATTTGGGCGCTATTCTTAAAATCAGAAATTGTTACCCAGGTTACTTGTACGTTTAAACCAAAACGGTAAAGTAGCGTCCATAGCGAGGAAGCTGAAAGGATAGACGACTCAGGATGAGGGTCAGGAGCGCCAGGAGGCGAAGACACAGGATTGTCAGGAAGACAAACGTCCGGAGACGTTAGTAAAAGGAAATGGAAACAACACGGAATGTTAGAGGCTAAGGGAAAAACAGGGTGTGTTGATAGCCAACAGGGATTGTAGAGCCCGTAAGGGTTGAGAGTCAGGAAAAAAGGCGACAGATTACTCTGTCGCCTTTTTTCTTTATTTCTGCTAGATTCCGGCGCAATTATATACTGAATAAAAACAGCCAAAGACGAATCATGATGAAACCAACTTCTACACCACGCGGTAAAGGTCCTGCAAAAGCGCGTCGTAAAACACGCGAAGAAATTAACCAGGAAGCTCGCGACCGTAAGCGCCAGAAAAAACACCGTGGTCATGCGGCAGGTAGCCGTGCGTCCGGTAGCGAAGGCGCATCTGGTGGCGGAAACCAAAATAAGCAAAAAGATCCTCGTATTGGCAGCAAAACCCCCATTCCATTGGGCGTGACAGAAAAAGTCACCAAACAGCACAAACCGAAGAGTGAGAAACCTATGCTTTCACCACAGGCTGAGTTGGATTTACTGGAAACGGATGAGCGCCTGGATGCGCTGCTGGAGCGTCTTGAAGCAGGAGAAACCCTGAGCGCGGAAGATCAGTCCTGGGTTGATGCCAAGCTGGACCGCATCGATGAGCTGATGCAAAAGCTGGGTCTTTCTTACGATGACGAGGAAGAAGAGGAAGAAGAAGAAAAGCAGGAAGACATGATGCGCCTGCTGAAAGGCGGCAACTAACGGTTTTACACCGTGGGTCTTCCCGTCCTGCTTATAACCCTTCCGGTTATATGTTATCTGGTGTGGTTATTCGTTAAACTACAGCGGTTGTCGCGGCGACAGAAGTGGCTGCGCAACCGACTTATCACCCGTACTGGGGTTAAGTCGGTACGCCGTACCCGCCAGAGACGCCATCGGAAGGAGTGAGCATGTCAGAGCAGTTAATAGACTGGGACCTGGCCCTGATCCAGAAATATAACTATTCCGGGCCACGATATACCTCGTACCCGACCGCGCTGGAGTTTTCTGAAGACTACGGCACCGAAGCATTTCTAAAGGCCGTGGCGCGTTATCCTGAGCGTCCTCTCTCGCTGTACGTCCATATCCCGTTCTGCCACAAGCTGTGCTACTTCTGCGGCTGTAACAAGGTCGTGACTCGCCAGCAGCATAAAGCCGATCAATACCTCGATGTCTTAGAACAAGAAATTATTCATCGCGCACCGCTGTTCGCCGGACGTCATGTCAGTCAGCTGCACTGGGGCGGCGGCACGCCAACGTATCTGAATAAAGCGCAAATCAGTCGTTTGATGTCGCTGCTGCGTAGCAACTTTAACTTTAACGACGACGCCGAAATTTCGATCGAAGTGGATCCGCGTGAAATTGAGCTGGATGTGCTTGATCATTTACGCGCTGAAGGTTTTAACCGCCTGAGCATGGGGGTGCAGGACTTCAATAAAGAAGTTCAGCGCCTGGTGAACCGTGAGCAGGATGAGGAATTCATCTTTGCACTGCTGAATCATGCGCGTGAGATTGGCTTTACCTCGACGAATATCGATCTGATTTATGGTTTGCCAAAACAGACGCCGGAAAGTTTCGCCTTCACCCTGAAACGCGTTGCTGAGCTGAATCCAGACCGACTGAGCGTCTTTAACTACGCGCACCTGCCAACGCTGTTTGCCGCTCAGCGTAAGATTAAAGATGCCGACCTGCCCAGCGCGCAGCAGAAGCTGGATATCCTGCAGGAAACCATCTCTTCACTGACCGAAACTGGCTATCAGTTCATTGGCATGGATCACTTTGCCCGCCCAGATGACGAACTGGCCATTGCTCAACGCAAGGGTGTGCTGCATCGTAATTTCCAGGGTTATACCACCCAGGGTGATACCGATCTGCTGGGAATGGGCGTGTCAGCCATCAGTATGATTGGTGACAACTACGCGCAGAACCAGAAAGAGCTGAAGCGCTATTATCAGCAGGTAGACGAGCAGGGGGACGCGCTGTGGCGCGGAATTGCCCTGACCCGTGACGACTGCATTCGTCGGGATGTTATTAAGCTCCTGATCTGCAACTTCCGCCTCGACTATGCCGCTGTGGAACAGCAATGGGATCTGAACTTCGCTGACTATTTTGCCGAAGACCTGAAACTGCTGGCACCGCTGGCGAAGGATGGGCTGGTGGATGTCAATGAGAAGGGGATTCAGGTCACGCCGAAGGGCCGTCTGCTGATCCGTAATATTTGCATGTGCTTCGATGCGTATCTGCGCCAGAAAGCGCGGATGCAGCAATTCTCGCGGGTGATTTAACGCTTTTCCGGGTGGCGCTTCGCTTACTGTGCCTACGAAAATCTCACTACGTAGGTCGGGTAAGCGAAGCGCCACCCGGCGAACCCGCTAGCTGAACAGCCCAACCAGCGCTGCGCACAATACTGCGGCGACCGCAGTTTGTGGCGTATGGCTTTCGACCGCACCGCTCGACAGCAGATTAATGATTGATTCCAGCATGATGACTTCCCCCCGTTAGTCGGGCACGATCATACTTAACTCATCGGAACAGTAAAGCGCAAAATAGCAGCTATTTGCGCTCAATTATTAATCTTTACACAGTGACGATATGTCACTCCATTCCGAGTTCTTTTAGCTTACGCGTCAAGGTATTACGACCCCAACCGAGCAAGCGTGCCGCTTCCTGTTTATGCCCCTGGGTATGACGTAGCGCGGTAGTCAACAGCGTGCGCTCCATCTCTGGTTGGGCCTCAGAAAGCAAGTTTTGATGACCGGAGCGTAATGCCCGATCCGCCCACTGTGCCAATAGCGTTGCCCAACTATCCGGCTGCATATGGGACGGTGCATCTGGCACAGAGGTTTCAAACAGCTCGGTTGGTAAGTCCTGAATCAGTACTTCCTGCCCGGCGGCCATGACGGTTAACCAGCGGCAGGTATTCTCAAGCTGACGCACGTTACCTGGCCAGGCCAGACGGGTGAGCGCAGCCTCGGTTTCCGGGTGTAATTGTTTGGCTTCCACCCCCAGTTCGCGGGCGGCTTCCTGCAGGAAATGACGCGCCAGGCGGGGGATATCTTCCCGACGTTCGCGCAGTGGCGGCAGATGTACCCGAATGACGTTCAGGCGATGGAATAAGTCCTCACGGAATTTGCCTTCCTGCACGCGCAGTTCAAGATTCTGGTGCGTGGCGGCGATAATGCGTACATCTACCTTTACGGGCGCGTAACCGCCAACGCGGTAAAACTGTCCGTCGGCTAATACGCGCAATAAACGCGTTTGCACGTCCAGCGGCATATCGCCAATTTCATCGAGGAACAACGTACCGCCGTCGGCCTGTTCAAAGCGCCCCTGACGAATGGTATTCGCCCCGGTAAACGCGCCTTTCTCGTGGCCAAACAGCTCAGATTCGATCAAATCTTTCGGGATTGCCGCCATGTTCAGCGCGATAAACGGCGCTTTGACGCGTGGGCTATGACGGTGCAACGCATGGGCGACCAGCTCTTTACCGGTTCCTGACTCCCCATTAATCAATACGCTGATTGAAGACCGGGACAGGCGACCAATAATGCGAAAGACGTCCTGCATTGCTGGCGCTTCGCCGATGATGTCGGTTGTGGGGCCGTTAATCTGAACATTTCGCGGCTGCTGCTGTTCCTGATAATGACTGATGGCGCGCTCGACCAGCGCCACCGCTTCATCAATATCAAAAGGTTTGGGCAGATAATCAAACGCTCCTTGCTGATAGGCGCTGACGGCGGCATCCAGATCGGAGTGCGCGGTCATTATGATGACCGGAAGCATCGGATGCCGCTGTTTAATCTGTTTTAACAGCGTCAGGCCGTCCATACCTGGCATGCGGATATCCGACAACAGCACGTCCGGCGTTTTGCTGGCCAGCGCGTCCAGTACCTCTTTACCACTTTCAAATGTGGTACAGCTTAGCCCTGCCCCTGCGAGCGCACGTTCAAGCACCCAACGGATGGAACTATCGTCATCAACGACCCAGACTATTCCTCGTTGCATAAACGTCACCTTATTTCCTGATAGGCAGGTAAACCGAGAACTCGGTATGACCCGGCCAACTGGTAAATTCAATTTTGCCGGAATGTTGATCAATCAAATTGCGGGCGATAGATAATCCAAGGCCGGTACCGCCTTCGCGACCGCTAACCATTGGGTAGAACAGCGTATCCTGCAAATGCGAGGGAATACCTGGACCGTTATCCTCTACATCAATTCGTGCCGCCAGACGGTAACGCATGCCGTGTAGCGTGAGCTGAAACGCGGTGCGGGTGCGCAGAATGATCTCGCCGCCTTCCGGTCCCAGCGCCTGCAAAGCATTGCGTACGATGTTCAGCAAAACCTGCTCGATCTGGTCCGGGTCGTGCAGTAATTCGGGCAGACTTGGGTCGTAATCCCGGATTAGCGTGACGTTTTCCGGCAGCTCCATCGAGACCAGCGCCACCACGCGTTCCGCCACTTTGTGAATACTTTCCGTGATGTGCATGCCGGGCTGTTGTGGCCCCAGCAGACGGTCGACCAGATTACGCAGGCGGTCCGCCTGTTCAATAATGACTTTGGTATATTCGGTCAGCGCCGGGTCCGGAAGCGCTTTACTGAGAAGTTGCGCCGCACCGCGTAATCCGCCCAGCGGGTTTTTAATTTCATGTGCCAGACCACGCACCAGATCGCGGGCAGCAATCTGCTGGGCGTGCTGGAGCTGTTCCTGACTCAGACGGCGCTGGTTATCCATAGGGGCCATCTCCAGCAAGATAAGGCCATCAGGCAGCCTCTGAGCGGTCACAGAGAGGATATGTGAGTGGCTGTCTATCACCAGCGTCACTTCGTTATCCGTAAAGCCCTGGCCTGCTTCCAGGCTCTCTCGCATCAGTCCGATGTTTAAGGAGAAATAACTCAACAGATCGGGAAGCGGTGTACCAAACAGTTTGCGGGAGCTTTGGGCGAGTAGCTGCTGTGCCGCCGGGTTGGCGTAATGTACAGCCAGCTCATCGTCGACGAGTAAGATGCTGTTGATTAAAGAATTTAGGATCTGCCCAGCATCGGGCAGCGTGCTGGTTGCCATTCAGCAGTCTCCTGAAAAGTGTTGCACCAATTTAGTGCATTATAGCTTTTTACATCAAAAAAGCGCGAAAAAGCAGGTTGTTAGTGGAGAAAAAAGCCCATCCAGAGATGGGCTACAGATGACTGGCAAACATAGATGCCGGATGGCGGATTTGCCTTATCCGGCCTACAAGGTAATGTTACCCTCCAGGCCTGATAAGTTTGCGCCATCAGGCGTCCTATCATTCACCATCGATCTCAAGCCTGCCTGAGCAGGCTAAAAGTTCCACGGCAACTCAAACGATTAAACGCTGTAGTACAGCTCAAACTCTACCGGGTGCGGAGTCATGCGCACGCGGTCATCTTCTTCGCGACGCAGCGCAATGTACGCATCGATCGCTTCATTGGTGAACACGCCGCCTGCGGTCAGGAACTCGCGGTCCAGATCCAGTTCTTTCAGTGCTTCTTCCAGAGAACCAGCAACCTGTGGGATCTCTTTCGCTTCTTCCGGCGGCAGGTCGTACAGGTTTTTGTCCATTGCTTCGCCCGGGTGGATCTTGTTCTTAATACCGTCAAGACCAGCCATCAGCAGCGCTGCGAAGCACAGGTATGGGTTAGCAGCCGGGTCCGGGAAACGCACTTCGATACGACGCGCTTTCGGAGAAGCAACTACCGGGATACGGATAGACGCAGAACGGTTACGGGCAGAGTAAGCCAGCATTACCGGTGCTTCGTAACCCGGGACCAGACGCTTGTAGGAGTTGGTGGTCGGGTTAGCCAGGGCGTTGATCGCTTTAGCGTGCTTGATTACGCCACCGATGTAGTACAGCGCCTGCTCAGACAGACCCGCATATTTGTCACCGGAGAACAGGTTTACGCCGTTCTTGGACAGGGACATGTGGCAGTGCATGCCGGAACCGTTATCGCCAAACATTGGTTTTGGCATAAAGGTCGCGGTTTTACCGAAACGGTGAGCGACGTTGTGAACGACATATTTGTAGATCTGAATTTCGTCCGCTTTTTTGGTCATGGTGTTAAAGCGGGTCGCGATTTCGTTCTGACCAGCAGTCGCCACTTCGTGGTGATGCGCTTCAACAACCAGGCCCATTTCTTCCATGATCAGACACATGGTAGAACGGATATCCTGAGAAGAATCTACCGGAGGAACCGGGAAGTAACCGCCTTTCACGCCTGGACGGTGACCTTTGTTACCACCTTCGTATTTGGTGGAAGAGTTCCATGCGCCTTCGATGTCATCGATAGCCACGTGGGAACCGGAAATAGTTGCGCCGAAACGGATGTCGTCAAACAGGAAGAATTCTGGCTCTGGCCCGAACAGAACGGTGTCTGCGATGCCGGTAGAACGCAGATACTCTTCAGCACGTTTAGCGATGGAGCGCGGGTCACGGTCGTAGCCCTGCAGCGTACCTGGTTCCAGGATATCGCAACGGATGATCAGGGTAGACTCTTCAAAGAACGGGTCGATGAGAGCAGTAGACGCATCTGGCATAAGAACCATGTCTGATTCGTTAATGCCTTTCCAGCCACCGATTGAGGAGCCGTCAAACATTTTGCCTTCTTCAAAGAATTCGGCATTTACCTGATGAGCAGGAATAGTGACGTGCTGTTCTTTACCTTTGGTATCAGTGAAGCGTAAATCAACAAACTTCACTTCGTGTTCGTTCAGCATCGTCAAAACGTGTTCAGCGGACATACTTACTCTCCCGGATTGGTCATTGTCGTCGTGGTAACGAAGTCTTCAATTCTGCAAAAATTGGCCGTGTCGCCATAAAAAATATAAAGCGAAATCTGTGCCAACTTTTAAATTGCCCCTAAAAGGCGTTATCATGCGCACCATCGTGCAAAGGGGCTGCACCATGAAGGTTGTATTGCACCATTATAGTGCTTTAATGTGAACATTAAGCACCATATTGGTGCAAAGCATGTCAGATTACCCCTTTTAACGCTCCGTGAATGTGATCACAAAGAAACTCTGCAATACTTGTTTGCGGAGGATGTTTGTGATCCTGTTTTGTACTGCGATTAATCCGTGTACAATAACGCGCTATTTCTAAAATGCCTGAGGCAAAGTTGTGATCGAAAATTTGCGTAACATCGCCATCATCGCGCACGTAGACCATGGTAAAACGACCCTGGTAGACAAGCTGCTCCAACAATCCGGTACGTTCGATGCACGTGCTGAAACCCAAGAGCGCGTGATGGACTCCAACGATTTGGAGAAAGAGCGTGGGATTACCATCCTCGCTAAAAACACCGCTATCAAATGGAATGACTACCGTATCAACATCGTTGATACCCCGGGGCACGCCGACTTCGGTGGTGAAGTTGAACGTGTAATGTCCATGGTCGACTCTGTGCTGCTGGTGGTGGATGCAATGGACGGTCCGATGCCGCAGACGCGCTTCGTGACCAAAAAAGCCTTTGCCCATGGCCTGAAGCCAATTGTTGTTATCAACAAAGTTGACCGTCCTGGCGCGCGTCCTGACTGGGTTGTTGATCAGGTATTTGACCTGTTCGTTAACCTCGATGCTACCGACGAGCAGCTGGACTTCCCGATCGTTTACGCTTCTGCGCTGAACGGTATCGCGGGTCTGGATCACGAAGACATGGCTGAAGACATGACTCCGCTGTATCAGACTATCGTTGATCGTGTACCGGCTCCGAGCGTAGATCTTGATGGCCCGCTGCAGATGCAAATCTCTCAGCTGGACTACAACAACTACGTTGGCGTAATCGGTATCGGCCGCATCAAACGCGGTAAAGTTAAACCGAACCAGCAGATCACTATCATTGATAGCGAAGGCAAAACCCGTAACGGTAAAGTCGGTAAAGTTCTGACCCATCTGGGTCTGGAACGTATCGAGAGTGATATTGCCGAAGCAGGCGATATCATCGCGATCACCGGTCTGGGCGAACTGAACATCTCCGACACCATCTGCGACCCGCAGAATGTTGAAGCGCTGCCAGCTCTGTCCGTTGATGAACCGACCGTTACCATGTTCTTCTGCGTAAACACCTCTCCGTTCTGCGGTAAAGAAGGTAAATATGTTACCTCTCGTCAGATCCTTGACCGCCTGAACAAAGAGCTGGTGCACAACGTTGCGCTGCGCGTTGAAGAAACCGAAGATGCGGATGCGTTCCGTGTATCCGGTCGTGGTGAGCTGCACCTGTCTGTTCTGATCGAAAACATGCGTCGTGAAGGTTTCGAAATGGCGGTTTCCCGTCCGAAAGTAATCTTCCGCGAAATCGACGGCCGTAAACAAGAGCCGTTCGAAAACGTAACGCTGGACGTTGAAGAGCAGCACCAGGGTTCTGTGATGCAGGCTCTGGGTGAGCGTAAAGGCGACCTGAAAAACATGAATCCAGATGGCAAAGGCCGCGTACGTCTTGACTACGTGATCCCAAGCCGTGGTCTGATCGGCTTCCGTTCAGAATTCATGACCATGACTTCTGGTACCGGTCTGCTGTACTCCACCTTCAGCCACTACGACGACGTTCGTGCGGGTGATGTGGGTCAGCGTCAGAACGGCGTACTGATCTCCAACGGCCAGGGTAAAGCAGTTGCGTTCGCACTGTTCAGCCTGCAGGACCGCGGTAAGCTGTTCCTGGGTCACGGTGCTGAAGTTTACGAAGGCCAGATCATCGGTATTCACAGCCGTTCTAACGACCTGACTGTAAACTGCCTGACCGGTAAGAAACTGACCAACATGCGTGCGTCTGGTACTGACGAAGCAACGGTTCTGGTTCCGCCGGTTAAGATGACTCTGGAGCAGGCTCTGGAATTCATCGATGACGACGAACTGGTAGAAGTAACACCAACCTCTATCCGTATCCGTAAGCGTCACCTGACTGAAAACGATCGTCGCCGTGCAATGCGTGGCGCGAAAGAAGAGTAATTAACACTCTTTTTCAGGTAAGCACAAAAAAGCCGCTGATTATCAGCGGCTTTTTTTATCTAAAAGATCAGGTCGTTTCCTGCTCTGCAATGACTAGCTCAATATTTTCTAAATCAAGCAATTGCTTGAATGAATTTGGTGGCTGGGAATCGGTAAAAAATGCCCGAATTTTACGCATATTACCGATGGATACAGCGGCTGAGGCGGTAAACTTAGTATGATCAGCAACTAACAGCGTATTACGTGCATGCTTAATCATCGTTTTGGCGACAAGCGCTTCGTTAACGTCAAATTCTAATAGTGTGCCGTCTTCCTCGATGGCACCAATACTGGTAATCAAATAGTCGGCTCTAAATCCTTCAATAAAGTTCACTGCTCCTGGGCCAACAATACCGCCATTATGAGCACGTAACGTTCCACCGGGAACCATAACCTCAAGATCTTGATTCTTATATAAGATCTGCGCAACACGAAGACTGTTAGTAATGATGCGAAGATCCCGACGGTTCAGCAAAGCTCGTGCGACGGCTTCCACCGTTGTACCAATGGTAATAAATACCGTACAGCGTTCAGGAAGATAATCAGCAACCGCTTCCGCTATCGCTTCTTTTTCCTGGGTAAGGGACAACTCTCGCTGTTCAAAGGCGGTATTCATGACGCTGGATACACGTCCGGCTCCACCATGATGTCTGGTGATCAAGCCCTGTTCGCTTAACTTACGAATATCCCGGCGCACGGTTTGCGTGGACACGTCCAGCAATTGTGCGAGCTCTTCGATATTCATATAGCCGCGTTCTGTAATGTAATGAACAAGTTGATCGTGTCGCGGATTACCGGTGACTTCAATGATGCTCATGAATACTCCTGGACTTCTTCCCCGTAATTGTTGGCTATTTTACGCATAAAGTGACAAAAATGATTCGGTTTGCGCACGATTAGGAATTCCGGCTCGTCCGCCCGCCTGAGTGCATTTCATCGCCGCCACCGCACTTGCGAAGCGAATCGCCTGGTCAGTCGGCATTTGCTCTGCAAGAGCTGCTGCCATTGCACCATGGAAAACATCGCCTGCACCGGTTGTATCCACAACATTGACAGAAAATGCAGTCTGTTGACACATATGACCATTTTCGATCCATAGTGACCCTTCGCCACCAAGCGTAACGTACACTTTACCATTGGTTTGCTCAGCGGCCAGTTTAAGTGCCTGTTGTGCATCATCTTGCCCGGTCATTCTCTTCAGACCTGGAGTTGAAAAAACGGCATGATCGGCAAGCGCCACCAATGGGGTTATATCTTGTGGTGTCATATCGGCATCCAACAGCGTTGGAACTCCGGCGGCACGTGCCAGTTCGAAGGATTTCAACGTCCCTTCATGCCAACGTACATCGGCCAGAACGATGTCATAACGGGAAAAATCAATCGACTCCAGCCACCTTGCATCCGTATCGAGATCCGGGCTTGGATAGTTCACGATAATGCGTTCGCCATGCTGGTCGACCAAAATTGCGGACTGGGATGAACGGGAGTTCGGGTATTGCCGGCAGAACGCCGTATTGACCCCCCAGCTCTGAAGCTCGTTAAGCAAGGTATTCCCACAACTGTCATCGCCTACACGGCCTATAAAATCAACGTCAATACCAAGCCGGGCAATGGCGACAGCTGCTGTTGCCGCCGGGCCGCCACCTGTCTCCAGATATTGATTTGACTGATATTTTCCCCCGCCATCGGGCAGGTTGTTCAGAGAATAAATACGGTCCTGAACGGTGATTCCAACACATGCAATTCTGGTCATATTTGGTTAGTCCTGTGTGATCTTGTCTTCTTTTGTTCATTTTAATGACATAAATGATCAAATTAGTGACGCGTGTCTTGTTTTTAGTCATAAATTACAAATATGCTCAAAAACAGACGAAAACGAGTTTTTAATTGTAATTATTTTGTCAACCTGACACAGGAGAGCATTCATGACAACCGTTGCATTTTTGGGCTTGGGCCAGATGGGCAGCCCAATGGCTAATAATCTGTTGCAAAAGGGACATGCTTTGCGTGTGTTCGACGTAAACCAACAGGCAGTCAATGAATTAGTACAAAAAGGTGCGACTGCTGCTCAAACACCCGCTGAAGCCGCTAAAGGTGCCGAATTCATAATCACTATGCTGCCAAATGGCGACATCGTTCGGCAAGTTCTGCTGGGTAAAGATGGCGTCAGCGAAGGCCTGTCCCCCAATGCCCTGGTTATTGACATGTCCACGATTCATCCATTGCAGACCGATGAGTTGATTCATGAGATGAAAGAGAAAGGCATCAGCATGATGGATGCTCCTGTGGGCAGGACGTCAGTTAACGCGATTGACGGCACGCTGCTGATTCTTGCTGGCGGAACGCCTGAACAGGTTGAACGTGCTCGCCCTGTGCTGATGTGTATGGGGAATGAGCTGGTGGAAGCTGGCGGTCCCGGTATGGGGATCCGCGTAAAGCTCATCAATAACTATATGAGTATTGCGCTGAACGCCTTGTCAGCGGAAGCCGCTGTTCTTTGCGAATCATTGGGTTTGAGCCTTGATGTGGCCATTAAGGTCATGAGCGGTACTGCCGCAGGCAAGGGGCACTTTACGACAACCTGGCCTGGCAAGGTACTTAAAGGAGACCTTTCTCCGGCATTCATGGTGGACCTCGCGTTGAAAGACCTGCGTATTGCCGTCGATGTCGCTAGTCAGACCGGTGCGCCGCTCAATATGGGCATTGCAGCAGAAACCTATTACACCCGTGCCAGCGAGAACGGTCGAGGCCGTCAGGACTGGAGTGCGCTGTTATCTCAGGTTCGTCAGCAGGCTGGCCGACCAGATTCACTCTAAATTTTAAACAGTTACAGGAGTTATTATGTCTTCCCACAATACCCCATACACGCTGAAAGATATTTCTCGCCCTGGCGGTGGATTTGCCATGCTGGCCGTTGATCAGCGTGAAGCAATGCGTCTGATGTTTGCAGCGTCTGGACATCCTAAACCTGTTGCCGACAGCGTATTGACTGATTTTAAAGTTGCAGCAACACAAATTCTGTCTCCCTACGCTTCAGCGGTTCTGGCAGATAAACAATTTTGTCTCGATCAGATTGTCTCTCAAGGTGCAGTCGCTGATTCATGTGGACTGATTGTGGCGGCTGACCATTTTGTTCCGGGTAATGGTATTCCGGTTGATAGTGTCGAAATTGACAGAGCAATTGATCCGCATAAAGCCCGCGAAATGGGTGCGAAAGCCATGAAGTTGTTAGTGCTGTGGCGTGAAGATGAACCCGCAGAAGAACGTTTGGCTATGGTGGCTGAGTTTGTTCAACGCTGTCGTAGCGCAGGGCTGGTCAGCATCATTGAGCCGGTCGTTCGTCCTCCTCGTCGTGGCTGGGAATTTGACCGGGAAAGCGCCATCGTTGCCGCAGCGGCTGAACTCGGCTGCACCGATGCTGACCTCTATAAAGCTGAAATGCCATTAGGCGGCAAAGGTGATGAACAGACCCTACTTGCTGCGTGTCAAAAGTTGCATGAACAAATGAAAATGCCGTGGGTCATTCTCTCTTCTGGTGTTGATGCGGACATTTTTGGCCGCGCGGTCCGTATCGCCATGAAGGGTGGAGCTTCCGGATTCCTGGCAGGGCGTGCCGTTTGGGCATCGGTTGTTGGTGCTCAAGATCCGCAAACAATGTTGCGTGATGTGTCGGTTCCACGCTTACAACGCCTGGCAGAAATCGTCGATGAAGGGATTTCTCAGCGTTAATCACCCATTTTAACGAATCTGGAGAAGAACCATGGATAAGATTACCCAAGTTCTATTTTCTGATATTGGGAAGGTGACCACCCAATATGTTGAGCTGCCGCACCAGGAACTTAAACCGCAAGAAGTCCGCATTGCTCCGGTGTTTTACGGAATATGTGGCTCTGATCTGCATGTACTGAAAGGAGGACACCCATTTGCAAAACCTCCGGTTGTGCCTGGACATGAAATTGCGGCACGCGTAACTGAAGTGGGCAGTGAAGTAACGAATGTTAAGCCGGGCGATCATGTCGTAGTCGACCCAATTATGGCCTGCATGGAGTGTCGTGCTTGTAAAGCGGGTCGCTTTAATCTGTGTGAGCCGCCACAGGTTGCTGGCTTCCGGGCGCCGGGTTTTGCCCGCTCGCAGCACATTGTACCTGCACGAAACTGCCATGTTGCACCTGCTTCGTTACCACTAAAAGCACTGGCTTTCGCTGAGCCCGCAGCCTGCGCGCGTCATTGCGTGAGCCGTATGCCGAAAGCGTCATTGGAAAGTGTATTAGTGATTGGTGCAGGGACAATTGGTTTATCCATCGTTCAAGCATTGCGCATCATGGGTGCGGGAAAGATCACCGTCATCGAGCCTGATGCCGCCAAGCGCGCGTTGTCGTTAAAGCTAGGTGCCACGGAAGTCTGGGCTCCGGGGGAATTGGATGCACAGGTCCGTTTTACGGGGGCAATTGATGTTGTTGCCGCCCAGGCCACGCTGAATGATGCATTTACCCATGTTTATGCTGGCGGAACGGTAGTGTGCATGGGGGTACCGAGTGGCCCACGTGAAATTCCTCTTCCGATGATGCAGCGCTTCGAACGCGATTTGTTGAATTCCGGCATGTACATCCCGGAAGACTTCGATGCCGTGATTGAATGGCTTGCGGATGGGCGGTTTGACACCAGCGAACTGGTGACCGATCTCTTCCCTGTCGAAGATGCGGATAAGGCGTTTGAACGTGCGCAGCAAAATGACTCTATAAAAGTCATGCTGCAATTTGCTGAGGTTTGATGCTGTAACCCTCTGTCTGGCGCTGCTTAAGGGTAGCGCCATCCTACAACAATGAAAAAGGATGCTGCGATGAGTCACATCACCAGTCCTACACCTTACTCGATCGGTCGTCCCCAGGACGTGATTGATATTGTTAATAAACATTCAGCAGTAAACACCAGTGTCGGCGTCATTTTTATCGCTCTTGGTGGCATTCTAATTGATGCCTATCAGGCGGCGATGGTGGGTTTTGGTAATAAATATATCGCATTGCAATTTGGTATTTCACCGGGGCTGGCGGCGACGGTTAACGCCTCTGTTTTAGTCGCCGCCCTGATTGGTGGATTACTGGCGAACCGTGTGATTAACCGCTTTGGTCAAAAGCGTGCATTTATCATCGGAATGGGCCTGTGCACAATAGGTGCCGCAGCTGTCGCGATAGCCCCGAACATCTGGTGGGTGCTGGTGTGTCGCGTAATCATGGGATTTGGCTTGGGTATTGATTTCCCGCTGGCAACAAATGCGGTGGCAGAGCTACGCGGCTCAACATCTAAGAAAACCGGTTCGTCGGTTAACCTTTGGCAAATGGCCTGGTATGTATCAACTACGGTCGTCTATCTTGTGCTGCTTCCACTGTTGTTGTCGGGTATCGCGGAAGAGCAATTATGGCGCTATGGTATTTTCATTGGTGCTATTTTTGCCGTCATTATCATGATTCTGCGTTATTTCTTCATCGGTGAGTCTGCAATGTGGGCCGCACGAGTCGGACGTTATGATAAAGCCTGCGATATTCTGGCTAAACGCTATGGGGTTCATGCTCGCGTTGCTGCCAAACCAAAAAACGATGATTTTTCTGCTGAAAAAACAGAAAGTAAGTTTCATGGCGGCTATGGGATTTTATTTAACTCACGTTATCGCAAACGCACTATTCTCGGCTGCGTTGTGGCGACGATGCAAGCCTGGCAATATAACGCCGTGGGTGTTTATTTACCGCTGACTTTGGCGGGAATACTGAGCGGTGGATTAACCGGGGCTCTTAGCGGTTCTGCGGTAGTGAATGCCCTGTGTGGCATTACAGGTGGATTGATTGGTTCTCTTATCCTCCAGCGTTTGGGAACTCGCCTTCAGTCGATGTATGGTTTCGCCGTCGTAACGGTTGCATTACTGGCTTTAGGTGCATTAGCAACCACCAACCCATGGCTTTCTTTAGGTTTGTTGGGCGCAATCATTTTCTTCCATTCAGCGGGCCCGGGCGGCCTGGGAATGACCATTGCCACACTTTCTTATCCGCCATCTATTCGCCCGACAGGCGTAGGATTTGCTCGTGCAATTATGCGTACTGGGGCGATTGCCGGACTTATTTTCTGGCCTATGTTGTGGGGTGCATTAAAGACAGAAGCGTTCTATTGGCTGGCAATTGTTCCTTTTCTCGGCTTCCTGACATGCGTGTTGATTAAGTGGGAACCACTTGGTGCAAACGTTGACGCTGAAGACGCTGAGGTACTGGCTGAGTTGGATAAATAACAAGCAAGCGCGTCGCAACATGTCGACGCGCTTTTTCGTATAAATCCGCCGCTTTTTTAGTGATTTTATTGCGCAGATTTCTCGCCGACCCGGAGAGGAAAATTATGGCTGAAATAGAACATGTACCAGGGAAAGAGCTATCCGGCAAAGCCATGAGACGCGTTGTCATGGGCAGTTTCGCTGGCGCGTTGATGGAATGGTACGATTTTTTTATTTTCGGAACGGCGGCAGGGCTAGTCTTTGCTCCCCTGTTTTTCCCTGATAGCGATCCTTTTATTGGTTTAATCGCCGCATTCGCCACCTTTGGTGTGGGTTTTCTGTCACGTCCGCTTGGAGGCATTGTTTTTGGCCACTTTGGCGATAAAGTCGGTCGCAAAATAACGTTGATTTGGACGTTAGCGATAGTTGGTTCCTCAACGTTTTTAATCGGTTTCATTCCAACATACCAGGATATTGGTATCTGGGCCCCGATTATATTGATGGTTCTGCGCCTGGTTCAGGGGTTCGGTCTGGGTGGGGAATATGGCGGGGCTGCATTGATGACTATTGAATCTGCGCCTGAGGCGAAGCGCGGGTTTTTAGGTTCGCTCCCACAGACGGCAGCCTCAGTTGGGATAATGCTGGCGACAGGGGTGTTTGCATTATGCAATCACTTCCTGACTCAGGAAGAGTTTCTGGCCTGGGGATGGCGTATCCCTTTTTGGCTATCTGCCATCATGTTAATTGTTGGGATGTTCATACGGTTACATACTGAAGAAACACTGGATTTTAAAAAACAAAAAACGGCTGTCTCACAGGAACAATCAGCACCACCGTTGATTGAACTTTTCCGTAAGCATCCACGGAATATTCTGTTAGCGTTAGGGGCCAGGCTGGCGGAGAGCGTTTCGTCGAACATCATTAATGCCTTTGGTATTGTTTATATTTCCAGCCAGTTGGCATTATCAAGGGATATTCCACTCAACGGCATGCTAATCGCCTCAGCAATTGGCATTGTGTGTTGTCCATTAATTGGTTGGATCTCTGACCGCGTTGGGCAACGGAAGATGTATTTATTTGGCGCTGGTTTTTGCATCCTTTTTGCATTCCCATTCTTCCTGCTGCTGGATACGAAAAGCACACTTATCATCTGGTGCTGCATGATCCTTGGCTATAACCTGGGGCCAACGATGATGTTTGCAGTACAGCCCACCTTATTTACCCGTATGTTCGGAACACGAGTGCGCTATACGGGTCTTTCCTTTGCCTATCAGTTCTCAGCAATTCTGGGTGGGTTAAGCCCGCTCATTGCCTCCAGCTTGTTGGCGCTGGGAGGCGGGAAACCGTGGTATGTAGCACTGTTTCTGTTTGTTATCTCAATACTTTCATTCAGTTGCGTCTGGCTTATCGAGCCACATTCAGACAATAAAAATGACGCTAATAACATTTAACTTCTTACCGAAATATCAGAGAGCAATAACATGAACAATGAATTGAATACTGAGCATTATCAAGCATTACAACATGCTTTTGATACCGCCTGGCCGGGACCGATCGGCCAACCTATTTTTCTGGAAAAAGGACATCTACGTCTGCAAATTTTTCCGCGCGATGGTGCCAGAATCACCTCGCTTCAGGCGTTTGGTTTTGAAGTGTTACGTCAATGGGAGCCACAGCGTAAAGCATTTCAGTATGGCTGCTTTCCTATGGTTCCTTGGGCAGGCCGCCTTGGCGATGCAACATTGACCGTGGGGGAGAAACAGTACGTATTACCTGCTAACAAACCGCCTCATGCTCTACATGGTATGGCCTGTTATTCATCATGGGAAATTGTCGAACATAAAGCGGATACCTTGAAACTGCGCATGCCACTGGGCGCTCCTTGGCCCTGGGAAGGAGAGGTCCTGCAGACGATGACTCTTGAAGACGATGCGTTAATTCTGCGACTTGAAATTCACACCATGTCTGAAACTTTTCCGGCATCTGCTGGATGGCACCCTTGGTTTGCAAAACAACTGGGCCAGCAGAATGAAGAAGATGAATTACTGGTATGTTTTAAGGCCGACTGGCAGGAAGAAGCCGGGAATAATGAGTTACCAACAGGTAATAAAATCCCCCCACAATCAGGCCCGTGGGATGACTGCTTTGGTTTTAATGATGGTCTCAATGTCAGATTACAGTGGCCAGGTAAGCTGAGTATGACGATGACATCGAGTGCGCAAAGCCTGGTCGTTTTTGACAAACAGCCCGACGCAACATGTGTCAATCCGCTTACTCAGGCACCAAATGCGATAAATAGGACACCGCAGTTTGTCAGTGCAGGTCTTCCGTTGGTGATTGAGTCGCGCTGGCAATTTACACAGGAATTCTGATGGCTTAGCCAATAATCCCGACAGGGACTCATAGTCAAACTTCTCCTTTCCCGCTACAGTTATTCATCCACGGCGAATAAGGAGAAGGGCATGCTCTATATCTTTGATTTGGGTAATGTGATTGTCGATATCGACTTCAATCGCGTGTTAGGTACTTGGAGCGATCTGAGCCGTGTACCGCTGGCTTCGTTAAAGCAAAGTTTCACCATGGGAGAGGCTTTTCACCAGCACGAGCGAGGTGAAATAACGGATGAAGCCTTTGCCGAAGCGCTATGTCATGACATGGCGCTACCGCTAAGCTATGAGCAGTTCTCCCACGGCTGGCAGGCCGTTTTTGTTGCCTTGCGTCCTGAAGTCATCGACATCATGCAAAAGCTGCGTGAGCAGGGGCATCGGGTGGTCGTCTTGTCGAATACTAACCGTCTGCACACGACGTTTTGGCCGGACGAATACCCCGAAATCCGTCAGGCTGCTGACCATATTTACCTTTCCCAGGATCTTGGCATGCGTAAACCGGAAGCGCGGATTTACCAGCATGTCCTGCAGTCTGAAGGTTTTTCTGCGCATGAGGCGGTATTTTTCGACGACAACGCCGATAATATTGAAGGGGCTAATCGGTTAGGGATTACCAGCATCCAGGTTGTCGATAAAACGACCATTCTGGACTATTTCGCGAAGTTGCTATGCTAAAAAATGTTCAGCAACAAGCCAGGCACCATACGCGTCCTGTTCGGGCCTGGCTGAAGCTACTATGGCAGCGGATTGATGAGGACAACATGACGACGCTGGCAGGGAATCTTGCCTATGTCTCATTACTCTCATTAGTGCCGCTTATTGCCGTAGTTTTTGCGCTTTTCGCCGCATTTCCGATGTTTTCTGACGTCAGCGTCCAGCTACGTCATTTCATTTTCGCAAACTTTATCCCGGCGACGGGAGATGTCATTCAACGTTATATCGAACAGTTCGTTGCCAACTCGAACAAAATGACGGCCGTTGGGGCGTGTGGGCTGATTGTGACAGCGCTATTACTGATGTATTCCATTGATAACGCGCTGAATACTATCTGGCGCAGCAAGCGTACTCGGCCTAAAGTTTACTCTTTCGCCGTTTACTGGATGATTTTAACGCTGGGGCCACTGCTGGCGGGGGCCAGTCTGGCGATCAGCTCTTATCTGTTGTCATTGCGCTGGGCCAGCGACCTCAACACGGTGATCGATAACGTCCTGCGTATTTTCCCGCTGGTGCTCTCCTGGCTCTCTTTCTGGCTGCTTTACAGCATCGTACCGACTACACGTGTACCTAACCGTGATGCGGTTATTGGCGCCTTTGTGGCCGCTGTGTTGTTCGAAACCGGAAAGAAAGGATTTGCGCTCTATATCACGATGTTCCCGTCTTATCAGCTCATTTACGGTGTCCTGGCTGTGATCCCCATTTTATTCGTCTGGGTATACTGGACCTGGTGTATCGTCTTGCTAGGCGCGGAAATAACTGTCACTCTCGGGGAATACCGCAAACTTAAACAAGCCGCAGAACAAGAAGAAGCAGAGCAACCATGATTGCATTAATTCAGCGCGTAACCCGTGCCAGCGTCACCGTGGAGGGCGAGGTGACGGGTGAAATTGGCCCAGGACTTTTGGTCCTGTTAGGTGTCGAAAGGGATGATGACGAACAGAAAGCGAACCGCCTGTGCGAGCGCGTACTCGGCTATCGAATCTTTAGCGATGCCGAAGGCAAAATGAACCTTAACGTGCAGCAGTCAGGGGGCAGCGTGCTGGTGGTTTCACAGTTCACGCTGGCGGCAGATACCGAACGCGGCATGCGCCCGGGGTTTTCAAAAGGGGCTGCGCCCGATCGTGCAGAGGCGCTGTATGAGTACTTTGTTGAGCGTTGCCGCCAACAGGAAATGAATACGCAAACCGGTCGATTCGCTGCGGATATGCAGGTTTCACTGGTTAATGATGGCCCCGTGACGTTCTGGTTACAAGTATGAACCAGCTACCGGTGTGGCCGCGGACAACAAGAGAGAATACGACGATGTATCACCTTCGAGTACCGCAAACAGAAGAAGAATTGGAGCGTTACTACCAGTTTCGCTGGGAGATGCTGCGTAAACCGTTGCACCAGCCTAAAGGCTCCGAACGGGATGCCTGGGATGCGATGGCGCATCACCAGATGGTGGTGGACGAAGAGGGGAATCTGGTCGCAGTAGGACGTCTGTACATCAATGCGGATAACGAAGCCTCCATACGCTTTATGGCCGTTGACCCCTCCGTGCAGGAGAAAGGGTTGGGCACGCTGATGGCGATGACCCTGGAGTCTGTGGCGCGTCAGGAAGGGGTAAAGCGCGTAACCTGTAGCGCCCGTGAAGATGCGGTCGAATTTTTCGCCAAGCTGGGGTTTGTGAGCCAGGGAGAAATCACCACGCCGCAAACCACGCCGGTGCGTCACTTTTTGATGATTAAACCCATCGCGACGCTGGACGACATTCTCCATCGCGGGGACTGGTGCGGACAGCTACAGCAAGCCTGGTACGAACATATTCCATTGAGTGAGAAAATGGGTGTGCGCATTCAGCAATATACCGGGCAGAAATTTATCACCACGATGCCCGAGACGGGCAATCAGAACCCGCACCATACGCTGTTTGCCGGTAGCTTGTTTTCCCTGGCGACGCTAACGGGCTGGGGACTTATCTGGCTGATGCTGCGTGAGCGTCATCTGGGCGGGACGATAATCCTTGCTGACGCGCATATACGGTACAGCAGGCCGATCACCGGGAAACCTACCGCTATCGCCGATCTGGGCTCGCTGAGCGGAGACCTGGACCGTCTGGCAAGAGGTCGTAAGGCGCGTGTTCAGATGCAGGTCGGGGTATTTGGCGACGACACGCCGGGCGTGGTGTTTGAAGGCACCTACATTGTGCTACCCGCAAAACCGTTTGGCGCATATGAAGAAGGCGGGAACGAGGAAGAGTAAGTCAGAGGGTATCTTCTCTACTCGATGAATGCGTCTGCCGGAAGATTAAAGCGTTCTGCAAGCGCTTTAATATGGCTTACAGTCAGTGCTCTGCGACCATTTAAGATGTTGCTGACGTTCGATTTTGAACCGAGTTCGTTGGCAAGGTCTGCTGCTTTGAGACTGTATTGGTCCATGAGCGTACGCAATACTGAAACGCCAGAGGGTGTTTTCTCCAGGTGTTGGTTGAGTGCTTTGAATTCCGGCGCATGTTTTTCATATTTACTGATTCGGGCACAGAGCAATTCAAATAGTGGGTTTTCAAGATCGTCGTGGTCGACCAGATACTCCACTAGCGCAAGTGCCCTGCGATACTCAGTGTCATTTCGGTCTTCCCCCAACAGTGGGATGGTTTTTACCGCATCGCTGAAGGTATCAACAATCTTTTTTGCGCTGGCTGCATCCATATGACGATGCGTTCTCATTCTTTATTACCCCGATAATATGCTGTCAGTTTGTCATATTCGGCATGGGAAACGATATGTTTGACAAATATCTTATGTGACCTGAAATCTATGTAGGAGATGAGTCTTAGGCTGTTACCAGAAACATCAATCACCCACCATTTATCTCTGTACTTAAAATTATCCAGTGAAGGAATATACTGCTTCATCTCTTCAGGCTGAATGAATGTTTTTTTCTCCAAAACATTCAGTAAATCAGCGAGAGCAAGCTGATGATTTGGATACATGAGCATTGCCTCGTTAAAAGGTTTTCGGCTGATAACATGCACGGTGTAGTTCCATTACAAGGTTTTCAACCTGTAAACAAAATAACGCAACGCAATTAAGTTTACAAGATGAAAACACTATATTAATTAAGCATGTCTTACTGCTGTAGAATTTATGGCGCGCCAGGCAACATCCCGCATTGCGCTTCGTGCCGCTTGACTCACCCCTGCTAGCTGGAAAAATCCGTGGATAACACCGAGATAGCGTTGGCAGGTGCAATCCACGCCCTGCTCCTGGAACCGTTGATACAGGGCCTCACCTTCATCTCGCAGTGGGTCGAATTCAGCTGTAATGATGTGCGTGGGCGGTAAACCGTTGAAGTCTTCGCGCCAGAGCGGGCTGACTTCGGGATGCAATGGATCGGTTTGCGGCATATACATCTCGTAGCCCGACAGCAGTGTGTCGCGGGTGATAATGTAATCCTGTCCATTATGGTCATAGCTCGCAAAGCTGGCGGTTGCATCCAGCATCGGGTAGATCAGCATAAGCTGCGCAGGTTGCCATTGCCTGGTAGCTTTCAGGCGTAGTGCGGTGACCAGCGCCAGATGCCCGCCAGCGCTGTCGCCAGCCAGCGTAATGTTGTCCCGGTCTACTCCCAGTTTCTTGGCATACTTCCAGATAATATTGGCCCCCGATTCAGCATCGTTATGTGCTGCCGGGAAGATGTGCTCTGGTGCGAGGCGATACTGCACCGCAATGACCCGACAGCCGCTGTACCAGGCGAGTTGCCTTAGCTGGTTATCATGAGTGGTAAATCCGCCGCTGACAAAGCAGCCGCCGTGATAATAGATAACGCAGGGGAGATTTCCCGTGCAGCCCCGCGGCGAAACTACGCGAAACATCATGGCATCGAGTTCAATATCTTCAACCTGTACGCGGGTTTCAGTGTCTCCGGCCAGTACCGTGCTGGCGATGTAGCCTGCTCTCCGGTCATCAATATTCTGCTCGCGCGAAGAAGGACGTCCCGCCGCGATAAATGCCTCAACCAGCTGTGCAATCCCGCTTTCCAGTGCCATTTTCACATCCCCTTATCTGTATGGATATACAGGTTTATAACCTGGATAACTAAGAATGAAAATGGGAAAAATGGGGGTGGTTATGATTCTGGAAAGTGGCTCGCAAAAGTAAAAATCGTTCGTGTGAAGGCTACTTTCCCGCTTTTCTCAGGTGTATGTTGTGTGGAAATTAATCGCCGATGATATACTGGAGGTATATGTGAGTATGATGGTTGGGATGGATATGGGCAGAATTTTACTCGATTTATCAGATGAGGTGATTAAACGTCTTGATGACCTCAAGGTTCAGCGCAATCTGCCGCGAGCAGAACTCTTACGGGAGGCCGTTGAACAGTATCTTGAGAGGCAGGATCAGGCTGAAACAACAATTTCACGCGCTCTTGGGCTGTGGCAAGGCTGTGAGGAAGATGGTGTTGAATACCAGCGTAAACTCCGTGAGGAATGGTAATGGTCAAAGGATCAGCGCTTTTTGATACCAACATCCTCATCGATCTGTTTAGCGGTAGAAATGAAGCAAAACTAGCGATAGAAACATGGCCGCCGCAGAATGCAATCAGCCTCATTACATGGATGGAGGTGATGGTGGGCGCAAAAAAATACCATCAGGAAGCCCGTACTCGCGTTGCGCTAGGCGCTTTTAACGTGATCGGCGTTTCACAGGATATTGCTGAACGAAGCGTGAGTATCAGGCAGGAGCATGGGATGAAATTGCCGGATGCCATTATTTTGGCCACTGCGCAGATTCATCGTCTTACACTGGTTACGCGAAATACCAAGGATTTTGCAGGCATATCAGGCGTGGTCACGCCGTATACGTTATAACCCGGGCGACTTACGCCGCCCGGTGGTGCGGAGTACTTACTCCCCTTCACCTGGGAACAGGAACGGGTTGATGGAGCTGCGGGCAAAGCCCTCTTGCTCCATGTGCGCGTCCAGCATCAGTGAGGCGAGATCGTCAGCCACGGCCTCAACTTTAGGGTCTTTTTCCTGATAGAGAATCTTCAGGTAAGTCCCACAGTCGCCGCAGCTTTCAGCTTTAATTGCCGCCTGTTCGTTATCCAGCGACCAGTAGTTCAAATCACGGCTTTGCTCGCAGTTGCTGCATTTCACGCGTACCACGTGCCACTCGGTTTCGCACAGGTTGCAGTGCAGATAGCGCAGCCCCTGAGTGGTACCGATTTGCACCATGCTGGAGACCGGCATTGAACCACACACCGGGCAGTACTGACGCTGTTCGCCGTATTCCGCACGGGCTTTGCCGGGGATCAGGCTTGCCATCTGCGCCCAGTAGAGCGACAGGGCAGCCCAAATAAACGGTGCTTTATCGCTGCTTACGGAGGCGAAATCAGAGGCAAACAGCGCGCTGGCCATCAGCTCCAGTTCCTGCTCTGAGGCTTTTTCCAGATTTTCGATCACGGCAAGCGCAGGACCGCTCATTTCTGGTTTCAGCTCAGCAATTAACGACTGCAGCAGTTTTTGCCAGTGCTTGTCGCGTGGCAGAACGTGGATATCCAGCGGCGGTTTGCCCTGATCGTTCGCTTCTTTGATGCGAGCGGTCAGATCCATCTGCAGCGGATGGTCGTACAACACCACTTCCTGCGCGTGTGCGATCAGCGCGGCAAAGCGCAGATAATCGCCCAGCGGGTTGTTCTCGGCCAGCTCGCGCAGGCGCTCAGCGCGGCGGTTATACAAATTTTTGAGTCTGGGGAATAATAACGGCGGAATCATATCCGCCGTGCGTTTCTCGCTCTTCTCCAGCTCATCTTGCGGGATTATGCGAATACTCATTCAGATGACTTTTCCTGTTTCTGGCGGACTTCACGGTACCAGCGTGGGTGATGTTTCTTCGCCCATGAACTGGTAACCCATCCTTCCACCATCGCGGTAATGGTGCCTTTCACCCAAAGGGCGGCGTAAATGTGCACCATGATAACCACAATTAACGCTACTGCGGCAAATGAATGCAGCATTAACGCGAATCGGATCACCGGGATTGAGAAAGCAGGCGCAAAATACGGACGCCAGATGACCACTCCGCTCACCAGCAACAGGACCAGGAAGATAATCGCCGCCCAGAATACGCATTTCTGGCCGAAGTTATAACGTCCCGTGTCACCTACTTCCTCGTTGACGACAATCTTACGAATATTCTTCGCCCAAAAGATATCATCCCGATTGATTAGATTGTGGTGCCAGTAACGGAAAAACATGATGATAAACGAGGCAAACATGATCACGCCGACAAACGGGTGCACAATTCGCGCCAGTTGTGGAGTGCCCATGATGTGCATCAGCCAGTTAAAAGACGGGAAGAGAAAGCCCATCCCGCTCACCGCCGCCAGAATGAAGCAGAAGGCGGTGATCCAGTGGTTGATGCGTTCCGGCGCCGTGTAGCGCACGATGGTGTCACGTCGTTTCATTTGCGCACCTCGTCGTCTTTTTCATGCAGATTGTCTTCTTCCTCTTTCGCACGGTTCGGGCCTACGCCGACGTAGTGGAAGATGCTGGCCGCAAATGTCGCTGCAAAGCCGACGGCTGCGAGGGGTTTCCAGATGCCTTTCCAGAACTTAACGGTAGCGCTGATCTCCGGGTTCTCCGGCAGGCCGTGATACAGATTTGGCTTGTCCGCATGGTGCAATACATACATCACGTGCGTACCGCCAACACCCGCCGGATCGTACAGACCCGCGTTTTCGTAACCACGCGTTTTCAGCTCCGCCACGCGCTCGCCTGCCAGGGTTTTCATCGACTCTTTGGTGCCGAAATGAATGGCGCCGGTTGGACAGGTTTTCACGCAGGCCGGTTCTTGCCCGACCACAACACGGTCAACGCACAGCGTACATTTGTAGACGCGGTTGTCTTCCGGATTGAGGCGCGGCACGTCGAACGGGCAGCCCGCGATGCAGTAGCCACAGCCGATGCACTGCTCAGACTGGAAGTCGACGATACCGTTGGCATACTGAATGATTGCGCCTTCAGCCGGACACGCCTTCAGGCAGCCCGGATCGGCGCAGTGCATACAGCCATCCTTGCGGATAAGCCATTCCAGTTTGTCGTTTTGTTCCACTTCCGAGAAGCGCATCACCGTCCAGGATTTGGCGGTCAAATCAGCCGGGTTGTCGTACACCCCAACGTTGTTGCCCACTTCATCACGGATGTCGTTCCATTCAGAACACGCCACCTGACACGCTTTACAGCCGATACAGGTGGTGACGTCGATAAGCTTCGCCACTTCTTCCTGATGGTCCCGCGCCTGAGGCGCGGGGGTGAAACCGTTAGTGGCGGAACGACGAATGATGTCTTGCGATTGATAAGCCATAGGTCGTCTCCGTTACACCTTTTCCACGTTCACGAGGAAGGACTTAAATTCCGGCGTCTGCGTGTTCGCATCACCGACGAATGGCGTTAACGTGTTAGCGATAAAGCCTTTTTTCGCCACACCTTCGTAGCCCCAGTGAATCGGAATACCGATTGTGTCGATATCCTTACCGTTAGCCTTCAGCGTGCGAATACGTTTGGTCACCACAGCCTTGGCCTTAATGTAGCCGCGATTAGAGGAGACTTTGACGGTATCGCCGTGGGAGATACCGAGCTTATTCGCCAGCTTCTCGCCAATTTCCACAAACTGTTCCGGCTGAGCGATGGCATTCAGTAGCGCATGCTTGGTCCAGTAGTGGAAGTGCTCGGTCAGACGGTAGGTTGTACCGACGTACGGGAACTTATCTGCTTTACCCAGTGCTTCTTCGTCACCTTTAAAGATGCGCGCGGCAGGGTTAGAGATAACGTTCGGGTGCAGCGGGTTAGTCCCCAGCGGTGTTTCAAACGGCTCGTAGTGTTCCGGGAACGGACCTTCCGCCATCTTATCGATAGCAAACAGGCGTCCCATCCCTTCCGGCTGCATGATGAACGGCCCTACGTTGCTGCCAGGTGCGGCAGCACTGTAGTCCGGAATATCCATCCCGCTCCACTTCGCCCCATCCCATTTCAGGATCTGACGTTTTGGATCCCACGGATTCCCCTGCGGATCAGCGGAGGCGCGGTTATACAGAATGCGTCGGTTAAGCGGCCACGCCCAGGCCCAGCCCAGCGTATTACCAAGGCCTGACGGGTCGGCGTTATCGCGACGTGCCATCTGGTTGCCTTCCGGCGTCCAGCTACCGGCAAAAATCCAGCAGCCGCTGGAGGTCGTGCCGTCGTCACGCAGTTGGGCGAACGAGCTAAGCTGTTGGCCTTTCTTGACGATAACCGCACCGGTTGCCGGGTCGGTAATGTCGGCCAGCGCTTTACCGTTGCTCTCCATCGCCACTTCTTCCGAAGCCGGTTCGTGCGGGGTGGAGTAGTTCCAGGTCATGCTCAGCACCTGTTCCGGGTTCGCGCCACCTTGCTCGGCATACATCTTGCGCAGACGCAGGAAGATACCGGCGAGGATTTCGCCATCGGTAACGGCAATCCCCGGGGCATCCGCGCCTTTCCAGTGCCACTGCAGCCAGCGACCGGAGTTAACGATAGAACCGTTCTCTTCAGCGAAGCAGGTGGACGGCAGACGGAATACTTCGGTCTGGATTTTCGACGGATCAACATCGTTTGACTCACCGTGGTTCTGCCAGAAGGTGGAGGTCTCGGTGTTGAGCGGGTCGATAGTGACCAGAAACTTCAGTTTGGACAGTGAAGCCACAACTTTGTTTTTGTTCGGGAATGACGCGACCGGGTTAAAGCCCTGACAGATATAGCCATTCACTTTGCCCTGATTCATCATCTCGAAGTACTGCAGGACGTCGTACCCTTTATCCCACTTCGGCAGCCAGTCGAAGCCCCAGCTGTTTTCCGCTGTTGCTTTATCGCCAAAGAAGGCTTTCATCATCGAAACGAAGAATTTCGGGTAGTTGCCCCAGTAGTTCACCTGACCTTCCAGCAACGGTTTTGGCGTGTTGGCGGCAAGGTAGGTTTGCAGGTCAGTCTGTTTCTCGCTTGGCAGCGTCATATAGCCTGGCAGGCTTTGTGACAGCAGGCCTAAGTCGGTCAGGCCCTGAATGTTGGAGTGACCGCGCAGGGCGTTAACACCGCCGCCTGCCATCCCCATGTTGCCAAGCAGCAACTGGATCATCGCCATGGTACGGATGTTCTGTGCACCCACGGAGTGTTGCGTCCAGCCCAGGGCGTACAGGAACGACGCGGTTTTATCTTTGGCACTGGTTTCTGCGATGTACTCACAGACCTTCAGGAAGTCGGCCTTTGGCGTACCGCAGATGTTTTCTACGACGTCCGGCGTGTAGCGGGAGACGTGCTGTTTCAGCAGGTTCCACACGCAGCGCGGATGTTGCAGTGTGACGTCGCGTTTGGCGAAGCCTTTTTCATCCAGCTCGTAGTTCCAACTGGTTTTGTCATACTTGCGTTTGTCCGCGTCGTAGCCGGTGAACAGGCCATCTTCGAAACCGTAATCCTCACGCACGATCAGGCTGGCGTTGGTATAGGCCTCAGTGTATTCGCGGTTGAATTTTTCGTTGTTCAGCAGGTACAGCAAAACGCCTGACAGGAAAGCAATGTCAGTACCGGAACGAATTGGCGCATAGAAATCAGCCACCGCAGCGGTTCGCGTAAAGCGTGGATCGATAACAATCAGCTTCGCGCCGTTGTGAATTTTGGCTTCCATCGCCCAGCGGAATCCGACCGGGTGAGCTTCAGCGGCGTTACCGCCCATCACCACGACGAGGTTGGCGTTTTTAATGTCGACCCAGTGGTTGGTCATCGCACCGCGACCAAATGTTGGAGCAAGACTTGCTACCGTTGGTCCGTGTCAGACGCGTGCCTGGTTGTCGACCGCGAGCATACCGAGCGCGCGGGAGAATTTTTGCGTTAAATAGCCGGTTTCGTTACTGGAAGCGGAAGCACACAGCATTCCGGTGGAAAGCCAGCGGTTAACGGTTATGCCTTCAGCGTTTTGTGCAACGTAGTTAGCGTCGCGGTCTTCTTTCATCAGCTTAGCGATGCGGTCAAATGCCTCATCCCAGCTAATCTGTTGCCACTTATCTGAGCCTGGTGCGCGATATTCCGGGAATTTCAGGCGGCTTTCGGAGTGGATGAAGTCTACAAGTCCTGCCCCTTTCGGGCACAGCGCGCCACGGTTCACCGGGTGATCCGGGTCCCCTTCGATATGGAAGATGGATGCTTTGGCGTTTTTTGCGCCGTCACCGAGGCTGTACATTAACAGTCCACAGCCAACGGAACAGTAAGTGCAGGTGTTACGGGTTTCGCGGGTGCGCAGCAGTTTATATTGCCGTGTTTCCGCGAGCGCTACGCCGGGTGCAAAGCCCAGTGCCGCTGCCGTGGTGCCTGCCATACCGCCAGCGCAGATCTTAAAGAACTGCCTTCTGCTGACCTGCATGGTTCGCTCCTTGTTTCGACATTGTCACGTTCCCTTCGCTTTTCTGTAACGCGAACGCGAGGGAAGTGGTTGTTATTTTTCTTTGCGGACGGGACCGCAAAGGTCCAGAATTGGGTGAATTTCCCTCCGTCCAGGAGGGATTTGTAAAGAATACCACAATGTTGGTATGCGTGTTCCAATATGGTTAAAAGAAAGTGAATAAGATTATTCAAGAAAACATCAAGAATGTGACATCTTCGACAGGATCGCGCCAGTTGACCCTCTGGAAGCGCGAGGATTTGCAACATCCTCAGCCTGATGAGGTAGCTGAAGAAGTGCCTGTTGCGCTGGTATACAACGGGATTTCGCACGTGGTGATGATGGCATCACCGAAAGATCTTGAGCACTTCGCGGTGGGTTTTTCACTTTCTGAAGGCATTATTGAGTCCCCGCAGGATATCTACGGAATGGACGTAGTGCCTTCCTGCAACGGATTGGAAGTGCAGGTTGAACTGTCCAGCCGTCGCTTTATGGGGCTGAAGGAGCGTCGTCGCGCGCTGGCCGGTCGCACCGGTTGCGGCGTTTGTGGCGTGGAGCAGCTCAATGACATTGGCAAGCCGGTCCAGCCGCTGCCGTTTACCCAGACATTCGATCTGGCGAATCTTGATAACGCTTTACGACATCTCAACGATTTTCAACCCGTGGGGCAACTGACAGGCTGCACGCACGCGGCTGCCTGGGTACAGCCGTCAGGTCATCTGGCGGGCGGGCATGAAGATGTTGGACGTCATGTTGCGTTGGATAAACTGCTGGGACGACGTGCAATCGAAGGGGAAACCTGGCAACAGGGCGCGGTATTAGTCTCCAGCCGCGCCAGTTATGAGATGGTGCAGAAGTCGGCGATGTGCGGTGTGGAGATCCTGTTTGCTGTTTCTGCGGCAACAACGCTCGCCGTGGAAGTTGCCGAACGTTGTAACCTGACGCTGGTGGGTTTTTGCAAACCGGGCAGGGCGACGATCTATACGCATCCGCAACGTCTGGTCGCGCAGTGACGCCACCAGGCGGCCAGAATACTGCCGGAAAATGCCAGTTCCATGATTACGGCAACTGGCGAGCCAACAATCACATTGTTCAGCAGCCAACACAGGCTGCCACACAAGGTGTATCCCCGTAATTTTCCGCTGCGTTTTTGAAATGATGCAAATGTCATCAGCAGGCTTCCCATCAGCGGCAAAATACTCGACAGATTTTGCCAAAGATAAATGCTACACAGCAGCGACCCCAGCATAAATCCCCACATCACCCAGCGGTGAAACGTGACGATGGCCGTCGCGTAGCGGCATGCGGCAATGATCATTAACCCAGCCGCAGCGTGTTGATCCAAAAGATAGAAATGGATAGCTAACAGAGACGTAGAACTGGTGAGCAGCGTTAAAGTGATAGCCCGGCGTTGAAAATGAAAAGCGGAAATATCCAGTAAGAAGCTGATGCCAGCCAGCATCTGAGAAAGAAGAAATGCGTTCATTGTGGTCGCCATCTATTAAAGAGTGACGGGACAATAATCGACGCATCACCGTAAGGCGTTAACCTTTGTTAAGACGTTGGCGAATACGGGACAGGCTAACGGGGGTAATGCCGATATAGCTGGCAAGATCGCGCTGGGTGAGCTGTGACTCCCAGTCCGGGAAGTGTGTTTGTACGTACTGATAGCGTTGCTCTGGGGTATTGAGCAGCAGCATTTGCTCTTTTTTCTCTTTGTAGATCAATTGCTGGACCAGTAGCTGAGTCTTAATATCCCGATTTTCCGGCGCATCAAGCAAAGCTAAGGGGATTTCAGTGGTTTCTCCAGCGGCGATCATTTGCAGACTGTAATCGGCAGGTGTGTTAGTTAGCCAGTTCAGGTACAGAAAGCAGTATTCCCCGGCAAAGTAGAACTCTTTAACCCTTTCAACGCCGTTGTCCGCGTGATAAACCGCGCGAGCCACACCATGATGTAAAAGATGAATTTTACTTTGTGGTTCACCCTGACGAAGTAACCAACTACCCGCCGGTTGCGTTTTTCTACGGCTGCCTGCGAGGCATTTTGGTTCTTGATTACGCGACATCTTATCTCTCAAATAATTTGAATAAGACTGGCAAATCCTTCCGCTTTAAGTTGTTCGGGTATCAGCCTATTATTTATCACATCAAGGCACGGTGCCTTACTCAAACAACTAAGTTAAAGGGTTTATATTATGAAAAGCATCAAAACTTTTGTCGCAGTTATCGCTCTGGCTACTTCTTTTGGTTCTTTCGCTGCTCAGACAGTGACCGCAACCGGTTCTACGCTGGAAAGCGCTGAAGCAAAAATCGCCGCTCAGGCTGAACGTGCGGGCGCCAGCGATTACAAAATCACTCAGGCATACACCGGTAACCGCGTGCACATGACCGCCGAACTGCTGAAATAAGATACCTTAGTACTGTCGAAAGAGCGCCCTTGAGGCGCTTTTTTAGTTTATACCCGCCATTCGCAGCAATGCGGTCACCACTGCGGCAGCGACGATCACCACGATTAGCGGCATCTTGCGCCAGGCGAGAAATACCGCAAAAGCCACGCCCAGCACGCGCGCCATGCCAGCGAAGTGTTCACCTTCGTAAAAGGTGGTCGCCAGCGCAACGGAGAACAGTAATACCGTTGCGGCGTCGGAAAGCAGCGCCTGCGAGCGTTCCGAGAACGCTAATCGGCTCCCAAGCTTCGCTCCTCCTAAACGCATTAAATACGTTCCCAGAGATAACATGGCGATACCGACGATAAACAGCGTCATGTTGCCCATTATTTTTTCCTCGTCAGTAAGCCAAACAGTGAGAGCAAAACAGGTAAACCGACCGGCGCAAAGGGGATGGCGGCAAGCGACAACCCGGCGCCGCTACAGGCGCGAATCAGCGTGGTGCGGTTTTTAAAGGCCGGGACCACTAAGGCTAATAAAATTGCAGGGAAGACGGCATCCAGACCGATGGTTTCCGGGGCAGGGAGCAGTTTGCCTACGCCCGCGCCGATCAGTGTGCCAACAGGCCAGAAAATCGCGACGCCCAGACCGCACAGCCAGAAGGCGGCTTTACGTTGTTCGGGCGTTTTTTGCGACAGGCCAAAGACTACGCTTTCGTCGTTCATGATATGACAGCCGAGGAAACTCGCAGCCCGGGAGCCCACCAGATCGCGCACCGTGACGCCAAACGGCACGTGTCGGGCGTTGACCAGTAAACCGGCAGCCGCCGCCGCCAGTGGGTTACCGCCGCTGGCGACGATACCGATAAACATAAACTCGGACGCACCCGCCAGTACCGTAATCGAAAGCACAAACGGTACCCACAGCGGGAAGCCGTAGGCCATCGCCAGCGAGCCGTATGACATGCCGACTACGCCGACGGCCAGACAGACCAAAAATATTGCTTTTATTGTGTCGCCTTTGAGACTGGAAAAATAATGTTTCATACCGTTTTAGCCATATCGAACGAATTTCCATTATAATGAACGCGACCAGTCAATATTACAAGTCGAACGATTCGTTCGATATAAAGAACATGGAGTCGTGAATGACCCAGCCCATCAGTATGATCGCGAAAAGCCTTGTGCGTGAACGTCAGCGCACCGGTTTGTCATTGGCAGAGATTGCCCGTCGCGCAGGGATTGCAAAATCGACACTCTCGCAATTGGAAGCGGGCAATGGCAATCCTAGCCTGGAAACGCTCTGGTCGCTGTGTGTGGCGTTAGATATTCCCTTTGCTCGCCTGCTGGAGCCGCAGGAACAAAAAACGCAGGTGATTCGCCGCGGCGAAGGAACAAAGGTGGTGGCTGAGCAGGCCCACTACCAGGCCATTTTACTGGCCGCCTGCCCGCCGGGGGCGCGGCGGGATATCTATCTGCTGCTGACGCAGCCGGGCGCGGATCGTATTTCACAGCCGCATCCACCTGGATCGGTTGAACACATCATCGTGACGCAGGGTAAGGCGATGGTAGGATTGACGGAAGCGCCGGAGGAGTTAGGTGAGGGGGACTATATTTGTTACCCCGCCGATCGGGCGCATATTTTTAAAGCGCTGGAGCCTGACACCCAGGCGATTCTGGTTTCTGAGCAGAACTAACTGTTCTGTTGCGTTGTGCCGGATGCGGCGCGTTAGCGCCTTATCCGGCCTACAAGTCTATTGCAAATAAAACACTTCTTTTAGCTCTGCGCTAACCGGGCTGTTGTCCGGGTTTGCTGGCATTACGTCACGCATATGCTTCCACCAACGTTGGCAAACGTCGGTGCTGGCAACGGCATTCCAGCGTTCTTCGGACTCAATCTCAACGGTGGCGAACAGCAGATTGCGCGCCTGATCGAGATAAATCGCGTAGTGATGGGCGCCGTGCTCTTTCAGCACCGCTTCCAGCTCTGGCCAGATGGGATTGTGCCGACGTTGATATTCAACGTGCGCGTCGGCATTCACCTGCATCACAAAGGCCTTGCGGATCATAACGCCTCCAGATACAGCTCGCGGACCTCGTCGCGGCTGGCGGTGCGCGGGTTGCACGGCGCACACGGATCGGCCAACGCTTTATCCAGCCAGCCTTCAATATCCTCTTTCGTCACGCCAAGGGAACTAAAGCCCGCAGGAATACCGACACGCTTGCTGAGTGCACGAATCGCGTTGATGGCCTCCATACTTGCCGCTTCATCGCTCATGTCACGGGTATCGACGCCCATTGCCTGCGCCACGCGGGCAAAGCGCGCTACGGCGTTCGGACGGTTAAAGTTTTCGATTACCGGCAGCAGGATGGCGTTGCAGACGCCGTGTGGCAGATTATGGGTTGCGCCCGGCTGGTGCGCCAGCGCATGCACCAGACCCAGACCAGCGCTGTTAAATGCCATCCCCGCCAGATACTGACCAAACGCCATTTGCTCACGAGCTTCGAGGTTATGACCGTCGTCGACCGCTTTTGGTAGCCACAGGTTGATCAGGCGAATCGCTTCCAGTGCGTTAGCGTCGGTGAGCGGATGAGCACCAACGGAAACATAGGCTTCCACCGCGTGGGTCAGAGCGTCCATACCGGTTGCGGCGGTGACGGAGGCCGGGATTTCCAGCATTACGCTGGCATCATCCACGGCGATATCCGGGATGATATTCGGGTCGATGATCACCTCTTTAACCTTACGGGCAGAGTCGATAATGACCGCGTTGCTGGTCATCTCTGCTGCCGTACCGGCGGTAGTGTTGATGGCGACCAGCGGGACGCCAGCATTTTTCACTTTGCCCACGCCGGAGTAAGCGGTAGAAGGGCCAGGGTTGGCTGTCAGGATTTTTACTGCTTTGGCGGTATCGATCGGGCTGCCGCCACCGAAGGCGATGATGTAGTCACATTCTGCGTTCTGATAGGCTGCAAAACCTTTCTGTACCAGCTCTTCTGTCGGGTTCGGGAATACTTCATCAAACAGGTGGTAAGACATTTGATGTTTATCCAGCGCGGCAAACAGGCTATCCAGCAGGCCCAGTTTTACCAGTTGACCATCGGTGACGATCAGCGCTTTGCCCCATTGTTTATTCGCCACGAGATTCACCATATCGGCAATCGCGCCGGCGCCATGCAGGCTAATTTTTGGCAGTGCCAACATAAAGCTCATCACTATTCTCCTTAATAATAAAATCCTGTAGGCCGGATAAGGCGAAGCCGCATCCGGCGTTGAGTTGGGAGGTATCAGTACAGCTCTATGGCGCTTGCCAGCGGCGTAACACCAAAGCGTTTGCCAAGTGCGACCAGCTCTTCACGTGAGATGGTCTGCTTCATACCGCCCATCGAAAAGATTTTGACCAGAACTTCGGCGGATTTCTCTGCGGTATCTATCAAACCGAACGCTTCGTCGAGGGTAGGTCCGCTTCCGAACACGCCGTGGAACGGCCAAAGTACCAGCGAGTGTTTCTGCATTTCCTCGGCGGTAGCCTGACCAATTTCATCTGTACCCGGCACCATCCACGGCAGAATGCCAACGCCATCCGGGAACACCACCAGGCACTCGGTGCTGCCTTCCCACAGCTTGCGGGTAATCAGCGCTGTGTTGTTTTCCAGTACGTAGGTCAGAGCGATCAGGTTGGTGGCATGGCAGTGCATGATCACGCGGTCTTTACCGTTCGTCGCTTTAATGCGTTCGCAGTGAGAGAGAAAGTGAGCCGGCAGTTCAGAGGTCGGCACGGCCTCGTGGGTCAGGCCCCAGAGGATGTGGTAGCCCGCACCGTCGCTGTCTACTTGTACCACGCCCAAGTTTGCCGCGGGATCGAGCTGGACGTTACGGAAAAACTTACCGGAACCGGTGACGATAAACGGTGTGTTTGCCAGCAGCGGCATCGGCTGACTTAGCGCAATATAGCGTGGTTTTTCGTGGAAATCGGCGCTAAACGGCGCAATATCTGCTTCATCAAGACGCAGCGTCAGGTTGCCGCCATTACGCTCGTCCCAGCCTTTCAGCCACGCATCAGAAGTGGCTTTGATCATCCCCTGGACGAACCAGGAAGTCGTAATTTTTTGCATGTTCGGTGTTCCTGTTTATTGCCCGAACGTTATCGGGTCTTACGTAGGCCGGATAAGCGAAGCGCCATCCGGCAATCGTGTTTCATTTATTGCCGGATGGCGACGCGGGGCGTCTTATCCGGCCTACAAGCCTGGCGTCACGGTTAGCTACGTTTGCTCAAAATCTCTTTTTCATAAGCGCGCACGCTGTCCAGCCACTGGCTGCCCGCAGGCGTGTCGTGGCGCTGGCAATACATCTCCCAGACGGCCTGCCACGGCAGCGATTTTTGCTCTTCCAGCAGGGCCAGACGTGCGGTGTAGTCGCCGCTGGCTTCGAGCTGACGCAGTTGCTCGGTGGGTTCTAACAGCGCGCGCAGCAGGGCTTTTTTCATATTGCGGGTGCCGATCACCCACGCGGCGATGCGGTTAATGGAGGCGTCGAAGAAGTCGAGGCCAATGTGTACGCGGTCGAACAGGTTGTGGCGAACGATCTCGCTGGCAATCGCCTGAGTTTCATCATCCAACAGCACCACGTGATCGCTGTCCCAGCGCACCGGACGGCTGACGTGCAGCAGCAGACGCGGCACATACAGCATGGCGGCGGAAATTTTGTCGGAGATCACTTCAGTCGGATGGAAGTGGCCCGCATCCAGACACAGTGCGGTCTGGCGGCTGGTGGCGTAACCCATGTAGAACTCGTTAGAGCCCACGGTGTAGCTTTCCGCACCGATGCCAAACAGCTTGCTTTCGACGGCATCGATATGGTGCGCCGGGTCGAGTTTCTCGCTGATCACTTCGTCCAGTGCGTCCAGCAGACGCTGGCGCGGTGCTAAACGGTCAACGGTGATGTCTTTCATGCCATCCGGGATCCAGATGTTCATCACCGATGGTGTACCCAACTGCTCGCCAAAATACGCCGAGACGCGACGGCTGGCTTTGCAGTGATCGATCCAGAACTGGCGAATGGTGTCGTCGGCGTGCGCCAGCGTGAAACCGTCGGCGCTCAGCGGGTGTGAGAAGCAGGATGGGTTGAAATCCAGCCCTAACTGGTTCGCTTTCGCCCACTCCACCCAGTTTTTAAAGTGCTCAGGTTTGATTTGGTCGCGGGCAACCGGCGTATCAGATTCCAGATAGATCGCGTGCAAATTCAGACGTTTTGGACCAGGAATCAGGCTCAGCGCCTGCTCCAGATCGGCCCGCAGTTCGGTGGCGTTACGCGCTTTACCCGGATAGTTACCGGTAGCCTGAATACCGCCAGTGAGCGAGCCTTCCGGGTTTTCGAAACCGGCGACATCATCGCCCTGCCAGCAGTGCATGGAGACCGGCAGACGATCGAGCTGGCGTAAGGCCGCCTCGACATCAATGCCTACCGCGGCGAAACGCAGTTTTGCCAGTTCCCAGGCTTGTTCAAGTTGAGTGGTCATGCGCAAAGCTCCTTTGTCTGTCGTAGTGATTGAAACTGCGCCTGGTAGCGGGCAATTTCACTTTCAGGATTGGGAATGAAGGTGGTCAGTTCGTAGTTGGCGCGCACCACCTGACGGAAATCATCGACGTTGTTCAGCTCGTCCAGCGTCATCAGCTGGATGCCAATATTGCCGAGCGTGGAGGCCTCAATCGGCCCGGACATCACGCGAATACCGCAGGCATCCGCACATAGCTGGTTCAGTAAGGTGTTCTGGCAGCCGCCACCGACAATGTGCAGTTGGCTAAATGCTGCACCACGCAGTTGTGCCAGTTCTTGCAGGATGTCGGCGTACAGCAACGCCAGGCTGTCGAAGATACAGCGCGCCAGTTCGGCGTTTTGCAGGGGAACGGGTTGGCCTGATTCACGGCATGCTGCCTGAATTTCTGCACTCATATCGTCGGGGTTGATAAAGCGATCGTCGTTCGGGTTTATCAGGAACTGGCAGGCCGGCAGCGCTTGCGTTTGGCTGATAAGCGTTGGCAGGTCGGTAATCTGGCGCTCTTTTAATACGCGCTGGAGCAGCCACAGCCCCATAATATTTTTTAGGACACGGTAGCGTCCTTCCGCGCCGCCTTCGTTGGTAATATTCGCCGCCAGCGCCGCATCGTTGGTATACGGTGTTCTGCTCTCAAAGCCCATCAGCGACCAGGTCCCGGAAGAGAGATAGGCGCTGTTTTTGTCGGCCAGCGGAGAAGCAATGACCGCGCTGGCCGTGTCGTGACTGGCGACAGCGACAACCGGAATTTGGTTTTTCTGTGGGCAAATCCAGTGGCCGATCACGTTCCCTGGATGCGTCGGGCGACCAAACCAGGCTTTGTCTGCCCCGGTCCACGCCAGCAGTGTGTCATCCCAGTCGTCGGTATTAATATTGACTAGCTGGGTGGTGGTGGCGTTGGTGTATTCCCAGTTCATTTTGCCGGTCAGGCGAAAGCTGAAGTAGTCGGGGATCAGCAGGGCATGGGCCACCTGCGGGAGCAGTTCTGGCTGCTGTTCAACCAGCGCACGCAGTTGATACAGGGTGTTAAAGGGCAGAAACTGAATGCCGCTACGGCGGTAAATTTCACCTTTACCCGGCTGCTCCATCGCCTGCGCCATAATGCCGGTCGTGCGGCTGTCACGGTAAGAGACCGGCAGACCGACACGTTGACCGATGTTATCGATCAGAACGTAATCCACGCCCCAGGTATCAATGCCGATGCTGTCTATCCGAATACCTTCATCGCAGACTTTTTTCAGGCCAAGACGAATATCGTTTTCCAGGCTGTCGATGTCCCAGGTGTCAAAACCGTCTGTTTTTTGCAGGCAGTTCATGAAGCGGTGGATTTCACGTAGCGTCAGGGAGCGGTGTTCACTGTCGTAACGCGCCAGCATTACGCGCCCACTGGATGCGCCGAGATCGACTGCGACACAATGGCGAAAAGTCATAGCGAGGTCCTTCTGAGTTTTATTGCACTCAGTCTAAGAACCCCTGATAACGCGTACCTTCTTGACAGTGACAGCCACAATTAGCGGCTGGCAACATGGCAAAGGTGAACGTGACGCTGTTCACAATTTCTATTAATAGGACCTGTTTTAGCGGATGTGACGCCTTCCGCAATTCGCGATCTTTCCCGCCATTTCTTGAAGAATTGACCGTGTTTACGCACTTTGGCGTCAAAAATTTAAGGTGAGGGTGATAACCCTTAATTACTATTCAGCCATGTTCATTTGATCGGGAAGGATGTCATCATGACGGTATTGCATTGCGTGGATTTTTTTCCGACAGGTAAAGCGCCAGTGGCTATTGAACCGCGGCTTCCTCAACCTGCGTTTCCAGAGCATCATCATGATTTTCATGAAATTGTGGTGGTCGAACATGGAACGGGGATCCATGTGTTCAACGGGCAGCCTTACACCATCAGCGGCGGTACGGTGTGTTTCGTTCGCGATCATGACCGGCATTTATATGAACATACTGACAATCTGTGCCTGACCAATGTGTTGTATCGCTCCCCGGATGCGTTTCAATTTCTGGCTGGGCTGAATCAGCTTTTACCTCAGGAACAGAACGGGCAGTATCCCTCCCACTGGCGGGTGAATCAGGGGGTGTTGCAGCAGATTCGACAACTGGTGGGGCAGATGGAAGCGCTCGGTGAGGGGATGGATACACCAACGGCGGCAAATCGCGAGATCCTGTTTATGCAACTGCTGGTGCTGCTGCGTAAAAGCAGCCTGATGGAAGCAGCGACCGATAACGACGCGCGGCTTAACCTCCTGATGGCGTGGCTGGAAGATAACTTTGCCGACGAGGTGTGTTGGGAGGCGCTGGCCGAGAAGTTTTCCCTCTCTTTGCGCACTCTGCATCGCCAGCTCAAACAGCAAACCGGATTGACGCCGCAGCGCTACCTTAACCGCTTGCGGCTGATCAAGGCCCGGCATCTGCTTCGCCACAGTGATGACAGTGTGACAGACATCGCTTATCTCTGCGGATTCGGCGACAGTAACCACTTTTCGACGCTTTTTCGTCGTGAGTTCAAGTGGTCACCACGCGATATTCGTCAGGGGCGCGATCTCGTTGTGGCAAGCCGCCTCCAGTAACGCGAAAGCTATCAACGTTTTTTACCGCCGAATCTCAGATAATCATGTCCCTTAACGCCGGATGGTGGCTACGCCTTATCCGGCCTACGTGTCACGTAATCTGTAGGTCGGATAAGGCGTAGCCGCCATCCGACAGGGAATATTGTGATGGCGAATCATCTGGTCCTTCTGAAATCAGACTTCTTTGCGCATGAGCAGCAGGCTGTGGCCGTGGCTGACCGTTATCCGCAGGATGTCTTTGCTGAGCATACCCACGAGTTTTGCGAGCTGGTCATGGTCTGGCGCGGTAATGGTCTGCATGTCCTTAACGATCGCCCGTACCGGATAACCCGTGGCGATCTGTTTTACATTCGCGCCGAAGATAAACACTCCTACACCTCCGTGAACGACCTGGTGTTGCAAAATATCATCTACTGCCCGGAGCGGTTGACGCTGAATGTTGACTGGCAAGGGGTGATCCCCGGATTTAACGGTACGCCGAGGCAGCCGCATTGGCGACTCGGCAGCGTTGGCATGAGCCAGGTCCGACAGGTGATAAGCCAGCTTGAACATGAAAGTAATCAACGTGATGCACAGGCTTTTACCATGGCTGAGCTGCTGTTCGGGCAACTGGTGACACACCTTAAGCGGCATCGTTATGCCACGGATACGCTCCCGGCGACCTCCAGTGAAACGCTGCTGGATAAACTGATCACCGCGTTAGCCGGTAGCCATGAGCATGCGTTTGAACTGGATACGTTTTGCGAGCGCGAACAATGCAGCGAGCGCGTTTTGCGCCAGCAGTTTCGCAGCCAGACCGGGATGACCATCAACCAGTATCTCCGCCAGGTGCGGGTTTGCCATGCGCAGTATCTGCTCAAACATAGTCGGTTGATGATTAGCGAGATTTCCATGCGCTGCGGCTTTGAGGACAGTAACTACTTTTCGGTGGTATTTACGCGGGAAACCGGGATGACGCCGAGCCAGTGGCGTCATCTCAGTACTCAGCATGCTTAGCTGGCCATTCCCAGACCGACAATGTTTGCCGCGACAATGATCACTACGCAGCCGAGGCTTAGCACGCTGACCGGACGACGACCCGCGTTTTTCCACTCTTTCAATACCAGACCGACAATCCCGCCGCACAGAACATAGAAGCTCATGTGCAGCATCCAGCTTACATAGTCATACTGCGCCGGAATACGTGCGTGGCCCCAGGCGTAGAAGAAGAATTGCAGATACCACATCAAGCCACCAAGCGCAGAGAGCAGCACGTTGGTGATAATCAGCGGTTTGGCTAACGAGAAGTCGGCTTTTATCGACAAGTTCTTCACTTTTGCCAGACGAATGAAGCAGAAGCCCAGGTTAACAAGCGCGCCACCGCCCATAATAACCACATAGCTAGGCAGGGCGACATACAGCGGATCGACGCCCAACGCGGCGGCGGCATCGTGCATCGGTTTCGCCGCGTTCATCGCAAAGGACATCCCGGCGGAGAAAATACCGCACATGACGGCCAGAACCAGACCTTTTTTCAGGTTGAAATCTTCCGCTTTGATGCCCATTTTGCGTTCTTTTAACTGACCGGCACGGGTAACAATGCCCACACCAATCAGCGCGACCAGTACGCCAAGCAGCGTCATGCGGCCACCAGAGGTATTGATCAGTACATCAAAATTGCCGTTGATAATCGGGGTCATCAGCGTGCCGACAATCAGCGTAATACCTATCGCAATCCCGATACCCATCGACATACCGAGATAGCGCATGGTCAGGCCATAGTTGATATTGCCAATCCCCCACATTGCACCAAACAGAAATACCGGCGCCAGCGTGGAGAGGCTGAAGGAGCTGAAGTAGGCCCAGAAATCGGGAAGTAACATGGCGCTGATGGTCCACGGCAGGATTATCCAGGAGACGATCCCGCCAACCGACCACATCGTTTCCCATGACCAATGTTTGACTTGCTTGAACGGGGCATAGAAACAGGCGGCACTGGCTGCCCCTATCAAATGCCAAAAGATACCCATCGTAATCGCGTTACTCATGACTTAATCCTCGTTATTTTTTATCGTCGGTAATGACCCCTCCGACCTAACGAGTTTAAAAATTACGCAGGTGGTTAACCTTTTGACGATTGCCGCCCTTTTGCGCATGTTGGCAATTATCACGTTAAGTGGGTGATTCGGCTCACATCTTTAACAATGGGTTTGATTCATTAAGACCCTGTAAAAAGTACGGCATTGATAATCATTTTCAATATCATTTAATTAACTATAATGACCCAACTGCTTACGCGGCGTTAACACTGGCCGCCCGACAATACTGGAGATGATTATGAGTTATACACTGCCATCCCTGCCGTACGCTTATGATGCCCTTGAACCGCACTTCGATAAGCAGACGATGGAAATCCACCACACCAAACACCACCAGGCTTACGTAAACAACGCCAACGCTGCGCTGGAAAGCCTGCCTGAATTCGCCAGCCTGTCCGTTGAAGAGTTGATCACCAAACTGGATCAACTGCCAGCAGACAAGAAAACCGTACTGCGTAACAACGCGGGCGGTCACGCTAACCACAGCCTGTTCTGGAAAGGCCTGAAAACCGGTACTACGCTGCAGGGCGACCTGAAAGCGGCTATCGAACGTGACTTCGGCTCCGTTGACAACTTCAAAGCTGAATTTGAAAAAGCAGCGGCAACCCGCTTTGGCTCCGGCTGGGCGTGGCTGGTTCTGAAAGGTGACAAACTGGCTGTTGTTTCCACCGCCAACCAGGATTCCCCGCTGATGGGTGAAGCTATCTCTGGCGCTTCCGGTTTCCCAATCGTGGGCCTGGACGTTTGGGAACACGCTTACTACCTGAAATTCCAGAACCGTCGCCCGGACTACATCAAAGAGTTCTGGAACGTTGTGAACTGGGACGAAGCTGCCGCGCGTTTCGCAGCAAAAAAATAAGTTCTACGCTTTAACAAAGCCCTGCAAGCGATGCTTGTGGGGTTTTTTTGTGATCAAACTCAATATAAAAACAATGATCCACTTAAATTGAAACAAGGTTTTATTATGCGAGTGGGATCACTTTTATAGTCTCTATGAATGTCTATCTTCTTTTCATCAAGACGGGCGCATCTCAAAGCAAGATGCAATCGCCCATAAAAATTGCCCCATTTTTATGTCTACAGGTGATGGAAATGCAGATCAAACGTACGATAGAGAAAATCCCAGGCGGTATGATGCTGGTGCCGCTTTTCCTGGGCGCGTTGTGTCATACCTTTTCCCCCGGCGCCGGGAAATATTTCGGTTCTTTTACCAACGGTATGATCACCGGTACCGTGCCTATCCTGGCAGTCTGGTTCTTTTGCATGGGGGCGTCGATCAAGCTAAGCGCCACCGGCACCGTGCTGCGTAAATCAGGTACGTTAGTCATCACCAAGATTCTGGTGGCGTGGGTGGTTGCAGCGATTGCTTCACGCATTCTGCCGGAACATGGTGTAGAGGTCGGATTCTTCGCTGGGTTGTCTACGCTGGCGCTGGTGGCCGCGATGGATATGACCAACGGCGGGCTGTATGCCTCGATTATGCAGCAGTACGGCACCAAAGAAGAGGCCGGGGCGTTTGTCCTGATGTCGCTGGAGTCTGGCCCGCTGATGACCATGGTGATTCTGGGAACCGCCGGGATCGCGTCGTTTGAACCACACGTATTTGTTGGTGCGGTATTGCCGTTCCTGATTGGCTTTGCGCTGGGGAATCTGGACCCTGAACTGCGGGAGTTCTTCAGCAAAGCGGTGCAGACGCTGATCCCGTTCTTTGCCTTCGCATTAGGTAACACCATTGATTTGAGCGTGATTGCGCAGACCGGCGTGCTGGGTATTCTGCTGGGCGTGGCGGTGATTATCATCACTGGTATTCCATTGATTATCGCCGATAAACTGATTGGTGGTGGCGATGGTACGGCGGGGATTGCCGCTTCCAGTTCTGCGGGGGCGGCGGTTGCTACGCCTGTGCTGATTGCTGAAATGGTTCCGGCATTTAAACCGATGGCACCGGCAGCAACTTCCCTGGTCGCCACGTCGGTGATTGTGACCTCCATTCTGGTGCCGATTATCACGTCTATCTGGTCGAAAAGGGCCAAAGCAAGGGCGGCAGAAATTGATATTCGTGGCACCGTGAAGTAAGTCTCTTCAGCCGGATGGTCTGCACCATCCGGCTTAATTATTTACCCTTTGACGACAAACACCTCATCGATTGTTCGACACTCACTCTCGTTCAACTCTCCACCGGCATTACGTGACACGCCGGTACAATAGCCAAACTTACGCGATACCACGGTTTTGATGGTGGTGACAAAATCTTCGCCGATGGCATAGATGGACATGTAGGTGCCAATCTGGTCCTGAATATCGCGAAGTGCTGCCAGGTCGCCCTGTTTAAACGCTTCCCGCGCGCTGACAAACAGTTCCGGCATGACGTTGTTCAACCCTGAAATTATCCCCGCGCCACCTGCTAACAGGTTGGGAATGTAGTATTCGTCATAGCCGGACAGCACGGCAAAATCCTCCCGCACGGCGCGGGTGGTCTGAATCATACTGCGGGTATGGGACTGGCAGTCGACGGTGTCTTTAATGCCAGCGAAATTCGGGAACTCGGCGGCGAGGGTGGCTACCAGTTCGGGGGTTAAATCGCAGCCGGTGCGTGCCGGGAAGTTGTAAGCAAACCATTTGCCGCTGAGTGTCTGCCCCAACTGACGGAAGTAGCTCAGCAGCTGTTTCGCCGTTTGTCCGTAGTAGTAGGGCGGCAGGATCATCACGGCATTGTAACCTGAGCGATACGCTTCCTGCGCCATCAATAAAACATCATTCTGGCAGGTGGATGAGACGTTGGCGACCATCTTCAGCGAGCTCATGGCGCGGGCCTCGCGGATCAGCAGCAGTCTTTCTTCGAGCGTGAAGGAGGCAAATTCCCCGATGCTGCCCATCAGCAAAATCACGTCGATTTTGGCCTCGGTAAGGCGTTTGAGATGTTGGCTTAGACCGTTGAGATCGATCTTGCCATCATTGTCCATTGGCGTAATGGAAGGACACCAGACGCCAGCAAATTGCGATTGACCAGTCACGTTGTCGACTCCTTATTTGAAATGATGTTTCAAAACCAGATTACATTGATAGCATGTGTCCCTAAGTTTCATGTGAACCGTGCTCTCATTTTGAGCGACTGGGGTAAAATAAATGTGGTGTAATGGGGGAAATTTATCGGGAGAGGGAACAGATGCGATATCCGGTCGATGTTTTTACAGGCAAAGTTCGGGACTACACGGGAAGCCGTCCCAGCGCGATTGCTAAAGTCCAGATTGACGGTGAGTTGATGCTGACCGAACTGGGGCTGACGGGGGATGAACAAGCGGAAACGAAAATTCACGGCGGGCCGGATCGCGCGCTGTGTCACTATCCGCGTGAACACTATCAGCACTGGAGACAAGCGTTTCCGGAGCAGGCGGAGCTATTTGTCGCCCCCGCGTTTGGTGAGAACCTCTCTACTGAGGGGCTGACTGAAGATAATGTGTATATTGGCGACATTTTCCAGTGGGGAGAGGCGCTGATTCAGGTCACGCAGCCGCGCTCGCCGTGCTTTAAGCTGAATTTCCATTTTGGCATCAGCGATATGGCCAGCCAGATGCAGGATGCGGGCAAGACGGGCTGGCTGTGTAGCGTCATCGCGTCTGGTCAGGTGTCAGCAGACGCGCCATTGATCCTGGCGTCACGCGTGAGCGACGTCAGCGTGCGGGAGGCCATTGCTATCGCCTGGCATATGCCGTTTGATGATTCGCAATATCACCGTTTACTGTCGGCTGCTGGGTTATCAAAAAGCTGGACCAGAACGATGCAAAAGCGCCGTTTAAGCGGCAAGATCGAAGACAATTCCCGCCGTTTGTGGGGAAAATAAACCTACCTTCATCTGGCAGTTAAATCAGGTGGAGACACCTGATTTACCTCTCCCCCGTGCTTCATCCCCCCTGTGTACAAAACCGGGCAAAAACCTGACGGTCTCGGTTTGCTTCAAAGCCATTCTTGATACCTGGTCCACAAAAAGAAACTCTGCGTTGAAAAAAAACTTGAGTATTTCCTGCACTCAAATATCTTAGCTTCAAATTGGTTTAAACCAGATGAGCGAAATGAAAAAGAAAAACAATGTTGATGTGCTCAGGGAGCGCTTTGAAAGCTGGTTAAACGAGAAGAATTTACCAGCGGGGTCCAAATTGCCTTCGGAAAGGGAGTTATGTGAGCTGCTGGATGCAAAGCGTATGACCTTACGTCAGGTTCTGATTGAGCTTGAGATCGATGCGCGTATTTTCCGCAAGAACCGCAGTGGTTGGTTTATTTCGTCGAAGCGATTTATTTATAACCCTAAATCACTTTCCAGCTTCAATGCTGAAGCCTGTGCTCAGGGACGTAAGCCTTTTTGGGATTATTTAACCAAAGAAACCATTGATACAGTTCCGCATCATGTTGATGATGTTTTTCTCTCCTCCGGTGACCGCTATTTAGTTACCGGCTGGTGCGGTCTTGATTCACATAAAGTGTTTTACCATGAATCCTATATTGATGCTGATGTTGCGCCAGGATTCATTAATAAATTGGGCAATCAGTCTTTTGCCAGCGTCTGGGAAGATGCGTTTGGCCATGTTTTAAATATCAAAGAAATGATTTTTAAACCGGTCAATATGCCAGAAGTGGCCTGCAAAGAGCTGGGTGTTGCGCCTAATACGTATGGAATTTTAGTAGAAAAACATCGGGCTACCCGAGATAAAAAAGTGGTTCAGGTTGATTTCGAATACTGGCGACTTGAATCAGTGGAACTTGTTATTCGCGATGAATGAGAAAAATAATGGGAAAATGTAACCAAGAACTTCTTGCGGAACGCGCGAGAAATATACCGCTGTACCTACATGCTTATGCTTTTCATCTGAATATGCGCTACGAGAGAGTCCTGCCGGGGGATCTTCTGGATATTGCGCATCAGCAAAAATTGAAGGGTGTAAAAATACATGTTGAGGATGGTGAGTCCCAATCACTGCAGAAACTGAACGATCAGCAGCTACACGATTTTAAAGAGAAGGCCAAAAAATATAATCTGGATGTGCATATCGAAACGAGCGCATCGGATAAGGCGACATTGACGGATGCCATCCGTATTGCTGTTGCTACTGGTGCAACTTCAGTGCGTTTCTACCCGCGTTATGAAGGGCATCTCAACGATGTTATGGCGAAGATTGCCAATGATATTGCATGGCTGTCTCAGTATGACGATTGCGGACTAAGCTTTACTATCGAACAGCATGAAGATCTGCAAGGCCATGAGCTGGTGACGCTGGTTAACAATAGCGGGATGAAAAATCTCTCTATTCTGTTTGATTTTGGCAACATGATTAATGCTAATGAACAGCCGCTTTCTGCGTTAGAGGTTATGTCTCCTCTGATCACTCAGGTGCATATCAAAGACGCAAAAATTATTAAAGAAGGTAAAGGCTGGGGGCATGAGGCTTGTCGTTCAGGACACGGCGATTTACCCATGGAAGAGATGCTTAAGGCATTATTACTTTTAGGTGAAGATAAACCGCAAGTACATGCTTTTGGCCTGGAAGAAGAAGTTGAATATTATGCCCCTGCATTTCGCTTCGACGATGAGGGTGATAATCCATGGATCCCATGGCGCGATGCAAGTTATACGCCGCTGCCTGACAGCAACATGATTGATGCGCGACTGGCGCAGGAAAAAGAACATGCTCTTGCCCAAATAAAATACATTCGTGATATATGTGACAAGTTTATAGGCAATTAATTAGTTTTCTTAAAATTTTATTAAATGCGGAAAGGATTATGAAAATAATCCCCTGGCTTTATTAATTATACAATTTAATTTAGATATTTCTCTCAACAAGCAATGAGGGTTTAATCATGTTCATGAATAAATGGGCAAGGCTCTGTTTTTTGATTTTAGGCGGCGGCACGATATTCAAGCTTTCAAGTATGAAAGATGTTTTCTATGTGCCAATGCAGAATGACTGGGGTTTAACTAATACGCAAATTGGGTTGAGCTTTACGGTTTATACGATTGTTCAGACAACCGGACTTTTTCTTTCTCTCTATATCGCAGATCGTTACTCCAAGAAAATATTATTACCGTTCGGTCTGATTGGTGTTGGGTTATGTGGCTTATATCTGGCAACGCTACCGTCATTTACTGGTTATCTCATTTGCTTTGCCGCGATGGCTTTCTTTGCCGATGTGGTTTATTGGCCGGTATTGCTGAAAGCCGTTCGTTTGCTGGGAACGAAAGAAGAACAAGGACGCATGTTCGGCTTTTTAGAAGCCGGACGTGGCGTGGTGGATGTTATCGTTGCATCTGGCGCTCTGTTTGTCTTCGTCCAGTTTGGTGAAGGTAAAGCGGGGATGCAGGCGGGCCTGTTGTTCTATACGGTAATTACGCTTGTGGCAGGTATTGTGACGTACTTTATTGTCGATGATGACAAAGTGAAAGGTGGCGAGAAAACCAGTGCCAACATGGAAGTGTTAAAGGGTATCAAACATGTTTTGTCCTGCCCTAATGTTTGGCTGGCTTCTTTAGGTATTTTCTTCGTTTATGCCGCGTACTGTGGACTGACTTACTTTATTCCGTTCTTAAAAGATATCTATATGCTGCCGGTAGCTCTCGTCGGTGCGTACGGCATCATCAACCAGTATGCGTTAAAAATGGTAGGTGGGCCGATTGGTGGAATGTTGGCAGATAAAGTTGCTAAATCACCGACAGTGTATCTGAAGTGGACGTTCCTGATCTCTGCTGTGGCGATGCTTGTGTTCATGCAGTTACCACATCAAACAATGAACGTGTATATCGGTATGGCGGCGACATTAGGGTTCGGAGCGATTATCTTCTCACAGCGCGCCATTTTCTTCGCGCCGATGGATGAGATCGGTACCCCACGTGAGTATGCGGGCTCGGCAATGGCATTTGGTTGCATCATCGGTTATATGCCAGCGATGTTTGCGTACACGTTGTACGGCTATTTGCTGGATACCAATAGCGGCATCACTGGCTACAACTATGTCTTTAGCGTGATGATTGCGTTCAGCTTAATGGGCTTTATCTGTTCGACCATTCTGGTGAAGCGAATTAAAAAGCAAAAGCTAGCGGCGGCGGCTGCGGCGGCATAACGTGAATGCTTCCCCGGTAATCATGTCGTACCGGGGAAGCCTGTTAAGCGCGTTTATACAGCGGTAACCAAATCACCAGCCGTAAACCACCCAGCGGGCTGTCTTCGGCCTTCACCCAGCCACGATGCTGCTGGATCGCGGTTTCCACAATCGCCAGACCCAGACCTGTTCCGCCAGACTCGCGATCGCGCGCCTCATCGGTACGATAGAACGGACGGAAAATCTGTTCTCTGTCTTCAGGGCTAACGCCTGGGCCATCGTCGTCCACGGTGATGGTAATCCCGTCGATATCCACCGCGAAGCCAACTTCAATCTTCGTATGTGAATAGCGCAGGGCATTGCGCACAATGTTTTCCAGCGCACTTTCCAACGCATTTGGGTTACCGTACAGCGGCCACGGACCCGGCGGGAAATTCACCGTGAGTGATTTACCCATCTGCTCAGCTTCAAAGGCGGCGTTATCCAGCACTTCGCCCCAAAGCTGATTAGCTTTCACTGTTTCACTGACCAGCGCGTTTTTCTGCTGATTACGTGACATCACCAGCAGGTCGTTGATCATGCTGTCCAGTCGGTGTGCTTCTGTTTCAATGCGCTCCAGCTCTTTGCTCTCACCGCTACGACGGCGCAGCAGAGCGGTGCCCAGTTGCAGACGCGTTAGCGGTGTTCTCAGCTCGTGAGAGATGTCCGACAGCAGGCGTTGCTGTGTGGTCATCATCCGTTCCAGCGCCGTCACCATCTGGTTAAAGCTCGCGCCTGCCGCCAGGAACTCCTGCGGACCGGCCTCCAGCTCTGGATGCTGACGCAGGTTACCCTGAGCTACTTCATCCGCCGCGTTTTTCAACTTACGCGCCGGTTTCGCCAGACTCCAGGCAAGCCAAAGCAATAGCGGTGAGCTGACTAACATGGTGACGATCAGCAACAACAGCGGTCGGTCGAACAGCAGGTTGATAAAGTCAGATTGTGAGCTGCTGGCAGGTCGTATGAGATACAGCTGATAGTTATCTTCACCGTCTCTGACGGAGAAAGGCCCGACCATCTCAACGCGACCGTATTTTTTCTTTTGCGGATGGTCGGCGTTATCGGCCTGACCAATAAAGTTACGAATGATCTGCATTTCGTTGCGTTCTGCGCCGATCACGCGTCCTTCCGTCGTAACAAGTAATAACCGCTGTCCTGGCGGCGCCCACTTGTCTATCGCCCGAAACAAGCGACGCCACCACATCAAATCGTTGGGTGGATCGTTCGCCAGTTCAGCTTCAACATGTTGCTCAATCATTAACCCCTGGCGCTGCTCGCTGTCCAGTAGCTCGGTCATCTGGCGTGAGTCGAGCTTGGGTAACATCAGTACCAACATCAACACCAGTGCCAGCGTCAACCAGAAGATGGCAAAGATGCGTGCGGTTAAGCTCCCTATCATGAAGCGGAGACCATCAGGTAGCCGCGACCACGCAGGGTTTTAAACCACGGGTGTCCGTCTTTACGCTCTGGCAGCTTACGACGCAGGTTCGAGATATGCATGTCGATCGCGCGATCGAAAGGCGTCAGGCGTTTGCCCAGCACTTCCTGGCTCAGGTGCTCACGCGAAACCACCTGACCGAGATGCTGAGCCAGCAAATAGAGCAGGGTGAATTCGGTGCCGGTTAACTCCAGAATTTGCCCGTCAAAGCTGGCTTCCTGGCGACCCGGATTAAGGCTTAACGCATCAACTTCCAGCGTCGGCGAGCCGTTATCGCTGTTCTGCTGCTGTTCGCTCCAGTGTGAGCGACGCAGAATAGCGCGGATGCGCGCGACCAGTTCACGGTCGTTAAACGGTTTAGGTAAATAGTCGTCCGCGCCCAGCTCAAGGCCAAGTACGCGATCCAATTCGCTGCCGCGAGCGGTCAGCATGATTACGGGTGTCTGGTGTGTCTGACGAAGTGCTTTCAGCGTATCAATGCCGTTTTTCTTCGGCATCATGACGTCGAGCAAAAGTAAATCGATGCTGTCATCCAGAAGCTCAAGCGCCTGTTCCCCATCATAGGCAACCAGCACATCGAAACCTTCCATTTCGAGCAACTCCTTTAACAGGGAAGTCAGCTCTCGGTCATCATCAACTAACAGGATTTTATTCATTGTTTACGTACCTCCGAGGCAGAAATTACGTCATCAGGCGTCGCTAATCTATGACTTTACGTTGTTTTACACCCCCTGACGCATGTTTGCAGCCCGAATCGTAAACTGTCTCTCGTTGAATCGCGACAGAAAAGATTTTGGGAGCAAGTGATGGGCAAAGTTACCGCTGCCGTCATGGCCTCAACGCTGGCACTCAGTACATTTAGCCATGCAGCTGAAGTCGTCACAGGCGATCACTGGCACCTGGGTGAAGGCTCATCGCAACGCAGCGTTCAGAGCCACATGTTTGACGGTATCAGTTTAACCGAACATCAACGTCAACAGATGCGAGATTTAATGCAGCAGGCAAGACACGAACAGCCTCCTGTTAATGTTAGCGAAATGGAGACAATGCATCGCCTTGTCACCGCAGAGAAATTTGATGAAAGCGCAGTGCGCGCTCAGGCAGAAAGAATGGCGCAAGAACAGGTTGCCCGCCAGGTTGAAATAGCCAGGATCCGCAACCAGATGTATCGCCTGTTAACGCCAGAGCAGCAAGCGGTTTTAAATGAGAAACATGAACAACGAATGGAGCAACTGCGCGATGTAGCGCACTGGAAAAAAAGCTCATCGTTGAATTTATTGAGTAGTAGCAACTCACGTTCCCAGTAGTAACCCTGTTTTCCTTGCCATAGACACCATCCCTGTCTTCCCCCACATGATGTGGGGGTTTTTTTTGCCCAAAATTTGTCCCTCGGTTATTGCCTGACTGTTTTACTTCATCCGTTATACTAGCGGCATATCCTGGCAGGAGTGTTTATGAATCAAACCTATGGGCGGCTGGTGAGCCGGGCGGCAATCGCGGCAACCGTGATGGCATCGCTGTTACTTTTGATCAAAATTTTCGCGTGGTGGTACACCGGATCGGTCAGTATTCTGGCTGCACTGGTGGATTCTCTGGTGGACATCGCGGCGTCGTTAACCAACCTGTTGGTGGTGCGCTATTCGCTGCAACCGGCCGATGATGAGCATACGTTCGGACACGGAAAAGCGGAATCGCTGGCGGCGCTGGCGCAAAGCATGTTTATTTCTGGTTCGGCGCTGTTTTTATTCCTGACCGGGATTCAGCATCTCATCCAACCCACGCCGATGAAAGATCCGGGCGTTGGGGTGGTTGTCACCATCATTGCGTTAGTGTGTACAATCATTCTGGTCTCGTTTCAGCGCTGGGTAGTGAAGCGTACGCAAAGTCAGGCCGTTCGGGCAGATATGCTTCATTATCAGTCTGATGTTATGATGAACGGTGCGATTCTCATTGCGCTCGGGCTGGCATGGTACGGCTGGCATCGTGCAGATGCCTTGTTTGCGCTGGGGATTGGCATCTATATTTTATATAGCGCATTACGCATGGGGTATGAGGCAGTGCAATCTTTGCTGGATCGCGCTTTACCCGATGAGGAACGTCAGGAAATTATTGATATAGTGACGTCATGGCCTGGAGTCAGCGGCGCTCACGATCTTCGCACGCGGCAGTCAGGGCCGACTCGCTTTATTCAGATTCATTTGGAAATGGAAGATAATCTGCCGCTCGTTCAGGCGCATTTAGTGGCTGAACAGGTTGAGCAGGCAATTTTACGGCGTTTCCCAGGATCGGATGTCATCATTCATCAGGATCCCTGTTCAGTCGTACCCAAGGAAGGCAAGATGTTTGAGCTTTCATAATTCGTTGTAAAAAAAGTGAACCGGGCCAGCATTTTGTGTATAAATTACCACCATTTGGCCTGACCTGAATCAATTCAGCAGGAAGTGATTGTTATACTATCTGCATATTCGTTGGATCGTTTCGATATGCGGAATCGACTTCCGGCAGCAGATTTCATTTTGCATTCCAAAGTTCAGAGGTAGTCATGATTAAGAAAATCGGTGTGTTGACAAGCGGCGGTGATGCGCCGGGCATGAACGCAGCAATCCGTGGTGTTGTACGTGCAGCGTTGACGGAAGGGCTGGAAGTCATGGGGATCCATGATGGCTACCTGGGTTTGTATGAAGACCGTATGGTCCAGCTTGACCGCTACAGCGTGTCCGACATGATCAACCGTGGCGGTACTTTCCTCGGTTCTGCTCGCTTCCCGGAATTCCGTGATGAAAACGTACGTGCGGTGGCGATCGAAAACCTGAAGAAGCGTGGCATCGACGCCCTGGTTGTTATCGGGGGTGACGGTTCTTACATGGGTGCAAAACGCCTGACCGAAATGGGCTTCCCATGCATCGGTCTGCCGGGCACTATCGATAACGATATCAAAGGTACCGACTACACCATCGGTTACTTCACCGCTCTGGGTACCGTTGTCGAAGCGATTGACCGCCTGCGTGATACCTCTTCTTCTCACCAGCGTATTTCTATCGTTGAAGTGATGGGCCGCTACTGTGGTGACCTGACCCTGGCGGCTGCAATTGCCGGTGGTTGTGAGTTCGTGGTGGTTCCGGAGGTGGAATTCAGCCGTGACGATTTGGTTACTGAAATCAAAGCGGGCATCGCGAAAGGTAAAAAACACGCAATCGTAGCGATCACTGAACACATGTGTGACGTTGACGAACTGGCGCATTACATCGAGAAGGAAACGGGCCGCGAAACGCGTGCAACCGTACTGGGTCACATCCAGCGTGGTGGTTCCCCGGTTCCTTACGACCGTATCCTGGCATCCCGCATGGGCGCATATGCGATTGCACTGTTGCTGGAAGGCCACGGCGGTCGCTGCGTAGGTATTCAGAACGAGCAGCTGGTTCACCACGACATCATCGACGCTATCGAAAACATGAAGCGTCCGTTCAAAGGTGATTGGCTGGACTGCGCGAAAAAACTGTACTAAATGCAATTGCCTGATGGCGGCTTGCACCTTATCCGGCCTACATGATGCAAATCGTAGGCCTGATAAGCGTAGCGCCATCAGGCAAAAATTCGACGCCATATATTCCCCCAAGTTATAGCAAATCTTTTTTTATTCTTTAATGTTTGGATACCTTTCTGGCACGCTTTGCTCATCACAACACTACCTAAGAGAGCTGGGCGATGAACAAATGGGGCGTAGGGTTAACATTATTGCTGGCATCGACCAGCGTTCTGGCAAAGGATATTCAGTTACTTAACGTATCGTACGATCCAACGCGTGAACTGTACGAGCAGTACAATAAGGCCTTCAGCGCGCACTGGAAGCAGGAAACGGGCGACAACGTTGTGATCCGCCAGTCGCACGGCGGTTCGGGTAAACAGGCGACTTCCGTCATCAACGGCATTGAAGCCGATGTTGTGACGCTGGCACTGGCTTACGACGTGGATGCCATTGCTGAACGTGGCCGTATCGATAAAAACTGGATTAAACGCCTGCCTGATAACTCCGCGCCTTACACCTCCACCATCGTGTTCCTGGTCCGCAAAGGCAATCCCAAACAAATTCATGACTGGAATGATTTAATCAAACCGGGCGTGTCGGTCATTACGCCGAACCCGAAAAGCTCCGGCGGAGCTCGCTGGAACTATCTGGCGGCATGGGGCTATGCCCTGCACCACAACAACAACGATCAGGCCAAGGCACAAGACTTTGTGAAGGCCCTGTATAAAAACGTTGAGGTGCTGGATTCTGGCGCACGTGGCTCAACCAATACCTTCGTTGAACGTGGTATCGGTGATGTGCTGATTGCCTGGGAAAACGAAGCGCTGTTGGCAACGAACGAGCTGGGCAAAGATAAATTCGAGATAGTGACCCCGAGTGAATCTATCCTCGCGGAGCCGACCGTGTCCGTGGTTGATAAAGTGGTGGAAAAGAAAGATACCAAAGCGGTGGCGGAAGCTTACCTGAAGTATCTCTACTCTCCGGAAGGCCAGGAAATTGCGGCGAAAAACTACTATCGTCCACGTGATGCAGAAGTCGCGAAGAAATACGAAAACGCATTTCCGAAGCTGAAGCTGTTCACTATCGACGAAGAGTTTGGCGGCTGGACGAAAGCGCAGAAAGAGCACTTCTCTAACGGCGGTACGTTCGACCAAATCAGTAAACGATAAATAAGTCTGTGATTTACCGACCCGGTGGCCAAGCGCGACCGGGTTTTTTATTTGTCATGGTTTTGCGTTACTCTTGCCCTTCAATGGGATACAGGAAACGCGTAATGAAAAAAGCAGGCTATCTTTTACTGGCGGTGATTGTGGTCGCCGCCGCTGCAGGTATCGGGTACTGGAAATTCACCGGCAACCCGGACGCATTACGCCAGATCGTTCTTCAGCAATGCCTGCCGCACCAGTTGCAGCAGCAGGACCCCGCCCCATGCGCTGAAGTAAAGCCGGATGCCGGATATGTGGTGTTCAAAGACCGTAACGGCCCACTGCAATATCTGTTGATGCCTACCTGGCGGATCAACGGTACGGAAAGTCCGCTGCTGTTGAAATCAGGCACGCCGAACTTTTTCTGGCTGGCCTGGCAGGCGCGTAGCTTTATGAGCCAAAAATACGGCCAGGAAATCCCTGACAAAGCAGTCTCTCTGACCATTAACTCACGTAGCGGGCGTACGCAAAATCACCTGCATATTCATATCTCCTGCCTGCGAACCGATGTCAGAAAGCAGCTGGATGACAACCTGGCGAAAATCAGCACCCGCTGGCTACCATTACCGGGTGGGCTGCGCGGTCATGAATATCTGGCGCGTCGCGTCACGGAAAATGAACTGGCACAACGCAGCCCGTTTATGATGCTGGCGGAAGAGGTGCCGGATGCGCGTGAGCATATGGGCAGCTATGCGTTGGCGATGGTGCGCCAGAGCGACGAATCCTTTGTCCTGCTGGCTACTCAGCGCAATCTGCTGGCTCTGAATCTCGCCTCCGCTGAGGAAATTCAGGATCATCAATGTGATATTCTGCGTTAACCCCACCTAATCTGGCGTTTACTCCGCATGCCTGTCCCCGTATTCTTGTTGAAAAAAACAACAGGAGACAGGCATGTCGCTCTGGCTTACACACCCTCTGTTTATCCCCTCTCTGGTGGTTGGTATCACCATTCTGCTCTGGGCTACGTCGCTGCTGCCGGAGTTTATAACGGCGCTGCTGTTCTTTGCCGTGGCGATGGTCGCCAAAATTGCGCCACCGGATGTGATTTTTGGCGGCTTTGCGTCCTCCGCATTCTGGCTGGTGTTTAGCGGTTTTGTACTGGGTATCGCGATTCGTAAAACGGGGCTGGCGGACAGGGCGGCGAGGGCGCTGTCATCGAGGTTGACTGATTCCTGGCCGTTAATGGTGGCGAGCGTAGTGCTGCTGAGTTACGCGCTGGCATTTGTGATGCCATCCAACATGGGCCGCATTGCGCTGCTGATGCCGATTGTCGCGGCGATGGCGAAACGGGCTGGAATTAACGACGGCACGCGCGCCTGGTATGGTCTGGCACTGGCCGTCGGGTTTGGGACGTTCCAGCTTTCTGCGACGATTTTACCCGCAAACGTACCGAATTTGGTGATGAGCGGCGCGGCGGAAGGCTCTTACGGCATCCACCTCAATTATCTTCCCTATTTGCTGCTGCATACGCCGGTTCTGGGTTGGCTTAAAGGCGCGGTGCTCATTGTGCTTATCTGCTGGTTGTTCCCTGGCAAGCCGCATGCGCCGCGCGATCTCACGCCGCCTGAGCCGATGAGCCGGGATGAAAAACGTCTGGCCTGGATGTTAGCTGTGGTGTTGTTCTTGTGGGTAAGCGAAAGCTGGCACGGCATTGGCCCCGCGTGGACCGGGCTGGCGGCGGCAGTTATCACATTGCTACCACGGGTTGGCTTTATCAATGGCGACGAGTTTTCCACTGGGGTCAACATTCGTACCTGTATTTATGTGGCGGGTATTCTGGGGCTGGCGATCACCGTCACGCAAACCGGTATTGGTAGCGCTGTTGGCGAAGCGCTGTTACAGGTGATGCCGCTGGATGCGGAAAAGCCGTTTACCAGTTTCCTCGCGCTGACCGGTATTACCACAGCGCTTAATTTTATTATGACGGCGAACGGTGTTCCGGCGCTGTATACCACGTTGGCGCAAAGTTTTGCCGATGCGACGGGATTCCCGCTGCTGTCGGTGATTATGATCCAGGTGCTGGGTTATTCAACGCCACTGTTGCCGTATCAGGCTTCACCGATTGTAGTGGCGATGGCGCTCGGGAAAGTACCTGCAAGGGCGGGGATGCTGCTGTGTATCGCACTGGCGGCGGCAACGTATTTGATTCTTCTGCCGCTGGATTACGCCTGGTTTACGGTGTTAGGAAAACTGTAGATGTATCAAAATGTTAATTTTATGTTTTGTGAGTGAGTGAATTGTATTATGTGCGGCAATATCGGTTAATGCCTGAGCGCAGATTTGCGCACTGGAAATTCAAGGATTGATTCATGGACAGTTTGACCCCCATCCGCTGTTGGCCTGCCATCATCTCGCTCGTGATTACGCTGACCATCTGGTTTGTTATCCCGTGTCCTCCTGACGTAACCCCGCAAGCGTGGCACCTGCTGGCACTGTTTATTGGTACGATCGCTGCGATTATCGGTAAAGCTATGCCCATTGGCGCAATTGCGATTGTGGCGATTATGCTGGTGGCGATGACTGGCGTTACTAACCCCGGCAAACCCTCCGCGGCGTTGAACGATGCGTTGAGTGGCTTTTCGAACCAGTTAATCTGGCTGATTGGTTTATCCATTATGCTGTCGCAAAGTCTGTTAAAGACCGGCCTGGGGGCGCGTATTGGCTACGGGTTTATTGCGCTATTTGGTAAAAGAACGCTGGGTATTGCGTGGGCATTAACCCTTGCGGAAACGCTAATTGCACCCGTAACGCCAAGCAATACCGCGCGTGGCGGCGGCATTATCCACCCGGTAATGCGGGCGATTGCGGAGAGCCTCGGCTCGCAGCCAAGCCATGCCGAGAATGGCTCAACGGGCCGTTATCTCGCGCTGGTGAACTACAACATTAACCCGATCAGCTCGGCAATGTTCATCACCGCGACCGCACCTAACCCGTTAATCGTCAGCTTTTTGACGAAGGGGACGGATGGCGTGCTGAACATGACCTGGGGAATGTGGGCTATTGCGGCGCTTCTTCCCGCTTTGGTATCACTGGTTGTCATGCCGATTGTAATCTGGTGGCTCTATCCGCCAGCTATCACGCGTACGCCAAATGCGCCGCAGTTCGCGCGGCAAAAACTGGATGCGCTGGGTCCACTATCACTGGCAGAAAAAATCACCCTGGCAGTGTTCATTTTGCTGCTCTGCCTGTGGGCGGGTGTTCCAGCGATGCTGATGGGCAGTGCCTGGAGCGTAAACCCCACTAGCGCCGCGTTAATTGGTTTGTCGATTCTATTGATGGCGGGCGTATTGAGCTGGGATGACATTCTTAAATGCCGCGGGGCATGGGATACGATAGTTTGGTTTGCCGCGTTGGTGATGATGGCGGATTTTCTCAGCAAACTGGGGTTGGTGGGATGGCTGGCAACCAGCGTTGGTAGCGCAATCGACCATCTTGGCGTGCACTGGAGTGTTGCAACGCTGCTGTTGATTCTGCTTTATGTCTACTCGCACTACTTTTTCGCCAGCACTACTGCGCATATTACGGCTATGTTCGCTGCGTTTTTCGCCGCAGGATTAGGCCTCGGCGCGCCGCCAGCGCTGCTTGGTTTAATGCTCGGTTTCTCCTCCTCCCTGATGATGTCGCTCACGCACTATGGCACGGGCACTGCGCCGATCATCTTTGGTTCGGGCTATGTCACGCTGGCAGAGTGGTGGAAAACGGGGCTGGTGATGAGTGTGGTCAACCTGACCATTTGGGGGGTGACCGGCGCCTTCTGGTGGCACTGGTTGGGATACTGGTAGTTAATACAGCGGGAGGAGTGCTCCTCCCGCCTTAACAACTTAAGCCTGTTTAGCGGCTTCTGCTGCTTTAACGATGACGGCGAAGGCGTCTGCTTTCAGAGAAGCACCACCTACCAGCGCACCGTCGATGTCCGGCTGAGCAAACAGTTCTGCCGCGTTAGCTGCGTTTACAGAACCGCCGTACTGGATGATTACTTGCTCAGCGATTTTCGCGTCAGCTTTAGCAATGTGGTCACGAATAAATTTGTGAACAGCCTGAGCCTGAGCAGGAGTTGCAGATTTACCGGTACCGATAGCCCATACTGGTTCGTAAGCGATAACGACGCCTTCGAATGCTGCCGCGCCCTGAGTTTTCAGAACTGCGTCGATCTGACGTGCACAAACTTCTTCAGTTTTGCCCGCTTCGTTTTCTGCTTCGGTTTCACCGATGCACAGAACTGGAGTCAGACCCTGCTCTTTCAGCACGGCGAATTTTTTAGCGATCAGCTCGTCAGATTCTTTGTGGTAAGTACGACGCTCAGAGTGACCGATAATGATGTACTGTGCGCCGATGTCTTTCAGCATTTCAGCACTTGTTTCACCAGTGAATGCGCCAGACAGGTTCAGGTCAACGTTCTGCGCGCCCAGAATGATGTGGCTACCGGCAGCGGCGTGTTTCGCCAGGTCGATATACATTTCCGGCGGAGCAATCGCTACTGCACAGCCAGCAACGCCAGCCAGTTCTTTACGCAGATTAGCAACCAGTTCGTTTACCATGTGGCGGCTGCCGTTCAGTTTCCAGTTACCCATCACTAAAGGATGTCGCATTTCATTTCTCCACGCTTGTCAGCGAATTAAGGAATATGGCCGCCCCTCAGGGCAGCATGGTCTGTGAAACAGTATAGAGATTCATCCCCCGAAAGGCTTTGCTTTTTGTCATTTCCCCGTCATTCTCCACGTTGCAGGTGCGTTGGCTGTACTCTCTCACCCCAGTCACTTACTGATGTAAGCTCCTGGGGATTCGTTGCGTCGCCGCCTTCCTGAAACGTGAATAATTTAGGGGGAATTCGACCCTTCGAGGTTTTCAGATAGAGCCAGCTTAATCGGTTCAACAGCGAAGGTCAGCCCCTTTTCACCGTTATCTGCCACGACATAGCGAATTGCGCCTTCTGTTTCGGCGTAATAGTGCTTACCTTTGCCTGCGGCGAGCAGTTTTTGCAGTTTTTTCTGGCTCTGTTCCTTCGTCAGTAGCGGTGCGACGGTGCGGATGACGGCGGTCATGTATTCCAGCGCTTTCGCTTTGGCTGCCTTTTGCTCTGGCCCTTGAATTGGTAACCAGGTTATCTGCATGCTTTTGATTTTCAGGGTACCGCGCTCAAGGGCGGAAGACGCATACAGGTTTTCATTGATTTTACTGGCCGCGCGGGTGAGATTTGCCCGATCGCGACTGCTGTCGATGGCGCGGAACTCATTCAGGATCAGCTTCGGATTCTGTGTATTAAAGTTTTCGCGAAACTGGCTAATCGACAGGTCAAAGGTCGGCGCGCCCGCCAGTAAATAGGGGGCTGTGGTTGCCGTCGATGGCGCTTCCGCCAATGCCGCAGTGCTCGCGGTTAAGGCTGAAAACAATAATAAAAACAGTGTAAATCCGTGCTTCATCAATCGTACCTTTCATTCTCACTGCTCACGATTAAAACGGTAACCGTCGAGCTTGTCAAAAGGGTAAACTGTTCTGGAAGGTAATAATAAAGGAACTTACATGACCATACAGCAGTGGTTATTCTCATTTAAAGGGCGCATCGGGCGCCGTGATTTCTGGATTTGGATTGGCCTATGGATCGTCGGCATGCTGGTTTTGTTTTCGCTGGCGAGCAAACAATTACTCGATATTCAGACCGCGGCTTTTTGTCTGGTGTGTCTGCTATGGCCAACGGCGGCAGTGACGGTAAAACGTCTGCATGACCGGGGACGTTCCGGAGCGTGGGCGCTGTTGATGATTCTGGCGTGGATGCTGCTGGCCGGAAATTGGGCGATGTTACCCGGCGTCTGGCAATGGGCGGTAGGCCGCTTTGTTCCAACGTTGATTCTGGTCGGCATGCTTATCGATCTGGGTGCGTTCATTGGCACCCAGGACGCAAATAAATATGGTAAGGATACGCAGGACGTAAAGTACAGGGCTGACTCGTAGGCCGGATGAGTGTATGCGCTATCCGGCAAAATGCCCGGGTGTTTACCGGGCATTGAAACGTTCTTACCAGTAGTGCTCTGCGGTCATATGGCCCGGTCGGCGGCGCAGGTGTTTGGTCATCTGCCGGGTGTCCTTCAGCAACTGCTGGGTATCGCGCACCATCTGCGGGTTTCCGCACAGCATCACATGACAGGTTTCTTTATCCATTGGCAGCCCGACCGCTTTTTCCAGTTCACCGCTTTCAATTAGTGCCGGTACACGCCCGGTCAGCGAATCTGCCACGGTTTCACGACTGACCACCGTCTGGATGCGTAATTTACCTTCGTAGCGCTTTTCCAGGGCCTGCATCAACGGTAGATAGCTCAAATCGGCGGCATAGCGCGCGGCGTGGACCAGCACCAGATTTTTGAAGCGATCCAGGTCTTTGCCTAATTGCAGAATCGACAAATATGGGCCGATAGCCGTGCCGGTTGCCAGCATCCACAGCGTGTCGCAATCGGGGACTTCATCCAGCACGAAGAAACCAGCAGCTTCACTCACCATCTGGACTTCATCGCCAGGCTTCAGTGCTGCCAGACGAGGGCTGAGTTTGCCGTCGGGAACCGTCACCAGATAAAACTCTAAATCGGGGTTATCAGGGGCATTGACGTAAGAATAGGCGCGCTGGACGCGCTCGCCCTCGATCTCAAGGCCAAGCTTGGTGAATTGACCTGCAGTGAAAGGAAGAACCGGAGCTCGCACGGTCAAACTAAACAGGGCATCGGTCCAGTTCTGTACCTTCGTGACTTTGCCTGTTACCCAATCTGCCATGGTTCTCTCCTGTCTGCTTTGATTGCCTTATCTTCGTTCGTTGGACGAAAGATTTCCAGCCCATATGGGCTGGAAGGCTCTATTGATCAAATCAATTACAGGATGTGCGCCTGCACATCGGGATCTTTGCGATCGAGGTAGTGAATCGACTGAATGCGGCGGATCGTACGTGATTTACCGCGGATCAGCAGCGTTTCGGTGGTCGCGATATTACCTTTGCGGCTAATCCCTTCCAGCAAATCGCCTTTGGTGATGCCGGTGGCAGAGAAAATGACGTTGTCGCTACGCGCCATTTCATCGAGGCGCAGCGCTTTGCCCGCTTCAATGCCCATGGCGGCGCAACGAGCCAGTTCCTGTTCGCCAATGCGACGGTTTTCTTCGCTGTTGCCTTTGACGTCATGACGTGCCAGCAAACGGCCCTGCATGTCACCGTCCAGCGCGCGGATAACGGCGGCCGAAACGACGCCTTCCGGTGCGCCGCCAATGCCGTACAGCACGTCAACTTCACTGTCTGGCATGCATGTCAGAATGGAGGCAGCAACGTCACCGTCTGGAATAGCAAAGACGCGCACGCCCAATTTTTGCATTTCGGCGATCGTTTCATCATGGCGTGGCTTGGCCAGAATGGTGACGGTCAGTTCACTCAGCGGCTTATTGAGTGCAGCGGCAACGTTCTGCAGGTTGGCTTCCAGCGACAGGTTCAGGTCGATAGACCCTTTTGCGCCTGGGCCGACAATCAGCTTTTCCATGTACATGTCTGGCGCGTTCAGGAAGCAGCCTTTATCGCCAACAGCCAGTACGGCCAGCGCGTTTGCCTGACCCATTGCCGTCATGCGTGTGCCTTCGATAGGATCGACGGCGATGTCGACCGCATCACCAAGACCGGTCCCGACTTTCTCACCGATAAACAGCATCGGTGCTTCATCGATCTCACCCTCGCCAATCACGATGGTGCCGTCGATATTGACCTGGTTGAGCATAATACGCATGGCGTTTACCGCCGCGCCGTCAGCGGTATTTTTGTCGCCGCGGCCCAGCCATTTATAGCCAGCCAGCGCGGCCGCTTCGGTCACGCGTGAAAATTCAATGGCAAGTTCTCGTCTCATTGCAAACTCGTAGCTGAAAGGAATGGCGCGAAGTGTAGCACAGGGGAGGGGGCGAGATTATTGATGTGTGTGCGGGGTTGCCCCCGCACGAAGATATTGCCGGATAAGGCACAGTTGCCATCCGGCTATGACGTATTACTCGTCGTGATCTTCCCACGCCATGGCGCGTTTGACCGCTTTTTTCCAGCCGCTGTAACGGAAGTTACGTTCGGTGGTTTCGATGCCTGGGCGGAATTCACGCTCGATGACCGCTTTTTCCTGCAGCTCATCCAGATTCTGCCAGAAGCCTACTGCCAGACCAGCCAGGTATGCCGCACCCAATGCGGTGACTTCGCGGACTTCCGGGCGCTCAACGCGCGTGCCGAGAATGTCGGACTGGAACTGCATCAGGAAGTTGTTGGCGACCGCACCGCCATCGACGCGCAGGGCGTGCAGGCGAATACCGGAGTCAGCCTGCATTGCTTCCAGAACATCACGAGTCTGGTATGCAATAGACTCAAGCGTGGCACGGATGATGTGGTTGGAGTTTACCCCACGGGTCAGACCAAAGATGGCGCCGCGAGCATACGGGTCCCAGTACGGTGCGCCCAGGCCAGTAAATGCCGGAACGACGTACACGCCGTTGGTGTCTTTCACTTTGGTGGCGAAATATTCGGAGTCGAATGCATCGCTGATGAGTTTCATTTCATCGCGCAGCCACTGGATGGAGGCGCCAGCCATAAATACCGCACCTTCCAGCGCGTAGTTCACTTCCCCGGTCGGTCCGCAGGCGATGGTGGTCAGCAGTCCGTTTTCGGACTTAACGGCTTTCTCACCGGTATTCATCAGCATGAAGCAGCCGGTACCGTAAGTGTTTTTCGCCATCCCTTCCTTCACGCACAGCTGGCCAAACAGCGCCGCCTGCTGGTCACCGGCGATACCGGAGATAGGAATACGAATACCGCCTTTACCACCGATGTTGGTCTGGCCGTACACTTCAGAAGAGCGACGAACTTCAGGCAGCATTGCACGCGGAATATCCAGCGCATCCAGCATCGTGTCATCCCAGTCCAGGGAGTGGATGTTGAACAGCATGGTACGTGAGGCGTTGGTGTAATCCGTGACGTGTACACGTCCCTGCGTCATTTTCCAGATAAGCCAGGTATCTACGGTACCGAACAGCAGTTCGCCGCGACGAGCGCGCTCACGCGAGCCTTCTACGTGGTCGAGGATCCACTTCACTTTGGTGCCGGAGAAGTACGGGTCAATGACCAAACCTGTATTATTACGGATGTACTCTTCCATACCGTCGCGCTTGAGCTTTTCGCAGATATCCGCGGTACGACGACACTGCCACACAATCGCGTTATAGATAGGTTTACCGGTTTCGCGTTCCCAGACAATGGTGGTTTCACGCTGGTTGGTAATACCGATCGCTGCAATTTCATCGGAACTGATATCGGCTTTCGCCAGAACTTCTACCAGCGTGGAGCTTTGGGTCGCCCAAATTTCCATCGGGTCATGTTCTACCCAACCTGCTTTCGGGTAAATTTGTTCGAATTCGCGCTGTGAAACGGCAACGATATTCGCATCGTGGTCCATTACGACCGCGCGGGAGCTGGTGGTGCCCTGGTCGAGCGCAACGATATATTTTTTTTCAGTCATAATTTTTTGTCCCGTAGTCACATTACTGCGAAGCTTTTTGTTGAGTGTTGGCCGCAACGTCTTTTTCTTCAATCGCGCAGACATCGCACGGTAAATGACGACCAATCAGTTTGCGATATGCCCATGCGCCCAAAATCGCGCCGGTAATCGGGCCAAACACCGGAACCAGGAAGTAAGGGATATCGCGACCACCCGTGAAGGCAATCTCACCCCATCCGGCCATCCAGGCGAAGAGTTTCGGTCCGAAGTCACGTGCCGGGTTCATCGCAAAACCTGTCAGCGGACCCATGGAAGCACCAATAACGGCAATCAACAAGCCGATCAGCAGTGGTGCCAGCGGACCACGAGGTACACCGTTACCATCGTCGGTCAGAGCCAGAATCAGCCCCATTAGAATAGCGGTAATGACCATTTCAACCGCGAAGGCCTGCACAAAATTGATATGCGGGTTCGGATAGGTGGAGAAAGTACCTGCCAGACCCAGGCTCTCGGTACTGCCGCGTACGATATGGTTAGTTTGTTCGAAATCGAGGAAAAGATTGTAATAAAGCCCGTAAACCAGTGCCGCTGCGCAAAAGGCGCCGGCAATTTGAGAAATAATAAAAGGAACAACTTTGCGTTTATCAAAACAGGCGAACAGCCAGAGTGCGATGGTTACCGCGGGATTTAGGTGTGCACCAGAAACGCCTGCGGTCAGATAGATAGCCATCGCTACCCCCAGACCCCAGATGACACTGATTTCCCACTGACCGAAAGTAGCCCCAGCCACTTTAAGTGCAGCGACACAGCCCACACCGAAGAAAATCAACAACCCGGTACCGAGGAATTCAGCAATGCACTGGCCTTTTAAGGTTGATGTTTGACTCATAATCGGATCCTGAAGAGAGTTTAATGTTTATTGTGTGCGAGAAGGTCACTGACATCCCCGGAGCCGGTAGGCACACTGTTAATTTATCGTTAACGCGCAAAAACGAGAAATATCGAAATTAAAATGTGTGTACTGCATCAACAAAATGAGCGTTTTCGCGCCATTGTGAGGTATTTGTTATACAAAAATAGTGTGAGCTGAATCATTTCACTGATCAACCTGTTAACACTTAAGAGTTATGACAGTAATGTCACCAGGAGAAAGACTAAAAGTGTTGCAAACCGCAATCTGCGCGGGATGCCGCTGGACAGGGATGACGCGGCTTCATACAATCGGTGTTAAGTAGAGTGCGCTCGTTTTTATTAAGGCGTCGCCGGTTATCGGGACGAGGATTTTTATCCATCAACGCCTTGCAATTCAGGAGAGGTATGACGATGTCATTAGAAGTGTTTGAGAAACTGGAAGCAAAAGTACAGCAGGCGATTGATACCATCACGCTGTTGCAGATGGAAATCGAAGAGCTGAAAGAAAAGAACAACTCACTGTCGCAGGAAGTTCAGACTGCACAGCAGCAGCGTGAAGAACTGGAGCGTGAGAACAACAGCCTGAAAGAACAGCAGAGCGGCTGGCAGGATCGTCTGCATGCCCTGCTGGGTCGTATGGAAGAAGTCTAATTCTGATTTCTTGAAAAAGGCATCCATAATGGATGCCTTTTTGTTATGTAGAGATTAGGATATCGTATTTTTTAAATATCAAAGAATACGATATGACAAAAAGAAACGATATTATTGATGATTCGGATCGACTTATCACCAGAGATATTAGATATGGTCTTATCTATACAGATAATTTAGGATGGATTGATTTAGGCCATGCTAATCCGGCAGGGGCTGAAAAATTATGGTTTGAAATGACAAGGCCTCGTGGTGGTGATAGTGAGTTTTATGAAGTGAATTATCATCAAAGTATGTCCAAAAACATTCATGGCATAAATATCAATACTGGTATATATCGTAGATTTATGGTGCGCCGAGGATTGCAGGAGCGAACCTTACAAGGTATTGCTTTATCAATATTCTTAGGTACGTCACATCGCTTTGAGTCCTTACAGGACTTTTGGCCTTATGTTTATTTAACGGATAGTGGTTATAGTGCTGAAGATTTGGTCTCAAATCTATTTGGTTTTTACCAAGCGGTAAATTATGCAGATTACACCTCTTACCTTCAGATATGCTCGAAAGAAAAGGCTTATCGAATCTGGGACTTCTATGGCCCAGTTGGTGAGTTTAAGAATAAAAGTGTTATTCCGTTACTGTTTCCTGACCCTATCAATAAAGATAAGAGACATGAACCCTATTCGGGTGAATTACCTTTATTTATGGATGTAATAAGACCTATTGCTAATCCTGATTATGTTCGGGAACTCCACATATGAAATCCAGGAGATCAGGTTTTATTATTGTGTTTATGCTTTTTATTGCGCTATTTTATTGTCATTTTATGGTGAGCATCTATACAGAAAAAATCTACACTCAGCAGAATTTATTATTTTATCATCTGCTAACACCGAAACCTCTTAAACAGGCTCCAAGGATATCTAACGACTGGTTTTTTGTAAGCTATGCAGATGATGGTAGTCATCTTCAACGCAGTGAGATAATTTTTACCGGGATACAAAAGAGTGGCATTCAGATAGCTGAGGATAAATTAAATGCTTATATCGAAACTTATCCTGTCAGTCGTGAGACGATGAGTATCGTTGTCGAAGAAAAATATAAAAAGTATGATATTAAAGTCATTCATTACGAATCAAGTGAATGAAAAAAAGGCCATCAAATTTGCTGATGGCCTTTTTCGCTTACTCGATATCGAGCGGGTCTTCGGAGAGGATTATCCCGGTGTTATCGGCGTACAGGTGGTCGCCGGAGAAGAACGTCACGCCGCCAAAGTTGACGCGCACATCGCTTTCCCCAATGCCTTCACCGGAAGCGCCTACCGGAATTGCGGCAATCGCCTGAATGCCGATATCCAGTTCTTCCAGATCGTCTACCTGGCGTACTGAGCCGTAGATGACCAGACCTTCCCATTCATTCTGTACGGCCAGCCGCGCCAGTTCGGCATCGACCAGCGCACGACGAACAGAACCGCCGCCATCGACCAGCAGAATGCGACCACGGCCGTTTTGTTCGAGCAGATCGTACAGCAACCCGTTGTCCTCGAAACATTTTACCGTGATGATTTGTCCGCCAAACGACGACCGTCCTCCAAAGTTAGAGAACAGCGGTTCCACGACGTTGACATCTTCCTGATAGATGTCACAAAGCTCGGATGTATCGTATTTCATAGGCTTAACGTTCAGTTGCTGCGAGAATTTTTAGTATATCGCGCTATGTGTACTGTTGGCAAAATCATCAATTGTTAATTGATATTTGTCAGTTAAAGAGACCACTGACTTAAGAAAATTCCAACGACAAACAGCAGGTTAGTTAACAATGCCGCTTTTACGGTGCGTTCCAGCATCGGACGCATTGCTGCCGGGTCCATCTCGCGCATTACATAGCGAGCCTGTTTGATCAGCAGCGGAGCGGCGAGGATAAACAGCCATCCCCACAGGCTTTGCAGTGAGAACAGGTTGAACAGTGCCAGACAGACCAGCGTGCCCATCAGCAGACAGGCGTGGTAGCGGCGGGCATTGACAGCGCCTAAACGCACGACCAGCGTGTTCTTGCCGTTTTCTCTGTCGCTGTTGATATCGCGCAGGTTGTTGACGTTGAGCACGGCGGTTGCCAGCAGGCCGCAGGCGGTGGCAGGCAGAATCAGCGCTGGAATCAACGTATGCGCCTGCAGGTACCAACTTCCCATTACGCTGAGCCAGCCGAAGAATACCAGCACAGAAATATCGCCCAGGCCGATATATCCGTAAGGGCGATTACCCACGGTGTAGGTGATCGCGGCGATAATCGACAGACCGCCGAGCACCAGGAAACCGACAAAATCCGCCAGCGTGTGACAGGCTACAGCAACCAGGGCCAGCCCGGACAGACAGATCAGCACCACGGTGACGATCAGCGCGCGCTTCATCTGCTGTTGGGTGATGACCCCTTTTTGCATACCGCGCAGCGGTCCAATACGGTCGGGTTTGTCGCTGCCTTTGACGGCATCGCCATAGTCGTTAGCGAGATTGGACAGAATTTGCAGCAGTCCTGCCGTAATCAATGCCAGCAGAGCAACCAGCGGATCGAAGTATCCTTGCCACCATGCTAATGCCGTACCGACGATGATCGCCGCGAAGGCGAGCGGTAAGGTCTTAGGTCGTAAACTTTCCAGCCAGGCTTGTGAGCGGCTAATTTGTTGTTGTTCAGTCATATTTAGCGCCAATAAAAATGGGGCTTTATCAGCCCCATCAACAGTGATGAAAATGCATTGAACGCGATTATAGGATAAAACGGCTCAGATCTTCATCTGCGACCAGCGCATCCAGATGTTTGCTCACATATTCGGCATCAATTGTGATGCTTTGGCCGTTCAAATCGCTCGCATCATAGGAAATATCTTCCATCAGACGTTCCAGAACGGTATGCAGACGACGTGCACCGATGTTTTCGGTGGTTTCGTTAACCTGCCAGGCCGCTTCGGCAATGCGTTTAATACCGGATTCAGTGAAGTTGATGTCCACACCTTCAGTCGCCATCAGCGCTTTGTACTGGACGGTGATGGAGGCATTCGGTTCGGTAAGGATACGCTCAAAATCGCTGGTGGTCAGCGCCTGCAGCTCGACACGAATCGGCAGACGTCCCTGCAGTTCTGGGATCAGGTCGGACGGTTTGGCTACCTGGAATGCACCAGAAGCGATAAACAGAATGTGATCTGTTTTCACCATGCCGTGCTTGGTGGAGACCGTGCAGCCTTCAACCAGCGGCAGCAGGTCGCGCTGTACGCCTTCACGGGACACGTCCGGGCCGGAGGATTCGCCGCGCTTACAGATCTTGTCGATTTCGTCGATAAACACGATCCCGTGCTGCTCAACGGCGTCGATAGCTTCTTGTTTCAGCTCTTCCGGGTTCACCAGTTTGGCCGCTTCTTCTTCAATCAGCAGCTTCATCGCGTCTTTGATTTTCAGCTTACGCGGTTTTTGCTTCTGACCGCCCAGGTTCTGGAACATGGACTGCAACTGGCTGGTCATCTCTTCCATTCCTGGAGGCGCCATAATTTCAACGCCCATCGGTGCGGCCGCGAGATCGATTTCGATCTCTTTATCATCCAGCTGGCCTTCACGCAGTTTTTTACGGAATGCCTGACGCGCTGCAGAAGGTTCCTGCGGCTGCTCTGACTGCCCCCAGTTATTTTTAGCAGGTGGGATCAGTACGTCGAGAATGCGCTCTTCCGCCATCTCTTCGGCACGGAAGCGGTTTTTCTCGATTGCCTGCACGCGGACCATTTTGATGGCAGCATCGGTCAGATCGCGGATGATGGAATCTACTTCTTTACCAACATAGCCGACTTCGGTGAATTTTGTTGCTTCAACTTTGATGAACGGCGCGTTGGCCAGTTTTGCCAGACGACGGGCGATTTCGGTTTTACCGACGCCGGTCGGGCCAATCATCAGAATGTTTTTCGGCGTGACTTCATGACGCAACTCTTCGTTGAGCTGCATACGACGCCAGCGGTTACGCAGGGCGATCGCCACGGAACGCTTAGCGTTATCCTGGCCGATGATGTGTTTGTTCAGTTCGCTGACAATTTCGCGTGGGGTCATTTCAGACATGGGGGATCCTTACGCTTTGGAGTTCAATTCTTCGATGGTATGGAAGTGGTTGGTATAAATGCAGATATCCCCTGCAATATCCAACGCTTTCTCAGCAATCTCGCGTGCGCCAAGCTCGGTATTTTCAAGCAGAGCGCGTGCAGCAGCCTGGGCGTAGGGACCGCCGGAGCCGATAGCAATCAGATCGTTTTCTGGCTGGATGACGTCGCCGTTACCGGTGATGATGAGCGATGCCGTTTCATCTGCGACGGCCAGCAGCGCTTCGAGTTTGCGCAGCATACGGTCGGTACGCCAGTCTTTTGCCAGTTCAACGGCAGCTTTCACCAGGTGACCCTGGTGCATTTCCAGCTTGCGTTCAAACAGTTCAAACAGCGTGAATGCATCCGCAGTACCGCCCGCAAAGCCCGCGATGACTTTATCGTTGTACAGACGGCGGACTTTCTTCACGTTGCCTTTCATTACGGTGTTACCCAGTGTGGCCTGACCATCACCGGCGATTACCACATGGCCGTTACGGCGTACGCTTACTATTGTTGTCACGAGCAGACCCCTTGGTTACAAATGCAATGTACAGGCCCCGCACAGTGTACGGGGCGTAATGCAAGTATAGATGGGGGGGATTTTGGGGGTTTCAACCCCCAGTAGAGAGTCGAATGCAGTTTGTGTGACCAGCAACCTTCAGGCGGCTGATGGTGTTGTCGGCATTCTCTTTGCCTTTGACCGGACCAATGACCACACGATTCCAGCCGTTATTGGTGGTAATACGGGAGTTAAAGCCTTCAAAGGCCAGCTGCGCACGCACAGTTTCTGCCTGCTCAGCGCCTTTAAATGATCCGCACTGAACCATCCAGCGGCGTTCATCTTTTTTCTCAGCAGTCTGTTTTGGCGGCTGCGTTTCATTCGTTATCGGCGCGGCCGGCTGCGGTTTTGGCTGAGCAGCGGTGGTATGCGCTGGCGTTTGCAGCAGATCCTGATACGGCTGTTGAGCCGCCGGTTTTGGCTGCGCTTTCGGCTGCTGTACCGGCGCGGCTTGTGCTGTACGCGTTTGCTGCTGCTGATACGGCTGTTCTGTTGCCCGTGGACGCGGCTGCTGAGCCTGCTGCTGTGCGTTATTCCACTGCTGCTGTTGCACCTGACGCTGACGCTGCAGCGTTTGCTGGCGTTGTTCAGGCGTTTGCTCGTTCCACGGTACTTCGTTGAGCTGCGTCGGCTGTTGACGCATATCAGCCTGCATTTGCGCCAATAGCTGGCGCTGCTCATTGGTTAGCTGATCGGCATTCAGCACCTCGCCGCCCGCAGACGGTTCGGTAGGCGCACGTACGCCAGGCTGACGGCTTTCCAGCTCTTTGATGTATCGCCAGCGCTCTTCCGGTTTTGGCGGAATGCCATTACCGGTGACTTTCTGGTTTTGCAGCGTTTCGGACTCTTCTTTCTTGTGATGCGTAATGAAGTACAGACCACCGATAAAGGTCACGAGTACGGCTGCAGCAATAGCAACCATTGCGGGCGATACCGCAGGCGTATTGCGTTGTTTTTTCCGTGATGTGCTCTTCTTGCGCCGCGAAGGTGCCGGTTGGCCGCGACGTACATAATCTCGTTGTGCCACTATCGTTTCGCTGTATTTATTCGTTCGTCAGCCCGCCATGTTACTTAAGCGGCGGGCCTTTGACCAGACAGGGGAGTCCGAAAGCACTTTACTTTACGTCAGTGCCCGGGTAGTACCCCGAATAATAAGCTCGCAGTCCAGTAAACGTGAGCCACTGCTGACGCTCTGCCCTTGTAATTGATCGAGCAGTAACAGCATAGCTTCACGTCCGATATCGAAACGCGGCTGTGCGACGGTTGTCAGGGGTGGATCACAAAATTCCGTGAGCGAAATGTTATCAAAGCCAATAATGGATAAATCATCAGGGACTTTCAGACCCTGACGTTTGGCGTAAGAGAGTGCACCCAGCGCCATGACGTCGCTGTGACAAAAGACAGCGGTAGGCGGCTGCGGTAGTTCAAGGAGCTGCTTCAACGCATTGGCTCCCGCTTCATAGGTAAAGTCACCGCGCGCGATGAAATGCGGATCGACCGTAATTCCGCTGCGGCGTAATGCCTGAACGTAGCCTTGCAGACGGTAATGGCACAGCGGCATATCTTCGGGTCCGGCGATACAACCAATGCGTTTATGCCCCAGTTCCAGCAGATAATTCATCGCGTTAAAGGCGGCGGTGAGGTTATCAATGTGCACGGTAGGGAGTTCCAGCTCTGGCGCGAACTCGTTCGACATGACCATCGGCGGTAAATTGCGCTGTTCTTCCACGCTGGCATCAAACGGCAGGCGCGAGCTGAGCAGTACCATGCCATCGATCTGCTTGGTGATAATGAGGTTAAGAAACGTCTTTTCCTGCTGGTTCTGGTGCGCGCAGTCGCCAATAAGCACCAGGTATCCCTGTTCTGCGGCAGTCACTTCGATGCCACGAATCACTTCGCTAAAAAACGGATCGCAGATATCCGGCACAATCACCAGAATGGTACGTGACTCATTACGCTTAACGTTACGTCCCATTGATTGGGGTAGATATCCCACTTCCAGTGCTGCCTGCTCAACCTTGTTACGGGTTGACTGCGAGACTTTGTCCGGGTTCATTAATGCGCGGGATACGGTTGCCGTTGAGACTTTCGCCTTCAGAGCAACATCTTTCATCGTAGCGGCGGCAACCTGCTTATTCGGTTTCACTCTTTCTCCTCGCCAGAGAGCTGCTGGCACAGACTCGTCCCTGGATAACCTTCATCTGAAACATTTTTATCAGATAGTGAATGGAAGCGGTTACAGAATTTTCATAAAAAGTGTGATGGATCTTTAATTTTACGATCCGCCTCGCATCGTGAGGGGTTATCCCTCGATGGGATCGACATCCAGCACCCATTTAACCTTGCGTGCATCGGGTAGCGTATTGATCAGTGCCAGCGTGCCGCTGACGATATGTTGCAGACGAATTCGTGATGGATGTTGCAACAATATTTGCCAACGATAACGACCACCGCGTTTGGGCGCCAGTGCGGGAACCGGGCCGAGCACCCAGAGTTTGTCATCGGCCAACGGGCTGGCTTGAATGAGATTCCGTAGCTGCTGCAAGAACATTGGTGCATGCTGGTTGTTATGGTCTTCTGCCCGCACGATCACATGGCTGGTCCACGGTGGAAGCTGGAGCGTTTGTCGCTCGGCCAGCGCCTGTTCGGCAAACGCGTCATAGCCTTTATACAGCAAGGTTTGCAGCAGCGGATGTTCAGGATGGTGCGTTTGCAGCACCACTTCGCCTTGCTTCCCGGCGCGTCCGGCACGGCCAGAGACCTGCGTATAGAGCTGGGCGAAGCGTTCTGCTGACCGGAAATCTGCGGAGAATAGCGCGCCGTCAACGTCCAGCAGCGCCACCAGAGTGACGTCCGGGAAGTGGTGGCCTTTGGCCAGCATTTGCGTGCCTATAAGAATTCGTGCGCCGCCGCGATGCACTTCCGCCAGATGCTGCTCCAGCGACCCTTTACGGCTGGTGGTGTCGCGATCGATACGTGAAATTGGCACACCGGGGAAAAAAGGTGCCAGAGCCTGCTCAAGCTGTTCGGTGCCGAGTCCTACCGGAACCATATGCGTCGAACCGCAGGAGGGGCACTGACGCGGTATTGGGCGCTGGCTGTCGCAGTGGTGGCAACGCAGGTGGTGCTGCGCCTGATGTAGCGTGTAGTAATGATCGCAACGCGGACATTCGGCAATCCAACCACAGTCGTGGCACAGCAGCGCAGGCGCAAAACCACGACGGTTCAAAAACAGGATCACCTGGTTATCCGCCTGCAGGTGCTGACGCATACGGGCGATCAGCGCAGGGGCGAGTCCGGCCTGCACCTGCTGACCTTTGAGATCCAGCACGTGCTGAGTGGCTGGGCGCGCATTTCCGGCGCGGCGCGTCAGGCGTAGCATGCGATATTTGTTCTGCCGCACGTTACACAGCGTTTCCAGTGCCGGGGTGGCTGAGCCGAGAATAATCGGGATTTGCTCGCTATGGGCGCGGTAAACCGCGAGGTCGCGCGCATGATAGCGCCAGCCTTCCTGCTGTTTATAAGAGCTGTCGTGTTCTTCGTCGATGACAATCACGCCGAGATTTTTAAACGGCGTAAACAGCGAAGAACGCGTGCCGATAACTATCGCCGCCTCGCCATTTTTTGCTTTCAGCCAGGCTGAAAGACGTTCACTGTCGTTTAAACCGGAGTGCAGGACTTCGACCGGCGCATTAAAACGTTCGCGAAAACGGGCAATAGTTTGCGGCGTCAGGCCAATCTCCGGCACCATCACCAGAGCCTGCTTGCCCTGGGCAAGGACGTTTTCCAGAACGCTAAGATAGACCTCTGTTTTGCCTGATCCCGTTACGCCCGCTAATAGCCAGGCGCTAAAACTGTCTGAGGCGCTGTGAATCGCCCCGACGGCGGTGGCCTGCTCGGTGTTCAGCCGCAGACGCTCACCGGAAACCGCGTAGTGCGTACGCCAGTCGCTAAAGCCTGGTGTTTCGCTCGCCAGATCGCACAGCCCTTTTTTCCGCAGTGCCTGTAATGCGGCATCATTAAATTCCAGTTCAGCCACCTGGTCGCGCCAGATTTTCCCCTGGCGTAGCGCAGCCAGCGCCTGTTGCTGCTTGGGAGAACGCTTCAGGCTGTTGAGGTCAATAACCTGGCCTTCTTCAGTAGCAAACCAGTACCACATGGGCGCGTTTGTCGCCGGGCGTCCCTGGCGCAGTAAAATTGGCAGAGCGTGAAACAGTACGTCACCGATGGGATGATGATAATAATCAGCCGCCCACAACAGCAGACGCCAGACAGAGGTCGAGTAGACCGGTTCGCTGTCCAGCACTTCGAGAACGGCTTTCAATTCGCTCCGCGGCAGTTCACTGTGCTCGCTGACGGAAAGGACGATACCCACGCGCTCCTGCTGCTTGCCAAAGGGCACGCGTACACGACACCCGGCTTTGGCACTCAAGCCTTCCGGCAGGAGGTAGTCAAAGGTGCGAGGTAGCGGAACAGGTAAGGCAACGTGCGCAACGGGCATTGAATCATCCTGACTTGAAATCTGGCGGGTTAGTATACACATTAGTGGAGGGTAGAATGCGGATCAGTTTGCATGAGCAGGTTAATTTCTGTATGATTCGCCGCCTTTGATGCAAATTGATTGCGTCAAACAATGACCATTACCCGAGAGTTTCAGGCTGTTGATGCAGCGTGAAAGGTGACGGGGAATAATTAACATCGCGTGGTGTCTGGCGTTAGGGCTGGAAGAGCGACGCGGCCTTAAACCGAGGTTTTCCCATGAAAAAAGATATTCACCCGAAATACGAAGAAATTACTGCAAACTGCTCTTGCGGTAACGTCATGAAAATCCGCTCTACCGTCGGTCACGATCTGAACCTGGACGTGTGCGGTCAGTGCCACCCGTTCTATACTGGCAAGCAACGTGATGTTGCTACCGGTGGCCGTGTTGATCGCTTCAACAAGCGTTTCAGCATCCCAGGCAGCAAGTAAGTTTCAGCTGTCAGAAAAAAGCGCCTTATGGCGCTTTTTTTGTTTCTGCGCTTCAGAACTGAAATATATATTGATGTATTGAATAATCTATTTTATTCAATAAATAAAACGGTGTTTTATTTTCTCGATAAAATATTGCAACTGGTGATCTGCGTCCTTTTTATCTTCTGTCTTTTGCCACTTTTACCAGCTCCTGGCAAAATACCAAAGGTTTCTGCTTTCTTTCTAAAATACACTTTCGTGGAAATATAAAATTAATCTAAAAGCCTTTTTGTTTTCCCATTTTATGGACAAACGAGATGGATTATTTCCGTTGTTGAGTGTGAAGAGGGATTGTCATGAAATTTAAATCTGCGTTATTACTGATTCCATTATTCTCTGCGGCCGCACAGGCGGGTTATGTTGATTACCGACATGAATATTATGACGATGGACGTAATTACGATCGTGTGTATATGTCTCACCGTTTTGCCACGGGTTTTGGTGTGGCAGTAGAAGCCATTTCTCGTTCCGAAAACACGCAGTCAAATGATGCGTGGAATAATATGGAAAGTAACGGCAACGAGTATACCGCAAGCTATCAGTTCACCTGGCAGGGTCTTGTCTGGCAGCCCGGCATTGCAATCGAAACGGGCGATAATATCGCGATTTATAAGCCTTATATCCGCGTACAGTACAACATCAACGACAACTGGTGGACCGCGTTCCGCTATCGTCAGGAGTACATGCGCAGAAACACTGACGGCAAAGATGACCGCATGGTCTATCGTCCGGAAGCCTGGCTTGGTTATAACGTCAATGACTGGATGTTTGAGCTAAATGGTATTTATAAAATTGCCGATAGCGAAGATTTATATAACAACCGGAAAGATGATTATGAATATAACTTCCGCGTGGCGTACAAATTAGGCTCCTGGGTTCCATTTGTTGAGGTTGGCAATGTTTCCTCGGGTTATAACACAACAACGACAGACGATCGTCAGACCCGTTATCGTGTCGGCCTTGGTTATAACTTTTAATCGGTAATAGTTTTCGTATCGGCTGATTACGTCGATAAGCATAGTTTGTGTGAATAATATGTCTAAGGAGTTGACATCATGTCTAATGATGGAACTATTATCGGAAATAATGAAACCACTGCCGTCAGGCCTTTCGGAATTAGAGATAAAATTGGTTATTTATGTGGTGATCTCGGAACCTGTTTTATTCTTGGCTTAGTTAATAGTTTTTTAATGATTTATTACACTAACGTCCTCGGTATTTCCGGCGTTATTGTTGGCTCACTCTATTTTGTGACCAAACTCTTTGATGCGTTCGTTGATGTTGGTGTAGGGCGCTTATGCGATACCTCTAAACTGACGGTACATGGACGTTTCAACCCGTGGGTGCGTCGTATGAAGTATCCATTTTGCATCATTGCGGTTGTCCTGTTCCTGCCGTTTGTGAATGATTTTTCTTATACGGCGAAAATCATCTACATCTGCTGCTCCTATTTCATTTACGGTTCGCTGTTATCGACCGTGAGTATTCCGTACGGTGCTATGTCTGCGGCGATTAGCTCGAATCCTGAAGATCGTGTATCGCTTTCAACCTGGCGTAGCGTTGGGTCAGCAATTGGCGGTGGGGCAACTGGCTTTTTCATTCCAATCCTGATGTACACCACCCTGGTGGATGGAAGCCAGGTGATTTCCGGGCAACACTTCTTCTGGATTTCCATTGGTTGCGCAGTGCTGGGCTTGATCTTTTTATCCTTGACCTGTCATTTAACGACGGAGCGCGTGCGCGTGGAGAGAAAAGAGAGCATGCCCGTTTCGGTGTTGCTGAAGGGACTGGCACGCAATAAGGCGCTGATTGTTTTAGTGGTTGTGGATTTGCTGATTGTAATTAATCAGGGGTTGTCCGGTACCAACATGACTTACCTGTTTAATGACTATTTCCACAATAAAGAGGCGATGTCAGTCGCGTTGCTGTTTACCTTTGGTTCCCTGGTTCTGCTGGCGCCATCGGCATCCTGGCTCACGAAGCGGTTTGGTAAAAAAGAAGCCAGCGTAGGCGCGTTGCTTTTTGCCGTGGTCATGTATGTGATTATGTACTTTGTCCACATTACGGATGCAAAGGTCTATCTGGTTTTCTTGTTCCTGGCGACGCTGGGTGCAGGGTTATTCAACCTGATGATTTGGGCGTTTATGACTGATGTTTGTGACTACCATCAGTATGTCACTGGCGATCGCGAGGATGGCACGGTTTATGGTGTGAACTTCTTTGCGCGCAAGGTTGGTCAGGCATGCGCAGGGGCGATTGGTGGCTTTATGTTGGCTATCATTGGCTATCAATCATCGTCAACAGGTGGTGCAGTGCAAACCAGCATTGTGCAGGAAAATATTTATACGATGGCGAATCTCTTGCCGGCGCTATGCCTGTTTTTGGCGGCGGTCATTCTGATTTATTTCTATCCATTGAACCGTACGGAAACGCTCAAAATGGAAGAAACATTGAATAAACTCAATGGTATTAGTAAGTAACACTGTGAGAAAAGGCGGGAGCATTCCCGCCTCTACATGCCCATTGCCGTTCTAACTATCAGTATTCCCACGTTTCCGGGTTGATACCCAGTTCACGCATGATTACCTTTGCTTCTTCCGGGATTTCATCACTGCGTTCTTTACGCAGGTCGTCATCGTTGGGTAAGGGTTGCCCAGTAAAAGCATGCAGAAACGCTTCACACAGCAGTTCGCTGTTGGTGGCGTGGCGCAGGTTGTTCACCTGACGACGCGTGCGTTCATCGGTAAGGATTTTTAACACCTTCAGAGGAATGGAAACCGTAATTTTTTTGACTTGCTCACTCTTCTTACCGTGCTCAGCGTATGGGCTGATATATTCGCCGCTCCATTCAGCCATGAGATACCTAATCCTCTTCGTCATTAATATTGAGGCCAGAACCTGAGCCCGGACCATAATTGCGCGTAGTTTATCGTAGTGGCGTGGCCCTGACACGAAGTAAGCCGACGCAGATGTACGCTAATGCATATAATTTTAACGGCTATTTCCAGTTTGCTCAATCTATACGCAAAGAAGTTTAGATGTCCAGATGTATTGACGGCTATCGTAACTATGATTACTCTGGTGTCTGACTTTTCACCGACTCAGCCAGGATCTCCTCAATATGACGCGTAAACAGGCCACCATCGCAGTGCGTAGCGGGTTAAATGACGACGAACAGTACGGTTGCGTTGTCCCGCCGATTCACCTCTCCAGCACCTATAACTTTACCGGATTTAATGAACCTCGCGCCCATGACTATTCGCGTCGCGGCAACCCAACGCGCGATGTTGTTCAGCGTGCGCTGGCGGAACTGGAAGGCGGTGCAGGTGCTGTGCTGACCAATACTGGCATGTCGGCGATTCATCTGGTGACCACGGTCTTCCTCAAGCCAGGCGATCTGCTGGTCGCACCGCATGACTGCTACGGCGGGAGCTACCGACTGTTTGACAGTCTGGCAAAGCGTGGCTGTTACCGGGTCCTGTTTGTCGATCAAGGAGATGAGCAGGCATTACAGGCCGCATTGGCGGAAAAACCGAAGCTGGTGCTGGTAGAAAGCCCAAGCAACCCGCTGCTGCGCGTGGTGGATATTGCGAAAATCTGCCAGCTGGCGCGTGAAGCTGGCGCGGTCAGCGTGGTCGACAACACTTTTTTAAGCCCGGCACTGCAAAATCCACTGGCATTGGGCGCCGATCTGGTGTTGCATTCATGCACGAAATATTTAAACGGTCACTCAGACGTGGTGGCTGGTGTTGTGATAGCGAAAGATCCGGAAACGGTCACTGAACTGGCATGGTGGGCGAATAATATTGGTGTGACCGGCGGCGCGTTTGATAGTTATCTGCTGTTGCGCGGCCTGCGTACTCTGTCTCCTCGAATGGAGGTGGCGCAACGTAATGCTCAGGCGATAGTCGATTATCTGCAAACTCAGCCGCTGGTGAAAAAATTGTATCACCCGTCATTGCCGGATAATCAGGGCCATGAGATTGCCGCGCGTCAGCAAAAAGGCTTTGGCGCGATGTTAAGTTTTGAACTGGATGGTGATGAGCAAACGCTGCGCCGCTTCCTCGGCGGGTTGTCATTGTTTACGCTGGCGGAATCGTTAGGGGGCGTTGAAAGTCTGATCTCCCACGCCGCAACCATGACACACGCGGGCATGGCGCCAGAAGCGCGTGCTGCTGCCGGAATTTCCGAAACGCTGCTGCGTATCTCCACCGGTATTGAAGATGGCGAAGATTTAATTGCCGACCTGGAAAATGGCTTCCGGGCTGCAAACAAGGGGTAAACATGAGTGTGATTGCGCAGGCAGGGGCGAAGGGTCGTCAACTGCACAAATTTGGTGGTAGTAGTCTGGCTGATGTGAAATGTTATCTGCGTGTTGCAGGCATTATGGCGGAGTACTCGCAGCCTGATGACATGATGGTTGTTTCAGCCGCAGGCAGTACCACTAACCAGTTGATTAGCTGGCTGAAATTAAGCCAGACCGATCGCCTTTCTGCGCATCAGGTTCAACAGGCGTTACGTCGCTATCAGAGCGAGCTTATCAGCGGTTTGTTACCGCCTGAGATAGCGGATGGACTAATTGGCGCGTTTATTCACGATCTGGAGCGTCTGGCTGGATTACTCGACAGCGGCGTGAACGATGCCGTCTATGCTGAGGTTGTTGGGCATGGTGAGGTATGGTCCGCGCGTTTGATGTCTGCGGTCCTTAACCAACAGGGGCTGGAGTCAGCCTGGCTGGATGCGCGCGATTTTTTACGTGCTGAACGCGGTGCCCAGCCGCAGGTAGATGAAGGTCTTTCTTACCCGCTGCTACAGCAACTGCTGGCGCAGCATCCGGGTAAACGGCTGGTGGTTACCGGCTTTATTAGCCGCAGCAATTGCGGTGAAACGGTCCTGCTGGGGCGTAACGGCTCCGACTACTCGGCGACGCAGGTTGGCGCGCTGGCGGGCGTTTCTCGCGTAACTATCTGGAGCGATGTCGCCGGGGTTTACAGCGCGGACCCGCGTAAAGTAAAAGACGCCTGTTTGCTGCCGCTGCTGCGTCTGGATGAAGCCAGCGAACTGGCGCGTCTGGCGGCACCGGTTCTCCATGCCCGTACCTTACAGCCGGTTTCCGGTAGCGATATCGATCTCCAACTGCGTTGTAGCTATACGCCGGAGCAGGGTTCAACGCGCATTGAACGCGTACTGGCCTCCGGTACCGGGGCGCGTATTGTGACCAGTCATGATGACGTCTGCCTGATTGAGTTTTTGGTTCCGACTGGCCAGGACTTTAAGCTGGCTTATAAAGAGATTGATCAGGTTTTAAAACGTACCCAGGTGCGTCCGCTGGCAGTGGGTGTGCATCCTGACCGCCAACTGCTGCAATTTTGCTATACCTCCGAAGTCGCTGACGGCGCACTGAAAATTCTGGATGAAGCTGGTCTGCCGGGCGAGCTGCGTTTGCGCCAGGGGCTGGCGCTGGTAGCGATGGTCGGGGCGGGCGTCACCCGTAATCCGCTGCACTGCCACCGTTTCTGGCAACAGTTGAAAGGTCAGCCGGTTGAATTCACCTGGCAATCGGAAGAGGGTATCAGCCTGGTCGCGGTACTGCGTACTGGGCCAACAGAGAGCCTGATTCAGGGCCTGCATCAGTCAATTTTCCGCGCGGAAAAACGCATTGGTCTGGTGTTGTTCGGCAAAGGCAACATTGGTTCGCGCTGGCTGGAGCTGTTCGCTCGCGAGCAGAGCACGCTCTCGGCGCGCACCGGATTAGAGTTTGTGCTGGCGGGTGTGGTTGATAGCCGTCGTAGCCTGCTGAATTACGAAGGGCTGGATGCCAGCCGCGCGTTAGCTTTCTTTGATGACGAGGCAGTAGAGCAGGATGAAGAGTCTCTATTCCTGTGGATGCGTGCTCACCCGTATGATGATTTAGTGGTGCTGGACGTTACTGCCAGCGAGCAACTTGCGGATCAGTATCTGGATTTTGCCAGCCATGGTTTCCACGTTATCAGCGCCAACAAACTGGCGGGGGCGAGCAGCAGTCATAATTATCGCCAAATTCATGACGCTTTTGAAAAAACCGGCCGCCACTGGCTGTATAACGCCACCGTGGGAGCAGGTTTGCCGATCAATCATACCGTGCGCGATCTGATTGATAGTGGAGATACCATTCTGTCGATCAGCGGGATCTTCTCCGGTACGTTGTCGTGGTTGTTCCTGCAATTTGATGGCACGGTCCCGTTCACCGATCTGGTGGATCAGGCGTGGCAACAGGGGCTGACTGAACCCGATCCGCGCGTAGATCTTTCCGGCAAAGATGTGATGCGTAAGCTGGTGATTCTGGCGCGTGAAGCTGGTTACGACATCGAACCGGACCAGGTTCGCGTGGAATCGCTGGTGCCTGCGCACTGTGAAGAAGGCTCTATTGACCATTTCTTTGAGAATGGTGATGAGCTTAACGAGCAGATGGTGCAGCGTCTGGAAGCGGCGCGTGAAATGGGGCTGGTGCTACGCTATGTGGCGCGTTTTGATGCTAACGGTAAAGCGCGCGTTGGTGTTGAGGCGGTTCGTCCTGAACACCCGCTGGCGGCGCTGTTGCCGTGCGATAACGTATTCGCCATTGAAAGCCGCTGGTATCGCGATAACCCGCTGGTGATCCGTGGACCGGGCGCAGGTCGTGACGTCACCGCCGGCGCTATTCAGTCAGACATCAACCGTCTGGCGCAGCTGCTGTAGTTTGCGTTGCCTGATGGCGCTTACGCTTATCCGGCCTACATATTTCATGAATCGTAGGCCCGGTAAGCGGCAGCACCACCGGGCAAATCGTGCTGGGTGATCAGGGCGTTGTATTGATCTACCAGCGTCCTTATCGTCTGAAATACCGAATGGGCGGAGTAGCGGGGGCTTTGCTGAAATTCCGTCTGCTGCCGCAACCAGGCGAGAAAATGATGGCTTGCCGCCAGAGTTTTTGACGCGCCTTCTTCAACACGCCCCTGCGTTAACAAACACACCATTTTACGCGTATCGCCTCGTTGCCAGATTTGCCACTCATTTTGCCACCATCCCTGATAGGTTAAGTGGTTGCAACGCTATATCGATGAGCTTAAAGGCAAAGTCGATCTCACCGTGGCACTCATCCACGAAGGCACGCCAGCACGTCAGTCCAGTCTGGGGGGCACCGATGTGCGCCGTGCGCTGGATAAAGATATCCAGACCGCAGGCCAGGTGCAGGGGCTGGATATCCTGATCACCGGTCATGCGCATGTGGGCACGCCGGAGCCGATTAAAGTCGGTAACACCCTGATTCTGTCTACCGACAGCGGCGGTATTGATGTGGGTAAACTGGTGCTGGATTACCAGCAAAAACCGCATCAATTTACCGTTAAGAACTTCGAACTGAAGACCATTTTTGCTGATGAGTGGCAGCCAGACCCGCAAACGAAACAGGTCATTGATGGCTGGAATAAAAAGCTCGATAAAGTGGTACAACAAACGGTAGCCAACTCTCCAGTTGAGCTGACGCGTGCTTACGGTGAATCTTCTTCCCTGGGAAATTTGGCGGCAGATGCATTGCTGGCTGCTGCGGGCAAAGATACCCAGTTAGCACTCACTAACTCGGGCGGCATCCGGAATGAAATCCCGGCGGGTGCTATCACGATGGGGGCCGTCATTAGCACCTTCCCGTTCCCGAACGAGCTGGCAACCATGGATCTCACCGGGAAGCAGTTACGTAGCCTGATGGAGCACGGCGCGGGTTTAAGCAACGGCGTATTGCAGGTGTCCAAAGGACTGGAGATGAAGTATGACAGCAGCAAACCGGTTGGCCAGCGGGTCACCGTATTGACGCTTAACGGTAAGCCAATTGAGGACGCTGTGGTTTATCACATTGCCACCAATAGCTTCCTGGCAGACGGCGGTGATGGTTTTACGGCATTCACCGAAGGTAAAGCGCGTAACACATCCGGCGGTTACTATGTCTCTAATGCTGTCGTTGATTATTTCAAAGCGGGAAATACGCTGACGGATGAGCAACTCAAAGGCATGCGTGTGGAAGATGTGAAACCGTAGTGAGGTCAGGCCAGCAGATATTTCGCTGGCCTGTTGTTTTAGCCTTTGTGGGAGGCAAACACCTCTTTTGCGGCGAACAAGCCGTTGAGTGCCGCGGGGAAGCCAGCATATACGGCCATCTGCATAATCACTTCAATGATCTCATCCTGCGTTAAACCCACGTGTAATGCCGCGCCAATATGCACTTTCAACTGCGGTGCGGCGTTACCCAGCGCAGTTAATGCCGCGACGGTAGCGATTTCTCTACTGCGTAAATCCAGCCCCGGCCTTGAATAGATGTCGCCAAAAGGAAATTCAATCAGGTATTGGGCGAAGTCTGGCGCAATATCCTGCAGACTTTCGACGACCGCATCGCCCCCTTTACCATCCACTTTTTGCAACATCTCCTGACCGGTAATAAAGCGTTCTGAAGGCATCATTCCTTCCTCTTTCGTGTGGTTTGTAGTGTGAGGATAGGGCGTGCGGAATGATTGGGATAATACCGTTTCCGTGATACCTTTTCGGTATGCCAACATCGTCTTTGCACTCTCTGGACATTCGCCTGCTGCGTTACTTTTCCGTAGTAGCGGAAGAGAACAATATGAGCCGGGCGGCGCAGCGCTTGTTTATGTCGCAGCCGCCGCTGAGTCGCCACATTCGCCAGCTTGAAGAACGCCTGGGAGTGACGCTTTTTGTCCGCCATACCCGTGGTTTGACACTGACGGAAGATGGTCTGCGCGTACTGGAAATAGTGCGTCCGCTGCTGACGATGTACGAAGAAACCTGCACCACGTTGAGTCAGTTAGCGCAAGCTGGGGAGCACTCTTTGCGCCTGGGGCTAAGTACGGCGTTTGAACAAGGTGTTTTTGCTTCGCTTGAATCGCAGCTACACGGGCGTACGGAGAAACTACATATTGTTCGTCATGGTTCGCCTGAGCTGGTGCGGCAGGTTCGTCGGGGAAAACTGGATGCAGCGCTGGTGGCGTTACCGCTTGAGACTCCTGGGCTTACTGTTATGCAACTTGGCTGGCAAGAGCCGATGATTGCCGCATTACCCGCGATCTGGCCAGAGGCGAGCCTGCCGTCACTCTCATTAACGACGCTGAACCACCGGCCACTGTTCTGGTTTAAACGCGAACGTAACCCTGCCTTCTTTGATTACACCCGACACATTTTTCGTCGTGCGGGTTACTCGCCTGCCTGTATTGAAGAGCCGCTGGAACATGACGTGCTGCTGGCGCGGATCGCGCAGGGTGACGGCCTGAGCCTGATTCCGGCCTCCTTTTCCGCGATCCAGCGTCAGGGCGTGATATTCCTTCCTCTTACCGATACCGAATTGCGTATTAGCATGGGGTTGCTGATGCTGCCTGAGAACGTAACAAAATTAGCGTGGCTGCAGACGGTCGTGACGCAATCCCTCATCATTTCAGGCTGATGTGAATTTTTTTCACGTTGGCTGAGTATTCCTCACCTTTAACGATGATTTTTGTGTTGACGCCAGCGTGCTTTTCCGTCATTTTTACATCTAGACGTCTAAACGTATAGCAGTTCACAACACAACATATAACGACAAAAGATTGATGAGGTAAGGTATGAGCTTTTTTCACGCCAACCAGCGGGAAGCCCTGAATCAGAGCCTGGCGGAAGTACAGGGTCAGATTAACGTTTCGTTTGAGTTTTTCCCGCCGCGCACCAGTGAAATGGAGCAAACCCTGTGGAACTCCATCGATCGCCTGAGCAGCCTGAAGCCGAAGTTTGTTTCAGTCACCTATGGTGCAAACTCTGGTGAGCGCGACCGTACGCACAGCATTATTAAAGGTATTAAGGATCGCACTGGTCTTGAAGCGGCTCCGCACCTGACCTGTATTGATGCTACCCGCGATGAGCTGCGCACCATTGCTCAGGACTACTGGAATAACGGTATTCGTCATATTGTTGCTCTGCGCGGTGACTTGCCGCCGGGAAGCGGTAAACCGGATATGTATGCCTCTGACCTGGTGACTCTGCTGAAAGACGTTGCGGACTTTGATATCTCCGTTGCGGCTTATCCGGAAGTACACCCAGAAGCGAAGAGCGCTCAGGCCGATTTGCTGAACCTGAAGCGTAAGGTTGATGCCGGTGCAAACCGCGCCATTACTCAGTTTTTCTTCGATGTGGAAAGCTATCTACGTTTTCGCGATCGCTGCGTGTCTGCGGGAATCGATGTGGAAATTATTCCGGGTATCCTGCCAGTCTCCAACTTTAAACAGGCGAAAAAATTTGCCGATATGACCAATGTTCGTATCCCTTCCTGGATGTCGACCATGTTTGATGGTCTGGATGATGATGCGGAAACCCGCAAGCTGGTAGGTGCAAACATCGCTATGGACATGGTGAAAATCCTCAGTCGCGAAGGGGTGAAAGATTTTCACTTCTATACCCTTAACCGTGCCGAGATGAGCTACGCTATTTGTCACACACTGGGTGTAAGACCGAATTAAACAGATGCCCCAGCCCTCTACGGAGGGCTTTTTATTGATCATTTTGATCTACATCTCTGTAACTTTAAATATAAAAGGAATTAGCTATCGAATCTGTGGGTTTTTTCGACTATATCTTATCTCTGGTGGTGTATATCGTAGTCAGAACACTGTAAAGGGAGCATATAGATGAGCATGTCCGACGATAGCCAAAACGCATCAACTGCCGGTAAGTGTCCTTTTCATCAGGGCGGTCACGATCAGAGTGCGGGAGCAGGAACGAACAACCGCGACTGGTGGCCCAATCAACTCCGTGTAGATCTTTTAAACCAACATTCCAACCGTTCTAACCCGCTGGGTGAGGACTTCGACTACCGAAAAGAGTTTAGCAAACTCGACTATTCTGCCCTGAAAGGGGATCTCAGAGCCCTTCTGTCCGAATCTCAACCGTGGTGGCCCGCTGACTGGGGAACCTATGCCGGATTATTTATCCGCATGGCATGGCACGGTGCAGGGACCTATCGCTCCATCGATGGACGCGGTGGCGCGGGTCGCGGACAGCAGCGTTTTGCGCCACTGAACTCCTGGCCGGACAACGTCAGCCTGGATAAAGCGCGTCGTCTGCTTTGGCCAATCAAGCAGAAATATGGCCAGAAAATTTCCTGGGCCGACCTGTTTATCCTTGCGGGTAACGTGGCGCTGGAAAACTCAGGCTTCCGTACCTTCGGCTTCGGTGCCGGTCGTGAAGACGTCTGGGAACCGGATCTCGACGTAAACTGGGGTGATGAAAAAGCCTGGCTGACCCACCGTCATCCGGAAGAACTGGCAAAAGCGCCGCTGGGCGCAACCGAAATGGGCCTTATCTATGTGAACCCGGAAGGGCCGGACCATAGCGGCGAACCGCTCTCTGCGGCAGCGGCTATTCGCGCGACCTTCGGTAACATGGGCATGAACGACGAAGAAACCGTAGCGCTGATTGGCGGCGGTCATACGTTGGGCAAAACTCACGGTGCTGCACCGGCTTCGCACGTAGGCGCCGATCCAGAATCCGCACCAATTGAAGCGCAGGGCCTGGGCTGGGCCAGCAGCTACGGCAGCGGCGCGGGTGCAGACGCAATTACTTCCGGTCTGGAAGTGGTCTGGACGCAGACGCCGACCCAATGGAGCAACTATTTCTTCGAGAACCTGTTCAAATATGAATGGGTACAAACCCGCAGTCCGGCAGGTGCGATTCAATTTGAAGCGGTTGACGCACCGGAAATTATCCCCGATCCGTTCGATCCGTCGAAAAAACGTAAGCCAACAATGTTGGTTACCGACCTGACGCTGCGTTTCGATCCGGAGTTCGAGAAGATCTCCCGTCGTTTCCTGAACGATCCGCAGGCCTTCAACGAAGCATTTGCCCGCGCATGGTTTAAGCTGACGCACCGTGATATGGGGCCAAAAGCACGTTACATCGGACCGGAAGTGCCAAAAGAAGATCTGATTTGGCAAGACCCGCTGCCGCATGCGTTCTTTAACCCAAGCGAAGAAGATATCCTGAAACTGAAGGCGACCATTGCCGCTTCCGGGTTGTCCGTGGGCGAACTGGTATCGGTAGCGTGGGCTTCGGCATCAACGTTCCGCGGTGGGGATAAACGTGGCGGCGCTAACGGTGCGCGTCTGGCGCTGGACCCACAGCGTGGCTGGGATGTGAATGCTACCGCGGCACGCGTACTGCCTGTGCTGGAAGGCATTTATAAGTCAGCCCATACCGCTTCGTTAGCCGATATTATCGTGCTGGCCGGTGTTGTCGGTATAGAGCAGGCGGCTAGCGCTGCGGGTGTCAGCATTAAAGTACCTTTTGCGCCGGGCCGCGTGGATGCGCGTCAGGACCAAACGGATATTGAGATGTTTGAACTGCTTGAGCCGATTGCCGATGGTTTCCGTAACTACCGCGCTCGTCCTGACGTATCGACCACCGAGTCGCTGCTGATTGATAAAGCACAGCAGCTGACGCTGACCGCACCGGAAATGACCGTGCTGGTGGGCGGTATGCGCGTACTGGGCACCAACTTCGACGGCAGCCAGCATGGCGTCTTTACCGATCGTCCTGGCGTGCTCAGCACTGACTTCTTCGTCAATCTGCTGGATATGCGCCATGAGTGGAAGGCGGTTGATGAGTCAAAAGAGCTGTTTGAAGGTCGTGACCGTCTGAGCGGCGAAGTAAAATACACGGCAACCCGCGCCGATCTGGTGTTCGGTTCTAACTCCGTACTGCGCGCAGTGGCTGAAGTTTATGCCTGCAGCGATGCTCACGAGAAGTTCGTGAGAGATTTCGTTGCCGCATGGGTGAAAGTGATGAACCTGGATCGTTTCGATCTGCTGTAACAGCTAATGCCGGATGTCGCTTGTGCGTATCCGGCATAGTATGAATAAAAAAATCCCCGCGATTGCGGGGATTTTCTATTTGCAGGTTATTCCCACTCTTGCAGGTAACGTTGACCGTACTGGTCAGCCACCAGCAGGGCGGCATATACCTGGTCCGGCGTTGCGCCGCCAGGCATGTTGTGGATGGTTTCGCCTTCGGCACAGGCGGCCTCAGCCACAATGCGCATTTTCGCCGGGATATCCTGTTTGATGTCCAGTTGCGCTAGGGTAATCGGCAGGCCAACGGAATGGCACAACGCGGCAACGGTTTCAATTTCATCGACCGGTGCGTTTTCCAGCACCAGCTGCGTCAGCGTACCAAACGCCACTTTCTCGCCGTGATAGTAGTGATGCGCATCCGGGATTGCGGTCAGACCGTTATGAATGGCGTGAGCCGCTGCCAGACCACCGCTTTCAAAACCGACGCCACTCAGATAGGTGTTGGCTTCAATAACGCGCTCCAGTGCTGGTGTAACCACGTGCTGCTCGGCTGCCAGCATCGCTTTTTCACCTTCTTCGATTAGCGTATTAAAGCACAGCTCTGCCAGCGCCAGCGCCGCCTGAGTACACTGACCGCCCGCCATGGTGGTTGCGCCGCTGCGTGAACAAGCACGTTCTTCGAACCAGGTTGCCAGCGCATCGCCAATACCCGCAGCTAACAGACGCGCCGGTGCACCCGCGACAATTTTGGTATCCACAATGACCCTGTCCGGATTGTTGGGCAGCAGCAGATAGCGATCGAATTCACCGGCATCGGTGTAAATGACGGACAGCGCGCTGCACGGCGCATCGGTAGAGGCGATGGTTGGGGCAATGGCGACAGGCACGGCCATAAAGTGCGCCAGCGCTTTGGCAGTATCCAGCGTTTTCCCGCCGCCAATACCGAGTACCGCGCCACACTGCGCTTTTTCCGCTACGCCGCGCAGACGGTCGATTTCGTTTTGTGAACATTCGCCGCCAAACGGTGCAATTTCCAGCGCCAGTCCGGCATCCTGGAAGCTTTTTTCCAGTGCGCCCTGGGCAAAGCCTAAGACAAACTTGTCCCCAACGACCAGCCAGCGTTCTGCCAGTGGTTTGAGGTAGCTACCAAGACGGGTAATAACATCGGCACCCTGGATGTACTTACCAGGTGATTGAATAATGCGATCCATACTTTATTTCCCTCACAGGTTGATGTGACCAAATGCGTTGTTCCAGTCCTGCTCAAACTTCTCTATTGCTGACTCTACCGCAGGGGTATTGAGCATTTGTTGCGCTACGTCTAATGGCAGGGTGATAGCTTCACATCCTGCCAGTAAGCAATCCAGCGCCTGACGCGGGGTTTTAAAGCTGGCTGCCAGTACCATGCTGTTTGGCGCATGCAGCTCCAGTAACGTTTGCAGTTCTTGTACTGTGCGAATCCCGTCGCCGCCCTGTGCGTCGATACGGTTAACGTAAGGCGCGATATATTTGGCTCCTGCCAGCGCAGCCAGTAGCCCCTGAGAAGCACTGTAAACGGCGGTTCCCAGCGTGGTGATACCCTCTTTTTTCAGCATCTTAATCGCGGCCAGACCTTCGGATGTCACCGGGATTTTCACTACCAGACCGGGCACTGCATTGCTCAGGCGTTTGGCTTCTTCCACCATGCCCTGCGCCTCGCGGCTCATGGTTTGGGCAAACAAAATACCCTCTTCGCCGATGGCGTTTTGCAGGCGTGGCAGTACATCCCAGATGGATTCTTTGCTTGCCGCCACAATGCTTGGGTTGGTGGTGACTCCCGCGATAGGGAAGATGCGTGCCAGACGTTCAACTTCCGCGACGTTGGCGGTATCAAGGTAAAGTTCCATACAAAAACATCCTCTTTAAAGTTCAAGTTCATGTTGCAACAGGCTGGCGATAGCGTCGGCTGAGGCGGCACTAACCAGCGCGTTACGGAATTCTTCATGCATAATGCGGCGCGCCAGACGCGAGAAAATACGCATATGCTGATCGCCAGCGGCATGTTTGTTGAGCGTCAGCATAATAATGAACTGTGCATCATCATCACCCCAACGTACCGGCGCTTGCAGGCGCGCTACGCTGATGGTGGACTGCTCAATATGTTCGGATTTGCTGTGTGGAATGGCGAAGCTAAAACCTAATCCGGTAGAGAAGACGGCTTCGCGTGCCCACAGGTCTGCTTCCAGTTTACGTGGATAGCGGCAACGGCCTGCCAGCAGGAGGTTGTCGGTCATCCCTTTGATGACCTCTTCTTTACTGCGCCAGTCGCTATCCAGCGTGATGCACTCGGCGGTAACCAGAGGCGTATCCTGTTGGGTCATGCGGAACTGAGCCAACAGATGTTCGACCTCCAGCGAGGTTCGACAAGCCATCGCTTGATTCAGCAATTGACGGCAGGCACGGCTGTCGAGTTGCGCCATCCGCGCTTTGGCGGCGGGAATGGAGGGAGCGCTCATACTGATCTCGTCCAGACCCAGTCCCACCAGCAATGGCAGCACCGAACCTTTGGCACCCAGTTCACCGCACAGGCCAATCCATTTCCCCTGTCGATGTACTGCCTGCACGGCGTAATCCAGTGCGCGCAGGAAGGCCGGATTCAGGCTGTTGTAGTGGCGGGTAACTTTGGCGTTGTCGCGGTCGACCGCCAGTAAGTATTGCGTCAGGTCATTGCTGCCAATACTAAAGAAATCAATCTCTTCGCAGCATTGGTCAATGATGAACATCACAGACGGAACCTCCAGCATAATACCGAGCTGGATCTTCTCATCAAACGGAATGTGTTCACTTCGCAGTTGCTGCTTGGCTTCTGCCAGTTTCTCTTTGACCCACAGGATCTCTTCCATCGAGGAGATCATTGGGATCATGATTTTCAGGCTACCGTGCGCTGAGGCGCGCAGGATCGATCGCAGTTGCGTAGTAAACAACGTGGCATATTCTTCATAAATGCGCACCGCGCGATAACCGAGAAATGGGTTGGTCTCAGCAGGAATATTCAGATAATCAACGGGTTTATCACCGCCGATATCCATGGTGCGTACAATAATGCTGCGTCCCTTTGCGGGTTCCAGCGCCTGGCAGAAAATGTTGTATAGTTCGTTCTCATCCGGGGCGCAGGTACGGTCCATATACAGCATTTCCGTACGGAACAGGCCAACCGCTTCCGCACCGTTACTAAAGGCTGCTTGTGCTTCCACGGAGTGGGCGATGTTGGCGGCGACTTCCATACGGATGCCATCAGCCGTGCGTGCCTCCTGGGTCAGCCAGATACGTTGCTGTTCCCGAATGGCATCCTGGATACGGGCTTCTTGCTGATAATAACGTACGATGGATTCATCAGGGGCAACGACGACTGCTCCTGCGTTACCATCGATATAAACCGTTTGCTGTAGCCATGGCATCAAAGATTCAATATCTACGCCAACCAGCGTAGGGATGTTGAATGACCGGGCGAGAATCACCGTGTGTGACGTAGTACCACCGCTTTTTAACAGCAAGCCTTTCAGCAATGTTTTGTCCAGTTCGAGGAACTGGCTCGGTGTTAGCTCATCCGCCATGCAAACCGTAGGCTGGGTCAGTTTTCCCGGTGCAGGGAAGCGCTGTTCCCCATAAATTTGCTGCAGAAGCTGGAAGCAAACATCGCGTACATCCAGTGTACGCTCCTGTAAATAACTGCTGCTTGAACGGGCGAATTCATCACAAAAATGTCCGGCACTTTCGACAACCGCCTGGGCGCAGCTTAACCCGCGTGATACGCCAGCTAGCAGGTGCTGGCGCAGTGAGAGGTCGCTTGCCAGCGAGCGGTGTGCTTCCAGAATCGCACTGGTAGCGCCGTCGCTGTCGAGTAATCGAAACTCAATATTTTTCATCAACAGCGTTAAACCGTTATCCAGTGCCGCTTGCTCGGTTTCAATATCTTGAGCGGATGGAAGGTTACTGAGCGCGTTAAGATCCAGCGAAGAAAGCAGACTCAGAACGCCCCCTGCGCTGCCGCTGCAGACGGTGCGAGCGCGGAAAAGCTGTGGATTTAAATGGGTGAGTGATGCCGGAAGTGGCTCCAGCTCGTTGTTTTTGGCTTCCGCTAGCGGTGCATCGCAGTGCGGAAATTCATTTCGTAACCATTGGCTCAGATGCTGGTGGGCTGCCTGTTCATCTGTACCGGAAATCAGCAACTGGCAGCTATCACCCGCCAGAGTATCGGTGCCAATCAGCGATAGTGCGCTCTTAGCGTTGCCCTTACGTTCGGTACGCAGGTTGTGCCACTCAATGTGTGAGGTAAAGGTGTTGCACTGCGTTTCTATGTGGCTTGCCGGGCGTGCATGTACGCCATTGGGTAGCTCACAGGTAAATTCCACAATCAGGGCCATAGCCTCATCTCCCATAACGATTTCTCGCTACAGGATAAAAGGGCAACGCCTGAGCCTGCCATGTGACAAATCTGCCAAAAACTGGATAAATGTAATGTAACTATCAAAGTGAGACATCCCTCACAAGTCAGCGTATCCACTATAAATTCCGAGAAACTGCAAGTTATGAGGCGGATCGCATTTTTGTACTGATATTACAAAAGTCCAGCAAATGGCCTTTTTATCCACTGTTTGCGTCGCGTCAGATTGCCTATTGTTTTCCGCAACAAGTTTATGGATATGGGCTTTAGGCAGCCCGGGAGCGACTTATGAAAGAGTTGGTACAAATCCTGAAAAATACTCGTCAGCACCTGATGACCGGTGTTTCGCATATGATCCCCTTCGTAGTAGCGGGCGGTATTTTGCTGGCTGTCTCCGTCATGCTGTATGGCAAAGGCGCGGTACCGGATGCTGCGACCGATCCTAATCTTAAAAAGCTGTTTGATATTGGCGTCGCCGGGTTGACTTTGATGGTGCCATTTCTTGCTGCTTATATCGGCTATTCCATCGCTGAACGTTCTGCTCTGGCCCCTTGTGCGATTGGCGCATGGGTGGGAAACAGCTTCGGTGCAGGTTTCTTTGGCGCATTAATTGCTGGGATTATTGGCGGTATCGTTGTCCATTATCTGAAGAAGATCCCCGTACATAAGGTGTTGCGTTCGGTAATGCCTATCTTCGTTATTCCCATCGTCGGCACTTTTATCACCGCAGGCATCATGATGTGGGGGCTGGGGGAGCCTGTTGGCGCGTTAACCACTAGCCTGACCGAGTGGCTGCAGGGTATGCAGCAGGGCAGCATTGTGCTGCTGGCGGTAATTATGGGACTGATGTTGGCCTTCGATATGGGAGGGCCAATTAACAAAGTTGCCTACGCCTTCATGCTGATTTGCGTGGCGCAGGGGGTTTATACCGTCGTGGCAATCGCCGCAGTAGGGATCTGCGTACCGCCGCTGGGTTTAGGTTTAGCGACGCTGATTGGTCGTAAGAATTTCTCTTCTGAAGAACGCGAAGCCGGTAAAGCTGCGCTGGTAATGGGCTGCGTTGGCGTAACGGAAGGCGCGATTCCGTTTGCTGCAGCCGATCCGCTGCGTGTCATTCCATCGATTATGGTGGGTTCCGCCTGTGGCACGGTAACCGCCGCCCTGTTTGGTGCGCAGTGTTATGCCGGCTGGGGCGGGCTGATTGTTCTGCCTGTAGTGGAAGGAAAACTGGGTTATATCGCGGCGGTTGCCATTGGTGCTGTAGTGACCGCCGTGTGCGTTAACGTACTGAAAAGTCTGGCGCGGAAAAAAGTGTCTCAGGTCGATCAGAAAGAAGATGACCTGGATTTAGATTTTGAAATGAATTAAGTGAGGAATGAGTCATGACCAAGATTATCGCAGTAACCGCATGTCCTTCTGGCGTTGCCCACACCTATATGGCAGCCGAAGCGCTGGAAAGCGCCGCTAAAGCTAAAGGTTGGCAAGTAAAGGTTGAGACTCAGGGTTCGATCGGTCTGGAAAACGAACTGACCGCGGCGGATGTGGCGGAAGCCGACATGGTCATTCTGACCAAGGACATTGGTATTAAATTTGAAGAACGTTTTGCGGGCAAAACTATCGTTCGCGTCAACATCAGCGATGCAGTGAAACGTGCCGACGCCATCATGAGCAAGATTGGCGCGCATCTGGCGCAAACCGCTTAACCGTTTGTTTGCCGGATGGCGGCTTCGCCTTATCCGGCCTACAGATGCGTAGGCCTGATAAGCGTAGCGCCATCAGGCAACTATTCCCGCAGGAGTTCCTCATGACGAACCGTATCCAACGTTTAAAAACCGCTCTGTTTCAGAACAACCGTGAAATTTCGCTTGAACGTGCGCTGTTATATACCGCCAGCCACCAGCAGACGGAGGGAGAGCCGGTTATTCTGCGTCGGGCGAAAGCCACCGCATATATTCTTGAGCACGTTGAGATTTCGATTCGTGATGAGGAACTGATTGCCGGAAACCGTACTGTTAAACCGCGTGCGGGCATTATGTCACCGGAAATGGATCCTTACTGGCTGCTTAAAGAGCTGGAGCAGTTTCCAACCCGTCCGCAGGACCGTTTTGACATCAGCGAAGAGGATAAACATCTCTATCGCGATGTGCTGTATCCGTACTGGGAAAAGCGGTCGATGAAAGATTTCATCAACGGTCAGATGACCGATGAGGTTAAAGCTGCCGTCAGTACCCAGATTTTTAGCATTAACCAGACTGACAAAGGTCAGGGACATATCATTATTGATTATCCACGCCTGTTGAATCATGGGCTTGGCGAACTGGTAGCGCAGATGCGAGCGCATTGTCTGCTGCAGCCGGAGAATCACTTTTATCAGGCTGCGCTGCTGCTGCTTGAGGCTTCGCAAAACCATATTCTGCGTTACGCTATGCTGGCAGAGAAGATGGCGGAAAGCTGCCCGGATGCGCAGCGACGCCAGGAATTACTGACGATTGCTGAAAACTCTCGGCATAACGCCCAAAGCAAGCCGCAAACCTTCTGGCAGGCATGTCAGCTGTTCTGGTACATGAACATTATTTTGCAATATGAATCCAACGCCAGTTCTCTTTCACTTGGACGCTTCGACCAGTATATGCTGCCGTTTTATCAGGCTTCGCTGACGCAGGGGGAAGACCCAGCATTCTTACAAGAGATCCTCGAATCCCTATGGGTGAAATGTAATGACATCGTACTGCTGCGATCCACCAGCAGCGCGCGCTACTTCGCTGGCTTCCCAACAGGCTACACCGCGCTACTGGGGGGATTGACGGAGAATGGTCGTAGTGCGGTAAATGTATTGTCTTTCCTCTGTCTTGATGCGTATCAGAACGTACAGCTACCACAACCAAACCTCGGTGTGCGCACGAATGCGTTGATCGATACACCGTTCCTGATGAAAACAGCACAGACCATTCGTCTTGGTACCGGCATCCCGCAAATCTTTAACGATGAAGTGGTGGTGCCCGCGTTTCTTAATCGCGGTGTTTCGCTGGAAGATGCGCGGGATTACGCGGTAGTAGGCTGTGTCGAGCTGTCTATTCCAGGCAGAACATACGGTTTGCACGATATCGCTATGTTTAATCTGCTGAAAGTGATGGAAATTTGTCTGCATGAGAACGAAGGCAACCGCACTCTGACGTACGACGATCTCCTGGCGCATATTCGTGCCAAAATCAGCCACTACATCACGTTGATGGTGGAGGGCAGTAATATCTGCGATATCGGTCACCGCGACTGGGCGCCGGTGCCGCTGCTCTCCTCGTTTATTAGCGACTGTCTGGATAAAGGGTGCGATATTACCGACGGCGGTGCGCGTTATAACTTCTCCGGCGTACAGGGGATCGGTATTGCAAACCTGAGCGATTCGCTGCATGCGCTCAATGGGCTGGTATTCGAACAACAGCGCTTATCTTTTGATGAACTTTTGTCGGTGCTAAAAGATAACTTTGCTACCCCGGAAGGCGAGAAAGTTCGCGCCAGGCTGATCAATCGCTTCGAAAAATACGGCAACGATATCGATGATGTAGATAACATCAGCGCCGAACTGCTACGTCATTACTGCAAAGAGGTAGAGAAATACCAGAATCCGCGCGGCGGGCAATTTACGCCGGGTTCGTATACCGTCTCTGCGCACGTGCCGCTGGGTTCGGTCGTTGGGGCAACACCGGATGGCCGCTTCGCCGGGGAGCAACTGGCAGATGGGGGGCTGTCGCCGATGCTGGGACAGGATATGCAAGGACCGACGGCGGTATTGAAGTCGGTCAGCAAGCTGGATAACACACTGCTTTCCAATGGGACGTTGCTGAACGTGAAGTTTACGCCAGCCACACTGGAAGGTGAGGCCGGTTTACGCAAGCTGGCGGATTTTCTGCGGGCATTTACCCAGCTCAAACTCCAGCATATCCAGTTTAACGTGGTGAATGCCGACACATTGCGCGAAGCGCAGCAGCGCCCGCAGGATTTCACCGGGCTGGTGGTGCGTGTGGCGGGTTACAGCGCCTTCTTTGTCGAGTTGTCGAAGGAGATCCAGGATGACATCATTCGCCGCACCGCGCATCAACTGTGAGGTAATTGACCCACGAGGCGAGGAAGTCGCGCGTATATTCAACATTCAGCGTTACTCACTGAATGATGGGCAGGGTATTCGTACGGTCGTCTTTTTTAAAGGCTGTCCGCATACCTGCCCTTGGTGTGCTAACCCGGAATCACTCTCACCACGTATTGAAACGGTACGGCGGGAGAGTAAATGTCTGCACTGTACACCCTGTCTGCGTGATGCCGACGAGTGTCCCTCTGGGGCGTTTGAACGTATTGGTCGTGATATCACGCTGGACGATCTGGAACGTGAAGTGATGAAAGATGATATTTTCTTTCGCTCTTCTGGTGGGGGGGTAACGCTTTCTGGCGGTGAAGTGCTGATGCAAGCGCCCTTTGCCACACGGTTCCTGCAACGTCTGCGGCGCTGGGATGTGCGCTGTGCAATTGAAACGGCTGGCGATGCGCCGGCCGGTCGCTTGTTATCGCTGGCAAAAGAGTGTGATGAGGTGTTGTTCGACCTCAAAATAATGGATGGAGATCTGGCTCGTGAGGTCATCAACATGAACCTACCGCGTGTACTGGCGAATTTACGGCTATTGGTGGAGGAAGGGGTTAATGTCATACCTCGCCTGCCGCTGATCCCGGGCTTTACGATGAATTCAGATAACACGCAGCATGTGTTGACGATGTTGTCATCGCTAGGCATAAAACAGGTACACCTGCTACCGTTTCATCAATATGGCGAGCCCAAATACAGCCTGCTCGGTTTGCCCTGGTTGATGAAAGAAGTGCCCGTACCGACTGCGCAAGAGGTGGATATTATACGTAAGATGGCAGAATGCGCCGGATTTCAGGTAACAGTAGGAGGATAGTATGACCATCGCACCTGTACGATATCTGGTTGCTGTCACCGCGTGCGTAAGCGGCGTAGCCCATACCTATATGGCAGCTGAGCGGCTGGAGAAACTCTGCCAGCAGGAAAAATGGAGCATCAAGATCGAAACTCAAGGGGCATTGGGAACTGAAAATCGCCTGACGGAAGAGGATATTAACCGCGCTGATGTGGTGTTGCTCATTACTGATATTGAACTGGCAGGAGCAGAGCGTTTTACGCAGAGCCGATACGTTCAGTCGGGCATTAGCGCATTTCTGCGTGAGCCGCAGCGGGTGATGAGCGCTGTGCGAAAGCTGCTTTCAGCGCCACAGCACACACATCTTACTCTGGATTAGCTTCTTTCTCCGTCAATTGGCTGTGGTATTGCCGACGGTATTCTGATGGTGAACGTTCTGTATTTTTGCGAAACAGGCGGCAGAAGTAGTTGCTGTCAACAAACCCACAAATGTGCGCCACCTCTTTAATCTTCAATTCGTAACCCTTCAACAGCGTTTTTGCGTGTTCTAGTCGCGTGTGGTTCAGGTATTCGTTAAAACCGATAGCGCCCGTTTTTTGAAAAAGGTGGGAAAGATAATTGGGTGAGATGTAGAACGCCTGCGCGACGGATTCTCGGGTGAGCGGTGAAGCGTAGCGTTCGTCAATATAGTTGCGAATGGCTTCGAAAAGCGCCTGGCTGCGTGATGCGGTTTGGATCTGGCTGCCGAGCAGATCGCGGCAGTGGCTCAGTAAGCTTGCAACGATTAGCCTGGCGGTTTGCTGCTCCTGCGGCTGCATCTGCATTTCATTGAGCGTTTGCAGCAGGAATGAGCCAATACGCGGTCCACGCCGCGCGACGTGCTGGCGGGTAAGGTTTTGATATTGCTTACCGTCCCACTGAACGATGCTAAAACCCAGTTGCTGTTTGCCAAATAAGATACTGAGTGTGGTCACTGGTGTGAGCCACTGTGGAAAGTTCCAGCCACCAGCCGGAACGAACAAGGCATCGCAAGGCTGTAACGTCGCGGATGCACCAGCAACACCGTTATCGGTGAATTCACCTTCCAGCACAATCTCCAGTCGGGGAAAATCGACCTGATACGCCAGTTCCGGCGTTGAGCTACTGGTGCTGGCAAAGTAAATCTGCCGCAGCGGTGTGGGGCCGTTGATCAGGCGAGAGAGCAGGTGGCTGATGTCGTGATACATGTTAATCCCTTGCAGGCAGCAGACTGGGAAACAGTAACGTTGAAAACAATCGCCCTCAAGTGATTATTGCCGGATGGCGGCTAATGCCTTATCCGGCCTACAAGTCTTTGCGAGCTGTAGGCCGGATAAGCGTAGCGCATCCGGCAGACTGTTACTGATTACCGATTTGATCGCCGTAAGGAAGGGTATCGTAATCAATCAGGGCATTCTTTTTGTACGGGTTGCCAATCCAGCGGGTCGTCTCTTTGAACTGCGGGCTGGTAATGGCACGAGTTGGATCGAAACCATCATAGGTGAAGCCCGCTAAATCAGACCAGGTGTGGATAAGCTCTGAGCTGCTGTATTTACGATTCACATCCTGTGAGAAGTCACGCGGGTGTGCGGCCTGCCATTTTTCCGAGGTCCACAGCAGGAACGGCACCGTATACATATGACGCGTTGGGTTGTCTTCATTACGACCCTGCGTTTTATGCGGCGGCGTATCGTATACCTCTTCCCCATGATCGGAGAAGTACAGCAGGAAGCCGTTCGGATCGGTCGCTTTATAGTCTTTGATCAGACTGGCAATGATATGGTCATTGTAGACATTCGCGCTGTCGTAATCGTTGTAAGCTTCCAGCTCATCGTTACTCAGGCCAGCGGGCACATTGTCGATATTATTGTCGAACTTACCCTGACCATCCGGGTAACGGAATTTGTACTTAATATGCGTACCCAGCAGGTGCACGATGATGAACTTTTTCGGTGCAGGGTCAGCCAGTACTTCTTTAAATGGCGCCAGCACGTTGCTGTCATATTCGCGCGCACTTTGGGTACGCTGCTGGTTCATATAGAACTGTTTATCCGTCTGCTTAGAGAACACCGTCAGCATGGTGTTGCGGGCGGTCATCGTCTGCTGATTGGTGATCCAGAAGGTTTTATAACCTGCCTGTTTCATCATGTTCATCAGGGACGGCTGAGTCAGATACAGGTCTGGGTTCTTCTCGTTGGCAAAGGTCAGCGCCTGCTGCAGGATTTCAATGGTGTACGGACGTGAGGTCACGACATTATTGAACACGGTGAAGTTAGGATCGGATTTATGCAGCGCATCCAGTTCAGGCGTTGTTTCGCGTGGGTAACCGTACAGGCTCATGCGGCCACGTTGCGTTGACTCGCCAATCACCAGTACCAGCGTACGCGGCGCATCACCGGAGTTGTCTTTAAAGTTGGCCAGCGGCGGCAGGGCATTGTTCTCATTCAGCAGGCTATTCAGCGCGGTTAACTGCTGACGATACTGATAATACCCGGAGATGAACTGCCACGGTGCGGCAGGCTCCATGCGTGAGGCGAGACCATCCAACGTTTTTTCAAACGGCTTATGTTTGATAAACGTGTTCACCGCCATCGGATGCAGAATCAATCCGTATAACAGTGCAAACGACACCAGATAGCGCCAGGGTGATGGAATATGCACAGGACGCAGACGTGTCCATAGCAGAATTGCCACAGCTGTATAGGCCAGCGCAATTAAGACAATCTTCAGGCTGAAATATTGGCTCAGATATTCGCTGGCTTCGTTCGCATTGGTTTCAAACATTACGTACAGAACGCTTTGCGAGAACTCTTGCCCGTAGATGACGTAATAGCTCAGAGCAGCCAGCGAGGCCGCCCATAACACCACGCCTATCACGGCAGCAATAATGCGGATACGGTTTGGAAATAAGAATACCGGAATCAACCACAGCGAACTAAACAGCAAGGAGTCGCGTAAACCGGTAGACCCGCTGTAGCCACTAAAATAGATAACGGCCTGCAGTAACGAAGAAAAGAACCAAAAATAGAGGAGCGCCCAACCCAGGGCTTTCCAGCTAAATACGGGTTTAGACTGGAGTTGTAAGGATTGCATAGTATGAGCCTGTCTTTAATTGTAGCGCCAAGATTAGCACCTAAACATTAAGAGGAACTGAAGCATCACGATCTTAGGATCGTGTTTTGCTGTTGTTATATTCACGTGGTGAATATGTTCGAGGGGAAATATATTGAAAATGAAGTGGTTGTAACAGTGGTTTTTGCTGTCGCCTTCGTACAATAGCACGAAGGCGACGGGGGAGGGACGTTAGCCAGTATTACGCATACCAGCGGCGACACCAGCGATTGTGACCATCAATGCTTGTTCCACGCGTGGGTCCGGTGCATTGCCCTGTTCTTCTGCCTGGCGTGAGCGGTGTAACAGCTCTGCCTGTAAGACGTTCAGTGGGTCAGTATAAACATTCCTTAACTGAATGGACTCGGCAATCCACGGCAGGTCGGCCATCAAATGCGAGTCGTTGGCAATCGCCAGTACGACATCGATATCTGCTGCCAGGCGTTGGCGTAGCTCTGCACCCAGCGGCCACAGATCTTTTTTGACCAGGCGCTGATCGTAATACTCTGCCAGCCACAGGTCTGCTTTCGCGAAAACCATTTCCAGCATGCCAAGGCGTGTGGAGAAGAATGGCCAGTCGCGGCACATGGCTTCCAGTTCGCTTTGCTTGCCGTCTTCAACCACTTTTTGCAGCGCGGTACCTGCACCCAACCAGGCCGGGAGCATCAGGCGGTTCTGCGTCCAGGCGAAGATCCACGGAATGGCGCGCAGAGACTCTACCCCGCCGGTCGGACGGCGTTTTGCCGGACGTGAACCGAGCGGGAGTTTACCCAGTTCCTGCTCCGGTGTCGCTGAGCGGAAATAAGGGACGAAGTCTTTGTTTTCACGCACATATCCACGATAGAGCTCGCAGGAAATATCGGAAAGCTCATCCATGATATGACGCCAGCTATCTTTCGGTTCTGGCGGTGGTAACAGGTTGGCCTCCAGAATTGCTCCGGTATACAGCGACAGGCTGCTGATGGTCACTTCCGGCAGGCCGTACTTAAAGCGGATCATCTCCCCTTGTTCTGTCACGCGCAGACCGCCTTTCAGGCTGCCCGGCGGTTGAGAGAGTAGCGCCGCATGTGCAGGCGCGCCGCCGCGACCAATGGAACCACCGCGACCGTGGAAAAGCGTCAGTTCGATACCGGCTTTTTCGCAGGTTTTGATTAGCGCGTCCTGAGCCTGGTATTGCGCCCAGGAGGCCGCCATCACGCCCGCGTCTTTTGCAGAATCAGAGTAGCCAATCATGACCATCTGTTTGCCCTGAATAAAGCCGCGGTACCAGTCGATATTTAAAAGTTGAGACATGACGTCATCGGCATTGTTGAGGTCGTCCAGCGTTTCAAATAGCGGAGCGACCGGCATAGCAAAACCAATTCCGGCTTCTTTCAGCAGCAGATGCACGGCCAGCACATCCGACGGAGTTTTCGCCATCGAGATAACATAGGCGGCAATGGAGCCATATGGGGCTTCGGCAATGACCCGACAGGTGTCGAGCACTTCGCGGGTGTCGTTGCTCGGTTCCCAGTTACGCGGCAGGAGCGGACGCTTGGAATTCAGTTCGCGGATCAGGAAAGCCTGTTTATCCGCTTCCGACCAGTTTTCGTAGTCGCCAATGCCCAGATAACGGGTCAGTTCGCCCAGGGCTTCAGTATGACGGGTGCTTTCCTGACGAATATCAATACGCACCAGCGGCACACCGAAACACTTCACGCGCCTAAGGGTGTCGAGCAATTCGCCATTGGCGATAATGCCCATGCCACAGGCCTGCAGAGACTGGTAGCACGCGTATAGCGGGTCCCAGAGCTGTTCGTTTTGGGTGAGAAGTCCCGCAGGTTTCGGCAATTTCTCGCCTTTCAGACGGGCTTCAAGCCAGGCCTGGGTTGCCATCAGACGAGAACGCAGGGTTTTCATCAGATAGCGATAAGGTTCAGCTGCACCTTCTTCGCCTACCAGCGCCATCAGCTCCGGCGTGGCATCCACCATCGACAGCTCAGAAATCAGAAACTGGATGTCTTTCAGGAACAGGTCTGTCGCTTTCCAGCGGCTGAGTAATAGCACGTGACGGGTGATATCTGCCGTTACGTTCGGGTTACCATCACGGTCGCCGCCCATCCAGGAAGTAAATCGAACCGGGACAAAATCAACCGGCAGCTTATAACCCAGATGCTCTTCCAGTTGTTCATTCAGCTCACGCAGGTAGTTCGGTACACCTTCCCACAGGCTGTTTTCAACTACCGCGAAACCCCATTTAGCTTCATCAACCGGGCTTGGGCGCAGCTTGCGGATCTCATCCGTATGCCAGGACTGGGCAATGAGCTGACGCAGACGGCGCATCAGTTGGTTGCGTTCATAATCGACGAGGTCTTTGTTATCAAGCTGCTTAAGGCAGGCGTTCACTTCACCCATTTTATGGATCAGCGTACGACGAGTGATCTCGGTCGGGTGGGCGGTGAGTACCAGTTCCAGAGAGAGTGATTCTACGGCTTTCTTGATGGTGGCGTCATTGAGGTTGGGCTGCTCTTTCAGTTTACGCAGAGTGCGAGCAATCACTTCCGGGTTGCTGGCTGCTTCGCCTTTTGGCGAAATGCTGTGGTATTGCTCGGCGGTGTTGGCCAGGTTCAGGAACTGGCTAAATGCGCGGGCAACCGGCAGCAGCTCGTCGTTAGACAGATTTTGCAGTGTGGTGAGCAATTCCTGGCGATTAACTTCATTGCCAGCGCGAGATGATTTGGACAGCTTACGAATTGTTTCTACGCGATCAAGAATGTTCTCTCCCAGCGCATCCTTGATGGTCTCTCCCAGCACTTTGCCGAGCATACTGACATTACTACGCAACGCGGAATATTGTTCGTTCATATTAACCCAGACACCCCATCTATTTTGAATATGTCCTGTATCTTTCGCGCCTGACTATCACGCGAAATCTTGCGGACTTAACTTTTTAGCCGTCTTTTATAAAGCCACGTAAAACACGTGACGTCAATTGCTGCGAAATCGGTTCAGCAAACGAATAAATGCCGTGAATTTACGTTATTTAATTCACATCCAATCAAATAAGCGTTGCTTATGGAAATGTTAAAAAATCACCCCGCTTACCACTAAAGGATTAGCGGGGTGACAAGCAGTTAATGCCAGCAGAAATGATGCACAACCTGGGTGATTAATTCGCGAGTTGGCTTAATAAAGCGTGTTTCCAGATATTCATCCGGCTGATGCGCCTGATTAATAGAACCTGGACCCAATACCAGCGTCGGGCAAAGCGTCTGGATAAATGGCGCTTCGGTGCAGTAGTTCACCACTTCAGTCTGTGCGCCCAGCAGTTTCTCAACCACCTCTACCAGTTGATGGTCAGGCGGACACTCATAGCCTGGAATCGGTGGATGCAGTTCCGATACGGTCAGGCGGCCCGGCCAGCGTTCGCTGACAGGGGCCAGCGCTTCGTTAAGTAACCCATTGAGATCGTTTAGCGTCATACCTGGTAGCGGGCGAATATCCATATGCAGTTCGCAGCAGGCGCAGATTCGGTTGGCGGCGTCGCCACCGTGGATGTGGCCCAAATTTAACGTTGGATACGGAACGGTAAAGGCATCATGGTGATAGCGCGCTTTCAGGTCATCGCGCAGATGCATGATATGGCCGATGGCATCATGCATCAGTTCAATCGCATTAACGCCACGCGCCGGATCGCTTGAATGACCCGATTGTCCCAGAATGCGTATCGCATTAGAGATATGACCTTTGTGTGCGCGAACCGGTTGCAGTGAAGTGGGTTCGCCAATAATCGCGCAGTCTGGGCGCAGAGCAGTGGTTTCAGAGAAGTAGCGAGCTCCCGCCATGCTGGTCTCTTCGTCAGCAGTGGCCAGAATGTAGAGGGGCTTTTTCAGCTTCGTGACGTCGACATCACGCAACGCGTCGAGGATAAAGGCGAAGAAGCCTTTCATGTCCGCCGTACCCAAACCATAGAGCTTATTGTCATGCTCGGTCAGGGTGAACGGATCGCGCGTCCAGCGTCCGTCGTCAAAGGGTACGGTATCGGTATGGCCCGCCAACAACAGACCACCAGCGCCCTGTCCAATGCTCGCCAGCATATTGAATTTATTTCGCGTATCGGGAACCGGCTGGACCTCCACATTGAAGCCTAAATCTTTAAACCAGCCCGCCAACAGAGTGATTAAACCTGCATTGCTTTGATCGAGCGCTTCTTCGGTAGCGCTAATCGATGGCGTGGCAATCAGAGCGCGGTAAATCTCGATAAATGGCGGTAAATTGTTTTTCATTGTTGACACACCTCGGGTCATGATAGTATCAATATTCATGCAGTATTTGTGAATAAAAATACATTAACGTTGAGCGTAATAAAACCCACCAAGTGTAAGGTGAGGTGATAAAGGCTTATACCTGGCAACAGAATCTAAGAAGGTGAGCAGCCCCGATGTTGAATACGCTGATTGTGGGCGCCAGTGGCTATGCCGGCGCAGAGCTTGTGACCTATGTAAATCGCCATCCTGATATGACCATAACCGCTTTGACCGTCTCAGCGCAAAGCAATGATGCAGGAAAATTAATCTCCGATTTGCATCCGCAGTTGAAAGGCATTGTCGATTTACCGTTGCAGCCAATGTCAGATATCAGCGAGTTTAGCGCAGGGGTGGATGTTGTGTTCCTCGCAACGGCTCATGAGGTAAGTCATGACCTGGCTCCGCAGTTTTTGCAGGCCGGTTGCGTGGTGTTTGACCTCTCTGGCGCGTTTCGCGTAAATGACGGCGCGTTCTATGAAAAATATTATGGTTTTACCCATCAGCATCCCGATCTGCTGGAGCAGGCAGTTTACGGGCTGGCGGAATGGAACGAAGACCAACTGAAAGAAGCGAATCTGATTGCTGTGCCGGGTTGTTACCCGACGGCGGCGCAGCTTTCGCTGAAACCACTGATTGATGCCGGGCTGTTGGATCTCAGCCAGTGGCCGGTAATTAATGCGACCAGCGGCGTGAGCGGCGCGGGCCGTAAAGCGGCTATCTCTAACAGTTTTTGCGAAGTAAGCCTGCAACCGTATGGCGTCTTTACCCATCGTCATCAGCCGGAAATCGCTACTTATCTGGGGGCTGAAGTGATTTTCACCCCGCATCTGGGCAACTTCCCGCGCGGAATTCTGGAAACTATCACTTGCCGCCTTAAAGCGGGTGTAACTCATGCTCAGGTAGCGCAGACGCTGCAACAGGCGTATGGCGATAAACCGTTGGTGCGTCTGTATGACAAAGGGGTTCCAGCGTTGAAGAACGTGGTTGGATTACCATTCTGTGATATCGGGTTTGCTGTGCAGGGTGAGCATCTGATCGTTGTGGCGACGGAAGACAACTTATTGAAAGGCGCGGCGTCACAGGCGATGCAGTGCGCAAATATTCGTTTTGGCTTTGCCCAAACGCAGTCTCTTATTTAAGGGTGCAACAATGAATCCATTAATTATCAAGCTGGGCGGCGTTTTACTGGATAGCGAAGAGGCGCTGGAGCGCTTGTTTACCGCACTGGTGAATTATCGTGAGTCCCACCAGCGTCCGCTGGTCATTGTGCACGGCGGCGGCTGCGTGGTCGACGAGCTGATGAAGCAGCTGAATCTGCCGGTGAAAAAGAAAAATGGTCTGCGCGTCACGCCTGCCGATCAAATTGACATTATTACCGGTGCCCTGGCGGGAACGGCGAATAAAACCTTGCTGGCCTGGGCGAAAAAGCATCACATCGCGTCTGTTGGTCTGTATCTTGGCGATGGCGACAGCGTAAAAGTGACGCCGCTCGATAAAGAACTGGGTCATGTTGGACTGGCGCAGCCGGGTTCGCCTAAGCTGATTAACACGCTGCTGGAAAGCGGTTTTCTGCCGGTAGTGAGCTCTATTGGTGTCACTGATGATGGTCTGCTGATGAACGTGAATGCCGATCAGGCTGCAACGGCGCTGGCGGCAACGCTGGGTGCGGATCTGATCCTGCTCTCTGATGTGAGCGGTATTCTGGATGGCAAAGGCCAGCGCATTGCCGAAATGACCGCGGCGAAAGCGGAACAGCTGATTGAACAGGGCATTATTACCGATGGCATGATCGTGAAGGTGAATGCAGCGCTGGATGCCGCGCGTACGCTGGGCCGTCCGGTGGATATCGCCTCCTGGCGTCATGCAGAGCAACTTCCGGCGCTGTTTAACGGCACGCCAATTGGTACGCGTATTCTGGCTTAACTATTAATGTGCCGGATGGCGGCTTCGCCTTATCCGGTCTACGTGGGTTTTGTAGGCTCGGTAAGCGCAGCGCCACCGGGCAAAAATATCATATTAAGGAAATTCGTTATGGCACTTTGGGGTGGGCGTTTTACACAGGCAGCAGATCAGCGGTTCAAACAGTTCAACGACTCGTTGCGTTTTGACTACCGCCTGGCAGAACAGGATATTGTTGGCTCTGTGGCCTGGTCCAAAGCGTTGGTAACGGTAGGTGTACTGACTGCCGATGAACAGCTGCAGTTGGAAGAGGCGCTGAATAACCTGCTGGAAGAGGTTCGCGCGAATCCTCAGCAGATTTTGCAAAGCGATGCCGAAGATATTCACAGTTGGGTGGAAGGTAAGCTGATTGATAAAGTCGGCCAGCTTGGTAAAAAACTGCATACCGGGCGTAGCCGTAATGACCAGGTCGCGACCGATCTCAAGCTGTGGTGCAAAGATACGGTTATCGAATTACTGTCGGCCAATCGTCAGTTGCAAACTGCGCTGGTGGTGACGGCGGAGAATAACCAGGACGCCGTCATGCCGGGTTACACCCACCTGCAACGTGCGCAGCCGGTGACGTTTGCTCACTGGTGTCTGGCCTATGTTGAAATGTTGGCGCGTGACGAGAGCCGTTTGCAGGATGCGCTCAAACGCCTGGACGTCAGTCCGTTAGGCTGCGGCGCGCTGGCGGGTACGGCGTATGAAATCGATCGCGAGCAGTTGGCGGGTTGGTTGGGCTTTGCCTCGGCAACGCGCAACAGCCTGGACAGCGTTTCTGACCGTGACCACGTGCTGGAGTTACTCTCCGACGCCTCTATCGGCATGGTACACCTGTCGCGTTTTGCTGAAGATCTGATTTTCTTTAACACCGGCGAAGCGGGCTTTGTTGAACTCTCCGACCGTGTGACTTCCGGTTCATCTCTGATGCCGCAGAAGAAAAACCCGGATGCGCTGGAGCTGATCCGTGGCAAATGCGGTCGCGTGCAGGGTGCGCTGACCGGCATGATGATGACTTTAAAAGGCCTTCCACTGGCATACAACAAAGATATGCAGGAAGACAAAGAAGGGCTGTTCGACGCGCTCGACACCTGGCTGGACTGTCTGCATATGGCCGCGCTGGTGCTGGATGGAATCCAGGTGAAACGTCCGCGTTGCCAGGAAGCGGCGCAGCAGGGTTATGCTAACGCCACTGAGCTGGCGGATTATCTGGTGGCGAAAGGCGTCCCGTTCCGCGAAGCGCACCATATTGTGGGGGAAACGGTGGTCGAGGCGATTCGTCAGGGCAAACCGCTGGAAGCGCTGTCGCTTGCCGACTTACAAAAGTTCAGCCAGGTGATTGGCGATGACGTTTACCCGATCCTCTCCTTGCAATCGTGTCTGGATAAACGTGCAGCGAAAGGTGGCGTGTCGCCGCAGCAGGTTGCGCAGGCGATCGACTACGCGAAGGCACGCCTGTAGGTCGGATAAGGCGAAGCCGCCATCCGGCACTGTGCGCCGTTCTGCCTGATGGCGCTACGCTTATCAGGCCTACCAAACCATAACCCGGCCGAGCTTTGCGACGCCGGGCTTTTTTTATGCAAAAAAAATGCGGACTCAAGGTCCGCAAAAGTTCACGTTGGCTTTAGTTATTTCGAGTATGAGAGAAACTCTCAAACGGACAGTAGCTTCAAGGGTTAAAGGGGTACCGTTCCGTTTCTGTGGTGCATTATTAAACAGAAAGCTTGATAGGGATAATCGTTCGTTGCTATGCTACCTATCGCTACGAACTATCGTGGCGATGGAGGATGAATAATGAATATTCGTGATCTTGAATACCTGGTGGCACTAGCCGAACATCGTCACTTCCGACGAGCGGCAGACTCCTGTCACGTTAGCCAACCAACGCTGAGCGGGCAGATCCGCAAGCTGGAAGATGAGCTTGGCGTCATGTTGCTGGAGCGTACGAGTCGCAAGGTGCTGTTCACCCAGGCCGGTTTGCTGCTGGTGGATCAGGCGCGCACCGTGCTGCGCGAGGTCAAAGTGCTCAAGGAGATGGCAAGCCAACAAGGCGAGACAATGTCTGGCCCGCTGCATATTGGTTTGATCCCAACGGTGGGGCCATACCTGCTGCCGCATATTATTCCGATGTTGCACCAGACCTTCCCAAAACTGGAGATGTATCTCCATGAAGCGCAGACACATCAGCTGTTGGCGCAACTGGATAGCGGCAAGCTCGACTGCGTCATTCTGGCGCTGGTCAAAGAGAGTGAGGCGTTCATCGAAGTACCGTTATTTGATGAGCCTATGATGCTGGCGATCTATGAAGATCACCCATGGGCAAACCGTGACTGTGTACCGATGTCCGATCTGGCGGGTGAAAAACTGCTGATGCTGGAAGATGGCCACTGTCTGCGCGATCAGGCGATGGGTTTCTGCTTTGAAGCGGGTGCTGATGAAGATACCCATTTTCGGGCAACCAGTCTGGAAACGCTGCGTAACATGGTGGCGGCAGGCAGTGGTATTACCTTACTGCCTGCGCTGGCCGTTCCGCCGGAGCGTAAGCGTGATGGTGTCGTTTATCTGCCATGCATTAAACCCGAACCGCGTCGTACGATTGGTCTGGTGTACCGTCCTGGTTCGCCGCTGCGCAGCCGTTATGAACAGCTGGCAGAGGCCATCCGTGGATCAATGGATGGCCATTTCGACAGTGCGTTAAAACAGGCGGTTTAAGCCATTTAGCGCCGCTACCCGATAGGCTTCTGCCATGGTTGGGTAGTTAAAGGTGGTGTTAACGAAGTACTCGATAGTGTTACCACCACCTTTTTGCTCCATTATCGCTTGTCCGATGTGAATAATTTCGGCCGCGCGCTCCCCAAAGCAGTGGATCCCCAAAATCTCTTTGGTTTCGCGATGGAACAGGATCTTCAGCGTTCCGACACTCATACCCACGATTTGTGCACGTGCCAGATGCTTAAACTGGGCGCGGCCAACCTCGTATGGAACTTTCATTGCCGTGAGCTGCTGTTCTGTTTTACCAACGGAGCTGATTTCCGGAATGGTATAAATCCCGGTTGGGATATCTTCGATCAGATGCGCAGTGGCTTCGCCTTTTACCAGTGCCTGGGCGGCAATGCGTCCCTGGTCGTAGGCCGCCGATGCCAGGCTCGGATAACCAATCACATCTCCTACGGCGTACACATGCGGCAGCGCCGTCTGGTACATGCTATTCACTTTGAGCTGCCCGCGGCTGTCGGTTTTCAGACCAATGTTTTCCAGCGCCAGCGAATCGGTATTACCGGTACGGCCATTGGCGTACAGCAGGCAGTCGGCTTTCAGTTTCTTACCGGACTTCAGGTGCATGATGACGCCGTCATCGCAACCTTCAATCTTCTCATACTCTTCGTTGTGGCGAATGACCACACCGCTGTTCCAGAAGTGGTAAGAGAGCGAGTCGGACATCTCCTGATCGAGGAATGCCAGCAGACGATCGCGGGTGTTGATTAAATCAACTTTGACGTCCATTCCACGGAAGATCGACGCATATTCACAGCCAATGACCCCTGCGCCATAAATCAGCACATGACGGGGTTCGTGGTGCAGGCTCAGGATAGAGTCACTGTCGTAAACCCGGGGATGCGAAAAGTCGACATCAACAGGGCGATAAGGACGCGAACCGCAGGCAATAACAAACTTATCCGCAGTCAGCGTTTCCACCGTACCGTCGTGACATTCCAGGGCGATCGTGTGTTCATCAACAAAACGGGCATTTCCCTGCAAAATTTCGCAGTGGTTGCGCTCGTAAAATCCTTGCCGCATACGCGTTTGCTGATTAATAACGTTATCAGCGTGGTTGAGAATATCGGCGAAAGAAGAACGAAGGAGTCGGGAGTGGTCGCTGTACAGTGGGTTCTGATTGAATTCAATAATGCGGCTGACGGCGTGGCGGAGAGCTTTCGACGGGATGGTGCCCCAGTGGGTACAACCTCCGCCGACATTATGATAGCGCTCAATCACCGCGACGCGCGCTCCTTGCTTAACCAGACCCATTGCCGCGCCTTCGCCGCCGGGACCGGAACCTATTACTATTGCATCGTAATCGTAAGAATGTGACATGGTCAGGCTTACCTGTTCTTATACATAAAAGCAACAGAATAGTAACATCGTTGTTGAGATAACCCAATTATCGTTGTGCTTTTTTGCGAAGTCGAAGCACAAACTGCGCGTAAACAATCATTCACAAAGCCATGCCAACCGCCTAATCTCTGGTATAGTGCCAGCAAGGTATGTGGAAGGATTCAGACATCGTGATGGGCGTTAGAGCGCAACAAAAAGAGAAAACCCGGCGTTCGCTGGTAGAAGCCGCATTTAGTCAACTCAGCGCTGAGCGTAGTTTTGCCAGCCTCAGTTTACGCGAAGTTGCTCGTGAAGCGGGCATTGCGCCAACCTCGTTTTATCGCCATTTCCGCGATGTGGATGAACTCGGCCTGACGATGGTGGACGAGAGCGGTCTGATGCTGCGTCAGTTGATGCGCCAGGCGCGCCAGCGTATCGCGAAGGGCGGGAGTGTGATCCGCACCTCGGTCTCAACATTTATGGAGTTCATCGGCAACAATCCCAACGCCTTCCGTTTATTATTGCGCGAGCGTTCGGGGACATCCGCAGCGTTTCGTGCAGCGGTCGCTCGTGAAATTCAGCACTTCATCGCGGAACTTGCGGACTATCTGGAACTCGAAAACCATATGCCTCGTGCGTTTACTGAAGCACAAGCCGAAGCCATGGTAACCATTGTGTTCAGCGCCGGGGCAGAAGCACTGGATGTTGGCGCTGAGCAGCGCCGACAGCTGGAAGAGCGGCTGGTATTGCAACTACGCATGATCGCGAAAGGCGCATTTTATTGGTACCGCCGTGAACAAGAGAAGATGACGCACCACTCCGAGTAACGAGAAGGACAAGCAATGAAACAGTCAGGTCAAGATAAAGGTACGCTGCTGCTGGCGCTGGTTGCTGGCTTATCGATCAATGGTACATTTGCGGCGCTGTTTAGCTCCATTGTGCCATTCTCAGTATTCCCGATCATTTCGCTGGTGCTGACGGTGTATTGTCTGCATCAACGCTATCAGAACCGCACCATGCCTGTGGGATTGCCGGGCCTGGCTGCCGCCTGCTTTATCCTCGGCGTTCTGTTGTACAGCACCGTAGTACGCGCTGAATATCCGGATATCGGCTCTAACTTCTTCCCGGCGGTACTGTCGGTGATTCTGGTGTTCTGGATCGGCTTTAAAGTGCGTAACCGTAAGCAGGAAATAGCAGAGTAACAGTTGTAACTGTAGGCCGGATAAGGCAAAGCCGCCATCCGGCAATCTGAAGCGGCCGGCCTACGTTCAGTTTTACTTCTTGGTTAACAGTACGCCGCATTCCATATGGTGCGTATACGGGAACTGATCGAATAGCGCCAGACGTGAAACATTGTGCGTCTGGCTTAACGTTTCCAGGTTTTTACACAGCGTCTCCGGATTGCAGGAGATGTACAGAATGCGCGGATACGCCTGCACCATTTTCTCCGTTTCGCTGTCCAGACCGCTGCGCGGTGGGTCAACGAAGATAGTTTCACACTGGTAACTCTTCAGATCGATTCCCTGCAAACGGTTGAACTCGCGAACGCCGTTCATCGCCTGAGTAAACTCTTCGGCCGCCATGCGGATTATTTGTACGTTTTCAATCTGGTTAGCCGCAATGTTGTACTGTGCAGCAGCAACGGACGGCTTGGCGATTTCCGTTGCCAGTACGCGGTTGAAGTTTTGTGCCAGGGCTAACGAGAAATTGCCATTGCCGCAATACAGCTCCAGCAGATCGCCTTTTGAGCCCCTGGTGACATCAATCGCCCACTCCAGCATCTGAATATTCATGGCGGCGTTCGGCTGGGTGAAGCTGTTCTCAACCTGGCGATAGATAATCTCTTTACCCGCAACCGGCAAGCGTTCGTCAATGTAGTCCTGATCCAGCTCGATTTTGGTTTTGGTTGCCCGGCCAATCAGATGCACATTCAGGTTTTTCGCCCGTAGCCCATCCCGCAGCGCTTCAGCTTCCTGACGCCATTCATCATCCAGCTTTTTATGGTACAGCATCGATACCACCGCCTGACCGCTCAGGGTTGTGAGGTAATCAATCTGAAACAGTTTGTGACGCAGGACGTGGTTGTTGCGAACGCCTTCGATCATTGCCGTCATCAGCGTGTTGATAAGCTCACTGGCTGCCGGGAAGCTGTCGACACGGATACGGTTTTTGGTCTGGCTGTCGAACATGATGTGGTACAGATCATCACCGTCATGCCACAGACGGAATTCCGCGCGCATACGGTAGTGGCTGACCGGTGAGCGAAACACTTCCGGAGCCTGTGCATAAAATGGCGTCATTAAGCTCTGCAGACGCACCACTTTTTCAGCTAACTGTGCGTCGTACTGTTCTGTCGGAAGGTGTTCGGGGGTCATGATGCGTCCTGAAAAATAAAAGTACGCGGGGATTGTAGGGATTGCTCATCAGATGTCCAGTCATTGATGATTTCCGATATTGTGATACGCAGTCTGGACAGTGGGTTGTAACAAACTGTAGCATCCGTTTTCCGGTCCTGTGAGTTAAAAGGGAATCCAGTGTGAATCTGGAGCTGACGCGCAGCGGTAAGGAAGGTAGGGGATGAGCGCACCTGGTGCAGACACTGCGGCATGCCGTGGGAAGTTATCGTCTCTTTAAGTTGCCTCCAAGCCCGAAGACCTGCCGGCTAACGTCGCATCTGGCTTTCATCATCGCGTACTATCGGTGGGACCTGCGGCATCCTTCTTATATTGTGGATGCTTTACAATGATTAAAAAATCGTTGCTGTGCACGGCACTTTCCGTCACGGCATTTTCTGGTTGGGCACAGGATACTAGCCCAGATACTCTCGTTGTTACTGCCAACCGTTTTCAGCAGCCTGTTAATACTGTCCTTGCCCCCACTGATGTGGTGACGCGTGAAGATATTCAGCGCTGGCAGTCAAAAGATCTCAATGATGTCATGCGCCGATTGCCGGGCGTAGATATTTCGCAAAGCGGCGGTATGGGAAAAAGCTCCTCGCTGTATGTTCGCGGTACTGAGTCCCGGCATGTCCTGGTATTGATTGATGGCGTGCCGATGGCGCGTGCAGGCATCGGTAATGCGATTGATATTGGTCAGATTCCGGTATCGTTGGTGCAACGTGTTGAATATATTCGCGGGCCGCGTTCAGCTGTGTACGGATCTGGTGCGATCGGTGGTGTGATGAACATCATTACGATGAGTAATGAAGAGAAATCACAGATCAACGCAGGTATGGGGACTGATGGTTATCAGACCTACGACGGCACGATAAATAAACGATTTGGTGACACGATGGTGACGGCGGCTGGCGCTTACCAGACGACCAAAGGTTTTAACATTCAACCTGATTCCCCTTACAGCGGTGACAGCGATCGCGATGGTTATCGCAACAAACTGTTCTGGGGCGGCTTGCAGCACAAGTTTAACGATAACTTCTCCGGTTTCTTCCGTGGTTACGGCTACACGGCGAATAGCGATTACGATCAGGGCTCTTATGGCTATGCTGGCGGTAATGACGAAGCTCAGAATTACACTCAGTCCTGGGATTCCGGCCTTCGTTACAGCTCAGGTATCTATTCCGCCCAACTGATTGCTAACTACCAGCATCTCAAAGATTACAACTATAGCAATCAACTCGGTCGTTATGCGGGGGATGCTACGCTGGATAATATGGAACAGCGCTATATTCAGTGGGGAAATAACGTTGAGGTTGGGCATGGAGCGATTAGCGGTGGTGTCGACTGGAAACAAGAAAAGCTGACTTCCAGTAGTACCACGAAATCGGACGCTTATAAACGTGATACGACCGGACTTTATCTAACTGGGCAACAACAAATTGATAGCGTCACGCTGGAAGCCTCAGGCCGTGAAGATCATGATGAACAATTCGGCTGGCATGGCACCTGGCAGACTGCTGCAGGCTGGGAGTTTGTTGATGGCTACCGTGCAACGCTCTCTTATGGCACAGGTTTCCTGGCCCCTTCACTTGGTCAGCAATACGGGGCTACGCGTTTTGCCTCTTCCTATGGGCCGGGTATTGCAGCCAACCCGAATTTGAAACCGGAAGAATCTAAACAGTGGGAAGCAGGGATTGATGGATTGACAGGGCCGCTTGATTGGCGTCTTTCTGCATATCATTATGAAATTCAAAACCTGATCGATTACAAGAATAACCAGTATATCAACGTTAAGTCAGCCACGATTAAAGGGCTGGAATGGACTGGGAATGTTACGACTGGCCCAGTAGATCATCACCTGACGCTACAGTATGTTGACCCGCGGGATGATGATACGAATAAGGTACTCTATCGCCGAGCAAAACAGCAGGTTAAGTATGAGTTAACTGGGCAGGTTCAGGACTTGGGGTGGAACGTTGCTTATCAATATATAGGTGAACGTTACGATAATGATTATGACAATAATCGTGATGTTAAATTGGGCGGCGTCAGCTTGTGGGATATCGGAGTGTCATATCCAATCACCTCACAGCTGACAGTTCGTGGTAAAATCGCCAACCTGTTCGATAAAGATTACGAGACAGTTTATGGCTACGCAACTGCAGGACGGGAATACACCTTGTCTGGCAGCTACACCTTCTGATCCCCGTCCCACCGTGCTGGTGTTTGATTCCGGCGTCGGTGGGTTGTCGGTCTATGACGAGATCCGGCGTCTTCTGCCGGATCTCCACTATATCTACGCTTTCGACAACGTCGCTTTTCCTTATGGAGAGAAGAGCGAGGAGTTTATCGTCGAGCGTGTTGTTGAGATTGTGACTGCGGTCCAGCAGCGCTATCCCCTTTCTCTTGCGGTCATCGCGTGTAATACAGCAAGCACGGTGTCACTCCCTGCGTTACGTGAGAAATTTGCATTCCCGGTTGTGGGCGTGGTGCCTGCGATTAAACCGGCAGCGCGACTCACGGCGAACGGTGTTGTGGGGCTACTGGCTACACGTGCAACGGTGAAGCGGTCGTATACCCATGAGCTGATTGCACGATTCGCTAACGAATGCCAAATTGCAATGTTGGGTTCTGCTGAGCTGGTGGAACTTGCGGAAGCGAAGCTGCACGGTAAAACAGTTTCTCTGGAAGAGCTGCGGCGTATTCTGCGTCCGTGGCTGCGGATGTCTGAACCACCTGACACAGTAGTGCTCGGTTGCACTCATTTCCCTCTATTACAGGAAGAACTTTTACAGGTCCTTCCCGAGGGGACGAGACTGGTGGATTCTGGTGCCGCGATAGCGCGCCGCACGGCCTGGTTGTTAGAGCATGAAGCACCAGATGCGAAATCAACCGATGAGAACGTTGCATTTTGTATGGCAATGACGACAGAAGCTGAACAATTATTGCCTGTGCTACAGCGCTATGGCTTTAAAACGCTCGAAAAACTGTCAGTTTAAGTGGTTTTGATGAAAAAATACGCACTCGGAAGATTATTTTAAATTTCCCCTTGTCAGCCTGAAATAACTCCCTATAATGCGCCTCCACTGACACGGAACAACGGATTACAAGCCGCCGGGTCAGCGGGGTTC
>OAUE01000024.1_pt1 | contig 132088 bp, 130 predicted proteins | sample 1476131 | NCBI WGS metagenome assembly OAUE01 (sample SAMEA2580003, study PRJEB22360) | human gut metagenome | reverse complement strand
GACTAACTGGCAAAATTTCTTTTGTTGGGGGGGGGACCCCCTGCCGTCGCTATCATCGTGGCGATGGTCCTGTGGGCCAAAGCGCCTGACTATCGCACGCTGTTCAGCAATCTTTCCGATCAGGATGGTGGCGCGATTGTCACCCAACTGACGCAGATGAACGTTCCCTATCGTTTTACTGAGGGAAGCGGTGCTATCGAAGTTCCTGCCGATAAAGTCCACGAACTGCGCTTACGTCTGGCGCAGCAAGGCCTGCCGAAAGGCGGCGCCGTTGGTTTTGAACTGCTGGATCAAGAAAAGTTTGGTATCAGCCAGTTTAGCGAGCAGGTCAACTACCAGCGTGCGCTGGAAGGTGAATTAGCCCGTACCATTGAAACGCTGGGACCGGTAAAACGCGCCCGCGTGCATCTGGCAATGCCGAAACCGTCGCTGTTTGTGCGTGAGCAAAAAGCACCTTCAGCCTCCGTGACCGTTAACCTTGAGCCGGGTCGCGCACTGGATGAAGGTCAGATCAGTGCAGTTACGCATCTGGTTTCCAGCGCTGTCGCCGGGTTACCGCCGGGCAACGTTACGCTGGTCGACCAGGCGGGTCATCTGCTAACTCAGTCGAACACCAGCAGCCGCGATCTTAACGATGCGCAGTTGAAATACGCCAGCGATGTCGAAGGCCGCGTTCAACGTCGTATCGAATCGATCCTGTCGCCGATTGTCGGCAACGGTAACGTACATGCGCAGGTCACCGCGCAGCTGGATTTTGCTAATAAAGAGCAAACCGAAGAACAGTACCGTCCAAACGGTGATGATTCCCAGGCCGTGCTACGTTCACGTCAGTTAAACGTCAGCGAGCAGATCGGAAGCGGAGCGCCAGGCGGCGTACCGGGCGCGTTGTCCAATCAACCAGCACCGGCGAATACCGCGCCAATCGCCAACCCTCCGGCTAATCAGCAAAATGCGCAAACCACGCAGACGGCAAATAACAGCAATAATGCCGGTCCACGCAGTACGCAGCGCAATGAAACCAGCAACTATGAAGTCGACCGTACCATTCGCCACACCAAAATGAACGTCGGCGATGTGCAGCGTCTCTCGGTTGCAGTGGTGGTCAACTATAAAACGTTGCCGGACGGCAAACCACTGCCGTTAACCGCCGATCAGATGAAACAGATTGAGGACCTGACCCGCGAAGCGATGGGCTTCTCCGACAAACGTGGCGATACCCTGAACGTGGTGAACTCTCCGTTCACGGCGACCGACGATTCCATAGGCGAGCTGCCGTTCTGGAAACAGCCGTTCTTTATTGATCAGTTGATGACAGCAGGCCGTTGGTTGCTGGTTCTGCTTGTTGCCTGGATTCTGTGGCGCAAAGCTGTTCGCCCGCAGTTGGTTCGCCGCAGCGAAGAAGCAAAAGCGGTACAAGAACAAACGCGGATCCGTCAGGAAACCGAAGAAGCGGTAGAAGTTCGCCTCAGCAAAGACGAGCAGACCCAGCAGCGTCGTACGAATCAGCGTCTGGGTGCAGAAGTGATGAGCCAGCGTATTCGTGAAATGTCAGATAACGATCCGCGCGTCGTGGCGCTGGTCATTCGCCAGTGGATGAGTAACGATCATGAGTAATGCCCTTACCGGTACCGATAAAAGCGTCATCCTGCTGATGACCATTGGCGAAGATCGCGCTGCTGAGGTGTTTAAACACCTTTCCACGCGCGAAGTTCAGGCGCTGAGTACAGCGATGGCGAACGTACGCCAGATCTCCAACAAACAGTTGACGGAAGTGCTGGCCGAATTTGAGCAAGAAGCAGAACAGTTTGCCGCGCTGAATATCAACGCCAACGAATATCTGCGCTCCGTGCTGGTGAAAGCGCTGGGCGAGGAACGCGCCTCCAGCCTGCTGGAAGATATTCTGGAAACCCGCGATACCACCAGCGGCATTGAAACGCTCAACTTTATGGAGCCGCAAAGCGCCGCCGACCTTATCCGCGACGAGCATCCGCAGATTATCGCCACCATTCTGGTGCACCTCAAACGGGGCCAGGCCGCCGATATTCTGGCGCTGTTCGACGAGCGTTTACGTCACGACGTGATGCTGCGTATTGCTACCTTCGGCGGCGTGCAGCCTGCCGCGCTGGCAGAACTGACCGAGGTACTGAACGGTCTGCTCGATGGCCAGAACCTCAAGCGCAGCAAAATGGGCGGCGTGAGAACGGCGGCAGAAATTATCAACCTAATGAAAACCCAGCAGGAAGAAGCGGTTATCACCGCCGTACGCGAGTTCGACGGCGAACTGGCGCAGAAAATTATCGACGAGATGTTCCTGTTCGAAAACCTGGTGGACGTCGACGATCGCAGTATCCAGCGCCTGCTGCAGGAAGTGGATTCCGAATCGCTGCTGATTGCGCTGAAAGGTGCCGAACAGCCGCTACGCGAGAAGTTCCTGCGCAACATGTCGCAACGTGCTGCCGATATTCTGCGCGACGACCTTGCCAACCGCGGTCCGGTGCGCTTGTCGCAGGTGGAAAACGAACAAAAAGCGATTCTGCTTATTGTGCGTCGTCTGGCGGAAACCGGCGAGATGGTGATCGGCAGCGGCGAGGATACCTATGTCTAACGAACTGCCGTGGAAAGTCTGGACTCCGGACGATCTCGCCCCACCGATGGCAGAGTTCGTGCTGGCCGACCACAGCGAAACGCCGCTGTCCGAAGAGACGGAAGAACCCGAGCTTTCCGCAGAGCAACAGCTTGAACAACAGCTCGCACAGCTGCAAATGCAGGCCCATGAGCAAGGGTATAACGCGGGGCTGGCGGAAGGTCGACAAAAGGGTCATGAACAAGGCTATCAGGAAGGTCTGAGTCAGGGGCTGGAGCAAGGCCAGAACCAGGCGCGTGCACAGCATGCGCCGATTCATGCCCGTATGCAGCAGCTGGTGAGCGAGTTTCAGAATACGCTGGACGCACTGGACAGCGTCATTGCCTCGCGCCTGATGCAAATGGCGCTGGAAGCTGCGCGTCAGGTGATTGGTCAGACGCCTATCGTGGATAACGCTGCGCTGATTAAGCAGATCCAACAGTTATTGCAACAGGAACCGCTGTTTAGCGGTAAACCGCAGCTGCGCGTACATCCGGACGATCTCCAGCGTGTTGAGGAGATGCTCGGTGCCACTCTCAGCCTGCACGGCTGGCGGCTGCGCGGCGATCCCACGCTGCATCATGGTGGTTGTAAAGTCTCAGCTGACGAAGGCGATCTGGATGCCAGCGTCGCCACACGCTGGCAAGAACTCTGCCGTCTGGCAGCGCCGGGAGTCGTGTAATGACCACTCGCCTGACTCGCTGGCTCAATACGCTGGACAACTTCGAAGAGAAAATGTCTCTGCTGCCTGCGGTGCGTCGTTACGGTCGTCTGACCCGCGCAACCGGGCTGGTGCTGGAAGCCACGGGGTTACAGCTGCCGCTGGGTGCCACCTGCGTCATTGAACGCCAGGATGGCAACGAAACCCAGGAAGTCGAAAGTGAAGTCGTGGGCTTTAACGGTCAACGTCTGTTTCTGATGCCGCTCGAAGAGGTCGAAGGCGTTCTGCCCGGCGCACGCGTATACGCGAAGAACATTGCCGGAGAAGGTCTGCAAAGCGGGAAGCAATTACCGCTTGGCCCTGCTCTGCTGGGGCGTGTGCTGGACGGTAGCGGCAAACCGCTCGACGGACTGCCCGCCCCGGATACCACCGAAACCGGGGCGCTGATGACGCCGCCGTTTAACCCGCTGCAGCGCACACCTATTGAACATGTGCTGGATACCGGCGTGCGCCCCATTAACGCGTTGTTAACCGTCGGGCGCGGTCAGCGTATGGGGCTTTTCGCAGGTTCCGGCGTCGGTAAAAGCGTCCTGCTCGGCATGATGGCGCGTTATACCCAGGCCGACGTCATCGTCGTGGGCCTGATTGGCGAGCGTGGCCGCGAAGTTAAAGATTTTATTGAAAATATTCTCGGCGCTGACGGTCGCGCACGCTCGGTAGTGATTGCCGCTCCGGCGGACGTCTCGCCGCTGTTACGTATGCAAGGCGCGGCCTACGCCACGCGCATCGCCGAAGATTTCCGCGATCGCGGACAGCACGTATTGCTGATTATGGATTCCCTCACCCGCTATGCGATGGCGCAACGTGAGATAGCCCTGGCGATCGGCGAGCCGCCGGCGACTAAAGGTTATCCGCCGTCAGTATTCGCCAAATTACCGGCGCTGGTTGAACGTGCCGGGAACGGTATTCACGGCGGCGGTTCAGTTACCGCGTTTTATACCGTACTGACCGAGGGTGACGACCAGCAGGACCCGATTGCCGATTCCGCGCGCGCGATTCTGGACGGCCACATTGTGCTGTCCCGCCATCTGGCCGAAGCAGGTCATTTACCCGGCCATCGATATCGAAGCTTCGATCAGCCGCGCCATGACCGCGCTCATTAGTGAACAACACTATGCGCGGGTGCGTAACTTTAAACAGTTGCTATCCAGCTTCCAGCGTAACCGCGATCTGGTTAGCGTGGGGGCGTATGCCAAAGGCAGCGATCCGATGCTGGATAAAGCCATCGCCTTATGGCCACAGCTGGAAGCGTTTTTACAGCAAGGCATTTTTGAACGGGCTGACTGGGAAGATTCTCTACAAGCATTAGAACTGATTTTCCCTGGTGTGTGATTAAGCAGGAGAGCATAGGTCATGGCACAACATGGTGCGTTAGCAACACTGAAAGACCTGGCTGAAAAAGAGGTAGATGACGCCGCTGTCTTATTAGGAGAGATGCGTCGTGGCTGTCAGCAGGCGGAAGAACAGTTAAAAATGCTGATCGATTATCAGCATGAGTATCGCAACAATCTGAATACCGATATGGGCCAGGGTATTACCAGCAATCGCTGGATTAACTACCAGCAATTTATTCAGACGCTGGAAAAAGCGATTGAGCAACACCGCCAACAGCTCAATCAGTGGACGCAAAAAGTGGACATGGCTTTGAACAGTTGGCGCGACAAAAAACAACGATTACAGGCGTGGCAGACGTTGCAGGACAGACAAACCTCGGCGGCGTTACTGGCCGAAAACCGTCTGGATCAGAAAAAAATGGATGAATTTGCTCAGCGCGCAGCTATGAGGAAACCCGAATGATTACTTTACCCCAACTGATTACCACCGACACCGACGTAGCCGCAGGTCTTCAGTCAGGCAAAGCGGTAGATTCACCCGAGGATTTTTTAGCGCTGCTGGCTGGCGCATTAGGTGCGGGCGACGCACAGGGTAAAGACGCTCCGCTGTCGCTTGCCGACTTACAGGCGGCCAGCAGTAAGCTGCAAAAAGGGTTACTGCAAAAAAATGGCGATGCCGCACAGTCGGTCAAATTAACCGATCTTTTGGCGCAACAGGAGCTACAAACCGAGTCTTCTCTTGCCGACATGACAGACGCTCAGCAACTGTTGTCTGCTCTCACACCTTCACTGAAAGCTAATGCCCTGACGACGCTGGGCAAAGTTGCTCAACAGGACGAAAAAAACACCACGCTGAGTGATGACGATCTCGCCAACCTGAGCGCATTGTTCGCCATGCTACCAGGACAACCGCTGGCTACGCCTGCCGTCGACAGCGCACCAGCCCCGGTTGATGCCACGCTTTCGGCGTTGTCACGTGGCGCTGCACACGGCGCGACGACTGATAATGCAGACGAATTGCTGCCGGGTGATGCCAAAAAAGGCAAAGCGGATGTCACAATTGCTGGCGGTGGTGCTAATCAGGCAAACAATCCAGCACTAACCCCGCTGACGGCGGCGGCGAACGCCAGAGCTGAAATCGACAGCACCCCGTCACCGACGAGCATTGGCATGACTGCGGCCCCGCTAAGTGGTCCACAAACACACGCACAACCGTTACCGACGGCCGCGCCGGTGTTAAGCGCTCCGTTAGGTAGCCATGAATGGCAGCAATCGCTGAGCCAGCACGTCACATTGTTCACGCGCCAGGGCCAGCAAAGCGCAGAGCTGCGTCTGCATCCGCAGGACCTGGGTCAGGTACATATTTCCCTCAAACTGGACGACAACCTCGCACAGTTACAAATGGTTTCACCGCACAGTCACGTGCGCGCCGCACTGGAAGCCGCATTACCGATGCTGCGTACGCAGTTGGCTGAAAGCGGCATTCAACTGGGGCAAAGCAACATCAGCAGTGAAAGCTTCGCTGGCCATCAGCAGTCTTCCGGGCAGCAACAGCAGGCTGGTCGCGCTCAAGGACAAGACATTTTTGCCGCTGAAGATGACGCAATACTGGCAACCCCAGCCTCGCTGCAAGCCGCTGCCCGCGGCGATGGCGCAGTAGACATCTTCGCCTAACGCCAGAGGTAGCATGATTATCCGCGTCTTTTCCACGCTTTGTCGTGGACAGGACACGGGATAATCAGCCCATAAGCTGTACCGAAACAGGAAGCCCGTATCTGATGACTGACTCCGCGATTAACAAAAAAAGTAAACGCGCTATTTGGATCCCTCTGCTGGTATTAATTACCCTCGCCGCCTGCGCAACTGCGGGTTATAGCTACTGGCGCATGCAGCAGCAGCCGTCCGCCAGCGTCAAAGCGGAACCGCCTCCACCGCCAGCCCCGGTGTTCTTTGCGCTGGATACCTTTACCGTCAATCTGGGTGATGCAGATCGTGTGCTGTATATCGGTATCACGCTGCGCATGAAAGATGAGGCGACACGTTCACGTCTTAACGAATATCTGCCGGAAGTGCGCAGCCGCCTGCTGCTGCTGTTCTCTCGTCAGAATGCAGCCACACTCGCCACCGAGGAAGGTAAGCAACAGCTGATTACCGCCATCAAAGAGACGCTGGCGACTCCGCTCGTTGTCGGGCAGCCGAAACAGGTTGTCACCGACGTTCTTTATACAGCTTTTATTCTGCGGTAAAGACATGGGCGACAGTATTCTTTCTCAGGCTGAAATCGACGCATTGCTCAACGGCGATAGCGAAACCAAAGACGAACCCATTTCAGGTATCGCAAAAGAAAGCGATATTCGTCCTTATGATCCCAACACTCAGCGTCGCGTGGTACGTGAGCGTTTACAGGCGTTGGAGATCATTAACGAACGCTTTGCGCGCCAGTTCCGAATGGGATTATTTAACCTGTTGCGCCGTAGCCCGGATATTACCGTGGGTGCGATACGTATCCAGCCATACCATGAATTTGCGCGCAACTTACCGGTTCCGACCAACCTGAACTTAATCCACCTGAAGCCGCTGCGCGGTACGGGTCTGGTGGTGTTCTCACCGAGTCTGGTATTTATCGCCGTAGACAACCTGTTTGGCGGTGACGGTCGTTTCCCGACGAAAGTCGAAGGCCGCGAATTTACGCACACGGAACAGCGCGTTATCAACCGCATGCTGAAGTTGGCGCTGGAAAGCTACAGCGACGCGTGGAAGGCCATCAACCCGCTGGAAGTGGAATACGTCCGTTCTGAGATGCAGGTGAAATTTACCAATATCACTACCTCTCCGAACGACATTGTGGTGAACACCCCGTTCCACGTTGAAATTGGCAACCTGACCGGTGAATTTAACATCTGTCTGCCATTCAGCATGATTGAACCGTTGCGTGAGCTGCTGGTGAATCCGCCGCTGGAAAACTCGCGTAATGAAGATCAGAACTGGCGCAATAATCTGGTGCGTCAGGTTCAGCATTCTGAGCTGGAGCTGGTGGCAAACTTTGCCGATATTCCGCTGCGGCTATCCCAGATTTTAAAACTGAAACCCGGCGATGTACTGCCGATTGAAAAACCCGACCGCATTATTGCTCATGTGGACGGCGTGCCTGTACTGACCAGCCAGTATGGCACTGTAAACGGTCAGTATGCGTTACGCGTAGAACATCTGATAAACCCGATTTTGAATTCGCTGAATGAGGAACAGCCCAAATGAGTGATATGAATAATCCGTCCGATGAGAACACTGGCGCATTGGACGATCTGTGGGCTGACGCGTTAAACGAGCAAAAAACCACGCCCACCAAAAGTGCGGCCGATGCAGTATTCCAGCAGTTAGGTGGCGGCGACGTCAGCGGTGCTTTGCAGGACATCGACCTGATCATGGACATTCCGGTCAAGCTGACCGTCGAACTGGGCCGTACCCGCATGACCATCAAAGAGCTGCTGCGTCTGACGCAGGGTTCGGTTGTCGCACTGGATGGTCTTGCAGGCGAACCGCTGGATATTCTGATCAACGGTTATCTGATTGCCCAGGGCGAAGTCGTCGTAGTTGCGGATAAATACGGTGTGCGTATCACTGACATTATCACCCCGTCTGAACGTATGCGCCGCCTGAGCCGTTAATCATGAATACCCAGGCTACCGTTTCTCAACCCGCCGCCGTTCCCGGCTCACCGCTGGTGCAGGTAAGCGGCGCGCTGCTCGGGATCATCGTCTTGATCCTGGCGGCGGCCTGGGTCATTAAACGTCTGGGGTTTGCCCCCAAAAGTGCCGGTACGCGTGGGCTGAAAGTCACGGCCAGTACCTCACTGGGTCCACGTGAGCGCGTGGTGATTGTCGAGATCGAAGATGCCCGTCTGGTACTGGGCGTCACAGCCTCGCAGATTAACGTCCTGCACACCCTGCCCCCGGCACTTGCCGATGCAGAAGAAAAAACGGCCTCCCCTGCGGATTTCCAGGCCATGATGAAGAGTTTGCTGAAGCGTCCTGGGAGATCCTGATGCGCCGTTTGTTATCCCTTACGCTGGCAGGCTTGTGGCTTTTCAGCCCCGTTGCCCTCGCCCAACTCCCGGGTCTGGTCAGTCAGCCGTTGCCGGGCGGCGGACAAAACTGGACGTTACCCGTGCAGACGCTGGTGTTCATCACCTCGCTGACGTTCCTGCCTGCAATTTTGCTGATGATGACCAGCTTCACCCGCATCATCATCGTTTTTGGTCTACTGCGAAATGCGCTGGGTACCCCCTCAGCACCACCTAACCAGGTGCTCCTGGGCCTGGCGCTCTTTTTGACCTTTTTCATCATGTCGCCGGTGATCGATAAAATCTACGTTGACGCATACCAACCGTTCAGCGAAGAGAAGATCTCCATGCAGGAAGCCATGGAGAAAGGCGCCCAGCCGCTGCGTGAGTTTATGTTGCGCCAGACCCGTGAAGCCGATCTGGCACTCTTCGCGCGCTTAGCAAACAGCGGTCCGTTACAGGGACCAGAAGCCGTGCCGATGCGAATTTTGCTGCCCGCTTATGTCACCAGTGAGCTGAAAACAGCATTCCAGATAGGCTTTACCATTTTTATTCCGTTTCTGATTATCGACCTGGTGATCGCCAGCGTGTTGATGGCGCTCGGGATGATGATGGTCCCGCCCGCCACAATCGCGTTGCCGTTCAAGCTGATGCTGTTTGTGTTGGTAGACGGTTGGCAGCTACTTGTCGGCTCGCTGGCACAAAGCTTTTACAGTTAGAGGCGCGAAATGACTCCTGAATCGGTCATGATGATGGGCACAGAGGCGATGAAAGTCGCCCTGGCCCTTGCCGCGCCTTTGCTGTTGGTCGCTCTCATCACGGGTCTTATCATCAGTATTCTGCAGGCGGCGACCCAGATTAACGAAATGACGCTGTCCTTCATCCCCAAAATTGTCGCGGTGTTTATTGCCATCATTGTTGCTGGCCCGTGGATGCTTAACCTGCTGCTCGACTACGTGCGTACGCTGTTCAGCAATATCCCCTATATCATCGGGTAGACAACGTTATGTTGCAGGTGTCCAGCGTTGAGTGGCTCCACTGGCTGAATTTATACTTCTGGCCTTTGTTGCGCATACTGGCGCTCATCTCAACGGCCCCCATCCTCAGTGAACGAGCCATCCCCAAACGGGTAAAGCTGGGGCTGGGGTTGATGATTACCGTCGTTATCGCCCCATCGATTCCCGCCGTTGACGTCCCCATCTTTTCTGTTGGCGCGCTTTGGCAGGCAATGCAACAAATCCTGATCGGTATCGCATTAGGCTTCACCATGCAGTTTGCGTTTGCCGCAGTACGTACCGCCGGGGAATTAATTGGCCTGCAAATGGGCCTTTCCTTCGCGACGTTCTTCGATCCCGGTAGCCGTCTGAATATGCCGGTTCTGGCACGACTGATCGACATGCTCGCCATGCTGCTGTTCCTGACCTTTAACGGCCATTTATGGCTGATTTCGCTGCTGGTAGATACTTTTCATACTCTGCCCATCGGCGGCAATCCGGTGAACAGCAATGCGTTTCTCGCACTGGCACGGGCGGGTAGCCTGATTTTCCTCAACGGGCTAATGCTGGCCCTGCCGGTAATGACGCTACTGCTCACGCTGAACCTCGCACTTGGTTTGTTAAATCGCATGGCACCACAGCTGTCGGTTTTCGTCATCGGCTTTCCTCTCACTCTGACCGTAGGTATTTCACTAATGGCGGCGCTAATGCCATTAATTGCGCCATTCTGTGAACGATTATTCAGTGAGATTTTTAATTTACTGGCCGATATCGTCAGCGAAATGCCTGGAAAATAATAACCCTTATTTTTTATCCTGTTTTACTAAGGATTGTCCTAAATTTAAAAAGTGACAACATCCACCAGGATATCTCTGTCGCGGCTTATTTGTTTTTGTCTCACTCACATAACGCAACATTCACTTTACTTTAAGATGTTTCCTGGCAAATTATACGCAACTTTACGGGATAGTAAATTCGCCTGAAAAACAGCGAAAGCGTCATCTTGGGTCGTTATTATTCCGTTTAGTTGTGATGAAATAATCAGGTAAGGGGAATTATCGTTACGCATTGAGTGAGGGTATGCCATGTCAACGATTATTATGGATTTATGCAGTTACACCCGACTAGGGTTAACCGGATATCTGGTAAGTCGGGGAGTGAAAAAAAGGGAAATCAACAACATTTCCAACGTTGATGAACTCAGTCTCGCCTGTGTCTCTCAACAACCCGCTGTGGTGTTTATTAATGAGGACTGCTTTATCCACGATCCTGCTAATAGCCAGCAAATAAAGCAAATCATTAATCAGCATCCCAGAACATTATTTATTGTGTTTATGGCAATTGCCAACGTGCATTTTGATGAATATCTACTCGTCAGAAAAAATTTATTGATTAGTTCTAAATCGATTAAACCTGATTCACTGGATAAACTACTTGGCGATATTCTGAAAAAGGAAGTAGATATTGCTATTGATGTGAATCTGCCGACATTATCATTAAGTCGAACCGAATCCAGCATGCTGCGTATGTGGATGGAGGGTCAGGGAACAATACAGATATCAGATCAAATGAATATCAAAGCCAAGACGGTGTCATCCCATAAGGGGAATATAAAACGAAAGATTAAAACGCATAATAAGCAAGTTATCTATCACGTTGTAAGGCTTACGGATAACGTCACCAATGGTATCTTTGTGAATATGCGCTAAAACGTTCTGACTGGTGGCGACTCCACCAGTCAGAATCAAACAGCGAAACTCATCTCACTCCACTTTTTCCACAAAGATACCATCCTGATGACCTGATTCATTAAAGAACCAGATACCGAGCGGGTAGTCTTCCAGCGAAACCAGGTACATGGTGCCTTCACTAAACTCTTCGATTGCCAGTACCACGCCCGGTCGACGAGGACCGCCGTCCGTTTTGACTGTGACCCGATCATTCACCTTCATAGTTTTCCTCCTGTGGCTTTGTGCCAGTGTAGAACAAATTCCTTTTTCTGGCAGCGCTGTGCACGCGCGATTGCGGGTTTTATCGACGGTCTATACTTAAGTTGTGCGTATCTGATGTTTGGGTACGCTCCCCCGGTATCCTTAACGGTTGAGAGGTATGAGGATGAAAACCGCGAAAGAGTACAGCGATACGGCCAAACGTGAAGTCAGCGTCGATGTCGACGCGCTGCTAAAGGCAATCAACGAAATCTGCGAGAGTGAAATTCATCGCAGCCAGGATGACCCGGAGCGCGTCAGCGTTGACGGGCGTGATTACCATACATGGCATGAACTGGCCGATGCGTTCGAGCTTGATATCCATGACTTTAGCGTGTCGGAGATCAATCGCTGACTGAGGGCGAAAAAAATCCCGGCCCTTATCGGGTCGGGATCAAGCTTGCTTATGCAAGAAGCACTTGTAAATTCGTTACACCAGAAAATCTGATGTGAACCAAACCTTATCTGCAATTTTTTTGCCTGACAAGTAAATAATTCTCACCGGAATGATAAATATAACTAATGGGTGAGAGATCACCAGGTTACGGTCGAGCCAAATGTTCAGGCATCCTGGGAGAGCTGTCTTCGCTCGCCAGGCACCACCAGTTCATCTTCACGGAATGCTTCCCGTTTAACGCCAAAGCCGTCGTACCAGCGACACTCCACCATTCCGCTGGCATACCCGGTAACGATCATACGTGGGCCACCCTCTTTGGAGGTGACTTCCTCACTGACAGAAAAGACCATACCTGCCTCCTGTATCAAGAGAAACCTTTACACCTTAGATGACAAGGAGGCGTTTTGCGTAATCAGTCCTGTAACAATTAGTGCGAAACTCCGCGCACTCTGGCGACAGCTTTTACCAGCAGAACGACAATCCCACCGATGATAAAGCCGAGCACCAGGTTAAGCAGGGTCGGAAGCATTAGCGAAATCAATGTACTTTGCTGCTGAGCAAAATGTTCAATCGCATGATGCAGCGGCGATATTCCGTGTACCACAATGCCGCCTCCCACTAAAAACATCGCCAGTGTGCCGACCACAGAAAGTGTTTTCATAAGCCAGGGGGCAACCACCAGTAACCCTTTGCCCAACGACTGGGCAAGCAGGCTACGCTTTTCTGCCAACCAGTACCCAATGTCGTCAAGCTTAACGATAATCCCGACCAGGCCATACACGCCCACGGTCACCACTAACGCGATACCTGATAGCACCAACACCTGATTCAGCAAGGGTGCGTCCGCTACAATACCCAGCGTAATTGCGACAATCTCGGCAGACAAAATGAAGTCGGTACGTATTGCCCCTTTGATTTTATCTTTCTCAAAGGTGAGCGGATCCTGCGCCGCCAAAGATGTCAGACGCTGCTGACGTTCTTCCGGAGTTTCTTTGTGCTTCCGCGCCTCCAGGGTATGCAGAACCTTTTCCACCCCTTCAAAACAGAGAAACGCCCCGCCTACCATTAATAAGGGGGTGATCGCCCAGGGAATAAATGCGCTTATCAATAGCGCCAACGGCACCAGAATAACTTTGTTAACAAACGATCCTTTCGTCACACTCCAGACCACCGGGAGTTCGCGGTTCGCCCGCACGCCCGACACCTGCTGCGCATTAAGCGACAGATCATCCCCCAGCACGCCCGCGGTTTTTTTCGCGGCCAGTTTTCCCATCACTGAGATATCATCCAGCAGCGTGGCGATATCATCGAGTAAGGTCAGTAAGCTACTTCCTGCCAAAATTTTCACCCTCAATATTATTTTTTTGCAGTCATAAGTATGAAGTAAAACACGCCATGCTGAAACTGACCTTTCTGGTCAACAAGTTTTTAACATCAACACGTAATTATAAATCTCGCCAGTAAGATAGTTTTGACGTTTACTATGTTGCACCTTTTTATTTCCACCGTGAGGGATTATGCGTTTCAGGCAATTGTTACCGCTTTTCAGTGCGCTATTCGCGCTGTACATCATTTGGGGTTCCACGTACTTCGTTATTCGCATTGGCGTTGAAAGCTGGCCGCCGTTAATGATGGCAGCCGTACGTTTTCTCTCCGCGGGCATTTTATTAACAAGTTTCTTACTTATTCGCGGGCACAAGCTGCCCCCCTTACGCCTAATCCTGAACGCCGCGTTAATTGGTATCCTGCTGCTGGCTGTAGGTAATGGGCTGGTCACCGTCGCAGAACACCAAAATGTCCCTTCCGGTATTGCCGCCGTTGTGGTCGCCACCGTCCCGTTATTTACGCTGTGTTTTAGCCACTTTTTTGGCATCAAAACGCGCAAGCTGGAATGGTTGGGGATAGCGATTGGGCTAGCAGGGATCATCATGCTGAACAGCGGGGGCAATTTAAGTGGCAATCCGTGGGGCGCTATTTTGATCCTGATCGGTTCAATAAGCTGGGCGTTTGGCTCGGTGTACGGTTCACGCATTACCCTACCCGTTGGCATGATGGCCGGAGCCATTGAAATGTTAGCCGCCGGTATTGTGCTGATGTGTGCATCGCTACTCTCCGGGGAAAAACTGACCACCATGCCAACATTTTCAGGCTTTATGGCGGTGGCTTACCTGGCCCTGTTTGGCTCCATTATTGCCATTAATGCGTATATGTTCCTGATCCGCAATGTCAGCCCGGCGCTAGCCACCAGCTATGCCTACGTCAATCCGGTTGTTGCCGTGCTGTTAGGTACCGGTCTGGGGGGAGAAAGACTGGCCCCTATCGAATGGCTGGCGCTCGGCGTGATCGTGTTTGCTGTGGTGTTGGTAACGTTGGGGAAATACCTGTTCCCTGTTAAAGCGGATGCCGTTGCTACCCCGTCGGAAAAAACGTTACAGTAAATGAATACCGAGAGTGTCGATCTGCGCGGTGTCACCACCGCCGCAGATCCACTCGATGACACGTTCAGATAACGCTTCATCGTCCAGCTTTTCGCGACCACGCAGGGCGCACTCCCAGACAATCAGTACGCGCCAGCCCAGAGCCTGCAACTTTTCACAATCCCGCGCATCGCGCTGGACATTTTTGCCTATTTTTTCCAGCCAGAATTCCGTTCGTGTCGCGGGGACTTTAAACAAATAGCAATCGTGGTGGTGCCAGAAACAGCCATGAGTAAAAATCACACAATGATAATCATCCACCACAAAATCAGGGCGACCGGGTAACGTCGCATCCTGCACGCGAAACGTTACCCCCTGCTCTGTCAGCACGCTGGCAAGGCGTTTTTCAATTGCGGTATCGCGGGTAGCTATCGCCCGCATATTTTTACTGCGTGTTGCTTTATCGTGAACGTCTGCCACGCTGATTCTCTTTCTCGCGAATAGCAACTGCCTGCCTGATTTTCGGCTCCAGCAACCTGGCCACCGCCGCAAATGCCGGAACGACCACCGAATTACCAAACTGGCGATAAGCCTGGGTATCTGACACAGGGATCCTGAACTGATAGCCCTGCGGAGATTCAAACCCCATCAGACGCGCGCACTCTCTGGGCGTAAGTCTGCGTGGGCGGTGGCGCTGATTCTGCGGATCGTCAAAATCTTTTTCACCCAGCGCCATATCCCAACCACGGTCAATCAGGATCTCCGCCCCATCCTTATAATAACGCGCAGATAACGTGCGCGTTACGCAATCAGGGTTACCGGGATACACCATGCCATAGCCAAATCCATTGCCCCGCGCCTGATGCTTTTTCGCATAGCGATAGAGGTATTTCCACAGCACCGGCGTCAGCACATATTTCGCATCGACGGTCGGCTCAAGCAGTTCCGCCAGCGTGGTACGCCGCGGCGGATAACGCGTGACAATATCCCGCAGCGTGAAGTCTGATTTCAAATTCAGATCGCGTCGGAAGCCGACAAGCACGATACGTTCGCGATGCTGAGGCAAAAAATGTTGCCCATCGATAATTTTCGGATCGTCCGGGCCGTTATCCGCCGCATCTGCCACGTCATAACCCAGCTCGTCCAGCGTTTGCATAATGATGCGAAACGTTTTGCCCTGATCGTGACTCTTCAGGTTTTTGACGTTTTCGAGCACAAATATGGCGGGCCGACGCGCATCGATAATGCGCACCACGTCAAAAAATAGCGTGCCTTGCGTATCACAGGCGAAACCATGTGCCCGCCCTAACGCATTTTTCTTTGATACACCAGCCAGAGAAAATGGCTGACAAGGGAATCCGGCTAACAGCACGTCATGTTCAGGAACATGCTGGCGAATATGTTCTGCCGCCTGCTGGTCACTCACCCCATCGTGATGGCTGAGTGTGATATCACGAATATCTTCATTAAAGTTGTGCTGGAGCGGATCGCAGTAGTTGTTCGCTTTATAGGTGCGCACCGCATGCTTGTTCCACTCACTGGTAAACACGCACTGCCCGCCAATCGCTTCAAAGCCGCGACGAATACCGCCAATGCCAGCAAAAAGATCGATAAAGCGAAAGGCATAATGCGGATGATGCGCAGGTGGTTTCGGCAACAAAGTATTCAGATGAATGAGCTCGCGGTCGCTGAGGCGATGCCATGTTTCATTAGCAACCACTCGTTTAAAAATGGCCGGGCTCCAGCGGTTCTCGCCAACGCCATTCAGATGAGCAACCAGCGTTTTCACGTCATATATTTCAAGCAACTTAGCCAACATCACCTGCACGTCGGTCTCGTTTTCATCTGTCATCGGGTTCATGGAGCCTGCTACTGAAAAATTATCCTGCATACATTTAACCGGCAGAAATGGATAACCGACAGATTAACATAAATTAGCACGGTTGACGTTTCAGCCGTATTGACGACTAGCGCGCTTTAAAGGGTTGAATCGCGTCAAGATCCAGCATTTCGTATTCTCCTTTTAACTCCGCACTCAGCTTCGCCATATACGTCAGTAAAAAATCCGCATTATGTTGTGCCAAATGCCTCCCTCGTTCGGTTTGCATCGTCAACGGCAACGTCAATAACTTGGTCTGGAAGTGATCGAGCGCGTACTGTTTATCGTCTAGGCTACGCTTTCGGGCAAACGGATCTTCCGCATCAAACAGCGCAACCCCCAACGCCCCTGAAACGGCAAATACGCGCGCTAAACCAATTGCACCCAGCGCCTCAAGCCGGTCTGCATCCTGCACGATTTTCGCTTCAAGGGTTTCTGGCGCGATTTTGGCGCTAAAACTATGCGCCTCAATGGCATGACACACTGCCGATAACCGCTGTTGTGGAAAATCCGGAAAATCGCGCATCAAAACACGACGTGTTTCCTGGGCTGCCAGTACCGACGAACAATGACGCTCAGGATGGTTCTTTGGCAGGCTGACGAGATCGTGGAAGTAGCACGCGGTCAACACCACCAGCCAGTCTACGGTTGCATCTGTACTCAGCTTTTGCGCCGTTATCCACACACGTCGAAAGTGAAAGATGTCATGTGCAGCATCTTGTCCAGAATGGTTATCAGCTAACCAGGCTTCAAATCGCGACTGCCAGTCGTGCAGTTTCATGCTATCTCCCTTTGTAGAAAGAAAATCACCTTAGCAACAATTTTCATTGCAGACCACTGCCCGCCCCATTACATAATCATTTTTTATTATTACACTAAAAACAAAATCCACATAAATTTATAAATCCCACGACGCCAATATCGAAAAATAATTTATATGAATATTAAAAACAAACATCTAAAACAAATAAAATACACATAACAAATAAATAGATAAACACATATAACCCAATGATTAAAAACAATTCATATGGCGAATGCTAATGTAATTAACATACACGTACAATTATATAAAGATGCAAAATAAACATTTTGAAATATTTTAAATATATTTGTTACATGTTATATTTTAAATTAAATGAACTTCATAGATAGTATCCAAATGTAGTCACTCGGATAGTACTACATATTCATTTTAATTATCATGCAAAGGGAATACATAATGAAAAGAAAAGTATTGGTACTGCTTCTCCCTGCTTTATTAGCTGCAGGCGCAGCAAATGCGGCTGAAATCTATAATAAGAACGGCAATAAACTGGATCTGTACGGTAAAGTCGATGGTCTGCGTTATTTCTCTGATAACCCTGGCGATGATGGCGATCAGACCTATGCCCGTCTGGGTTTTAAGGGCGAAACACAAATTAACGATATGCTGACTGGTTATGGTCAGTGGGAATACAACATCCAGGCTAACGGTACCGAAGGTGAAGGCGCAAATTCCTGGACTCGTCTGGCCTTTGCCGGCTTAGGTTTTGGCCAGAACGGTACCTTCGACTACGGTCGTAACTATGGCGTGGTCTACGACGTAGAAGCCTGGACCGATATGCTGCCAGAATTTGGCGGTGACACCTACACCCAGACCGACGTGTATATGACCGGTCGTACCAACGGCGTAGCCACCTACCGTAATAAAGGTTTCTTTGGTCAGGTTGATGGCCTGAACTTCGCCCTGCAATACCAGGGTAATAATGAAAGTGCAGGAGCAGGCGAAGGTACTGGTAACGGTGAGAACCGTAAATTGTCTAGAGAGAACGGCGACGGTTTCGGCCTGTCAACCTCCTATGATTTCGACTTCGGTTTAAGCCTCGGGGCAGCATACTCCAGCTCTGACCGTTCAAATAACCAGGTTGCTAAAGGCTATCAAGATGGAATTAATCATCGCAACAGCTATGCAGGCGGTGAAACAGCAGATGCATGGACTGTTGGTGCGAAGTATGACGCGAACAACGTGTACCTGGCTGCTATGTACGCAGAAACCCGTAACATGACATCATACGGTAGCGGAAAAAATGATGATGGCTCCGCGAAAGGCGGTATTGCCAACAAAACGCAGAACTTTGAAGTTGTTGCACAGTATCAGTTCGACTTCGGTCTGCGCCCTTCCGTCGCTTACCTGCAATCTAAAGGTAGCGATTTAGGTGGTCAGGAAGTCAGTCGTGGTAACTGGCGTTATGTCGACAAAGACCTGGTCAAATATGTTGATGTGGGTGTGACTTACTACTTCAACAAAAACATGTCCACCTATGTCGATTATAAAATCAACCTGCTGGATGAAGACGACAGCTTCTATGAAAGCAATGGTATCGCAACTGACGACATCGTTGCCGTTGGTTTAGTCTACCAATTCTAATTGACGCAAAAACAAGCAAGCCCGCTTCATATGAAGCGGGCTTTTTATTTATACGAAACGTATTTTTTTACCACGCGGGCATTACAACGATAAACTTGTGAGGATACTCAAAGAAAAAAACATCCATGAGAACTGTCGTTGAAAGCGAGGCGTGCAAGTGCTTGAATAGTGGCGGAGAGAGGGGGATTTGAACCCCCGGTGGAGTTGCCCCCACTCCGGTTTTCGAGACCGGTCCATTCAGCCGCTCTGGCATCTCTCCGTTTTGGCGGTTGCCATGATGCCAGGTAATTTGGCATTTTAACAGACCCCGTTCCGTCAATTTCGTTCAAGTGACGAGTTTGCGAGCAAAACGATGATTAAGTGGCCCTGGAAAGAGCAAGAAACAACCCGGAGTGACGACTGGCCGTGGGACGACGCCTTGGCTATTCCTCTTCTGGTGAATCTCACCGAGCAAGAACAAGCCAGGCTTATCGCCCTGGCCGAGCGCTTTTTACAGCAAAAAAGATTGGTAGCGCTTCAGGGGTTTGAACTGGATCCACTAAAAAGTGCGCGCATTGCGCTGCTTTTCTGTTTGCCTGTTCTGGAATTGGGGATCGAGTGGCTCGACGGGTTTCATGAAGTTCTCATCTACCCTGCCCCGTTTGTCGTGGACGATGAATGGGAAGACGATATTGGGCTGGTACATAACCAACGTGTTGTACAGTCCGGGCAGAGCTGGCAGCAAGGTCCAATAATCCTCAACTGGCTCGACATTCAGGATTCTTTTGATGCCTCCGGCTTCAATCTGATCATCCATGAAGTGGCACATAAGCTTGATATGCGTAATGGCGACCGCGCCAGCGGTATTCCGGCGATCCCTCTGCGAGATATTGCCAGTTGGGAGCACGACCTGCATGCCGCAATGAATAACATTCAGGATGAAATTGATCTGGTCGGTGAAACTGCGTGCAGTATAGATGCCTACGCAGCGACCGATCCTGCCGAATGCTTTGCCGTTCTATCGGAATATTTCTTCAGTGCCCCTGAATTATTTGCACCACGTTTTCCGGCATTATGGCAACGTTTCATTCAGTTTTACCGCCAGAACCCCATGGAGCGGTTACGCGATACCCGCTAAGGTGGCCATTGTCGCTCACCACATGTGCATTAACGCTGAATTTGAAGATTAATTAACCAATTGAAATGACGCGCTAATTTTACTGTTGACACCTCATGATGAGGTCAGTAATATGCGCCTCGTTCACACGATTCCTCTGTAGTTCAGTCGGTAGAACGGCGGACTGTTAATCCGTATGTCACTGGTTCGAGTCCAGTCAGAGGAGCCATATTTAAGAAGCCTGCTTAGGAAACTAAGCAGGCTTTTTGCTTTTCAGGTCGCTATAAAATCCCTCTCATAAGCCCCCTGCCTGCTCTGCACCGCTGTTACATGCCGCATCACAACGTTGATTAAAGTTATGTAAATGTAAATCGTTTAAACTTTGCAATTATTGTAAGTGCTAGTGATTATCATTTATTGTACGCGAGCCAAAGGAACGAGCCCCCCGCTCGGTTCACTGTACGTTCCAATTACTCTGGGATATAAACGATGAATTCTCTGCCTCGCGCCGGACTGCGCCGTATCACCCTTGCCTCTGCCCTGGTCTTCTCTGTTAGCCTACCGGCTTTCGCTCAGGAAACGTTAACGCTCTATACCACCCGTGAACCGGGTCTGATCCAGCCTTTGCTTGATAGCTGGACCAAAACCAGCGGCATCAAAGTCAGTACGGTCTATATCAAGGACGGTATGCTTGAGCGCGTTAAAGCTGAAGGTAAAAATTCACCTGCTGACCTGCTGATGACCGTTGATGCCGGTAACCTCATTGATTTAGTGGAAGCAGGTGTAACTCAGCCAGTAGAGTCAGAAGCACTGAAAACCGCTATTCCGGCTAATCTGCGCGGCGCAGATAATCAGTGGTTTGCGCTGTCGATGCGTGCCCGCGTGCTGTATGCCGAGAAGTCACTGCCAATCGATAACTGGCATTACGAACAACTCGCCAGCCCTGAGTACAAAGGTAAAGTTTGTATTCGTTCCGGACAGCACCCGTATAACACAGCGCTGATCGCCGCAATGATTGCTCATCACGGTGAAGCAAAGACCGAAGAATGGCTGCGCGGTGTGAAAGCTAACCTGGCGCGTAAAGCTACCGGTGGCGACCGCGATGTAGCTCGCGATATTCTCGGTGGCATTTGCGATATTGGTCTCGCCAACTCCTATTACGTCGGCCATATGAAAAACGCCAAAGAAGGCAGTGATGCACGTCAGTGGGGCGATGCGATTAAAGTCGTTAAACCCACCTTTGAAAATGGCGGTACACACGTCAATATCAGTGGCGCAGCTGTAGCCCGCTATGCACCAAATAAAGCCGATGCCGTTAAGCTGATGGAATATCTGGTTTCCGCACCTGCCCAGCAGCAGTATGCGAAAGCGAACTTCGAATACCCGGTACTGAAAGGCGTGACGCTTGATCCGGTTATCAGTGCAACTATTGGTGAAATCGACGTCGATAAAACGCCGTTAACCGAAATCGTTAAATATCGTAAACAAGCTAGTCTGCTGGTAGATAAAGTTGGATTCGATCAATAAACCTCTGCAGTTTCCGACGTTACGCGGCCTGGTTTCCGGGCCGCAGTCATTATTAACGCCGCTACATCTTGGCGCGCTGTGCGTAGCGCTTGGCGTTCTGACACCGATCATTGCGCTGATTTGGCAGGCTACCCAGGCCGATTTATCTCACTGGGATAATCTCCTGACGTATGTACTGCCTGCCGCACTAAAAAATACCGTGCTGTTATTAGCCGGTGTCGCGGTGATGGTCGGCGTGATTGGCGTAGGCAGCGCATGGGCGGTAACGGCATGGGATTTTCCTGGACGTAAAATACTTAGCTGGGCGTTACTGTTGCCGCTGGCGATGCCGACCTACATTGTGGCCTTTGCATGGCTCGATCTGCTGCATCCGATTGGCCCTCTGCAAACGTTTATCCGTTTTTTATTGGGTTTTGACAGCCCAAGACAGTTCCGACTGCCTGATTTACGCTCACTTTCCGGCGCAATCATCCTGCTCGGATTAGTGCTATACCCATACGTGTATCTGACAACCCGCGCCATGTTTATTAGCCAACCGGCTCATTTACTGGAAGCCGCACGCACGCTGGGATGCAGCGCAACCGGAACCTTCTTTCGTGTTGCTTTGCCCATGGCTCGTCCGGCGTTGGCCGTTGGGATCAGTCTGGCACTGCTGGAAACGCTCAACGATATTGGCGCATCGGAGTTTCTCGGTGTACAGACGTTAACCGTTACCGTGTACACCACATGGATCTCGCGTTCTGATTTATCTGCCGCGGCACAAATTGCCTGCATGATGCTGATGTTTATATTCCTTATTCTGACGCTGGAATTTTATGGTCGCAGAAAACAAGGATTCAGCAGCCGCAGCCTGCGGGAAATTCAACCAACGCGCGTGCAGGGCTGGCGTGGTTGGCTGCTCGGTGGCGTTATTTCACTGCCGGTTGTGCTGGGTTTTCTGGCTCCGGTACTGTTTTTAATGTGGGAAAGCGCCAAACGTATAGGTGATGAGAACCCCCTTTCCTCTTCGTTACTGTCAGCATTGCAAAATACGCTATCGCTGGCAGCGGGAACTACGCTAGTGGTGGTTTGCGTCAGTATGCTGGTGGCCTGGAGCGCGCGTCATAGCGCCGCAGACAACGCCATGCCGGGATTTCGTCGCGGCGTGATGCGTCTGGCCTCTTTAGGCTATGCGGTTCCCGGCACAATTCTGGCGATTGGCTTTTTAACCCCCGCCATGGCTGTCGACCGCTGGCTGGCAGATTTACTGGATGTTCGCGGCCTGCCGCTGATGTCCGCCGGGATCCTGCTGGTAATTTGTTGTGCCATGCGATTCCAGGCGATTGCCATTGGCGCGCTGGATTCTGGTCTGGGCCGCATTCCACCTTCACTGGAACAGGCGTCTCGTCTGTTGGGTGAGAATGGTGCGGGGACGTTTGCACGAGTCCATTTTCCCCTGCTGCGCCCGGCGTTAGTCAGCAGTGCCCTGCTGGTTTTTGCTGATGCCATGAAAGAGCTGCCAACAACGTTGCTTTTGCGCCCGGTCAATTTTGAAACGCTGGCAACGTTGCTGTATGCGGAAGCCGCACGTGGAACCTATGAAGAAGGTGCTATCGCCGCGCTAATGATTGTTTTAGCTGGCACGCTACCGGTTATTTTGTTGGTGCGTCACCAAATGACTCGCCATGGTTAAGAGAGCAACAATGTCAGAAATTGCATTACGACTCCAGGATGTACACGTTGCTTATGGCAACAGCCAGCAATCGGTACTGAGCGGATTTTCAATGTCAGTACGTAAAGGTGAAATTGCCTGTCTGCTGGGCGCTTCAGGCTGCGGAAAAACCACGGTGCTACGCGCAGTTGCCGGATTTGAACGCCTGCAAAACGGAGAGATCTATGTGTCACAGCGACGTGTTGCCGGTCCCGGCGTTCATCTGCCACCGGAAAAACGTCATGTCGGCATGGTCTTCCAGGAATATGCGTTATTCCCCCATCTGACCGCGCAGCAAAATGTGGCCTTTGGATTGCGTCGCATGCCGCGTGAGGAACAACAGGCCAGAGTGACTGAGTTATTGAAAATGGTGGAGTTACACAGCCATGCCAACCGCTATCCGCATGAGCTTTCCGGCGGGCAACAACAGCGTATCGCCCTTGCTCGCGCGTTGGCGCCACATCCGGAAATCCTGTTGCTCGATGAACCCTTCTCCAGCCTGGATAAGCGCACGCGTGAGCGTCTTGGCAACGAGGTACGGGATATTTTGCGCGCCGCCGGGCAAACGGCGCTGTTGGTTACCCACAGTGAACACGAAGCCCAGCTAATGGCTGACCATATTGGCGTGGTAAAAATGGGGCAGTATCAAATTAAAAAAGCGACCCATCCGACCTGAAGGTAAACAGGGTCGCCCTGAAAATTAATAATGCTTCTGTACCAGGCTGATGTTCACCGGCATACCGGAACGTCTTTCCAACGCCTGGCTCCCGCGGCTCACATCCACGTCATTCCCGCTGATAAAGGTGCGCAGAGCGGGAGTGACTGGCAAAGGCACCTTTCTGTCAGACTCGTATTCCGAACGGTTTCGTGACAGCGGCTCATGTACTTCCACCCAGCGACTACCGTCCGGCTCTTCGCTGTATTTCACCGGTCGGTCTATCAGTTGTACACGCGTCCCTACAGGCACCGTATCAAACAGGTACTTGATGTCATCATTCCGCAAACGGATGCACCCCTGACTTACCCGCAGACCAATACCGAAATTGGCATTTGTCCCGTGAATGGCATAAAGCCTGCCAATATAAATTGCATACAGGCCCATCGGATTTTCTGGTCCGGCAGGCACAAATGCCGGCAAGCTTTCCCCGCGAGCGGCGTATTCACGTCGGGTATTTGGCGTCGGCGTCCAGCTTGGTGCTTCCTGCTTACGTTCGACCGCCGTCACCCAGTTACGCGGCGTTTCTCTACCCGCCTGACCAATGCCAATGGGTAAAACCTCAACCGTATTGCTGCCAGCAGGATAATAGTAAAGCCGCATCTCGGCGACGTTGATGACAATCCCCTCGCGCACGGTATCCGGAAGTATCAGTTGCTGTGGCACAACCAGCGTTGAACCCGATTTAGGCAGAAAAACATCGACGCCCGGATTGGCTTCAAGCATATTGCTCAACCCCTGCCCGTACTGAGCGGCAAATGCCTCCAGCGGCTTGATGTTTCCTGGTGGAACCGTAATAGTCAAAGTGCTACCCACCAGGCGACTCCCCTCTGGCGGCAGCGGATAACTCACCGCCTGTGCTCCCTGACTCGCAAGCAGCATAATGAGTGAACAAAGCAGTTTTACACGACGCATCTTTTTCCTTTCCTTCGTCGCAACAGATATCCTTTAAGTATAGCTTTTATTATCTGTTTTAGTGGGTTACGACATATTTGCGCATAAAAAAACCTCGCCATCAGGCGAGGTTCAGGTTGAACGGTAACTACGCTTCCTTACCATCTGGAAGCACGATGTTACTGGCGGCTAACTGCCCCATATTTTTGTACATCGCACAGGCAGCTTCAATAATCGGCATTGCCAGCGCGGCCCCGCTACCTTCGCCCAAACGCATCCCCATATTCAGATAAGGATCCAATTCAAGATGCGCCAGCGCGGTGCGGGCGCCCTTCTCAGCGGAGAAGTGTGACGGGATTAAGTAAGGTTTAATCTGCGGTGCAATCTGGCTGGCCGCCAACGCAGCAGAATACGAAAGAAAACCGTCCAGCACCACAGGCAGACCACAGGAGGCCGCCCCAAGCATCACCCCCGCCATACCGACAAGATCAAACCCGCCAACCTTAGCCAGCACATCGACACCGTCATGGCGATCCGGTTGATTGACGGCAATTGCCCGGCGCACAACGTCTACCTTATTCCCCACCCGAGAAAGAGGAAGGTTAGCGCCAATACCCACGACTTCCTCAGCATCACTGCCGGTCAGCACGCTGACAATGGCCGCCGCAGGTGTGGTATTTGCCATACCAAGCTCCCCGACGCCAAACAGCGTTACACCGTCTTTTGCCAGTTCATGGGTATAGCGGATGACTTCCAGCAACAGCTCCTCGGCCTGCGAACGGCTCATTGCCGGACCTTCGGCTATATTGCCGCAGCCGCGTGCCACACGCATATTCACCACACCGGGAATAGGTTCAGCATCAATCCCAACATCTATCACATGAACCTTCGCCCCAGCCTGAGCGGCCAGGACGCAGACACCGGTCGTTCCACGCGTCATATTGGCAGCCTGTATAGCCGTAACAACTTTAGGCGAAACGGCAACCCCTTCATCCCACACGCCGTGATCGGCGCACATCACCAGCATCGCTTTGCCATTCACATGCGGCACACCCTTCAGGCCAGGCATCCCGGCCAATTGTACGGCGAGAGATTCGAGTCGCCCTAAACTTCCCGGCGGCTTAAGCAAGCCGTCAATATGCTGCTGTGCACGCAGCATCGCGGCACTGTCGGGTGATGGGATCGTGCGGAGTAAAGAGGTTAAAGTCTGCATAAGGGTTCCAGTATGTGGGCTGACTCAGAGCAGAGCCAGCAAGAAAATCAACTCGCCAAGTTCAATGGCAGCGCCCAGCGTATCGCCGGTTTGCCCACCCAACGTGCGTTTTAATAACTGCCCAAGAATAAAAATCGCCACTATTGTGACAACCAGCGCTGCCACGCCGCGCATGCCGGGAAGTAGCACGGCGGCAAGGATCGCCGCTAATCCCAACGTAACGCAGGTTTGACGCCCGGTGACTTTGCCAATAAAAACGTTGCCCAGCCCTTCTTCGCGGGCATAGCGATGCCGATACATCAGCAACACCGCCGTTCCTCTCCCGGCGACACATGCCGCTGCCAGCGCGGCCAGCATCGGCGTGCCACGCAAAGCCAGTTCACTCACCACCAGTACCTTCGCCAGTAAAACGAAAATTAACGCCAGTCCACCGTGGGTGCCCAGACGACTGTCGCGCATGATTTCCAGCATCCGCTCGCGTCGGCGCGCCGAAAAAATGCCGTCACAGGTATCCGCCAGACCATCCAGATGAAATCCCCCGGTCAGCAATGCCAGTGTCAGCACCGCAAAAAGGGCCGCCAACGGAATACCGCACCAGGGCTGGAGCGCCATAAAGACCAGCCCGGTCAGCCCTCCCAACACAACGCCAATCAGGGGAAACATTACAATACCGCGGGAATAGTGCTCGAAATCCAGTCCTTGCGACCAGCGAGCAGGAACGGGCAAGCGACTGATAAAAGAGAGCATTGCCCAGAACAACTTACTCATTTAATTTTGACTCCAATTCCTGATACCACCAGCCAGACCTCATCAGCTGCCGCCGCCAGTCGCTGGTTCACGCGTCCTGCAATATCACGAAAATGCCGCGCCAGACGGTTCTCCGGCACAATCCCCATTCCCACTTCGTTAGTGACCAACACGATCTTTGCCGGGCAGCGCTGACAGGCTGCGATCAGCGAACGGATTTCACCTTCGATAGACTGCTCCATCGCCGTGTAATCCCAGCTGTCCGGATTGCTTTCACCGCCCAGCGCAAACAGCAAGTTGGTCACCATCGTGGTGATGCATTCCAGCAGAATAGCTTCCTGAGGATCGTTCGCTGTCGTGATCAGTTCATCAAGATGTTGCCAACGTTCGGCTGTCCGCCAGTGCGCAGGACGTCCATCGCGATGATGCTGAATTCGCGCAGCCATCTCCTCATCAAAAATCTGCGAAGTCGCAATATACAAAACGTTTGGGGAATCAGCGAGCAGCGCTTCCGCATGCCGACTCTTACCGCTTCGCGCGCCACCAGTAACCAGAATCATCATACTGGCTCCCGGTGTTGCTGCATGATGGTATAAATTTTTTCAATATCGATGTGTTGCCGCATCGCATCCGCCAGCAGATCAAACTGCTGCGATTTATATTGCGCGTAATGGAAGGTGGAATCCAGCGGAGCTAACCCTTTACGTTCTCGCAGGCCATTGACCAACGCACGGGTGAAATCATCGCTGTCGAAAAGACCGTGAAGATAGGTGCCGAACGCCAGACCATCCGGAGTGACCGCGCCGTCAGCAACGCTGCCACCGTCTTTGTGCAACGTCATCACCGACCGGCATTCATCGGTTAATGCTGTTTCGCCCATATGAATTTCATAACCGCGAACGGATAACCCCGCCGTGCCCGCCAGCCAGTCAGGCAGCGATGAAGACATTTGTCCCTCAACCAGGGTCGTGGTTTTGTGCTGGGCAAAATGGGTGACTGTATTGAGTAAGCCCAGACCCGGCAGCGTACCGAGGCCCGACTCTACTTCATCAATGATGGTGTCGCCGAGCATTTGATAGCCGCCACAAATCCCCACCACCGGTACGTTATTACGATGTAATTGCACGACGCCATGCGCCATCCCACTTTCACGCAGCCATACCAGATCGCCAAGGGTATTTTTGCTGCCCGGCAAAATCACCAGATCGGCTCCCACCAGCTCTTCAGGCTGGCGAACATAGCGCACGCGCACATCCGGCTGCGCAGCAAGCGCATTGAAATCAGTAAAGTTAGAAATGTGCGGTATTTGAACAACGGCGATATCGATGTCGCGTTTGTCAGTGCGCAAATACTTGCCCTTTTGCAGCGCAACGCCATCTTCATCTTCCAGATCAACATCCAGCCATGGCATCACGCCCAGTACCGGAACGCCGGTCAGCGCTTCAATTTGCTCGATACCGGAGTGCAGCAGCGTCACATCACCGCGAAACTTGTTGATGATCACCCCTTTTACCCGTGCGCGTTCGTGATCGTGCAACAGCGCCAGCGTGCCGTAAATGGAGGCGAACACCCCGCCACGATCGATATCCGCCACCAAAACGACAGGGCACTGCGCCATCTCGGCCATACCCATATTGACGATATCGCGATCGCGCAGGTTAATCTCTGCCGGACTCCCCGCTCCTTCCAGCACCAGCACATCGAACTCCTGCGCCAGGCTGTTATAAACTGACAGGATCTGTTCCCGCAGACGTGGCTTGTACTCGTGGTAACTCACCGCGTCCATATCGGTTGCCACTTTACCCATCAGCACTACCTGCGCTTTTCGATCGCTGGTCGGTTTAAGCAGCACCGGGTTCATACGCACATCTGGCGTAATGCCTGCGGCTTCGGCCTGAAAAATTTGCGCGCGGCCCATTTCTTTTCCCTCTGGCGTAATGCCAGAGTTCAGCGCCATGTTCTGCGATTTGAACGGCGCGGTATGCAGTCCATCCTGATAAAAAATACGACACAGCCCGGCGACCAATACGCTTTTACCCACATCAGATGCCGTTCCCTGCAACATTATTGCCTGCGTCATGACGCCTCCTTCAGTGCGTTCTCTCGCATACAACTAAAAAATTCAGCCTCTGTTTTACACAGCGGGAAGCCCAGCTCTGTATGCAGCTTCACCAGCCAGGGCTGAGTTAATCCCGCTTGTTCAATAAGATCCGTACGGGCGAATACGTCGCCTGGCGTGCCGTGCGTGAGTACTTCGCCCCGGCGTAAAACGTACACCGCATCGCTGACTTCATAGATAAGATCGATATCATGGCTGGAAATTACGACGTGGTTTCCTTGCGCAACGATGCGTTTGATTATCTCAATCATCTGCGTGCGGCCTGACGGGTCAAGGCCCGCAGTAGGTTCATCCAGCAGCAGATACTGCGCCTGCAACACCAACGCCCCGGCAATCGCTACGCGTTTTTTTTGCCCGTGGCTTAAACATTGAATGGGCTGATGGCGAAAATGCTGGGCGTCGACCAGCGTAAGCGCATCTTCCACGCGGCGAGCGATTTCAGCTTCATCCACCCCAAGATTGCGCAGGCTAAAAGCGATATCGCTGTCGATATCCGTATAAAAGATTTGCTGATCGGGGTCCTGAAATACCGTTGCCACCTGTTGACGCAGCGCCAGCAGGCCGCGCTTGCTGTAATCCAGCGGTTTGCCCTGCCACATCACCGCGCCTTGCTGTGGGCGCAATAAGCCACTCAGGTTCATAAACAGCGTGGATTTCCCGCAGCCATTAGCGCCTACCAGTCCGGTGACGGCATGCGTCGAAAAATCCAGCGTTAGCCCTTTGAGGATCGGGTCATCCTGATAGCGAAACCAAAGCGCTGAGGTGGCAAGCATACTTTTCCTTACAGGTGAAAATCACCCTGATACAGTTTGATATCCAGTGTGGTGGTCATTTGCTGGTAGCGGATCAACACGCGGGTAAACAGCAATCCCACCAGCATTGCCAGAGAGCGGTAGCCCAACGGCAAGCTACGATAACCAAAACGCAGCGTTTGTGCGCGATGAATAGCCAGCGCCTCGTCTAACAGGATAAAAATAAACCGCCAGGTCAGCAGGATCTGCTCAGTTAGCAGGCGAGGAACGTGCGCGCGTTTGAGTAAGATAATTAATTGCGGAAACGGCAGATTCAGTACCAGCCAGAAGGTTGCCGCCAACGCGGCAAGGCTGCGCCAGAAGGTTTCATTGGCGGTTACCAGGCCAGGTGCGCTGATCCCCAACCAGTAACTTCCCACAGGTATGCTGGCCAACAGCGTCTGTGGATCGCGGCTGATGCTAAACAAAATGGTCACCACGCCAACCGTGAGAAAACCAAATGGCAATGCCATCCAACGGCACCAGCGCCAGAAGGAAATACGCAGCAGCCAGCAGCTCAGCGCGGCAATAAGTAAAAGCTCAATACCCTGCCCCAATGGGGGCAGAGTAAACGCCAGAATCATCATCACCAGCCAGAGCAGAAATTTCCGCACCGGCGAGACATGAACCCAACGGCTTTGATAGCTAAGCCTGTCAAGCCCGGTCATCACGGCGTTGCCTGCCCTTGGTGTAACCCAGGATATAGAAAATCACGGCTGCGCCAATCGATCCCTGGAGCGTAAACAGCAGACTTTCAATTTCACCGCTTGCGGGTTCATACAACGGCTGGAACCAGGGCTCATAATGCGGGGCAATAGCCTGAATCTGGCTTTCCGCCTCACCATCTGAACCGCCGTACTCCCCACCGTGGTTGATAAAGAACGGCAGGATCACCAGCGCCACTACCATGCCCAATATAATCAGCGTCTTTTTCATCGTTAATGCCCTTGTGCGGTTATCAACTGGCGTTTGGTTAGCTGATCGTAAATCAGCACGGTAAGTAACCCTTCCGCAATCGCAATTGGGATCTGCGTCAGGCAGAAAATCCCCATGAACTTAATGATTGAGCCGGTAGCGCCAGCAGAGGGATCCGGGAACGCAACGCCCAGCTGTACAGAAGTCACAAAATAGGTGACGAGATCCGCCAGCATCGCACACAGGAAGACGCAGACATCACGACGCAATCCGGCGCGGCAGGCCATTTTCCACACCATGTAACCCACTACCGGGCCAATTACCGCCATCGACATGCCGTTCGCGCCGAGCGTAGTCAAACCACCGTGTGCCAGCAACAGAGCCTGGAACAGCAGGACAATCGCCCCAAGGATGGCTACCACGCCCGGTCCAAACAGGATAACCGCCAGGCCTACACCGGTAGGATGTGAGCAGCTTCCGGTAACGGAAGGAATTTTCAGCGCCGACAGCACAAAAATAAAAGCGCCACACAGGGCCAGCAAAACCTTCTGGTGGTTATCCTCCTGCACAATTTGACGCAGACGTACCAGCCCGTACCACAGGCAGGGTAAAAACAGCAGCCACCAGGCCAGCGCCCACATCGGCGGCAAGAAACCTTCCATAATGTGCATGGCGAACGCTTGTTCAGGAACAATCATCAGTAATAGCGCCGCAGCCAACCCGCTGAAAGACAGCTGTTTTAGCTGTTGTTCAAGCTTCATTGTGCATACTCCCACTGTTTATTGACCAGAATGGTCGAGAAATAAGGCAGCGGCTGATCGTCGCTCACCTCATCGAGATGACGCCAGCACTGTTCACCTGGCAGCGTGGCTTCAGACATCATTAATGCACAGTCCAACAAACCCTCTTGTTGTAGCAGCGCTTTAATACGCGCAAAACGACCGTACACTTTCATCAACACCAGACTGTCATGCTGTTTTAATGCCTGCTGGATTTCCGCTTCCGGTGCGGTACAGGAGACCACCGCCAGTGACTGCTGCTCCATAGCGAGCGGCGTTTTGGAACGCGCGGCAATCGCGGCGAAAGACGTGACGCCAGGAACGATTTCCAGCCATTCAGGACAACCAATACGCTGAAGTAAAAAGACCCAGGTGCTGAACAGCATCGCATCGCCGAGAGTGATAAACCCCACCTGCTTACCGGCCTCGACTTCCTGAACCAGCGCGGCAGCAACTTCATCCCAGACGGCCTCTTTTTCAGCGCTATCGGCACTCATAGGAAAATGGCAGCAGCGGACTTCAGTCTGTTCACCGATATACTCACGTACAATCGACAATGCCAGACTGTCGCCGCCTTTACGCCCGGCAGGCGCATAGAGAATATCCAGCGCGCCCAGCGTGCGTGCGGCACGCACGGTAATCAAGTCGGAAGCACCTGGCCCGGTGCTCAGTGCATACAGTTTTCCGCTCATGCTGCTTCCTCCAGCGCCACATTAAGCGCCTGCTGTAAATGAGCCACGAACATGGCGCGAACCGCCGGGTTCTCACCCAGACCACTAAGCCACGGCGTAGCCGGTATCCCTGCTGCATTGAACAACGTTTTCCAGGAATCATCTTCGTCGGAGGCCATATCGTTGATGGCATGGTCGCCAGCGACTAACATCAGCGGCATCAGATGCACCGCCGTCACCCCTTCCTGAGATAAACTTTCAATCAGCACATCCACTTCCGGATAGCTTTCCACCGCCCCAACCCGCGCGGGAAAGCGCTGCGCCGTCATCATGTGGTCGAGACAGGCATAGGCGGCAAAAGCATGGTGGCTGGCACCGTGTCCCATAAAGACCACTTTTTCACTTTCGCCAAGCGCCGGCATCTGCTGTTGCAGCGCCAGCATCAACTGGGCGTAATCTTCATGGCTGCTCAGCAGCGGTACGCCGAGCGTCAGGCGTGAAAACAGCGGACGCATACTTTGCACTTCGCGGACAATTTTTTCGTATTCGTCACCATTAATAATGTGCAGTGACTGAATAGCCACATCCTGATACCCCTGCTCCGCCAGTTTTTGCAGCGCCTGCAGCGGCGTGTCGATTTCAATACCGTCTCGCTGCTTGAGCTTGCGGATTATCATCCCGGAGGTAAACGCCCGGAACAGGTCGCGGTCAGGGCAGCTAGCTGCAAGATCGCGCTCACAGGCCACAATATTTTTCTCGCAGGTGTCGTGATAGCTGGTGCCAAAACTGACCACCAGAAGCGCCTTTTTCATCTCAAACTCCTTAAGCAGTGGCCAGCCAGCGCGTTAAACGCGCCCCAAAGGCGGCCTGACTTTCCAGTAACTCTTCTCCCGTCACCAACGGTGCCGGACGTGTAATCACGATGCAGGGGATTCCGGCATCCAGACAGGGTTGAACCTTTTCCTGATAACCACCTTCAGCGCCAGATGCTTTGGTGATCACCACATCAGCCTGGCACTGGCGATAAAACGCAGCGTTGAACTCGGCGCTAAACGGTCCGCACAGTGCGAAGATTTCACCGACGCCAAATCCCAGATCCGCGCATTGCTGAATGACCTCAGGAACAGGCAGAACACGCGCCAGCAGCGTTTTTTCAGGCAACCCTTCGCGCCAGATGGCCAGATCTTTACTGCCGGTCGTCAGCAGCACGCGATCGCCGAAGCGTCGCACCAACTCACAGGCTTGCTGAATGCTTTGTACGGTATACAGGTGCGGGTGAGTTAAACCACTCAACTGCTCAGGGCGCTGGTAGCGGCTCAGCAGTACGCCCGCCGCTTCGCAGGCGCTCATGATGTTGCGGCTCACCACCTCGGCGTACGGATGCGAGGCATCGATCACCCAGCGCGTCCGATTTTCCTGTAGCCAGGCAATCATTTGTTCGCGCTCCAGACGCCCGCAGCGCACCTGGCCTTTGATGTCTCCCGCCAGTTGTTTCCCTGTTGGGGTTGCAACTGACAAGGTGTAGGCCACGTTTGCCGCATCCAGTTGCTGGCACAGCATGCGCGCATCGCTCGTACCGCCCATGACCAGCACATCACCGTAATTCACAGCACATAACCTCGTGGCGTGATCATCAGGCCGTCCTGAACATAGGTTGTTTTGTTACCCACGATCACAAGGCTGGTCATATCAACCGGTTCGAAATCCATTTCACCGAGCGTGGTTAACCATTTTTCCTGCTTTTTACGTCCGGCAGACTTCACAATACCCACCGGCGTTTGTGCGCTTTTGCTGGCGGAAAGCAGCTCAAATGCGCGCGCCAGATGACCTTCGCGACCCCGACTGCGCGGGTTGTAGAAACAGATAACAAAGTCTGCCTCACCGGCGGCAACGATGCGTTTTTCGATAACCGGCCATGGCGTTAACAGATCGCTTAAGCTGATGTGGCAGAAGTCGTGCATCAGCGGCGCGCCCAGCAAAGAGGCCGCGGCAATACTAGCGGTCATGCCAGGTATTAGCCTGACCTCAACATCCAGCTTTTGCTTGCTGACCAGTTCGAGCACCAGCCCGGCCATACCGTAAATCCCCGCGTCACCGCTACTGATCAGCGCCACGTTGTGACCCGCCTGTGCCAGTTCGATCGCTGCCTGGCAGCGTTCAATCTCTTTGCACATTCCGGTTTTGATCACCTGCTTGTCACCCGTGAACGCTTTTACCAGATGGGTGTAGGTTTTATAGCCAACGATGATTTCCGCTGCCTGCAGTGCTTCAACGGCTTCCATGGTCATCATTGCCTGCGAGCCAGGGCCAATTCCAATTACGCTTAACATCAGTGTGAAACTCCCAAAGTGATAGTGACGCCCTGTTCTCGCAGGGTCTCGCCTAACAGTTTTCCGTGGCTCAACAGCCAGGCTGCAGGACCGGAAACGCTTCCTGTACCCACCGTTTTGCGAACAAACGATGAAGCTGGAAAACGGTGCTCATGCTCACGCAGCGCGTCAGCAGTAAAGGTTTCGAAAGGAACGCGGCAGCACGAAGCCAGTTGGATAAGTCCCTGTTCATCTTTTTTCAGCGTGATGCTGCCAATCGCTTTTAGCGCCAACGGATCGAGCTGTTGAGCTTCAAGTTGCCGGGCAAGCAGCGCAGCCAGCAGAGGGAACGGCGTATCACGGCGACAGCCAATTCCGGCCACAACCCGCTGTGGCACCAACTTCCAGTGCGGAACAGGCAGGTCAGGTAAATTGGTACGTAAGGTGATGCACACCAACGCATCCAGTTCAGGGAGCTGGTTGAGATCGGTAACCGTGATAAACCCGCGCCGGTCGCAATGGCTGACATCCTGCGTCAGTTCGTCATCCCACCACAAACCAACCCGCTTATTGCTGACCAGCATCTGGTTCACGATCTTCACCGCCGAACGGAAATCACTCATCCGGGCATTCAGTTGAAATGCCAGCGTATCCAGTGCCGCCATATCGTTCACATCCGTCGCGGTAGTGATAACTGGGTCAGCGCCCAACATGCCCGCCAGATAACGCGCCAACGCATTGGCACCGCCCGCGTGACCGGAGAGCAGGCTGATGACATGCTGGGCACGTTCATCAATGACCACCACCGCCGGATCGCAAAACTTGTCGTTGACCAGCGGGGCCAGTACGCGCACCGCAATACCGGTCGCACCGATAAAAATCAGCGCCGAGTAATTCGTAAACGCTTCGCGGGCGGTATTCGCAAAGCCGTTTTCAAAGGGAATAAACCCCTCCTCCAGCAGCTTTTCACTGGTAAAACAGGTAACCGGCAGCATGGCTGCCAGACGTTTCGCCAGCACAACGCCGCCAGGAGTCAGGCAAAAAAGCGCAATTGACTCAGGCTTTACGGTATTCATGGCTAAAGTCCGCCGCATAGAGTTTGGAGTAGTGATACTCCGAGCCCAGGAAATTACCGACCAGAATAAGGGCCGTTTTACGGATGCCCGCATCGCGAACCTTGTCGCCAATATCCGCCAGGGTCCCGCGCACGGTCTGACTTTCCGGCCAGGTCGCTTTATAGATCACCGCCACGGGCGTGGTCGCCGGATAGCCGCCTTCAATCAGACGCTCAGCCACCCGATGAATGCGCTGGACGGAAAGATAAATCGCCATTGATGTCTGGTGGCTGGCAAAAGACTCCAGCTGTTCACGCTCTGGTACCGGGGTGCGGCCTTCCAGGCGCGTAATGATCAGGCTCTGTGAAACTTCGGGCACGGTATACTCAACGCCCAGCTCCGCCGCCGCGCCGAGGAACGCGCTGACGCCGGGCACCACCTGCCAGTCAATCCCGCGTTTGGTCAGCTCCTCACCCTGCTCGCGTACGGAACCGTACAACGAGACATCGCCGGTTTGCAGGCGCACAACGGTCTTGCCCGCTTTCACTCCGGCTTCCATCAGATCAAGGATCTGCTCCAGATGCAGTTCGGCACTGTCGTGACATTCAGCACCGGCAGGGCAATACTCCAGCAATTCAGTGTTAATCAGCGATCCGGCGTAGATAACAACCTGCGCCTGCTGCAGCAACCGGTAACCTTTGAGGGTAATCAGCTCGCGATCGCCAGGACCTGCGCCAACAAACCACACGCTACGGGGATCAAAAATCTCAGACATGGTTTCCTTCCTTCTGACAGGCGATAACAAATACGGGGTTATTCGGTTTAAAATAGTGACCATTGCCAAGCGTGGTAAGCGAGGAAACCTGTAGCTGCAGGCAATCCACTCCCTGTACGCCAAGATGATCCAGATGTGCCAGCGCGGTGTTGAGGTTTTCCTGGAGGATAAACGTCATCACCAAACGCCCTGCGGGATGCAATTGGCGCATCGACCAGTCAATCAGTTCGGTCAGATGGCCGCCGCTGCCGCCCATAAAAATGGCATCGGCTTTTTCCGCGATAGTCATGGGAGCAACGCCGGGAAAAATATCGATATTTGCGCAGGCAAAATGCTGGCGGTTTTCATCCAGCAACCTGAGCGCAGCCGGGTTACGTTCGATGGCCGTTACACGTAATCCGGGATATTGCAACGCCGCCTCTATCGACACGCTGCCGGTTCCGGCACCAATATCAATCAGGTGACTGGCGCGGTGTAATTCAAGTTTTGAGAGGGCAAGTGCGCGTACCGCTTCTTTGGTCATCGGCACTTTCTCTCCACGCAGAAACAGCTCATCTTTCATCAAGGATCACCACTGCATTCATGTCATAGTCAGCGTTAACTTCACGCACAGGCAGGAAATGGATCTGTTCGTTTTCCATCGCCAGGTTTTCGCCAATCACCATCCAGCGATGCCCCTTGCCTCGGGCAATGAGCTGCTGCGCGATTTCACGCGGGCCACACAGCGCATCAGTCACCATCGCCACCTTGTTATGTCGCGCCAGCTCATCAAAACAGACGCTGCGGCCATGGCTACTGGTCAGCCACATATCGTTCATATCAATACCGGACTGCGCGCACAGGTACTGCACCGCACTAATGCCGGGAATAATCCGCACATTCTCAATACCAAAATGCGCCACCATGCGCGTCCCGATGCCGTAAAACAGGGGATCGCCAGACGCCAGTACCACAACATGCTTCTCCTGGTGCGCGCTAATCCAGCTCAGGAGTTCCGGGATATTGGCGCCAAGAGCAAACTGTTCACCGGCAAAATCCGGGAATTGCTGCAAATGCCGCTTTCCACCGACCAGAACATCCGCCGTCGCGACCGCTTCTCGTGCCGCAGGCGTCATCAAATGCAAACCGGCGGGGCCCATCCCTACAACGGTTAACATTGCATCTCCTCAGCAATCTCTGCGACCGGACGATTACTGCCAAGAACCTGATTATCAAAAGAAAACATGATGGCATCGCAGGTCGGGGGATTTTTGGTAAAGCGCAATGTTTGCAAGACACGCATACAAATGCGCTGAGCCAGATGGTCATAAATGTGCTGGAAACCGTACGCCTCGATATGTTCCATCGCCGCTTCGGTGGTATCGCACTCGCTGACCAACGTCAGCAGTTCCAGCGGTGCGCCAAGTAGCGCGAGGTGAGCCACCAGCGTTTCCATGCGGGCATCGGCAATATGGCTATGAGTGTGGAAGATCCCCGCCGCGATTTTGACGAGCTTACCGGGGTGCCCCACCAGTACGATTTGTCGGAACCCCAGACGTACGGCTTCTTCAATCATGTAACCGACAAAGTTGCTCATGGTGACCACAACCTGGGTGTCGATACCCATCTGCTCGCGCACAAAACGCTCGCCGTGGTTTCCCGGCACCAGTACAACACGCTCCAGCCCTGCCGCCCGCTTAATTTCCAGCTCCAGCGACAGCGAACGCTTCCAGCTCTCTTCTGACATCGGCGTGACAATACCCGTGGTGCCGATAATCGAAATGCCGCCAAGAATGCCAAGGCGAGAGTTGTAGGTTTTTTGCGCCCGTTCTTCGCCTTCTGGCGCGAAGATTTCAATCTGCGCCCCACGATTTGGGCCAATCGCTTCGCGGACAGCTGATTCAATGGTCTGGCGAGGTGTACGGTTAATCGCCGAACTGCCCACCGGCAGGCCAATCCCCTTGCGGGTTACCGTACCGATCCCTTCACCGCCCTGTAAGGCAATCACGCCACTATCGTCTAACGTCACACGGGCAAAAATCAGCATGCCGTGGGTGGCGTCCACATCATCTCCACCGTCTTTGCGGATGGCCGCTATTGCCTGCTGCCCTTCGATATGCGGTGACTCCACGTTCAGGCACAGCGTCACCCCGGAAGGCGTCACGATGGAAACCTGATGGATGAGGTGTTGGCGCAATACCATCAACGCGGCAACTTTTGCCGCCGCCGTGGCGCACGATCCCGTGGTATACCCTTTACGCAGCGCTTTACCGTTGTGCCACACCGGCGTATCGAAGGCCTCGCTCATCGCGCCCCCTGCATGTGATAAAGCATGGCGTTGACGATAGCGGCGGCGACATTGCTTCCCCCTTTGCGGCCTAACGCTGCAATGGCGGGCAAATTGCTTTGGGTCAGGGCATCTTTCGACTCTTCAGCACCAACGAACCCGACCGGTACACCCACCACACCGCTGACGGCAACATCATGCTCAAGCAGGCGGAACAGCGCAGTCGGCGCGTTGCCAAAGACAAACAGCTTTTCCCCCTCTTCCTTCACCGCAATGTCGACTGCCGCCATGGACCGGGTAATACCCTGCTCTTTTGCCGTACGCACAACCCGCGGGTCGCTGATGTAGCAGCGGCATTCACCGCCGAATTTTGCCAGCAGCGTTTTATTGATCCCGGAAAGCGCCATCGTGGTATCGGTATAAATCACGCTCGAACGGCTAAGCGCCGCACAAAACTGCTCCAGCACATCACTGGAAAACCACAGAATGTCCAGCCAGTCGAAATCTGCCGTCGTGTGAATAACCCGCTTGATAATGGCTTCATGTAACGGACTGGCAAACTGATAGTCCGGACGGGTTTCACGGATGATCTCGCCAATAATGTCGAAACTTTTGGCTTCAATCGCCTGGGGTTGCTGGATGTATTGCATTATGTTGTCCTCAGGCTACACCGACCCACAGCCACCGCAGCGCAATAAACAGCGCCAGTGCCAGCGTCGATGCCACCCACATCAGTCGAATCGTATGGGAAATGTCGTCTACCGAAATGTCACGTTGAGCATCACCGATCCACGGTTTCTCAACGCGCTCGCCAAAGTAGTCATTAGGACCACCCAGCCGAATGCCTAATGCCCCGGCTACGGATGCCTCTGACCACGCACAGTTTGGGCTGCTGTGGTTGTAGCGATCGCGCCAGCCAATCTGTAAAGCTCGCGAGCCGTCTTTACGACATAAAAATGCCGCCACGCCCAGCAACAGCCAGCTCAGTCTTGCAGGAATAAAGTTCGCGACATCGTCCAGACGCGCGCTGACCATACCAATAGCGCGGTATTTTTCATGTTTGTAGCCCACCATGGAGTCAAGGGTGTTTACCGCTTTGTAGGCCATCGCCAGGGGCGCACCGCCGAGGAGGAGAAAGAACAACGGTGCGATAATACCGTCTACGGTGTTTTCAGCCACGGTTTCCACCACCGCGCGATTGATCTGCTGCGGTTGCAGCTGTGAGGTATCACGCCCCACAATCCACGATAGTTTTTCCCGACTCTGAGCAAGGTCACCGGCCCGTAGCGGACGTTCGACATCCTGCGCGGCCTTTGCCAGGCAGCGTCCGGCCAGCACGGTAAAGATCATCCATACCTCTACCACCCACCCCAACCAGGGATGAATAGATTCTGCCAGTGCCAGCACGCCCCAGGACACAGCCCAGGTCAGACCAACCACCACAATCCACATCACCGCGCCGCCGATGCGCAGCGCACGGTCGCTATGGCAATAACGCCGAATAACTCGCTGCACGGCAGAAATCAGATTGCCAATCCAGCGCACCGGATGTGGCCAGTTCTGCGGATCGCCGATGATAAAATCAAGCAGCCAGGCAACACACCACGCAAGGATCGTCATAGCGCACTCCTCGCAGCTGCCAGCCAATGGTTAAGCATCTGCGGACGTTGAGCAAAATGAACGTGTAGATAGCTGGCGAAGGTGTTTCCGACCTGCCAGCCGCCGGACCAGGCTTGCAGCGTTTTACCATCGCGCACTTTGCGACAGTTCATCACCGCTGGCGTTTCAGGGGTAAAATCGGAGTAGTGGAATTCATGCCCGCGCAGCACTTCGCCTTCTGCAGCTAACAATGTTTGCTGCGCGGCCTGCGCTTCGCAGTAGCCAAATCGGGTCAGACGTTTCCCCATTTTGCTGTGGCCGGGAATGATATCCGCCATCAGCCAGGTATCGCCGTTGCTGTCCTCAAGCGAACTGCCGAGATACATCAGCCCCCCGCACTCTGCATAAATCGCGACGCCACGTTGATGTGCCTCTCGCAGTTGATTCAGCATCGAGACATTGCGAGCCAGCGCCGCAGCGTGTAGCTCTGGATATCCGCCACCTAACCAGATCATCTGACAGTCCGGTAAACAGGTGTCGTGCAACGGGCTAAAACGAACAATATTTAGTCCCGTACGTTCCAGCAGCGTAATGTTATCCGGGTAGTAGAAGTTGAAGGCTTCATCATCGGCAATGGCAACCGTTAGCCCTGCTCCGGCGTCTGCGGCAGGAAGCGCGGGCCATTCGCCAGCAGGAAGATTGGTTGACTGGCTTAATGTCAGAAGTGCGTCGATATCAAGGGTTTGCTCCAGTGTCGTGGCAAAAGCCTGCCACGGTTGCTGATTGATAACCGACTCACGTGCGGTTACTAAACCCAGATGACGTTCGGGAAGGGCAACCCCATCCATACGGGGTACGTAGCCCAAGACGGGTACATCGCAGTAACGTTCGATTGCGACTTTCAGTAACTGGTAATGCGTTTCGCTGTTAACCCGATTAACAATAACCCCGGCGATGTTCAGGGTGGAATCAAAATGCTGAAAACCCATTACCGTGGCGGCGATTGAAGTGGAAACGGCTTTGCCATCAACCAGTAAGATGACCGAACAGCCTAACTGTTTAGCCATCGCGGCGGTGCTGCAGTAGTTTGGATCGGTACCATAGCCGTCATACAGCCCCATCACACCTTCAATAACGGCGATATCCGCATGTTGCATCTGCTCGTTGAATAGAGCGTTCAGCGTGGGGACGGGAAGCATAAAGCTATCAAGATTGCGGGAAGCGGTACCGCATACCGCTGTATGCCAGCCGGTATCAAGGTAATCAGGACCCACTTTGCAAGGCTGGACGCGCAAACCGCGTTTTTTCAACAAGCTCAACAAGCCCAGCGTCACCGTGGTTTTACCACAGCCGCTTCCGGTACCTGCAAGAACAAATGCGTGAAAATTGGCCGCCATACCCTGATCCTGTTCAGGGTGGTAGGGGTGTAGAGATACCCAGTCTCTCGACTGTATGCATCTGAACCACCCACTTCCCACCGAAGTTGTTGGTAGTCACTGACAGGCAGGTCTTCTGGCTTAGCGTCATCCTCACCCGTCCTTCCCAATCTTGCGATCAGTGGTCCATACGGGGTCGTCAGCATCACAGCAGCGGGGGCTGCGGGGGATTCTCACCCCCTTCCCTACCACAAATGTGGCAAACCTGTCAGTTCAAGAGCCTGGTTAATTAAGCTCTCTGTTATGAGGTAAATTCACGACCTCATGACAATAATTCAATTTAATATCTTTCCGAGTTCATTCAGCCAATTTTCTGGCCTTAACCCACTTATTCACACGTTCACTTTTTGAATGAAAGTATCAGCTAAGAATAAAGAAAGTCATTCACACAGACACTGTATCTCATCACAAAAATAAAAACTGGTGCAGTTTATCCCTCTAATACCATTATTTTGTTGCGCTATGACAATTTATTGACTGCTGTTGTCACATTTCATTTTATAATGACTAACATAGCGCCCGATATCAAAAATCGGCAATAGCAAAATATTGCTATTTAAGCGGATTCACCGCGTGAAATGACATTTATTTGCTGGCGAAATGCCTGCGGCGTAACCTGATAGGTCTGGCGGAAAACTTTGCAAAAATAACTTGTTTGCGAAAAGCCTAAATTACGCGCAATGCTGGCTATGCTCCAGTCACTGTGACAAAGCAGCTCTTTGGCACTGGCCATTCTTTGCTGGTTTACCCATGCGTTAAAACCAATACCCTGATATTTTTTGAACAATTTGCTGAAATAGTACGGGCTAAGGAAAACATGAGAGGCAACATCTTCCAGACGTAGATCGTCTGATAAATGTGCATCAATATAGCGCAGGGCTTTTTTCATTTTACTGTCATGAGGATTGGTACTACGGTTAGCGCGTACCGGCTCTGACTGCTGCGGGTTATCTTTGATAACAACAAAATTAAGTTGTTTCTTAAGGCAATTTTCGACGATGAGCTTGAGTAAATCCGCTGAAGCAATGACGCGAGAATAGTCCATTTCAGGTACATTACGGAACTCGTTTACCAGCTCTGGATCGGCTTGCCAGCGGTCATCGACGTTCAGAATATCAACGAGGCCTACATCGTTACTTAAGCGTACTTGTCCACAAAGCACGAACCCTACCAGGTGTCCCGCGATGACCAGCGGAATTGAGAAATCGGTAAGCCCGGCATGGCAGCGATAAATGCAGGGTTGATCGGATTTAGAGGCTTCCAACCCTCCACAGCGGTCGCTCATACGACAACGCGTACTATGCTGAGGATGCTGGCGCATCAACTGGCAAAAAGGAGTGAAATTAAAAAGCTCAGAAATTTCATCACCGTGAATATTGACAACCACAACAGCCAGACTGGTGGCCTGTGCAAAATCCTGTGCGATTTTATTAATGAGTTCTGAGTTCAGGGCACTCGCAGAAATCATGATAAAACCTCTCAGTTAATTTATTGTTATAAATAAAACATATTATTCACACATTCATTTTCATCTCGCGATCCAGCGCTCTGATGAAAGTCAGCATTGAACATAACAAAAGTCTCCCATTGTTGGGAGACTTTTTAAGCCGTTCAGGAAACCGGATCACGAAAACAGTTTTTACCTTTCAATAATAAACATCTTTCGTGAAGCTAGCTCTCGTTTTCCTCCAACTTACACGAATTACACGGTAAATTTTTGCCAATAAAATAACGATAAATTGCTGCGCCCGCACAGGCGCCGATGATGGGTGCCGCAATCGGCACGATGAAATAAGGGATATCGCGCCCCCCGGTCATCGCAACATCACCCCACCCGGCCATCCAGGCAAACAATTTAGGACCAAAATCACGTGCCGGGTTCATCGCAAAACCGGTAAGTGGACCGGTTGATGCGCCAATAACAGCAACCAGAATACCAATCAGCAGTGGTGCTAACGGGCCTTTGGGAACACCGTTACCGTCATCCGTTAGCGCCATAATCATCCCCATCAGAATGGAGGTAATCACCACTTCGACCAGTGCGGCCTGCCAGACACTCAGTGCGGCGGCAGGATACGTACTAAAAATGCTGGCAAGTTGCAGGCTTTCCAGACTACCGCGTACCATTTGATGGGCTGATTCATACTCAATAAATAAGCTGCCGTACAACAAATAGGCCAGCATAGCGCCACCAAAGGCCCCCGCTATCTGAGCGACAGAATAAGGTAGTACCTTACGACCCGGAAAACAGGCAAACAACCAAAGTGCGATGGTAATAGCGGGGTTGAGATGGGCCCCAGAAATCCCGGCTGTCAGGTAAACTGCAAGCGAGATCCCCAAACCCCATATGATGCAGATCTCCCACAATCCCAAACTGGCACCCGCGACCTTCAGGGCGCTCAGGCACCCAATACCAAAAAACAAAAATAGTCCGGTACCCAAAAACTCAGCAATACATTGCGCTCTTAGTGAATCGTTCATTGTGACACCTTCTAAGCAGAGTTCGTGTCTTTACCAGCGGACTCCTTGCTGGCAGGAAGATTACTTCAAGGCTTACTATAAAAATCTGTATCGGCAAATTGTTGGCAATCTGCAAGCGACATGCCCTTAAAAATCGTGTTGTGATAGCAAATTCTTGCTATCACCTTTATTAAAGCAGGCGGTAAAACGAGGATTTACCCTATTAAAAGTACATTTTCAAAATAATAAAATATTGCGAAAAGCAGAATTCTATTTTCAAACGATCATCACAATTTCATTTTTCTCGCATAGCAAATGATATTTAAACTGTCACTCGGAAAAGTGTAAATATGGAATTAACATAACCAAATAGTCACATTACTTAAACTAAAAATAACCAACAAAAACAAATTGTTATGATGACATATAGCAATTTTATCTCACCATAACCCCACTATTTTTTCACTCTTACTTTCAACTCAGCCATTCTTTTTCCTCGCTTCTTTTTATAGTCATGAAAATCGGGACAACCCAGGCGAGGTCTTTATGCAACAAGAAGCGTTAGGAATGGTAGAAACCAAAGGCTTAACTGCAGCCATAGAGGCCGCAGATGCAATGGTGAAGTCAGCCAATGTAATGCTGGTCGGCTACGAAAAAATTGGTTCGGGGCTGGTAACAGTCATTGTCCGTGGCGATGTCGGCGCAGTCAAAGCAGCAACAGATGCAGGTGCCGCCGCAGCCCGTAATGTGGGAGAAGTGAAAGCCGTACACGTCATCCCACGCCCGCATACCGATGTAGAAAAAATCTTACCGAAGGGAATTAGCTAATGAGCAGCAATGAGCTGGTTGAACAGATCATGGCGCAGGTGATTGCTCGCGTGGCAACGCCGGAACAGCAGGCTATCCCTGAAAATAATCCTCCAACACGAGAAACGGCTATGGCAGAGAAAAGCTGCAGTTTAACGGAGTTTGTCGGTACCGCGATTGGCGACACCGTCGGTCTGGTAATCGCCAACGTAGACAGCGCCCTACTGGACGCGATGAAACTTGAAAAACGGTATCGCTCCATTGGCATCCTTGGCGCCCGTACTGGCGCAGGCCCGCACATCATGGCCGCCGATGAAGCGGTAAAAGCCACCAATACTGAAGTCGTCAGTATTGAGTTACCACGTGATACCAAAGGCGGCGCAGGTCATGGCTCGCTGATTATTCTTGGTGGCAACGATGTTTCCGACGTGAAACGCGGCATTGAAGTCGCACTGAAAGAACTGGATCGCACCTTTGGCGATGTTTATGCCAACGAAGCCGGGCACATCGAAATGCAGTACACCGCACGCGCCAGCTACGCGCTGGAAAAAGCCTTTGGCGCACCGATTGGCCGTGCCTGTGGCGTTATCGTCGGCGCGCCAGCATCCGTTGGTGTCCTGATGGCCGATACGGCCCTGAAATCCGCCAACGTGGAAGTTGTGGCCTACAGCTCCCCTGCCCATGGCACCAGCTTCAGTAACGAAGCCATTCTGGTTATTTCGGGTGACTCTGGCGCTGTTCGTCAGGCCGTTATCTCCGCCCGTGAAATCGGTAAAACCGTACTCGGGACCCTCGGCTCAGAGCCGAAAAACGATCGTCCGTCCTACATCTGATATCAGTGAGGCTGATTCATGAGATCGAAAAGATTTGAAGCACTGGCGAAGCGCCCTGTGAATCAGGATGGTTTCGTTAAGGAGTGGATCGAAGAAGGCTTCATTGCAATGGAAAGCCCGAACGACCCCAAACCGTCGATTAAAATCGTCAACGGTACAGTCACTGAACTGGACGGTAAATCCGCCAGTGAATTTGACTTAATCGACCATTTCATTGCCCGCTATGGCATTAACCTGGCGCGCGCTGAAGAGGTCATGGCGATGGACTCGGTCAAACTGGCCAATATGCTTTGCGACCCTAACGTGAAGCGCAAAGACATTGTGCCGCTGACCACCGCAATGACGCCGGCAAAAATTGTCGAAGTGGTGTCCCATATGAACGTCGTTGAGATGATGATGGCGATGCAGAAAATGCGTGCTCGTCGTACACCATCTCAACAAGCGCACGTCACTAACGTCAAAGATAACCCGGTGCAGATTGCCGCTGATGCCGCTGAAGGCGCATGGCGCGGGTTTGACGAACAGGAAACAACCGTTGCCGTTGCACGTTATGCGCCATTTAACGCCATTGCGCTGTTAGTCGGCTCACAGGTTGGACGCCCGGGCGTATTAACCCAGTGCTCGCTGGAAGAAGCTACCGAACTTAAACTCGGCATGCTAGGCCACACCTGCTACGCGGAAACCATCTCCGTCTATGGTACTGAACCCGTCTTTACCGACGGCGATGACACACCATGGTCGAAAGGCTTCCTCGCCTCGTCCTACGCATCCCGTGGTCTGAAAATGCGCTTTACCTCCGGCTCTGGCTCAGAAGTTCAGATGGGTTACGCCGAAGGCAAATCAATGCTTTATCTGGAAGCCCGCTGCATTTACATCACCAAAGCTGCGGGCGTACAGGGCCTGCAAAACGGTTCAGTAAGCTGCATCGGTGTCCCTTCCGCCGTGCCGTCAGGCATTCGTGCAGTGTTGGCTGAAAACCTGATTTGTTCCTCTCTGGATCTGGAATGCGCCTCCAGCAACGACCAAACCTTTACCCACTCGGATATGCGTCGTACTGCGCGTCTGCTGATGCAGTTCCTGCCGGGTACTGACTTCATTTCTTCTGGTTATTCCGCGGTGCCGAACTACGACAACATGTTTGCGGGTTCGAACGAAGATGCTGAAGATTTTGACGACTACAACGTTCTCCAGCGTGACCTGAAAGTAGACGGTGGTCTGCGCCCGGTTCGCGAAGAAGATGTTATCGCCATTCGTAACAAAGCGGCACGTGCGCTGCAGGCCGTCTTTGCCGGGATGGGATTACCACCAATCACTGATGAAGAAGTGGAAGCTGCGACTTACGCCCACGGTTCGAAAGATATGCCGGAACGTAACATCGTTGAAGACATCAAGTTTGCACAAGAGATCATCAATAAAAACCGTAACGGTCTGGAAGTGGTGAAAGCCCTAGCTCAGGGCGGATTTACCGATGTCGCTCAGGACATGCTCAACATCCAGAAAGCCAAGTTAACCGGGGATTACCTGCATACCTCCGCCATTATCGTTGGCGACGGACAGGTGCTATCCGCTGTCAATGATGTTAACGACTATGCCGGTCCGGCAACAGGTTATCGCCTGCAAGGCGAACGCTGGGAAGAGATCAAAAACATCCCTGGCGCACTTGATCCCAACGAGCTTGGCTAAGGGGTGAAAAATGGAAATTAATGAAAAACTGCTGCGCCAGATAATTGAAGATGTGTTGTCTGAAATGCAGACCAGCGACAAACCCGTCTCTTTCCGCGCATCTACAGCGGCAAGCGCACCTCAGGCTGCGGCGACACAGGGAGACAGCTTTCTGACCGAGATTGGTGAAGCCAAACAAGGCCAGCAACAGGACGAAGTGATTATTGCCGTAGGGCCGGCGTTCGGGCTCTCGCAAACCGTCAATATCGTAGGGATCCCGCATAAGAATATCTTGCGCGAAGTGATTGCCGGTATTGAAGAAGAAGGCATTAAAGCGCGCGTTATCCGCTGCTTTAAATCCTCCGATGTGGCGTTTGTCGCCGTTGAGGGGAACCGTCTGAGCGGTTCAGGGATCTCTATCGGCATCCAGTCAAAAGGTACCACGGTTATCCACCAGCAGGGGTTACCGCCGCTTTCAAACCTGGAGCTGTTCCCTCAGGCACCGCTTCTGACGCTGGAAACCTATCGTCAGATCGGTAAAAACGCCGCGCGTTATGCCAAGCGTGAATCTCCGCAACCGGTCCCTACTTTGAATGACCAGATGGCCCGTCCTAAGTACCAGGCCAAATCAGCCATTCTGCACATTAAAGAGACCAAATACGTTGTGACAGGCAAAAACCCGCAGGAACTGCGCGTGGCGCTTTGATAAAGGATACCTCCATGAATACCGACGCAATTGAATCGATGGTTCGGGATGTGTTGAGCCGGATGAACAGCCTGCAAGGCGAGTCCGCGACTCCGCCCGCGGCGAGTTCATCAGCACATACCGCGAAAGTCACGGATTACCCTCTCGCGAATAAACATCCTGAGTGGGTAAAAACTGCGACCAACAAAACGCTGGACGACTTCACGCTTGAAAATGTTTTGAGCAACAAAGTGACCGCGCAGGACATGCGCATCACCCCTGAAACACTGCGCCTGCAGGCGGAAATTGCCAAAGATGCCGGACGTGACAGGCTGGCGATGAACTTCGAGCGCGCAGCCGAGCTAACCGCTGTTCCTGACGATCGCATTCTTGAGATCTACAACGCGCTGCGCCCGTACCGCTCAACAAAAGATGAGCTGATGGCTATCGCCGACGATCTCGAAAATCGTTATCAGGCAAAAATCTGTGCAGCTTTCGTTCGTGAAGCGGCAGCGCTGTACGTTGAGCGTAAAAAACTCAAAGGCGACGACTAACTCAGGGAAAGGATCATGCGATATATAGCTGGCATTGACATAGGCAACTCATCAACGGAAGTCGCTCTGGCAACTCTCGATGAGTCTGGCGTGCTGAGCATCACCGGCAGCGCGCTGGCAGAAACCACCGGAATTAAGGGCACATTACGTAATGTGTTTGGCATTCAGGAGGCCCTTACGCTGGCGGCAAAAAACGCCGGTATCAATGTCAGCGATATTTCGCTCATCCGTATTAACGAAGCCACCCCGGTCATTGGCGACGTGGCGATGGAAACAATAACCGAAACCATCATCACTGAATCCACCATGATCGGCCATAACCCTAAAACACCGGGCGGCGTCGGGTTAGGCGTGGGCGTCACTATTACGCCGGAAGACCTTCTCAGTCGCCCGGCGGATACGCCCTATATTCTGGTGGTGTCATCGGCATTTGATTTCGCCGATGTCGCTACGATGATTAATGCCTCCGTCCGTGCCGGATACCAGTTGACTGGCGTTATTTTGCAGCAGGACGACGGTGTGTTGGTCAGTAATCGTCTGACTCATCCCCTGCCCATCGTCGATGAAGTCCTTCATATCGACCGTATCCCGTTGGGGATGCTGGCTGCCATTGAGGTCGCCGTACCAGGAAAGGTCATTGAAACGCTTTCTAACCCCTACGGCATTGCAACTGTCTTTGGCCTCAATGCTGATGAGACTAAAAACATTGTTCCGATGGCACGGGCGCTGATCGGCAACCGTTCAGCCGTGGTGGTGAAAACGCCGTCAGGTGATGTGAAAGCACGAGCGATTCCTGCCGGAAATCTGGAGCTACAGTCTCAGGGTCGTACCGTACGGGTCGACGTTGCCGCGGGCGCCGAAGCGATTATGAAAGCGGTCGGTGAATGCCCAAAACTGGATAACGTGACCGGAGAAGCTGGCACCAATATTGGCGGCATGCTGGAGCATGTGCGCCAGACGATGGCTGAATTAACCAACAAACCCAGTCATGAAATTTTTATTCAGGATCTGCTGGCGGTCGATACCTCGGTACCCGTTAGCGTGACGGGTGGACTTGCCGGTGAGTTCTCGCTGGAACAGGCTGTCGGCATAGCCTCCATGGTGAAATCAGACCGCCTGCAAATGGCGATGATTGCCCAGGAGATCACGCAAAATCTCAACATTGATGTCCAGGTTGGCGGGGCCGAAGCCGAAGCTGCCATTCTGGGAGCCTTAACAACTCCGGGCACAACACGACCACTGGCTATTCTGGATCTCGGCGCGGGTTCAACCGACGCTTCTATCATCAATCCTAAGGGCGAAATTATTGCCACGCACCTGGCAGGCGCAGGCGATATGGTCACGATGATCATTGCCCGTGAACTGGGCCTGGATGACCGTTATCTCGCTGAAGAGATTAAAAAGTATCCGTTGGCGAAAGTTGAGAGCTTGTTCCACCTTCGCCACGAAGACGGCAGCGTTCAGTTCTTCCCTGCGCCTCTCCCACCAACGGTTTTTGCGCGCGTGTGCGTAGTGAAACCCGATGAACTGGTGCCACTGCCTGGTGAACTGGCGCTGGAGAAAGTACGGGCCATTCGTCGAAGCGCCAAGGAGCGCGTTTTCGTTACTAACGCACTCAGAGCGCTACGTCAGGTCAGTCCGACCGGGAACATTCGGGATATTCCCTTTGTGGTGCTGGTTGGCGGCTCATCTCTGGATTTTGAAGTTCCACAGCTGGTCACCGATGCTCTGGCGCATTATCGACTGGTTGCCGGGCGCGGCAACATTCGTGGTACCGAAGGTCCGCGCAATGCGGTTGCGACAGGACTGATTCTCTCCTGGCATAAGGCATTCGCTCATGGAAAGTAATCTCACCACACCAGCCATCGTTATCTTCACCAGTGCTGACTGTGCTGACGTCTGGAATGACGTACTGCTGGGTATTGAAGAAGAAGGGATCCCCTTTGTGATTCAGGAGAGTAGCTCAACTGACGTTATCCACAACGCATGGTTGGCCGCCTGCCAGTCTCCATTGCTGGTCGGTATTGGCTGTAGCCGCGAAAAACTGGTCGTGCACTACAAAAACTTACCCACGTCAGCACCACTTTTTACGCTGACGTATCAACAAAATAGCCACGATCGCCGCAGCATTGGTAACAACGCTGCGCGGCTGGTTAAAGGCATTCCGTTCCGGGAATGCCACTCATAACCCACAGGAGAAAAGCAGTATGAATAACGCACTGGGACTGGTTGAAACAAAAGGGCTTGTCGGCGCTATTGAAGCCGCTGATGCCATGGTGAAATCCGCAAACGTGCAGTTGGTTGGTTACGAAAAAATCGGCTCTGGCCTTATCACCGTTATGGTTCGCGGTGATGTCGGCGCGGTGAAAGCAGCCGTAGATGCAGGAAGCGCAGCCGCAAGCGCCGTTGGTGAGGTGAAATCCTGCCACGTTATCCCGCGTCCGCACAGCGACGTTGAAGCCATTTTACCTAAATCCGCATAAGTCGTTGCAACCAAGGAGCACAGCGTGAAGCAATCACTGGGATTACTTGAAGTTAGTGGTCTGGCATTAGCCATCAGTTGCGCGGACGTCATGGCGAAAGCCGCCTCCATCACGCTGGTGGGCCTCGAAAAAACCAACGGCTCAGGCTGGACGGTGATCAAGATAATCGGGGATGTGGCCTCCGTCCAGGCGGCCATTTCCACCGGTGTCAGTTTCGCTGACCAGCGAGATGGACTGGTGGCTCACAAAGTCATTTCCAGACCCGGGGATGGGATCCTGTCCCATAGCGTTGTCCTGGAGCCTGAGCCAACGCCCGAACCCATACCAGCCGTAGCGCATGAAGAGATATTTGTAGACCATGATGTACCCGAAGCACCGCAAGATGCAGAGTTGATTAGCTGCAATTTGTGTCTTGATCCTGCCTGCCCTCGCCAAAAAGGCGAGCCGCGCACGCTTTGTCTTCACTCTGGCAAACGAGGTGAAGCGTAATGGATAAACAGCAACTGGAGACCACTGTCGCTAAGGTTCTGGACGAAATGCGCGGGCGCCCGATTCCGCTGGGGATCTCTAATCGTCATATTCATCTGTGCGCTGAAGATTACGGTCGCTTGTTTCCCAATCACCCCATTAGTGAGAAAAAAGGGCTGCTGCAGCCAGGACAATATGCAGCAGAGCAGACTGTCACGCTGGTGGGGCCAAAAGGTCAGTTAAAAAATGTGCGTTTACTCGGCCCGCTGCGCAGTACCAGCCAGGTCGAAATTTCTCGTACCGACGCCCGCACGTTGGGGATTGCTGCTCCGCTGCGGATGTCGGGCAATATTCAGGGCACACCCGGTGTTCGTCTCGTCAGCCCATTTGCTGAACTGGACTTAGCATCCGGGGTGATCGTCGCCCAACGGCATATCCATATGTCTCCGCTCGATGCTCTGATTCTGCGGGTTTCCCATGGCGATAAAGTTTCGGTCGCCATTAATGGCGATGAACGTCGACTGATTTTCGATAACGTCGTCGTACGCGTTTCGCCGGATATGCGCCTCGAAATGCATATTGATACAGACGAAGCCAATGCTGCAGGCGCTGATAATCCCCAGGCATTCGCCACACTGGTGACCTCACGATGAACAACGAACTGCTGCAACGCATTATCGAGGAGGTTGTTTCCCGATTAAAAAAACGCGCGGAAAGCACGCTCACTCTTAGCGTCGCGCAGTTACGGGAAATCGATTCACGGACAGTATGCTGCCAGTACTCGTCGCTCCTTCTCCAGCAAGTGGATCTGCCATTACTGGAGCAAATTGCCGAAGGCTGCCCAGCCAACATGTCGGTGGGAAAGATTCACGACGCGCTGGCATGCGGAGTCCGCGTGAAAATTTCACTACAACACCGATTGTTACCCGCAATCCCCGTGAAAAAACTCGCACGTCTGCCGCTGGAGTTCAATGACGAACGGGGACGAATCATCTTTTTGCATCCTGAGAAGCTTCTCAGCTATGCCGACGTCGCCCAATTAAGGGATGGCGTACTGGTGTTGCGCCGTCGGTGTGTTGTGACGGCTCTGGCTCAGGAAGCAGTCAGTCTGCGAAATGTCCAACTAATTAAGCAGGAGTGAGCTATGCATCTGGCCCGGGTTACAGGCGTTGTGGTTTCCACGCAAAAATCCCCATCACTGGTGGGAAAAAAACTGTTGCTGGTACGTCGGGTAAGTGCTGACGGAGAGCTTCCTGCATCCCCTGTGAGTGGAGATGAAGTCGCTGTTGATTCTGTCGGCGCAGGGACCGGCGAACTGGTATTACTCAGCAGCGGATCCAGCGCCAGACACGTTTTTTCTGGCCCTAACGAGGCCATCGATCTGGCTATCGTCGGCATTGTCGACACGCTTTCTCGTTAGGAGGAATTATGGCGATTTATACCCGCACTGGTGATGCCGGAACAACAGCCCTCTTTACCGGACAGCGCGTGAGCAAAACGCATCCACGCGTGGAAGCCTACGGTACGCTGGACGAACTGAATGCGGCGCTAAGTCTGTGCATTTGTGCAGCGAAAAACCCGCAGCACCGGCAGTTACTTGAGAATATCCAGCTGCAGCTTTTTTGGTTCAGCGCCGAACTGGCAAGCGAAAGCGAAGAACCAACGCCAGAGCAGCGCTACATCAGCTCAGAAGAAATTGCGGCACTGGAAGCGGCCATCGATACCGCAATGGGAAGAGTACCGCCCCTGCGCAGCTTTATTCTACCTGGCCGCAGCGAAGCCGCCAGCCGACTGCACTTTGCCCGTACGCTGGCACGCCGCGCAGAGAGACGACTGGTCGAGCTCTCCACCGAGATATCCGTCAGACACGTGCTGATGCGTTATATCAATCGCCTGTCCGACTGCTTATATGCGCTTGCACGAGCAGAAGATCATGACGCCCATCAAAACGACATCATTCAGAAAGTGGCTGAGCGCTATCTCGCTGCCGTTCAAGCACCAGCCATAAAGGAGCCGACTATGTCTCTGTCTTTTCAGGAGCTCCACCAACTCACCCGCGCTGCGGTGACGAGAGCAGAAGAACTTCAGGTTCCGGTCGTCATAAGCATTGTTGATGCGAACGGGACCCAAATGGTGGCCTGGCGCATGCCTGACGCATTACTCGTGAGTAGCGAACTGGCACCGAAAAAAGCCTGGACTGCCGTGGCGATGAAAACCGCCACGCATGAGCTGACATCGGCAGTGCAACCCGGCGCCGCGCTTTACGGTCTGGAAAGCCATATGCAGGGAAAAGTCGTCACCTTCGGTGGCGGGTACGCATTATGGCGTGAGGGTTTACTCCTCGGGGGTCTTGGCATCAGCGGAGGAAGCGTTGAACAGGATATGGACATTGCAGAAACAGCCATTGCGGCGATTAACGTGAGAACACATCAATGAATACTTCAGAACTTGAAACCCTTATTCGTAACATTTTGAGTGAGCAACTCGCCCCGGCAAAAGCAGAAGTTAAGGGTAACGGTATTTTTCCGTCCGTTGACGAAGCTATCGATGCAGCGCATCAGGCTTTTCTGCGTTACCAGCAATGTCCATTGAAAACCCGCAGCGCCATTATAAACGCCCTACGCGAAGAACTGACGCCTCATCTTGCTTCATTGGCCGCTGAGAGCGCTGCCGAAACGGGGATGGGCAACAAAGAGGATAAGTTCCTTAAAAATAAAGCCGCGCTGGACAACACTCCGGGTATCGAAGATCTCACCACCACGGCGTTAACCGGCGACGGCGGCATGGTGTTATTCGAGTATTCACCGTTTGGCGTGATTGGTTCTGTCGCCCCCAGTACAAACCCGACAGAGACCATTATTAACAACAGCATCAGCATGCTGGCGGCAGGGAATAGCGTTTACTTCAGTCCGCATCCGGGTGCTAAAAAGGTTTCACTCAAGCTGATTGCCATGATCGAAGATATTGCTTTCCGTTGCTGCGGAATTCGTAATCTTGTCGTCACGGTCACAGAACCCACTTTTGAGGCTACCCAGCAGATGATGGCGCACCCTAAAATCGCAGTTCTGGCGATTACCGGTGGCCCAGGTATTGTTGCTATGGGCATGAAAAGCGGGAAAAAAGTCATCGGCGCAGGCGCAGGAAATCCACCCTGCATTGTTGATGAAACGGCCGATCTGGTTAAGGCGGCGGAAGATATCATCAATGGCGCATCCTTTGATTACAACCTCCCCTGCATTGCTGAGAAGAGCCTGATTGTTGTTGATGCCGTTGCCGAACGACTGGTTCAACAGATGCAGTCTTTTGGTGCGATGCTTCTCAATAGCGTAGAGGTAGACAAACTGCGTGCTGTCTGTCTACCAGAAGGCATAGCCAATAAAAAACTGGTGGGTAAAAGCCCGGCAACCTTACTGGAAGCAGCAGGAATACCGGTTCCGGCAAAAGCACCTCGACTACTGACAGGCATCGTCAAGGCTGACGACCCGTGGGTTACCAGCGAGCAATTGATGCCAATGCTCCCCGTCGTAACGGTGAGCGATTTTGACAGTGCATTAACGTTGGCCCTGAAAGTTGAAGAGGGATTGCATCACACCGCCATTATGCATTCGCAAAATGTGTCACGTTTGAACCTTGCCGCGCGCACGCTTCAGACCTCCATCTTTGTGAAAAATGGCCCCTCTTACGCCGGGATCGGCGTTGGTGGTGAAGGTTTTACAACCTTCACTATTGCGACGCCAACCGGTGAAGGAACAACATCTGCGCGCACTTTCGCACGCTCTCGTCGTTGCGTGCTGACAAACGGTTTTTCTATTCGCTAATGGGGCCGTTATGAATAGCTTTTCACTGCAAACTCGATTGTACAGCGGCCAGGGAAGTCTGGATGTGCTCAAGCGTTTCACGAATAAGCATATCTGGATTATCTGCGATGGTTTTCTCGCACGTTCTCCCCTGATTGAAAAGCTGCGCAACGCTCTGCCAGCGGATAACCGCATCAGTATTTTCAGCGATATCACCCCCGATCCCACCATCGGTACGGTAGTACAAGGGATTGCACAAATGCAGTCCCTGCGACCGGACGTCGTGATGGGTTTTGGTGGCGGCTCAGCACTGGATGCCGCAAAAGCCATCGTCTGGTTCAGCCGACAGTTCGGTATTGAAATTGAAACCTGTGTCGCAATTCCCACCACCAGCGGCACAGGCTCCGAGGTAACCAGTGCCTGCGTGATTAGCGATCCGGATAAAGGCATTAAATATCCATTGTTTAATAATGCGCTTTACCCGGACATGGCCATCCTTGATCCAACGTTGGTTGTCAGCGTACCACCTGCCATCACCGCGAATACCGGCATGGACGTGTTAACGCATGCGCTGGAGGCTTACGTGTCCACGAAGGCCAGCGACTTCACAGACGCACTGGCTGAAAAAGCGGCTCAAATCGTCTTCCAGTACCTGCCTGTCGCCGTCAGCAAAGGCGACTGTCTGGCAACCAGGGGGAAAATGCACAATGCATCAACGCTCGCGGGAATGGCATTTAGTCAGGCTGGACTGGGGATCAATCATGCGATTGCCCATCAATTGGGTGGTCAGTTTCATCTGCCGCATGGACTTGCCAATGCGCTGCTGCTGACCCATGTCATTCATTTTAATGCCCGCGATCCGCGAGCTGCGAAGCGCTATGCCCGTTTTGCTAAAGCCTGCCACCTATGCCCGGATAACGCGAACGATACAGCGGCATTGAATGCGCTCATTCATCATATCGAGCTACTGAAAAAACAGTGTGCGTTGCCTTCTTTTGTTGACGCGCTTAAAGACGGAAAGCAAGCCTGGTCACAACGTATCCCATTGATGGTTCAGGCCGCGCTGGCTGACATCACGCTGCAAACCAATCCTCGTGTTGCCGATGCCAGTGCCATGCAGGAACTGCTTGAGGAATTATTATGAAGACAGCCATGACGGCAGAGTCCACGCTTTATGATGCACAGACCATTCGCGAACGCGTTCGCGCAGCGGGTGTTGTCGGAGCCGGAGGCGCAGGCTTTCCTGCTCACGTAAAATTACAGGCGCAGGTCGATACCTTTCTGGTCAATGCGGCTGAATGTGAGCCAATACTGAAAGTTGACCAGCAGTTGATGGCCGTCCAGGCTGAGCGACTTATCCGCGGCGTTCAATATGCCATGACGGCGACCGGAGCCAGTGCCGGAATTATTGCGCTCAAAGAGAAATACCAAAAGGCTATCAATGCATTAACGCCCCTTCTACCTGCCGGGATCCGCTTACATATTTTGCCCGATGTCTACCCGGCTGGTGACGAGGTTCTGACCATCTGGATGGCAACAGGTCGGAGAGTTCCGCCTGCCGCGCTGCCAGTCAGCGTCGGTGTAGTGGTCAATAACGTCCAGACCGTGCTCAACATCGCCAGAGCAGTTGAGCAGCAGTACCCCGTTACGCGTCGCACCCTGACTGTTAACGGCGCAGTCACCAGTCCCATCACACTCACTGTCCCTATCGGAATGTCTTTACGTGACGTTCTGGCGCTGGCCGGTGGCGCAACCGTTGACGATCCCGGCTTTATTAACGGTGGTCCGATGATGGGCGGCCTGATTACTTCACTGGATACCCCCGTAAGCAAGACCACCGGGGGCCTGCTGGTTTTGCCTAAGTCTCATGCGTTAATTCAGCGGCGGATGCAGGATGAACGCACCGTGCTTTCTGTAGCAAAAACCGTTTGCGAGCAGTGCCGTTTGTGTACGGATTTGTGCCCAAGGCATTTGATCGGCCATGAATTATCCCCGCACCTGTTGGTTCGTGCGGTTAATTATCAGCAGGCGGCCACACCGCAGCTGCTGCTCACGGCCCTGACCTGTTCAGAATGCAACGTGTGTGAAAGCGTAGCCTGCCCGGTTGGGATTTCACCGATGCGCATCAACCGTATGCTGAAACGCGAGCTGCGGGCGCTCAACCATCGTTATGAAGGGCCGCTAAATCCTGAGGATGAAATGGCGAAATACCGGTTGATCCCGGTTAAGCGCCTTATTACCAAACTGGGTCTTAGCGACTGGTATCACGATGCGCCACTGGCTGAGACTGATTATTCCACAGATAAAACGACGCTGTTGTTACGCCAGCATATTGGTGCCAGCGCCATCCCATGTGTAGAACAAGGCGAACGCGTTGTTCGCGGTCAATGCGTTGCCGATGTGCCGTCCGGTGCATTAGGCGCGCCTGTTCACGCCAGCATTGACGGTATTGTCAGCGAAATCACTGAGCAATCTATCACGGTAATTAGAGGTTAATCATGTCTCAGGCTATAGGGATTTTAGAACTCACCAGCATTGCCAAAGGGATGGAAGCTGGTGATGCCATGTTAAAAAGCGCGAATGTGAATTTACTCGTCAGCAAGACCATCTGCCCGGGAAAATTTCTACTCATGCTCGGTGGTGACGTAGGTGCCGTACAACAGGCGATTGCCACTGGAACATCTCTTGCTGGCGATATGCTCGTTGACAGTCTGGTACTCCCCAACATTCATGCCAGCGTACTCCCCGCAATCAGCGGACTAAACAGCGTGGATAAGCGTCAGGCTGTTGGTATTGTCGAAACATGGAGCGTTGCTGCCTGCATCTGCGCCGCCGACCGGGCGGTTAAAGCCTCCAACGTCACGCTGGTACGCGTCCATATGGCATTTGGTATTGGCGGCAAGTGCTACATGGTCGTTGCTGGCGATGTATCCGATGTGAATAACGCAGTGACGGTTGCCAGTGAAAGTGCCGGTGAAAAAGGCCTGCTGGTTTACCGCTCGGTCATACCTCGCCCGCATGAAAGCATGTGGCGACAAATGGTGGAGGGATAATGGAAAGACAACCCACCACGGATCGAATGATTCAGGAATATGTACCAGGCAAACAGGTCACGCTGGCGCATCTTATTGCTAATCCAGGTAAAGATTTGTTCAAGAAGCTGGGATTACCAGATTCGGTTTCCGCAATCGGTATTCTGACCATTACCCCCAGCGAAGCCTCAATCATCGCCTGTGATATCGCCACGAAATCCGGGGCGGTAGAGATTGGTTTTCTCGACCGGTTTACCGGCGCGGTGGTACTGACGGGTGATGTTTCCGCCGTTGAGTACGCGCTGAAACAGGTAACCCGAACGCTCGGCGAAATGATGCGTTTTACCGCGTGTCCCATCACCCGGACGTAATCTCATGAAACGTATCATGCTAATTGGCCCCAGCCAGTGCGGTAAAACGTCGCTCACGCAGTGCATGCGGGGAGAGGCGCTTCACTATCAGAAGACCCAGGCCATAGTCTGGTCTCCTACGACAATAGACACACCGGGTGAATATCTTGAGAACCGCTGCCTGTACAGTGCGCTGCTGGTCAGCGCCTGTGAAGCAGACATTATTGCGCTGGTACTCAATGCTGACGCGCCGTGGTCACCATTTTCTCCCGGTTTTACTGGACCAATGAACCGACCCGTTATTGGCCTCGTTACCAAAGCCGATTTAGCCAACCCGCAGCGTATTTCTCTTGTGGAGAGTTGGTTAGTTCAGGCTGGCGCGCAAAAAGTATTTGTCACCAGCGCGCTGGAGAATACTGGGGTCGATGAGATGTTCATTTTTCTGAATGCAAAGGAACCTTCATGTCTCACAAAATAATGGCCATTAATGCAGGTAGTTCCTCGCTTAAATTTCAACTACTGGCGATGCCGCAGGGTGAAATGATCTGTCAGGGGTTGATTGAACGTATCGGTTTGTCTGATGCGCAGGTCACCCTAAAAACGCCAGCGCAGAAATGGCAGGAGACTTTGCCCGTAGCCGATCACCGTGAAGCCGTAACGTTGCTCCTGGAAAAACTGCTCAACCACCACATTATCAACAGTCTGGAAGAGATCGACGGCGTGGGTCATCGCGTCGCGCACGGCGGAGAATCTTTTAAAGACTCCGCGCTGGTAACTGATGAAACGCTGGCAGAAATCGAGCGACTCGCGGAACTGGCCCCTCTGCATAACCCGGTAAATGCGTTGGGGATCGCGGTATTCCGCCAGCTATTGCCCAAAACACCAGCCGTTGCGGTGTTCGACACCGCCTTTCATCAAACGCTTGATGAGCCTTCTTTCATCTATCCCCTGCCCTGGCGTTACTATGCTGAGTTGGGTATTCGTCGCTATGGTTTTCATGGTACCAGCCACAAATACGTTAGCTCACAGCTTGCTGAAAAACTGGGTGTACCACTCAGCGCCCTGCGCGTTGTTTGTTGTCATCTGGGCAACGGCAGCAGCATCTGCGCCATCAAAGGCGGACAATCGGTGAATACGTCAATGGGCTTTACGCCGCAGTCTGGCGTGATGATGGGCACGCGAAGTGGCGATATCGATCCGTCCATTTTACCGTGGATTGCCCTGCGAGAAGGCAAAACACCGCAGCAGCTCAACCAATTGCTCAACAATGAGTCCGGATTGCTCGGTGTTTCTGGCATCTCACCTGACTACCGCGACGTTGAACATGCCGCAGATACGGGCAATCACCAGGCGGCGCTGGCGTTGACGCTTTTTGCTGAGCGCATTCGTGCCACCATTGGTAGCTATATTATGCAGATGGGCGGTCTGGATGCCCTGGTGTTTACCGGTGGTATTGGCGAAAACTCCGCACGGGCGCGCGCTGCGCTTTGTCGTAATCTGAATTTCCTGGGGCTGGCCGTTGATGAGGAAAAAAATCAGCGTAATGCCACCTTCATTCAGACTGAAAATGCGATGGTCAAAGTGGCGGTGATTAATACCAATGAAGAGCTGATGATTGCGCAAGACGTTATGCGTTTAGCGATATCTGAAACTGTGACATTGGGCATTCCTGCATAATACTGCCGCACCGCAAATTGCGGCAAATCATGGTAATAGCGCGATCGCCATGACACTATGCGCCGAAGATTGCTGATCACATAGGTGAAGACGTGGCTGTTGCGCAATGTCCCGCATCGTGCGGAGAACTTATCCAGGGCTGGATTCTGGGCAGTGAGAAATTGGTCTCCTGCCCGGTTGAATGGTATAGCACCGTTGAGGTCACTTCAGGTTCACCGCTGACAGATGAACGTCCACTTTCGCGGGCGATGGTTGAGAGGTTATTGCTGCACTGGCAATACCCGGCACAAATGAGTCAGGATATTCGAATTGATGTCCAGTCAACCATTCCTGTCGCTAAAGGGATGGCCAGCAGCACAGCGGATATCGCCGCCACGGCAATCGCCACGGCGCAGTATCTGGGTCATCAGCTAGACGAATCTACTCTGGCGCAGCTTTGCGTTTCGCTGGAACCTACCGACAGCACCGTTTTCCGCCAGCTTACGCTGTTCGATCACAACGACGCCTCCACGCAAATTGCCTGTGAAGCCCAGCCTCAACTCGATCTGCTGGTTCTCGAAAGTCCAGAAACCTTGCTTACTGCTGATTATCACCGTACTCCACGCCAGTCAGGGTTACTGGCAGGCGCTCCAGCGCTGAAACGCGCATGGGAAAAGGTACAGGAAGCCTGTATCAGTCAAAATCCTTATCGGATGGGTGAAGCCGCCACGCTGAGCGCGATCGCCAGCCAGTTGCTGTTACCTAAACCAAATTTTGATTCACTTTTAGCGCTGGTAGAAGAATGTGATTTATACGGTATCAACGTTGCGCACAGTGGCAGCGTAGTCGGTCTGATGCTCGACAGAAAGCGTCATGATGTGGACTACATTAAATGGATGCTGACGCAGAAAAAATTGACGGAACACTGGCCGGAACAGCATTTGTTGCGGATGGTAACTGGCGGGGTCGAACTGCAATAAGGGCCGCCGCTAAGCAGCGACCCGGACAAGCATAAAATCGTTACTCGGCTTTCGCTTCGCCGTTTTTCACTTCGCCCATCGCTTTCAGCTTTTTAGAGATGTCGCGGCGCTCTTTAGAGATCTCAGCGTTTTTGATGATGTAATCATCAACACGATCTTCATAATCGCTTTTCATGCTGGCGATAATGCCCTGAATCGCTTCCACGCTCATTCCAGGCTTGATGTAGTCGCTCAGGTTGTCCAGCAGCAGAACACGTTTCTGGTTGTCACGGATCTTTTTCTCAACGTCCTGGATTTCACGTTGCAGTTTGTTTTTACGACGGAACAGACGAACAAATTCCAGCACGTCCTGGAAAGAAGGCTTGGTAGTTTCCATTTTTACACCCCTGATAATGTGAGATTCGGATTCGTTAAAACAACGGCTAAAGTGGGTCAACATTACTTTCATGCCCGCCATACTTCAAGTTGCATCTGCATCGACCATGCATGGTTGAAACCTGAATTATCGAGGGTAAAGCCATTGCAGTTACCAATGGTTTTAGCCTTTTTCAGTATCATACCTCTAATCGTTGCTGAATCGAAGCAGCAGTAGAACCAATCCCCTCATCTGCTCTTTATTTGCGCAGCGCGCGACAGATCAAATGAGAGAGCAACTCCAGCTGTCGCGCCATTTCCATATTTAGCCAAACGTAGCCGTGAATGGGCGTTTCAGCGACATTATCGCCCTTATGCTCAGCAATAAGCTGACGTAACTCCACCACGGTGTCATTGAGTTTTTCCGTATTGGCAAGCACCGGTTGTGGATTACCTTCATACAATGCGTGGGTTATCGTCAGTAGCGCCTGTTGTGTCCTGAGCTGTGTTTCACGCAAAGTATGCGCATTCAACATAACAAAGTGGCTTGTACGGCTGGCCCAGAGCGCATTGATTTGCAGCTCAAGCATGCAGACCAGGTTGCGATTAACCGTCTGAATAGCTTCAAAGATGGATTTTTGAATGCGGGTTTCTTTGCTGGCAGGAACGATGAGCCCACGCATTTTGACAACATCACTTAAAAGCTGTTGTAAATGCTTCTCCAGTCGCGGTTGCTCCAGCAGGTTGGGAGATAGCGCAGCCTGATACACCCGATTGTACCCCGTTACGCAATGCGCCAGCTGAATTCGCCAGTGTATAAATGCCCGCTGCGGCCAGATACCGGTAAACAGCATTGCCAGTAATGAACCCAGAATAACATCGCCACCGCGCCATAACGCTGTGTTCATATCTCCAGCGGGGGCACCCACAACGACCGCAAGCGTTATACCAATCAGCAACGCCTGATACGGCTTTTTACCCAGTGCCAGCCAGCCGCAGAGAAACATCGCCACCGCGCACCATATCAGCATTAGCGGAAGTGAAAAGAGCTCCAGACGAAGAGCCACCAGCCCAAGTACCGAACCCAGAATTGTCCCGCCAATACGCTCAAACGCTCTGGGGACAACGTTCCCCCAAAAGGAAATAGGCCCCATGATTACCACCAGCGTAATCAGAGGCCATGTACCTTCAGGAATGTTCAACAGGCGAACCAACAGAAAAGTAAAAAGAAACGCCAGCGCAATGCGAACACCATGCACCACACGATAATGACGATACAAACGAATTTCAAAAGGACTCAGTGACTTATCTGCACGCACTCATGCACTCCGTCAGGGAATTGCAAAGAACAGAATTGTACCTGTTTTTTGAGTGAAAACATCACCCTGATGACCAGGACATTCATCCTGATTTACACCAAAAACAGTTACTTCGACTGTACCGGCACGTACATTTCAATGTCCCAGTAGCCGTCCTCCATGCCATTGTTCATATAAACTTCAAAGCAAGGTTTAGCGGCTATCGCATACGTCGAATCCTGCAGCAGGCGCTCAAAGAACTGATACCACGGCGTCGCGAAGTCATGATTTTCAACGCGCGCAACGGCGATAGCATAGTCGCCCCCCGCCAGTTCGGTCTGGATCACCCCTTCGCTGTTTTCTGGGATCTCAAAACCTTCAGGCACAGACACCACGGTATCACAACGCAGTTTTTCCGCCGGAACAACGTCAGGATTGTCGTAATAAACAGCTATCCATTCCAGCGGTACGATCTGCTTACCGTCGACCCACATCATTAACTGCTCGAAACCCTGCTTTACCGTTTGTTCCCACGGTCCAACCATATGGAAACCGGCAATTATGCGTTTCTCGACCTGCTTTATTTCGTACTCCATATAACCTCCGTTATTACACTGTATTTATATACAGTGTAATTTTTAGGTATGACGGCCACAAGGAATCAGTGATTATTATGTGAGCAGATTCGCACTCTTGCCAGTCAGGCACATCAGGAAAAACTACGCCTTGTGGTGGAAGTAATCGCTCAAACGCGAGAAGACGCCGCCTTCGTTGACAGACTCCAGCGTAACCAGAGGCCAGTGCGCCACCAGTTTATCCCGATCGTAGAGTTCAATTTCCCCCACACGTTGATGGGCAGCAATGGGGGCAACCAGTTCTTTCTTATCAAGAACATATTTTGCCTTGATATTAGCGACTTCGGCTTTAGGCAGGGCCATCCAGAAATCCTGCTCTGTGCCAAGGCTAATTTTTTCTTTATCGCCGTACCAGATCCGTTCAATACCAACCTGCTTACCGCTACGTAATACCTGCACGGTATCGAAGTTCTGTTGTCCCCATTGCAGCAGTTTTCGCGCCTGGTCTTCACGCCCTTTCGCACTCTCCGCCCCCATCACAACTGCAATCAGGCGGCGCTGCCCATCAACGGCAGAAGCAATCAGGTTGAATCCAGCGCCGGAGGTATGTCCTGTCTTCAGACCATCGACGTTCATAGTTTTATCCCACAACAAACCGTTACGGTTTTGCTGCGTGATTCCGTTCCAGGTAAGGCTTTTTTCACTGTACATATGGTAGAAATCCGGCTCTCCATGGATGATAGCTCTCGACAGCACGGCCAGATCGTAAGCTGAGCTATGCTGACCTGGCGCATCCAGACCATGTACCGTTTCAAAATGCGTGTCCCGCAGGTTCAGCTTTTGCACATAGTTGTTCATCATCGCGACAAACTGCGGCTGCCCTCCGGCGATGTAATCCGCCAGCGCCACACAGGCATCATTACCGGAATCAACAATTAACCCGCGACTCAGATCGCGCACAGAAACGCGATCCCCTTCTTTCAGGAACATTAAGGATGAACCGACGAATACCGGATTGTCTTTCGCCCAGGCATCTCGTCCTACAGTGACAATATCTGTCGGACTAATACGCTTGCTGTCGATTGCGCGATCAACAACATAGCCGGTCATCAGCTTGGTCAGGCTGGCAGGGTTGCGCTGCTGGTGTTCATTTCCGGCTGTCAGGATTTGGCCCGTGGTGTAATCCATTAATACCCACGCACCGGCATTAATTGCCGGAGGCTGTGGAGCGAAACTGGCGACGTCGGTCGCGTACGCGGGCGAAAAACTCATCGCAAATAGTGAAGCGGCAATAAACAAACGGCGTTTCAACAGCATGTCCTCAGGAAATGGAGAAATAGCCGTTCTTTTTACGGAAGTTCTGGCGAACAAACATGGATAAATTGCAAGAAAATGTGACATAAGGCACATTTTCTTGCTGTAAGGAAAGGTTTTCAGATATCAACCGCGGCGGGCATTACCCTTTGCGCGGTGCTGTCTCTGCGTGATGGCTGCGATGACGATGATAGCCATCTATCATGCTGCGGAAAATTTGCCCCGGAGTGTCACCCAGCGTGCACAGGTAAATATGTGCACAGATGAACAGTAAGCCGACAATCGCCAACACCATATGCAGCACCAGCATCACAGGCCCTGCCCCTATTACCTGCGGGTAGAGGCATAACAACCCGGTGATGATTAGCAGCGGAACCAGCGCATACATGATGGCCAGATAAGCCAGCTGTTGTAGCGGGTTAAATTTACTCTCTGCCGTTGCGGCAAACGGGTGCGGCTCACCTTTCATGATGCCATACAGATAAAAGCGCGTTTGCAACAAGCAGCGTGATATCAACCCGTTAAACTTTACCCGGTAATGACAACCGTTGCCGCTGGTTGCGTTGATTAGCACAAAACCAACCCAGAAGGCCAACAAGGCGAAACCGCACCAGGTATGTACCTGCACCATCAATGCCACCGGTCCGAGAGAGAAGTGACCAAACAGGCCACTCAGCAAAAGCAGGATAAAAAGCAGCGCATTACCCCAGTGCCAGCGGCGGACTGCCAGAGAATAAAGGTAATCCCGATGTTCTTCTCCGGTTGCTGTTTTGGGTGCCAGCATCCGACGTAACAGCGCGTGCATAACCAGGCCCGCAATCATCAGCACAATAACAACGCCTGCATAAATGAGCCACAGCGGCCAGTAGTCCGGCGCATAGTTAAGCTCTGCTCCCCAGATAGAATTCATGCTTTACCCTCCTGATGGATCTCTTTACGCCGATAAACACTCACCGGGCCGCTACGCGTATCCTGCTGGCGATAAACCTCTTTTTGATTTATCCAGTGCTGAATTTCCGGGTCGTCACGACGACCGAATTTCAGCGCATCCGTCGGACAAACGGAAACGCAGGCGGGCGATTGACCGCTCTCGAGTCGGGTATCTGCGCAGAAGTTACATTTGTCGGCAATTCCCGTTTGCGGATTGAGATAACGGACATGGAACGGACAAGCGGCAACGCAGTAGTCACAGCCAATACAGCGAGACTTATCCACTTGCACAATGCCATTTTCGTCGCGAAATGATGCACCGGTCGGACAAACGCTGACACACGGCGCATCTTCACAATGCTGACAGGAAACGCGAACAAACTGGAAGTGGGACAGCACCTCGGGGTCATGTTCGGGTGAACGGATCTGCACCTGTAGACGGCTAAATCCCTCTGGCACATCATTCAGAACTTTGCAGGCAACCGTACATGCCTGACAGCCGATACAGCGTTTCTCGTCATGCAGCATGACATAAGGGTTTGTAGATTGATTCATGATGTTCTCCTTTCTCATGCCCGACGAAGCGTAACGCCAGCGGTGTGGACCACCGTACCGGAAACCGGACTGGTAACATGCGGAAGCAAATTACCGCAATGGATACCGTGCGTTGTCGCTGCGGTTTTGGCTCCCGCCTTGGCGCCAAATCCCATATAAACAAACAGCGTATCGGGCCGAATTCCGGCGGTGACCAGCGCTTTGCCTTTTTCCTTGCCAGTCGCGTTTTCCAGCCAGATGTCATCACCGCTTTTGATGCCTTTTTCACGGGCCGTTTGCGGATGGATCCACACTGCGTTATCCCACATCAACTCGCTAAGCAGTGGCACGTATTGCGTCGCACCGTTGGTATGCACCGCCACTTTTCCCTGGATAAAATAGAGTTCACTGTCGCCTTTAAGCGCAAAATTGCGCGCGCGCGGAATACCGTAGCCAGGCAGGAGCGTTTCCAGCTCTTCGGAATAGAGTTCGATTTTTCCTGACGGAGATTTAAAGCGCAGTTGCTCGCCATAGGTACCGTCGCTGTCAACCGCCACCGCGCCCGGATAGCGTTCCACAAACTGACGCACCGCTTCAGGTTCACGCAGCAGCAACGGAACACCCCACTCCCGATACCCTTTCTGACGCAATTCAGCAGATAGCGCATGATCGCCATTAAGCTGGTATAACTGACGCGTTTGCATATCCTGCCATGGGTAGAATTGGCCAAGGCCTAACTGCACGGCCAGCTCTTTCCAGATTTGCCAGCTCGGACGCGCATCACCAATAGGTTCTACTACCTGCTGACGCAGGGCATAGGCTGGATTCAGACCCGACATGTCTGAAACTTCTTCATCGCGCTCAAGGTAAGTACATTCAGGCAAAAGGTAGTCGGCATACGCCGCGCTTTCGCTTAGGTAGACATCACAACTGACCACAAGGTCGAGCTGTTCAACGGTTTTGACCAGATCTGGTCGACAGGTTACGGTTTGGAAAGGGTTGTGTCGGGACATAATCCATCCCTTCACCGGATAAGGCGTCTGATTTAACACAGCATCAATGATGCTTTGCACCACACCACCGCCCGCCGCGATGTACTTAAACTGCGGGGCTACCAGATCGATACGTTGCGCCGTTGGCTTGGGTAATTTGACATCGGGTTTTGCCAGCACCGGAGCGACCTTCTCTCCAGCCAGCTTATTGTAAGTTGCCGCCGCTTTTTTCTGATACAAACCGCCTTCACGCTCAATATTGTCAAGCAGCACATTGAGGGTAAAAATCATGCGCCTCATATCAATTTCTTCTTGCGAAAACGTCGCGCGATGGCCCGGACTGACGATAGCATGAGGCGCGCAGGCGGCCATTTCGCGGGTGACCCGAACAATGACATCAGCAGGCACATCCGCGAGCTGCTGCGCCAATTCCGGCGTGGTCTCTTGTACCGCTTCTGCCAGTTGCTCAAACCCCGTGGTGTAGCGCGCAACAAAGTCCGCGTCATACAGATTTTCATTGATCATGACGTGACACATGGCCATCAGCACCGGTAAATCGCCGCCCGGCTTGAGCGCATGCCATTCATCCGCCTTGCTGGAGAATACGGACAGACGGGGATCGAAGCTGACCATCTTCGCCCCCTTCTCCTGCGCGGTCATCAGCTCATGCGTATCAGCAACCTCGATCCCTTCATAGAGGTTATGGCCAAAAGAGACCATATAACGGGTATTGGCGATATCCATGGCTAAATCGCCACCCATCATCACTTTAGCGGCAATGGCTTTACCGGCAGGACACGTTGATGCGTGAGTAAAGGTATTCGGTGACCCGAAAGCCGTCGCGAGGTGAAATAAATGGCCAGACAGCGAGCCAGATTTAGACGAGAAGACGACTCCCTGGGGACCATATTGCGTTTTTATTGCCGTCATTTTTTCGGCGATTTCTTTATACGCCTGTTCCCAGCTAATAACCTGCCAGTCACCGCTCCCGCGAGGTCCTGTGCGTTTCATGGGTTTAACAATGCGATGAGGGTCGTTGACCAGGCTAACGCCGCTGCCGCCGCGAGCGCAGACACGTGTCCCCTGTTGTGGCGCATTAGGGTTTCCCTGAATAAAAACCGTTTTATTATTAATCACCTGAGCCTGAATTGGGCAGCGAAAAGAACACATCTCGCACAAACTTGGCGTCAGGGATGTTTTCCCTTTGATGCTCTCTGGAGAATTTCGCGCCAGTGCCCCAGGCGGGAAACTGCCTATCGCACAGGCTGAACAGCCTATACCCACTCCTCGCAAAAAATTACGCCGACTAATGCTCATATAACCTCCTGTTATTAGATATATCCAATAATTATATGGCGTTTAGATTATTTATTTTTTACATCAATCACATTTCATTACAATGCATGACAGCGAATTGACATAAATAAAAACCCATTGTTTATAAAAGATTTTTAAAGTTTCCAGAACACAGTAAAGAAAAGGGAAATAACAATAATGGTTATCAGTTAGATTATTTACAAACCCGCAACCTCAAGATATTTTATTTCCGTAATTTATTTTAACAGTGCGGAATTTATTAATTAATTCCATTAACGTCCTGTTTATCTCAATTTTATTGCGTACACAATCCAGCTTCGATAATGCCATAGCTGATTATCTCGCTATTTTTTGGTATTCTTGAACCAGCGCTAAATTGATCCCGGACATAACTGAACAATGAATGACGGCAAGCAGCAACCTGGTTTTCTCTTCCACGATTACGAGACCTTTGGTACCCATCCAGCGCTGGACAGACCCGCGCAATTTGCGGCTATCCGCACAGATAATGATTTCAACATCATCGGTGAACCAGAAGTCTTTTATTGCAAACCCGCGGACGATTATCTGCCGCAGCCTGAGGCGGTGTTGATTACGGGTATCACACCGCAGGAAGCACGTGAAAAGGGAGAAAATGAAGCCGCTTTTGCTGCACGCATCCACGCCCTGTTCACCGTGCCGAAAACCTGTATCCTGGGCTATAACAACGTGCGCTTCGATGATGAGGTGACGCGCAACATCCTGTATCGCAATTTCTACGATCCCTATGCCTGGAGCTGGCAGAACGATAATTCGCGCTGGGATCTGCTGGATGTGATGCGCGCCTGCTATGCCCTGCGCCCTGAAGGTATTAACTGGCCGGAAAACGACGACGGCTTACCCAGCTTCCGACTGGAGCATTTGACCAAAGCCAACGGTATTGAGCATACCAATGCTCACGATGCTATGGCGGACGTATACGCCACAATCGCAATGGCGCAATTAGTGAAGTCGCGCCAGCCGCGTCTGTTTGATTATCTCTACAGCCATCGTAATAAGCACAAGCTGGCCGCGCTGATTGATGTCCCGCAAATGAAGCCGCTGGTCCATGTCTCTGGTATGTTCGGCGCATGGCGCGGCAACACCAGTTGGGTAGCGCCGTTGGCGTGGCATCCGGAGAATCGTAACGCGGTTATTATGGTCGACTTAGCCGGTGATATTTCGCCGCTGCTCGAACTCGACAGTGATGCCCTGCGCGAGCGGCTTTACACGTCTAAAGCGGATCTGGGTGATAACCCGGCCGTACCGGTTAAACTGGTGCACATCAACAAATGCCCGGTACTGGCACAGGCTAATACCCTGCGTCCGGAAGATGCCGACCGTCTTGGCATTAACCGCCAGCACTGTCTGGATAATCTCAAAGTTCTGCGCGAAAATCCGCAGATACGAGACAAAGTGGTCGCGATCTTTGCAGATGCGGAACCCTTTACACCATCAGATAACGTAGATGCCCAACTTTATAACGGCTTTTTCAGCGATGCTGACCGTGCGGCGATGAAAATCGTTCTGGAAACCGAACCACGCAATTTACCGGCGCTGGATATCTCCTTTGTCGATAAGCGCATTGAAAAACTGTTGTTTAATTACCGTGCACGTAACTTCCCGGGAACGCTGGACGAAGCAGAACAGCAACGCTGGCTGGACCATCGCCGCCAGGTATTCACACCGGAGTTTTTGCAAAATTACGCCAATGAACTGCAGTTATTGAGCCAGCAATATGCGGATAACAAAGAAAAGTTGATGCTGCTGAAATCACTCTGGCAGTATGCCGAAGAGATTGTATAAATCCCACGTATAAAAAAACGGAGAACATGTCTCCGTTTTTTTTTAGTTAAATGCTGTTATTACGCGACATCTTCGTCGTACTGCGGTACCGGGTTGCGGAAGCTTTTGGTCACACAAGCCAGGTAAATCAGACCGATACCGGCCCAGATCAGACCCAGAACCATTGAGCTCTCTTCCAGATTCACCCACAGCGCACCAACGGTCAGCGCACCGCACATCGGCAGGAACAGATACTGGAAGTGGTCTTTCAGCGTCTTGTTACGCTTCTCACGGATCCAGAACTGGGAGATCACCGACAGGTTAACGAAGGTAAACGCCACCAGCGCACCAAAGTTAATCAGCGCCGTCGCCATCACCAGGTCGAAGTTGATTGCCAGCAGAGCAATCGCACCAACCAGAATGATGTTCATAGACGGAGTACGCCATTTCGGGTGTACATAACCGAAGAAACTTTTCGGGAACACGCCGTCACGCCCCATCACGTACATCAGACGCGCTACGCCAGCATGCGCCGCCATACCGGACGCCAGTACGGTAATGGTAGAGAAAATCAGCGCGCCAACCTGGAAGAACTTACCAGCGACGTACAGCATGATTTCCGGCTGTGAAGCGTCTGGATCTTTGAAGCGCGAGATATCCGGGAAGTACAGCTGCAACAGATAGGTGGAGACGATAAAGATCAGGCCACCAATCAGCGCAGTCAGGAAAATCGCACGCGGGATCACGCGCTCAGCGTCTTTGGTTTCTTCTGACAGGTTGCTGATACCGTCAAAACCGGTGAACGAGAAGCACAGGATCGTAGCGCCCGTGATCATCGGGATCACGTGTGCATCACCTGACCAGAACGGACGGCTGCTCGCCAATGTACCAGCACCTTCCCCTTCGAACACGCCATAAACGACCATGCCGAGGATCACTGCAATCAACACCACCTGCAACAACACGATTACGGTGTTGAAATTCGCAACGGATTTAAGGCTGCGCAGGTTGAAGGCGGTCATAAAGGCCACCAGCGCCACCACGAATATCCATGACGGTATCGACGGCACCAGGGCTTCAAAATAAATTTTTGCCAACAGAATGTTGATCATCGGAGCGAACAGGTAGTCCAGCAGTGATGACCAACCCACCATAAAGCCAACGGTCGGGCTAATGGATTTCTGGGCGTAAGTGTAGGCAGAGCCTGCAGACGGATAGCGACGCACCAGTTTACCGTAGCTCAGTGCGGTAAAGAGGATGGCGATCAGTGCAAAGGCGTAAGCTGTCGGGACGTGACCATCGGTCATTCCTGATACGATACCGAATGTATCGAACAGCGTCATCGGCTGCATATAGGCAAGGCCCATCATGACAACCGGAACCAGCGTAAGCGTTTTACGTAATTCCACGCGAGAGGTGTTTGGAGTAGCGTTATGCGACATGGTTATCCCCCATTACGGCGAAAACCGTCGCGTAAGCAAAAAATTGCCCCATTTTTTGTTAATCCTCAGCGACAACAACTGTCGATTTTTAAGTAAGTATCTATCCGGTACGAAGCCCGGCCTCTTTTATGAATGATTGGTTTGATGCAAAAAAATAACCGACGCGTATTAAAACGTCGGTTAATGTCATTTTTTGCAAGCGGCGTATTTTGCCCTAAATTGGGGAGAAATAACAAGAGATTGAAGCGACCACAAAAGAATATTTTTTCTTAACTGATTGATTTGTCAGCAGCCGTTTTAACATACACCCCCGCAATAGCACTATTTGCTAAAATTTCATCCCGCCACCAGGCACTGGCCAACCCGGCAGTCTGTTCATTCCAGCCTATCCACACGGGTTCAAAGACTATTTGCGCGACCACTTTTTTCTCAATCAGTGCGCCGCTCTCCAGAAATCGCTGCGCCAGGTAGCGCGGAATATAGCCACATCCCAGACCGCTGATTTGCAGTTCCAGCTTGGTTTTGAAGTCAAAAACGGTAATGGCTTCTTGATCGTCAAGCACCTGGGAGCCTGAGACGTTGGCATGCTGCGCATTGTCCCCCACCACAATGGCGCGAAAACGGCGAATGGTACGACGATTTAACGGTTCCTGTTCCTGCGCCAGCGGGTGATGCGGCGCAACCACAAACACCTGTTCCAAAACCCCGAGCCGTGCAAAGCCGAATTCACTCGCTGCAGGGGGTTCATGCATGGCGCCAACGATAATATCCGCCCGGCCCTGAGTGAGGGCATCCCAGGAGCCGCCCAGCACGCCATTGATAAACTTCAGGCGCGTCACGCTGTGGTGTTGATAGAAAGATTCGATGAGTGGGGCCAGCAGTGAAAAGGGAAACGTATCATCTACGCCAATAACCAGTTCATTCTCCCAGCCTTCGTGAAGTTTAATCGCCTGCTTTTCAAGTTCGCGGACGGTGTGCAGCACCTCCCGCCCCTTTTCCAGCAGCATCTGCCCGGTGCGGGTGAACTTAGCCCGGTGTCCGCTGCGATCGAGTAGCTGAATATTAAGATCGCTTTCCAGCTTATGGACGGTGTAGCTAAGCGCAGACGGCGTCTTAAACAATTTTGCCGACGCCGCCGCGAAACTGCCCTCTTTTTCTAATGCATCGAGGATGATAAGAACGTCCAGCAGTGGTTTCATACTCGCCCCCTGGCGGTATACAGCGGCACTCTGCTGGATTGTCACTCCATCGGCATCACCAGCGGGTCAGGATACTGGTACTCAAACCCAAGCTCATTACAAATACGGTTGCCATCAATGACTTTACCTTTACCGTTATCCGTACCGCCGCGAAATTCCGGCGGCTCCATCCCCAACTGGCGGGCCATCTGCGGATAGAACACGTTACGCGCTGGATGCATAGGCGCACATATATTATAGATGTGTCCCCCTTTAGGCGCTTGCAGCAGTAACGTGATGGCAGAAACCACATCGTCCAGATGCACCAGATTGACGCCATGATGTCCGTCAGGTGCCGTCTTGCCAGCGAAGAAGCGACCAGGATGTCTTCCCGGACCGACCAACCCGGCCAGACGCAAAATATCCACCGACGTGCCTGGCAAATTGTGCAACCAGTCTTCAAGTTCTTTCAGGACACGACCGCTCGCCGTGACCGGATTACGCGGCGTCCCCTCTTTCACTGTGCCTTGAACGTCACCATAGACTGACGTCGAACTGGTAAAAATAATTCGTGGGATCCGATACGCCAGCGCACTGTCGACCAGCTCCTGCATTGCCTGCAAGTAAAATGCTTCCCCAGGACCGCTACGACGCGCAGGCAGCGTAATAACCAGCGCATCGGCGTCCATCAGTGCATCGAGATCGTCAGCCTCACAGACCAGTTCAGGTTCCAGGCGCAGCGAATAACTCTCGATACCGCTCATGCGGGCCGCTTCCACCCCATCCAATGTGGTTTTGCTGCCGGTAACCTGCCAGCCTCTCGCCGCCAGCGACATGGCTAACGGCATGCCTAACCAACCTAACCCGACAATTGCGACCTTTTTCATGCCTTCTCTCCTGACTTTTGGCCTATAACGCAAGGCTACGCCAGCCCACGGTGGCTGACAATTCATAGTATCAATATGAAATGAATTAATGATCAAAAAAAGCCCTTGCTTTCCGTAGCTAAAGTGGTTTAGGTTAAAAGACATCAAATGAATAAACATTCATCGAGAAAATTTATGACACGCGCTCAATTCAAACACCATCATCACCATCATCCTGACTAGTCTTTCAGGCGATGTGTGCTGGGAGACGTTTAAATCTTCCAGCGGTGCATGAGCGTATGAGAAAGCCCCCGGAAGATTTCTTCCGGGGGCTTTTTTTTGTGCGTGACCCAAACTGATTCAGACAGGATAACGAGGAATAAAGAATGTTAGACAACACCCGTTTACGCATAGCTATGCAGAAATCAGGCCGCTTAAGCGATGATTCACGAGAATTACTGGCCCGTTGCGGCATTAAAATTAATCTTCACACCCAGCGCCTGATTGCGATGGCGGAGAACATGCCGATCGATATTCTGCGCGTGCGTGATGACGATATCCCGGGTCTGGTGATGGACGGTGTCGTTGACCTCGGCATCATCGGGGAAAACGTTCTGGAAGAGGAACTGCTCAACCGCCGGGCACAGGGCGAAGACCCTCGCTATTTTACCCTGCGCCGTCTGGACTTCGGCGGCTGCCGTCTCTCGCTGGCTACCCCGGTTGATGAAGCCTGGGATGGCCCGGCAGCGCTGAACGGTAAACGTATCGCGACCTCTTACCCACACCTGCTCAAACGTTATCTCGATCAGAAAGGAGTTTCGTTTAAATCTTGTCTGTTAAACGGCTCAGTAGAAGTCGCTCCCCGTGCGGGTCTTGCTGATGCGATTTGCGATCTGGTGTCCACCGGCGCAACGCTTGAAGCCAACGGTCTGCGCGAAGTAGAAGTGATCTACCGCTCTAAAGCCTGTCTGATTCAGCGCGACGGCGAAATGGCCGAAGCCAAGCAACAACTGATCGACAAACTGCTGACCCGTATCCAGGGGGTTATTCAGGCCCGTGAATCCAAATACATCATGATGCACGCGCCGAGCGAGCGTCTGGACGAGGTCATCGCCCTGCTGCCCGGCGCTGAGCGCCCTACCATTCTGCCTCTGGCAGGCGACCAGCAGCGCGTTGCCATGCACATGGTCAGCAGCGAAACCCTGTTCTGGGAAACAATGGAAAAACTGAAAGCGCTCGGTGCAAGCTCAATTCTGGTGTTGCCGATTGAGAAGATGATGGAGTGATCTGATGCCTGATGGCGCTTCGCTTATCAGGTCTACAAGAATTGTCACAATTATTGATATTACGGGTCTTGTAGGCCGGATAAGGCAGCGCCGCCATCCGGCAACACCCGATAATGGAGTAACGACCATGAGCTTCAATACCCTGATTGACTGGAATAGCTGTAGCCCTGAGCAGCAGCGCGAACTGCTGATGCGCCCGGCGATTTCCGCCTCTGAAAGCATCAGCCGTACGGTGGCCGAGATCCTTGAGAACGTCAAAAATAACGGCGACCGGGCGCTGCGTGAATACAGCGCAAAGTTCGATAAAACCGAGGTTGGCGCGCTGCGCGTGACCGAGGAAGAAATCCAGCAAGCCAGCAGTCGCCTGAGCGACGAACTGAAACAAGCCATGCAGGCGGCGGTGCGTAATATTGATACTTTCCACACTGCGCAGCTCCTGCCGCCGGTGGATATCGAAACCCAGCCAGGCGTGCGTTGCCAGCAGGTTACCCGCCCTATCGCTTCCGTGGGCCTGTATATTCCTGGAGGTTCGGCACCGCTGTTTTCCACCGTATTAATGCTGGCGACCCCGGCGCGCATCGCCGGTTGCAAAAAAGTGGTGCTGTGCTCACCGCCGCCAATTGCCGATGAAATCCTCTACGCCGCGCAGTTGTGTGGCGTAAAAGAGGTGTTTAATGTTGGCGGTGCGCAGGCCATTGCCGCGCTGGCGCTGGGCACCGAATCTATTCCTAAGGTTGATAAAATCTTCGGGCCGGGCAATGCATATGTGACCGAAGCCAAACGCCAGGTCAGCCAGCGTCTTGACGGCGCGGCCATCGACATGCCTGCAGGCCCGTCCGAAGTGCTGGTTATCGCCGACAGCGGCGCGACGCCGGACTTTGTTGCCTCTGACCTGCTTTCTCAGGCAGAACACGGCCCCGACTCGCAGGTTATTCTTCTGACGCCAGACGCTACGCTTGCCGAAGGCGTTGCCAAAGCCGTTGAACGCCAGCTCGCTGAGCTTTCCCGCGCTGAGACCGCACGTCAGGCACTCTCCGCCAGCCGCTTAATCGTGGCGAAAGATCTGGCGCAGTGCGTTGAAATATCTAACGCCTACGGTCCGGAACACCTGATTATTCAGACCCGCAACGCGCGTGAACTGGTTGATGAGATCACCAGCGCCGGTTCGGTGTTCCTCGGCGACTGGTCGCCGGAATCCGCAGGCGACTATGCTTCTGGCACCAACCACGTTCTTCCGACCTACGGCTATACCGCGACCTGCTCAAGCCTTGGGCTGGCTGATTTCCAGAAACGGATGACCGTACAGGAATTAACCCCACAAGGTTTCTCTGCCCTGGCCTCAACCATTGAAACACTGGCCGCTGCTGAACGACTGACTGCCCACAAAAATGCCGTCACCCTGCGCGTTAACGCCCTGAAGGAGCAAGCATGAGCACTGAAAACTTTCTCAGCGTCACTGATTTAGCCCGTAAGAATGTTCGCGAATTAACGCCCTATCAGTCTGCCCGTCGTCTCGGTGGTAACGGCGATGTCTGGCTCAACGCGAATGAGTACCCCACCGCCGTTGAGTTCCAGCTCAGTCAGCAAACGCTGAACCGCTACCCGGAATGCCAGCCGAAAGCGGTGATTGAGAATTACGCGCAGTATGCTGGCGTCAAGCCGGAGCAGGTGCTGGTCAGCCGCGGCGCAGATGAAGGGATCGAACTGCTGGTGCGCGCTTTTTGCGAACCCGGTAAAGATGCCATTCTCTACTGCCCGCCGACTTACGGCATGTACAGCGTCAGCGCCGAAACGATTGGCGTTGAGTGCCGCACCGTTCCAACCCTTGATAGCTGGCAACTTGATTTGCAAGGCATCGCGGACAAGCTTGATGGCGTGAAAGTGGTTTACGTATGCAGCCCGAACAACCCAACCGGCCAGCTGATCAAGCCACAGGATCTGCGTTCGCTGCTCGACATGACGCAGGGTAAAGCTATCGTGGTTGCCGATGAAGCGTATATCGAGTTTTGCCCGCAGGCCACGCTGGCAGGCTGGCTGTCTGAGTATCCGCATCTGGTGATATTACGCACGTTGTCCAAAGCGTTTGCGCTCGCCGGTTTACGCTGCGGGTTTACGCTGGCGAATGAAGAGGTTATCAATCTGCTGTTAAAAGTGATTGCCCCTTACCCACTCTCTACGCCGGTGGCAGATATCGCCGCCCAGGCGCTGACGCCGCAAGGGATTTCCGCCATGCGTAAACGCGTAGAGCAGATCCTGGAAGAGCGTCAGTATCTGGTAGATAACCTGAAAACAATTCGCTGTGTAGAGCAGGTATTCGATTCTGAAACCAACTATGTTCTGGCGCGCTTCACCGCATCAAGTAGCGTATTTAAATCTTTGTGGGATCAGGGCATTATCTTACGAGATCAGAATAAACAACCTTCGTTAAGCGGCTGCCTGCGAATTACTGTCGGAACCCGTGAAGAGAGCCAGCGCGTCATTGACGCCTTACGTGCGGAGCAAGTATGAGCCAGAAGTATCTTTTTATTGACCGTGATGGAACCCTGATTTCCGAACCGCCAAGTGACTTTCAGGTCGATCGCTTTGACAAACTCGCCTTCGAGCCGGAAGTTGTTCCCGTTTTGCTGAAACTGCAAAAAGCAGGTTTTAAGCTGGTTATGATCACTAACCAGGATGGACTCGGAACCCAGAGTTTCCCGCAGGCTGATTTTGACGGCCCGCATAACCTGATGATGCAAATTTTCACCTCTCAGGGCGTGACGTTTGATGAGGTACTGATTTGCCCGCACCTGCCAGCAGACGAGTGCGATTGCCGTAAGCCAAAAGTGAAGCTGGTTGAACAGTATCTGGTTGAACAGGCCATGGATATGGCGAACAGCTACGTCATTGGCGATCGGGCGACCGATATTCAGCTCGCTGAAAACATGGGCATTAGCGGATTGCGTTACCATCGCGATACCCTGAACTGGGCGATGATCGGCGAGCAGTTGACCAAACGTGACCGCTACGCACACGTTGAGCGTAATACTAAAGAAACGCAGATTGACGTCAAAGTCTGGCTGGACCGCGAAGGCCGCAGCAAAATCAATACCGGCGTTGGCTTCTTTGACCACATGCTGGATCAAATCGCCACCCACGGCGGTTTTCGCATGGAGATTGCCGTCAAGGGCGATCTGTATATAGACGATCACCACACCGTTGAAGATACCGGTCTGGCGCTGGGCGAAGCCTTAAAGCTGGCGTTAGGCGATAAACGCGGCATCAACCGTTTTGGTTTTGTGCTGCCGATGGATGAGTGTCTGGCACGTTGCGCGCTGGATATCTCCGGCCGTCCACACCTGGAGTACCGCGCGGAGTTTACCTACCAGCGCGTTGGCGATCTGAGCACGGAGATGATCGAACACTTCTTCCGTTCACTCTCTTACACTATGGGCGTCACCCTGCACCTGAAAACCAAAGGCAAAAATGACCACCACCGTGTGGAGAGCCTGTTTAAAGCCTTTGGCCGTACGCTGCGTCAGGCGATTCGTGTAGAAGGCGACACGCTGCCCTCTTCAAAAGGAGTGCTGTGATGAACGTGGTGATTCTGGACACCGGCTGCGCCAACCTGCACTCGGTAAAATCCGCCGTCGCACGCCACGGATACGATCCTGTTGTCAGCCGTGACCCGGACGTGGTGCTGCGCGCCGATAAACTGTTTCTGCCGGGCGTCGGCACCGCGCAGGCAGCTATGGACCAGTTGCACGAGCGCGAACTGATTGAACTGATTAAAGCCTGTACTCAACCGGTACTGGGGATCTGTTTAGGTATGCAACTGCTGGGCCGTCGCAGCGAAGAGAGTAACGGCGTCTCCCTACTGGGCATTATTGAGCAGGACGTCCCGAAGATGACCGATTTCGGTCTGCCGCTGCCGCATATGGGCTGGAATCGCGTCTATCCGCAGGCGGGAAATCGTCTGTTCCAGGGCATTGAAGATGGCGCCTATTTCTACTTTGTACACAGCTACGCTATGCCGGTAAACCCGTGGACCATCGCCCAGTGCAATTACGGCGAACCGTTTACCGCGGCAGTACAAAAGGACAATTTCTTTGGCGTACAGTTTCACCCGGAACGTTCGGGCGCGGCTGGGGCACAGTTGCTGAAAAACTTTCTGGAGATGTAATGATTATTCCGGCATTAGATTTAATCGACGGCACGGTGGTGCGTCTTCATCAGGGCGATTACGCTAAGCAACGTGATTACGGCAACGATCCTCTCCCCCGTTTGCAGGATTATGCAGCCCAGGGTGCTGAAGTGCTGCACCTGGTTGATTTAACCGGCGCGAAAGACCCGGCACAGCGCCAGATCCCGCTGATCAAAACGCTGGTCGCTGGCGTCAATGTTCCGGTACAGGTTGGCGGCGGCGTACGTACGGAAGCAGACGTGGCGGCGCTACTTGACGCTGGTGTGGCGCGCGTGGTGGTGGGTTCGACGGCGGTAAAATCTCCCGAGGAAGTCAAAAGCTGGTTTGCCCGTTTTGGTGCCGACGCGCTGGTACTGGCGCTGGATGTTCGTATTGACGAGCACGGTAATAAACAGGTTGCGGTTAGCGGCTGGCAGGAAGATTCCGGGGTTTCACTGGAAGAACTGGTTGAGACCTATTTATCCGTCGGCCTGAAGCACGTGCTGTGCACCGATATCTCCCGCGACGGTACACTGACAGGCTCAAACGTCGCACTGTATGAAGAAGTGTGCGCCAAATACCCGCAGGTGGCGTTTCAGTCATCTGGCGGCATTGGCGGAATCGAGGACGTAGCGGCCCTGCGCGGGACTGGTGTTCGTGGCGTGATCGTCGGACGAGCCCTGCTGGAAGGTAAGTTCACCGTTGAGGAGGCCATTCAATGCTGGCAAAACGCATAATTCCTTGTCTGGACGTCCGTGATGGGCAGGTGGTAAAAGGCGTCCAGTTCCGCAATCACGAGATTATTGGCGACATTGTCCCGCTGGCAAAACGCTATGCCGATGAAGGCGCAGATGAACTGGTGTTCTACGATATCACCGCTTCCAGCGATGGACGCGTAGTGGATAAAAGCTGGGTATCACGCGTAGCGGAAGTGATCGATATTCCGTTCTGTGTTGCCGGTGGCATTAAATCCATCGACGATGCGGCGCGCATTCTCTCCTTCGGGGCGGATAAAATCTCCATCAACTCCCCGGCGCTGGCCGAACCGGAACTTATCACCCGTCTGGCGGATCGCTTTGGCGTGCAGTGCATCGTGGTGGGCATTGATACCTGGTATGACGCTGAAACCGGCAAATATCATGTCAATCAGTATACGGGAGATGAAAGCCGTACCCGCGTCACGCAGTGGGAAACACTGGACTGGGTGCAGGAAGTCCAAAAACGCGGCGCGGGCGAAATCGTCCTGAACATGATGAACCAGGACGGCGTACGTAACGGTTATGACCTTGAACAACTAAAAAAAGTGCGTGATGTTTGCCACGTACCGCTGATTGCCTCCGGCGGTGCGGGCACCATGGAACACTTCCTCGAAGCTTTCCGGGATGCCGACGTTGACGGCGCGCTTGCCGCCTCCGTCTTCCACAAACAAATTATCAATATTGGCGAATTAAAAGCGTACCTGGCAACACAGGGCGTGGAGATCAGGATATGTTAACGAAGCAACAATGCCGCGAGCTGGACTGGGAAAAAACCGACGGACTGATGCCAGTCATCGTGCAGCATGCGGTTTCCGGTGAAGTATTGATGCTGGGGTATATGAACCCGGAGGCGCTGGATAAAACGCTCGAAAGCGGCAAAGTGACCTTTTTCTCACGGACCAAGCAGCGCCTGTGGACCAAAGGAGAGACCTCCGGTCACTTCCTGAATGTGGTGAGCATTGCGCCTGACTGCGACAACGACACCCTGCTGGTGCTGGTTAACCCGATTGGCCCAACCTGCCATAAAGGCACCTCAAGCTGCTTTGGTGACGCAAGCCACCAGTGGCTGTTCCTGTATCAGCTTGAGCAATTGCTTGCCGAACGTAAAACCGCTGACCCAGCCAGCTCCTACACCGCGAAACTGTATGCCAGCGGCACCAAACGCATCGCACAGAAAGTGGGCGAAGAAGGCGTAGAAACCGCGCTGGCTGCGACCGTTAACGACCGTTTTGAGCTGACAAATGAAGCTTCTGATCTGATGTATCACCTGCTGGTGCTGCTGCAAGACCAGGACCTCGACCTGACGACGGTGATTGAGAATTTACGTAAGCGTCATCAGTAAGTTGCTGATGTAAAAAAACCGGGCTGAGCCCGGTTTTTTGTTGTCAGGTTCAAACTTACTCAGCTTTGGCTTTGTAACCGCGCAGAGCATTTCGCCCCAGCACTACGCCTGCACCAATCATCCCACCGAGCAGAACCGCCAGCACGAGGGTAATCGCTTTTTTCGGGCTGTCACGACGAATCGGTAACGTTGGTTTCATCACATAGCGGTAGGCGTGTAACTCAGCCCCTTCAAGCTTAAGATTTTCAATATCCAAAAGCTTTTGCTTGGTCTGGAAGTAGTTATCAGACAATATCAAAGGACGTGTAGATTCGTGCTCAATCATGGACTTCAGGGCATCACTACCCAACAGGAACATACTGTCCTGCGTCACATCCTGCGTCTGCTGAATTTGCGGCTTAGTCACCCCGGCCTGCTCTGCATAACGCAGCGCTTCCTGAATTTGCTTAATTCGCAGATCTTTTTGCTCCTGCGCGACCACTTCCTGAGTTTTCAGAGAGTCTTGCAACGTGGTTGTTTGCAACTTGATATTATCAACCAGGTCAAGCTCCAGCTCTTTAGCAACCTTTTCATCTGTTTGTTGAATGTATTCAGCCAGTTGACGCTGAGCGTCTTCAGGTGAGCTACCCACATAAGAAACCGCCAACGGCAGCGGTTGACCTTTAACAGATTGTTCAATTGACAGTTTCTGTGGTTCCTCCTGATTATCAAGCGTTTCAGCCAATGCAGAGAGAGAAGTACTGAAACGACCAACCACGTTTGTCTGCAGTTCAGTAGCCTTGGGGGCGCTGACACCATACAACACATTGAGGGCGTTGTTATATGTGGCGATCTGACCCACATCCGGTTGAGTAATAATGGCTGTTGAGGTCCATTTCTCCTTAGCAACTGCCAGATAGCCCACAGCAAGCACTATGGCAATAACAATCGCTATGACGATTGTTACTTTCCCACGCCATAACTGTATTAGTAAATCAATCAGATCAATCTGTTCCGGATCGTGACTGCGCCCGGACATGTTATTATCACTTACAGACATAGAAACCCTAGATAAGGAAAGACTTAAACTGGAATTAGTTTAGCTATAAATTGCGGCAATGCCATAGGATTAATGATAAAAAAATCAAATTGTTTCAGGGATTTTGATTGGTATTTCAATCACTACTGAAAAACGATACGATTAAACAAAAGTGTCAATACTCAAAGAACATCTTTATGCGCAAAAAATCATCAACAGACAAGTTTCATGCCCGCTAATCGTTATACTTTACAATTCATTTTATTGAATTCATATCGTGAATACTTACCGTCTGACCAGTAAAAATGGTAGGCATAAATAATATAACAATTAGCTTTTTTACCATCTAACGGTATCATTCCACTTTTTAGTAGCACCTGTTGGTGCCTGGCTATTATTTAGCCAAAAAGAGGAATAAACATGAAATACCTGGTTACGGGTGCCGCTGGTTTCATCGGCTTCCACGTTAGCAAACGCCTCCTTGAGGCTGGCCATCAAGTAGTCGGTATTGATAACCTGAACGATTACTACGACGTCAGCCTTAAACAAGCTCGTCTGGAATTACTGGCACAGCCTGGTTTCCAGTTTCATAAAATTGATTTAGCCGACCGCGAGGGTATGAGTGAACTTTTCGCATCCGGTCATTTTGAACGTGTGATTCATCTCGCCGCACAGGCTGGCGTACGTTATTCACTCGAAAACCCGCATGCCTACGCAGACTCAAATCTCACGGGCTTTCTGAACATACTGGAAGGGTGTCGCCATAATAAAATTCAGCATTTACTCTATGCCTCATCCAGTTCAGTTTACGGCCTGAATCGCAAAATGCCTTTCTCAACGGATGATTCCGTTGATCACCCCGTATCTCTGTATGCGGCAACCAAAAAAGCCAACGAACTGATGGCCCATACTTATTCCCATTTGTACGGATTGCCCACAACCGGGTTGCGTTTCTTTACCGTGTACGGTCCTTGGGGTCGTCCGGATATGGCGCTGTTTAAGTTCACCAAAGCGATGCTGGAAGGGAAAAGTATTGACGTCTATAACTATGGCAAAATGAAGCGTGACTTTACCTATATTGATGATATCGCAGAAGCAATCATTCGCCTGCAGGATGTCATTCCACTCGCAGACACGCAATGGACCGTTGAAACAGGCACGCCAGCAGCCAGCATTGCGCCCTATCGCGTCTACAATATCGGCAATAGTTCACCGGTTGAGCTAATGGACTATATCCAGGCTCTGGAAGATGCACTGAGTATTGAAGCGAAGAAAAACATGCTTCCACTACAGCCAGGTGATGTGCTGGAAACCAGCGCGGACACTAAAGCACTGTATGAGGTTATTGGTTTTAAACCTGAAACCACGGTAAAAGATGGGGTGAAGAACTTTGTTGACTGGTACCGTGATTTCTACAAAGTTTAATTACTGACCTGATTAAATAAAAAAGGCCTTTTATAAGGCCTTTTTTATGGAGACGAGATTAATCACTACCAAACAAATCGCGGGTATACACTTTATCGGCAACATCAGCTAATTCTGACGTCATACGGTTAGAAATAATAATATCCGCTTCATTTTTGAACGCATTAAGATCACGCACAACTCGGGAATGAAAAAATTCATCCTCTTCCATGACCGGTTCATAGATAATAACGGGCACGCCCTTTGCCTTAATGCGCTTCATGATGCCCTGAATCGATGATGCCCGGAAATTATCGGAACCACTTTTCATGATCAAACGGTACACGCCAACTACCTTAGGCTTACGCGCAAGAATAGAATCTGCGATGAAGTCCTTACGCGTACGGTTCGCATCAACGATCGCGCCAATAATGTTATTCGGTACAGACGCGTAGTTCGCCAGCAACTGCTTAGTATCTTTCGGCAGGCAGTAGCCACCATAGCCGAATGACGGGTTGTTGTAGTGATTACCGATACGCGGATCCAGGCACACACCTTCAATAATCTGCCGTGAATTCAAGCCAAGACTTTCTGCATAGCTATCCAGCTCGTTAAAGTAAGCCACACGTAACGCCAGATAGGTGTTAGCGAACAACTTGATGGCTTCGGCTTCAGTCGAGTCGGTAAACAGCGTCGGAATGTCTTTTTTAACCGCACCTTCCTGCAGCAACGCGGCAAAACGCTCGGCGCGTTCGGAACGTTCACCAATGACGATACGGGACGGATGCAGGTTGTCGTACAGCGCACGGCCTTCACGCAGGAATTCTGGCGAAAAGAATATATTGTCGATGCCCAACTGTTCTTTGATGGAGTTCGTAAAGCCAACCGGAATCGTTGATTTAATTACCATCACCGCATTTGGGTTGATTTCGACCACATCGCGGATCACTGACTCGACGCTCGAGGTGTTAAAGTAGTTAGTTTTCGGATCGTAATCAGTCGGTGTCGCGATGATAACGTAGTCCGCGTCGCGGTAAGCATCATACTTATCGGTCGTTGCACGGAAATTCAGCTGTTTTGTCGCCAGATACTCTTCGATCTCTCTATCAACGATCGGCGATTTTTTCTGATTCAGCATCTCGACCTTCGTCGGAACGATATCCAGAGCGACCACTTCATGGTGCTGGGCAATCAGAATACCGTTCGACAAACCAACATAACCTGTTCCTGAGATAGTTATCTTCATTCGCTGTGTAACTTCTTCCGGTTAAACATTTGAGGGTGAACACGCTGCCAACAACGTCGCGCATCGGCTCTGCATTGCACCAGTATATCGTGCTTTGCTACAACACCGGATATCAGACCTGACTGAATCCCATTTTTTGGCAATAAAAAAGCCCGGAGGAACGCTCCGGGCCTGGATTCACAGTTAGACTAAATCAGATTAATCCAGCCATTCGGTGTGGAACACACCTTCTTTATCGGTGCGCTTATACGTATGTGCGCCAAAGTAGTCACGCTGAGCCTGGATCAGGTTAGCCGGAAGCACCGCAGAACGGTAGCTGTCGTAGTAGGCTACCGCCGCAGAGAAGGTCGGTACCGGGATACCATTCTGCACAGCATAAGCCACTACATCACGCAGCGCTTGTTGATATTCGTCAGCGATATTTTTAAAGTACGGAGCCAACAGCAGGTTCGCGATACCTTTATTTTCAGCATAAGCGTCAGTGATTTTCTGCAGGAACTGCGCACGAATGATGCAGCCCGCGCGGAAGATCTTCGCGATTTCACCGTAGTTCAGATCCCAGTTGTACTCGTCAGACGCGGCACGCAGCTGAGAGAAGCCCTGCGCGTAGGAGACGATTTTACCCAGGTACAGCGCGCGACGGACTTTCTCAATGAACTCGGCTTTATCGCCAGCCAGTTGAGCCTGCGGGCCGGACAGCACTTTAGATGCCGCAACGCGCTGGTCTTTCAGAGAAGAGATGTAGCGCGCGAATACGGACTCGGTGATCAGCGACAGTGGTTCGCCCAGATCCAGAGAGCTCTGGCTGGTCCATTTACCGGTACCTTTGTTCGCCGCTTCGTCCAGGATCACATCAACAAGGTATTTACCGTCTTCATCTTTTTTAGTGAAGATGTCTTTAGTGATGTCGATCAGGTAACTGCTCAGCTCGCCTTCATTCCACTCGGTGAAGGTAGTTGCCAGTTCTTCGTTAGACAGGTTCAGACCGCCTTTCAGCAGAGAATAGGCTTCCGCAATCAGCTGCATATCGCCGTATTCGATACCGTTGTGGACCATTTTCACGTAATGACCCGCACCGTCAGCACCAATATAGGTTACGCACGGCTCGCCATCTTCAGCAACCGCAGCAATCTTGGTCAGGATAGGCGCTACCAGCTCATACGCTTCTTTCTGGCCACCAGGCATGATAGATGGGCCTTTCAGGGCGCCCTCTTCACCGCCGGACACGCCAGTACCGATGAAGTTAAAACCTTCTGCGGACAGTTCACGGTTACGACGGATAGTGTCCTGGAAGAAGGTGTTACCACCATCAATAATGATGTCGCCTTTATCCAGATATGGCTTCAGGGAATCGATCGCAGCATCGGTGCCAGCACCCGCCTTCACCATTAACAGGATACGACGTGGGGTTTCAAGAGACTCGACGAACTCTTTCACCGTGTAATAAGGAACCAGTTTCTTACCCGGGTTCTCGGCAACAACTTCTTCAGTTTTCTCGCGGGAGCGGTTGAAGATGGAGACGGTATAACCACGGCTTTCGATGTTGAGCGCCAGGTTGCGCCCCATCACTGCCATACCGACGACGCCGATCTGTTGCTTGGACATTACATACTCCTGTCAGGTGTGATCACCGCGCGACTTGTGGGCGGCTTGAATGTATCTAAAATGTTAACCCAAAAAATTACAGCTAGTAAATCATAAATAAATTAAATATATAAATCAGACAAAAGGAAAAGCACTATAAGATTTTAGCTGTATGCTTCATTTATTAATCAGTTGTAGAATGTATCTACCATAATCTGTTTTTCCTAATATGTTAGCATCTTCAGCCAACTGTTCAGGTGAAACCCATCCTTTTCGTAAAGCTATCTCTTCAAGACAGGCAATTTTAAATCCTTGTCTTTTTTCGATAGTATTTACAAACATGCTCGCATCAAGAAGACTTTCGTGGGTTCCTGTATCTAACCAAGCAAACCCACGACCTAAAAGTTCAACATTAAGCAAACCTTGTTCAAGGTACATTTGATTAAGGGAAGTAATTTCATATTCGCCACGAGCAGATGGTTTTATTTTCTTTGCCATTTCGACGACATTACTATCATAAAAATAAAGCCCAGTAACAGCCCAGTTTGACCTAGGTTTTAATGGTTTCTCTTCTATTGAAATAGCTCGATTGGAACTATCAAACTCAACAACTCCAAATCGCTCTGGGTCCATTACTTGGTAGCCAAAAATCGTTGCCCCTATATCACGTTCAGCTACAAATTCAAGCCGAGGCGCAAAATTTTGACCAAAGAAGATATTATCACCCAACACCAAGGCGCATCTTTGATTGTCAATAAACTCTTCACCAAGAATGAACGCCTGTGCTAAACCATCAGGGGATGGTTGTTCTTGATAGCTAATATTAACTCCGAAACGTTCACCAGTACCAAGTAAGCGTCTGAAACTGGGTAAATCATATGGTGTAGTGATTATAAGAATATCACGAATACCTGCAAGCATTAGCACTGACAAGGGATAATAGATCATCGGCTTATCATAAACCGGCATCAGTTGTTTTGAGACACCTAATGTAATGGGGTAAAGTCGGGATCCGGAACCACCAGCCAATATAATACCTTTCATTTCAGCTCCAAAAAATTCATTCTTTACATTTCGATTGAACAATATATCATCATTTAATCAACGCATGACCTGACAGAAGAATCATCTTACAAGCAATAATAAAGTACTGATTAAATAAATAGATGATATTGAGGAAAATCATGTTAACGAGTTTTGATTAGTGATACAAATATAAGATACCTAAGGAACTTAATAGATTTATCACAAGACAAACTATTTCAGCAATCAAAAATCACCAACTGCTTAATTACATTTTCTATTAATCAATATATTAATCACCCTGTCACAAAAACTTTCTTCATCGAACCTATTCTCTGCTAACAATCTACTTTGTTTTCCCATTTCTATAAGTAATTTTTTGTTTTCAATAAGCTCTATCATTTTTTTGGATAATGATTCTGAGTCCCAAGGTGGTACGAGAAATCCGTTAACACCGTCAACTACCGTTTCTTTGCACCCAGGCACATCTGTAGTAATAATAGGTAAGCCAACAGCAAGAGCCTCTTGACTACTTCGTGGCACTCCCTCGCGATAGGATGGAAGAACAAAAACGTCAGAACTCTTCAAAATATCAATAACATTGCTAATTACACCAGTGAAAACAACATTATTATCAGATTTCCATTTTTCAAACTCCGGATAAGATATACCACCAAGATTATCATCCATTCCACCAATAACCTGGAAAATCGTATCTGGATATTCTCTCTTAACAATTTCTGCGGCAGAAACATACTCACGAATACCCTTATCAATTAGCAATCGTGATACCATAGTAAACGTTAGTGGTCCATTTTTATAGGTCAGGTCTTTCAACTTATACGTTTCCAAATTAACCCCAATACCACCGACCACCTGATGATGCCTGACTTTAATATTATGTTTTTTTATTAATTCGTTTGCATCATCAACATTCAAAAATAAAACGGAATCAGATAACCTCAAAAAAATTTTATATAGAGAAAGTTGTACTGCCCTAAGAATTACTTTCTTTACACCATCCTCTTCTGGGCGTTTAGTAAAACAAAAACCGAGCCCCTCAAACATAGAAACAATACGTTTTACTCCAGCTAACTTTGCGGCTATAGAACCAAAAACAATTGGTTTTGGGAAAAAAGAAAATACTACGTCAGGACTGATCTTTTTTATTACTTTATAAAGAGAAATTATAGTTAGGAATTCTGTAAAGGGATTAATGCCAGTTCTTGATGCGTTATAAAAAAGCACCAAAACACCTAATTTTTTAAGGTCCACGATTAGTGGATTCATGGACTCAGTTTCTGGAATAAGAATTGATATCTGATGATGGTCTTGAAGAAGTCTAGAAATTAGCCTTAACCTAAAATAGAATATTGATGATACGGTGTTAGTAACTAGTGTAATTTTCATATCTATGTTCCAAGCCTTACATTTTTTTTACAACCATTTTAAACAAAATCACACTTCTAAACATCAGCCCCATTAACGCAACAAATAACAGACTTGAGCGGATATCCTCACCCAAAGGGAAAGGAAGAACATAGATAAGAGAGGATATTACGAGATACCAAATAAATCGTGTATACTCCTTGTAAGCTATAAACCATGTAAACATTCCATTGAAAAGTTTTTTCTTTCCAGTGTATTCCAATGTTGCCAAAAGTGGCTGCATCACCAGAAGCAAGAGAGGGATATGTTGGTAAAGGATCATAAAAGGAACACAAAACCTAAAACTAATAAGCAAATAATATAAGATAGCACTAAAATTACTTCTTGTCGTATTATAAAAATAATATATCAATAGAATTCCAATACCACCCAGGCTAGCCGATATATAGTGGAAACCAGAAAAATAGAACAAAGAAAGAATTAATATTGCCCAAACAGTCCTAACAATCATAATCTTAGAGAAATTATGATATACATATTCAAGTTCAATATCTGTTAGGCGTAGCGTTGGATTTTTTTCCTTTTTAATTAAAATAGCATCGTTGAATATATAGCCAACCTCATAAAAGGTATAAACAAATAAAATTGCAAGTATTATATAAATAACATTACTTATAGTTACTATATTGCATCCTATTACAAATATTGGAAGCAAATAAAATATAGTCCATGAGATAATTTCCGGGAGTGATTTTAATCTCGTGTGGAATAAATATAAAATTGGCACATAATAGAAAATCATACAATCACAACCTTGATATCCATTGTCTTATTTTTTAATTTAAAATCATTCCAAAAGTTAATATTTTTCTCTTCTGAAATTATTATGGCTTTTCCGCAGGTTTCTATTAAATCTATATCACTTTTGTTGTCCGTGATAACTAAGTTATAGCTTACATCTGCTTCTTTTAGATGCTTACCTTTCCGGCCTAACAAATCTACGAAAATCTGCCCTGTATAGATACCATCTTTTGCTATAAGGCGAGTACTAAAAAATTGTTCACACCCCATTTTATCAGCGATCACTTCGACTACAGGATCAATCGAGGCGGAACAGAGGATAAATTGAAAATCTTCACTCAACTTTTTTATTATTGCATGCGTTTCAATAATCTTCTTTGCACATAAAACATTTTCATAAAATAATTCACTCTCTGACTTTATTTCTGATAATTTTTTTCCTGACAGGAGTTTATAAATACACAATCGTCGATAAATATCTACTTTAAATAATTTAAAGAGTACTGAATTCAACAGCATCAGACTTCTTACTCTACGCAAAGCTAATAGCTGGGTTTCCAGTTTTTTTGACGCGATCCTTTCAAGAAAATCAAACGTAGTATTACTATAATAAAGCGTATCACATACATCAACTATAGCTTTTTTCATTACGCTATCCTTTTTTCCTGACACTAGCGAGCATCATTTTCTTATAGCTGTCAATTAGTATAAAGGGATTTACTAGTGATATATTTTTTTTCAAAATGAGCATTAATAGTCTATCTACTCCCCTTTTCGACTTAATGTCAGATAACAAATTCAATAGAGAGAAACAAAATATATCTTTTTTCCTATAACTACTTCCATCGGCCGTCAGTACAAAATCATATAATGAGCGATATAGATTACCTTTGAAACTATTAAATCCTGTGCTAATAACACCGGAAACAACATTGTGTCTGTATTGACCAAGGGATTGATTAATAACGTATCCATTGCCATGGGCTAAAAGGTCTAAGAATATTGCATAATCTGGAACTGGGTAGTCGTATTTGTAAGTGCTCCTGCAATCACGCCTGTACATAATCGAAGAATGTGCTGAAACGAATCCAACGCGAAGAAAATCACTTAATGAGATCTCACCATCCCACACAGACGCATAACTGGGATTTAAAACATCGCCTGAATCAGAAAATAATACCATATTGTGCCATACAGCACTTAAATTTGAATTACTATCTAATATGGAAACCTGTTTTTGTAATTTACCCTGCAACATTAAATCATCGCCATCGATGTGACAAACATACTCACCATTGGCTATTTGGTGAATCCTTAAATAATTTTCGGATGCCCCAACCTGAGTGTCACTCGTTATTATTTTTACAGTATTAGTTGCTGTTTTAGCGAAATTTGAAACTATACTCAAAGTATTATCAGAGGATTTATCAACCCCAACAATGATTTCAAAAGGAATTTCCATTTCCTGCATATCAATACTATCAAGACATTCTTTAATATATTTTTCTTGGTTATATGTACTTACACATACGCTAAGTTTCATTCATTTAACCCTTAAGAATTTACATATCACAAGCCAAATAACGAAATAAAATAATAGATTAATGTACATTCCCATCCATCCTGGAAAAAGATAGAGAATGCAAAAGACATAAGAGAATCTCTTTAAAACCTCACCACCAATTAGAGATGAAAAGTATATATTAAAGAATAAAGAAACAATTACAACCAAGATTGCAAGACCAGCTGAAATCAGCGAATAGTTCGAAAGTAAGATAATCCATCCTGCGAGACCTGGGTTGGAGTTCCATGATACAACCGTATTTTCAATACTTCCACCTAGCCATTGGCCTAATGGAAGTGCGTTTGGATATGAAGCCTGATAAATATTCTTAAGTCCTAAAATCTCTCCCCAATATGGAACTATTTCATTCTGTTGATATAAAAGAGAGAAATAACCAACTCTGTCGGTAAGAAAAATGACATTTGTTAACTGTTGTAGTCTATAGACCAAATATTCAAAAAATTGGTAAAGAGCTTCGCTATAGTGAATCGTTGAAAATAAATTAGCAGATTCCATGCCATTAGATCTGATAAACCATTTAATTTCCATTATAAATGGTGAAATAAGAATAAGAAGACAACAAAGAAGTATTGCTTTCAGACCAATTTTAATTGTGTTAGATCTGCAGAGAAATATTAAGAACAGAAATACAACCCCCCCACTCCAACCTCTTAAAATGGTTGAAGATAAATAGATCACACAGTTAACTTTGAATAAATTATTGTTAGCAGATTTACAAGCATAGATAAGGAAGAATATATCAGGATTTAAGATAACAAAAAAATAACGCAAGACTACTGGGCTGGCACTGATATCGATCTCAGCACCAGCTATATTTAACCCATAATACCTATTAAAAATGATAAAAAGAAATTGAATGATAAAGATAAAAAATCCAATTCTAGTACATTGGGTATAACCTAATTCTGCTAAGGGTTTATTCTTTGGATAACATATATTCGAAAATACAAAATATCCAACAGTGATAAATATCAATGAAAAGATAACATACCCAAAACCTATAACCCCATTTATTGATTCATAACTAAAGGAGTAACTTTCTACCAAGATATTGCCTTGACTACTAGACAAAATAAAAGCGATAAGATTAGGGACAAGATAGATCAGAAAAATAATCACTCGCGCATCAGTAATCTTAAATTTCATATTTCCTCTTAATTATTTTTATTTTTATAATTTTTCTTACTCTAGTGTCTGCTAATATAGTTGATAAAAAAGCTATTACAGATTGTGATGCCAGAATAAAAAACGAAAACATGCGGCCATGTTCTTCTGAAGGATAAATTATTTTGAATATTATAATAATTAATATTGTAGGTATTAAAGTTACTAATACGTCACTTATGAGCCATGCTATACGTTTAGAACGAATAAATCGCCCATGAATAAACCAACTCCAAAGAATAAGGAAAATAGCATTTTGTATTAGCCAAACATAACCAGCACCAATAGCTCCAAAAGTCTTAATTGATAAAATTAAACTAGGAATAATAATGATTATGAAGAAAATATTCCCATATACATGTAATCTAATCTGACCAAAAGCATATTGCAGATAATATGGGAATGCAGCAATAGCAAAAAATAAATTACCTAAAGCATAACAAGTTAAAACATCTGCTGAGTGAGTGGCAATAACATTATTTCCAGTCCAAACAGATAAAACCAATTCTGAATTTGCTGCCATTACCAACGATATCGGCGCAAGTAAACTAATCACCCCCTTTGAAGCTAAAGAATATACATTATATAGGCCATCGAGATCACCATCGCTATATAATGAGCTCATCCTGGGTAATATAGCTTGTGATATCGGAGTGCTCAGAATTAATATACCACCTGCAATAGTTGCAGCTACAGAAAACATCCCATAATCAGAAATAGTTAAGAACTTGCTAAGAATTATTTTATCTGATTGACTGATCGCTATCCATGCTGCGGATGTCAGTGCAATGCCACAAGAGAATTTTCCCACTCGCTTAATCTCTGAATAAAACTCATGAGTAAATGAACTGTGAGTATCTTCTTTGACTTCTTTCTCTATTTTTTTAAAACAAAATATAGACAATAGTAAAAATAATACAAATTCGATTATTGCGGCCAAGAGTTGATATGTAAAAAAAACTTTAACATTATTACCATAAAAAGACATTACTGGTATTACTATCACAAACCTTAACGTAGCAACTATAGTATTTATTATATTGAATTTAATTTGCTCTTCACAACCAAGAATAACGCTTTTGAATGGACCAGCACACCACCTTAAAGCAATAATTACTCCAATGATAGAGAGTGAGTATTCTACTAAAAATAAATTAGTACCTGATGTATTCAGCCATTTTGTCGCTATTATTTCTTTGGAAAAATTGATGCTTCCAATGATCAAAACTGCCACAATCAGAAAAGCAATAATCACAAATTTTAATATTTTTTTAAAGACTGGCAAATAGCCAGCCTTAGATTTTAAAATAGCCACCTCTCTGGATAAAGTGGATGAGATGCCTAAATCTAATACAACTAGTAATGATTGCAATAATGTGAAAAATGAAACCAGCCCAAAACCTTCACTTCCGAGCTTTGATAGATATATAGGAACTACCGCAATCCCAACGATTGCAATATATACTTGTCCTATATAGTTAGCCACTACATTAACAAATAACTTATTTATCATGTGACACCAATGTCATGATATAGTAAACATCTTTATGAGTTTGTAATATCGAAAAACCTAGACTTTTGTATAATCCGATTGCTGCCTTATTATCTTTGTGTACTTCTAACCGTACCTCAGAGTGGCCATATGTACCAATATCAGACAACACATGTTGCAACAGTATTCGAGCATACCCTTTGCCTTTGAATTTATAATCGGTGAGTACCATCGTTATAAAAGCAAACTCTTTTCTATTCACATAGCAGGATACAGCACAGGCTATTTCGTTATCTTCATCCATAAGAAGAAGATAACTCCTTGCATTTTCCAAAAGTTTCGTTATGTAATTATGTAGCACCACACGTTGTGAAAGAGGTGGCGTAAAAAAAACATCATTCCTTACCACAAAATCAATAAAACCTGCTGCTAAAAACTCATCGACCTTAGCTATTTTGTATGAATGCATTTTTGTGCGCCATTTGTTGAGTCTTTTCGAGACCATTCCACATCATTACATCAATAATAGAAAGATGGGAAATAAATGAATCAACTGACTGCTGATAAGGTTCTATTACAGGTTCCAGGAACTTTAACTTCAATCCATTCTTTACGAATTCAGATTCCGTATACAATTCTAAACCACCGGGTGGGTTAATATATTCATCAGCTCCCAGTGCGATACACGTACGAATAACACGCTCCTGTGACTTATAGTCTCTGGATAAATTTAAAGCCGATGAAGTAACTAATTCGACATCAATATTTAATATATTTAATAACTGTACCACTGAGTTTTTAATATAATTAAATAAATTATTATCCTCATACAATATTATATCTTCTAGTAATTTATATACTTCATTAAAATATGGTGCTTTCCTATATGCACCTTGTATTTGTCTACATAGTTTCATACGATCAAAGGTATCAGCCAACTCTCTTTGTACTATATCCAAATAGTCTGAATCTTTTTTAAGAGCTATACTAAAGGTTGTTGGCTGTTTATTAATCAATATGCGATTTCTCTGTATCCACCCTTTCTTTGAAAACTCTATGTCATCATAAATAACAAATTTGTCAACTGCACTAGCAAGCTGAAAATATCCAACATAAGGGAAAAAATATGGCTGCATTATTCCTACTTTCATTTCCATTCCTTATTTATTTTAAAACTTTTTTTATATTTTCAGTTACAGTTAGTACGTCTTTGTTTGTCATATAATAATGTAGTGGAAGACACAGTGATCGTCTGGCCAGATCATCCGAATTCGAAGTACAGCTTGTATCATTAGCTTTAATAACATTATTTAATGATGGATAAAAGTATCTTCTTGTCTGAATACCACAAGCTCCTAATTTTTCCATTAAGAGGATAAGCTGTTCTTCACTATCACAAAAAATCGGCATATACGCACCATTATAGGTTGAGCCTTCTAGCCATTTAGGCATAGCAATAACATCATCTAGAGACTCGCGATATAATTCGAATAAACTGACCCTTTTATCTATGATTTCGCCGATATTATCCATTAACACAAGGCCTGCAGCTGCTTGGTATTCATTTAGTTTTGCATTTATACCAACAGATTGAATGCCTTTATCTAACTCTATACCGAAATTGATTAATCGCTTAGCTTCCTCAAAATGAGCTTTTGTCTTAAAAACAATCGCCCCACCTTCTATAGTGTGAAAAACTTTCGTTGCATGAAAACTAATCGTACTGGCATCTCCATAACTCAGGATGCTTTTACCTTTATTCTTTACACCAAAAGCATGCGCGGCATCATATATCACATTTACTTTTTTATCTAAGTCTATAAACTTATCAACTTCGCATGGATTTCCGAATACATGTGTCGCTACTACACTATCATAATCATTTTTTTCATTTAATATATTCTGAACATTATCGAAACAAATATTACCGGTTTCTTTTTGAATATCTGCATAAATAATATCTTTTTTTTGCCAAGCTAACGTTGATGCAGTTGCAACAAAGCTATATGGTGTGGTTATTGCTCTTTTGACACCAAGAGTTTCATACGCAACCTGAAGCGCTAATGTACCATTTGAGACCAATAGTAAATTATCAACTCCAAGATATAATGATAATCGTTCTGTTAGTTCTTCATGCATTGGCCCAAAATTTGTATACCATCCATTTTCATTAATTTTTTCTATTAGTGATGTATACTTAGATATATCTGGAACAATGGGGCAATTTAGCTTTATCATTTAACCTTCTCTATATTACTTAGTATTAAGTATAGCCGCTGTTTTTTGATATAATATAAAATCAAAAAATTAACGTGCTGCATAATTCTGCTCGATCCACGTCTTGTACGCGCCGCTTTTCACATTTTCAACCCACTGCGTATTCGAGAGATACCATTCAACGGTCTTACGGATCCCGCTCTCAAAGGTTTCCTGCGGCTTCCACCCCAGTTCATTGCTGATTTTCGCTGCATCAATCGCATAGCGGCGATCGTGTCCTGGGCGGTCGGCTACGTAGGTAAGTTGATCGCGGTAAGAACCTTCTTTTGGCACTATTTCGTCCAACAAGTCGCAGATAGTATGGACCACGTCCAGATTTTTCTTCTCGTTATGGCCACCGATATTGTATGTTTCACCTACAATCCCCTGGGTCACTACGGTGTACAACGCTCGGGCGTGATCTTCGACATAAAGCCAGTCGCGAATCTGGTCGCCTTTGCCATAAATTGGCAATGCTTTACCTTCCAGCGCATTCAGAATCACCAGCGGGATTAGTTTTTCAGGGAAGTGATATGGCCCGTAGTTATTGGAACAGTTGGTGACAATTGTTGGGAAGCCATAGGTGCGGAACCATGCACGAACCAGATGATCGCTTGAGGCCTTTGAAGCAGAATATGGGCTACTCGGCGCATAAGCTGTCTTTTCAGTGAACAGAGGCAACACATTACCGGCAGCCACTTCATCTGGATGTGGCAGGTCGCCGTATACTTCATCTGTGGAGATATGATGGAAACGAAATGCCTGTTTTTTATCTGCATCCAGCTCGTTCCAGTAGCCACGAGCAGCTTCCAGCAGTACATAAGTACCGACGATATTCGTTTCGATAAACGCTGCTGGCCCTGTAATAGAGCGGTCAACATGACTTTCAGCTGCCAGATGCATCACCGCATCCGGTTGATGAGTGGCAAAAATACGCTCCATTGCCGCTTTATCACAGATATCCGCGTGTTCAAAATAATAGCGATTATTTTCGCTGACTTCGGCAAGAGATTCCAGGTTACCGGCGTAGGTTAGTTTATCAACATTAACAACGGTATCCTGAGTATTTTTAATAATATGACGAACTACTGCAGATCCAATGAAACCCGCTCCACCAGTAACTAGTATTTTCACGTTTAATTCCGAATATCGTTTATACGAATACTATTAATATGCTGGCACATAATGCACGTTTCTGGGCATTACGCACGCTACCGCCCCTGGCTTTGCAGCAACCAGAGCACTACTTGAATGATAATGATGTAACTAGCCCCCGCCAGTTAGCGCGAAGCTATCTAAAATTCAAACGCTAATTGTCTTACCAAATGCGACCAGAAACAAGAAAAAATCTAACAAAAAACAGATTAAACCTGGTAGGTTAACTTATTGTAATTCTTTGTTTTTATATGAAAAACGACAGTAACACTCCGCTGCATAAATCATAGGCGGTGGAATGTTAACTGCCGTTATTTTTTCTGGCTTACCTTCACGAAGATCTGTAAATATCTACTCGCTAAGTAGCTTTTCAATGCTCTTACGGAACTTCGGACCTTCCTTCAGATTACGCAGCCCATACTTAACGAATGCCTGCATATAGCCCATCTTTTTACCACAGTCGTAGCTGTCGCCTGTCATCAGCATAGCATCAACAGACTGTTTTTTAGCCAGCTCTGCAATGGCATCCGTCAACTGGATACGTCCCCAGGCACCTGGTTCAGTTTTTTCCAGCTCTGCCCAGATATCAGCAGAAAGCACATAGCGTCCTACGGCCATCAGATCGGAATCCAGCGTTTGCGGCTGATCCGGTTTTTCGATGAACTCAACGATACGGCTGACTTTACCTTCGTTGTCCAAAGCCTCTTTGGTTTGAATAACAGAGTATTCAGACAGATCGCCCTCCATACGCTTAGCCAGCACCTGACTGCGCCCGGTTTCATTAAAACGAGCAACCATAGCAGCGAGGTTGTAGCGCAGCGGATCCGCACTTGCGGTATCCAGAACAACGTCAGGTAATACCACGACAAACGGGTTATCACCAATGATAGGACGAGCACAAAGGATGGAATGACCCAGACCCAGCAACTGAGCCTGACGGACGTTCATGATAGTTACGCCCGGAGGACAGATAGACTGCACTTCGGCTAAGAGCTGGCGCTTAACACGCTGCTCAAGGAGTGATTCGAGTTCGTAAGAGGTGTCGAAGTGGTTCTCAACTGCGTTCTTAGACGCATGAGTCACCAGAACGATTTCTTTGATACCGGCAGCTACAATCTCGTCGACAATGTATTGAATCATCGGCTTGTCTACGATCGGCAGCATCTCTTTAGGGATTGCCTTCGTGGCAGGCAACATGTGCATCCCCAGACCTGCTACCGGAATAACTGCTTTCAAATTAATCATTAAGTCATTCACCTATTCAATTGTTGCTGAATTATAGCTTTTTAGCTTGTTTTAGCCAGTATGAATTACATTACTCCGATGCCGCGTATGTTACGCCGCTTATCTGCGGAATGCAGTAATCTTAATCCCAGGCGGGTACAACTTTTGCCAGGAATGGTCGCAAAGTTACCTCCCCTGCCCCGGCAGTCGGAAATTCACCGCTTCGACATTCACCACCTGATGGTTTACCCGGTCAATGTCAACTGAACTTTGCCCGCTTTCGTTTACCGCATGGATATTCGCCAGTGATAGCAAGGTGTCCTGCTTAGCCATAAACTTGCCGCGCACATCCTGGCGTAGATCGAAGTGCATCTTGAGCGCGGGTCCTGTTGCGGATTGCTGCATCACTCTGATGTTACGTAAAAAAAGATGCTGCGGTTGGTTGTGCAACTCAAGCGTGGCTCGCTTCATCTCAACGTTGGTAATGGCCACGAACGACGTTGCATTACCTGATGAGATCTGAATGCCGCGTAATTTATATTCAAGTTTCGTGTTATCCAGATGGATATTATTTAACTTAAAGTTCTGCGGGATGGATAAATATCGTCCTTTAATAACACCGTAGCCAATGAGCATACCTGCGCTATTTTCCATATTGATATTATCAATCACGAAATTATCACAGCCATAAATAGCGACCGTCGCATTATCAATACCTGCTTTCTTACTAAAATCTGGGGTAATATTTCGTGCGGTGATATTACGAATGATAAAATGTTTACCGTTCTCTACATGAACTAACTGTCGACAGTCGGTACCGGTGATATTCGCCACCACAAAGTTTTTTACCGCCAGCTCATCGGGATAGGTATTGTCATAGGTACTGCCCGCCAGTCCGATGCCGATGCCCCAGTTCACGTTGCCATTGGTACAGTTGATACGTTCAATGACATGGTCAGAAATGAGGATGTTGCTGTCGTTGATCGCCACATTCCACTCAATGGCATCTCCCTGTAGATCGCTAAAACGGCAGTTTGTAATCTTTACGCCATCCATCCGGTTATGAAAGCCCTGACGCAGGATCCCATAGTTAGCGCGCGTGACGGTAATATCATCGATAGTCAGATTGCGCATCAGCCTCGGTGTTTTGCCGCCGATATAGACTTGTGTCACTGGGCCAAAACCACTCATGGCAATCCCTTTTATTACACAGTCTGAACCGCGCACATCGAGGGTAACATTCCTCAGACTCCCCCCCTGCTCACCCATCACCTTACATCCATCCTGCAGAACAAAGCGACCACGGCCATTGCCGCTGATTCTGCCTTGCAGGTGTAGCGTTTTGCCAGGAGGAATAACGATAGCGGTATTGAGATCCTTGCATTCCAGTTCTTTGGGTACGACTACCGTTTGTCCTTCTTTGAACGCCTGCCTGAAAGAAGCGACCCAATCCTTTGGGTTGTAATTCTGAATGTTGACGCTGTCCGATGATTCAAGCGCCCGGACAACGGGAGAATGCAGTACGACAAGCGCAGAGCCTGCCGTCAGAAAAGTACGGCGTGAGAGTTTGTTCTCTGACATACAACCTCGATTTACATCGTTTGCAGCAGACTGGCTAACTGTTTATTGATCGCTAACTGATTAAATTCAGTTTCAATTTTTTCTCGCGCACACTGCACAATCGGCTGTACCTGCTCACTGTCGAGCAGGCTAAATGCCGCTAAACGCTCTGCCAGTGCCTGCGCATCGTTTTCCGGTGCCAGCCAGCCAGACTTGCCCGATTCGACCAGCTCCGGGATCCCGCTGTGAAAGGTAGAAATTACCGGTATACCTACCGCCATCGCCTCCATCAGCGCCACCGGGATCCCCTCCATATCGCCGTCTCTTCCGGTAATCGACGGCAGCAAAAATACATCCGCCTGTTCAAGCATCTCCTTTACCTGATGGCTGGGCTTAAAGCCGGGCATCTCAATCACGTCATCGAGTTGATATTGCTCGATCAGTGTGCGTAAACGTCGCTCCCAAGGGCCGATACCCAGAATGCGATAACGAAATGAAACGCCCTGCTCTTTTAACTGACGACAGGCTTCGATGGCGACGTGCAGTCCTTTTTTCTCGGTTAACCGGGCGACAGAGATAATTTCCAGCGGTGCAGCTGGTGCTTTCGGTTGGCGAGGGGTAAAACGCGTCATGTCGATACCCATACGCGAAACCGCGATTTTTTGCGGCGGGCATCCCATGTTTTTTAAACGTCCGGCCCAGAGATTGCTGATGGGTAACATCAAATCTCCACGTTGAAACAGCTGCTGATACTCAGGGGTATAGCGGGTAAGCACATCACGATGCGAAACATCGACACCGTGAAATACCGTGGCGATTTTTCCGCGGATCATCCCAAGCTCACGCAGCTTAGCGGCCGTTACGCCTGCTGGCCCAAAATGAGCAATAAAGACATCCGCTTCAAACGCCCGCGGATTCCCACCGCAAATGGCCGCCAAAATCAGATTGCGCGCCTCGTCGCCATAGCGTGCAACATTCAACGCTTTCCAGGTCGCTGCGCGGGTAATACCGTTCAGAACTGCCGCCGCCCTATATTTCAGCTTCGCCAGTTTGCTTTCCGGTTCATCCAGCAACCAGCGCGTTTTTTCACCCAGCCGGTAGGTATTAAATGAGGCATGCGTATTTTCAAGATCGCCCTTCTGCAAAGCGACAATCTCCACGTCGTAGCCCATATCAATAAATGCGGTTATCTGATTGAGTACAAAGGTCTCAGATGAGAGCGGAAATTTAAGCAAGAAAAAGCCAATCTTCATTTTTCCCCCTCAATACGCGTTAAAACCGACTGCACCATGCGTACCCCGCGTTCGCGTTCGCGTGTCACAGCGTCCCCAAGTCGTATGTTCAGATCAGGTAACTGTCCGAGGGTATCGGCGACCTTTCCTTCCAGACTGCCATCGAGCAGATGACGAATATCGACAGCCATCTCCGGCAACCCCAACTGTTGCATGATCCCTGCCGATTTATGCTCGTAGTTAATGGCGATGGCTGGCGTCATAAAATTCATCGAGATGATAGCCGAGTGCAAGCGAGTGCCCACCGTCAGATCGCATGCCCCCAGAATCTTCCCCATCTCCAGATCGTTAAGTTCATCCATCACCACGTGATATCGGGCCGGGTCGTTAACATACTGGCGAAGATTTAACGCCACCATGCGGTCATCTTTGTTGTAACTATCAATACCGGTGCATGTTGACAGTGCAATCACCTGGTAACCTTCATCGAGTATGCGGTTCACTACCCCGGCAAAAGCTTGCTCATAGGCCTGCTGCGTTGTCCCCAGACGCTTATCAAAAGGAGCCAGCTCGCGCAATGTAATGGCAACGGTCTTCTGTTTAGCCGCCATGTCTAACCAGTGCTGTACCGCATAACCTGGCTCAAAATCCTCATGATGATTGTCGACCAGCCAGGCCGTATCCACGCCTGTTTCAACTTTATCCGTGGTAATTGCGCTGCGCTTCATCAGATCCAGACTGACGGATTCACGTAAAATCAATGCATTACAGTGGCCAAACACGTAGTTCGCCAGTTGATTAAACTGCTCATCCTGGAATGGCCCCACGCTGTGACCAATCATGTACAGCGGTTTTTTCGCCATAAACGAACACAATGCATGTTCAAACTGCGGCACACCATACAGATCGACAAAGAACGATCCGCCGACCTGGATGATGGCGTCATAGCGCGACAACAAACGAACAAAATCGGTAAAGCCCTGGGCGATAGCGATATTGCGCAGATTTCCGGAGTCGGTAACACGCGAGAGCAGTACCTGGTGCTGATAGCGACGACGCAGCACTTTCTTCACGCGCCCCATAACACCCACTGCATTGTTGTGTTGTCTCATCTGCAAATACAGCGGATCGCCCATCACCGGGCGGTTCAGCAACCACGAAGAGCTCACCGGGTAGCGGCTCATAACATCCACTTCAGTCTCGGGACGCAACGCGTTAATGGCATCCAGCAAACCGCGCAGGATCGCGCTATCCCCTCGGTTCCCGCAGGTATGGTTGCCCAAAATTAATAGTTTCATTTTGACCTCTTAAAGCGTTGTTCTTATCCTGCACGGAGCAAGGTTTTCATTTTTTCACTGCGACAGAGCTGGCGTTTTATTTCCACCACCAGCGGATGACGCGACAGCACTATCATTAGCGCAAACGCCAGCGCCCCTGCCGCTATCTGGCTCCCCAACAACACGCCCAACGACAGTTGGTCATGCAGCATTACGCCCAGCGCATAGCTCACTACAAGGGTTGGCAAGGAGAGATACAACGGCAGCCAAAGACTGAGCATGTACTGGCGGTAGCTGGGGCCAAGAACAGGTTTAATCATCACGAAATAGCTGAGGACTGTGTTAATCACCTGGACCAGCAAAAAGCCCAGCGTCACGCCAATCGCTCCGGCCAGATGTCCGCCGATGAAAATGGCGGGAATAAACAGAAAGGTTTTGAACACATTGAATTTAAAGCTGATATCGACCCGCGCTTTCGCCATCAGCAGTGAACCGATTGGATTCCCCACCGAGCGCAGCAGCCCAACAATACACAGCAGTTGCAGGATGGGGATAATGCCGTTCCACTTTTCACCGAATACCAGCGGCACCACATTATTCGACACCACCATCAGTCCCAGCAGCGCCGGGAAGTTGATAATCCCGACCACCGACAGCAGCTTGTAAAAATTCACTCGCAGCTTTTCACTGTCGTCCTGGATTTTGGCAAACGCCGGAAACAGCACGCGGGTGATAATCGGGTTCAGTTTGATCGGGGGGACAACCGCCACATTCCAGGCGAGATTGAATCCGCCTGCCACGCCAGCTCCCAACGTGCGGGCTAACACCAGTGTGGAAAGGTTGGTATTGATGTAATTGATGATGCTGTCTGCCGTCAGCCACGCACCAAAACGCAGATTCGACGAAACGGATGCCAGCGAAAAATGCAGCCCCGGACGGTAAATCCGGCGACCAAAATAGCCGAACAGCAGCGTACGTAGCGTACTGTTTACCAGATACCCGAGAATGGCCGTCAGTGCGAGCGGCCAGAAATGGGCGCTGACTACGGTAAAGATAAAACCAGCCAGTACCGAACTGGTTTCAATCATGCCAATTTTGTTGAAGGCCAGCTCTTTTTGCATCAGCGCGCGAAACTGCTGCCCGTGCGGTATCACCACAAACGCCAGCGATAACGTTTTAATGAGCGGTGCCAGTTCTGGGTTATTAAGTACGCTGGCAATCGTCTCGCTCAGCAGAAACATCGCTACGCATACCACGATACCCAACCCCACGTTGAGCCAGTACAGCGTGGTCAGTTCAAGATAGCCAATCTCTTTGCGCTGAATAATTGAGTTGGCGATACCAAAGTCAGACAACGTATCAGCCAGCGCGATGATCACCAGCGCCACGGTTAACAACCCGAACTGGTGATTATCAATAATCCGCGCCAGGACGGTCATCTGGATTAGTCCAAGGCCAATAATGATCACCGTGGCAATCGCCGACCACTTTGCGCCGTTCAGCGTTTTTTCTCGTAAGCTCATGTTAATACGCCGCTTTGTTGACAAAGCCTTTGAATACCGTCAGAAAAACAATTTTGATATCGAACCACACGCTCCACTCGCGAATGTATTCGAGATCAAACTCCACACGTTTTTCCATTTTTTCCAGCGTATCGGTTTCACCGCGCCAGCCGTTGATTTGCGCCCAACCGGTAATACCCGGTTTCACCTTATGGCGTAACATGTACCCCTCGATCAGCTGGCGGTACTGTTCGTTATGCGCTACCGCATGCGGGCGTGGCCCAACAATAGACATGCCCCCGGTCAGCACGTTAATAAACTGCGGCAGTTCATCGAGTGACGTTCGGCGCAGGAAATTCCCCACAGGGGTAACGCGCGGATCGTTTTGCGTCGCCTGCGTCACCACCGCGTCGTTTTCCATCACTTTCATCGAGCGAAATTTCCAGACTTTGATCGGCTTTCCGTCCATGCCATAACGGGTCTGGCGGAAAATCACCGGTCCTTTGGAGGTCAGTTTTACCAGTAGCGCTATGCCACACAGCACCGGAGAAATAAGCAGCAGGATCAGCGAAGCCAGCACGATATCTTCCGCGCGCTTTAACAGGCGATTAATCCCCGAGAGCGGCGTGTCATACAGCGGCACCACCGGAACGCCGTTCATCTCCTCAATCCGTGAATGCAGAATGTTGAAGGTAAAGACATCAGGAATAAGGATCACTGAGCAGGTGGTGTCGGCCAGCTCACGAACCAGTTTTTTGACGCTGGCGCCATCGCTCATCGACATGGCGATATAAACGTTATGAATACGAGAGGCTTTGGCGTCGTCCACCAGTTGTTGCAGATTACCGGCCCAGTCGCGGGAGTTTTTTCCAGGGATAGGATCGTGATAGACCCCTGCCACTTCAAATCCCAGCCACGGTTCATGGCGAAAGCTGTCCAATAGCATTTGTCCCGCGGGCAGGTCCCCTGCCACCGCCACCCGGCGCGTGTTATACCCGCGATTACGCAACCATCCCGCGCCGTAGCGAATAAACGAACGGCTCAACACTAGGCCAACGCTGGATAGCAGATACCACGCCAGCCAGACGGCGAGACGGTTATCAAAATCGTTATTAAAGGCGATCAGACCTGCGCAAAAAATCAGACTCAGCGTCCAGTTTTGCAGCAACAGCACCAGCTCAGTGGAAATTTTGACACCGCGCCAGGAGCGATAAAAATCCGTTATGCCACCGAGCATCTGAAAAACGACCAGCGTGATCAGCGCCACCAGCAGGTGCATGTACAGGAAAGGCAAACCGCTTAATTCGCAGATTACCCACAACCCGCCAAACATGATGGTGATATCTGAAAAGCGTTGCACCATCGAAATTAACGACGCATTGGTTTTGGCGCGTTCGCGCTTTTTTAGATGTGTCATCGTGGTTCCTGTTAGTCACCCTTTGCCCAGCATCGAGCAAAGGAAGCACCAGCATTACTGATTCAGTAACGCCAGAAGAGTGCGCGTTCGCGCTTCCATCAACGGAATATCTCCGCGCGATTCCACGTTCAGGCGCACCACCGGTTCGGTATTGGAAGAGCGTAAATTGAAGCGCCAGTCGACAAACGACATGCTGATTCCGTCCGTTCTGTCCACCGACAACGCCTCACGGGAAAAATGCTGCTCCACGCGCGCAATCGCTGCCGCCGGCTCTGCCAGCGTACTGTTTATTTCACCACTCGCCGGGTAGGCCACCATCCGGTCGCGGACCAGTTGGCCCAGCGACTGCCCTTTCAGACACAGCAGCTCCGCCACCAGCAGCCACGGGATCATTCCGCTGTCGCAATAGGCAAAATCGCGGAAATAGTGGTGCGCGCTCATTTCGCCACCATAAATGGCATCTTCATGGCGCATCCGCTCTTTGATAAACGCGTGCCCGGTTTTAGACATCACCGGTTTACCGCCTGCCGCCGTCACCACATCCACGGTGTTCCAGGACAGGCGTGGGTCGTGGATAATTTTCGCCCCCGGATTTTTCTCCAGAAACGCTTCCGCCAGCAGGCCGACAATGTAGTAGCCTTCAATGAACTGACCTTTTTCATCGAACAGGAAGCAGCGGTCAAAATCACCGTCGAAGGCAATCCCCATATCCGCGCCGTGTTCAATTACTGCATGGCGCGTGTCGGCCCGGCATTCCGGCAGCAGAGGATTGGGAATACCGTTGGGGAAGTTGCCATCCGGCGTGTTGTGAATTTTGATGAACTCGACCGGCACGCCCAGCGCCTTAAAACGGGCTTCAATGGCGTCAACCACCGGACCTGCCGCGCCGTTGCCGGAATTGAGTACCAGCTTCATCGGTTTCAGTTTGGCGGGATTGATGTAACCCAGCAGGTGGTCAATGTAGGCATCACGGGTAGTAATGCGCTGGTAGCGGCCACGTTTTGTCTCATCAACCGTCGGGAAGTCATTGGCTTCCGCCAGGCGCTGCACGTCGCGCAGACCGGTATCACCGCTGATGGGCCGTGCCCCTTCCCGCACCAGCTTCATGCCGTTGTAATCCATCGGATTATGGCTGGCGGTCACTTCAATACCGCCATCAATGCCCAGGTGGAAAGTGGCAAAATAAATCTCTTCGGTGCCCGACATGCCAATATCCAGCACATCCACGCCCGCATCCTGCAGTCCTTTCGCCAGCGCCAGCTTTAGCGTCTCGCTGGTCAGGCGCACGTCACCGCCGAGGACAATCGTTTTTGGCTTCAGGTACTCGCCGTAAGCGCGGCCAATGCGCCACGCGATATCTTCATTCAGCTCTTCGCCCAGCCTGCCGCGAATATCGTAGGCTTTGAAACAGGTTAATTTCGTCATGATTTACCCTTCTTCAGGCAACAGGAGGCCCTGACTCTTAATGAGCCTTTTAATGAGTGTTAAATGCATTTCCCGGAGCGCTTCGCTTATCGGCCCTACGGTGTTGTAGGCTGGATAAGCGCAGCGCATCCGGCATCAGGTACGCCCGTATTTGTCCGCAAACCGCACCACATCATCCTCATCGAGATAAGATCCGGAGCGCACTTCAATCAGATCGAGCGGGATTTTCCCCGGGTTCTCCAGACAATGGGTCGCCCCCAGCGGAATATAGACAGACTCGTTTTCAGCGAGCAGTTTGATGTCGTCATTGATTGTCACCTTCGCGGTACCAGCCACCACAACCCAGTGTTCAGCCCGGTGATGATGCATCTGCACGGACAATCCCTCACCGGGTTTAACGGTAATCCGCTTCACCTGGTAACGGTCTCCGGCATCAATAGAGTCGTACTTGCCCCATGGACGGTAAACTTCACGGTGAATATGGTGTTCATGTCGTCCGTCAGCTTTAATTTGCTCCACCACTTTTTTGACGTCCTGCACCGCGTTGCGATCGGCGATCAGCACCGCATCTTTGGTCTGCACCACCACCAGATCCTTCACCCCGACGGTCGTCACCAGGCCAGACTCGGCATACACGTAGCTATTTTCCGTTTTATGGCTAATGACGTCACCATGATGCACATTACCTTCAGCGGTATGGGCGCTGATTTCCCACAGCGATGACCAGGAGCCAACATCGCTCCAGCCTACGTTCATGGGCATCACCACCGCATCGGCCGTACGTTCCATTACCGCATAGTCCACAGACTCTTCCGGGCAGGCGAGAAACGCCTGTTCATCAACGCGAATAAAATCGAGATCGGGATCAACCGTACTCATGGCGTTTTCGCAGGCCTCAAGAATGTCGGAGCGATATTTTTTCAGTTCTTCCAGATAGCGCCCGGCCCGGAACAGAAACATGCCGCTGTTCCAGTAGTAGTCGCCGCTCGCCACGTAAGCCTGCGCGGTTTCCAGATTGGGCTTTTCAACAAACTGCGCCACTTCAAAAGCCACGGCGTCGGTATTGGTCGGCGAAACCTCGCCGCGACGTATATAGCCGTAGCCGGTCTCCGGCTGGTCCGGCACGATACCAAACGTCACCAGCTTACCCGCGCTGGCATACGGCATTGCATTGCGAACCGCCTCTCGAAATGCCTCTTCATCGGCAATCATGTGATCGGCCGCCAAAACCAGCAGCAGCGGATCTTCCCCAGGACTTTGACGTTTTGCCGCCAGCGCGGCTAGCGCTATCGCCGGTGCCGTATTGCGCCCGGCGGGTTCGAGAATAATATTCTCAGTCAGCTTATGCAGTTGTCGTAGCTGTTCCGCCACGATGAAACGGTGTTGTTCGTTACAGATAACCACCGGGCTTTCACACTCCACGCCGTTCAGACGACAGATCGTTGTCTGCAGCATGGTGAGATCGCCTTTCAGGCACAGGAACTGCTTTGGATACAGCACGCGGGACAGTGGCCATAAACGGCTACCCGAGCCACCGGCCATCACCACCGGAAAGAGTTTGTTTTGACTCATCATGTACCCCGAATATCTGCAATAAATTGGCTCAGCACGTTTTCTTTATCCAACGTGCGTTCGGCATACTCACGTGCCACCGTGTTAATCTTTGGCATGGTTAGCGCCTGTTGAATCCCGCCAACCAGCGCATTCACTGATTCAGGCTCGACACACACCGCGATGCCTGGGTGAGCATCACACAGCTGACCCAACTCGGTCTCAGGTTCGGCGGTAATCACCGCGTTTCCACCAACGGCGAGGATATTGGTCAGTTTGGAGGGCAATACGGCATCCGCCGCACCGCGCTTTTGTACCACCAGATGGCAGTCCGCCATCTTGAGCAGCGCAGGCAGCGCATCATAAGATTGCAGCGGAAAGAACATCACATTGTTCAGGCAGCGTTCGCCAGACATACTCTCCAGCCGCGCTTTACCCCCGCCCTGCCCGACAATCACAAACAGCCAGGGCTGTTCGCTCAACAGAGCCGCTGCGTCGATCACACTCTCCAGCCCTTGCTTTTCACCGATATTGCCTGAGTAGAGAATGATTTTTTTATCATCAGGCAAGCCCAGTTGCTGGCGCAACGCCAGAGCATCAGCATCGTTCACGTCACGAAAACGTGCTACTTCTGACCAGTTCGGAAAGAAAATGACCTTCTGTGCATCAACGCCCTTCTCCTGCGCTTTATTCATCATTGAGCGAGAAATGGTCGAAATATGATCCATATTCAACAGCCCACTGCGCTCAAAGGCGCTGGCCAGTTTTGCCACCGCGCCACGCTTGCCATTGCCCGCCATGCCAAGCCCCAGCATGGCATCGACTTCGTAATCCTGAATATGCAGCAGCGTGCGCGCCCCGGACAGCTTCGCCAGCAGACGCATGCCCGGCGTACAAAACAGCGTTGGCACTACCCCAATGATGCGATCCGGCTTCCAGCGGCGCTGCGCCAGCAGCGGGAAGAAACTGCTCAGGGCAAAACTGCCTAAATGCAGCAAGCGCTTGAGCGTAGAAGGCTGCTCAGGCACATACAGCGGACAACGCCAGACGATGGCATCGCCCTCTTCACGACGATAGCGCCAGGATGAATAGCGACCGTTGACCTTCCACTGCGGATAATAAGGCGGCGCAGTGATCACCCGTACGTCATGCCCCTGTTGCGCCATCCACTCCACCATTTCACCAGTGTATTTACCGATACCGGTCAACTCCGGCGAATAGTTGATGCCATACACAAGGATCTTCATAGCCCGGGTACTCCGGCCTGACTCTTCTCACAGAAGTAAGCCCGGCTGTTGTCGTGCACGTGGTCACTGGCCAGGATCTCTTCAATTGCCAGCCAGCGGTACGCGTCATGTTGAACGTCAGGCAGTTGCAGGTCGTTTTCCGACACCCGCAGACGAAATCCCAGCACGATGTAATGCGTTGAGAAATCTTCCCCGGAAAAGTTGTCGTCATAGAAGTGCTGCCAGACCCCGTAAAACTCTGCAGCGGACAGCGGTAAACGTAACCCCAGCTCAGCGTCAGTAAGCCGCTCAAAAGCCGCGCGCAGCGGTTCATCTTTTTGCACCCGACCGCCGGGCACGAACCAGTACCCCTGCGCTGGACGATTGAGGCGCTTGCCAAGCAAAAATTCGCCCTGGGCGTTTTCCACGATCAAATCGATGGAAATCAGCGGAGTTGAACGTACAACGGTGGCAAAATCCTCATGACGTAAAAACATGCTTACCCCCGGTAACGGTGCTGGTTTTCAAGGAACCACTGATATGTACTGGCAAGCCCCGCTTCCAGAGATATCTCGTGATACCAGCCCAACTGATGCAGACGCGTAACATCGAGCAATTTGCGCGGCGTGCCGTCCGGTTTGCTGGCGTCAAACACCACGCGCCCCTTGTAACTCACAACCTGCGCGATGGTCTGGGCCAGTTCACGGATAGTGCAGTCCACACCGGTGCCCACGTTGATATGCGACAGCATCGGCTGGGTATATTCCTGCAACACTTCCTGAGCCAGCTCCATCACGTGGATACTGGCCGCCGCCATATCGTCGACATGTAGAAATTCACGCATTGGCGTCCCGCTTCCCCACACCACCACATCCGGCGTATTTTGCTCGCGAGCCTCATGAAAGCGGCGCAGCAGCGCCGGGATCACATGCGAATTACTCGGATGAAAGTTGTCATGCGGTCCGTACAGATTGGTCGGCATCACCGAGCGATAATCACGGCCATACTGTCGGTTATACGATTCGCACAGCTTGATACCGGCAATTTTGGCAATCGCATACGGCTCATTGGTTGGTTCAAGTGTCCCCTGCAACAGTTCACTTTCGGCGATTGGCTGGGTAGCTTGCTTGGGATAAATACAGGATGACCCGAGAAACAACAGTTTATTCACGTTATGCAGATGCGCTGCATGAATAATGTTGCTCTCAATCATCATATTTTCATAAATAAAATCAGCAGGATAAGTATTGTTCGCCACAATCCCCCCCACTTTTGCCGCCGCCAGATAAACCTGGTCAATACGTTCAGCGGCAAAGAACGCCTGCACCGCACCGGCGTCCAGCAGATTAAGCTGGTCGCGGGTACGCAGCACCAGCTCTACGTTATTTCGCTGCGCCAGTTGTCTGACGATGGCGGCCCCCACCATCCCGCGATGGCCCGCCACAAAAATACGTTGTGTCTTCATCCTCAGTACTCCAGCGCGATGGCGACCTCGTAACCGTGCGACTTGAGCAGGGAATGTTTCTTCGCCGCATCAAGATCGTTGGCAACCATTTCCGAGATCATCTGGCGCAGCGTGATTTCCGGTTTCCAGCCCAGTTTTTCATGTGCTTTGGCCGGATCACCCAGCAGCGTTTCCACCTCAGCCGGACGGAAGTAGCGCGGATCGACGGCGATTATCACATCCCCGGGTTTCACCCCCGGCGCATCGTGTCCGGTCACAGAAACCACGATGCCTTTCTCATTCACACCCTCGCCTTCAAAGCGCAATTTAATCCCCAGTTGAGCGGCCGCCATTTCCACGAACTGGCGCACGGAAAACTGCACGCCGGTGGCAATCACGAAATCTTCCGGCTGATCCTGCTGCAGCATCATCCACTGCATCCTGACGTAATCTTTGGCATGCCCCCAGTCACGCAGCGAATCCATGTTGCCCAGGTACAGGCAAGACTCCAGACCCTGAGCGATGTTGGCAATGGCGCGGGTGATTTTACGGGTGACGAAAGTTTCACCACGGCGTGGAGATTCGTGGTTAAACAAAATGCCGTTACAGGCATACATCCCGTAGGATTCACGGTAGTTAACGGTAATCCAGTAGGCGTACAGCTTAGCTACCGCATAGGGCGAGCGCGGGTAGAACGGCGTGGTCTCTTTCTGCGGGATTTCCTGTACCAGGCCGTACAGTTCTGAGGTGGAGGCCTGATAGAAACGGGTCTTCTTTTCCAGACCGAGGAAGCGGATAGCCTCCAGCAAACGCAACGTACCAATTGCATCGACGTCCGCGGTGTATTCCGGTGAATCAAACGACACCGCGACGTGACTCATGGCGCCCAGGTTATAGACCTCATCCGGTTGGACCTCTTTTAAAATACGGGTCAGGTTGGATGAATCCGTCAAATCACCATAGTGCAGATGGAATTTGGGATTGCCTGAATGCGGATCCTGGTAGATGTGGTCCACACGTTCGGTGTTGAATGATGAAGCGCGACGCTTAATACCGTGTACTTCGTACCCTTTTTCCAGCAGGAGTTCTGCCAGGTAAGAACCATCCTGCCCGGTTACGCCAGTGATGAGAGCGACTTTTGACATGTTATAACCTCTTCAGTGATCCCCTCAGGGAGTAACTTTCTCGACGCGTTCGCGCGTGACTACTGCGGGATTTCCCCGACAAATGACATTTGCTGGCAGCGATTTAAATACGCTGCTTCGTGCTCCAACGACGGTGCCATCACCAATCGTCACGCCAGGCGCGACAAAGACATCTGTCGCCAACCAGCATTTAGCGCCAACCACAATCGGCGTGGCGTTAATATCAAAATGTTGACTGGCATAATCATGACTTCCGGTGCATAAATAACTTTTTTGCGAAATAACCGCATGGGCGCCAATCGTAATATCACCTAACGTATATAAAACCGCGTCGTCACCCACCCAGGCATAATCTCCCAGGGTTAATTTCCACGGATAAGTAATTTTTACTGAAGGCCGAATGACTACGTTTTTTCCTATTTTTGCACCAAACATTCGTAATAAAAACGCACGCCAGCGATACATGACCTGCGGTGACCAGCGAAATAATGTTGCTTGCACCGCCCACCATAATTGCACTTTAATAGCACCACCGCCGCGAAAACCTCCAGGCACTTTAAATCCACTTAAGTCCTGCATAATATGCCCTTACGTTTTCCCATATAAGGTTTTTGTTTTAGCGGTTGTGCGCAGACGTAAATATTCTGACAAACCGGTCCAAAAACCTGGCATGTGTAATATCTGGCGCTGTACTTTTTTGGCATCCCGACACAATTCCAGATTATTCGTCGTTGACACTCCGCCCATAGAAAACTCCGATACCAACCCGTTCAACTTTTTAAAAGCGTAACCGGACTTGTATAATTGGGCTGCCAACGCGTAATCAGACGATATTTTATATTGCAAATCATAATGCCAGACATTCAGTCCTGAGAGCGGAAAGAATATCGCCTGATGACTGGCGGGCAGGCTGTGATAAATATACCAACCCGGTTTTGCCCGGCGCTTAATTTTGTTGCCATTGCCGAAATCCAGCAACGCATCGCCAATGACCATGGTTTGGTCGCTCTGCATTTTTAGCTGGCGGATAAAATGTGCCGCATCCGCATGCAGAATATCCCCGGAGTTGAGGAACAGCGCGAACCGCCCGCGCGCCATCGCGATGCCTTTGTTCATCGCATCATAGATGCCGTTATCCGGCTCGCTGACAAACCGTAACCGGTGTTCCCCACTAAGCCCTTCAAGAAACGCCGACGTACCATCCGAGGAGCCGCCATCAACAACAATCCACTCAAAACTGATATCACCCGCTTGCGCCAGATGTGCCAGCGATGCGTGAGTTTTGACGATCCCTTCCAGATTGCGAAAGGCGACGGTAATGATACTGAGCAGCATGTGAGTTACCTCGCGATATTCAGCGCCTTGCGCAATATAAACGGACACACAATTAAAAATGCGTATTCCGGACTAAATACTGAACCTGTAAAAAACAGTGACAACGGTGTAAAAAGATAAAGCTGCACCCGATAATTCTGATTATCGCCAAACGCATTGATCATCATTTTCATGACCTTCCCCATGTACCACAGGGCTAATATCACCGCGAACCATGAAAAATAAATAATCAGCAGATACAAACCATTGTCTATTGTTTTACCGACATCTGCACCGTTAAAAATTCCGAATGACGCGACGTATTCATAAAGTGAGCCAAATCTCACTACGCCATCAACGTTCAGTAACGAATAACCGACCATCACTAATGGCCCTACGATACGATAATACGATGACGAACCTTCAGTCCCTAAATCACCAAGCCGCGTTGCGATGTACGGAAAAGCAAATATCACCCCAACTAAAAACACGCTTAATGAGATTATCGCCAGCGGTAGCTTCTTTTTTATCGCATCCTTATTCAGGTACTGGAACGCCCACTCCAGGAGATAAAACAAAATAAACGTCATTACTCCTGAAAACGATCCTGATAATATTATCCCTGCCAGAATCATAGCATCGGACTTAGGTGTTTTGATACCAAACTGTTTGATGCTGAGCCAAATTGAGATTAACGCCAGAGCGAAGAATGCCGGTTCGAAATAGAGCGCAGTGGTACGTTTCCCACCAAACTTAATAAAGTTCAGAACATAGCTGTTACTGTAAATAAGATATTTCGAAATAACTTCCATTAAACTGCTGCCGCCGCTGAGAATTATCTGTGCCATTTCAACCGCAGCTAACCCCACCACCAGCCCCACCACCAGCCAGAAAAAACGCAAAATCTTAATGTAGTTATGCGGTGAAATGGTTTTGAAGCGAATACTCCACACCATGCCAATAATCACCACGGTATAAACAAACAGCATCGCTGACGTTACGTACTTGCTTGCATCCAGTGATTGGCCGAACAGGTAGTTAAACGCCGTCAGCCCGCCCCCTACGCCCAGCGCAATCATTAATTTTTTGATATTGATGCGCTCGACAAACAGCAACAGCAGAACGGGCAAGAACGTGACGATGGTTATCGGGAAGCTCTCGCCAAGCTGGGCAAGTTTGACGTTAACCAGCAGATAAAGCAGCGGTAGCACCAGATAGCTACAGATTCTGATAGAACGAGACATATTCCTCCAGCATCTGTTGCCCACTGTATGCCACCCGACTGCGCTGACTGAACGCGGTAAGGGACGTGTCAAATACCGCCTGCGCAATGTCTGATTTTTTCAGCTGCACCAGCTGCAATACGTCCGCTTCGCTGAACGTTTTGCCGCCTGATTTAGCCAGCACTTCCTGCGCGGCATCGCTGCGCGTGGCAATTACCGGTACGCCGATGGAAAGCGCTTCGCACAGAATCAGCGGGTAGTTATCGACACGGGAGCTGAACACCAGTCCATCCATCCGATTAAGCGCACTCATCAACGCGCGCTTATCGCTCTCAAAACCGTGGTTGATGACGTTATCTCCCGCAAATGGCGAAAATTTGCCGAAGGTATGCAGCTCAATTTTGTCCCCAAGCGCGGTAATCGCTCGCACCAGTTGTTGACTGGTTTTGCCGTCATAGCGCAGGTCATGAGCCACCACGGCAATTTTCGGCCGACCGCTCTCCACAGGCATCGCGGGTAGTTCGGCAAGAATGGCTTCAGTTGCCACATCAATGCCATTATTGATAATGCGGCAGCGTCCCACGCCATACAGGCTGTTGAATGCGTCGGCCACATGTTGACTGGGCGAGATAAACTGGCAACCCAGCGCCAGCATGGCGCGAAACATCTGCCGCTTACCGGGCAACTGCTGATGGGCTTTATCGACTTTTACCGACGGATAGTTGCTGAGCGTTGGGCATTTCTGGCAGCCCGTTTTCCAGCCTTCGCAACCATCGGTAAAGGCACAGCGCCCGGTCACGCTCCAGTGATCGTGCAGCGTCCAGACGAAAGTGATATCCGGTTTATGCGCCTTCACTTTTTGGCAAAAGGTCACCACCTCTTCCAGGTTCAACCAGTAGCTGTGCAACACATGAAAATGCAGTACCAGCGGGCCGCAGGTACGGGTAACTTCACGGTATAACTTGTTGAGATTGCCGAACATGTCGCGATTTGCAAAACGAAACAGCGCAATGTTAGCCGCCGACGTCAGGCGCGGCGTATATTTGATAACCTGTGGGTATTTTGCATGACTGGCGCTTTTTTTACCGCCTTTGCCATAGCCGTACACAAAGCGCGACGACAACCCTTTCTCCAGCGCGCGAAGATGCAGATCCAACGCCACGCCCGCCGCACCACCTTCTGCGAGTCGCACATTAAACTGTATTATCTTCATTTTATTACCTTCACCCGTGCCTTCTCGCCCACGACCAACGTATTGTCCGGAACGCTATCCACCACAACGCTCCCGGCGCCAATCGTCACGTTATCGCCAATAGCAACGTCGCCGAGCAGAGTGACATTGGCCCCCAACTCAACGCCGTTACCGATGACCGGACAGGATGGATCGTTGGCACCAAGATTGCCGATAGTGACGCCGTGGCGTAGGGTAAAATCATCCCCCGCCACCACGTGTTTATTGATAACCACCCCATAGCCATGATGGATGGTGAAACGACGACCGATTGATGCAGCAGCCTGAATTTCATAGCCAAACATGCATTCGGTGATAAGGCGATACATCACCAGCACCGGGGCAGCCCACAGGTTGTTTATGATATTTTTTTTACGCCAGACGGAGCAAAAATGGGCAATCCGATAGGCCGCCACCATGCAGCAGGGGCGCAGACTCCAGCCGTTCGCGCGTAAATCTTCCAGCATAATTAGCGTCCTCGCAGTCCGTCGGCCAGACGCTTACTGTTACGAACAGAAAGCAGCGTCAGCAGCGTGCGCCAGTTCATCCGTTTGTTGCGGATCTGATAGAGGGTAAACAACTGATATTTCTTGCTGGCCCGGTCAAATTTGCCTTTGTGCTTGCGGTAAAACTGAAAGTAACCGGAGAATTTATTCGGCGATGAGGTAATACGCATCTCGCCGTGATTCACATGCAGGATCTGCGTCGCCTCTTTGACCTTCCACGGTTTGCCATACGCCACCACCATGCGCAGGAAGATGTCGTAATCCTGCGCCGCTTTCAGCGTGGTATCGAACAGGCATGCTTTAAACCGCCATGCCCAGGTAAATACCTGATTACCAATGATGTTGCGCTTATAAAACCTGCGGCGTGAATATACGGACTTCGGATAGAGCGGCAGACTGGTCGGCTGCGAATACACTTCGCCCTCACAGACATAGTCATTGGCATACAGAAACGCCCGTGTGACCAGTTGATGCCGATACTGCAGGAACACGCTCAGGCGGTTCGGCGTCCATTCATCATCATCATCAATCCCCGTAATGTATTGTCCGTTGGCCTGCATAATGGCCTGATTACGCACCGCGCAGGCCCCGGAGTTGGTGGAATTATGCGTATACGACACGCGAGGATCGTTGAGTTCCTCAACAAACTGCTGCAACTGCTCATATGAGGAAGAGCAATCATCCACAATGATCATCTCCCAGTGAGGGTAGTCCTGGCGCAACACCGATTTAATCGCCCGAATGGCCAGCTGCTGGCGGTTCCAGGTTGGCATATAAATTGAAATTAGCGGGTTTTCTGTCGTCATTTTCGTTTCCGGATAGATACGCTTTTGTAGGCCGGATAAGGCGTTTTCGCCGCATCCGGCAGGGTTGGTGATTTATTTCGCATCCGACGTGTATTCGTAGTAGCCGTAATCCTGATACCCGCTGGCACGACGGAAGATCGAGTTGAGGATCACCCCTTTCACTTGGATGCCATTTTGCTCGAAGCGACTCAGGCTGGTTTCCACCTCTTTCAGCGTGTTGACCGCATAACGCGCCACCATCAGCGTGGTGCCGACATGACGGCCAACAATCGCCGCGTCGGTCACCGCCAGAATTGGTGGGGTGTCAATCAGCACCAGGTCATAGTGCGAGCTGGCCCAGGCAATCAGTTCGCCGAAACGCTCGCTCATCAACAGCTCGGAAGGATTGGGAGGGACTTGACCGCGAGGGATCAGATCAAAATGCGGAATCGATGTCGGTTTGGCGCTGGATGAGATATCCCCCTTACCAATCAGGATCTCAGACAGGCCGTTGACGTTATTGGTCCCCAGCAGTTCGTGGGTATAGCCTTTGCGCATGTCGCAATCGATCAACAGCACGCGTTTGTTGGTCTGGCTGATGACTGCCGCCAGGTTGGCGCAGACAAACGTTTTACCAATCGATGGGCTGACGCCGGTCAGCATCAATACGTTGTTACGCGCCTGCATCATGGCAAAGTGCAGACTGGTACGCAGGCTGCGGACCGCTTCTATGGCGAGATCCGTTGGATTCCCCACGGCCAACAGCTGGCTTTGCTTGTAGCGTTTCACACCTTTAATGGTCTGAACGTTATCACGCGCTTTTTGCCATTCAGATAGCGGAATACTGGCATACACGCTGATACCATACTCTTCCAGCGCCTGGGGGCTTTCAATACCGCGATTAAACAGAGAACGCAGCAGTACGCCCACCACAGAAAGCATCAAACCAAGAATGATACTGCCGAGAATAATCAGCGCCGTTTTCGGCTTCAGCACGCCAGGCTGGGCAATCGCGGGATCGACAATGCGCACATCGCCAACCGTACTGGCCTCGGTAATCTTCAGTTCCTGTTGCTTGTTCAGCAACTGCATATAGACCTGCTGACCGGACTCCACATCACGCGTCAGACGAACAATTTCCTGCTGCGTTTTCGGCATCGCCGTTACGCGCCCGTTCAGCTTACTTTTCTCATCTTCCAGCGCCTGGCGTTTTTCCAGCAGCGTGCGGTACGCCGGATGCGCTTTGGTGAACAGCTTGGAAATCTCCGCTTCTTTGAAGGTCAGTTCATTCAGCTGCGCATCGATATTCACCATCGAATCCAGCACCGCTTTGGCTTCCAGCGGCAAATCCACGGAGTCTTTATCCTGACGAAAGGCGTTCAGCTTGTTTTCAGCAACGTCCAGCCGATTACGCACCTCAGGCAGTTGCTTTGCCAGAAACGCCAGACTTTTGGCGGCCTCTTCAGATTTACGTTCCACGTTTTGTTGCAGATAGTTGCGGGTAATACTGTCGAGGATCTGGCGGATTTGCTCGCGGTCTTCACCGGTAAAGGTCAGGCTCAATACGCCGGTGTCTTTGCCTGTTTCCGCCACCATCAGATTATTTTGCAGGGTGTTTATCATGCCCAGCGTGGAGAATTTGCTGACGGTAAATTGGCTCTCCGGGCTGGCATGAATCGCCTCAACCAGCATCGTCACGCCATCGTGTTCCAACACCTTGCCGACTTGCCCCCGGGCACTAAAACCCCCGTCACTCACCAGTTGATAGCTTTTGTCATTCAGCACATTGAGCGTGAAGGTCTGTTCATTCATTGCCTTTGGCAGCGTGAAGGTGGTCACATTAACCGTTTCGTTCTGGCGGCCCATCAGCCGGTCCCAGCCCGCGCCAAAAATAGGGAATGTATCTTTGGTAACGGCGATATCGAGGTTAAGATCGTCTACCGTTTTCCCTAATACCAGTCGCGACTGAATGAGCTGAATTTCCGCTTCCGAGGCCGGCGGTTTATTCGACAACGCCGAGCCAATATCCTGCACCAGTGAATTTCCGGTATTTTGCTCAATTTGCACCAGCGCGTCCGCACTGTAGATAGGTGTGGCGAACAGCGTGTAGACCGCGGCACACAATGCAAAGCCCGCGGTAATGCCAAGAACCCACCAGCGGGCTTCCACTACCGTTGCGACCAGACGACCAATATCGATTTCATCATTGCCCGTTACCGGCGCAGCAGACTGTTTAACTTTTTCTGTCATTGTTTTCCCTGCTCTGCGTTCAGTGCCTGAGCCCATTGGCGGGCAGACCGTTCAAGTAATGCGTACACCGCGTCAAACGCATCACGGCTTTTACGATACGGATCGGGAATTTCGCGCTCGCTGTCCCAGTGCCCAAAAAGCATCACTTTGCCGCGCATCTCCGGCACCATTTCACACAGGGCAGAGATATGGCGCTTCTCCATGGTCAGGATCAGGTCATACTCCCGGCACATTCGTCCCGAGATCTGCCGGGCACAATGATTATCCAGTGACAGGTTGTGCGCCTGCGCTACGCTAATAGCACACGGATCCGCGCCTTTCCCCACCAGCGCCCCAAGACCGGCTGAAGAGACCGTTAACGCCGGATGAAATTGCCTTAATAAACGCTCTGCCGTCGGGGAACGACAAATGTTCCCCACACAGACAACTAAGATTTTGTTAAACATGATGATTACCAGTTGTGAAGGTCGCTGGCCGTGTCCGTCATATAGCGAACACCGCTAATAGTCGGCAGCAACTGATTGATCAAACGGTTCCAGCGAGCAACCGGCGCGGTAGTGACGTACACCACATCGTATGGCTGGAGTCGGAATGATGTTGCCATCACCAGCGACGTCGCATCGGACATATCAAGCTGATAGATATTGGCGATCTTGCCGTTGTTCCCGCCCTCGCCTTTCAATGGTCGAATAACGAAAATGCCGCTGGCGTTGGAGGTGGTCAGGTCGATACCTTCGGCATTGCCCAGCGCTTCGGTGAGCGTCATGCCGCTGAAGTCCATTTTGAGGGTGCTCTGTTTTTTCACTTCCCCCATTACGAAGACTTTCAGATCGTCATTACGCGGAACAAACAGAATGTCGCCAGGATAAAGCAGGCGGTTCTGGCTCAGGTCGCCATTTTGCATCAGCGCTTGCAGTGAAATACGTTGCTCCTGCCCTTTATGAGTCAGCACAACGTTGCGCCAGTCTGCTGCCTCGGTGAGACCGCCAGCGGCGTTAATGGCATCGAGAACGGTAAGCGGCACGTTGGTGATGGCCTGCTGGCCGGATTTGTTCACCTGCCCGGAGACATAGGCCTTCTGCGAGCGGAAAGCGGCGATATTAACGTCCACCTGCGGGTCAGCAATGTACTTCGCTAAGCGCCCGGTAATATCACTACGAATCTCTGCCAACGTTTTTCCCACCACGCTGACTTTGCCGATGTAGGGGTAAAACATGGTGCCATCAGGCTGCACCCAGTTGCCGGTATCGCTTGAGCTACGGTACTGCCCGGCTGGCGTGGTGAGTTCAGGATGGTCCCAGACGGTCACATTCAGGACATCCCCCGGGCCGACCCGGTACTGATATCCGGAAATCTCCTGGTCCAGCGACATATTTGGCTGGGCAACATTTGGTCGAGGACGTAATTGTTCGACCAGCCGTGGCGTGAGTGGATAAACATTCACCATGCGATCGATATCAAAATCAGCGTCCTGCTGTTTAATCACATCTTTGCCCATCGTAGACATATTGCTGCCCGGAAGCACGGTACAACCGTTTATCAAGATCACCGATACCAATACTGGCATCAATTTAAGTTTGGATTTCATCATTGATTATTTATCACTTTGGCAGAGTATTTATCACATGCAATCTAAATAGCGACTTCGCCTGTACGTATTTACCTTGCCGTTAATTGAAATGGAATTTAACTGGCATCAGTCCTAAAAAAAATGAATTCATCTGCGGTCTCTTGACAGAATAATTTAGGCTTGTTTCAGGCGACCAGACACGCTACCGCCCCTGGCTTCACTAGCTACCAATGCACTGATTAATTTAAATTTTTATCTTCTCCTTTATTTTCATCACATTTACAGCGTTAACGCATCGGGAATGGCGCCACTGATTGATGAGGAAATATTTATCTTTTGATTATTACCGCAAGAATTGTTGCAGCTATGCGAATATCAGGCAAGATAACAAACCGCCGATACCTGGCTTTTAAGATTAATATTAAGCGTCGGCTTTATATATTTTTAGGATTTTATTGATATTGACAATATTGATATAGAAATATTCCACCTGCGATATTTCCTAAATATATTTAGATTAATAAAATCATTTCCTGTAGTTACATTAAGGCTATTATCCTGCATCAGTTCTGATATAACCGACAGAGAAATCCCTTCTCGCCATTGCATTTTTCGCCAGTTTTACCCATGATCGAATTGTGACAATTGTCATACAACTATGGGTATAGCATTTACTATGGAATGGATTGCCGATCCGTCAATCTGGGCCGGACTGGTCACGTTAATCGTGATCGAACTTGTTCTTGGCATTGATAATCTTGTTTTTATTGCCATCCTCGCGGAGAAACTACCTCCTGCCCAGCGGGATAAGGCGCGTATTACCGGGCTACTGCTGGCGATGGTTATGCGCCTGCTGCTGCTGGCATCAATATCCTGGCTGGTAACGCTGACCACGCCGCTGTTCAGCATTCGCGATCTCAGCTTCAGCGCCCGCGATCTGATCATGCTGTTCGGTGGTTTCTTCCTGCTGTTTAAAGCCACTATGGAGCTCAACGAACGGCTGGAAGGGAAAGACAGCGATAACCCCACCCAGCGTAAAGGCGCTAAGTTCTGGGGTGTGGTCGCGCAGATCGTGGTGCTGGACGCCATCTTCTCTCTGGATTCCGTCATTACCGCTGTTGGCATGGTCGATCACCTGGCGGTGATGATGGCGGCAGTCATTATTGCCATCAGCCTGATGTTGCTGGCCAGCAAGTCGCTGACGCGCTTTGTTAACAGCCATCCAACTATTGTTATTCTGTGTCTGAGCTTCCTGCTGATGATTGGTTTCAGTCTGGTGGCCGAAGGGTTTGGTTTCCATATCCCGAAAGGTTACCTGTACGCGGCCATCGGCTTCTCGGTCATGATCGAAGCATTGAACCAGTTGGCTATCTTTAACCGTCGTCGCTTCCTCTCAGCCAACCATACTCTGCGCCAGCGCACCGCCGAGGCGGTAATGCGGCTGCTGAGCGGGCAAAAAGAAGATGCCGAACTGGATGCCGAAACCGCGGCGATGTTGGCGGATCATCATGAAGGTCAGATTTTTGCGCCACAGGAGCGGCGGATGATTGAACGTGTGCTGAACTTCAATCAGCGTACCGTCAGCAGTATCATGACCTCGCGCCATGATATTGAACATATCGACCTCAATGCGCCCGAAGCAGAAATCCGCGCCTTACTGGAAAAAAACCAGCATACGCGTCTGGTGGTCACTGGCGAAGACGAGCAGGAGGAACTGTTGGGCGTGGTGCATGTCATCGATTTACTGCAACAGTCTCTGCGCGGCGAACCGCTCGACCTGCGCGTCTTGATTCGCCAGCCGCTGGTGTTCCCGGAGACCTTGCCGCTGCTTCCGGCGCTTGAGCAGTTCCGTAATGCCCGGACGCATTTCGCGTTTGTAGCCGATGAATTTGGTTCCGTCGAAGGGATTGTGACGCTGAGTGATGTGATGGAAACCATCGCCGGCAATCTGCCAAACGAGGTAGAGGAAATCGACGCCCGTCATGATATTCAGAAAAACGCCGATGGTTCGTGGACCGCTAACGGACATATGCCACTGGAAGACCTGGTGCAGTACGTGCCTATCCCGTTAGACGATAAGCGTGAGTATCACACCATTGCCGGACTGTTAATGGAGTATTTGCAGCGCATCCCGAAAACCGGGGAGGAAGTCCAGGTTGGCGACTATCGGCTAAAAACCCTGCAGGTGGAAAATCATCGCGTGCAAAAGGTCCAACTGATACCGCTACACAGTGAAGAAGAGATGGATTACGAGGTGTAAGTCACGAGCCGGATGGGGCATTAGCCACCATCCGGCAATATGAATCAGAGCTTATCCAGCAACTTTTTAACATCTTTGCCGTTGCGGGAATCTTTATTGCGATCTGCCCAGTCATTCAGACGACGTTTTGCTTCATCCTGCAGATGCTTACGCAAAAGCTGATCAACTTGCAGACTGTAGTTCAGTGATTGCCACTGGCCATAGACCCTGAGAGGAACCGGGGTGGCCTTCAGGAAACTAATCAACTTACTTTCGCCATCCCAACCGCCCAGCACGCGAATGTTAAACAGCGTGTCGCAATTCTGCTTCACCAGATCTAACGTTCCTTTGCCGGTTAGCGCCAACATCGCGGACTCGCCTGCCATGTTATCCAGCGTCACCTCTCCGTTATCCAGTGTCATATCAGTTACAAAATGATCCAACCGGGTCACGTTATCGAGGTTTTGCTGAGATTTAACATCCCCACCGCTGCGTTCTACAGCCTGTTGAATCATCTGCTGGAAGTTCATCCCTTCCATTCGCGTATCGTTCATTTCGACATGGGCCTGCCCTTGCCAGCTATGGCGAAACGCCTGGGCATCAATATCTGAGCCGGAAAAATCTCCCGCCAGCGACAGCTTGCCGGTGAGTGCGATGGGGTAATCAAAGGCCTTCAGAATCGTGCCAATTTCCACACCTTCTAGGCGCGGATGAAAGACCGCTCGCGGTTCTCCTTTTCTGGCATCCAGCGTGCCGGGCAGTGAGATCAGCCCGCCATCACTTTTTCCCTGCAACTGCGCAATGTTCAGTAAGCCGAACTGGTTGTCTATTTTTGCCGAAACATTCTCAAACGCCATTTTCCGCCACAGCACTTTGTCAGCCTGCAAAGCGATGTCTGCCGAAAAACCCTTGAGTCCCTGATACGAAACGGCATCAACCTGGGAAGCAATGACGGGGCGCGCCAGCGTTGACTGACTCTGACCTTGCTGAACGTCACCTTTTGCTGTCGCCGCTGCGTCATGCTGTACGAGCAGGTTATCCAGATTGAGCTGACCAAATTTCAGGTCGACGGCCCATTCCGGTTTTTCCAACAAGGATACGTGCGCTTGCCCGGAGAACGAAGAGTCATTGGCGGTCAAATTTATCTGGCTAAACGAAAGCTGTTTTTTCTCTTCCAGCCATTGCGCCTGAAGATGTCCCTGACCGTTGATCCCCTGCGGCGGCAAATCGGCCCCCTGCAATTGCCAGCTTAACTGCTCGATATTCGCAGATAAGTTGTGCGGATAATCGGAGGCATCGACCGTGCCGTTAAAGGATAACGCGAGATCGCGCTGATCGCGGTTCACACGCCCTGAAAAATCAAACGTACCGCGGTGCTGGCTATCTTGTTCCATCTCCAGACGAATATCACGAACGGTAACTTGTTCGTCGTCTTCATGCTGGAATACCAGAACACTGTCGGCAACGCGCAAACGGGCGATATCAAACGACCACCCTTTGTCTTCCGCCAGATCGGGCAACATATTGTCTTTTGGGGCAACAGGTGCATCTTTACCGCGCACCGCCTCAGTTTGCGGGGTCAGTTGAATCACTGCGCCTTTGAGCATCACCTGCTTCACGCTGAGCTGGTGGCTCAACAGCGGCCACAACGCGACGTCGAGACGCATATTGTCGGCACGAACCAGAGGTTCGCTGGCACCTTCAGCCGTTAACACCACTCGCCCTGAGAGGATACTCAGTTGCGGCCATACGTGCCAACGCAGGGGGCCATCCAACTGCAGCTGATACCCACTACGTGCGGCAACCTGCTTGACCATATACGCGCGGAAATCATTCGGATTCACCAACAGTACTAACGCAGAAAAGCCAGCCACCAGCACGACCAGAAGAATCATCAGCGTCGTCAGAAATCGTCTCATGCTATCCCCAATGGACTGATAAACACTCAGTCTTTATCGATCCGGCTGGCAACGGCGCCCTGCTGGTCGCGATACTTCGCATCCTGACGACGGTTGTATGGTCGCGCTGCCGGACCGGAAAGCGGTTCGAAACTTAACGCGCCAATCGGCATGCCCGGACGCAGAGCCAGGGGTAATTTTCCGGAGTTGTAAAACTCCAGTACGATACAGCCAGACCAGCCCGGATCGATACGGTGTGCGGTGACGTGTACCATCAGTCCCAGACGCGCCAGAGATGAACGGCCATCTAACCAACCGACGAGATCGGAAGGCAGCGTCACGGATTCGAACGTTACCGCCAGCGCAAGCTCACCCGGATGCAAGAAGAATGCCTCGCCGTCCTTGAGGACGATTTCATCACTCATTACGCGATCCAGCGCGGCGCTGACTTCATCTTTCGGTCCGCTCAAATCGATATACGCCGCCGTATGACCGCGGAACGTACGGAATTTGTTGCCAAGACGCACATCTACCGTGGCGCCATTGATTCGCTCGACAGGAGGGCGTGGAGTGATCGACAGGCGACCTTCATCCAACCAGGCTTCAATATCTCGGTCACATAAACGCATGGCACTTTCTCCTTTCGTGCTTCAAACCCTTAATGCCAGGTGCGTTAAGGGTGAACCAGGTTATCACTGAACGGTACACAATTCGCTGAACTTATTCAAAGAACTGACTGATTTTAGCCTTCAGAATATCGATGGCGATGCGGTTTTTACCCCCGCGCGGCACAATGATGTCGGCGTATTGCTTTGAAGGCTCAATAAATTGCAGGAACATTGGACGGACGGTTTTCTGGTATTGCGCCATCACCGAATCCATTGAACGACCACGTTCATTCACATCGCGCTTAATACGGCGCATCAGACAAATATCCAGCGGCGTATCAACAAAAATAGAAAAGTTCATCTCATCGCGCAAACGCGCATCCGTCAGCAGCAAAATGCCTTCCAGGATAATGACTTTCTTCGGTTCGATATGAATAGTGTCTTGCGTACGCGTGTGCTCAACATAGCTATAAACCGGCAGCTCAATGGCAGAGCCGCGTTTCAGCGTTTGCAGATGTTGAAACAGCAGGCTGTGGTCCATCGCGTTCGGATGGTCGTAGTTGGTTTTTACACGTTCTTCCATCGACAGATGGCTTTGATCTTTGTAATAGCTGTCTTCGGGAATAACGCCAATATGTTCGTCACCGACTTGTTCACGCAATTCGCGATAAAGAGTACTGGCAATAAGGCTCTTGCCGGAAGCCGATGCGCCGGCAATGCCGATAATGACGCACTGATGGGACTGATCAGTCATAAATTTAGCGACCTGATTAACCTGGATGTAAGGAAGGGCGGCGCCGAAACGCCAAACGCGGCAATTATAGGGATTTCAGCGGCGCGATGCCACCCCAGGCTGCACCAATGCTGTCCCTGTCGCAAATTAAAATGGTCAGATTTAGAACAGCCGCTATATTTATTCACCTGCCTTAGGAATTAATAGCTTGGGAGTGTTAATTTATGAGCAGCTGGCGTATAAATTGTAAATTGTTTGTACTAGCATAATCCCAGATTAAATGTGATGCGTCCGGCATCTCTGCTGGGCGACAACGGCTATTTGGGTAGAGTGGTAATGAGTAAACAATCCCAACATGTTTTAGTTACCTTACCCCATCCTCTACTGCGCCTGGCCAGTTTAGGTCTGGTGGCTTTCATCTTTACGTTGTTTTCGCTGGAACTATCACGTTACGGCGCACAGCTTGCCCCTCTGTGGTTTCCAACCTCTATCATGATGGTGGCTTTTTACCGTCACGCGGGAAAGATGTGGCCTGGGATCGCGCTGGCTTGCTCATTCGGTAGCATCGGCGCCTCTTTACTTTTTTTCCCCGGACAGTCGCTTAATTTCTCCTATACGGTCATTAACATTATTGAGGCTGTTGTTGGCGCAATGTTATTGCGTAAACTGCTGCCCTGGTACAATCCCTTACAAAATTTGAATGACTGGGCGCGCCTGGCATTTGGTAGCGCGGTTGTTCCGCCACTGTTGGGCGGCATTTTGATGTGGTTGTTGCTGCCGAAGGACACGTCGTTAAATACCTTTCTCATTTGGGTACTGTCAGAATCCATTGGCGCACTGGCGTTGGTGCCGTTAGGTTTACTGTTTAAACCACATTACCTGTTGCGCCATCGCGACCCGCGATTATTGCTTGAGACCCTGATTACCCTGCTGGTGACCTTAACGCTCAGTTGGCTGTCCATGATGTACATTCCATGGCCATTTACCTGCGTTATTGTCCTGCTGATGTGGAGCGCTGTCCGTCTGCCGCGTATGGAGGCGTTTTTAATATTCCTCAGCACCGTGATGATGGTTTCGCTGATGCTGGCTGCCGACCCTTCGCTGCTTTACACCCCGAAACCGAACATGATGACGGACATCCCCTGGTTGCCGTTTTTGATGATTTTGTTGCCCGCTAATATGATGACCATGGTGATGTACGCGTTTCGAGCCGAACGCAAGCACATTTCAGAAAGCGAGTCACGCTTTCGCAACGCCATGGAATATTCCGCGATTGGCATGGCGTTAGTCGGTACCGAGGGGCAATGGTTACAGGCCAATAAAGCCTTGTGTCAGTTTCTGGGCTATAGCCAGGAGGAGTTACGTTCACTGACCTTCCAGCAATTAACCTGGCCGGAAGATTTGAACAACGACATTGAACAGTTGAACATGCTGGCACGCGGAGAGATTAATAGCTATTCCATGGAAAAACGCTATTACACCCGTTCGGGCGACGTCGTCTGGGCGTTGCTGGCCGTTTCGTTGGTGCGTCATAGCGACAATACCCCACTCTATTTTATCGCGCAGGTTGAGGACATTAACGACCTGAAGCATACCGAGTGGATTAACAAACGGTTGATGGAGCGCATTACCCTCGCCAATGAAGCCGGGGGGATTGGGATCTGGGAATGGGAACTCCAGCCTGACGTGATCAGCTGGGATAAACGGATGTTCGATCTCTACGAAGTTCCTGCGCATATCAAGCCCAGTTGGCAAGTCTGGTATGAGTGCGTGGTACCCGAAGATCGTGAGTACGCCGAAAATGTGATTCGTGATTCACTGGCCGCACGGGCTCCGTTTAAGCTTGAGTTTCGTATCGCGGTAAAAGATGGCATACGCCATATCCGCTCGTTGGCCAACCGGGTACTGAATAAAGACGGTGAAGTTGAACGCTTACTTGGTATCAATATGGATATGACCGAAGTCAAGCAGCTTAACGAAGCGCTGTTTCAGGAAAAAGAGCGCCTTCACATTACGCTGGATTCAATCGGCGAAGCGGTGATTTGTATTGATGTCGATATGAACGTGACCTTTATGAATCCGGTTGCTGAGAAAATGAGCGGCTGGCAGCAGGACAGTGCCATCGGCATTCCGCTATTGACGGTACTACATATTACTTTTGGCGAGAACGGTCCGCTGATGGAAAATATCTACAGTGCTGACATGTCGCGTACGGCAATCGAACAGGAAGTGGTCCTGCATTGTCGTAACGGCAACAGTTATGACATTCAGTACAGCATCACGCCCCTCAGCACCCTCGACGGCGGCAGCATTGGCTCGGTGTTGGTTATTCAGGACGTCACAGAGTCGCGGAAGATGCTCCGCCAGCTTAGCTACAGCGCCTCGCATGATGACCTGACCCAGTTGGCAAACCGGGTCAGCTTCGAAAACCATCTAAAACAATTGCTGCATTCGGTACACGACACGCACCAGCGCCATGTGTTGGTTTTTATCGATTTGGATCGTTTTAAAGCGGTGAACGACAGCGCGGGTCATGCCGCCGGCGATGCTCTGCTGCGTGAACTCTCAGCGCTTATGCTCAGCATGTTGCGATCCAGCGATATGCTGGCACGCCTGGGCGGCGACGAGTTTGGTCTGTTGCTACCGGATTGTAATATCGAAAGCGCCCGCTTTATCTCAGGTCGCATCATCAGTGCTATTAATAATTACCACTTTATGTGGGAAGGCCGCTTACACCGTATAGGTGCCAGTGCGGGGATTACGCTCATTGATGAGAAAAACCATGTCGCGACCGATGTGATGTCTCAGGCCGATATCGCCTGCTATGCGGCGAAAAACAGTGGGCGTGGACGTGTCTGCATTTATGAACCGCAGCAAAGCCAGGGTCATGCCGCGCGTAGTCAACTGACATTGGATGAGCAAAGACACACCATTATGAACAACCCAATGCTGATGATCGCCAGAGGTGTGGCTTCCCCGCGTATACCGGAGACGTTTAGCTTCTGGCTTCTCTCGCTTCGCTTAGGCACCGCTGAAGGGGAAGCCATTGAGGAGCAAGCCTTCCGCGCCGGGCTGGTCGATCCCGCGTTAAGCAAGGCGCTTGACCGTCGGGTATTTAGCGAGTTCTTCCAGAACTCTGCCCAAGCAGTAGCCAGTAAGGGCCTCAGTATTGCCCTGCCCCTTTCCGCCGTCGGCCTGCTCAACACAGAACTTATCGATGAGCTGCTGGAGCACTTGCAACGCAGTCCACTACCGCCGCGATTGCTGCATCTGACCGTTCCGGCAAGCGTCATCAAAACCAACCCAACGCAGGCGGTATCCGCCCTGCATCGGCTGCGCCAGTACGGCTGTCGAATTGTATTAAGTCAGGTTGGTCGCGATTTAGAGCTCTTTGACAACCTGAAATATCGCATTGTCGATTACCTGTTGCTCGACAGCGAGCTAAGTGCCAGCGCTCCCGGCAACCTGATCGACGAAATGTGGGTGTCCATTATCCAGGGTCATGCCCAGCGTCTGGACATAAAAACTATCGCCGGGCCGGTGCAGTTGCCACTTATAATGGATACGCTTTCTGGCATCGGTGTTGATATGATTTATGGCGATATTATTGCCGATGCCCAACCGCTGGATCTGTTACTGAATACCAGTAATTTCGCCATCAACTGACGGCTGCCAGCCATCCGTATACCAGATATGCAACAGCGCATAGGAGCGCCAGGGTTTCCAGCGCTCTGCATACCGTCGGATCTGGGCCGGTGTCATGCCGGGAAAACGCTGCTTAATCAGATAATCATCCGGCAGAAAAACGTCCTTCGCCTGCCAACCACGTAGCGCGAAATAGTTGGCGGTCCAGCGTCCTATCCCGGGAAACGTTTGTAGCTGCTTAACGCCTTGTTCGATATCGGCAGGGGCTATTGTCGCGAGCGTTCCTTCAAGGGTTGCATGAGCCAGGTGGATCAACGCTTCAGCACGTTTGAGTGGCATTCCTAACGCTTTCAGGTGCAGCGGATCGGCATTGGCAAGCGCTTCCGGCGAGGGAAAACACACATACTCGGGCACATCCTCCAGCGCTTCCCCGTAAGCGTGCGCCACTTTCGCCGTCAGTTTCGCGGCCATCAATACGCTGACTAACTGCCCTAAAATCGCCCGCACCCCTTGCTCAAACGCATCGACACATCCCGGCAGGCGCAGTCCCGGACGCGCCGCACCGAGGCTACCCAGCGCGGCGATAATTTGCTGCGGACAACAGCCAAGATCGAACAAGCGCGTTATTTTTGCCAGGCACTCGGAGGCGACCGGCTGTAACCCTGTGCTCAACGTCACGTGTAGCACGTTGGCGTGCAGATCCGGGACAACGCGCACCAGACCACGATGCTCCCCTACGGACAGGCTTCTGACATAGCTCAGTTCCTCTACGGTTTCGACACCTTCAACCGCACGGGCGGCAAGAAATCCCAGCATCCAGGGCCAGTCATAAGGCGGTTGCCAGCTCAGCGTGAACATTCAGTTTTCCTTTTTACGCAAACCTACAGCATAAACGGTATTCAATCAGTACGCCTTGCTTTCATATTCCAGTTGTCGGGGCGTCAACTATTCGTTAAAGTCACGCCCCTTCTTCACTGGCATGGGGATTTTTACGGTGTTTATTGGTTTTGACTACGGTACGGCAAACTGTTCAGTGGCCGTTATGCGTGATGGGCAGCCCCACCTGCTCAAAATGGAAAATAACAGCACGCTGCTACCCTCAATGCTGTGCGCACCAACGCGCGAAGCGGTTAGCGAGTGGCTGTATCGCCATCATGACATCCCAACTACGGACGATGAAACGCAGGCGCTTCTTCGCCGTGCGATGCGCTACAACCGCGAAGAAGACATCGACGTTAACGCCAACAGCGTACAGTTCGGTCTGGCATCGCTGGGTCAGTATATTGAAGACCCGGAAGAGGTGTACTTCGTTAAATCGCCAAAATCATTTTTGGGCGCCAGCGGTCTGAAGCCGCAGCAGGTTGCGCTGTTTGAAGATCTGGTCTGTGCAATGATGCTGCACATTCGCAACCAGGCACAAAGCCAACTGCCGGAAGCTATCACTCAGGCCGTGATTGGTCGGCCCATCAACTTCCAGGGATTAGGTGGCGATGACGCCAACACCCAGGCGCAGGGTATTCTTGAACGTGCGGCCAAACGCGCCGGTTTTCAGGATGTCGTCTTCCAGTACGAGCCGGTAGCGGCGGGGCTGGGTGCACGAGCGGCGCACCGGGGAAGGCGTTCCACC
>OAUE01000023.1_pt1 | contig 134159 bp, 114 predicted proteins | sample 1476131 | NCBI WGS metagenome assembly OAUE01 (sample SAMEA2580003, study PRJEB22360) | human gut metagenome | reverse complement strand
TTACGCGCGGTGTGGGCGCCTTGAATGATGTTGGGCTGCTGGCCGCCGATCTCATCGTCGCCAGCCCTGGTATTGCCCTGGCGCATCCTTCTCTGAGCGCCGCTGCTGATGCAGGGATCGAAATTGTCGGTGACATCGAGCTGTTCTGTCGTGAAGCGCAGGCGCCGATCGTCGCGATCACCGGTTCCAACGGGAAAAGCACCGTCACCACGTTGGTGGGAGAAATGGCGAAAGCGGCTGGTGTGAACGTGGGTGTTGGCGGAAATATCGGCCTACCCGCGCTGATGCTGCTGGATGACGAACGTGAGCTGTATGTACTGGAGCTGTCGAGCTTCCAGCTGGAGACAACCTCCAGCTTACAGGCCGTAGCCGCCACCATTTTGAACGTCACCGAAGATCATATGGACAGGTATCCGTTTGGCTTGCAGCAGTACCGTGCGGCCAAACTGCGCGTCTATGAGAATGCGAAAGTGTGCGTGGTTAATGCCGATGATGCGCTGACCATGCCGATTCGCGGGGCGGATGAGCGCTGCGTGAGCTTTGGCATCAACATGGGTGACTATCATCTCAATCGTCAGCAGGGTGAAACCTGGCTGCGGGTGAAGGGCGAAAAAGTCCTGAACGTGAAAGAGATGACGCTTACCGGCCAGCATAACTATACCAACGCCCTGGCGGCGCTGGCGCTGGCGGATGCTGCGGGTCTGCCGCGGGCATCCAGCCTGAAAGCGCTGACTACCTTTACCGGTCTGGCGCATCGTTTCCAGTTGGTACTGAATCATAACGGTGTGCGTTGGATCAACGATTCAAAAGCCACCAACGTTGGCAGCACCGAAGCGGCGCTGAATGGTCTGCACGTTGACGGTACGTTGCACCTGCTGCTGGGCGGCGATGGGAAATCCGCCGACTTTATGCCGCTGCAACGCTACCTGACTGGTGACAACATTCGTCTGTACTGCTTTGGTCGCGATGGCGCACAGCTTGCCGCTCTGCGTCCTGAGGTTGCGGAACACACTGAAACCATGGAGCAGGCAATGCGTCTGCTCGCACCGCGTGTGAGGCCGGGTGATATGGTGTTGCTGTCGCCAGCCTGCGCCAGCCTTGACCAGTTCAAGAACTTTGAGCAACGCGGTGACGTCTTTACCCGTTTAGCGAAGGAGTTGGGTTGATGCGCTTCTCTCTCCCTCGTCTGAAAATGCCGCGCGTACCGGGACTGGGTGTCCTGGCGTGGATCTTCGCGGCACTTAAAGGCTGGGTGATGGCTTCGCGTGATAAAGACGCGGACAGCTTGATCATGTATGACCGCATGCTGCTGTGGCTGACTTTTGGTCTGGCAGCGATCGGTTTTGTGATGGTGACATCGGCATCGATGCCCGTAGGGCAACGCCTGGCAGGCGATCCCTTCCTGTTTGCTAAGCGTGACGCGCTGTATATCTTCCTCGCGTTCTGTCTGGCGATGGTGACGCTGCGTCTGCCGATGGAGTTCTGGCAAAAGTACAGCACGACGATGCTGATCGCCTCGATCATCATGTTGTTGATCGTGCTGGTGGTGGGTAGCTCCGTTAACGGGGCGTCGCGCTGGATCGCGCTGGGGCCATTGCGTATTCAGCCTGCGGAATTCACCAAGCTGTCGCTGTTCTGTTATCTCGCTAACTACCTGGTGCGTAAAGTCGATGAAGTGCGTAACAACCTGCGCGGCTTTTTAAAACCGATGGGCGTGATTCTGGTGCTGGCAGTCTTACTGCTGGCGCAGCCTGACCTTGGTACAGTGGTGGTGCTGTTTGTCACGACGCTGGCGATGCTGTTTCTCGCTGGTGCGAAACTGTGGCAGTTCATTGCCATTATCGGCATGGGGATTTCGGCGGTGGTGCTGCTGATCCTTGCCGAACCGTATCGTATTCGCCGCGTAACCTCTTTCTGGAATCCATGGGAAGATCCGTTTGGCAGCGGCTATCAGTTAACGCAATCGCTGATGGCTTTTGGTCGCGGTGAAGTTTGGGGTCAGGGGTTAGGTAATTCAGTGCAAAAACTGGAGTATTTACCGGAAGCGCACACCGACTTCATCTTCGCCATCATTGGGGAAGAGCTGGGTTATATCGGTGTGGTATTGGCACTTTTAATGGTATTCTTCGTCGCTTTTCGCGCGATGTCGATTGGCCGCAAAGCGCTGGAAATTGACCACCGTTTTTCAGGCTTTTTAGCCTGCTCCATCGGGATTTGGTTTAGCTTCCAGGCCCTGGTAAACGTCGGCGCGGCAGCAGGTATGCTACCAACAAAAGGTCTGACGTTACCGCTGATCAGTTATGGTGGTTCCAGTTTGTTGATTATGTCGACGGCCATCATGTTTTTGTTACGTATTGATTATGAAACGCGTCTGGAAAAAGCCCAGGCGTTTACACGAGGTGCACGATGAGTGGTCAACCGAAGCGGTTAATGGTGATGGCAGGCGGTACCGGCGGGCATGTGTTCCCGGGGCTGGCGGTCGCGCACCATTTAATGCCCCAGGGCTGGCAGGTTCGTTGGCTGGGCACCGCCGATCGTATGGAAGCGGACTTAGTGCCGAAGCATGGCATTGAAATTGACTTTATTCGCATCTCCGGTTTGCGTGGCAAAGGTGTCAACGCGCTGCTTGCCGCCCCCGTGCGTATTTTTAATGCCTGGCGTCAGGCGCGCGCCATCATGAAGCAGTTTAAGCCTGATGTGGTGCTGGGGATGGGCGGCTACGTGTCCGGCCCTGGCGGTCTGGCTGCCTGGTCATTAGGCATTCCGGTTGTACTGCATGAGCAGAACGGCATTGCGGGATTAACTAACAAGTGGCTGGCGAAGATTGCAACGAAGGTGATGCAGGCTTTTCCTGGCGCTTTCCCGAATGCGGAAGTGGTGGGTAACCCAGTACGCACCGACGTTCTGGCGCTGCCGTTGCCCGAAGCGCGTCTGGCGGGGCGTGAAGGCCCGGTTCGCGTGCTGGTCGTCGGGGGATCTCAGGGCGCACGCGTATTGAACCAGACGATGCCGCAGGTTGCCGCAAAGCTTGGTGACGCGGTGACTATCTGGCATCAGAGTGGCAAAGGCGCGCAGCAAACCGTTGAACAGGCGTATGCCGACGCGGGACAACCACAGCACAAGGTCACTGAGTTTATTGATGATATGGCAGCTGCCTACGCGTGGGCGGATGTTGTAGTTTGTCGCTCCGGCGCGCTGACGGTAAGCGAAATTGCCGCCGCAGGTTTGCCTGCGCTGTTTGTGCCTTTCCAGCACAAAGACCGACAGCAGTACTGGAATGCGCTGCCGCTGGAGAAAGCGGGCGCCGCCAAAATTCTTGAGCAGCCGCAGTTTACTGTGGATGCCGTCGCTAACACCCTTTCCGGGTGGTCGCGAGAAACCTTATTAACCATGGCAGAACGTGCGCGCGCCGCTTCCATTCCGGATGCTACAGAGCGCGTTGCTAATGAAGTGAGCCGGGCTGCCCGGGCGTAATTGTGGTGATGCCTTTTGCATCGCATGAACTAAGAAGTTAATGGCTAAAGAATGAATACACAACAACTGGCAAAACTGCGTTCCATCGTGCCCGAAATGCGTCGCGTTCGGCACATTCACTTTGTCGGCATCGGTGGTGCTGGTATGGGCGGTATTGCCGAAGTTTTGGCCAACGAAGGTTATCAGATCAGCGGTTCTGACTTAGCGCCGAACCCGGTGACGCAGCAGTTGACGAATCTGGGCGCCACGATTTTCTTCAACCATCGCCCGGAAAACGTGCGCGATGCGAGCGTGGTGGTGGTATCCAGCGCCATTTCTGCGGATAACCCGGAAATTGTTGCGGCGCATGAAGCGCGCATTCCGGTGATCCGTCGTGCTGAAATGCTGGCGGAGTTAATGCGTTTTCGTCACGGTATCGCCATTGCCGGGACGCACGGTAAAACCACGACCACAGCGATGGTCTCCAGTATCTACGCGGAAGCGGGGCTGGATCCGACGTTTGTCAACGGCGGTCTGGTGAAGGCCGCAGGCGTCCATGCGCGTCTGGGTCATAGCCGTTATTTAATTGCTGAGGCGGATGAGAGCGATGCGTCGTTCCTGCATTTGCAGCCGATGGTAGCGATTGTTACCAATATCGAAGCCGATCATATGGATACCTACCATGGCGACTTCGAAAATTTAAAGCAGACGTTTATTAATTTCCTGCATAACTTGCCGTTTTATGGTCGTGCGGTGATGTGCGTTGACGACCCGGTGATCCGCGAGTTGTTGCCGCGAGTTGGTCGTCAAACCACAACCTATGGTTTCAGCGATGATGCTGATGTGCGCGTCGAAGATTATCAGCAGATTGGCCCACAAGGGCACTTCAAGCTGCTGCGTCAGGGGATGGCCGATTTACGCGTGACGTTGAACGCACCGGGCCGTCACAATGCGCTGAACGCGGCGGCGGCGGTAGCAGTTGCAACAGAAGAAGGCATTGAAGACGACGCAATTCTGCGCGCGCTGGAAAGTTTCCAGGGCACCGGACGACGTTTTGACTTCCTCGGCGAATTCCCACTTGAGCCGGTAAACGGTAAAACCGGGACGGCGATGCTGGTGGATGATTATGGTCATCACCCTACGGAAGTGGATGCCACGATTAAAGCTGCACGCGCGGGCTGGCCGGACAAAAATTTGGTGATGCTGTTCCAGCCGCACCGCTTTACGCGTACTCGCGATCTGTATGACGACTTTGCCAACGTGCTGACTCAGGTCGATGCGCTGTTGATGCTGGATGTGTACGCCGCGGGTGAAGCCGCGATTCCAGGAGCCGACAGTCGCTCGCTGTGCCGTACGATCCGTGGTCGCGGTAAGATCGACCCGATTCTGGTATCCGATCCGGCTCAGGTGGCAGACATGCTGGCGCCGGTATTAACCGGCAACGATCTGATTTTGGTGCAGGGCGCTGGAAATATCGGCAAAATCGCGCGTTCCTTAGCTGAAATCAAACTGAAGCCGCAAAACCCGGAGGAAGAACAACATGGCTGATAAAATCGCGGTCCTGTTAGGGGGAACCTCCGCAGAGCGTGACGTTTCGCTGAATTCCGGCGCGGCCGTACTGGCAGGGTTACGCGAAGGTGGTGTGGATGCTCATCCAATTGACCCAAAAGAGGTTGATGTCACGCTTTTGAAATCGATGGGTTTTCAAAAGGTGTTTATTGCGCTGCACGGTCGTGGTGGTGAAGATGGCACGTTGCAGGGCATGCTGGAACTGATTGGTCTGCCGTACACCGGTAGTGGCGTCATGGCTTCTGCGATTTCGATGGACAAACTGCGCAGCAAACTACTGTGGCAGGGGGCTGGTTTACCGGTCGCACCTTGGGTCGCATTGACCCGCGCTGAGTTCGAAAAAGGCCTTAGCGATGAGGTGGTTACGGAGGTTTCTGCGCTAGGTTTGCCGCTGATTGTGAAGCCAAGCCGTGAAGGCTCAAGCGTAGGGATGTCAAAAGTTGAAGAAGAAAATGCTTTGCATGGTGCATTAGCATTGGCTTTTCAGCATGATGAAGAAGTACTGATCGAAAAATGGCTCAGTGGCCCGGAATTTACAGTTGCGATACTTGGTGAAGAAATTTTACCGTCAATACGTATCCAACCTGCGGGAACCTTCTATGATTATGAGGCGAAGTATCTCTCTGATGAGACACAATATTTCTGCCCTGCCGGTCTGGAAGTCGAACAAGAGGCCCGTTTACAGGAATTAGTCCTGAAAGCGTGGACCACATTGGGCTGTAAAGGTTGGGGTCGCATTGACGTCATGCTGGACAGCGATGGCCAGTTTTATCTGCTGGAAGCGAATACCTCTCCGGGTATGACCAGCCACAGTCTGGTGCCGATGGCGGCGCGTCAGGCGGGCCTGAGCTTCTCGCAGTTGGTGGTAAGAATTCTGGAGTTGGCGGACTGATATGTCGCAGGCTGCGCTGAACACGCGAAACGGTGATGAAGAAGAAGTAAACTCCTCACGCCGCAATAATGGAACGCGTCTTGCAGGAATATTGTTCCTGCTGACAGTGCTGTGCACCGTGTTTGTCAGCGGCTGGGTAGTGTTGGGATGGATGGAAGATGCGCAACGTTTGCCTTTATCGAAACTGGTGTTAACCGGCGAACGGCATTACACGCGCAATGACGATATTCGTCAGTCCATTTTGGCACTGGGCGCTCCGGGAACCTTTATGACTCAGGATGTGAACATCATCCAGAGTCAAATTGAACGCCTCCCCTGGATTAAACAGGCGAGCGTCAGAAAGCAATGGCCCGATGAATTGAAGATTCATCTGGTTGAATATGTGCCCATTGCGCGTTGGAATGACCAACATATGGTGGATGCTGAAGGAAATACGTTCAGTGTTCCAACCGGTCGGGCCAATAAGCAGGTATTACCCATGTTGTATGGACCGGAAGGCAGCGCAAGTGAAGTGTTGCAAGGGTTCCGCGATATGGGGCAGGTGCTGGCTAAGGATAGATTCACCCTGAAGGAAGCGGCGATGACCGCTCGTCGTTCCTGGCAGTTGACGCTGAATAACGATATTAAGCTGAATCTGGGCAGGGGCGATACGATAAAACGTTTGGCTCGCTTTGTGGAACTCTACCCGGTTTTACAGCAGCAGGCGCAAACCGATGGCAAACGGATTAGCTACGTTGATTTGCGTTATGACTCAGGAGCGGCAGTAGGCTGGGTTCCCTTGCCTCCTGAGGAATCTAATCAGCAACAGAATCAGGCACAGGCAGAACAACAATGATCAAGGCGACGGACAGAAAACTGGTAGTTGGACTGGAGATTGGCACCGCGAAGGTAGCCGCTTTAGTAGGGGAAGTTCTGCCCGACGGTATGGTCAATATCATTGGCGTGGGCAGTTGCCCATCGCGAGGTATGGATAAAGGCGGGGTGAATGACCTTGAGTCAGTGGTGAAGTGCGTACAGCGCGCCATTGACCAGGCTGAACTGATGGCAGATTGCCAGATTTCCTCGGTGTATCTGGCACTTTCCGGTAAACATATTAGCTGTCAAAATGAAATTGGTATGGTGCCCATTTCCGAAGAGGAAGTGACGCAGGAAGATGTGGAAAACGTGGTACATACGGCAAAATCCGTACGCGTTCGCGATGAACATCGTGTTCTGCACGTTATTCCGCAGGAATACGCCATCGACTACCAGGAAGGCATTAAAAATCCGGTCGGTCTTTCCGGCGTGCGTATGCAGGCAAAAGTCCATCTTATTACCTGCCACAACGACATGGCAAAGAACATTGTCAAAGCCGTTGAACGTTGTGGTCTGAAAGTTGACCAACTGATTTTTGCCGGGTTGGCAGCCAGTTATTCCGTGTTGACGGAAGATGAACGTGAGCTGGGTGTCTGCGTGGTGGATATTGGTGGTGGTACAATGGACATCGCCGTTTATACTGGCGGGGCGTTGCGCCACACTAAAGTTATCCCTTATGCAGGGAATGTAGTGACCAGCGATATCGCGTATGCCTTTGGTACGCCGCCGAGCGATGCTGAAGCCATCAAAGTGCGCCATGGTTGCGCGCTGGGCTCCATCGTGGGTAAAGACGAAAGCGTTGAAGTGCCAAGCGTAGGTGGTCGTCCACCGCGTAGCCTGCAACGTCAGACCCTGGCAGAGGTCATTGAGCCGCGTTATACCGAGCTACTCAACCTGGTCAACGAAGAAATTTTGCAATTACAAGAACAGCTTCGCCAGCAGGGTGTGAAACATCATCTGGCGGCGGGGATTGTGTTAACCGGTGGCGCTGCGCAAATTGAAGGTCTTGCGGCCTGCGCACAGCGCGTGTTCCATACGCAAGTACGTATTGGCGCACCGCTGAATATCACTGGTCTGACGGATTATGCCCAGGAGCCGTATTATTCAACGGCAGTGGGGCTGCTTCACTACGGGAAAGAATCCCATTTGAGTGGTGAGGCTGAAGTTGAAAAACGCGTTACGGCATCAGTTGGCTCGTGGATCAAACGACTCAATAGCTGGCTGCGAAAAGAGTTTTAATTTTTAAAGAGACCAACGCACATTAACGGTCTCAGGCGACAGGCACAACGGAGAGAGAAACTATGTTTGAACCTATGGAACTTACCAATGACGCGGTGATTAAAGTCATCGGCGTCGGCGGCGGCGGCGGTAATGCCGTTGAACACATGGTGCGCGAGCGCATCGAAGGTGTTGAATTCTTCGCGGTGAATACCGACGCTCAGGCGTTGCGTAAAACGGCGGTTGGACAGACTATTCAGATTGGTAGCGGCATCACCAAAGGTCTGGGCGCGGGTGCAAACCCGGAAGTAGGCCGTAATGCGGCAGACGAAGATCGTGAAGCTCTGCGTGCAGCGCTTGACGGCGCAGACATGGTGTTTATCGCAGCTGGCATGGGCGGCGGTACCGGTACCGGTGCAGCGCCAGTGGTTGCTGAAGTAGCAAAAGATTTAGGTATTCTGACCGTTGCTGTCGTGACTAAGCCTTTCAACTTTGAAGGTAAGAAGCGTATGGCATTCGCGGAGCAGGGTATCACCGAGCTGTCCAAACATGTGGACTCTCTGATCACTATTCCGAATGACAAACTGCTGAAAGTGCTGGGTCGCGGTATCTCCCTGCTGGATGCGTTTGGCGCAGCGAACGATGTGCTGAAAGGCGCAGTCCAGGGTATCGCTGAACTGATTACTCGTCCGGGCCTGATGAACGTCGACTTTGCAGACGTGCGCACCGTGATGTCCGAAATGGGCTACGCGATGATGGGTTCAGGCGTGGCAAGCGGTGAAGACCGTGCAGAAGAAGCGGCTGAAATGGCTATCTCTTCTCCGCTGCTGGAAGACATCGATCTGTCTGGTGCGCGCGGCGTGCTGGTCAACATTACTGCGGGCTTCGACCTGCGTCTGGATGAGTTCGAAACCGTCGGTAACACGATTCGTGCCTTTGCATCGGATAATGCGACCGTGGTAATCGGTACCTCCCTGGACCCGGATATGAACGACGAACTGCGCGTGACCGTTGTTGCAACTGGAATTGGTATGGACAAACGTCCTGAAATCACTCTGGTGACCAACAAGCAGGTACAGCAGCCGGTAATGGATCGTTACCAGCAGCACGGCATGGCGCCGTTGACGCAAGAGCAGAAACCGGTAGCGAAAGTGGTTAACGACAATACGCCGCAAACCACCAAAGAGCCGGATTATCTGGATATCCCAGCATTCCTGCGTAAGCAAGCTGATTAAGAATTAGCTGGAATTTGGGAATTGTGGCTCTTTGTGCTAAACTGGCCCACCGAATGTATAGTACACTTCGGTTGGATAGGTAATTTGGCGAGATTATACGATGATCAAACAAAGGACTCTTAAACGTATCGTTCAGGCGACTGGCGTCGGTTTGCATACCGGCAAAAAAGTCACCCTGACATTACGCCCTGCGCCGGCCAACACCGGGGTCATCTATCGTCGCACCGACTTGAATCCTCCGGTAGATTTCCCGGCCGATGCCAAATCTGTGCGTGATACCATGCTCTGTACGTGTCTGGTCAATGAGCATGATGTACGGATTTCAACCGTAGAGCACCTTAATGCTGCTCTGGCGGGTTTAGGTATCGATAACATCGTTATTGAAGTTAACGCACCGGAAATCCCGATCATGGATGGCAGTGCCGCTCCGTTCGTTTATCTGCTGCTTGATGCAGGTATTGAAGAACTGAGCAGCGCCAAAAAATTTGTTCGCATCAAAGAGACCGTTCGTGTCGAAGATGGCGATAAGTGGGCTGAGTTTAAGCCGTATAATGGTTTTACGTTGGATTTCACCATCGACTTTAACCATCCGGCGATCGACTCCAGCACGCAGCGCTACGCGATGAACTTCTCTGCGGATGCGTTCATGCGTCAGATCAGCCGTGCGCGTACTTTCGGCTTCATGCGTGATATCGAATATCTGCAGTCCCGCGGCCTGTGCCTGGGCGGTAGCTTCGATTGTGCCATCGTTGTTGACGATTATCGCGTATTGAACGAAGACGGCCTGCGTTTTGAAGATGAATTCGTTCGTCACAAAATGCTCGACGCGATCGGTGACTTGTTCATGTGTGGTCACAACATTATTGGTGCATTTACCGCGTATAAATCCGGTCATGCATTGAATAACAAACTGTTGCAGGCGGTCCTGGCAAAACAGGAAGCCTGGGAATATGTGACCTTCCAGGACGATGCAGAACTGCCGTTGGCGTTCAAAGCACCATCGACCGTACTGGCATAACGACATACGTTGTCGCATAAATTCGACTGGTAAACCTGGCACTCTCTCCGGCCAGGTGAACCAGTCGTTTTTTTATCTTCCGAGTGCAAACCACCTTATCTGAAGCGACTTTTTCCCCACAGGTAGATTAAAATACCGTTCGATCGCTGCTTTCTTAAGCATATTTACCCGCGACTTGCTGTCATTACTGCTGTGGTGCGAACGCATTAATGGTAAGATTTGTGCGCAAAAAATGGTTTTGCATTTGTAACCCCAAACGCAGGGTATATCAGGTGGCAATAACGTGAGTGGAATACTGACGCGCTGGCGACAGTTAGGCAGACGGTACTTCTGGCCGCATCTCCTGTTGGGGATGGTCGCGGCTAGTTTTGGCCTGCCCGCGCTCGGTAATGCTGCTGAACCTAATACCCCCGCGAAGGCGACCGCCAGCAATCACGATCAAGGTGCTAAAGTTAACTTTAGCCAGCTTGCTTTGCTGGAAGCGACTAATCGCCGCCCAAATTTTACCGTCGATTACTGGCATCAACATGCCATTCGTACGGTTATCCGCCATCTTTCTTTTGCCATGGCGCCTCAGGCGTTGCCCGTTGCCGAAGAGCCATTGCCAATCCAGGCGCACCATCTTGCGTTACTGAATACGCTCAGCGCGATGCTGACGCAGGAAGGCACTCCGCCCGCGACAGTAAGTCGCGTGACATACGCACACTTTACCTCTCAGGCCGCGTTTAGCGTTCCGGTCTGGATCAGCCAGCTGCAGGGTATCCGCGCTGGTCCTCAACGCCTCAGCTAAAAAAGAACCTTCCAACTTATAATTTTTGACTCCGCACCGCGGGGCGTTTGAGATTTTATTATGCTAATCAAATTATTAACGAAAGTATTCGGTAGCCGTAACGAGCGTACGCTGCGTCGTATGCGTAAAGTGGTCAATGTCATCAACGCGATGGAACCGGAGATGGAAAAACTCTCCGATGATGAACTGAAAGCGAAGACCGCTGAATTCCGCGCCCGTCTGGAAAAAGGTGCCAGCGTTGAGAGCCTGATCCCGGAAGCGTTCGCCGTAGTGCGTGAAGCGAGTAAACGCGTGTTCGGTATGCGTCACTTCGACGTTCAGCTGCTGGGCGGTATGGTGCTTAACGATCGCTGCATCGCGGAAATGCGTACTGGTGAAGGTAAAACCCTTACCGCGACGCTGCCAGCCTACCTGAACGCATTAAGCGGGAAGGGCGTACACGTGGTTACCGTGAACGACTATCTGGCTCAGCGTGATGCCGAAAATAACCGCCCGCTGTTTGAATTCCTCGGCATGACCGTTGGTATCAACATGTCTGGCCTGCCTGCGCCAGCCAAGCGTGAAGCCTACAACGCCGATATTACTTACGGTACCAACAACGAATACGGCTTTGACTACCTGCGTGACAACATGGCGTTTAGTCCGGAAGAGCGTGTTCAACGTAAACTGCACTATGCGCTGGTCGATGAAGTCGACTCCATCCTGATCGATGAAGCGCGTACGCCGCTGATCATTTCCGGCCCGGCTGAAGACAGCTCGGAAATGTACAAAAAAGTTAATAAAATCATCCCGCACCTGATCCGTCAGGAGAAGGAAGATTCCGACACGTTCCAGGGCGAAGGCCACTTCTCAGTTGATGAGAAAGCGCGCCAGGTTAACCTGACCGAACGTGGTCTGGTGCTGATTGAAGAGCTGCTGGTTAACGAAGGCATTATGGACGAGGGCGAGTCACTGTACTCTCCAGGCAACATTATGCTGATGCACCACGTGACTGCCGCACTGCGTGCGCACGTGCTGTTTACCCGCGACGTAGACTACATCGTGAAAGACGGCGAAGTTATCATCGTCGATGAACACACCGGTCGTACCATGCAGGGGCGTCGCTGGTCCGATGGTCTGCACCAGGCTGTTGAAGCTAAAGAAGGCGTAGAGATCCAGAACGAGAACCAGACGCTGGCATCTATTACCTTCCAGAACTACTTCCGTTTGTACGAAAAACTGGCCGGTATGACCGGTACAGCCGACACTGAAGCGTTTGAATTTAGCTCCATCTACAAACTGGATACCGTGGTTGTGCCGACCAACCGTCCGATGATCCGTAAGGATTTACCGGATCTGGTGTACATGACCGAAGCGGAAAAAATTCAGGCGATCATTGAAGATATTAAAGAACGTACTGCAAATGGCCAGCCGGTGCTGGTAGGTACTATCTCCATTGAAAAATCGGAAGTAGTGTCTAACGAGCTGAGCAAAGCGGGTATCAAACACAATGTTCTGAACGCCAAGTTCCACGCCAACGAAGCTGCAATCGTCGCCCAGGCGGGTTACCCGTCAGCCGTGACTATCGCGACGAACATGGCCGGTCGTGGTACCGATATCGTACTAGGCGGTAGCTGGCAGGCGGAAGTTGCCGAGCTGGAAAACCCAACTCCGGAACAAATCGCGCAGATTAAAGCCGATTGGCAGGTTCGCCATGACGCGGTATTAGCTGCCGGTGGCTTGCATATTATCGGTACCGAGCGTCACGAATCTCGCCGTATCGATAACCAGCTGCGTGGTCGTTCGGGTCGTCAGGGTGATGCGGGCTCTTCCCGTTTCTATCTGTCGATGGAAGATGCGCTGATGCGTATTTTTGCCTCTGACCGCGTGTCAGGCATGATGCGTAAACTGGGTATGAAGCCTGGCGAAGCCATTGAACACCCATGGGTGACCAAAGCAATTGCTAACGCGCAGCGTAAAGTGGAAAGCCGCAACTTCGATATTCGTAAGCAGCTGCTGGAATATGATGACGTTGCCAACGATCAGCGTCGTGCTATCTACACCCAGCGTAACGAACTGCTGGACGTAACTGACGTTAGCGAAACCATCAACAGCATCCGTGAAGATGTCTTCAAAGCAACTATTGATGCCTATATTCCGCCGCAGTCTCTGGAAGAAATGTGGGATATCCCGGGTCTGCAGGAACGTCTGAAAAACGACTTCGATCTTGAGATGCCGATTTCAGAGTGGCTGGATAAAGAGCCTGAGCTGCACGAAGAAACGCTGCGTGAACGTATCCTGGCAAACGCCATCGAAGTTTATCAGCGTAAAGAAGAAGTTGTGGGCGCGGAGATGATGCGTCACTTCGAAAAAGGCGTGATGCTGCAAACTCTCGACTCTCTGTGGAAAGAGCACCTTGCTGCGATGGACTATCTGCGTCAGGGTATCCACCTGCGTGGTTATGCGCAAAAAGATCCGAAGCAGGAATATAAGCGTGAATCCTTCTCTATGTTTGCGTCAATGCTGGAATCACTGAAATACGAAGTGATCAGCACCCTGAGCAAAGTTCAGGTGCGTATGCCTGAAGAAGTCGAAGCCATGGAGCAGCAGCGTCGTGAAGAAGCTGAGCGCTTAGCGCAGATGCAGCAGTTGAGCCATAAAGGCGACGATTCTGCCGCGGCAGAAGAGCTGGCAGCACAAACCGGCGATCGTAAAGTGGGTCGTAACGATCCGTGTCCTTGCGGCTCTGGCAAAAAATACAAACAGTGCCACGGCCGTCTGAGCTAAGAAAATAACTTACTGAAAAGGCGCAGAATTCTGCGCCTTTTTTATGGACGATAAAGATGAAAATACTGCAAATCGCCGTCGGGATTATTCGTAATCAGCAACATGAAATTTTTATCACCCAGCGTGCGGCTGATGCCCACATGGCCAATAAGCTGGAGTTTCCCGGCGGGAAAATTGAAGAGGGCGAAACGCCGGAGCAGGCGCTGATTCGCGAGCTACAGGAAGAAGTGGGGATCACACCGACTCAAAGCTCATTGTTCGAAAAGTTGGAGTATCAGTTTCCGGACAGGCATATCACTCTGTGGTTCTGGCTGGTTGAAAGCTGGGAAGGCGAGCCGTGGGGAAAAGAGGGGCAACCGGCGCAGTGGATTGCGCAAGATGCTCTGAATGCGCAGGATTTCCCGCCCGCGAATGCACCGGTCATTGAAAAGCTGATAGCTGGCTAATGGTGCTGTAGGCCGGATAAGGCAACGCCGTATCCGGCAAATTATGGCGGGGGCGCTACGCTTGCCCGCCCTACGTTTTAGTTCGTAGGCCTGATAAGCGCAGCGCCATCAGGCAAAACAACATAAAATGTCGGATGCGGCATTGCCTTATCCGACCCACCGTTTTAGCAGAATTACTTCTGCTCTTCACTCCAGTCGTCGCTTTCTGACAGATCACCAGAGCTTGGGATGCGTTTCTCTTCTGCGGCCCACTCTCCCAGATCGATTAACTGGCAGCGCTTGCTGCAGAATGGGCGAAACGGACTGACCTCAGCCCATACTACAGGCTTGCCGCAGGTTGGGCAGTTGACGATGGTTTGTTCAGACATGTTGACTCCTTAACAGCACGCCAGTTCAAAATCGAGGCGCTCAGGCACCTGACCATTCTCGCTATCCAGCGGCATAAAGCGGATGGCAAAACGGCTCTTATGACCAGAAATTTGCGGATAAAGCAGCGAATCAAGCGGCAGCTGTAAGCGCAGCAGATCTGCATCTTCGCCGTTGTCCTGATAAAAACCATTCAGGCTGGTTTGCTTACGAAACGGCGCTGAGTTGCGAATTAAATCCAGTACCAGCGACAGCGCCTGATTGAGCGGATTCAGGCTGGCAAGCCAGGTTTCAACCTGCGCGTCACGATGCGACTGTGCCAGGTGTAACCAGATATGCAGAGTCGGCAGATCGAAACTGCAGCACCCGCCAGGAATACTTAAACGCTGACGTACGAGACCAATCAGACGATCTTCGCGCAGCGTCTGTCCAATACGCGGGGCAGAAATCAGAATGCTACCTGCACTTTTTAGCTGCTGACGCAAAGAGTCGATTCTGCTTTGATCGACGCCGGGAACTTCGACCCAGGCCTGGAGTTTACGCTGCTGTCGCTCCAGTTCTTTGAGGAGTTCGGTACGGACTTCGCCGCGTTCAAATACATCCAGTAAATCTCCGATATTGCGGAAAAAATGCAGAGCGCCGGCATGGTCAGCAATAGGCAAATTAACGGAGAGCTGTTGGATTAAAAACTCAATGCGCAGCCATGTACGCATCTTCTCATTGAGAGGGTGTTCAAAAAGGACCTGGGTGTGCATTACGGTTTTTCCTGTGAGACAAACTGCGACGCGCATTGTAAATAGAGCGCGTGCAGGCGGGCGACATCCGAGGCGATGGCTTCCGGTGCGCCATTATTATCAATAACATCGTCTGCCACGGCCAGCCGCGCTTCACGCGTTGCCTGGGCAGCAAGAATTTGTTCAACATGCTCACGCGTGACGTCATCACGCTGCATGGTGCGTCTGAGCTGGGTTTCGGGGGTGACATCCACCACGAGTACGCGGTCGGCTTTTTTATACAGCGAATTTTCCACCAGCAAAGGGACAACCCATAGCAGATAAGGAGAGGTTGCTTGCTGAAACTGACGCTGGGTTTCCTGCTGAATAAGCGGATGAAGCAGAGCATTCAGCCAGCTTTTCTCCTCAGGATTGGAAAAAATGCGTTCGCGTAAAATGCGTCGCTGCAACGATCCGTCTGCGGCTATAACGTCGGAACCAAAATGTTCTTCGATCGCCTTAAGAGCAGGTGTGCCGGGTTCAACCACCTGGCGCGCTATAATATCTGCATCAATGACGTTTATTCCGAGGTCAGCGAACGCATTTGCAACGGTGCTTTTACCACTGCCAATGCCGCCGGTTAAGGCTACCGTATACCTCATAGATGCCGATCCTGGAGTTTAAGTTTGATTATCAAACAGTTAAAAGTTATGCGTGCGAAGGCGAGGCTGCTGCAGGATTAACCTACTATTCGCCAGGTAAATTTATGGGATTGTAGCGTAAAAAAAGAGAATTTCGCAGTCTTGCGCGGCATTGATTAGTGCGTATGATAGCGTCACTGGAGTTGTGAGTTTCGATTTTTCGCCATTAACCCCAGGAATCCGCACATGCGTATCGAAGAAGATCTGAAGTTAGGTTTCAAAGACGTTCTTATCCGCCCTAAGCGTTCTACTCTCAAAAGCCGTTCCGATGTTGAGCTGGAACGTCAATTTACCTTTAAGCATTCAGGTCAGACCTGGTCCGGCGTACCTATTATTGCCGCGAACATGGACACTGTCGGGACGTTTGCCATGGCAACGGCACTGGCATCTTTCGACATCCTGACCGCTGTGCACAAACACTATTCTGTTGAAGACTGGGCCGCCTTCATCGCAGAGAGCTCTGCCGATGTGCTCAAACACGTAATGGTTTCAACCGGTACGTCTGATGCAGATTTCGAAAAAACTAAACAAATTCTGGCGCTCAACCCCGCGCTGAACTTTATCTGCATTGATGTGGCCAATGGCTACTCAGAGCATTTTGTTCAGTTCGTGTCGAAAGCGCGTGAAGCATGGCCGACTAAAACGATCTGTGCGGGCAATGTGGTCACCGGTGAAATGTGCGAAGAGCTGGTGCTCTCCGGTGCTGATATTGTCAAAGTCGGCATTGGCCCAGGTTCTGTATGTACCACGCGTGTAAAAACCGGCGTTGGCTATCCACAGCTTTCTGCGGTTATTGAATGCGCCGATGCAGCCCACGGTCTGGGTGGCATGATTGTCAGCGACGGCGGCTGCACCATGCCGGGTGACGTGGCAAAAGCGTTCGGTGGCGGCGCAGACTTCGTGATGCTCGGCGGCATGCTGGCTGGTCATGAAGAAAGTGGCGGCAAAATTGTTGAAGAGAACGGTGAGAAATTCATGCTGTTCTACGGTATGAGCTCTGAATCTGCCATGACGCGTCACGTAGGTGGTGTTGCACAGTACCGCGCTGCAGAAGGTAAAACCGTCAAGCTGCCACTGCGCGGCCCGGTTGATAATACCGCTCGCGATATCCTCGGCGGTTTGCGTTCTGCTTGTACCTATGTGGGCGCATCCCGTCTGAAAGAGCTGACCAAACGTACAACGTTTATTCGTGTACAGGAACAAGAAAACCGCGTTTTCAATAGCCTGTAAGAACAGCTAGTTCTGTGAAATGCCGGATGGCGTTACGCCGCCATCCGGCATTTGAATCTATCCCACCCCGCTCATCGCATCTCCCAAATGGAAAATCGGTAAATACATCGCGACGACCAGCGTACCGATGATAAGCCCCGTAATGACCAGCAACGCAGGCTCAAGTAATGCAGCCAAATTCTCAGCCTGAGCCAGGGTTTTCTCGCCATGGTGATGAGCAAGATTACGCAGCATTGCATCCAGCGAGCCGGAAGCTTCACCCGTTCTGACAAGCTGTATACACAATGGGCTGAATTCACAGCTATTTTTAAGCGCTAACCAGATCGGTTTTCCAGAGCTGATGTCCTGCTGAACCAGTGCTAAACGTTGCGACCAGCAAGGGTTAGCCAGCGTTTCGGTAACGCTCTCAAGACCCTGCAAAAAGGGAATGCCTGCATTTTGCGTTAACGCCAGAACGGTGAAGATCTGCGTGAGTTTTTGCCCTCTCACCATCGGCCCTATGACCGGGAGGCTGAGCAGCAATTTCTGGCGCAGAATGAGCCAGTACGGTTTCTGCTTTATCAAATGATGTGTGGCAACTGCTACCAGGCCAAGCGCTACCGCCAGCCATCCCCATTGGCTGCTACAGTGTGCGATGGTAATAATCCACTGAGTGAGCGCCGGTAGCGGGGTGTTGAACGTCTGGTAGATAGCGGCAAACTCAGGGAGTACAAACTGCAGCATCGCAAATACGACCATCACCGCCATTGTTATGATGATGATCGGATAGCGCAGGGCTTTTTTAACTTTATCAGCAAGTTGCTGTTGTTTCTTTTGCTGGTAGGCGAGTTCAAAACAGCAGTCGTCCAGCTTACCCGTAAGTTCTCCGGTACGGATCATTGCCTGATAAAGGGGCGGAAAAACGTGTTGCCATTGTGATAACGAGGTGGAGAGGGTAATGCCCTGTTCCATATCGTAAGCCAGCGTACGCAGTAGCGCCTGCCATTGAGTGCTGGGATGCTGTTCAGCAAGCAGAGCTAGCCCTGTTGAGAGCGTTAACCCTGCCTTTAGCAATGTCGCCAACTGGTGTATGGTTTCGGCGCTTCTTGTTCGGCTCCAGTGCGAGGTTTTGACACGCATACGTTTAATGCGCAGCGGCGTAATCTGTTGTTCCTCAAGAGCCAGAATCAATGACGGTCGGGTATCGGCCCATAGCGTTCCTTCCAGCGATTTACCTTCGTTGTTAATGCCTTGCCAGCGCCAAAGCTGTTTAGCGGACATGAGGTATGCCCAGTACACGAATCAGCTCTTCAAATGTCGTTAACCCTTGCTCGACGGCCTGACAGCCATTCTCGAAAAGCGTTCTCATTCCAGATTGCTGAGCATCAGATTCCACTTCGTCTACGGATGTGCCACTGGCAATACTCTGACGTAATGCCGGAGTAACAGGGAGCACTTCAAACAATGCCGTACGGCCATAAAATCCGTGATAACAATGTTTGCAGCCAGGGGCCTGCCAATTCGGTAGTGGTGTAGGCCAGACAGTTTTCGGGAGCGTGATAGGCGTACTCTGACGTTGTCGGCAATGGGGGCACAACTTTCTGACCAACCGCTGTGCAATAACGAGCGTCAGCGCGGAGGCGATCATCCAGCGTGCGACACCCATTTGTTGCAGGCGCACCAGCGTTTCACTGGTGGAATTGGTATGCAGCGTAGAAAGAACCAGATGACCTGTTTGTGCGGCTTTAAGGGCTATTTCTGCCGTTTCGCCATCGCGGATTTCACCCACCATGATAATGTCGGGATCCTGGCGCAGCAGCGCGCGCAATACGCCCTGAAAAGTCAAACCGGCGCGTGGGTGAATTTGCGTCTGGTTGAGACCTGCGATCGGGATCTCTACCGGATCCTCCACGCTACAAAGATTCACATCCGGGGTGTTTCGGGTTTGCAGCGCACTGTACAGCGTGACCGTTTTGCCGCTTCCGGTAGGCCCGGTAACCAGAATCAGCCCCTGAGGCTGCTGCAAGGCTTGCGAAAATGCGGCCAGCTGCGCGTCTTGCATTCCCAGCGCCGCGATCTCCAGTGACTGATCGACCTGATGAAGTAGCCGTAACACGACTTTTTCGCCGTAGCGACAGGGTAGGGTGGCGATGCGAAACGAGACCGGCTCTCCTGAAATCTCAACGGTAAATTGTCCGTCTTGTGGAAGCCGATGCTCGGCGATATCCAGGCTGCCTAATACTTTTAACCTTGCGGTGATGGCAATGCCCATCTCGGTCGTGACTTCCGGTAAAGCGTGAAGCACGCCATCTACGCGTAATCTGATTCGATAGTGATTTTCCTCGGGTTCAAAATGAATATCAGAAGCCCGTTGCGTCAGAGCGGAATGAAACGTCTGATTCAGCAAGTCTGCCGCGCTGGCGCTGCTTTTCGTGACTACTGCCGGGAGCATTTTCTGCGGTGTATGCGTGTGGCCTTCCATTTGCTGACGTGTCCAGCAGACAATGTCGATGTGTCGGGTGGTGGCAAAATGCAGCGCATCCAGCAGCTCGTGTGATGGGGCGTCTACGACGGCGATATGCACCACTTCATTGTCTGCATCCAGTAATATTGCCTGATAACGTTGGCATAGTGCCGTAAGTTGGGTGGTGTTCATCTCTGTTCCTTAGTGGGTATCGAAGCGGAAAACGTCTTCACAGGCCTGCTGCAATGCGCTGTCGTTCTGGATGACGCAGTTTCGGTTCCAACCGGTAATGCCGTTGGCATTGTCCCAACCTGGCGTCATGGTGATGCTTAGCCCGCTCAGGCTTTCCTGCCCACTAAGGCTGACAACTCCCTTTTCAACGCTCATGGCTGAGACGTAACGGGTAGTTGTTGGAGAGGGAATACCATTCGTTCCGGCATCGCAGGTATCTGTTCCGCCATGCTCCAGTGCACAGAGCTCAACCGCCGTGCGATAGGGGACAAAGGTTTGCAGCATGTCTGTCAGCGCGGCTTTGCGCAGATAGTTTTGATATGCCGGAATGCCGATGGCGCTAAGGATGGCAATAATGCCAATCACCACCATGAGTTCGATAAGCGTAAAGCCTCGTTGCTTGTTCATCGTTCGCTCCTTGAGTTTGCTGGCGCTACTTTGGCAAACCGACGGGAGGACGGCGAGAGACAAAAAACAAAACGGGAAAGCGGGTTCAGAGGATTTTTACGAAATTACAGAGTCAGACAATGTATTTGCGAAGAGACTCGAAGAAACTGCCGGGTGGTGGTGTAAATGCCGTATTCGGCTTACGGAATAAACCTGTGTAGTAGGCCCGATAAGCGAAGCGTCATCGGGCAATACAATCAGCAATTAGCGAAATCGCATGGAGAGATCGAGTGCGCGAACATGTTTGGTCAGCGCGCCAACGGAGATAAAGTCCACACCGGTTTCGGCAAATTCGCGCAGCGTTTCATGGGTGACGTTGCCCGACACTTCCAGACGCGCCTGGCCGTTGGTGCGTTTTACCGCTTCGCGCATTTGGTCAGTTTCGAAGTTATCGAGCATGATGATATCGGCCCCGGCTTTCAGCGCGTCGTCCAGTTCATCCAGGCTTTCTACTTCGACTTCAACCGGCACATCCGGGTGCAACCAGAAGGCTTTTTCGACGGCCTGACGTACCGAGCCGGAAGCAATAATGTGGTTTTCTTTAATCAGGAAGGCGTCGGACAGCCCCAAACGATGATTCGCGCCGCCGCCGCACAATACGGCGTATTTTAGCGCGGTACGCAGTCCCGGCAGGGTTTTGCGCGTATCCAGCAGTTGGGTCTTGGTTCCCGCTAACAGGTCGACGTATTTACGCACTTCACTCGCTACACCTGAAAGCGTCTGCACAAAATTCAGCGCAGTACGTTCACCGGTCAGTAAAACGCGGGAAGGGCCGTCCAGTTCAAACAGCGGCTGATTGGCCTTTATGCTGTCGCCATCTTCGACATGCCAGGTGATGTTGACATCATCGCCAGCCAGCTGAATAAAGACCTCTTCCACCCAACGTTTTCCACAAAAAACGCCATCTTCGCGGGTGATTACGGTGGCATGGGAGCGCATGTCTTCGGGTAAAAGCTGTGCGGTGATATCGTTATTGGCATCAACTTCTCCGCCTAAATCTTCACGCAGCGCCTGAGCTACAGCGGCAGGGATATCCAGATTTATGCGTTCCAACAGCGCGTCACGTCGGTAGTCAGGGTTATAGCGGCGAGGCGGCATGATAAAACTCCAAATTGCTAACGAATCATAAGGTGGAAACATGCTACCCTGAACCTGATATGAGCACCACCAATAAGGAGATTCTGCATGTTGTTAGACGAGGGCTGGCTGGCAGAGGCGCGACGCGTTCCCTCTCCGCATTACGATTGCCGCCCGGATGACGAAAACCCTTCTCTGCTGGTGGTGCATAATATCAGCCTGCCGCCCGGCGAGTTTGGCGGCCCGTGGATAGACGCTCTGTTTACGGGCACGATTGATCCCAACGCCCATCCTTATTTTGCCGGGATCGCCCATCTGCGTGTTTCGGCCCATTGTTTGATTCGCCGTGACGGTGAAATCGTGCAATATGTGCCTTTTGATAAACGCGCCTGGCATGCGGGTGTGTCGAGCTATCAAGGGCGAGAACGCTGTAATGATTTTTCAATTGGTATTGAGTTGGAAGGGACGGATACGCTGGCCTATACCGATGCGCAGTATCAGCAACTGGCTGCCGTGACGAATACTCTGATTACGCGTTATCCGGCCATTGCTAACAACATGACAGGACATTGCAATATTGCGCCCGAGCGTAAGACCGATCCCGGGCCGTCCTTTGACTGGGCAAGGTTCCGCGCCCTGGTCACCCCCTCGTCGCACAAGGAGATGACATGACGCTGTTTACAACATTATTGGTGTTGATTGTTGAACGCCTGTTTAAGCTGGGTGAGCACTGGCAGCTTGATCACCGGATTGAAGCTTTTTTCCGCCGGATTAAGCATTTTTCGATGATGCGTACGGTAGGCATGACTCTGATTGCGATGGGAGTGACATTTCTGCTACTGCGCGCACTTCATGGGCTGTTGTTTAATGTTCCGTTGCTGGTGGCGTGGATCTTAATTGGCTTGCTGTGCATCGGTGCTGGCAAGGCGCGCCTTCACTACCACGCTTACCTGAACGCGGCTGCTCGCGATGATGCTCACGCCCGTGATGCGATGGCCAGCGAGCTGACGCTTATCCATGGGGTTCCGCCGGACTGCGATGAGCGTGAATTCTTGCGCGAACTGCAGAACGCGCTGTTATGGAACAACTTCCGTTTTTATCTGGCGCCGTTATTTTGGCTGATTGTCGGTGGTCCGTGGGGACCTGTGACGCTGGTTGGTTATGCTTTTTTACGCGCCTGGCAGTCCTGGCTGGCGCGCTATCAGACACCGCACCAGCGTCTGCAATCAGGCATTGATGCGATCCTGCATGTGCTGGATTGGATCCCGGTGCGTCTGGCGGGCGTGGTCTATGCGCTGTTGGGACATGGTGAGAAAGCGCTGCCGGCCTGGTTTGCCTCGCTTGCGGATCTGCACACGTCGCAATATCAGGTGCTTACGCGTCTGGCGCAGTTCTCGCTGGCGCGTGAACCGCACACCGATAAAGTCGAAACGCCAAAAGCCGCCGTTTCGCTGGCGAAGAAAACCTCGTTTGTGGTGGTGGTGGTTATTGCGGTGCTCACCATTTATGGGGCATTAGTATAGCGTTGTGCCGGATGGCGCTAATGCTTATCCGGCCTACAATGAAAAAACGTGTAGGCCCGGTAAGCGCTAGCGCCACCGGGCAGTGCAGCGGTTTAGTTCGTATCAGCAGGCGGGATGCCAAAATCTGGCATGCCGTTTTCGTCCCAACGCACGAGCTTCAGACGAGTGTGGCGGTTTGGGTCGTACAGCGGATCGCCCTCGATTTCGGTGTAGTTTCTCGCGTGATACACCAGCACATCTTCACCTTCCGGCGTTTGTGTAAAGCTGTTGTGTCCTGGCCCAAACTGGCGGTTTTCATAACTGGTGGTAAAGACCGGGCGCGGTGATTTGTGCCAGTTCTGCGGGTTGAGCGGATCGGCGTTGAGGTCAATCCACAATAATCCCATACAGTAGTTCTCATCGGTGGCGCTGGCGGAATAGCTGATAAACAGCTTATCGCCATGAACCATGACGGCAGGACCTTCATTGACCCAAAAACCCCGGCATTCCCAGTCATACTCAGGATGACTTAGCATGACCGGCTCGCCTTTAATCGTCCATGGATTTTCCAGCTCAGCGAGATAGATATTGGAGTTTCCGGCGATATCGGGCGACTTCTGCGCCCAGAGGTACCACTGTTTTCCCTGATGGTTAAAGGTGGTGGCATCAAGCGCAAAGGTATCAAACTGCGTTTCAATCTGACCTTTCTCCGTCCACTGCCCGGTCAACGGATCGGCGTCGGCACATTCGAGCGCAAACATGCGATGCTGGAACATCCCCAGCTTGTCGAGCGACTGTGTGTGGGTGGCAGCAAAATAGATGTACCACTTGCCTGCCAGATGATGGATTTCGGGTGCCCAGATGAGTTGGCTCATGGGGCCGCTTTCTGGTTTGTGCCAGACGACAACTGGGGCGGCGGTGCGCAACCCTTCCAGCGAGTCGGCCCGGCGTATCTCCAGTCGGTCATATTCGGGTACTGAAGCAATGAAATAATAGTGGCTACCGTCACGTAAGATAAACGGATCGGCACGCTGTTCAATAAAGGGATTTGGCCACTGATTCATTAGGCTTTCCTTACGGTTTCAGTCGTTTTTATATCGTGGTATTCATTCAGTTCACGGTAGTTGGCGCGGCGCTTTTCTAAATCTGTCTGGATTTGCTGCATAAACTCGCGGTCAACTTTCAGCAGACGAACCACGCCTGCGGTAATCAGGTAGCCTACGCCTGGTATGATGGTAAACAGCAGCATAATACCGTTAATGGCAGAGTCGCTTTGCGCTTTCGCCCCAGCGTCGTAGCCGTACCAGGAGAGCAGGAAGCCGACCATCGCTCCGGCAATCGCCAGGCCCAGTTTCAGGAAGAACAGGTTACCGGAGAAGCTGATTCCGGTGATGCGTTTACCGGTTTTCCACTCGCCATAGTCATCGACATCCGCCATCAGCGACCAGTGCAGCGGAGAAGGAATTTGGTGCAGGATGTTGAGCAGGAAGTAGAGCACCATAATCATCATGGTGGCTTTCGGATCGAAGAAGTAAAACGCGGCAGAGAAAATCGCCAGGATAATATTGGTCCAGAAGAAGACTTTCAGTTTGCACCAGCGATCGGTTAATACCTTCGCCAACATACTGCCGATCATCATGCCGACCACACCAAGACTGATAAACAGCGTTGCGAACTGCGTGCTTTGCTGCATAACCCATGTCACGTAGTACATGGTGGCAGCCATGCGAATAAAGCCCGGACAGACGTTGCACAGTGTTAACAGCAGAATTTTTACCCACTGATCGTTCTTCCACACGTCTTTCAGATCGGCTTTTAAATCGTCATTGGTCTGGACAGCAGGGCGCACGCGTTCACGGACCGTAGCGAAGCAAAACAGGAACATACACATGCCGATGAAAGCCAGAACCGCCATCGCCATCTGATACCCTTTGGCTTTGTCTTCCCCGCCGAACCAGTCGGCCATTGGCAGCAAGGTGAGGGACAGCAGCAGGGTTGCAATGCCTACCAACACAAAGCGATATGACTGGCAGGCGACGCGTTCCTTCGGATCGTTGGTGATGACGCTGCCGAGCGAGCAGTAGGGAATGTTGATCGCTGTATAAGTAATAGATAGCAGGAAGTAGGTAACGAACGCATAGATAACTTTGCTGTTATAGGTCCACTCTGGAGTGGTAAACATCAGTACGCTGAATAACGCGTACGGGAAAGCCATCCATAGAAGCCATGGACGAAATCGACCATATTTACTACGGGTGCGGTCGGCCATCGCGCCCATTATAGGGTCGGTAACGGCGTCGATAACGCGTACTGAGAGCAGTAATACGCCGACCAGTGCAGGTGCCAGACCAAAAATGTCTGTGTAAAAATAGTTAACAAACAACATGATGGCGCCAAAGATGATGTTGCATCCGGCGTCGCCCATTCCATAGCCGATCTTTTCTTTCACCGTGAGCTTACTGGTTTCCATCAACTGCACTCCATTAATGAGATATGGAGAGAATTATTGTCCGGCACCGGTGTTTTTGCGTTGCAGGATAACGCCGCTGATATGGACTAAACAGTCGTGAGTGGGAAAGTGTGAGGCAGGTAACAACCCCCACCTGACGCAGGTGGGGGAGGGGGGATTAATGCGCTTTAACCGCGCCGGCCGTTTTCTGTTTACACAGGTAGCCGATGCCAAGAATGGCAATCCATACAGGGATTAAGTACACCGAGATCGCCATACCCGGCGTCATCAGCATAATCACCAGTACTGCAGCCATGAAAATCAGGCACACCCAGTTACCCAGCGGATAGAGCAGCGCCGGGAAGCGGGTGGTAACACCCTGCTGCTGTTTGGCTTTGCGGAACTTCATGTGTGCCAGGCTAATCATTGCCCAGTTGATAACCAGTGCGGAAACCACCAGCGCCATCAGCAGGCCAAAGGCGGATTCCGGTGCCAGGTAGTTGATCAGCACACACAGAGCCGTCACCAGTGCGGAAACCAGAATGGTGTTCACCGGTACACCGCGTTTGTCGACGTTCATCAGCGCTTTCGGCGCATTGCCCTGCTGTGCCAGACCGAACAGCATACGGCTGTTGCAGTATACGCAGCTGTTATAGACAGAAAGGGCGGCAGTCAGCACTACGATGTTCAGGGCATTAGCAACAAAGGTGTCGCCCAGTTCGTGGAAAATAAGGACAAACGGGCTGGTATCCGCCGTGACACGCGTCCACGGCATCAGGGAAAGCAGAACCGCCAGCGAACCCACATAGAAAATCAGGATACGGTAGATAACCTGGTTGGTCGCTTTGGGAATGCTTTGCTCCGGGTTATCCGCTTCTGCTGCGGTGATCCCGACCAGCTCCAGCCCACCGAAAGAGAACATAATAATAGCCATCATCATCACCAGACCGGTGAAGCCATGCGGCAGGAAGCCTCCCTGGTCCCACAGGTTGCTGACGCTGGCCTGCGGGCCGCCGTTACCGCTAAACAGTAACCAGCCGCCGAACAGGATCATCGCTACGACGGCAATGACTTTAATAATGGCGAACCAGAACTCCATCTCACCAAACACTTTCACGTTGGTCAGGTTGATGGCGTTGATCAGCACAAAGAAGGCAGCCGCAGACACCCATGTTGGGATCTCCGGGTACCAGAACTGGATGTATTTACCCACGGCAGTTAGCTCTGCCATGGCAACCAGCACGTACAGCACCCAATAGTTCCAGCCGGAAGAGAACCCCGCGAAACCGCCCCAGTATTTATAAGCAAAGTGACTAAATGAGCCTGCAACGGGCTCTTCAACCACCATTTCACCTAACTGACGCATAATCAAAAAGGCGATAAAGCCGGCAATAGCGTAACCCAGAATAATACCCGGTCCTGCAGACTGGATAACGGATGCGCTACCGAGGAATAACCCGGTACCAATCGCGCCACCCAGCGCGATTAGCTGTATATGGCGGTTCTTAAGGCCGCGCTTGAGCTGATCGCCATGCTGTTGACTTTCCATCATGAAACCTCGTGTGTGGTTTTACTCTTCATATTTCGAGTGCTTATTTTTTGAACTACGCAGCAATGCGTGTGTAAGTTTGCAATTCCGTTTGTTGTATTAATTTGTTTACAGATGCTTTTGATAAAATGTTGCCTTAATACTTTTGTCTTGATCAGAATAATGATATGCGAGCGCGAATGCACCTGCTTTATGCGGGGAAGATGACGAGTTGAATAAAAAGAAACCATTTGTAAATGCGAGTTTATCTACCACAAAATTTCCATTTTGAATTTCTATTCATTAATAGTGGTTGATATATCGATAAATAAGCAGGTGAATCGGTTCAGATGAGATAATTTTTCGTTTCAATTCCGTTAAAACTACCCCGAGGTGGGTAAATTTAACATTTGTGCATAGTTACATGTTTGAAACGTTATTTCTGTAATGTTGTTAAAATATGCCTCCTTTACTGATTTCAATCAAAACCTGTATGGACAGAAGGTGAATACTTTGTTACTTTAGCGTCAAGAACATGAAATTGGTAAGACCAATTGACTCCGGGCAAATGGCTTAAGACAGGAAATCATGGCCTACAGCAAAATCCGCCAACCAAAACTCTCCGATGTGATTGAGCAGCAGCTGGAGTTTTTAATTCTTGAGGGGACACTTCGCCCCGGAGAAAAACTCCCACCGGAACGCGAGCTGGCAAAACAGTTCGACGTCTCCCGCCCCTCCTTACGCGAGGCGATCCAACGCCTTGAAGCGAAGGGCTTACTGCTTCGTCGTCAGGGCGGTGGCACTTTTGTTCAGAGCAGCCTGTGGCAGAGCTTTAGCGACCCACTGGTAGAGCTGCTCTCCGACCATCCTGAATCCCAGTTTGACCTGCTTGAGACGCGCCATGCGCTGGAAGGTATTGCGGCTTATTACGCTGCACTGCGCAGCACGGATGAAGACAAAACGCGTATCCGTGAACTCCACCATGCGATCGAGCTTGCTCAACAGTCCGGCGATCTTGACGGCGAATCTGATGCGGTACTCCAGTATCAAATTGCTGTCACCGAAGCGGCACACAATGTGGTGCTGCTCCATTTGCTAAGGTGTATGGAGCCGATGCTGGCCCAGAACGTTCGGCAAAACTTCGAATTGCTGTATGCGCGTCGTGAAATGCTGCCACTGGTTAGCAGTCACCGTACCCGTATTTTTGAAGCAATTATTGCCGGGAAGCCGGAAGAGGCGCGTGAAGCGTCCCACCGTCACCTGGCGTTTATCGAAGAGATCCTGCTAGACAGAAGCCGTGAGGAAAGCCGTCGTGAACGCGCCTTACGCCGTCTGGAGCAACGAAAGAATTAGTGATTTTTCTGGTAGAACGTTAACCAGAAGATGTTGTAAATCAAGCGCCATATAAAGTGCGCGGCAACTAAACGCAGAACCTGTCTTATTACGCTCTCTGGCGAGAACGTAATGGGACAGGTTCCAGATAACTCAACGTATTAGATAGATAAGGAATACCCCCATGTCAGAACGTTTCCCAAATGACGTGGATCCGATCGAAACTCGCGACTGGCTACAGGCGATCGAATCGGTCATCCGTGAAGAAGGTGTTGAGCGTGCTCAGTATCTGATCGACCAACTGCTTTCAGAAGCTCGCAAAGGCGGCGTGAAAGTAGCGGCAGGTGCAGGGGCCAGCAATTATGTAAACACTATTGCCGTTGAAGATGAACCGGAATACCCGGGCAATCTGGAGCTGGAACGTCGTATTCGTTCTGCTATCCGCTGGAACGCCATCATGACCGTACTGCGCGCGTCTAAAAAGGACCTCGAGCTGGGTGGCCACATGGCATCCTTCCAGTCCTCCGCAACGGTATATGATGTTTGCTTCAACCACTTCTTCCGCGCACGCAACGAGCAAGATGGCGGCGATCTGGTGTACTTCCAGGGTCACATCTCTCCGGGCATCTACGCACGCGCATTCCTGGAAGGTCGTCTGACTGAAGAGCAGATGAACAACTTCCGTCAGGAAGTACATGGCAAAGGCCTGTCTTCCTACCCGCACCCGAAACTGATGCCAGAATTCTGGCAGTTCCCGACCGTATCTATGGGTCTGGGCCCAATCGGTGCTATCTACCAGGCTAAATTCCTGAAATATCTGGAACACCGTGGCCTGAAAGATACCTCTAAACAGACCGTTTACGCCTTCCTGGGCGACGGCGAGATGGATGAGCCAGAATCTAAAGGTGCGATCACCATCGCGACCCGTGAAAAACTGGACAACCTGGTCTTTGTTATCAACTGTAACCTGCAGCGTCTTGACGGCCCGGTAACCGGTAACGGCAAGATTGTTAACGAACTGGAAGGCATCTTCGCAGGCGCTGGCTGGAACGTTATCAAAGTCATGTGGGGCGGTCGTTGGGATGAGCTGCTGCGTAAAGACACCAGCGGTAAACTGATCCAGCTGATGAACGAAACCGTTGACGGCGACTACCAGACCTTCAAATCCAAAGATGGCGCATACGTACGTGAGCACTTCTTCGGTAAATACCCGGAAACCGCAGCACTGGTTGCTGACTGGACTGACGAGCAGATTTGGGCTCTGAACCGTGGTGGTCACGATCCGAAGAAAGTCTACGCTGCACTGAAAAAAGCGCAGGAAACCAAAGGCAGAGCAACTGTAATCCTGGCCCATACCATCAAAGGTTACGGCATGGGTGACACTGCTGAAGGTAAAAACATCGCTCACCAGGTTAAGAAAATGAACATGGACGGCGTGCGTTATATCCGCGACCGTTTCAACGTTCCTGTGACCGATGAGCAGGTTGAAAACCTGTCTTACATCACCTTCCCGGAAGGTTCTGAAGAGCACACTTATCTGCACGCTCAGCGTCAGAAACTGCATGGCTACCTGCCAGCTCGTCAGCCGAACTTCACCGAGAAGCTGGAACTGCCAGCTCTGGAAGACTTCGGTGCGCTGCTGGAAGAGCAGAACAAAGAAATCTCCACCACTATCGCTTTCGTTCGTGCCCTGAACGTGATGCTGAAGAACAAGTCGATCAAAGATCGTCTGGTTCCGATCATCGCTGACGAAGCGCGTACTTTCGGTATGGAAGGTCTGTTCCGTCAGATTGGTATCTACAGCCCGAACGGTCAGCAGTACACCCCGCAGGACCGTGAGCAGGTTGCTTACTACAAAGAAGACGAGAAAGGTCAGATCCTGCAGGAAGGTATCAACGAACTGGGTGCAGGCGCATCCTGGCTGGCTGCTGCGACTTCTTACAGCACCAACGATCTGCCGATGATCCCGTTCTACATCTACTACTCCATGTTCGGGTTCCAGCGTATTGGTGACCTGTGCTGGCAGGCAGGCGACCAACAGGCTCGTGGCTTCCTGATTGGTGGTACTTCCGGTCGTACGACGCTGAACGGTGAAGGTCTGCAGCACGAAGATGGTCACAGCCATATTCAGTCTCTGACTATCCCGAACTGTATCTCTTACGATCCGTCTTACGCGTACGAAGTTGCGGTCATCATGCACGATGGTCTGGAGCGTATGTACGGTGAGAAACAAGAGAACGTTTACTACTACATCACCACGCTGAACGAAAACTACCACATGCCGGCAATGCCAGCAGGTGCCGAGGAAGGTATCCGTAAAGGTATCTACAAACTCGAAACCCTCGAAGGTAAGAAAGGTAAAGTTCAGCTGTTGGGCTCCGGTTCTATCCTGCGTCACGTGCGTGAAGCAGCACAGATCCTGGCGAACGACTACGGTGTAGGATCTGACGTTTACAGCGTAACCTCCTTCACTGAACTGGCGCGTGATGGCCAGGATTGTGAGCGCTGGAACATGCTGCACCCGCTGGAAACTCCGCGCGTTCCGTACATCGCTCAGGTGATGAACGACGCTCCGGCAGTGGCATCTACTGACTATATGAAACTGTTTGCCGAACAGGTTCGTACTTATGTACCGGCTGATGATTATCGCGTACTGGGTACTGACGGTTTCGGTCGCTCTGACAGCCGTGAAAACCTGCGTCACCACTTCGAAGTTGATGCTTCCTACGTGGTTGTAGCGGCCCTGGGCGAACTGGCTAAACGTGGCGAAATCGATAAGAAAGTGGTTGCTGACGCAATCATCAAATTCAACATCGATGCAGATAAAGTTAACCCGCGTCTGGCGTAAGAGGTAAAAGAATAATGGCTATCGAAATCAATGTACCGGACATCGGGGCTGATGAAGTTGAAATCACCGAGATCCTGGTCAAAGTAGGCGACAAAGTTGAAGCTGAACAGTCGCTGATCACCGTAGAAGGCGACAAAGCCTCTATGGAAGTTCCGTCCCCTCAGGCGGGTATCGTTAAAGAGATCAAAGTCTCTGTTGGCGACAAAACTGAGACCGGCAAACTGATCATGATTTTCGATTCCGCCGACGGTGCAGCAGCTGCTGCACCTGTTCAGGCAGAAGAGAAGAAAGAAGCAGCTCCGGCAGCAGCACCTGCTGCCTCTGCGGCGAAAGACGTACACGTACCTGACATCGGCGGCGACGAAGTAGAAGTTACCGAGATCATGGTTAAAGTGGGCGACACCGTTGCGGCTGAACAGTCTCTGATCACCGTTGAAGGTGACAAAGCCTCTATGGAAGTTCCGGCGCCGTTCGCCGGTACCGTTAAAGAGATCAAAATCAACACGGGTGACAAAGTGTCTACCGGTTCCCTGATTATGGTCTTCGAAGTGGCGGGCGCAGCGCCTGCTGCTGCACCGGCTCAGGCTGCTGCTCCAGCAGCAGCGGCGGCTCCGGCTGCTTCCGGCTCGAAAGAAGTTAACGTACCGGATATCGGTGGTGACGAAGTTGAAGTCACTGAAGTGATGGTTAAAGTGGGCGATAAAATTGCCGCTGAGCAGTCACTGATCACCGTTGAAGGCGATAAAGCGTCGATGGAAGTTCCGGCACCGTTCGCGGGTACCGTGAAAGAAATCAAAATCAGCACCGGCGACAAAGTTAAAACCGGTTCTCTGATTATGGTCTTCGAAGTCGAAGGCGCAGCACCTGCAGCCGCTCCTGCACAAGCAGCTGCTCCGGCTCCGGCCGCTGCACCAGCGCCTGCGCAAGCCGCAGCTCCGGCCGCGAAAGCGGAAGGCAAATCTGAGTTTGCTGAAAACGACGCTTACGTTCATGCAACGCCGCTGATTCGTCGCCTGGCGCGCGAATTCGGTGTGAACCTGGCGAAAGTGAAAGGTTCTGGCCGTAAAGGTCGTATCCTGCGTGAAGACGTTCAGGCTTACGTGAAAGACGCTATCAAGCGTGCTGAAGCGGCTCCGGCTGCAGCAGCAGGTGGCGGTATCCCGGGCATGCTGCCTTGGCCGAAAGTGGACTTCAGCAAGTTTGGTGAAATCGAAGAAGTGGAACTGGGCCGTATCCAGAAAATCTCTGGTGCTAACCTGAGCCGTAACTGGGTGATGATCCCGCACGTTACTCACTTCGATAAGACCGATATCACCGATCTGGAAGCGTTCCGTAAACAGCAGAACGCCGAAGCTGAAAAACGTAAACTGGACGTGAAATTCACCCCAGTAGTCTTCATCATGAAAGCCGTTGCCGCAGCTCTGGAACAGATGCCGCGCTTCAACAGCTCCCTGTCTGAAGACGGTCAGCGCCTGACCCTGAAGAAATACATCAACATCGGTGTAGCGGTTGATACTCCGAATGGTCTGGTTGTTCCGGTCTTCAAAGACGTGAACAAGAAGAGCATTACCGAGCTGTCTCGTGAACTGACCGTGATCTCCAAGAAAGCGCGTGATGGCAAGCTGACCGCTGGCGAAATGCAGGGCGGTTGCTTCACCATCTCCAGCATCGGTGGCCTGGGTACTACCCACTTCGCGCCGATTGTGAACGCGCCGGAAGTGGCTATCCTCGGTGTCTCCAAGTCCTCTATGGAGCCAGTGTGGAACGGTAAAGAGTTTATGCCGCGTCTGATGATGCCGATTTCGCTCTCCTTCGACCACCGTGTAATTGACGGTGCGGATGGTGCGCGCTTTATCACCATCATCAACAACATGCTGTCTGACATTCGCCGCCTGGTGATGTAAGCGAAAAAGCCGGCCCGACGGCCGGCTTTTTTCTGGTAATCTCATGAAGTCAGTGAGGTTATTGTGCGAAAGACAAATCGGTTGCCGTTTGTTGTTTCAAAATTGTTAACAATTTTGTAAAATACGGGCGGATAGAACGACCCGCTGGACGACGGGTATAAATTAAGAGGTCATGATGAGCACTGAAATCAAAACTCAGGTCGTGGTACTTGGGGCAGGCCCTGCAGGTTACTCTGCTGCCTTCCGTTGCGCAGATTTAGGTCTGGAGACCGTCATCGTAGAACGTTACAGCACCCTTGGCGGTGTTTGTCTGAACGTCGGCTGTATCCCTTCTAAAGCGCTGCTGCACGTAGCAAAAGTTATCGAAGAAGCCAAAGCGCTGGCTGAACACGGTATCGTTTTTGGCGAGCCGAAAACCGATATCGACAAGATTCGTACCTGGAAAGAAAAAGTTATCACTCAGCTGACCGGCGGTCTGGCGGGTATGGCCAAAGGCCGTAAAGTGAAAGTGGTTAACGGTCTGGGTAAATTTACCGGGGCAAACACCCTGGAAGTTGAAGGCGAAAACGGCAAAACCGTGATCAACTTCGACAACGCAATCATCGCGGCGGGTTCCCGTCCGATCGAACTGCCGTTTATTCCGCATGAAGATCCGCGCGTGTGGGATTCCACCGATGCACTGGAACTGAAAACTGTTCCTAAGCGCCTGCTGGTAATGGGCGGCGGTATCATCGGTCTGGAAATGGGTACCGTGTACCATGCGCTGGGTTCAGAGATCGACGTGGTTGAAATGTTCGACCAGGTTATCCCGGCTGCCGACAAAGACGTTGTTAAAGTCTTCACCAAGCGCATCAGCAAGAAGTTCAACCTGATGCTGGAAACCAAAGTGACCGCCGTTGAAGCGAAAGAAGACGGTATCTACGTTTCCATGGAAGGCAAAAAAGCCCCTGCCGAAGCTCAGCGTTACGATGCTGTGCTGGTAGCTATCGGTCGTGTACCGAACGGTAAAAACCTCGACGCGGGCAAAGCTGGCGTGGAAGTTGACGACCGTGGCTTCATCCGCGTTGACAAACAGCTGCGCACCAACGTGCCGCACATCTTTGCTATCGGCGATATCGTCGGTCAGCCGATGCTGGCACACAAAGGTGTTCATGAAGGTCACGTTGCCGCTGAAGTTATCGCCGGTAAGAAACACTACTTCGATCCGAAAGTTATCCCATCCATTGCATACACTGAACCAGAAGTTGCATGGGTTGGTCTGACCGAGAAAGAAGCGAAAGAAAAAGGCATTAGCTACGAAACCGCCACCTTCCCGTGGGCTGCTTCTGGCCGTGCTATCGCTTCCGATTGCGCAGACGGTATGACCAAACTGATTTTTGACAAAGAATCTCACCGTGTTATCGGTGGTGCGATTGTCGGTACCAACGGCGGCGAGCTGCTGGGCGAAATCGGTCTGGCGATCGAAATGGGTTGTGACGCAGAAGATATCGCGCTGACCATCCACGCGCACCCGACTCTGCACGAGTCCGTGGGCCTGGCGGCAGAAATCTTTGAAGGTAGCATTACCGACCTGCCAAACCCGAAAGCGAAGAAAAAGTAATCTTCCCGCTTTTGTGAAAACGCCTCTTCGGAGGCGTTTTTTTTGCCTGAAAACTACCAGTTTTAGTAGTCATCTCATTGATATTTCCACTAAAAAAAATTGCGCAACTGCCGATACTTTTTTCGCCATTGTGTGGCTACTGGCCGCACGGAGAAGAGGCTCTGGACTCTCTATTACACGAAAAAGGAAAATACATGTCTTTAAAAAAAATCGCGGTTGTTGGCATGGTTGTCGCGACAATGACGCTGACCGGTTGTGGTGCGATGACCACCGCCGTTAAAAAACGTAACCTTGAAGTGAAAACGCAGATGAGTGAAACCATCTGGCTGGAGCCTTCCAGCGAGAAGACCGTTTACATTCAGGTAAAAAACACCTCTGACAAAGACATGAGTAACCTGCAAACCCTGCTGGCAAATGACCTGTCAGCGAAGGGGTATAAAGTGACCAGTTCGCCAGACAGCGCTTATTACTGGGTACAGGCGAACGTGTTGAAAGCGGACAAAATGGATCTGCGTGAAGCTCAAGGCTTCCTGAAAACGGGTTACGAAGGTGCTGCGATGGGCGCAGCGCTGGGCGCGGGGATTACCGCTTATAACAGCAACTCCTCTGGTGCGGCGCTGGGTGTTGGTATCGCGGCGGGGCTGATCGGCATGGCCGCGGATGCGATGGTGGAAGACGTTAACTACACCATGGTTACTGACCTGCAAATCTCTGAACGCAGCAAAGCGAAAGTGACAACGGATAATGTTGCTGCATTGCGTCAAGGGACATCTGGCATCAAGCTGCAAACCAGCAGCGCGCAAGGCGATCGAGCAAAATACCAGACCCGCGTTGTGTCTAATGCTAACAAAGTGAATCTGAAGTTCGAAGAAGCGAAGCCGGTGTTGGAAGCTCAACTGGCGAAATCTGTCGCTAACATCCTGTAATTTGTTGCGGGTTGCCGGGGGGCGGCTATGCCTTACCCGGCCTACTAACCTTCCGACTCGGTATCAGGGCGCTACAGGTTGCCAGTTTTTATCCGGATGGAATGTGGTTAACGCTTGTGCTTTCTGCTGTGATTCAACACCGAGATCGGCCTGGTAGACTTTGTCTTCACCGTTAATCATAAAACTCATCACGCCGGTGTGATCGTAGCTAACGGGCCAGGCTACCATGGCAAAACCGCTGGTTTTATCGGGAAGGATCCGGAAGCGATAGCCGTGATAGCCCATGCCCGGCTCCTGTGGACTGAAGGCTGGGCCAAGCGGGCTTGGCGCTTCGCCCGGCGAAACAGGCCAGTACAGACCATCCTTTTTCCCTTCAGAACTGACAATCTTTTGCGCGTATTTCTGGTTCATCGCAAAATAGCTCTGCTGAGCATCCACATAGGCGTGCAACGCCTCGATGGCAGCAAGTTCGTTGCGTCCAATCTCACGGGTCAGGATCTCTTCGGCCGCTTCCTTGATATCAAATTGCCAGCCTGAAGCGTTTTTGACGACCGGGATTGGCAGTTGCCAGTCGCTGTCCCCAACCACAAGATGCGCCGTATTGCCGTCGATGACAGTGCTATGGCGTACCTTCCAGTCACGCAGGAAGCGATCAACCGCATCAGGATCGACGCCTTCTGGCGGCAGAAAATCACGCCAGTTTTCCCCGAGCAGGTTGCTCATTGCACTTTCATTTTGCTCACTGATAGCGTTTGCCAGCGCATCTGTTGCCTGGTCTGGTGTGCTGAAGGATTGTTGTGCCATCGCGGTGGCCGAAACCATGAACAACACCATTCCACTGAGTAGTTTATTTTTCATGTCGGTTCCCTTAACGATGACGGAATTCACGGTGTTCAGCACGCCCGCCAGAAGGCTGGCGTGATGGCTGATTACGGGCGACCTGCCGGCTCTGGGCACCTCGCTGTTGCTGTGCCTGCCAGTTGGCGGAGCGACTGTCGTTACCGCTCAGCGCATTGGCGCGTGGCTGGCTGGTTCGCTGTTGAAGATTGCGCTGTTGCACATTGCGTTGTTGTGCCGGTTGCGTGACCCGTTTCTCCTGTCGCTGGGCGACTGCCTGGCGATTCTCACGCTGCTGAGTGCTCGTCCGCTTCGCGGTTTGCGGTTTGGTATCGTAACCGCGGTAGTTATTACGTTGGGAAATTTGCTTCAGCTGTTGATTCGATGCCTGACGCTGGGCGTCTTTCGTGCCCGAGCGTGCCGTCTGCGGAAATGTTTTCCCCGTCGATTTTTCCATTTGGCTCATCGCGGCCTGGCGCTGGTTATCACGGTTGACTGGTCTTTGCTGGGTCGAACTTAACCCGGTTGCCGTGTTAGTGGAGTGGAAGCGGTTATTGAGCTGGCTATTTGGGTAAGGCACACCCTCACGGTAGGCCGGGTTATGCTGCCAGGTACGGTTGGCATCTGTCAGGCGCTGACCACTGATTTTATTGAAGTTATCAACGTTAATGTTGATGTTGTTATCACCGTTGCGGTTATAGCCGCCATGGTTATCCCAGTCATCATTATGATGGTGGTCGTCGTCGTCATCCCAGTCGATGTTGCTGAAGATGGCATAGGTTGTGGCGACACCAAGGCTGAAGCCTAAACCATTGACGAAGCTGTTACCAAATTGCTCACCGGGCGTTGGTGGCAGATAGGTTGGCGGATAGGCGGTATTCGGCCAGGTACCGTAAACCGTGTTCGGGTTATAGGTTGGAACGTACACCACCTGCGGATCGGCGGATTCAATCTTGATGACAGTAGGGCTTGTCGTGGTGGTAGTGCTGGTCGTCGACGTGCTGGTGGCGGTTTTCGCCGGTGCCGCTTTGGTCACGGTGGTGACGGTCTGTTGCGGTGTTGATTGCAGCGCGCCGGTTTGTTGCGCCAGTACACGCAGACGTTGAACGGAATCCATGACGTCCTTCGGCTGTGCGAGGAAAGCATCGCCCAGACTTTGTACCCACGGCGGATTTTCACCCATCAGCGACATCAACTGAGGAAAAGCGACCAGCGATTTCACGCTGGGATCCCAGGGCTGGCTGGCAACTGCCTGAATGGCGGCATCGCCCTGCATTTTGGGATTGTCTTTTGACCACTGTGCGGCCTGGATGACGTTAGCCGGATAGGTTGAGGCCATCAAAATTTGCGACAACAGCGAGTCTGGATAGAGCGCGATGGGTGCAACCCACTGATCGATTTGTGCTGTCGAGTAGGTTGGTGCCACGGGGGGCGCTGTTTGGTCGGCCGGGGCAGGGGCCGCTACGGGAGCTGGGGCCGGTGTTGACGGTTGCTGCGCAACGGGGGCCGGAGCAGCAGGCTCCGTTGTGCGACTTTTAACAAACATCACGCCAGAGGCGGCAAACAGCCCGGCACTGCACAAAAGGACAAGCAGATGTGGCTTAAGGGGCAACTTCATAAAATGACTCCAACGAGACGAGCGCTGTGCCGTGAGGCGTTCCTGTTGCCGCGAGTATTATTCACCCGTGTTAGACAGTTTTGACTTTTATGGTTGATTCACCAGGTAGGTCCGAAAAAAGAGTGTGAGTATTTATTACACAATTATATGTGATGGCGGAAAAATCGCTGGAATATTCAGCCGATCGCGCTTGAAAATTAACCGTTTATGGGTGGTTTTAAGCTGACTTAATTTCACCTCGCCTTGTCGCTATACCATTCTTAACGATTCAGCCAATTTTTTATGTTGCTTTTTTGTAAACGGATTAACACTTAATGAAAATCCTGTTATTGTGCCTTATGCGGTACCGGGCATTTACCCTACTAACTACTGTCTCACAGGAGCGTGAAGAGAATCGCCCATCTACAAAAGCGCCGCATTATGACAATGAGAGCGAGGAGATATCGTCGTGCTAGAAGAATACCGTAAGCACGTAGCTGAGCGTGCTGCCCAGGGGATTGTGCCAAAACCTTTAGACGCAACCCAAATGGCTGCACTTGTCGAGCTGCTGAAGACCCCGCCTGTGGGCGAAGAAGAATTCCTGTTAGACCTGTTGATCAACCGCGTTCCTCCTGGCGTAGATGAAGCCGCTTATGTTAAAGCTGGTTTTCTCGCCGCTGTCGCAAAAGGCGACACCACCTCCCCGCTGGTTACCCCAGAAAAAGCCATTGAACTGCTGGGCACCATGCAGGGTGGCTACAACATTCATCCGCTGATCGACGCGCTGGACGATGCAAAACTGGCGCCGATTGCCGCCAAAGCGCTCTCTTCAACGCTGCTGATGTTCGATAACTTCTACGATGTAGAAGAAAAAGCCAAAGCGGGCAACGAATATGCGAAGCAGGTAATGCAATCCTGGGCTGATGCCGAATGGTTCCTGAACCGTCCGGCTCTGGCTGAAAAAATCACCGTTACCGTCTTCAAAGTGACGGGTGAAACCAACACCGATGACCTTTCTCCGGCACCGGATGCATGGTCTCGCCCGGATATCCCTCTGCACGCGCTGGCGATGCTGAAAAACGCCCGTGAAGGTATCGAACCGGATCAGCCGGGCGTGGTTGGCCCGATCAAACAGATCGAAGAATTGCAGAAAAAAGGTTACCCGCTGGCTTATGTGGGTGATGTTGTCGGTACCGGTTCTTCGCGTAAATCCGCAACCAACTCCGTGCTGTGGTTCATGGGTGACGACATTCCTCATGTGCCGAACAAGCGTGGCGGCGGCCTGTGCCTCGGCGGCAAAATTGCTCCTATCTTCTTCAACACCATGGAAGATGCGGGCGCACTGCCGATTGAAGTGGACGTGTCGAACATGAACATGGGCGACGTGATTGACGTTTACCCGTTCAAAGGCGAAGTACGCAACCACGAAACCGGCGAACTGCTGGCAAGCTTTGAGCTGAAAACCGAAGTCCTGATCGACGAAGTACGCGCCGGTGGCCGTATCCCGCTGATCATCGGTCGTGGCCTGACCACCAAGGCGCGCGAAGCGCTGGGCCTGCCGCACAGCGACGTATTCCGTCAGGCGAAAGACGTGGCGGAAAGCAGCCGTGGCTTCTCCCTGGCACAGAAAATGGTTGGCCGCGCTTGCGGCGTGAAAGGCATCCGTCCGGGCGCGTACTGCGAACCGAAGATGACCTCCGTCGGTTCTCAGGATACCACTGGCCCTATGACCCGTGACGAACTGAAAGACCTGGCGTGCCTGGGCTTCTCGTCTGACCTGGTGATGCAGTCCTTCTGCCACACTGCGGCGTATCCGAAGCCGGTTGACGTGAACACGCATCACACGCTGCCAGACTTCATCATGAACCGCGGCGGTGTGTCGCTGCGTCCGGGCGACGGCGTTATTCACTCCTGGCTGAACCGTATGCTGCTGCCGGATACCGTAGGTACCGGTGGTGACTCCCATACCCGTTTCCCGATTGGTATTTCCTTCCCGGCAGGTTCTGGTCTGGTGGCGTTTGCTGCGGCGACCGGCGTGATGCCGCTGGATATGCCGGAATCCGTTCTGGTGCGTTTCAAAGGCAAAATGCAACCGGGTATCACCCTGCGCGATCTGGTACACGCCATCCCGCTGTACGCGATCAAACAGGGTCTGCTGACCGTTGAGAAGAAAGGTAAGAAGAACATCTTCTCTGGCCGCATTCTTGAAATCGAAGGTCTGCCGGATCTCAAAGTAGAGCAGGCGTTCGAATTGACCGACGCCTCCGCTGAACGTTCTGCTGCCGGTTGTACCATCAAGCTGAACAAAGAGCCGATCGTTGAGTATCTGAGCTCTAACATCGTTCTGCTGAAGTGGATGATCGCAGAAGGTTACGGCGATCGCCGTACGCTGGAACGTCGTGTGCAGGGCATGGAAAAATGGCTGGCGGATCCGCAGTTGCTGGAAGCCGACGCTGACGCAGAATACGCGGCAGTGATCGACATCGATCTGGCGGATATCAAAGAGCCAATCCTGTGTGCACCGAACGATCCGGACGATGCGCGTCTGCTGTCTGACGTACAGGGCGAGAAGATCGACGAAGTGTTCATCGGCTCCTGCATGACTAACATCGGCCACTTCCGTGCCGCTGGTAAGCTGCTGGATGCGCACAAAGGCCAACTGCCAACGCGTCTGTGGGTGGCTCCGCCAACCCGTATGGATGCGGCACAGCTGACCGAAGAAGGTTATTACAGCGTGTTCGGTAAGAGCGGTGCGCGTATCGAAATTCCAGGCTGCTCTCTGTGCATGGGGAACCAGGCGCGTGTAGCCGACGGCGCAACGGTGGTGTCGACCTCTACCCGTAACTTCCCGAACCGTTTAGGTACCGGAGCGAACGTCTACCTGGCTTCTGCGGAGCTGGCGGCGGTTGCGGCGCTGATCGGCAAACTGCCGACGGCGGAAGAGTACCAGACCTATGTGGCGCAGGTAGATAAAACGGCCGTAGATACTTACCGTTATCTGAACTTCGACCAACTGTCTCAGTACACCGAGAAAGCCGATGGTGTGATTTTCCAGACCGCGGTGTAATGCCCTAAAGCATTTTGTGTAAAAACGCATCAATGCCCGGAGAAGTCTGCTTCTCCGGGCATTTTTATTTCTATTCCTTATACCCACTACGCTTTTTTTCTGCCGCGCTGCTGCGATAATTACAGCAAGGCGCAATGCGGTATTGGCGCATTGCCGGGAGTAGAGGAAGACATTATGGATTACGAATTTCTGCGCGATATTACCGGGGTGGTAAAAGTGCGTATGTCCATGGGCCACGAGGTGGTAGGGCACTGGTTTAATGAGGAAGTGAAAGAGAACCTGGCCTTACTGGATGAAGTGGAACAGGCAGCGCGTGCGGTTAAGGGCAGTGAGCGCTCCTGGCAGCGAGCAGGGCATGAATACACGCTCTGGCTGGATGGCGAAGAAGTGATGGTTCGCGCTAATCAGCTGGAGTTCTCTGGCGATGAGATGGAAGAGGGGATGAGCTACTACGACGAAGAAAGTTTTTCGCTCTGTGGTGTAGAGGACTTTCTTCAGGTTGTGGCGGCATACCGCGAATTTGTGCATCAATCCTGAGATATTTCAGATATCAATGAAGCCGGGTGAGACAAACCCGGCTTTTTTTTCATCCGAATGATTATTTGATTTTTATTAATCATTTAAAAACTGTGATCTGCCGCGTTTGTGATCTGATTTTGATTGAATATAATCGCTGTGATTTTATTTAATCACAACATAACAACAGGCGGGAAGACCATGAACATCAAGAAGGCAATAGAACGCGTACCCGGCGGCATGATGGTTGTGCCGTTGGTTATCGGTGCCATTATCAACACTTTTGCCCCGCAGGCGTTGCAGATCGGTGGATTCACCACTGCTTTATTTAAAAATGGCGCGGCTCCCTTGATTGGCGCGTTCCTGCTCTGTATGGGCGCGGGAATTAGCGTAAAGGCGGCGCCGCAAGCTTTGCTACAAGGCGGCACGATTACGCTGACCAAGTTATTGGTCGCGATTGCAATTGGTCTCGGGGTTGAACACCTGTTTGGCGCGGAAGGCATCTTTGGCTTAAGCGGTGTTGCCATTATTGCGGCAATGAGTAACTCCAATGGCGGGCTTTACGCGGCGCTGGTTGGCGAGTTTGGCAATGAACGCGATGTTGGCGCGATCTCCATTTTGTCTCTGAATGACGGACCTTTCTTTACCATGATCGCGCTGGGCGCGGCGGGTATGGCAAATATTCCTATCATGGCGCTGGTGGCGGTTCTTGTTCCGCTGGTGGTTGGCATGATCCTCGGTAACCTCGACGCTAATATGCGTGACTTCCTGACCAAAGGCGGTCCACTGCTCATTCCTTTCTTTGCATTTGCACTTGGAGCCGGTATTAACCTGGAAATGCTGCTGCAAGGCGGTCTGGCGGGCATTCTGCTGGGCGTGCTGACCACCTTTGTGGGCGGTTTCTTTAACATTCGTGCCGATCGTCTGGTTGGCGGGAGTGGTATTGCTGGTGCTGCGGCATCCAGTACGGCGGGGAACGCCGTCGCGACGCCACTGGCTATAGCACAGGCCGATCCCTCGCTGGCAGAGGTTGCCGCTGCGGCAGCGCCGCTGATCGCTGCGTCAGTCATTACAACCGCCATTCTGACGCCAATTCTTACGTCGTGGGTCGCGAAAAGGCAGTCTCGTCAGACTGTGCAGGAGAAGAAAGCATGAAAATGATCGTTATCGCCGATGACTTTACGGGCTCTAACGATACCGGCGTACAGCTGGCGAAAAAAGGGGCGCGTACCGAAGTAATGCTGACCCCAGCGCAGAAACCGTCGCGCCGCGCCGATGTTCTGGTCATCAATACGGAAAGCCGGGCGATGCCGGCAACGCAGGCCGCCGCGGCTGTACAACAAGCGTTAGCGCCATGGTGTGAGGGCGAAGCAATACCGCTGGTATACAAAAAAATAGACTCGACATTTCGTGGCAATGTGGGGGCTGAAGTCACTGCAGCCATGCGTACAGCCGGTCGGACGCTGGCCGTGATTGCGGCGGCAATTCCTGCTGCCGGGCGCACTACGCAGGATGGCTTGTGCCTGGTCCATGGTGTGCCGCTGCTGGAAACGGAATTCGCCAGCGATCCAAAAACGCCTATTCACTCTTCGCGTATTGCTGAACTGGTCGCACTGCAAAGCGATGTCCCTGTACATGAGGTGTCGCTGGTGGATGTGCGTCGGGGAAGTTTGAGTGCGCTGCTGAGTGCTTTTGCAAAAGCCGGCGAATGTATGGTGGTGGTGGATGCCGTGGAAGAGCGAGATCTCGCGCTCATTGCGCAGGCGGTTTGTGAGCAAAAACAGATGCCGCTGCTCGTAGGGGCGGCAGGGCTGGCCAATGCGCTACCGGCCGCAACGTTTATGCAAGAAAAGCAGGAATTACCGGTGTTGGTTGTGGCTGGCTCAATGAGTGAGGCAACGCGACGTCAGGTGGAAAAAGCAGTGTGTCAGGGGCGGGCAAAAGTCGTTGATATCGATGCCGCGCGGTTGGTTGCATCGTCATTTGCACCGGAAATGGACTCTGTTATTGAACAGGCTTGCGCGCAACTGAGCCAGCAGCAGCACACGATCTTACGCACCAGTCGATGTGCAGAAGACCGGGACATGATCGACACGCTGTGTTTCAACGTGGGGATGAGTCGCCAGCAGTTGGGAGAACTGCTGAGTCAGCGTCTAGGGGAGATAACGCTGCGCATTATTGAACAAGCACGTATCGGCGGATTGTTCCTGACCGGAGGCGATATTGCCACGGCGGTCGCCAGTGCGTTGGGTGCAGAAGGGTATCGCATCCACAGTGAGGTCGCCCCGTGTATTCCGTGCGGAACGTTTGTGAATAGCGAGATTGACGACTTGCCGGTTATTACCAAAGCGGGTGGATTCGGTTCTGATACGACCCTTTGCGATGCGCTGTATTTTATTGAGGAGATGTACCGTGGTAACTAAAACAATTGCGATTACGATGGGAGACCCGGCGGGGATTGGTCCGGAAATTATTGTTAAAGCGCTACGCGAAGATGAACTTAATGGTGCGCCGCTGGTGGTGGTCGGGTGCCTAAAAACGCTGCAGCGGTTACAGGCTCAGGGGCTGGCTGACGGAGTAACATTTCGTGCTATTCAACAGGTCGCCGATGCCAGATTCACGCCAGATACGATTCATGTGATTGATGAACCGCTGGCGCAGCCTGACGAACTGGTCCCTGGTACAGTGCAGGCGCAGGCGGGCGATCTGGCCTATCGCTGTGTGAAGCGGGCGACTGAACTGGCGATGAAGGGGGATGTACATGCCATCGCGACCGCGCCGTTGAACAAAGAAGCGCTGCATCTCGGCGGACACAATTATCCTGGGCATACCGAACTGCTGGCAACGCTGACCGAAAGCCGCGACTATGCGATGGTGCTGTACACCGATAAGCTGAAAGTTATCCATGTTTCGACGCATATCGCACTGCGCAAATTCCTTGATACGCTCAATGGGCAACGTGTCGAAACTGTGATTGGTATCGCGGATACCTTCCTGAAGCGCGTAGGCTTTGCACACCCGCGTATTGCCGTTGCGGGGGTGAATCCACATGCCGGAGAGAATGGCCTGTTTGGCGATGAGGAAATTCGTATTGTCGGACCCGCGATTGAGAATATGAAAGCGAAGGGGATGGATGTTTACGGTCCGTGCCCTCCGGATACCGTGTTTTTACAGGCTTATGAAGGTCAGTATGACATGGTGGTGGCGATGTACCACGATCAGGGGCATATCCCGCTGAAATTGCTGGGTTTCTATGATGGTGTAAATATCACAGCAGGTTTACCGTTTATTCGTACCTCTGCCGATCACGGTACGGCATTTGATATCGCCTGGACGGGAAAAGCAAAATCTGAGAGCATGGCCGTATCGATCAAACTGGCAATGCAACTGGCGTAATTTACTGTTATGAAAGGGCAACACCGTCTGGATAAGATTGTGGCGTATTTGAAAAATCATACGCTGGTTACCGTGGAACAGTTGGTTGACGCGGTTGACGCCTCTCCAGCAACGATCAGGCGCGATCTCATCAAGCTGGATGAACAGGGTGTGATCAGCCGCAGCCACGGCGGTGTTGCGTTACGACGCTTTGAAGCGGCGCAGCCAACCACAAACGAAAAGCAACTGCGATCGCCTGCTGAGAAACGGGCGATTGCGCGTTTTGCCGCCTCAATGGTGCGTGCGGGCGATGCCGTGGTGCTTGATGCCGGTACCACAATGCTGGAGCTGGCAAAATGTCTGACGCATTTGCCGCTGCGAGTGATTACCGTTGATCTGCATATTGCCCTGTTTTTGTCAGAATTCCGTCAGATAGAGGTGACGATCGTCGGTGGACGCATCGATGACAGCAGCCAGTCCTGTATTGGTGAGTTTGGCCGGAAAATGTTGCGCAGCGTCTATCCTGATATTGCTTTTATGAGCTGTAACACCTGGAGTATGGAAAAGGGTGTAACCACGCCAACGGAAGACAAAGCGGGATTAAAGCAGGAAATTATTGCGAATGCCCAACGGAAGGTATTGCTGGCGGATAGCAGTAAGTACGGCGCACATTCGTTATTTAACGTCGCGCCGCTTAGTTGCTTTACCGATGTTGTTACCGATGTGAATCTACCGCCAAACGCGCAGGCTGAATTAAAAGCGCAATCCGTTGCCCTGACGCTGGTACAGCCAGAGTAACTGCCCTCTCAACCCTGATTGCGCCGGAGATTATTTAACGTAGGCCAGCAGGCTCAGAGAGTCACGCGCCAGCGCTTTGCATTTCTTTGCTGTTGGGATGCCGATACCGCTGAGATCGCGGTAGCTGTCTTCACCCAGCGCTTTCATATTGAAGGTGTCGTAATTACTCAGGTCCCACTGGTTTTGCTGGGCAAAAAAGACCAGTGCGCGACGAATCTGCCCATTAGGCAAATTCTGGTATCCACAGTCATTTTTCAGAAAAACAAAAACTGCCGTTAAATCGGCCATATCTTCGGCTTCGGACTCGCTGAGCGCGTAGCTATTTGCGCATACGGCCATCAGGGTGCCGAACAAAACTGTTCTGAAAAACGTCTTCATTGCTTCTACCACTGCATCACGGAATTTAAACGTTAGCATACTGCGAGCGAAGCGACGACCTTTATTATTAGCCGTTCACTTGACCTTCCCGTAAGGGGAAGGCTTATGCTTAAAAGATAGCCTGCTTAAGCTGCTGAATATAAGGAAGTGATTATGCAACGTCGTGACTTTTTAAAGTACTCCGTGGCGCTGGGCGTCGCGTCAGCGTTACCTCTGTGGAGCCGGAGCGTATTTGCCGCAGACCGCCCTGCATTGCCCATTCCTGACCTGTTAACCGCGGATGCCTCAAACCGTATGCAATTGGTGGTGCAAGCCGGAAAATCGAGCTTTGCTGGTAAAACAGCGACGACCTGGGGATATAACGGCAATTTACTCGGACCTGCGGTCAAGCTGAACAAAGGGCAGTCGGTGACCGTGGATATCCATAACCAGCTTGCCGAAGAGACGACGTTGCACTGGCACGGTCTGGAAATCCCCGGTGAAGTCGACGGTGGGCCGCAAGGCATTATCCCGGCGGGCGGGAAACGTTCAGTGACCTTCACGCCGGATCAACGGGCGGCGACCTGCTGGTTCCACCCGCATCAGCATGGAAAGACCGGCCGTCAGGTAGCTATGGGACTGGCCGGACTGGTGCTGATTGAAGATGAAGAGATTCGCAAGCTGATGCTGCCTAAGCAGTGGGGCATTGATGATGTGCCGGTGATTATTCAGGATAAACAGTTCTCTGCTGATGGGCAGGTTGATTATCAACTGGACATCATGACCGCCGCAGTCGGCTGGTTTGGCGATACGCTTCTGACCAACGGGGCGATTTATCCTCAGCATGCCGCACCGCGTGGCTGGCTGCGTCTACGCCTGTTGAATGGTTGTAACGCACGCTCACTGAACATTGCGGCCAGCGACAATCGTCCTTTGTACGTCATTGCCAGCGACGGTGGACTGTTGGCTGAACCGGTAAAAGTGACCGAGCTTCCTATGCTGATGGGCGAGCGCTTTGAAGTGCTGGTGGATGTCAGTGACGGCAAAGCTTTTGATCTGGTCACTCTGCCAGTCAGTCAGATGGGGATGGCGATTGCGCCATTCGATAAGCCGCACCCGGTGATGCGCGTTCAACCGTTGCTGATTACCGCTTCCGGCACGCTGCCAGATTCGCTGACATCCATGCCATCGCTGCCGTCACTGGAAGGGCTGACGGTGCGCAAGCTGCAGCTGTCGATGGATCCGATGCTCGATATGATGGGCATGCAAATGCTGATGAAGAAATACGGCGGTCAGGCCATGGCGGGTATGGATCATGGGAAGATGATGGGCCATATGAATAATGACAATATGGGCCACGGCAATATGAATCATGGCAATATGAACCACGGTGAGATGGGGAATATGCAGCATGGCGACATGGGCAACATGAAGCATGGAACATTCGACTTCCATAATGCCAACCGGATTAATGGCCAGGCATTTGATATGAATAAACCGATGTTTGCCGCGGCGAAAGGTCAGCACGAACGCTGGGTGATTTCCGGCCAGGGCGACATGATGCTGCATCCGTTCCACATTCACGGCACGCAGTTCCGCATTCTGTCTGAGAATGGCAAAGCGCCTGCCGCACACCGCGCGGGATGGAAGGACACTGTGCGGGTAGAAGGCGGCGTGAGCGAGGTGTTAGTGAAGTTTGACCACGACGCGCCAAAGGAGCATGCCTATATGGCGCACTGCCATCTGTTAGAGCATGAAGATACCGGGATGATGCTCGGCTTCACCGTCTAAAAAATTACGCTGTGCTTATCCGGCCTGCAGAAATTTCTCGTAGGCCGGATAAGACACAGTCTCTTTACAGCGTTTCACCGCACGACTCCCTCCTCCTGCAAATTCTGCTATTGCACATAAAGTAATCGCCTTTGAAGCCGATAATCATTGGGTACCCAATGTGAGTTCAATGGATGAAATACTATGATTAAAAATGTGCGTGTTATTACCGGCATTCTTCTGGTTCTCGCCATTTTCTGTTTGCTACAGGTCGTGACAGGAAGCTTTTTTTATTCTGCGGTAAACAATGATCGCCATAATTTCCAGAACTCAGGCACCCTGAATGCCCAACAGGAAAATCTGAGTGATAGCGTCAATACGCTGATTAAAACCCGAGTAACGGTAACCCGCGTAGCAATTCGTTTCTTAAAGAATCAACGCGATCCGGCTTCACTGGCGGCCATTGATACTTTGCTAAAGACGGCGAGTGAGTCGATGAAGAAGGCTGAGGGATACTTCGCGCATTATCAGTCATTGCCGCAGGTGTCGGGGCAGAATCCGCAAATTGCATCTGAAATGGAAAAACAGTATCGGCAGATGCACGACGTGATGGCGTTATCGATAGAGTATCTGCGCGCGAATAACTATCAGGCCTATGGCGATCTTGATGCTCAGAAGGCGCAGGATGAAATGGAAGCCAGCTATGACCAGTGGCGTAACGAAAACAACGCGTTGCTCCAGCACGCGGCGGCGGAAAATCAGCACAGCTTTACCCGTATGCAATGGACGTTAGGGGCAATTGTCGTCGCTGTGCTCATCGTTCTGGGCATGATCTGGAGTGGGTTGCAGCATATGCTGCTTAAACCCCTGGCGCAGATCATGGAGCATATCCGCATTATTACCCGTGGTGATCTGACCCATCAACTCGACGTCCAGGGACGTAATGAAATGGGACGTTTGGCCACGGGCTTAGATGAAATGCGACAGTCGCTGATTTCGACAGTCACGTCGGTGCGTAACAGCTCAGAAACGATTCATAGCGGCGCAACGGAAATCTCATCAGGTAACAACGATCTGTCTTCGCGTACTGAGCAGCAGGCTGCTTCACTTGAAGAGACAGCCGCCAGCATGGAACAGCTTACCGCGACCGTGAAGCAAAATACGGACAACGCGAAACAGGCGACTCAACTGGCTAAGAATGCGTCTGATACTGCCGCACGTGGTGGACGGGTTGTTGATACTGTCGTGCACACGATGAGTGAAATTGCCGGTAGTTCACAGCAAATTGCGCAGATCACCAGTGTCATCGACAGTATTGCTTTCCAGACCAATATCCTGGCGCTCAACGCGGCGGTTGAGGCTGCCAGAGCAGGAGAGCAGGGACGCGGATTTGCTGTTGTGGCGGGTGAAGTCCGTACCCTGGCAAGCCGTAGCGCTCAGGCAGCCAAAGAGATCAAAGCGTTGATTGATAACTCAACCCACAGCGTGGGGATGGGATCTCAGCAGGTGTCGGACGCGGGTAAAACGATGAAAGAGATTGTCGCAGCGGTCACCCGCGTGACAGACATCATGGGGGAAATCGCCTCAGCCTCGGAGGAACAGAGTCGGGGGATTGAGCAGGTGAGTCTCGCGGTCTCGCAGATGGACAGTGTCACACAACAAAACGCCGCGCTGGTAGAGGAGTCTGCCGCCGCAGCCGCTTCGTTGGAACAACAAGCTGAACAGTTACGCCTGGCCGTGGCGGCATTTCGCATCACTCGCGATGCCTCCAACAGTGAGCATCGAAAACCACCTAAGGATACTCCACGATCGACCTCCGCGGGGAGTTCGCCACAAGATCCGCACTGGGAAACGTTTTAGCCACAGGCTGCCGTGCACTCCTGGTTTTGATTAATAAGCGTACAAAAAACGACGCAAACGGGTTCTCCTGTGAACTATCAGAGGAACCCGCTCTCTTTACTGGTATACTTCATCAACTGAATTGTTTGTATGCTGTCGCAAGTTTTGTGGTTAGAGCGGGTCGCCGTCTGTCAGTCGGTGTATCAACGTAAGCGCTTTCTTTCGATCTGCATGATGTGTCAACTGATAAAAATCAGTGAGTTATAGGGTTTATGAAACATACTGTTGAAGTGATGATCCCGGAAGCGGAGATCAAAGCGCGTATTGCTGAACTGGGGCGCCAGATTAACGAACGTTACAAGGACAGCGGCAGCGATATGGTGCTGGTTGGTCTGTTACGTGGCTCATTTATGTTTATGGCGGATCTGTGCCGTGAAGTGCATGTCTCTCACGAAGTCGATTTCATGACGGCATCCAGCTACGGTAGCGGAATGTCTACCACGCGTGATGTTAAAATCCTGAAAGACCTGGATGAAGACATTCGTGGCAAGGACGTGCTGATTGTCGAAGACATCATCGATTCCGGCAATACGCTGTCCAAAGTGCGTGAAATTCTGAGCCTGCGCGAGCCGAAATCCCTGGCTATTTGTACGCTGCTGGACAAACCTTCTCGTCGTGAAGTGAATGTTCCGGTCGAGTTTATCGGCTTCTCAATTCCTGATGAGTTTGTGGTCGGTTACGGCATTGACTATGCCCAGCGTTATCGCCATCTGCCGTATGTTGGCAAAGTAGTGCTGCTGGACGAGTAATTGGCTGGAGCGCCTGATGGCGCAGGTTTGTAGGCCGGGTAAGGCGTCGCCGCCTCCCGGCAATGTCACATTATTTATGGTTGCTGTGTTTCTGACTCAGGTTAGACAACCCCTGGCGATAGCGCTGTTCCAGCGTTTCGCGGCTGGTGGCGGTGACGTCGAGATCGCGCAGCAGGCCATCATGAATACCGTAAGCCCAGCCGTGAATGGTCACTTTCTGACCGCGCTTCCAGGCTGAACGCATAATGGTTGAGTGGCCCAGGTTATAGACCTGTTCCATGACATTCAGTTCGCACAGGGTGTCCATACGACGTTCCTGCGGCATTTCGCCCAGCAGTGAGCTGTGTTTGAACCAGATATCGCGGATGTGCAGTAACCAGTTATCAATCAGCCCCTGTTCTTTATTTTCAATCGCCGCTTGGACGCCGCCGCATCCATAGTGGCCGCATATAATAATATGTTCCACTTCCAGCACATCCACCGCATACTGAACCACTGAGAGACAGTTCAGGTCGGTGTGAATAACCAGATTGGCAACATTGCGGTGAACAAATAATTCACCCGGTTCAAGACCGGTCAATCGTTCAGCGGGAACGCGGCTATCGGAACATCCAATCCATAGAAAACGCGGATTCTGGGCATGCGTCAGCGTTTCAAAAAATCCGGGATCTTCTTCTATCAGCATCTTTGACCATAGTGCATTGTTGCTGATGAGTGTATCTATGTCTTTCATGGAGTAGCACGACCCGAAGCCAGATAAATTCGATGGGCTAATATAGGGTAACTCCATCATTATTTAAACTATATATAAAATGTCAGAACGTAAGGTAAGTATAAAAACATGACCATTGCTCTGGAACTTCAACAACTTAAAAAAACTTACCCCGGTGGCGTTCAGGCGTTACGCGGGATAGATTTGCAAGTCGAAGCGGGTGATTTTTATGCGCTTTTGGGACCGAATGGCGCAGGAAAATCCACCACCATTGGAATAATCAGCTCGCTGGTGAATAAAACCTCCGGGCGGGTGAGCGTCTTCGGATACGATCTTGAAAAAGATACGGTTAATGCTAAACGCCAGCTTGGCCTGGTACCGCAGGAGTTTAACTTTAACCCGTTTGAAACCGTGCAGCAGATTGTGGTCAACCAGGCGGGTTACTACGGTGTTGAGCATAAAGAAGCGGTCAAACGCAGCGAACTATATTTAAAGCAGCTCGATTTATGGGAAAAACGTAACGAGCGCGCGCGCATGTTGTCTGGTGGGATGAAACGTCGTCTGATGATTGCCCGTGCGCTGATGCACGAGCCAAAATTACTCATTCTGGATGAACCAACGGCGGGCGTCGACATTGAGCTGCGTCGTTCCATGTGGGGCTTTTTAAAGGATTTAAACGACAAAGGCACCACCATTATTCTGACCACTCACTATCTCGAAGAAGCGGAAATGCTGTGTCGTAATATCGGCATTATTCAGCACGGCGAGCTGGTGGAAAACACCTCGATGAAGAGTCTGCTCTCCAAGCTGAAATCCGAGACCTTTATCCTCGATCTGGCACCAAAAAGTCCGCTGCCGAAACTGGAAGGTTATCAGTACCGACTGGTCGACACTTCCACACTGGAAGTGGAGGTTCTGCGTGAACAAGGGGTCAACAGCGTCTTCTCTCAGCTGAGCGCGCAGGGCATTCAGGTATTGAGTATGCGTAACAAAGCGAACCGACTGGAAGAACTGTTTGTTTCTCTGGTGCATGAAAAACAAGGAGATCGCGCATGATGCAGCTTTACTGGGTTGCGCTGAAAAGCATCTGGGCGAAAGAGATCCACCGCTTTATGCGTATCTGGATCCAGACTTTGGTGCCTCCCGTCATCACCATGACGCTCTATTTTATTATCTTTGGTAACCTGATCGGCTCGCGTATCGGCGAAATGCATGGTTTTAGCTACATGCAATTTATTGTGCCGGGGCTGATTATGATGGCGGTGATCACCAACTCGTACGCCAACGTGGCCTCGTCGTTCTTTAGCGCCAAGTTTCAGCGCAATATCGAAGAGCTGCTGGTCGCCCCGGTGCCGACGCACGTGATTATCGCCGGTTTCGTCGGCGGCGGCGTGGCGCGTGGCCTGTGCGTAGGCATTCTGGTGACGGCTATTTCACTGTTCTTCGTGCCGTTCCAGGTGCATTCCTGGGTCTTTGTGGCGCTCACGCTGGTGTTAACGGCGGTACTGTTCTCGCTGGCCGGTTTGCTGAACGCAGTCTTTGCAAAAACCTTTGACGATATCAGCCTGATCCCCACCTTCGTGCTGACACCGCTGACCTATCTGGGTGGCGTGTTCTATTCGTTAACGCTGCTGCCACCGTTCTGGCAGGGACTTTCGCATCTGAACCCAATTGTCTACATGATTAGCGGCTTCCGCTACGGCTTCCTGGGTATTCATGATGTTCCGCTGGTCACCACGTTTGGCGTGCTGGTGGTGTTCATTGCGGCGTTTTACTTGCTGTGCTGGTACCTGATTCAGCGCGGACGCGGCCTGCGTAGCTAATTCTTTCTTCCTCTCCTGACTCGGGAGAGGAAGACTTTTGATGCTTATCACCATTACCGATTTATCACCCTGATAAACTACTTGCCTGCTAAGGAGGTAGGCAATGTTAGGTTGGGTAATTACCTGTCATGACGAGAAGGCACAGGATATGCTGCATCGTCTGGAGAAAAAGTACGGTCCGTTGGAGCAATGTCAGGCGGTAAGTTTCTGGCGTGGGCTCAGCTCGAATATGTTAAGCCGCATGATGTGCCATGCCCTGCATGCCACAGACTCTGGTGAAGGGGTAGTATTCCTGACGGATATGGCCGGGGCTGCGCCTTACCGTGTTGCTTCGTTAATGAGTCATAAACATCCCCAGTGTGAAGTGATTTCAGGTATCAGCTATCCATTGCTTGAGCGAATGATTTCGTCACGGGAATCGCTGAGCAGTTCTGCGTTTCGCGATTGCATCGTCGCGCTTGGCGGCCCCGAAGTCTCCAGCCTCTGGCATCAACAACAAAAAAATCCCCCCTTCGTGTTGAAGCATGATTTGTATGAGTATTAATCATTGGTATTGATGATGCTTTTGCTACAATAACCGAGGTTTCTCGCCTCGGTTAAATCATATGGTTATGCGCGTTCTGTTTGTTCTGTTGCTCCTGTTTTCTGGTGGCGTAGGTGCGGCCTTGCCCGCTCGCTATATGCAAACCACGGAAGATGCGGTGATCTGGGCGCATATTGGCAATAAGACGGAGACTGTCGGTAATTTACGCGCGGGACAGATTATTGCCGTTGAACCGGATGCAAAGGATTACTACACCTTCAACTTCGGCTTTGGCAAAGGCTACATCGACAAAGGGCACCTGGAACCTGTGCAGGGGCGTCAGCGTGTGGAAGACGGCCTGGGTGACTTAAATAAACCGTTGAGTAACCAGAACCTGATTACCTGGAAAGATACTCCGGTCTATAACGCGCCGGACGTAGGCAGTGCGCCGTTTGGTACGCTGGCTGAGAATCTACGTTACCCGGTGCTCAGTCGGCTGAAAGACAGACTGAATCAGACCTGGTATCAGATTCGCATCGGCGAACGGCTGGCCTATATCAGCGCGCTGGATGCTCAGCAGGATAACGGTATCCCGATTCTGACTTACCATCATATTCTGCGCGATGAAGAGAACACGCGTTTTCGTCATACCTCCACCACCACATCAGTGCGCGCGTTCAGTAATCAGATGACCTGGCTGCGAGATATGGGCTATACCACGCTGACGATGTATCAGTTAGAAGACTACCTCAATAATCGCGCAAACCTTCCGGCTCGTTCGGTCGTTATTACGTTTGATGATGGCCTGAAGTCCGTTAGCCGCTATGCGCATCCCGTCCTCAAGCAGTATGGCTTTAAGGCGACGGCGTTTATCATTAGCTCACGTATCAAGCGCCACCCACAGAAGTGGGATCCGAAATCGCTGCAGTTTATGAGTATTTCCGAGCTGGAAGGGATTAAAGATGTTTTCGACTTCCAGTCGCACACCCATTTCTTGCATCGGGTGGATGGCCAGCGACGACCTATTTTACTCAGCCGTAACTATCACAATATTCTGTTTGATTTTGAACACTCCCGTCGGGCGCTCGGGCAGTTTAATCCGCATGTGCTCTATCTTTCCTACCCGTTTGGCGGCTATAACGCGACGGCGGTGAAAGCAGCGCATGATGCCGGTTTTCATTTGGCGGTGACGACGGTGAAAGGGAAGGTGAAGCCTGGCGATAACCCGATGTTGCTAAAGCGGCTGTATATCCTGCGGACGGATTCGCTGGAAACAATGTCGCGGCTGATAGTCAATCAGCCGCAGGGGTAGTTTACTGGTAGGTTATCTGGAAGGTGACAGACGTTCCGAAAATGCCAGGGGTTACGGCTTCCGTCCCTGTTTTGACAAGCTTTGCCTTAAAGTTAGCGTTTACCGAGGTCACAGGCATTCCGATTATCTCACCCACGGCAATGACTTCAGCTGTGCTGTCGGCATACATTTGCGAATAGGCTGGAGAGCTTATTTTCACGCCGACGCCGCCAGCCGCGGTGATGCTGGCGTTGCTGGTGATCGAGTTGGTGAATAAGCTTTTATCCGCTGTGGTGTACGATGATTTAGCCACGAACGAGACTTCAATCGTCCCGGTACAGGTGCCGCTAATCTGGAAAGGCACCTCGGTGGTTTGGTCTTTCTCCACGTCACTTCGATACCAGTCGCCTAAATTCACGGTGGTGGGGGCTGTAAGAATGCAGGTCGGTTCGGAGAATGGAATGTAAAATGTGGCATCTGACATCGTAATCAGCGGACGAGGATGGTCGCTGCCCTCGGAGCTACTGGGGTTTCCCAGCACAATATGACCGATCGGACCGCCGACGACGCTAAGAAAACCGATGCCTTCAGGCACACCGCTAAAGCCCGGTAGCTGGTAGATATCCATGACCGCATGCCATTTTTTTTCACTGAAGTAGCTTTCATTATCATTAGATATCGCAGATTCGGTATACGAGCTGGTGTTGGTGAGGAACCATGCGGTAAGCGGTCGTCCGTCGGGGTAGAGCCCGATGGTGTACTCAATGCCCGGAATGTTAGTACGAAACAACGCCTTCCCATCGACAGAGCCGATTAATAAGCTGCTGTCCGTCATTGAGAAGACATCTTCGCCATCAATCCCCATCATGCAGTGGCTTTGCATCTGCGGGGTGAGTTCCATAATGATATTGCTCGCCAGCAACGTAGCGCTAGACACGGAAGGCAGGAAGGTGATCGTCGGTGCGGTACCGGGAGACATGATTTCCCGCGTTGTATCATTGTAAAATTTACATTCCTGGTCAGCATATGCTGCACCGGATGTGCCCAACAGTAACAACGCGGCCAGGTGAGGGGAGAGCTTCATCATAAATCCTTTTATTCGTAGCTGACGTCAACCAAGACGTTGCTGGTGACAACGCCGCTGACAACTGCGCCCGTATTCTGATAGCGCGCGTAAAACTGATAATCCGTTAAATACTGTGAACTGCTTTTCTCGCTGACGTCGTAAACAACATTTGAACTGCCATCACTGTTTAAGACGTTAGTTTTAGCGTCCGCAGAAAAAATAACGATACCGACGTTTTGCGCGGCATCCACCGTGGCATCATTTTTGAAAACCTGGTTCTGGTTGCTCCAGAAGCCAGATTGCGGCGTAAAACTGAACATCAGTTGCTTGATACTGCCGTTATCGGCGCAGTCTTCGAGCCGCACGTTAAAAGGTGTGCCGCCAGCATCATCGGTTGGTGCATATTTACTGCTGCCGTCACTATGGTAAAACCATGCCCGTGCAACAGTGGGGAGATAAATCTCCCCTCCGTTTTCCAGACTCAGCTGACAAGTGTTGTTGATGATATTGGCCGTTAGGTTGATATCCAAACCAGCACTTGCCTGGCTTACCCCAGACGCCAGCCCACTCGTCAGGCCCGCAAGCAACACAAGACCGGGCTGGCGAAAAAAGAACGGTAATTGTTGCATGTGCATTACCTGCTTTACGGGTAGGTAACGGTGAAGGTGACCGGTGCGAGCGCGGAGCCTGTTTTCACATCACTTATCGTTCTGTCTTGCGCGACAACGATACGTGAATTCATGGGAAACTCGCCGACACCTTCGGTAATAGTCACTTCCTGCGCTGCTGGCGGCCTTTTGCAGCTCAGCATAAGGCCGGTGTCCGCCTCGCCGGACCACACTTCAAACCCTGTGCCCAAGCCAGCCGCAAAGGAATCTCCATTGCTATTTGGGCCAGAGCATCCCCCGCCAGAACCCGGCTTGGCGGCTACAGTGGCGATGTCGACCCCGGAGCAGTTAGTGAATTTAATTTTCAGGGGTTCAATACGTGTTTTATTCGCGATATCGGAGATATAAACATCGCCAAAACCGATTTCTGCGGTTTCTGTCCCCGCTCCATTAACCACGCTAGCGTTACAGGTACCGGTGGTTACCGTTGATGTAAAGGTCATTTGCACGCTGTCGGTGCCGCTAATTGCCGCATTAACCATGCCGGAAAATAAAATGGCAGAAACGGATAAAGCGAGTAATGCTGAGTTAAATTTCATAGGAGTTCTCCGTTATTCTGCGCGAATTAATCGTATTCAAACTCGAATACGGCGGTGGCTTCAAATTTACCCACGGTCAGTGAACTGGCCTTGGTTTCTTGCAGAGAAGCGACCAACGGTACGGATTTATTCGAGATCTCCGTTTCCGTCCAGACCAAACGTTCTGCATCAGCGGTTGAGTTAATGACAAAAGGGGTGGTTGATGCGGTTTGTCGCGCGATGGTGACGGCGGAGTAGTCTGAAACGCCAGTGCCTTTCGCCAGTGAGTTGGCTAACCCGGTGGGCAGAAGATTTGACGGCGTACCGGTGACCGTTGTTTTTAATGAGCTGAGCGATGCCGGGCATTCGACGAGCACAATCTGGAAATTCGCCGTTGCCGCATTATTACGTACATCATCGAGGCGAACTTCACCATTAGCATTACCTATGGTTAAGCTCTGCACGGTATCGCTCCCCGTACCACCGACCAGTTTCATGTTACACGTCGTCTCGAAAATAGTAGCCGTGAAGTTAACATCAAGGTTGGTGGAGTTAGCAGCAAGGGCGCTTCCAGAGGCTGCCATCGCGACAAATGCCGCGATGGGAAGACTGAGGCAGTTTCTTTTCATATAAACTCTCATTAGTTTTTCCCTAAACAGGTCATTACATGTGGCAAAGTTGGTTACTTAATACGGGCGTTAGCCCCGCTTTTGCCGTGGTTTCGGTTAACTGATAATGCACCGTACAGGTGCTTTCTTTACCACTGCCCCACACCACGCGAAGTTCGCCTTGTGGGTCTACACCGCGGACGTAGGCTTGCCCGGCCTGACCTACGGTGCCGACGGTTTCATTTTTCTCGTTAAGGACATCTGCGCCTAAAGGAATAAAACCTTTATCGCTGCGCAGTAATTCCAGAATCAGTGAGCGCCCTTCATTGGTTTCAAAATTGACCAGCACGACGGCACCGCTTCGCGGTACGGTAACGGTACTGGTACTTTTGATTTCAACATCGTTTTCCAGCGTGCTGATATCCAGCGACACCCGGTTCTCGCGGTAGGCCGACATATACGGCAAAATGCCGTAGCCTGAGCTGCCGATTTCACTGCTGCTGTAACCTAACCCTGCACCTTTCGCGCCACTGGCTTTTACCAGCGCGACGGCGTCGCTCTCGCCAATGCTGCCCGGCGCGAACGCTACACCGCCAGAATGCAGCACCATGCCACCGCTGTAGCTGGCGGAATATTGCTGGCTATTGTCGTCGCCAAAAGAAGCGGAAAGCCCTAATGGGCCGTAACTGCTGTTGAGGGAACCAAAGCCGCTTACCTGATTCAGATTGCCGTAATTACCGCTACTGGAGGCGGCGCTAACGGAGTAGCTGATGTCGTTATCTTTGGTGTTACCGCTGGCGGTGGAGTTGACGTTAGTACCGCCTTTCATGTCAGAGCGCAGGCCCATGTTGATATTGGAGAAGCCGCCAGAGCGTTCCCCGCTGTGGGAAAACATACTTAGTGGAATACTGAAGCTGACATAGATGCTGTCGTCTTTATTGCCGTTCTGGTCATAGGCACGTTGTACCGACAGGCTATAGCTGCCGTAGGCAAAACTGTTGTTGTAACCCACGCTATAGTTGGCCGTTGATCCCGCGTCATTCCAGTAATCTTGCCATGTTCCGCTGACATACACAGAACCCCAGGCAGTTTCTCCCTGGTTTAAGGGCTGGTTGATACTGACCTGCACCTGGTTTTTGGTGCGCTGGTAATCAGCATAAAGCTCATCACCTGATTGGTAACTTTGCTGGGCGTATTGCCGGTGTTTAACACTGTCTTGCAGAGATGCAGCGTCATTCAGGCTGAGGTAATCTTCGGTGGAAAAGCGATAAGCGGCGACGTTAAACGAGGTATTGGTCGCTTCTATCATTTTGCTGTATGTCAGTCGGTAGCTTTGCCCACTGAGTGTGCCTAGATCATCAATGCTGGCGTGAGATTGCGTCACATCAAAGGCGAATGCGCCAATGCCGGTGTTCATTGCCAGGCCTAATAACCCGGCATAGAAGTCCATATCGGTATATTGCGCGCCAATATAGCCGGTAAAGGTGTTGTTCAGGCCATAGTAAAACTGCGCGTAACCCACCTGTGGTTTATCATGCAAAGAATCATCGTTCAGCTCGCCGACGCCGATATCCCAACGTGTCGCGCCGGGGCGTAACATTTGGGTGACAGAAGAAAAGGGGACAGAAAAGCTGCGTTTGCTGCCATCGGTTTCTTCTACGGTAACCAGCAGATCGTTACCGTAACCCGTGGTGCTGAGGTCGTTAATCTCAAACGCGCCCGGCGGTACGGTCGTTTCGTAGATTTTATTACCGCTTTGCATCACCGTGACTTTGGCGTTGCTGTTGGCGATGCCGCGGATGACGGGCGCATAGTTGCTGGAGCCCATCGGCAGCATGCGATCGTCGTTATAAATGCGTGTCCCGCGCAGACTGAAGGAGTCAAACGCATCGCCACGGGTATAGGAATCGCCTATCACCATTTGCGCTTTCAGCGCCGTGATATCTCGCTGTAAATAAACGTCCTGATTGTTGTATTCGCTACCGGTCTCTTTGTTCCAGTTAAGGCTGCCTCGGGAACGCAAACGCCACGGCCCCATATTTAAACCGTAACGCAGGCCCATATAGGCGGTATCGGATGTCGTACCATTGCCTTCACTGTGCCACGCGTTCATATCATAAGAGACGATTGCTGCTGGAACACCATCCTCCCACAGAGAAGGGTCAACATACCCGGCGGGGCGCTTCAGGATATAAATTTGCGGGAAGTTAAGATCCATTGCCTGTTTGCCGGAATCATAAGTTGCCGTAGCTCCAGGGTAGTATTTTTTTATATCCAGGCATGAAGTGTTGTCATCGGCCTCGAAATCATCGCTCATCGAGGTGGGATCAACACCTGCCTGGGTGAGTAAAAGTGGCGTCAGGCACGCGCTGGCGCGCGGCGTACCGTTTTCATTAAAGGTAATTTCAGAGGTGGATTTCAACGCATTGTTAAGGTTTACTTTTACACGATAGGTTCCGGCGAGTACCGGGTTGCCATACGTATACCGGCTAATATCGATATTCGCACCGCTGTTAAGTAAAAATTGCTCGTTAAATTCTACGGCTTCATCTGACTCGACAATGGTTTTAGCTGATTCTGAACTTGCAGCAGAAACAGAAAAAGGGAGCGCAGCGCCAATAGCAAGGCATAGTAATGAGCGTTGAAATAGCATTCTTTATCCGAATAATTGATGTGGGCTATTGTTGCCCACAATATTGAAGCGTAATTATTATTAATTAGTCGATTTTGGCTTCTCGCTTATCTGTACCGCCATTATCATTAATGGTGTTATAGATAACTGTACCACTGGTATTACTCGAAAGATTTTTTACGGGCATGCCTATCCCGCTGAAGGGCAAAACAGATTTACTGTCGACGGTATATTCTTTGCCGCCCACTTTAAATTTAACGTTCGAAATGGAAACATTGTACGGGCTATCATTCTGGGCAAACAGTGAAAACGTATTGCCTTCTTTTTTCTGCGACCATTTTAGATTTTCAGCCGCATCGCCAGGCGTGCCTTTCAGGCCATCTGGACGGAAAAATAATTTGATACGCGTGCGAAAGGCGAGTTGAAGTTGATTTAAATTTTCGCCTTCTTTCGCTTTTGATTTTGGCGGGATTTCCAGCACGTTAAACCAAAACAGTGATTCCCGATCCTGAGGTAATGCGCTACCCATATACGTAATGCGTAAGGATTGCCCTTTTTGTGGATCGATACGAGATACCGGGGGAGTAATGACAAATGGCAGTTTTAGCTCCTGAGGATCAACACCGTCACGCCCGTCATCCAACCAGGTTTGCACCAGTAGCGGTTTATTCCCCCGATTATCCAGATTCACAATCACGTCTTTTGATGACTGCGGGTACACTATACGTGTTCCGGAAATGACGATATCCGCGTTGACCTGGAACGCTGTAAATGCCGAGAAGGCCGCAGCAGCGAAGCAGGTGGCTTTAAATCCCTTTGTAATAACCGTATTGACCATTTTACCCTCCCTGTAGGTACACTTTAAAATCCCCCAACACAGTCGCTGAGGGATTGGCTAATCTTTTTAAATAAAAGGATTAGTTATAAACAACGGTGAAGGCAACCTGCGCCTGTACGGTCCCTGCCGTTACCGGGCTGCTGTCTGCATTCCACTTCTGGCCCTGGGTGTAGGCTACGCGGTAGAACAGGTCACCGGTACCATCAGCGGAAATAGTGGCTTTCTGCGTGTTGTTAGTCTGGTCAACTTTGATCAGATCGGTAGCGCCGTTGCCGTTGTTAGACAGCACCAGGTTAACGTTTTCTGCCGCACCCTGTAGGTTAGCCGGCGGTACTAACAGGCCACCAGACGTAGAACTGGAACCACCCCAGGAATCAAACTGAGCGGAGGCATCTTTTACCGTTGCGTTATCACATTCGCTCAGGTTCAGAGCGAATTGTTTTTCGCCCAGAGTACTGTTCTCACCCAGCGCGTCCGCGAAGTTTTTAACGAAAACGGTATCCAGAGTAACGTCAAAATCATTACCGTCTTGATCGATTTTATTATCAAGAGAGATTTTACAGGTGTTGTTAGAAACCAGACCGTGGAAAGTAATTGTACCCGTATCTGAATTCGATGCCATTGCAGAGCCTGCGCTCAAAATCATTGCAACAGCGGCTGCCATACGCAACGGTAGCCCCCGCGATAAAAATCTTGCAACCGGCGCCTGCCATACCATATTTTCTAAAAGACATTTCTAATATCCATATTTAGTTTTTAAATATAAACATAAGATATAATTTCATATATCTTATTTTTTGAAATATTGAATTTCGGAGCGTATTTTATAGAGGGCGATGACGAAAGGGAATTGGGAGATTATTAGAAATGCTTTAAGTTCTTTTAAGTATAATTAAACTGTATTACTTAATAAATAAGATAGATAATAAATAATATTATTTATAGGTTTTAAATACAACTCATCAAAAATATGTTTATCTTGATGAGTTGTATTAGTGGTGAGATCTAGGCGACCTGTACCGGAATGGCTTTTGCAGTACGTTTCATTTCGTTGTCGCCTTCGAAATAGGCCACTTTCGGACGCCATGTACGGGCTTCTTCGTCAGACATAGTGACGAAGCTGGCGATAATCACAATGTCGCCAACTTCAGCACAGTGCGCCGCTGCACCGTTCACCGAGATGATTCTGGAGCCGCGTTCAGCCGCAATGGCATAGGTTGAGAAACGTTTACCATTGGTCACGTTCCAGATATCAATAGCTTCGTTTTCCAGAATACCTGAGGCATCAAGGAAATCCTGGTCGATGGCGCAGGAGCCTTCGTAATGCAGGTCCGCCTGCGTGACTTTTACGCGGTGGAGCTTGCCTTGCAGCATGGTGCGAATCATAACTTCTATACCCTGTCGTTTACCTTGGCTAAGCAGGCGCGACTGGCCTGCTTTGAGAAATCTTCAGGCAGTATTGCCCGATTTTTAACCCCTGTCTACTGGGCTAATGTAACGCTTTGATTATCGATCAGACGAGCCTGACCCAGCCATGCTGCGGCCAGAATCACCGCGCGTTTACTGGTTTCAGTCAACTCCAGCAGCGTGTCGGCATCACGAATCTGAATATCGTCGGCGCGGAAGCCTTTTTCATTCAGTTCTTGTTCGGCAATGGTAATAATTTCTTGCAGCTCACGATTACCCGCAATCAGCTTTTCAGCGATACCGTTCATCACGTTGTGCAGGCCTGGCGCAATTTTACGCTGTTCTGCCGTTAGATAACCGTTACGTGAGCTGAGGGCCAGACCGTCTTTGGCGCGAATAATCGGTACGCCAACGATCTCAATGTCATAACCCATGTCCGCTACCATTTTGCGGATCAGCGCCAGCTGTTGGAAATCTTTTTCACCAAAGCAGGCGATATCGGGTTGGATCAGGTTAAACAACTTGCTGACGATAGTGGAAACACCACGGAAGTGGCCCGGGCGGCTGGCGCCTTCCAGCATGGTAGAGAGGCCGGGAACATCAACGAAAGTCTGGCCTTCCAGACCCTGCGGGTAGATCTCTTCAACGGCCGGAGCAAAGACATAATCGACTTTACGCTTGTTCAGCTTTTCGCAATCTTCCTGCAGGGTGCGCGGATAGCGCACCAGATCGTCTGGTCGGTCAAACTGCATCGGGTTAACGAAAATGCTGACGAACACCACATCAGCCCGCGCTTTTGCTTCATCGACCAGTTTCATATGGCCGTCGTGCAGGTTGCCCATGGTGGGAACCAGTGCGACGCGTTTGCCTTCCTGACGCAGACGACGAATATGCTGGCGCAGCAGCGGCAGGGTTTCAATGATTAACACGACAAGACTCCTTGAGTTGCCTGAGGTACCGTAGGCCGGATAAGACGCGTAGCGTCGTCATCCGGCACGGTCAGAAAATTAGTGGAAGCTGTGCTCTTCGCCCGGATAAACGCCGGACTCCACTTCAGCCATATACTGCCGCACTGCGGCGCGCATGTCGCCTGCTTCATTGAGGAAATTCTTCGCAAATTTCGGAATATGGCCGCCGGTAATACCAAAGGCATCATGCATGACGAGGATTTGCCCGTCGGTGACGTTGCCGGCACCGATACCAATCACCGGGATCGACAGCGCTTCAGTGACGCGCTTCGCCAGCTCAACCGGCACGCACTCCAGCACCAGCAACTGAGCACCAGCGGCTTCTAAGGCCAGCGCATCATCCAGCAGTACCTGCCCGGCGTCGCCGCGGCCCTGAATTTTATAGCCGCCGAAGATATTCACCGACTGGGGCGTTAATCCCAGATGACCGCAAACCGGCACCGCGCGTTCGGTGAGCATTTTCACCGTATCTACCAGCCAGGCGCCACCTTCGATTTTGACCATATTAGCGCCCGCGCGCATAACCACCGCAGCGTTTTCAAACGCCTGCTCCGGAGTGGCATAAGCCATAAACGGTAGGTCGGAGAGCAGCAGACAATTCGGTGCGCCGCGACGCACGGCTCGGGTGTGGTAAGCAATGTCTTCAACGGTGACGGGCAGGGTGGAGTCGTGCCCCTGTACCGTCATGCCCAGCGAATCACCGACCAGCATCACGTTGATGCCTTCATCGGCAAACAGCTTAGCGAAGCTGTAGTCGTAGGCGGTGATAGTCGCGAAGCGCTTTTTCTCTTGCTTGCATTTCTGCAGCAGTGAAATAGTGGTGGGTTTCATAACATTTCCTGATGATGAAAGTCATATTTATCGGCATTCTAACAGTCACATTCAGGGGGGCAATTGTTTTAAGCAATCGTTTGGCGCTAAAGCAGTAAACGCTAAAGGGGAGAAGATACTTTACCAGTGTGCAGGTTTTGCGGCACCAAGATGGGTGAGGTGCTGATGCAGGCTGATACCATCCGGAAAGATAAGCTCAGGAGCAATTTCGAATAACGGCCACAGCATAAAACCACGGTTTTTCATGTCGTAGTGCGGTACGGTCAGACGTTCGGTGTTAATCACTTCATCGCCAAACAGCATAATGTCGAGGTCCAGCGTTCGTGGTCCCCAGCGTTCGGCTTTGCGCACCCGCCCCTGCTGTAACTCAATGCGTTGGGTGTGATTGAGTAATTCTTCCGGCGCAAGGGTGGTTTCCAGTGCGACGGCGGCGTTCAGGTAATCGGGTTGATCCTGTGGGCCTAATGGTGGCGTACGGTAAAATGAGGAGACAGCCACGATTCGGCTGTCAGGGATTTCCCCGATCGCTTTCACGGCAGCATTAACCTGCTCCAGAGGGGAGGCTAAATTACTGCCGAGGGCGATATATACCCGTCGTTTTTCAAGCTGCATCTGTGTCACCACCTTGATGCGACTCGAAATGTGTTGGGTATACGTGATAGGTCATGCGGAGCCTTCACGGCGTGGCGCGCGTTTACGCGGGCGACGATGGCGACGACGTGTGTCTGGCTCTTCATCCAGCTCGTTCAGCATGCCTTTTTGTTCTGGCGGCGCAGAAACCTGGAATTCACCCCACCATTTCGCCAGTCGCTGCAATTCCGCGTTGTGTTCGACTTCAGCACGCAGCGCTAACAGGTCGTAAGCTGCGCGGAACTTTGGATGCTCCATCAGCTTCCAGGCGCGTTTGCCCTGGCGACGGGACATACGTAACTGCAACTGCCAGATATCGCGGGTCAGTGAGGTCAGACGTTTCGGGATCGCCAGCGAGCGGCAGGCTTCGTCCAGCACGTCGTTCATTGCCAGCGCGAAAGCGTCGTAATAGGCCAGACCGCTTTCTTGCGCAATTTTCTGTGCGGCTTCCAGTAACGGATACCAGAACATGGCAGCAAACAAGAACGCCGGGTTAACGCGCATATCATTGTGAATGCGGTTATCGGTATTCTTCAGTACCTGGGCAATGATGCGTTCCATTGGGCTGTCACCGTCTTCGGTGAAGTAGCGCGTAATGGTTGGGAACAGCGGTTGGAACAGGCTGTACTCACGCAGTTTTTTATAGGTTTCGTACCCATAGCCCGCCTGTAACAGCTTGAGCGCTTCTTCAAACAGGCGTGCAGGAGGAATATCGTTAAGCAAGGTTGCCAGACGTGGGATCGGCTCTGCGGTTTCCGGGCTGATACGCATGTCGAGCTTGGCGGCAAAGCGTACGGCGCGCAGCATACGCACGGGATCTTCGCGATAGCGCGTTTCCGGATTACCGATCAGGCGAATGATGCCCTCTTCGAGATCCTGCATTCCCCCGACGTAATCACGTACGGTGAAATCGGCCACGCTGTAATACAGGCTGTTAATCGTGAAATCGCGACGCTGTGCATCTTCTTCGATGGAGCCGAAGATGTTGTCACGCAGCAGCATACCGTTTTGCCCGCGCTGCGATGTTGTGCGATCGGATTCGCTGCCTTCATGATGGCCGCGGAACGTCGCCACTTCGATAATTTCAGGGCCGAACATGACATGGGCCAGACGGAAACGGCGACCGACCAGGCGACAGTTACGAAACAGTTTGCGCACCTGATCCGGCGTTGCGTTAGTGGTGACATCAAAATCTTTCGGTTTTTTGCCCAGCAAAAGATCGCGTACACCACCGCCAACCAGCCATGCCTCGTATCCGGCCTTATTGAGCCTGTACATTACCTTCAGGGCATTTTCACTGATATCTTTGCGGGAGATAGAGTGCTGCTCACGCGGAATTACCGTCATATGTGGACGGGCGACGGCGAGCTCAGCCTCGCGCTCCTCGCGGCTTAGCACCTTGCGGCAAAAATTAGCGACTCGGGTAAAAATAGTGCACCTCGGTAGTGTCAAACTTCAATCAGAACAAGTGTTGCTGTGTAAAAATAGCGGCTAATCATAGCTCAGCATGATGCATTTGAGAATGCCGGATTTAAGATCGCCGATTCAGGCACCGCTGTCAGACGCCAATTCTCAACGGCAAACTCCAGGATCTGATCAACCTGCATATCCTGCCACGGGATATCGGCACGCTGGCCGAGAAAGCGCAGCGCGGCAATAATCACCGGACGCGGATCGCCTTGCGGCAGCGCAGGTGCATGATTTTGTTTTGAAAGTTTAGCGCCTTGTTCGTTGAGCGCCAGCGGAAGATGAATATAGTCAGGTGCTTGCCAGCCAAACTGCTGATACAAAGAGATTTGCCGCACCGTGGGTTCGATAAGATCGGCACCGCGTACAATCTCTGTTACGCCCTGAAAGTGGTCATCAACCACCACGGCGAGGTTATAGGCAAACAGCCCGTCGCGACGGTGAATGATAAAATCTTCGCCTGCAAGCTGCGGGTCTGCCTGAATTTCACCGCGCAGTTGGTCAGTAAACTGCATCACCGGGTGACGTTGCTTTATGCGGACAGCCGCCTGCTCTGGTCCGAGGCGTAACTCACGGCAGTGGCCGTCATAAATACCGCCGACGCTTTGAATACGCGCCCGCGTACAGGTGCAGTAATAGCTCAGATCCTGTTGATGTAACCAGGCGAGCGCCTCGCGGTAGGCATCATGACGTTGGGATTGCCATAAAATATCGCCATCCCAGTGCAGTCCGTAATGTTCCAGCTGACGCAGAATCGTATCTGCAGCACCGGGAACTTCACGAGGGGGGTCAATATCTTCAATGCGCACTCGCCAGATTCCGCGCTGTGCGCGGGCCTGCAGGTAACTCCCGAGGGCGGCAATTAGTGAACCGAAATGCAGTTCGCCAGAAGGGGAAGGGGCGAAGCGGCCTATATAGTGTGAATCGCTCATTTTGCGGACTAACAAATAATAAGGCGGGAGAAGCTCCCGCCTGTAGTAAACGTGGTAAAAATGACCGGAATTAACCTGCCATTTGTTTTTCGCGGATTTCTGCCAGCGTTTTACAGTCGATGCACAGATCGGCTGTCGGACGCGCTTCCAGACGGCGAATACCAATTTCTACGCCGCATGATTCGCAGTAGCCGAAATCTTCGTCTTCTACTTTCTTCAGCGTCTTCTCGATCTTTTTGATCAGTTTGCGCTCACGGTCACGGTTACGCAGCTCAAGGCTGAATTCTTCTTCCTGTGCGGCGCGGTCCACCGGATCAGGGAAGTTAGCCGCTTCGTCTTGCATATGAGTTACGGTGCGATCGACTTCATCCCTAAGTTGATTGCGCCATGCCTCAAGAATACGCCTGAAGTGCGACAGCTGGGCTTCGTTCATATACTCTTCGCCCGGTTTCTCCTGGTACGGCTCCACCCCAGCGATGGCGAGAATACTCAGGGACGATGTTTTACGGTTTTGCCCTTCTTGCATGTTGCTTCTCCTTAACACGCACTATCGATCCCCATGTTCGGGGGAAAAATCAGGTCGCTATAAATAGCAGATGCTTTTCCGGATAGCAATTATCTAAACGTAACACTTGACAACCCTGTGAGGAAAAGCGTATTTGCCCACGCGCCCAGAATACTAATTGACCAGATATTTACACCATTACAAGGTAATGGGCAACGGCTCTTTAAGAGTCATACCGTGGGCAGAAAGTTCCGCTTTATAAACCAGAATTTCAACCCCCTTAAGCTGTGCTTCAACTAATAATTGCGCATATTTTGCATCGATATGGCGCGCGGGTGAAAACCGTGTAATGGCTGAATGTAGCACGGCGAAAAATATCACTGCCCGCTTGCCTTCAGCCGCTACGCTCATCAATTCCCGAAGATGCTTCTGACCTCGTTCAGTGATGGCATCGGGAAAATAACCCTGCTCTTTTTCCGCCAACGTGACTGATTTCACTTCAATATAGCAGTCAGGTCGGGAATCTGCCTGTAACAAAAAGTCGATGCGGCTCCCTTCGGCGCCGTATTTTACTTCACTTTTCAAAGTACTGTAGCCTGAAACTTCCGAAATTAACGCCTGCTGAATCGCCTCTTTCGTTAATCTGTTGGCCCACAGCGTGTTAACACAAATAAATTCACCGGATTGGGTTTGCGTTAATTCCCAGGTATGTGGATATTTGCGTTTAGTATTTTCTGATGTCGAATACCAAACGGTGTCACCTGGTATTGCGCATCCGGTCATCGCACCGGTATTTGGGCAGTGTAGCGTTAACGCTGTGCCATCGGGTGTGATCACATCCGCTAAAAAGCGCTTATAGCGCTGAATGAGCGTTGCAGGTTGTAAAGCTGGAGAAAATTGCATAAGCAGTCCCTTTAATTATTCAGTCAGCGTCCAGCGTTGCAGCGGCGTATAACGCGTGCGTCCTCGTGAAAATGAGGAGGAGTAAAGTGCGAACTCCGTTACCGGAAATGACCAGCCAAAGCCCGGTGGAGGGATTGGAACCGCGTGACCGGCATCGCGCAGCAGCGTGATATGCGGGTGAAACGGCTGCGGGCTTTGATAGCACCCGCTACGCGCTGCCTGCGCCCGTAGCATATTCGCCAGTTGCAGCAACCCGCGCGGCGGCTGACGCATACCCAGCCACACGACCCTGGAGCGCAGCCATTGCCCGGCATCATCGAATTTGAGCGTGAAACCTGGCTGGCGAATACGCCCCGCGAGCTGCGACAGCGCCTGTTGCTTCTCAGCGCTGACGTCGCCTAAAAAGGCCAGCGTCAGATGCAGATTATCAGCCGCGACGGGGCGACCCGCTTCAGGGGGGAACTGCGCGGCCCGCCAGTGGATTAGCTGCTCCCGAACCCCGGCTGGCAATTCAATCGCAAAGAACAGCCTTTTTGGCTCAGACATGATGGATACTCGGTTATGAATTAACGCGATGCTACAATGCAGCGCGAAGAATGTTAACCCTCTGGAGCCATTTGTGACGTTGTTGCCCGTTGCTGCCGTAGTGCCTGAACTGCTTACCGCCCTTGATGCCTCGCCGCAGGTTCTGCTGACGGCGCCGACCGGTGCAGGGAAATCGACCTGGCTGCCGTTGCGACTTCTTGAGCATCGCGGTATCACGGGGCGGATTATTTTGCTGGAGCCGCGCCGCCTGGCAGCGCGCAATGTGGCGCAACGATTAGCGGAATTGCTGAACGAAAAGCCTGGTGAAACCGTGGGCTATCGCATGCGCGCACAAAGTTGCGTAGGGCCGCAGACCCGGCTGGAAGTGGTAACAGAGGGCGTCCTGACGCGGATGATCCAACGCGATCCTGAACTGACAGGCGTCGGGCTGGTGATCCTCGACGAATTTCACGAACGGAGTTTACAGGCTGATCTGGCGCTGGCGCTATTGCTAGATGTACAGCAAGGGCTGCGGGACGATCTGAAACTGTTGATTATGTCCGCCACTCTGGATAACGGGCGTTTGCAGCAGATGTTGCCCGATGCGCCGACGATCGTTTCTGAAGGCCGCGCATTTCCCGTTGAGCGGCGGTATCTGCCGTTGGCGGCGCATTTGCGTTTTGATGAAGCGGTGGCGATAGCGACGGCGGAGCTATTGCGCCATGAAAGCGGGTCACTGCTGCTATTTTTACCGGGTGTGGGCGAAATCCTGCGTGTACAGGAGCAGCTGGCTACGCGTGTAGGCAGCGATGTTGTGCTGTGTCCACTGTACGGCGCGTTAACGCTTTCCGAGCAGCGTCAGGCGATTGTGCCCGCGCCGCAAGGCAAACGCAAAGTGGTGCTGGCCACCAATATTGCTGAAACCAGCTTGACGATCGAAGGCATCCGACTGGTGGTGGACTGCGCCCAGGAACGCGTGGCACGCTATGACGTGCGTACCGGTCTGACGCGACTGATTACCCAGCGCATCAGTCAGGCTTCGATGACTCAGCGCGCGGGACGTGCGGGTCGTCTGGAGCCCGGTATTTGCCTGCATCTGCTTGCCAAAGAGCAGGCAGAAAGAGCGGCAGCGCAGGGGGAAGCGGAGATATTGCAGAGCGATCTGTCCGGGCTACTGATGGAGTTGCTGCAATGGGGATGTACCGAACCTGAGCAACTGAACTGGCTGGATACGCCGCCCGCCATCAACCTGCAGGCGGCAAAACGGCTGTTGCAGATGCTGGGCGCGCTTGAGGGCGACAGGCTCAGTGCCCGCGGGCAGAAAATGGCGGCATTGGGTAACGATCCTCGTTTAGCGGCGATGCTGGTCGGTGCCAAAAATAATACCGAAGCGGCTACGGCGGCAAAACTGGCTGCGATTCTGGAAGAGCCGCCGCGCGGCGGAAGTACCGATCTGACCGTGGCGTTTTCACGAAATCAGCCAGCCTGGCAGCAGCGCAGTCAACAGTTGCTGAAACGGCTTAACGTTAGCAGCGGGCAGCCCGACAGCACGCTGCTCCCCTCATTGCTAGCGCGGGCGTTTGCCGATCGGATCGCGCGTCGACGCGGGCAGGAAGGGCGCTATCAACTGGCGAATGGCATGGGCGCCATGCTGGATGCCGATGATGCCTCAGGACGCCATGAATGGCTGATAGCGCCACTTTTGTTGCAGGGCAGCGCTTCGCCAGACGCGCGTATCTTGCTGGCTCTGCCGCTGGATATCGAGTCGCTGATGCAGGCATGTCCTGAGCTGCTACAACAGTCCGACACCATCGAATGGGATGAAACCCAGGGAACGTTAAAGGCATTGCGTCGGTCGCGCATTGGTCAGCTCACGGTAAAAGTACAGCCATTGGCCAAACCCTCGGAAGAGGAGTTGCATCAGGCGATGTTGAATGGCATTCGCGATAAAGGGCTAAGTGTGCTCAACTGGACGCCGGAAGCCGAGCAGTTTCGACTGCGTCTGCAATGTGCGGCAAACTGGTTGCCAGAATACGACTGGCCCGCGGTAGATGAGGATTCTCTGCTGGCGTCGCTGGAGACCTGGCTGCTGCCGCACATGAGCGGTGTGCACTCGTTACGCGCATTAAAAGCACTCAATGTGGGACAGGCGTTGCGCGGTTTACTGGACTGGTCAATGTTGCAACGTCTGGATAGTGAGCTGCCTGCGCATTACACTGTGCCGACGGGAAGCCGGATTGCCATTCGCTATCATGAGGATAATCCTCCAGTATTGGCGGTTCGGATGCAGGAAATGTTTGGTGAAGCAAAGACTCCAACCATTGCCCAGGGGCGCGTGCCGCTGGTGCTGGAGCTGCTGTCTCCGGCCCAAAGACCGCTACAGGTGACGAGCGATCTGAGCGCGTTCTGGCAGGGATCGTACCGCGAGGTGCAAAAAGAGATGAAAGGGCGTTATCCCAAACATGTCTGGCCGGACGATCCGGCGAATACCGCGCCAACGCGGCGCACCAAAAAGTATTCGTAATGTAACTGTAGGCCGGATAAGGCGTTATGCCGCATCCGGCGAAAGAACGGTAATAATTGAGAGATTTCTTCTTCTGTCGCAGGACGGAAGAACAGAGAATCGGGCCCTTGCGCCTGAATGTTGCGGAGAAAAAGCATGGCGGGGAATGACCGCGAGCCAATTGGACGTAAAGGAAAACCCTCGCGTCCGGTGAAACAAAAGGTGAGCCGTCGTCAACTCAGAGATGATGAGTATGACGACGATTATGATGATGATGACTATGAGGATGAAGAACCGATGCCGCGTAAGGGTAAAGGCAAAGGGCGTAAGCCTCGTGGTAAGCGCGGCTGGTTCTGGCTGCTGGTAAAACTGTCGATTGTCTTTTTGGTGCTGATTGCCATTTACGGCGTTTATCTGGACCAAAAAATCCGTAGCCGTATTGATGGCAAAGTCTGGCAGCTTCCTGCGGCAGTTTATGGCCGTATGGTTAACCTTGAGCCAGAAATGCCTATCGGCAAAAACGAGATGGTGAAGCTGCTGGAGGCCACGCAGTATCGTCAGGTGACGAAGATGACGCGTCCGGGCGAATTTACCGTGCAGGCGAAGAGCATCGAGATGATTCGTCGTCCGTTTGACTTTCCGGACAGCAAAGAAGGGCAGGTGCGTGCGCGTCTGACCTTTGACGGCGATCATCTGGATACCATCGAGAATATGGATAACAACCGCCAGTTCGGTTTCTTCCGTCTCGATCCGCGTCTGATCACCATGCTCTCTTCACCTAACGGTGAGCAGCGCCTGTTTGTTCCGCGTAGCGGCTTCCCGGATCTGCTGGTGGACACGCTGCTGGCGACCGAAGATCGTCATTTCTATGAGCATGACGGTATCAGTCTCTATTCCATTGGCCGTGCGGTGCTGGCGAACCTGACAGCTGGTCGTACGGTACAGGGGGCCAGTACGCTGACTCAGCAGCTGGTGAAAAACCTGTTCCTGTCCAGCGAACGTTCCTACTGGCGTAAGGCCAACGAAGCCTATATGGCGCTGATCATGGATGCGCGTTACAGCAAAGACCGCATTCTTGAGCTGTACATGAACGAAGTCTATCTCGGCCAAAGCGGTGATAACGAGATTCGCGGCTTCCCGCTGGCGAGCCTCTATTATTTCGGTCGTCCGGTAGAAGAGCTGAGCCTCGACCAGCAGGCGCTGCTGGTGGGGATGGTTAAAGGGGCGTCGATCTACAACCCGTGGCGTAACCCGAAACTGGCGCTGGAGCGTCGTAACCTGGTTCTGCGTTTGCTGCAACAGCAGCAGATTATCGACCAGGATCTGTATGACATGCTGAGTGCGCGTCCGTTAGGCGTACAGCCGCGTGGTGGGGTGATCTCCCCGCAGCCTGCCTTTATGCAGATGGTGCGTCAGGAGCTCCAGGCGAAGCTGGGCGATAAAGTTAAAGATCTCTCCGGCGTGAAGATTTTCACCACCTTTGATTCCGTGGCGCAGGACGCCGCAGAAAAAGCGGCGGTGGAAGGCATTCCGGTACTGAAGAAACAGCGTAAGCTGAGCGATCTGGAAACCGCGATTGTGGTCGTTGACCGCTTTAGTGGTGAAGTTCGCGCCATGGTCGGCGGAGCAGAACCGCAGTTTGCGGGCTATAACCGTGCGATGCAGGCGCGTCGTTCGATTGGTTCTCTGGCCAAGCCTGCGACCTATCTGACCGCGCTCAGCCAGCCGAAGTTGTACCGCCTGAATACCTGGATTGCCGACGCGCCGATTGCACTGCGTCAGCCGAACGGCCAGGTGTGGTCACCGCAGAACGATGACCGTCGCTATAGCGAAAGCGGTAAAGTGATGCTGGTGGATGCGTTAACGCGTTCAATGAACGTGCCAACGGTAAATCTGGGGATGGCGCTGGGCCTGCCTGCTGTAACCGATACCTGGTTGAAGCTGGGGGCGCCGAAAGATCAGCTTAACCCGGTTCCGGCCATGCTGCTGGGGGCGTTGAACCTGACGCCAATCGAAGTGGCGCAGGCATTCCAGACTATCGCCAGCGGCGGGAACCGCGCGCCGCTGTCGGCGCTGCGTTCGGTGATTGCCGAAGATGGAACCGTACTGTACCAGAGTTTCCCACAGGCCGAGCGTGCCGTTCCGGCGCAGGCAGCGTATATGACGCTGTGGACTATGCAGCAGGTGGTTCAGCGTGGTACGGGTCGCCAACTTGGCGCGAAGTATCCGGGGCTGCATCTGGCAGGGAAAACCGGGACCACCAACAACAACGTGGATACCTGGTTTGCCGGGATCGACGGCAGCCAGGTGACCATTACCTGGGTGGGCCGCGATAACAACCAGCCAACCAAGCTGTACGGTGCCAGCGGCGCGATGTCGATTTATCAGCGTTATCTGGCCAACCAGACGCCAACACCGCTGGTGTTGACGCCGCCGGAGGATGTGGTGGATATGGGCGTAGACTACGACGGTAACTTCGTTTGTAGCGGCGGGATGCGCACGCTTCCTGTATGGACCACCGATCCGGATTCACTGTGTCAGCAAGGTGAGATGCTGCAGCAGTCGGGTAATCCGTTCGATCAATCTTCTCAGCAGCCGCAGCAACAGCAGCCTCAACAGCAGCAACCGCCGCAGCAAGAGAAGAAGGACGGCGATGGCGTAGCCGGTTGGATTAAAGAGATGTTTGGTAGTAATTAATTCAGTAATAAATTAGACCTAAACACCCGCTATTAGCGGGTGTTTTTATTTCTGGGTAAAATGATTTTTATTTTTTCATGATGTAATTGTATTGATTTAATTTTAATTAAGAACAAATTAAGTAAAATAAATGTTTGTAAAAGACATTGGAAATTAAATAGTTAACTTCTTTTATGGTGTGTGAAAAATCGCAGGCTATAGACAGTCTCTCCGGTGGTTTGATTTAATCCGCGAGTGAACACTATACACGATTCATTGTATTGATTTGATGAAGGGATTTCAGAAGATCATGTTTTTTGCATATCTTTATTCTTTTCTCTCTGTGCTCACCCTCAATATTTCTCGCCAGTAATTTATTATTGGCAATGGGACTTTGTCATTCAATCGTTCTGATTAAGGGATTCTAATGAATAAAAAGCTTCTTACTGTGCTGATGGCCGGAAGCCTGATTGCCGCTGTAAATACTTCTGCATTTGCAGAAGATACGGGTAAGGTAGAGTTTTCTGGCCGTATTGTTGCCGACACTTGCGTTATTGATGTCGATGGCGCAGGAGCAAATACCGTGGTTACTTTTGCTGATGCTTACCCGGATAATTTTGAGAAGGATGGGTCAATTGGCCCGACAAAAGATTTCCAGATTTCTCTGGCTAAATGTGACCCTGCCATAGCAAGTTTAAACCTGAGGTTCAGTGGTGACACAACTGACGGCGAGAATTTGCGCCTGAAGAACGACCTTAGTGATGCGAGTGCTGCAAAATATGTGGGTATTACCGTAACCAATAATAATGGTGGTAACACTGACGTTGTGTTTGATGACTCCGTTCCGGTATCAACCACGGATGTGGCGAATACTGGCGATGAAGCAACGCCTTCTATTTTCAACTATACCGCGAAAGTGATTCAGATTGGTAATGACAAACCGACTGCAGGTAAATATCACGCCTCCGCGAATTTTACCGTGTTCTATCGTTAAGTATGACAGGCAGCCCTTCAGGGCTGCCTGACCAGGGAGTATTGCGGGTGAAATTATATGCGCGAATTTGTTTTGCCATCATTGGGCTTATTGCCATAAATGCACAGGCCAGCATTGTCCTGGGGGGAACTAGAATCATTTACCCGGAGAATAAAAAAGAAGTACAGATATCTATTAAGAATAAAGAAGATGCCAATAAATATCTGATACAAAGCTGGGTAACAAAGACAGATAACACAAAAGCGCCTTTTATTATCACTCCGCCGATTTATAAAATGGACGCTAATGGCCAGGCTCTGCTGCATATCGTCTTTATTGGCGATAAAGGATCTCTACCACAAGACCGTGAATCGATGTTTGTTGCCAACTTTAAATCTGTTTCGGCTATGCCTGATGAATTAAAAGATAAAAATACGCTGCAGTTTGCGATGAAAACACAGCTGAAACTTTTTTGGCGGCCAGTGAGTCTTAAAGAATCGGCCGCTGCCGGTGCGTGGGAAAAATTACGGTTTAGCCGTCAGGGTTCTCAATTAACCGCAAAGAATCCAACGCCATTTCATATTTCGTTATTAGAACTCTCTGTTGGTGGAAAGCGGGTAAAACCTCTCGCAGACAGTTCTGTACCTGAGTCATTGTCAATGACGATTCCTCCCTTTGGGGAACAAATATTTTCAATACCTGCAGCTGCAGTAGGTGATGTGTCATGGGCTGCAGTGAATGACTATGGTGCTGCAACGGTGAAAAAGCGCCAACAACTATAAACGCAATGACGCGTATGGGTAAAAATTAAAGGGACTTTATTATATGCAGCCTTATCCTTTGCGATCTTGCCGACTCTTTTTGCTCAACAGCATTACGCTGGCATTATGCTCATTTTTGCACCCAGCGAGTGCTGAAGATGAATTCAATTTGCATATTCTGGAACTCGGTACACCGTTAGAGAATACGTCAACACTGGAAACCTTTTTGCAAAATAATGGGTTACAGCCAGGAACTTATTTGACTGAAGTTGTGTGGGATTATGATCGCATTGATAAGCGAAATATTACATACGTACTATCGCAGGATAAGACGCAGTTACTCCCGCAGTTCAGCAAAGGGGATCTCAGAGAGTTGGGGGTGAAGGTCGATAGCCTTCCCGGCTTGAAATCATTTGCTGATACGGCTCCAGTTGGCGACATCGCCCAGTACATATCGGGAGCAAAGTTTGATTTTCAACTCGATAGCCAAACTCTTTTCATGCGGATCCCGCAAATTTATCGCGACCAGCAAGTCGCTGGCGCTATCCCTATTAAAGACTGGGACGATGGCATTCCTGCGGCATGGAGCAGCTATTACATTAGCGGCAACCGCCAGCAAGTAAATGGCGAGAACGATAACTCGAACTGGGCAAGCCTTAATTCCGGTCTAAATCTTGGCGCCTGGCGGCTTCGTAATTCAAGTACCTACAGCAATTCGGATGGCTGGGATGCGATCAGCACCACGCTGGAGCGGGATATTAAATTTCTGCAAAGCCAGCTTGAAATTGGCCAGACATATACCAACGGCGAACTGTTTGACAGCGTACAGATGACAGGGGTGAAGCTGGAAACCGATACCAGCATGTTACCCAATAGCTTACAAGGGTTTGCGCCTGTTGTGCGCGGAATTGCCAATAGCGATGCAAAAGTAACGATTAAGCAAAATGGCTATACGATATATCAGACTTATGTCTCCAGCGGCCCCTTTGAAATCAGAGATCTCAGTCAGGTAACAGCAGGGTCAGATTTACAAGTTACCGTTAAAGAGGCTGATGGAAGCGAGCATTCGTTTATTCAGGCAAGCGCTTCGGTACCCATCTTACAGCGTGAAGGTGCGCTGAAATATAGCCTTGCTGGTGGAAAATACCGCGATAGCGATAACGGCGAGGAACCTGGGTTTGGTCAGGCGGCGGTAATCTACGGCATGCCTCATGGCATTACGCTGTATGGCGGAGCGCTCGAAGCATCAATTTATCGTGCCGGTTTGGTCGGGGCAGGGGCCGATCTCGGTGAGCTTGGTTCTGTGTCTGTAGATGTTACTGCGGCCAGAACTCAGTTTGACGACGGGCGTGGTAATGCCAATGGTTTATCCTGGCGTGCACAATATTCCAAAGACTTTTCTGCAACAGATACCACGGTGACGCTGGCCAGTTACCGTTATTCCACTTCTGGTTTTTATACCTTCCAGGAAGCACTCGATCAGCGCGATAGAGGTGAAGATGATGGAATCTACAATTACCGTAAAACAAACAACCGTCGTAGCCGATTACAGTTGAGTATGTCGCAATCATTGGGCTCTATAGGGTCTGTGTATATCAATGGTTATCAACAAGATTACTGGGATATGAGTGGGCATGAGCGCAGTGCCAGTATGGGATTCAGTTCCAGTTGGCAGGACATCACCTGGTCTGTGAACTATAGCCTGACAAAAACACCAAACAGCGATAATGATCAGCAGGTTGCATTTTCCGTCAATATTCCTTTGTCACGTTGGCTGTCAAACAGTTGGGCGACCTACAACCTAAACAGCGCTAAAAATGGCAATACCGTGCATCAGGTTGGGATTGGCGGGACTGCGCTGGAAGATAACAACTTAAGTTATAACCTGCAGCAAAGCTATACCGATCACGATACTGGATATGGTGCGAGCATGACGGGGCGTTATCGTGGCTCATACGGTGAAATTGGGGCGAACTATAGCTATGCCAAAGATAGCAAACAGTGGAACTACAGCGCGCAAGGATCCGTCGTCGCACATCCTTATGGTATTACGCTGGGGCAATCTGTCCAGGATGCTTTTGCTATTGTCCATATTGACGAGGGAGCAGATGTTAAAGTCCAGAATATGCAAGGTATTTACACTGACTACTGGGGAAATGCGGTCGTACCATATCTAACTAATTATCGTCGTAATACCGTCACGGTGAACAGCGGGGAACGCGACGATCTGGATATCGAAAAACCGGCCAAAGATGTCGTACCTACGAAAGGGGCAGTTGTCGCAGCTAATTTCTCTGCCCGCCAGGGTATTCGCGCCTTATTAACACTTCACCATGGATCGAGTTTTGTGCCTTTCGGCGCGGTACTGTCAATTGAGGGGGGCTCCTCAATAGTCGGAGATGGTGGCGAAGTTTATCTGACCGGTTTGAAAGGTAATGTACCGTTTAAAGTACAGTGGGGTAGTGCTCCAGAACAACGCTGCGAAGGAAATGCACAGATCCCCGAAGATATCGAGTCCTCTATTTACCAGGCTGCGGTTGAGTGTCGATAGTGTAAAGGGAAAACATAAAATGGACTGTGGGAATATGAATAATTATATGATTTTTAGATTGATTCTATGTTGCGGTCTATTGTTCGCACAGCAATCAGTTCAGGCATCCTGCAAAATAGATAATGATGCGTCGCCGTCAACCTCTACGTTCAATATGCCGTCGTTTACGGTAAATGCGGACGCCGCTCCAGGTACGATCATTGCAACCCAGGAAGTGACTGGCGACCTTATTAATGTCGTGGACTGTACAGATAGTGGCGATATCTATACAGGTTATACCGTATTCACGAGTAGCGATGCCCGCACGGATAATCCCCTTAGCCGTGTTTATCAAACAAATGTTCCGGGAATAGGTTTTCGGGTTGCCTGGTCTAAAGATAACAGTTCCGGCCTAACAGAAGGATCGCTGGTCACCCCTATGCATTTAGGGTCGGCAAAAACATCCAATTTAAGTGACTATAGTATTCAATCACATGCGAGAGCTGAATTTGTCGTCACTGGTGTTGTGCAGTCAGGGGTTATTGACGTCAACATGCTCAATGCGGACTGGATTTATGATTCGCAGGTTATTGCTCAAATTCGCTTTGCGCCAATAGCGATTAACGTTACTGCTAACACCTGCAATTTGGTTGAAAAAAATATCACAGTGCCGCTTAAGAGAATCATGACTAGCGATATTGTGGACGGTTATTCCGATGTTGTATCTGATGATAGTTTCAAGATTCAGCTGGAACAGTGTGTCGCGGGCATCAAACTTGATTATAAATTCACCACTGCCGGTTCAACTGGCGTGAGTGGCAATAGCGACATCCTGGAGATCGCCAGTGGTAATGACGCAGCCGAAGGGGTCGGATTACAAATTCTCGACAGCAACAATAATGTGCTGAAATTTGATCAAGATTACAACGCGGTAGCGCAAACAACCGATAGGCAGTCTGTCACTATCCCTTTGAAAGCAAGATATGTACAAACAGGAACTGTAAAAGCGGGAAAGGTTGACTCTGTTGCGACATTTAACGTTTTTTACCGCTAGCCAAAAATAGCCTGTGTATTTGCAGGCTTTTCTTTTCAACATTCCAGCCTAATTTATTAACCCTTTCTTTTCATCTGGTTATTTCTTAACCCCTCAGTTTTAGTAGGGACGCGTATTGCTTGCTATCTCGCCAGAGTTTCGAATATTATGCTGCCGTTATAATAATAATTCTCGTTTACGTTATCATTCACTTTCATCAGAGAAATACCAATGGCGCGTCTTAAAACTGCTCAGCCAAGTTCATCGCTGCGTAAAATCGCAGTAGTGGTAGCCACAGCGGTTAGCGGCATGTCTGTCTATGCACAGGCGGCGGTTGACCCGAAAGAAGAAACCATCACCGTAACTGCTGCACCTGCTCCGCAGGAAAGCGCATGGGGGCCTGCGGCAACCATCGCTGCACGACAGTCTGCTACGGCGACCAAAACCGACACTCCGATTCAAAAAGTTCCTCAGTCTATTTCAGTGGTCACCGCCGAAGAGATGGCGTTGCATCAGCCAAAATCGGTCAAAGAAGCGCTCAGCTACACCCCGGGCGTTGCCGTGGGTACGCGTGGCGCGTCCAATACCTATGACTACCTGATTATTCGCGGATTTGCCGCAGACGGCCAAAGTCAGAATAACTATCTGAATGGCCTGAAGATGCAGGGCAACTTCTACAATGATGCGGTCATCGACCCTTATATGCTGGAGCGCGCCGAAGTGATGCGCGGTCCGGTTTCCGTTCTGTACGGAAAGAGCAACCCGGGTGGGTTGTTGAACATGGTCAGCAAGCGCCCGACAACGGAGCCGCTGAAAGAAGTTCAGTTCAAAATGGGCACTGACAGCCTGTTCCAGACCGGTTTTGACTTCAGCGATGCGCTGGATGACGATGGTGTGTACTCATACCGTCTGACCGGCCTGGCGCGTTCCGCGAATGCGCAGCAGCAGGGCGCAGAAGAACAGCGTTATGCCATCGCGCCATCTTTCACATGGCGTCCGGATGATAAGACGAATTTCACCTTCCTCTCCTACTTCCAGAACGAGCCGGAAACCGGTTATTACGGCTGGTTGCCGAAAGAGGGGACCGTGTCTAAGCTGCCAAATGGTTCACGTCTGCCGACTGATTTCAACGAAGGTGCGGACAACAATACCTACTCTCGTAACGAGAAGATGGTGGGCTACAGCTTCGACCACGAATTTAACGACACCTTTACCGTACGTCAGAACCTGCGTTATGCGCAAAACAAAGTGTCGCAGAAAAGCGTGTACGGCTACGGCATGTGCTCCGATCCGCTGTATACCAAGGATCCGGCTAACAGCCCTTGCGCCAGCATCCCTCAGTCAGATTGGGATCACACGCTGACTCGTCAGTACGTTGACGATAATGAAAAATTGCAGAATTTCTCTGTTGATACGCAGTTGCAGAGCAAATTCGCCACCGGTTCCCTGGATCACACATTGCTGACCGGCGTTGACTATATGCGTATGCGTAACGATATCAACTCCTGGTTTGGTTATGCCGGTTCGGTAGCGCCGTCTGATATCTATAACCTTGACCGTAGTGATTTTGACTTTGGCTCGCACCCAGGACCTGGGGCACCTTATCGCGTTCTGAATAAACAGGAACAAACGGGCCTGTACGCTCAGGATCAGATGCAGTGGGATAAGGTGCTGGTCACTCTGGGCGGTCGTTACGACTGGGCTAAGCAGGACTCTCTGAACCGCGTTTCTGGTGTGCTGGACTCCCGTGATGACCGACAGTTCACCTGGCGTGGCGGTGTTAACTATCTGTTCGATAACGGTGTAACCCCGTATTTCAGCTACAGCGAATCGTTTGAACCTACTTCTCAGGTTGGTGAAAGCGGCAATATCTTTGCGCCATCTAAAGGTAAGCAGTACGAAGCGGGCGTGAAATACGTGCCGAGCGATCGTCCGATCGTGTTGACCGGTGCCGTTTACCAGTTGACCAAAACCAACAACCTGATGGCCGACCCGAGTGGATCCTTCTGGTCAGTTGAAGGCGGTGAAATTCGCTCACGTGGTGTAGAAATTGAAGCGAAAGCGGCGCTGTCTGCCAGCGTTAACGTGGTCGGTTCTTATACTTATACCGATGCGGAATACACCACTGACACCAACTACAAAGGCAACACGCCTGCCCAGGTGCCAAAACATATGGCATCACTGTGGGGGGATTACACCCTCTATGATGGTGCGCTTTCCGGGCTGACGTTGGGTACGGGGGTTCGTTATACTAGTTCCAGTTATGGCGATCCGGCAAACTCCTTCAAAGTGGGAAGCTACACGCTGGTAGATGCGTTAGTACGTTACGATCTGGCGCGTGTAGGTATGGCTGGCTCCAACGTGGCGCTGCATGTGAACAACCTGTTTGACCGTGAATACGTCGCCAGCTGCTTCAATACTTATGGCTGCTTCTGGGGCGCAGAACGTCAGGTCGTTGCAACTGCAACCTTCCGTTTCTAATTTCTCTTTGGGCACGCTTTGCGTGCCCGTTTTACAAGTTGGCTGCTATGCAGGAAAACAGATCCCATCCCGACACCACTTTTGCGTTGCGTAATGTCTCCTTTCGTGTGCCTGGCCGCACGCTTTTGCATCCTCTCTCATTAACTTTTCCTGTAGGGAAAGTGACTGGTCTTATCGGCCACAACGGTTCCGGTAAATCGACATTATTGAAAATGCTGGGACGTCATCAGCCGCCGTCAGAAGGTGAAATCCTGCTCGACGAACAGCCGCTGGATAGCTGGAGTAGCAAAGCGTTTGCCCGCAAGGTCGCCTATCTGCCGCAACAGCTGCCGCAGGCAGAAGGGATGACCGTACGCGAACTGGTGGCGATTGGTCGTTATCCGTGGCACGGGGCGCTGGGGCGTTTTGGCGTTGCCGACAGAGAGAAAGTAGAAGAAGCAATTTCGCTGGTAGGTTTAAAGCCGCTGGCGCACCGTCTGGTCGATAGCCTGTCCGGTGGGGAACGCCAACGCGCGTGGATTGCCATGCTGGTGGCACAGGACAGCCGCTGTCTGCTGCTTGATGAACCGACTTCCGCGCTGGATATTGCCCATCAGGTTGACGTGCTGGCGCTGGTGCACCGCTTAAGCCAGCAGCGCGGGCTGACGGTGGTTGCGGTGCTGCATGATATCAATATGGCGGCCCGTTACTGCGATTACCTCGTTGCGCTGCGCGGCGGTGAGATGATTTCTCAAGGAACGCCTGCTGAACTGATGCGCAGTGAAACTCTGGAACAAATTTACGGTATCCCGATGGGCATTTTGCCGCATCCGGCAGGTGCCGCACCCGTGAGTTTTGTCTATTAATGATCGGAATACATCATATTACTCGTCGGCGGCTGCTTACGGCGATGGCGCTGTCGCCTCTGCTGTGGCGGATGAATACGGCGCACGCCGCGGCGGTTGATCCCCAGCGCATTGTAGCGCTGGAATGGCTGCCGGTAGAGCTGCTGCTGGCGCTGGGTATTACGCCGTATGGCATCGCAGATATCCCTAACTACAAGCTGTGGGTCAGTGAGCCTCCTCTGCCGGACTCGGTAATTGACGTCGGGCTACGTACGGAACCCAATCTCGAACTGCTGACCGAAATGAAGCCCTCATTTCTGCTCTGGTCGGCAGGTTACGGTCCTTCCCCTGAAAAGCTGGCGCGGATTGCACCTGGCCGGGGATTTAACTTCAGCGATGGCAAAAAGCCGCTGGCCGTTGCGCGACAGTCGCTGCAGGAAATGGCGCAATTGTTCAATCTGCAAGCTTCTGCTGAACGCCATTTGACTGAGTACGATCATTTTATCGCCAGCCTGAAACCGCGCTTTATGCAACGCGGCGCGCGTCCCGTGCTCCTGACATCCCTGCTTGATTCGCGGCATATGCTGGTGTTTGGTTCAAACAGCCTGTTCCAGGACGTACTGGACGAATATGGGATCCCTAACGCCTGGCAGGGAGAAACAAACTTCTGGGGCAGCACTGCCGTGAGTATTGACCGTCTGGCTGCTTATAAGGATGTCGATGTGCTGTGCTTTGATCACGGCAACGATAAAGAGATGGCTGCGCTGATGTCTACGCCATTATGGCAGGCGATGCCGTTTGTCCGTGGCGGACGTTTTCAACGTGTGCCTGCCGTTTGGTTCTATGGCGCAACGCTATCGGCCATGCATTTTGCCCGTATTCTGGATAATGCGTTGGGAGGCAAAGCGTGAGCAGGAAACTTGAAATGCCGGATGGCGGCGCGAAAAGCGCTTTATCCGACCTACGGTTTGGGCGCTTTGTAGGCCGGATAAGGCGAAGCCGCCATCCGGCGTTGCTGTTGTTGGTGCTGTTTGTTGCTGCCTGCTGGCTGACATGGGTTAACTTCTCCGTTGCGCTACCGCGCAGTCAGTGGCAACAGGCTATCTGGTCACCGGATATCGACATCATTGAGCAGATGGTTTTTCACTATAGCCTGCTGCCGAGGCTGGCGATTTCGCTATTGGTCGGCGCCGGGCTGGGCCTGGTCGGCGTGTTGTTTCAGCAGGTGTTGCGTAACCCGCTGGCGGAGCCAACCACGCTGGGCGTTGCGACTGGTGCGCAGTTGGGCATTACGGTCACCACACTGTGGGCTATTCCTGGTGCGCTGACCACGCAATTTGCGGCGCTGGCGGGAGCATGTGTCGTTGGGGCGCTGGTGTTTGGCGTTGCCTGGGGCAAGCGCCTTTCTCCGGTGACGTTAATCCTTGCCGGGTTGGTGGTCAGCCTGTACTGCGGGGCGATTAACCAGTTGATGGTTATCTTCCATCACGATCAGCTGCAAAGCATGTTTTTATGGAGCAGCGGCACGTTAACGCAAACCGACTGGAGCGGCGTACAGCGTCTGTGGCCGCAGCTGTTGGGCGGTGTGATGCTGACTCTGTTGTTATTACGCCCAATGACACTGATGGGACTGGATGACGGCGTGGCGCGTAACCTCGGTCTGGCGCTGTCGCTGGCACGTCTGGCGGCGTTATCGCTGGCCATTGTCATCAGCGCCTTACTGGTTAACGCGGTTGGGATTATCGGCTTTATTGGCCTGTTTGCACCGCTGCTGGCGAAAATGCTCGGTGCGCGTCGTTTGCTGGCACGTCTGGTGCTTGCCCCGCTGATTGGTGCGTTGATCCTCTGGCTCTCCGACCAAATCATTCTGTGGCTGACCCGCGTATGGATGGAAGTCTCCACCGGTTCAGTGACGGCGTTGATTGGCGCACCGTTGCTACTGTGGTTGTTGCCGCGCTTGAGGAGTATGAGCGCCCCGGATATGAACGCCAGTAATCGCATCGCCGCTGAGCGTCAGAATGTGCTGATGTTTGCGCTGGCGGGTGGCGTAATCTTGCTGCTAACCCTCGTGGTGGCGCTGTCGTTTGGCCGCGACGCACATGGCTGGACATGGGCTAGCGGCGCGATGCTGGATGAGCTGATGCCCTGGCGCTGGCCTCGCATTCTGGCGGCCCTGATTGCCGGGGTGATGCTGGCGGTAGCGGGCTGTATTATTCAACGTCTGACGGGCAACCCGATGGCCAGCCCGGAAGTGCTGGGCATTAGCTCCGGTGCGGCATTTGGCGTGGTGCTCATGCTGTTTTTGGTCCCCGGAAATGCTTTTGGCTGGCTGCTGCCTGCCGGAAGCCTCGGGGCCGCGGCTACTCTGCTTATCATTATGATTGCCGCTGGGCGCGGTGGTTTTTCACCGCATCGTATGCTGTTGGCCGGCATGGCGCTCAGCACGGCCTTTACTATGCTGCTGATGATGCTGCAGGCCAGCGGCGATCCGCGCATGGCGGGCGTGTTGACCTGGATTTCCGGTTCAACCTATAACGCGAGCGGAGAGCAGGTAATGCGTACCGGGATTGTGATGGTGATTCTGCTGGCGATGACGCCGCTGTGCCGCCGTTGGCTAACAATTTTACCGCTCGGCGGCGATACGGCGCGGGCTGTCGGTATGGCTATCACGCCATCACGCGTGGGGTTACTGCTGCTGGCTGCAGGGCTGACGGCGACAGCCACCATGACAATTGGACCGTTGAGCTTTGTCGGGCTGATGGCTCCGCATATTGCCCGTATGATGGGGTTTCGTCGGGCGATGCCGCATATGCTGATTTCGGCGCTGGCGGGTGGCGTGTTGCTGGTCTTTGCTGACTGGTGCGGCAGGATGGTGCTGTTTCCGTATCAGATCCCGGCGGGATTATTGTCGACGTTTATTGGTGCGCCGTACTTTATCTATCTGCTAAGAAAGCAGAGCCGCTGAGGCTGACCCCTTTCATGTAGGCCGGATAAGACGCTTTGCGTCGACATCCGGCAATAAAAAAGCCGGGTGGCGGCTTCGCCTTACCCGGCCTACATTTCTGCACGTTCTCTTTTTTACAACTTCGCAAACACCCGGCGCGCGGCGTCGATGGTGTTATTGATATCGTCTTCACTGTGCGCCACGGACATAAAGCCCGCTTCGAAAGCAGACGGCGCCAGATAAATTCCTTCATCCAGCATCATGTGGAAGAAGCGCTTGAAGCGTTCGACGTCGCATGCCATCACATCCTGATAGCAGGTTACGGTTTCTGCATCTGTGAAGAAAATCCCGAACATCCCGCCCACATGGTTAACCACCAGCGGAATATTCGCTTCTTCGGCAGCTTCCAACAGACCTTCCGCCAGACGCGTCGTCAGTTCGTTCAGCGTTTCATGAATACCCGGTTGGGCGACTTCGGTCAGACAGGCATAACCTGCCGCCATCGCGATCGGGTTACCGGAAAGCGTCCCCGCCTGGTAAACCGGACCGGTCGGCGCCAGTGCGTCCATCACATCGCGGCGACCGCCGAATGCGCCAACGGGCATTCCGCCACCGATAATTTTACCGAGGCAGGTCAGATCCGGCACGACGCCGTAATAATCCTGTGCTCCGGCCAGCGCTACGCGGAAACCGGTCATCACTTCATCAATGATCAACAGCGCGCCAAACTCATCGCACAGCGCACGCAGGCCCGGCAGGAATTCCGGCAGCGGCGGGATGCAGTTCATGTTGCCGGCGACCGGCTCAACGATGATGCACGCGATCTCCTGCGGGTACTGTTCAAATGCCGCACGTACTGAAGCGAGATCGTTGTAGGTGCAGGTCAGGGTGTGTTTCGCGAAATCGGCCGGAACGCCTGGGGAGTTCGGCTGGCCCAGCGTTAATGCGCCTGAACCGGCCTTAACCAGCAGGCAGTCGGCATGGCCGTGATAGCAGCCTTCAAATTTGATGATTTTATCGCGACCGCTGAAACCGCGCGCCAGACGGATTGCGCTCATTGTCGCTTCCGTACCGGAGTTCACCATGCGCACCATGTCCATGGTCGGCACTAATTCAGTGACCAGCTCCGCCATTTTCACTTCCATCTCGGTCGGTGCACCGAAGCTTAAACCGCGCTCCGCAGCTTCAATCACCGCATTACGGATTGCCGGGTGGTTGTGACCCAGTACCATCGGTCCCCAGGAACCGACGTAATCGACATAGGCCTTACCATCGACATCGTACAGATACGCGCCGTCCGCTTTTTCGATAAACAGCGGAGTACCACCCACGCCAGTAAAGGCGCGAACGGGGGAGTTAACGCCGCCTGGGATAAGTTCGCGTGCTGCGCTGTAGAGATTTTCAGACTTACTCATGGATGGGGTCCTGGTTCGTAGAAAAAGTAGATGCCCGCTATTCTAGTTATTCAGAGAAGGTTATGAAAGTTTTACGCATTTGAAACAATGCGATTTGCAGGGGATTTTCGCGAAATGTGCGAGTAGAATGCCGATTCCGTATTTGTATTACCAATTAATGATCATCTGATGAAGACAGACACTCCCTCTTTTGAAGCACAGCAAATTGTGCGTTTACGCCGCAGGGATCAAATTCGTCGTCTCCTGGAACGAGACAAAACGCCGTTGGCGATCCTGTTGATGGCTGCAGTAGTGGGTACTGTGACAGGGCTTGTTGGCGTGGCATTTGAGAAAGCGGTGACCTGGGTGCAGAATCAGCGCATTGGCACGCTGGCTCAGGTTGCGGACCATGACATTCTGCTGTGGCCGCTGGCGTTTATTCTCTCGGCGTTGCTGGCGATGGTCGGCTATTTCCTGGTGCGTAAATTTGCGCCGGAAGCCGGTGGTTCGGGGATCCCAGAGATTGAAGGTGCGCTGGAAGAGCTGCGACCTGTGCGTTGGTGGCGTGTCCTGCCAGTGAAATTTATCGGCGGCATGGGCACGCTGGGTGCTGGCATGGTGCTTGGGCGTGAAGGTCCGACCGTGCAGATTGGCGGTAACCTCGGGCGCATGGTGCTGGATATTTTCCGCATGCGTAGCGCCGAAGCGCGGCATACCTTATTGGCTACCGGTGCGGCTGCGGGCCTTTCGGCGGCGTTTAACGCTCCGCTGGCAGGGATCCTGTTCATCATTGAAGAGATGCGCCCGCAGTTTCGCTATAACCTTGTGTCGATCAAAGCCGTGTTTACCGGCGTTATTATGTCGAGCATTGTGTTTCGTGTTTTCAACGGTGAAGCCCCGATAATTGAAGTCGGGAAACTGTCTAATGCGCCGGTGAATACGCTGTGGCTGTATCTCGTGCTCGGGCTTATTTTTGGCTGTGTCGGGCCATTGTTCAACACCATGGTGTTGCGCACCCAGGATATGTTCCAGCGCTTTCACGGCGGTGAAATTAAAAAATGGGTGCTGATGGGCGGCGCGATCGGCGGTCTGTGCGGTATCCTGGGATTAATTCAACCTGAAGCGGCAGGCGGTGGCTTTAATCTGATCCCGATTGCCGCAGCAGGCAATTTTAGCGTCGGTCTACTGCTGTTTATATTTATCACCCGGGTCGTCACCACGCTGCTGTGCTTCTCATCCGGCGCGCCCGGTGGGATCTTTGCCCCGATGCTGGCGTTGGGGACGTTGCTTGGTACGGCGTTCGGTATGGCTGCGGCAGCCTCTTTTCCGCAGTATCACCTGGAGGCCGGAACCTTTGCCATTGCCGGAATGGGGGCTTTGTTGGCTGCTTCGGTGCGTGCGCCGCTAACAGGTATTGTACTGGTGCTGGAGATGACCGATAACTATCAGCTCATTTTGCCAATGATTATTACCTGTCTTGGCGCAACACTATTAGCCCAATTTATGGGCGGAAAGCCGCTATACTCGACTATCCTCGCTCGTACGCTGGCAAAACAGGAAGCGGAGCAGGCGGCAAAAAGCCAGGGTACTGCCGCTGGCGAGAATACTTGAACGAAATACCAGGGTATTAGATAATGGCCCAAAATATTGGGTTGAAATTTACCCAATTGCCGATGTCGTTTGGAGCAAAATATGAGTGATGACGTAGCGCTGCCACTGCAATTTACTGAAGCAGCAGCCAATAAAGTTAAAAGCCTGATCGCTGACGAAGATAACCCGAATCTGAAATTACGCGTGTATATCACTGGCGGTGGTTGCAGCGGTTTCCAGTACGGTTTCACCTTTGATGATCAGGTCAATGAAGGTGATATGACCATCGAGAAACAAGGTGTTGGTCTGGTCGTTGATCCGATGAGTCTGCAATATCTGGTGGGCGGCGCGGTTGACTATACCGAAGGTCTGGAAGGCTCCCGCTTCGTTGTGACTAACCCGAATGCGAAAAGCACCTGCGGGTGTGGTTCTTCTTTCAGCATCTGATTGCTGTCTGTAATACTGATGGTCTGATGTTGTAGGCCCGGTAAGCGTAGCGCCACCGGGCAATGTGCCGGATAGCGGCGTAAACGCCTTATCCGGCCTACATGTTCTGTATCGTCATATCAACGCCCGTTATCATCCAGCGCAAACGTCGGCAATTTCAGATGCCAGCGAATGGCGGCAAGCCGAATCAGCAGGGTGACAATCATCCCCATCATACTGGCGTTTTCCAGTGAAACATCAAAGGTATAAAACGCTGTCGCATGCACGATCCCGCCGATAATACAGGCTGTGGCGTAGATCTCGGTGCGCAAAATCATCGGGACTTCACGAGCTAACACATCGCGAATGATCCCACCACCAACGCCGGTAATCACCCCCATACAAATCGCCACCAGCGGCCCTGTTCCTGCGAGAAATGCCTTGTTGACCCCAATACCCACGAACACAGCCAGACCAACGGCATCCAGCACCGGAAGGATCCATTTCGGTATGCGTCTTGGTTGACGTACCAACAGGATCGTCAGCATGCTGGTGATCATCGCCACCACCAGATCGGTCGGATCCTTAACCCAAAAAACCGGTCCATTATCCAGCGCCATATCGCGGATCGTACCACCACCAACGGCGGTAACCACGCCGAGTACCAGGACGCCAAACGGATCCATACGTAATTTTCCGGCCAGTAATACGCCAGAGATTGCAAATACCGCGGTGCCGACAATATCAAGCCAATAGACGAGCATTTTTAAATCCTCACAACAGACCTGGTGGGGCAGGCGCTAATTTATCTGTGAAAGCGCATTACAGAGTTGTTTTGCGGCGAGGATAATACGCGGGCTCGCGCGTTCGAACCAGTCACTATTAAGTGTAATAATGGGTATTTTTAGCTGGTTTCCCCAGTATTGCTCAATTTTCAGAGTTTCGCCCGGACCGCCTGTGGCAACAATAGCCTGGGGGGCTCGTGCCAGGACCTGCTCACGGCTAACCTGCGGCCAGGGAACCCGACTACCGGCAAAGATGTTTTCTCCGCCGCATACCTCAAGAACTTCGTGCTGAATAGAACCTTTTCCACTGGTAAACAGAGGATTGGCACCAAACTGGAGAAACACGCGTTTTTTCGGTTTGTTGGCATACTGAGATTTAAGTAAAGCATAGTCATCAAGCATGGTTTGCGCCGCCTGTTTAGCTTGTTCAGGCTTGGGGCTCCATGCTGCTAATTGGCGTAGCGCATCGGCAACCTGCTCAATGGTAACGGCATCCACCCAGATGACCTTAATTCCCAGAGAGGTCAGTTGATTCACCTGCCGCTCAGCATTTCCCCCGCGCCAGGCGACGACCAAATCAGGTTTCAGCGCCACAATACGTTCAAGATTCATCCCTTGCCAGGTTGAGACTTCCTCAATATTTTTGGCTTCTGGCGGGTAGTTTGAATAGCTGCTGACGCCAACGGGGGTAATGCCAGCGGCAAAAGCGAGTTCAGTATTGGCAGGAGAAAGCGTCACAACACGCGGCGCGGCGTAAAGGAACGCCGGGAGAGTGAAAAGCAGGGCGACCAGCGCCCTGGAGAGTAATTTAGCCATGCGCCAGTTTCTGTACCAGCGTTTCAACCATCAGGCTTGACTGCTTCGCGGCAACCACCAGGAATTCGTCAAAGCTGAGATGGGACTGCTGATCGGCAACGTCAGAGATAGCGCGAACCACGACAAATGGCACGTTAAAGTTGTGGCAAACGTGCGCAATTGCGGTCGCTTCCATCTCAACGGCAATCGCCTGCGGGAAGTTATGCTTAATTTTAGCCAGTCCCACGGAACCGTTAATGAATGCGTCGCCGCTGACGATAAGTCCGCGAACGGCGTTCAGATTGAGTTCGGCGATGCAAGACTCTGCGGCAGCAATCAACGCAGGATCGGCTTTAAAACCAGCCGGGCATCCCGGTAGCTGACCAAATTCATAGCCAAAGGCAGTGACGTCGGCGTCGTGATAGCGCGCTTCGTCAGAAACTACGATATCCCCGACTTTCAGCGTAGAGGCCAGGCCACCCGCAGAACCGGTATTAATGATGGCGTCCGGCTTGCAGCGTTCAAGCAGCAGCGTAGCGCCCAGTGCCGCAGCCACTTTACCGATACCCGATTTCAGCAGCGCAACCTCTGTACCGTTCAGTTGGCCGGTGTAAATTTCACAACCGCCGAGCGCGATGGTCTGACGGTTTTCGATTTTGTCACGCAGCAGCGTAACTTCTTCTTCCATTGCACCAATGATGCCGATTTTCATAGATTTACTCGCGATAAGCCAGATTTGAGGGCATAGTCTATCATGCGCTTAAGGGGTAGCGCATTTCTCAGGCGGGAGAGGACATGGCACAGATCGATTTCCGAAAAAAAATAAACTGGCATCGTCGTTACCGTTCGCCGCAGGGCGTGAAGACTGAGCATGAGATCCTGCGTATTTTCGAAAGCGATCGCGGACGTATTATCAATTCTCCGGCAATTCGCCGACTGCAACAAAAAACGCAGGTCTTTCCGCTGGAGCGTAATGCGGCAGTACGCACGCGCTTGACGCACTCGATGGAAGTTCAGCAGGTTGGGCGCTATATCGCGAAAGAGATCCTCAGCCGACTGAAAGAACTAAAGCTGCTGGAGCTGTATGGCCTGGATGAACTGACAGGGCCATTTGAGAGTATTGTCGAAATGTCCTGCCTGATGCATGACATTGGTAATCCGCCGTTTGGCCATTTTGGGGAGGCGGCAATTAATGACTGGTTTCGCCAGCGACTGTATCCCGCAGACGCAGAAAGTCAGCCCCTAAGTGATGACCGTTGCCAGGTGACGGCATTACGGTTGCGTGAAGGCGAAGAGTCGCTGAATGATATTCGCCGTAAGGTACGCCAGGACCTGTGCCATTTTGAAGGCAATGCGCAGGGTATTCGCCTTGTGCATACGTTGATGCGTATGAACCTTACCTGGGCGCAGGTTGGCGGTATTTTAAAATATACCCGTCCGGCGTGGTGGCGCGGCAGTGCACCCGAGACACACAACTATTTAATGAAGAAGCCGGGTTATTACCTTTCTGAAGAACCGTATATTGAGCGGTTGCGTAAAGAATTATCATTAGCGCCTTACAGTCGCTTTCCATTAACCTGGATTATGGAAGCTGCCGATGATATCTCTTATTGCGTGGCGGATCTGGAAGATGCCGTTGAGAAAAGAATCTTTAGCGTCGAGCAACTTTATCACCACCTGTATGAGGCGTGGGGGCAGCATGAAAAAGGTTCCCTGTTTAGCCAGGTTGTTGAGAACGCCTGGGAGAAGTCACGTTCAAATACATTAAGCCGGAGTACCGAAGATCAGTTCTTTATGTATTTACGCGTCAATACGCTGAATAAACTGGTGCCATATGCGGCCCAGCGGTTTATTGATAATTTGCCGCAGATTTATGAAGGCAGCTTTAATCATGCGCTGCTAGAAGATGCAAGTAGCTTCAGCCAGTTACTGGGTGTTTATAAAAATGTGGCGGTAAAACATGTGTTTAGCCATCCGGATGTTGAACAACTGGAACTACAGGGCTATCGGGTGATCAGCGGGTTGCTGGAGATCTATCAGCCGTTATTAAAAATGTCTCAGTCAGATTTTTCTGAACTGGTCGACAATGAAAGAGTAAAACGTTTTCCTATCGAGTCCCGTTTATTTCAGAAGTTGTCTACCCGCCATCGTCTTGCGTATGTTGAGGCGGTTAGTAAAATATCGACGGGGTGCGCCGAGTATTCGGTTCTGGAATATTATTATCGCTGTCGGCTGATTCAGGATTATATCAGCGGAATGACAGATTTGTATGCCTGGGATGAATATCGTCGCTTGATGGCCGTAGAACAATAAATACTCATTTGTAAAGACGGACAATAAAATTTTACTTTTTCCTTAAACTTAATTCTGGAACTTAGCGCTATAAAACGACTCTGACGTATACAGCAATTTTGCGTTACCTGTTAATCGAGAACGAAACACATGAAAAAAACCACATTAGCAATGAGTGCACTGGCTCTGAGTTTAGGTTTGGCGTTGTCCCCCCTGTCTGCTACAGCGGCTGAGACGTCGTCTTCAGCAATGACCGCCCAACAGATGCCAAGCCTGGCCCCGATGCTCGAAAAAGTGATGCCATCGGTGGTAAGTATTAACGTCGAGGGGAGCACGACGGTAAATACGCCGCGCATGCCGCGTAATTTCCAGCAGTTCTTCGGTGATAATTCACCGTTCTGCCAGGACGGTTCTCCGTTCCAGAGTTCGCCGTTCTGCCAGGGCGGCGCACCGGGCGCTGACAATGGCGGCGGCCAGCAGCAGAAATTTATGGCACTCGGTTCCGGCGTAATTATTGATGCCGCGAAAGGGTATGTCGTGACCAATAACCACGTGGTAGATAACGCCACGGTGATTAAAGTTCAGTTGAGCGATGGTCGTAAATTTGACGCGAAGATCGTGGGTAAAGATCCGCGCTCCGATATCGCGCTGATCCAAATTCAGGATCCGAAAAACCTGACGGCGATTAAGCTGGCAGATTCCGATGCGCTGCGCGTGGGTGATTACACCGTGGCAATTGGTAACCCGTTTGGCCTCGGCGAAACGGTGACTTCCGGTATCGTTTCTGCACTGGGCCGTAGCGGCCTGAATGCGGAAAACTACGAGAACTTTATCCAGACGGATGCTGCGATCAACCGGGGTAACTCCGGTGGTGCGCTGGTCAACCTGAACGGTGAGCTGATCGGTATTAACACCGCGATCCTCGCACCGGACGGCGGTAACATCGGTATCGGTTTTGCGATCCCAAGCAACATGGTGAAAAACCTGACTTCGCAGATGGTTGAGTTTGGCCAGGTTAAACGCGGTGAGCTGGGCATTATGGGTACCGAGCTGAGCTCTGAGCTGGCGAAAGCGATGAAAGTTGACGCCCAGCGTGGCGCATTCGTCAGTCAGGTGATGCCGAACTCTTCCGCAGCGAAAGCGGGGATTAAAGCCGGGGATGTGATTACCTCCCTGAACGGCAAACCTATCAGCAGCTTCGCCGCCCTGCGTGCGCAGGTCGGTACGATGCCGGTTGGCAGCAAAATCACCCTGGGTCTGCTGCGTGACGGTAAGCCGGCCACCGTGAACCTGGAATTGCAGCAGAGCAGCCAAACTCAGGTTGACTCCAGCTCTATCTTTAAAGGCATCGAAGGTGCCGATATGAGCAACAAAGGCCAGGACAAAGGTGTCGTGGTAAGCGACGTGAAACCGAATTCTCCGGCTGCACAGATTGGCCTGAAGAAAGGGGATGTGATTATCGGCGCGAACCAGCAGCCGGTGAAAAACATCGCTGAACTGCGCAAAATCCTCGACAGCAAACCGGCTGTACTGGCGCTGAACATTCAGCGCGGTGACAGCTCCATCTATCTGTTGATGCAGTAATCTCCCTCAACCCCTTCCTGCACAGGAAGGGGTTTCTTTTTGTGATACTTCCCACAACTCCATACTTCTCCCTTTCGCTTTGTGCATTTGCACAATGTCGCCGCTTATTATCTTCCCTATGCTTGAGCTCTGCTCACAGGAGGGGTTTATGGCTGGTTGGCATCTTGATACCAAAATGGCGCAGGATATCGTGGCGCGTACCATGCGCATCATTGATACCAATATCAACGTAATGGATGCCCGTGGGCGGATAATCGGCAGCGGCGATCGCGAACGTATTGGTGAATTGCACGAAGGCGCGCTGCTGGTGCTTTCGCAGGGTCGGGTGGTCGATATCGACGATGCGGTGGCACGTCACTTGCACGGTGTACGACAGGGGATAAACCTGCCTCTGCGTCTGGAAGGCGAAATCGTTGGCGTTATCGGCCTTACCGGCGAGCCGGAGCATCTGCGCAAATACGGCGAGTTAGTATGTATGACCGCCGAAATGATGCTGGAACAGTCGCGCTTGATGCATCTGTTAGCGCAGGATAGCCGTCTGCGTGAAGAGCTGGTGATGAACCTGATTCAGGCGGAAGAGAATACGCCAGCGCTGATGGAATGGGCCCAGCGTTTAGGCATTGATTTGAACCAGCCACGCGTGGTGGCGGTGTTGGAGGTCGATAGTGGCCAGCTTGGCGTTGACAGTGCGATGGCGGAGTTACAGCAATTGCAGAATGCGTTGACCACGCCCGAACGTAATAATCTGATTGCGATTGTCTCTCTGACCGAGATGGTGGTGCTGAAACCGGCGCTCAATCAGTTTGGCCGCTGGGACGCTGAAGATCATCGTAAGCGGGTTGAGCAGCTTATTGCCCGCATGAAAGAGAACGGACAGCTGCGTTTTCGCGTGTCGCTGGGCAACTATTTTACCGGGCCTGGTAGCATTGCCCGTTCGTATCGTACGGCGCGCACCACCATGATGGTCGGTAAACAGCGGATGCCGGAAAGCCGTAGCTATTTCTATCAGGATTTGATGTTGCCAGTGCTGCTGGACAGCCTGCGCGGTGGCTGGCAGGCCAATGAGCTGGCGCGTCCGTTGGTGAGGCTGAAAGCAATGGATAACAATGGGTTGCTGCGTCGGACATTGGCGGCATGGTTTCGTCATAACGTCCAGCCGCTGGCGACCTCAAAGGCACTGTTTATTCACCGCAATACGCTGGAATATCGCCTGAATCGTATTTCAGAACTGACCGGGCTGGATCTGGGGAATTTTGACGACCGACTGCTGCTGTATGTGGCGTTACAACTGGATGAACAGCATTGATTAACTGCCTGATGGCGCTACGCTTATCAGGCCTACGAGGATATACCTGTAGGCCGGATAAGGCGTAAGACGCCGCCATCCGGCAACAAACGGCTTATTTACGCGTCAGTTTTTCCAGATCGGCTTCAATTTCGCTGATCTTGTTGGTCACGACGCTTTCGAGATGACGTAAATCATCAAGGATCTTGCGTTTAAGATCGACTTCGCTGCGATCGCGCTGGCAGATCTGATCCAGTTCATCGATCACATAGCGCAGGTTGGGACTGATCTCCTGCACTTCTTTGTAACCCTGGCCGATGCCATCAGCTACCACCGTTTTGCGCTGACGGGGATATTTGAACTTCACGCTCTTGGCAAAAAACTCGCCTTTATCCTTTTGGAAATAGATTTTCAGGATATCGTTGTTGGCTTCTTGCCGCAGGCTGTAACGATCGATTTCTTCAGGATTAGTAATGCCCAGACTTTTCAGATTGTCATACATAGCGGTACCCTTAAGCTCACTATAACCATTGAATAATTAACGAAAAGCCTTGTTTATGCCACTCGCAGATGTAAAAAAAGCGGGCTAAGCCCGCTTTTTCAAATCGCTGTTAGTCGATAGTGCGCAACAGTTCGTTGATTCCCACTTTGCCACGCGTTTTGGCATCGACTTTCTTCACAATCACCGCGCAGTACAGGCTGTATTTACCATCTTTCGACGGCAGGTTGCCGGAGACGACCACGGAGCCTGCCGGAACGCGACCGTAATGCACTTCGCCAGTTTCGCGATCGTAAATACGGGTGCTCTGACCGATGTACACGCCCATGGAGATAACAGAACCTTCTTCGACGATCACGCCTTCAACCACTTCAGAGCGTGCGCCGATGAAGCAGTTGTCTTCGATGATGGTTGGGTTAGCCTGCAACGGCTCCAGTACGCCGCCGATGCCAACGCCGCCGGACAGGTGTACGTTTTTACCGATTTGCGCACAGGAACCGACTGTCGCCCAGGTATCAACCATCGTACCTTCATCAACATAAGCGCCGATGTTTACGTAAGATGGCATCAGCACGGTGTTACGGGCGATAAACGCACCCTGACGCACGGCCGCAGGCGGAACCACGCGGAAACCTTCCTTCTGGAAGCGCGCTTCGTCGTAGTTGGCGAATTTCATCGGTACTTTATCGAAGTAACGGCTTTCCGCACCTTCGATGACCTGATTATCGTTAATACGGAAAGAGAGCAGGACCGCCTTTTTCAGCCACTGATGTGTGACCCACTGACCCTCAATCTTCTCTGCGACGCGCAGTGCACCGGAATCCAGTAAAGAAATAACCTGATTCACCGCTTCGCGGGTTACGGTATCTACATTTGCCGGAGTAATGTCGGCACGGCGCTCGAAAGCGGACTCAATAACGTTCTGTAACTGCTGCATTGTTAAACTCTTTCCATAATAAATAAAAACATCACCCTTTATCGTTTGGATTGAGGGCCTCTGTCAACCGTTGATGCACTTCCTGCTGCAGCTCATTATTAAGGGCGCGCCGGTCGGCGGTGGCGATTATGAATAAATCTTCTACTCGCTCGCCAATGGTTGTAATTCGGGCGCCATGCAGCGAAATTCCCAGATCGGCAAAAATCTGCCCGACCCGCGCCAGCAGGCCGGGCTGGTCGAGAGCGATAAGCTCCAGGAATGATTTTCGGTCGGTATGGGTCGGCAAAAAGGTGACCTCAGTATCGACGGTAAAGTGGCGTAATTTTGCCGGCTGGCGACGCGGTTGCGGTGGCTGCCAACTGCGCTGCGTGATGGCCTGTTCCAGTCCAAAACGGATCGCTTCGTGTCGATCTGAAGACAACGGGCTGCCGTCCGGTTCCAGCACGATGAACGTATCCATCGCCATCCCATCGCGGGTAGTGAAAATCTGCGCATCGTGGACGCTAAGATTACGCCTGTCCAGTTCAGCGCAGACGGCGGCAAACAGGTAAGGGCGGTCAGGGCTCCAGATGAAAATTTCTGTCCCGCCGCGCGTGGCCTGTGGGCTGAGCAGGATCAGCGGCTTGCTGAGATCGTGTTGCAGCAGATGGCGCGCATGCCAGGCCAGCTGATTTGGGCTGTGACGCACGAAGTAGTTGGCGCGACAGCGTGACCAGATGTGGTGCAACGCTTCTTCATCAATGTTGTCCATTCGCAGTAGCGCCAGCGCCTGAAGCTGATGATGGCGTACACGCTCACGCATATCCGGCGTATTTTGCATGCCACGACGGAGTTGTTTTTCCGTTGCGAAGTACAGCTCGCGTAGCAGGCTTTGCTTCCAGCTATTCCACAGCGTTTCGTTGGTGGCGCAAATATCCGCGACGGTCAGACACACCAAAAAGCGCAGACGGTGTTCCGTTTGTACCTCTTCGGCGAATTGCTTAATTACTTCGGGATCCTGAATATCGCGGCGCTGAGCGGTCACCGACATCAGCAAATGCTGGCGCACCAGCCACACGATCAGCTGCGTTTCGCGGGAATTCAGGCCGTGCAGTTCGGCGAACTTGAGCACGTCCTGAGCGCCGAGTACCGAGTGATCGCCGCCGCGACCTTTGGCGATATCGTGGAACAGCGCGGCAATCAGAATCAACTCCGGCTGTCGCAGACGCGGCCATAGATCCACACACAGCGGATGGCGCTGACGGGTCTCTTCGTTAGCAAAACTTTCCAGCTTGAGCATTACGCGGATGGTGTGTTCATCCACCGTATAGGCATGAAACAGGTCAAACTGCATTTGGCCGACAATATGCGACCATTGCGGCATATAGGCCCACAACACGCTGTGGCGATGCATCGGCAGCAGACCGCGGCTCACCGCGCCCGGATGGCGTAACATGCTGAGAAACAGCGATCGCGCTTCCGGGATGTAGCACAGCGGCTGCGTTAAATGACGGCGGGCATGACGCAAATGGCGCAGCGTGGTGGAGTAAATCCCGCTGATCGCGCTGTTACGCACCATGATGTAAAACATCCGCAGTATCGCTTCTGGTTTGCGGATAAACAGATCGTCGTTGCGCAGATCGATCAACGTGCCGCGCAGTTGGAAGTCGTCATCAATCGGGCGCGGTTTTTCATCGGCGGGCATGGCGAGGATCGCCTCGTCGAACAGTTGCAACAGCATGTGATTCAGTTCGCTGACCCGTCGGGTGACGCGGAAATAGTCTTTCATCATCCGCTCGATAGGCTCGTTGCCTTCGCCGCCGTAGTTTAGCCGTTGCGCCACGCTGAGCTGGCGGTCAAACAGCAGGCGGTTGTCGTAACGACTAACGACCAGATGCAGGGCGAAGCGAATCCGCCACAGGATATGCAAACATTCATTCAGCTCGGCACGTTCTGCCAGTGTCAAAAAGCCGAAGCCGACCATTTCGTCCAGTGAGGTGGCACCAAAATGGCGGCGGGCCACCCATTGCAGGGTATGGATATCGCGCAGGCCGCCGGGACTGCTTTTGATGTCCGGCTCCAGGTTGTAGCTGGTGCCGTGATAGCGCTGGTGGCGCTGATTCTGCTCTTCCACTTTAGCGGCGTAAAACTTGTCGGAAGGCCAGAAACCTTCGCTAAAAATATGCTTTTGCAGCTCCAGAAACAGCGCCACATCGCCGATCAGCAAGCGTGTTTCAATCAGGTTGGTGGCTACGGTTAAATCTGACAATCCTTCCAGCAGACACTCTTCCAGCGTACGCACGCTATGCCCAACCTCCAGCCTCACGTCCCATAGCAGCGTTAACAGCTCACCGACTTTCTCGGCCTGCGCATCAGGCAGCTTTTTACGACTCAGGATCAGCAGGTCAATATCGGAAAGCGGGTGCAATTCGCCTCGTCCGTAGCCACCAACGGCAACCAGCGCCAGATCGGCTATTTGCCCGAACCCAGCTTCTATCCACAAACGCTGTAGCAGTTGGTCAATAAATTCGGTGCGGGCCTCAATGAGCTGTTCTGCGGAAATTCCACTGTCAAACGCTTCGCCTAACCAGTTCTGGAAGGTGTCGATATGCGCTTTAATACCGGAGCAGTTGAGATCTTGCTGTGGCCATGTCCCTGGGTTTTGCGGTTGGCCAGGCAGGGTGGGGAGGGCAGTATTTGCGTGCTGTTCAGGAAGTGTATTCATTATGCGCCACCCATTAAAAAGCCGGATGATGGCGTGAACGCCTTATCCGGCCTACTAAGTAGTACAATTTGTAGGCCTGATAAGATGCGAATGCATCGCCATCAGGCAAAACATTATTCGCCGTGTGTGATGATCGCCGGGATGGTGTCATCCTTGCGTAACGTCAGAATTTCACAGCCGTTTTCCGTCACTACAATAGTATGCTCGTACTGTGCAGACAAGCTCCGGTCTTTGGTTTTCACCGTCCAGCCGTCTTTCATGGTGCGGATGCGGTAATCACCGGCATTCAGCATCGGTTCTATGGTGAACGTCATGCCCGGCTGCAGTACCACACCACCGTCGTCTGCATCGTAGTGCAGAACCTGTGGCTCTTCATGGAAGCCGCGACCGATACCGTGACCGCAGTATTCACGAACAACAGAGAAACCTTCGCCTTCCGCGTATTTCTGAATCGCAGCGCCCAGCGTGCGCAGGCGAATGCCCGGTTTTACCATTCGCAGCGCCAGATACAGGCTTTCCTGTGTGACGCGGCACAGACGCTCGCCCAGAATAGTAGGTTTGCCGACGATAAACATCTTGGAGGTATCGCCGTGGTACTCGTCTTTAATTACGGTGACGTCGATGTTAACGATATCGCCGTCTTTCAGAAGCTTGGCGTCGTCCGGGATCCCGTGGCACACCACCTCATTAATAGAGATGCACACGGATTTCGGATAACCGTGATAGCCCAGGCAAGCGGAAATGGCCTGCTGCTCATTCACGATATAGTCATTACAGAGGCGATCCAGCTCGCCGGTGCTGACGCCCGGTTTAACAAACGGCGCGATCATTTCCAGTACATCAGCGGCCAGGCGGCCAGCGACGCGCATTTTTTCGATTTCTTCAGGGGTCTTGATTGAGATAGCCATAAATTCTGTCCATCAGTGCCGATGATATCGGCAATAATTGTTTAAGTGCTGCCAATGGTATCAGTCCCGCATACATGCTGCCAAATTGAGAATCATTCTGAACTTCGCCTTTCGTGCCACAGATGCGTTGGCTACATTTTTTCACCCCAGTCACTTACTGGTTGTAAGCTCCCGGGGATTCAAAAATTTGCCGCCTTCCTATAACACGAAATTCATCGTTCATTCAGCACAGACCGCCAACAATTATTGGTGTCGGTGGCGTATTTGTGGTATAAAGCGCGCCGGACTTCCGATCCATTCGAAGACTACACACGATGGACGGGAGCGACAAATCTCACTTTGTGTAACAACACACACGTATCGGCACATATTCCGGGGTGCCCTTTGGGGTCGGTAATATGGGATGCGTGGAGGCTTAACCCCAACTTTTATATATAGAGGTTTTAATCATGGCAACTGTTTCCATGCGCGACATGCTCAAGGCTGGTGTTCACTTCGGTCACCAGACCCGTTACTGGAACCCGAAAATGAAGCCGTTCATCTTCGGTGCGCGTAACAAAGTTCACATCATCAACCTTGAGAAAACTGTACCGATGTTCAACGAAGCTCTGGCTGAACTGAACAAGATCTCTGCTCGTAAAGGTAAAATCCTTTTCGTTGGTACTAAACGCGCTGCAAGCGAAGCGGTGAAAGAAGCTGCTAACAGCTGCGACCAGTTCTTCGTGAACCATCGCTGGCTGGGCGGTATGCTGACTAACTGGAAAACCGTTCGTCAGTCCATCAAACGTCTGAAAGATCTGGAAACTCAGTCTCAGGACGGTACTTTCGAAAAGCTGACCAAGAAAGAAGCGCTGATGCGTACTCGTGAGCTTGAGAAACTGGAAAACAGCCTGGGCGGTATCAAAGACATGGGCGGTCTGCCGGACGCTCTGTTCGTAATCGATGCTGACCACGAGCACATTGCTATCAAAGAAGCAAACAACTTGGGTATCCCAGTATTTGCTATCGTTGATACCAACTCTGATCCGGACGGTGTTGACTTCGTTATCCCGGGTAACGACGACGCAATCCGTGCTGTGACCCTGTACCTGGGCGCTGTAGCTACTACCGTTCGTGAAGGCCGTTCTCAGGATCTGGCTTCCCAGGCGGAAGAAAGCTTCGTAGAAGCTGAATAATAAGGCACGCTCGTTAGAGCCCTTATAGACCAGGTAGTATCACGTTTGGTTAGGGGGCCTGTATATGGCCCCCTTTTTCACTTTTAAATCTGTGCGGTTTCATGCCGGGCAGATCAAATCTTCCGAGGATTTTAGAATGGCTGAAATTACCGCATCCCTGGTAAAAGAGCTGCGTGAGCGTACTGGCGCAGGCATGATGGATTGCAAAAAAGCACTGACTGAAGCTAATGGCGACATCGAGCTGGCAATCGAAAACATGCGTAAGTCCGGTGCAATCAAAGCGGCGAAAAAAGCAGGCAACGTTGCTGCTGACGGCGTAATCAAAACCAAAATCGACGGCAACATCGCTTTCATTCTGGAAGTTAACTGCCAGACTGACTTCGTTGCTAAAGATGCTGGTTTCCAGGCATTTGCTGACAAAGTACTGGACGCTGCCGTTGCTGGCAAAATCACTGACGTTGAAGTTCTGAAAGCACAGTTCGAAGAAGAACGTGTTGCTCTGGTTGCTAAAATCGGTGAGAACATCAACATCCGTCGCGTTGCTTCCCTGGAAGGCGAAGTTCTGGGTAACTACCAGCACGGTGCTCGTATCGGTGTTCTGGTTGCTGCAACTGGCGCTGACGAAGAACTGGTTAAACAGCTGGCAATGCACGTTGCTGCAAGCAAACCAGAATTCGTTAAACCGGAAGACGTTTCCGCTGAAGTGGTAGAAAAAGAATACCAGGTTCAGCTGGACATCGCTATGCAGTCTGGCAAGCCGAAAGAAATCGCAGAGAAAATGGTTGAAGGCCGCATGAAGAAATTCACCGGCGAAGTTTCTCTGACCGGTCAGCCTTTCGTCATGGAACCGAGCAAATCTGTTGGTCAGCTGCTGAAAGAGCATAACGCTGACGTAACTGGTTTCATCCGCTTTGAAGTGGGTGAAGGCATCGAGAAAGTTGAGACTGACTTTGCAGCAGAAGTTGCTGCGATGTCCAAGCAGTCTTAATTTTTAAAGGAGCCGCCTGAGGGCGGCTTCTTTTTGTGTCTGGCTTGTAAATTCAGCGAACCGCTATAGTGGTCATGCTGAAAAGCGACATACAATGTCGCCGGAATTAACTCATCTCATTCGTTGACAGTCTCAGGAAAGAAACATGGCTACCAATGCAAAACCCGTCTACAAACGTATTCTGCTTAAGTTAAGTGGCGAAGCTCTGCAAGGTTCAGAAGGCTTCGGTATTGATGCAAGCATCCTCGACCGCATGGCTCAGGAAATCAAAGAGCTGGTTGAGCTGGGTATTCAGGTTGGCGTAGTGATTGGTGGTGGTAACCTGTTCCGTGGCGCTGGTCTGGCGAAAGCGGGGATGAACCGCGTTGTGGGCGACCACATGGGCATGTTAGCCACCGTAATGAACGGTCTGGCGATGCGCGATGCGCTTCACCGCGCCTATGTGAACGCTCGCTTGATGTCCGCTATTCCTCTGAACGGCGTGTGTGATAACTACAGCTGGGCCGAAGCTATCAGCCTGCTGCGTAACAACCGCGTTGTTATTTTGTCTGCGGGTACCGGCAATCCGTTCTTCACCACCGATTCTGCAGCCTGCCTGCGCGGTATTGAAATTGAAGCGGATGTGGTTCTGAAAGCCACCAAAGTCGATGGCGTATTTACTGCCGACCCGGCTAAAGATCCAACGGCGACCATGTACGAACAGTTGACCTACACTGAAGTACTGGATAAAGAGCTGAAAGTAATGGATCTTGCCGCGTTCACGCTGGCTCGTGACCACAAATTACCGATTCGTGTCTTTAACATGAACAAACCAGGTGCACTGCGCCGTGTTGTTATGGGTGAAAAAGAAGGCACGTTAATCACGGAATAATTCCCGTTGCGGCTAAATGCAGGTAATATTCCGCTTTAATGTCGCGGGATACGTCCCTCAAAATTAATCAAGACTATACTTGTCACATCTTGCGTGGCGGGTATGGTCTGACTGAAACAAGCTTTCAAGGATTCGTAACGTGATCAACGATATCAGAAAAGATGCTGAAGTACGCATGGACAAATGCGTCGAAGCGTTCAAAAACCAAATCAGCAAAATTCGCACGGGTCGTGCTTCTCCTAGCCTGCTGGATGGTATTGTCGTGGAATATTACGGCACGCCGACTCCGCTGCGCCAGCTGGCAAGCGTAACGGTTGAAGATTCCCGTACCCTGAAAATCAACGTATTTGACCGTTCTATGGGTCCAGCCGTTGAGAAAGCAATCATGGCTTCCGACCTCGGTCTGAATCCAAGCTCTGCGGGCTCTGACATCCGCGTTCCGCTGCCGCCGCTGACCGAAGAACGTCGTAAAGATCTGACCAAGATCGTACGTGGTGAAGCTGAAGGCGCGCGTGTTGCGGTACGTAACGTACGCCGCGATGCAAACGACAAAGTGAAAGCGTTGTTGAAAGAAAAAGAGATCAGCGAAGATGACGATCGCCGTTCTCAGGACGACGTACAGAAACTGACTGACGCAGCAATCAAAAAAGTTGATGCGGCGCTGGCAGAGAAAGAAGCAGAACTGATGCAGTTCTGATTCGCCTGTACGCTAAAAACGCCGCTTAGAAGGCCTGAGAAGGCTGGATGGCGGCGTTTTGCTTTTTTCTGTCTACATACTCTAAATAATTCAAGTTGCAGGAAGGCGGTGACGCCAAAGGCCGAGTAAAGCCAACGTACATGCAACTTGAAGTATGACGAGTAAAATTCTTCTGGATGTCCGATGAAGCAATTAACCATCCTGGGATCAACCGGTTCCATTGGTTGCAGTACGCTGGATGTAGTACGCCATAACCCGGAAAAATTTCGTGTTGCTGCGTTGGTGGCGGGTAAAAATGTTGCCCGTATGGTAGAGCAATGCCTGGAGTTTGCGCCTCGCTATGCGGTAATGGATGATGAAAAAAGCGCGGCACAGGTAAAAGCTGCTCTTTTGGCACAGGGTAGCCGTACCGAGGTGATGAGCGGGCAGCAGGCTGCCTGTGATATGGCTGCGCTGGATGATGTTGATCAGGTCATGGCGGCGATTGTCGGCGCAGCGGGTTTGCTGCCGACGCTGGCGGCAATTCGTGCGAGCAAAAGCATTTTGCTGGCGAATAAAGAATCTCTGGTGACCTGCGGTCGTCTGTTTATGGACGACGTGAAACGCCACAAAGCGCAGCTTTTGCCGGTAGATAGCGAGCATAACGCGATTTTTCAGAGTTTACCGCAACCTATCCAACACAATCTGGGATACGCTGACCTTGAGCAAAACGGCGTCATGTCAGTTCTGCTTACCGGGTCTGGTGGCCCATTCCGTGAAACGCCATTGCGCGATCTGGTCTCTATGACCCCCGATCAGGCATGCCGTCATCCGAATTGGTCGATGGGACGAAAAATCTCTGTCGATTCCGCCACCATGATGAACAAAGGTCTGGAATACATTGAAGCGCGTTGGTTATTTAATGCCAGTGCAAGCCAGATGGAAGTGCTGATTCATCCGCAGTCGGTTATTCATTCGATGGTCCGTTATCAGGATGGTAGTGTTCTGGCGCAGTTGGGTGAACCTGATATGCGTACACCTATTGCCCATACGATGGCATGGCCAGAACGTGTGACGTCCGGTGTTAAGCCTGTCGACTTTTGCAAACTCAGTGCGTTGACGTTTTCCGCACCTGATTACCAGCGTTATCCGTGCCTGAAACTGGCGATGGACGCGTTTGAGCAAGGTCAGGCGGCGACGACCGCACTCAATGCCGCGAATGAAATTACCGTTGCCGCATTCCTGGCGCAGCAGATCCGATTTACCGATATTGCCGATCTCAATTTATCTGTACTGGATAAGATGGATTTGCAGGAACCACAGAGCGTTGACGACGTGTTGAAGGTCGATGCCATCGCGCGGGAAGTCGCCAGAAAAGAAGTGATGCGACTCTCAAGCTGATGATAATCCCTCTACGGAGAATCGTGCTATTTGTTAGCGTTGGGCTTCAGTGATATAGTCTGCGCCACCCGATCGCGGGTATTTGCTTTTTTTCGGTCGGGTAAGCCGTGGTTTGACACGGCTTTTTTGTGGATAGGCTTCAGTATTCCTGAGTACCGTAAATCCTTTCAGGGACTAATAACGCGTTATGTTGTCTGCAACTAAACCATTAAGCGAAAATTTGCCAGCACATGGTTGTCGCCATGTCGCAATTATCATGGATGGCAATGGCCGCTGGGCGAAAAAGCAAGGGAAGATTCGCGCCTTTGGGCATAAGGCTGGAGCAAAATCCGTCCGCCGGGCTGTCTCTTTTGCTGCCAATAACGGTATTGATGCGTTAACGCTGTATGCCTTTAGCAGTGAGAACTGGAACCGACCTGCGCAGGAAGTGAGCGCGTTAATGGAACTGTTTGTGTGGGCACTTGATAGCGAAGTGAAAAACCTGCATCGCCATAACGTACGCCTGCGTATTATCGGGGATATCAGTCGATTTAACTCACGTTTGCAAGAACGGATTCGCAAATCAGAAGCGATTACCGCCCAGAATACCGGGTTGACGCTGAATATTGCAGCGAATTACGGTGGACGGTGGGATATTGTCCAGGGAGTCAGGCAACTGGCACAACAGGTGCAGGACGGTGTGCTGCATCCTGAGCAAATCGATGAAGAGATGCTTGGGCAGCAAATTTGTATGCATGAGCTGGCTCCTGTGGATTTAGTGATAAGGACTGGGGGAGAGCACCGAATTAGTAATTTTCTGTTGTGGCAAATTGCCTATGCCGAACTTTACTTTACCGATGTTCTCTGGCCCGATTTCGATGAACAAGACTTTGAAGGTGCGCTGCATGCCTTTGCTAATCGTGAGCGTCGTTTCGGCGGCACCGAACCCGGTGATGAAAAAGCCTGATGGGGGTCGCTTTTGCTGAAGTATCGCCTGATTTCTGCTTTTGTTTTAATACCCGTTGTCATCGCGGCGCTGTTTTTGCTGCCGCCGGTGGGGTTCGCCATTGTTACGTTGGTCGTCTGTATGTTGGCCGCCTGGGAATGGGGACAGTTAAGCGGTTTTACCACGCGTACGCAGCGAGTCTGGCTGGCGGTTTTGTGCGGGCTATTGCTGGCACTGATGCTATTTTTGCTGCCAGAATACCATCGCGATATCCATCAACCGCTGGTTGAAGTATCGCTGTGGGCGTCGCTGGGCTGGTGGGTCGTAGCGCTGTTACTGGTATTGTTTTACCCAGGGTCTGCGTCGGTCTGGCGTAATTCCAAAACATTACGCATAATTTTCGGCGTGTTAACCATTGTCCCGTTCTTTTGGGGAATGCTGGCGCTACGTGCATGGCACTATGATGAGAATCATTATAGTGGCGCGCTATGGCTGCTGTATGTCATGATCCTCGTTTGGGGAGCGGACTCTGGTGCGTATATGTTTGGTAAGCTGTTTGGCAAACATAAGCTGGCACCGAAGGTTTCTCCTGGAAAAACCTGGCAGGGTTTTTTTGGCGGACTCGCCACTGCGGCCGTGATCTCATGGGGTTATGGCATGTGGGCGAATCTTGAAGTTGCGCCTGTCACCTTGCTCATTTGCTCCATCGTTGCAGCCCTGGCCTCCGTGCTGGGTGACCTGACCGAGAGTATGTTTAAGCGTGAAGCAGGTATTAAGGACAGTGGTCACTTAATTCCAGGACACGGCGGTATTCTGGATCGTATTGATAGCCTGACGGCTGCGGTACCGGTCTTTGCCTGCCTGTTGTTACTGGTGTTCAGGACGCTCTAACGGATGGTCTTATGCTGAGTATTCTCTGGAATTTGGCTGCATTCATCATCGCACTTGGTGTGCTTATCACCGTGCATGAATTTGGTCATTTCTGGGTTGCGCGGCGCTGCGGAGTCCGCGTCGAACGCTTTTCCATTGGCTTTGGAAAAGCGCTTTGGCGGCGTACCGATAAATCAGGTACGGAATACGTCATCGCCATGATTCCCCTCGGCGGTTACGTCAAAATGCTGGATGAGCGCGCTGAACCGGTCGCACCGGAATTGCGCCATTACGCCTTCAACAATAAAACGGTTGGACAACGTGCTGCCATTATCGCCGCGGGTCCGATTGCAAACTTCCTTTTTGCTATTTTTGCTTATTGGCTGGTGTTTATCATTGGTGTCCCTGGCGTTCGTCCGGTTGTTGGTGAAATAACACCCAACTCGATTGCTGCACAGGCGCAAATTCAGCCGGGTACGGAACTAAAAGCGGTTGATGGCATCGAAACCCCTGATTGGGATGCCGTGCGATTGCAACTGGTATCCAAAATTGGCGATGAGCATACGACCCTCAGCGTGGCGCAATTTGGCAGTAACCAGCGACAGGACAAAACGCTGGATTTACGCCATTGGGCATTTGAGCCAGACAAAGAGGATCCTGTCTCTAGTTTGGGCATGCGTCCGCGTGGTCCGCAGATTGAACCGGTACTGTCAGAAGTGCAGGTTAACTCCGCTGCAAGTAAGGCAGGTTTGCAAGCTGGCGACAGGATCGTTAAAGTCAATGGTCAGTCGCTGACGCAATGGATGACGTTCGTGACGCTGGTGCGCGATAATCCGGATACGCCGTTAGCGCTAGATATTGAAAGACAAGGAAGTTCCTTGTCTTTAACGTTAACCCCAGATTCAAAACAGGTTAACGGTAAGGCAGAAGGGTTTGCGGGCGTGGTGCCTAAAGTTATTCCTCTGCCTGATGAGTATAAGACTGTACGCCAGTATGGGCCATTCAGCGCCATCCTCGAAGCCTCGGATAAAACGTGGCAGTTGATGAAGCTGACGGTCAGTATGCTGGGAAAATTGATTACCGGTGATGTAAAACTGAACAACCTCAGTGGGCCGATTTCTATCGCCCAGGGGGCTGGGATGTCAGCGGAGTTCGGGATTATTTATTACCTGATGTTCCTTGCGCTTATCAGCGTGAACTTAGGGATAATCAACCTGTTTCCGTTGCCCGTTCTTGACGGGGGGCATCTGCTGTTCCTGGCGATTGAAAAGCTGAAGGGCGGTCCGGTATCCGAGCGGGTTCAAGACTTTAGTTATCGCATTGGCTCTATCTTGCTGGTGTTGTTAATGGGGCTTGCACTTTTCAATGATTTCTCTCGGTTGTAAGAGAGTGTTAGGAAGAACGCATAATAACGATGGCGATGAAAAAGTTGCTCATAGCGTCGCTGCTGTTTAGCAGCGCCACCGTATACGGTGCTGAAGGGTTCGTAGTGAAGGACATTCATTTCGAAGGCCTACAGCGAGTCGCCGTTGGTGCGGCTCTCCTCAGTATGCCGGTGCGCACAGGCGACACGGTTAATGATGAAGACATCAGTAATACCATTCGTGCTCTGTTCGCCACCGGAAACTTTGAGGATGTCCGCGTCCTGCGCGATGGTGATACCCTTCTGGTTCAGGTAAAAGAACGTCCGACGATTGCCAGCATCACTTTCTCCGGTAACAAATCGGTGAAAGATGACATGCTGAAGCAAAACCTCGAGGCGTCTGGCGTGCGTGTTGGCGAGTCTCTGGATCGCACAACGCTTGCCGATATCGAAAAGGGCCTGGAAGATTTCTACTATAGCGTCGGTAAGTACAGCGCCAGTGTGAAAGCGGTGGTGACGCCGTTGCCGCGTAACCGCGTTGACCTCAAGCTGGTCTTCCAGGAAGGTGTTTCGGCGAAGATCCAACAGATCAATATCGTCGGCAACCATGCCTTCTCGACTGACGAACTTATCTCTCACTTCCAGTTGCGTGACGAAGTGCCGTGGTGGAACGTGGTGGGCGATCGTAAATACCAGAAACAGAAGCTGGCGGGCGACCTTGAAACCCTGCGTAGCTACTATCTGGATCGCGGTTATGCTCGCTTCAATATTGATTCCACTCAGGTCAGCCTGACGCCGGATAAAAAAGGCATCTACATCACCGTTAATATCACTGAAGGCGAGCAGTACAAGCTTTCTGGGGTTCAGGTGAGCGGTAACCTGGCCGGGCACTCCGCCGAAATTGAGACCCTGACGAAGATCGAGCCAGGTGAACTCTATAACGGCACCAAAGTGACCAAAATGGAAGATGACATCAAGAAGCTTCTGGGTCGCTATGGCTATGCCTATCCGCGCGTTCAGTCGCAGCCTGAAATCAACGACGCCGACAAAACCGTTAAATTACGTGTAAACGTGGATGCGGGTAACCGTTTCTATGTGCGTAAGATCCGTTTTGAAGGTAACGACACTTCTAAAGACTCCGTTCTGCGTCGCGAAATGCGTCAGATGGAAGGCGCATGGTTGGGCAGCGATCTGGTCGACCAGGGTAAAGAGCGTCTGAACCGTCTGGGTTACTTTGAAACCGTTGATACCGATACTCAGCGTGTTCCGGGCAGCCCGGATCAGGTTGATGTGGTCTACAAGGTCAAAGAGCGTAACACCGGTAGCTTTAACTTCGGCGTCGGTTACGGTACCGAGAGCGGCGTGAGTTTCCAGGCTGGCGTTCAGCAAGATAACTGGTTAGGTACCGGTTATTCTGTCGGGATTAACGGTACCAAAAACGACTACCAGACCTATACTGAGTTGTCTGTCACTAACCCGTACTTCACCGTTGATGGTGTGAGCCTTGGTGGCCGCGTCTTCTATAACGACTTTGAAGCGGATGATGCAGACCTGTCCGACTATACCAACAAAAGTTATGGTACAGACGTGACGCTGGGCTTCCCGGTCAACGAATACAACACGTTGCGCGCGGGCCTGGGTTATGTACATAACAAACTGTCCAATATGCAGCCGCAGGTTGCGATGGATCGTTATCTTGAGTCAATGGGTGAGAGCAATACCAACAGCTTTGCTGCAGATGACTTCACCTTTAACTATGGTTGGACATATAACAAGCTTGACCGCGGCTACTTCCCAACGGAAGGTACGCGCGTCAACCTGAACGGCAAAGTCACCATTCCGGGTTCTGACAACGAATACTATAAAGCGACGTTGGATACCGCGACCTATGTACCGATCGATGATGACCATAAATGGGTCGTCCTGGGTCGTACCAAGGTAGGTTATGGAGACGGTATAGGCAGCAAAGAGTTGCCGTTCTACGAGAACTTCTATGCGGGTGGCTCCAGCACAGTGCGTGGTTTCCAGTCTAATACCATCGGTCCGAAAGCGGTCTATAAACCTGGGGCTTACGCCGGCGATACTGACAGCTACGAAGAGTGTACCAATAAAGACGGTTCGTACTGTAAATCAGACGATGCGGTCGGTGGTAACGCCATGGCCGTAGCCAGCCTGGAATTTATTACCCCGACGCCGTTTATCAGCGATAAGTATGCTAACTCGGTCCGTACCTCCTTCTTCTGGGATATGGGTACCGTTTGGGATACTAACTGGCAGGATAGCGATCAAACTCGCGCTATTGGGGTTCCAGATTACGGTGATCCGAGCAATATCCGTATGTCTGCAGGTATCGCGTTACAATGGATGTCCCCATTGGGGCCGTTGGTTTTCTCCTACGCCCAGCCGTTCAAGAAGTACGATGGAGACAAAGCGGAACAGTTCCAGTTTAACATTGGTAAAACCTGGTAACTGTTCTTCGCAAAGGAATGTAGTGGTAGTGTAGCGATGACTTTAGGCGATCTTGCATGGGATCGCCTGGCCACGCAAAGAACTGCACCTTCGGGTGCAAATGGGATGGTAAGGAGTTAATTGTGAAAAAGTGGTTATTAGCTGCAGGTCTCGGTTTAGCGATGGCAACGTCCGCACAGGCTGCTGACAAAATTGCAATCGTCAATATGGGTAGCCTGTTCCAACAGGTTGCACAGAAGACGGGTGTTTCTGCTACGCTGGAAAACGAGTTCAAAGGCCGTGCCAGCGAACTGCAGCGTATGGAATCCGATCTGCAATCTAAAATGCAGCGTCTGCAATCAATGAAAGCAGGTAGCGATCGTACCAAGCTGGAAAAAGACGTCATGGCTCAGCGCCAGACTTTCTCTCAGAAAGCTCAGGCTTTCGAGCAGGATCGTGCACGTCGTTCCAACGAAGAACGTGGCAAACTGGTTACTCGTATCCAGACAGCTGTGAAATCTGTTGCCAGCAGCCAGAGCATTGATCTGGTCGTTGACGCAAACACCGTTGCATACAACAGCAGCGATGTAAAAGACATCACCGCTGACGTACTGAAACAGGTTAAATAAGTAATGCCTTCAATTCGACTGGCTGATTTAGCAGAGCAGTTGGATGCAGAATTACACGGTGATGGCGATATCGTCATCACCGGCGTAGCGTCCATGCAATCTGCGCAAACTGGCAATATCACGTTCATGGTGAATCCTAAATACCGTGAACATTTAGGCGTATGCCAGGCGTCTGCCGTTGTGATGACGCAGGACGATCTTCCTTTTGCTAAGAGTGCAGCGCTGGTAGTGAAGAATCCCTACCTGACTTATGCACGTATGGCGCAAATTTTAGATACCACGCCTCAGCCTGCACAGAACATTGCACCCAGTGCAGTGATCGATGCAACGGCGAAGCTGGGTAATAATGTCTCTGTGGGCGCAAATGCGGTCATTGAGTCTGGCGTAGAACTGGGCGATAACGTGGTTATCGGTGCAGGTTGCTTCGTCGGAAAAAATACCAAAATCGGTGCAGGTTCACGCTTGTGGGCGAATGTGACGATTTACCACGACATCCAGATCGGTGAAAATTGCCTGATCCAGTCCAGCACTGTCGTTGGATCTGATGGATTTGGTTACGCGAACGATCGTGGTAACTGGGTGAAGATCCCCCAGCTTGGTCGCGTGATTATCGGCGATCGCGTCGAGATCGGCGCTTGTACCACCATTGACCGTGGTGCTCTGGACGATACTGTGATCGGTAATGGTGTTATCATTGATAACCAGTGCCAGATTGCGCATAACGTTGTGATTGGCGACAATACGGCGGTAGCCGGTGGCGTCATTATGGCGGGTAGCCTGAAGATTGGCCGTTATTGCATGATTGGCGGTGCCAGCGTGATCAATGGGCATATGGAAATATGCGACAAAGTTACGGTAACTGGCATGGGTATGGTGATGCGTCCTATCACTGAACCTGGCGTCTACTCCTCAGGCATTCCGCTACAACCCAACAAGGTATGGCGTAAAACAGCTGCACTGGTGATGAATATTGATGATATGAGCAAGCGCCTCAAAGCGATTGAGCGCAAGGTTAATCAACAAGACTAAAGCACCGTTTTTGCATGTCTGACTTTTCGGCCTGTCCCATTCATACGATTGCGACAGGCCGTGTTATTATTGCCTTTTAGTATATTTTGACAGGAAGAGTATTTTGACTACTAACACTCATACTCTGCATATTGAAGAGATTTTAGAACTTCTGCCGCACCGTTTTCCGTTTCTGCTGGTTGACCGCGTGCTGGATTTTGAAGAAGGTCGTTTTCTGCGCGCAGTGAAAAATGTATCCGTTAACGAGCCTTTCTTTCAGGGGCACTTCCCGGGTAAACCTATTTTCCCTGGCGTATTGATTCTGGAAGCGATGGCACAGGCTACCGGTATCCTCGCGTTTAAAAGCGTAGGAAAACTGGAACCAGGCGAACTGTATTATTTCGCGGGTATTGATGAAGCACGCTTTAAGCGTCCTGTCGTGCCTGGCGATCAGATGATCATGGAAGTGACTTTCGAGAAAACGCGCCGTGGCCTGACCCGTTTTAAAGGGGTTGCGCTGGTCGACGGTAAAGTTGTGTGCGAAGCAACGATGATGTGTGCCCGTAGCCGGGAGGCCTGATACGTGATTGATAAATCCGCCTTTATTCACCCGACCGCCATTGTAGAAGAGGGCGCCAGCATTGGTGCCAATGCTCACATTGGCCCATTTTGTATTGTTGGACCCCATGTTGAAATTGGTGAGGGTACCGTACTGAAGTCTCACGTTGTCGTGAATGGCCATACAAAAATTGGTCGCGATAACGAGATCTATCAGTTTGCCTCCATCGGTGAAGTTAACCAGGATCTTAAATATGCTGGTGAACCGACCCGTGTGGAAATTGGCGATCGCAACCGCATCCGCGAAAGCGTCACCATTCATCGTGGCACAGTGCAGGGCGGTGGAGTGACGAAGGTGGGCAGCGATAACTTACTGATGATTAATGCGCACGTCGCGCATGATTGTACGGTAGGCAACCGCTGTATTCTGGCGAATAACGCCACGCTTGCCGGACATGTTTCGCTTGATGATTTTGTTATCATCGGCGGCATGACTGCGGTGCATCAGTTCTGCATCATCGGTGCACATGTGATGGTTGGCGGCTGTTCTGGTGTAGCCCAGGACGTGCCTCCGTACGTTATCGCCCAGGGCAACCACGCGACGCCGTTTGGCGTCAATATCGAAGGTCTGAAGCGTCGTGGATTCACCCGCGAAGCGATTACCGCGATTCGTAACGCCTACAAAGCGTTGTACCGTAGCGGTAAAACGCTGGAAGAAGTGAAACCAGAAATCGCGGAACTGGCGAAACAGTACCCCGAAGTTCAGGCTTTCAGCGACTTCTTTGAGCGCTCAACGCGTGGCCTGATTCGTTAATGACTGAACAGCGTCCTTTAACGATTGCCCTCGTCGCCGGAGAAACCTCCGGCGATATTCTTGGTGCAGGGTTAATCCGTGCACTCAAGGCTCGCGTTCCCAATGCGCGTTTTGTTGGCGTGGCGGGTCCGCTGATGCAGGCCGAAGGTTGTGAAGCCTGGTACGAAATGGAAGAGCTGGCGGTCATGGGCATTGTTGAAGTGCTCGGACGCCTGCGCCGTTTACTGCATATTCGTGCCGACCTCACTCGCCGATTCACCGACTTAAAGCCGGATGTTTTCGTCGGCATTGATGCGCCTGATTTCAATATTACCCTCGAAGGGAACTTGAAAAAACAGGGCATTAAAACCATTCATTATGTCAGTCCGTCCGTCTGGGCGTGGCGACAGAAACGCGTTTTCAAAATAGGCAGATCCACCAACATGGTGCTGGCCTTTCTGCCTTTCGAAAAAGCGTTTTATGACAAATTTAACGTCCCGTGCCGCTTTATCGGTCATACCATGGCGGATGCCATGCCGTTGGACCCGGATAAAAATGCGGCACGTGATGTTCTGGGCATTCCTCATGACGCTCACTGCCTGGCGCTACTGCCAGGAAGCCGCGGTGCAGAAGTGGAGATGCTCAGCGCCGATTTTCTGAAAACGGCGCAGCTATTACGCCAGCATTATCCGGATCTCGAAGTGGTGGTGCCGTTGGTGAATGCCAAACGTCGCGAGCAGTTTGAACGCATTAAAGCGGAAGTTGCACCGGAGCTTTCTGTACATCTGCTCAATGGTATGGGACGTGAAGCAATGGTGGCCAGCGATGCCGCACTGCTGGCTTCAGGTACCGCCGCGCTGGAGTGTATGCTGGCAAAATGCCCGATGGTGGTTGGCTACCGTATGAAACCCTTCACCTTTTGGCTGGCGAAGCGCCTGGTGAAAACGGATTACGTTTCGCTACCTAACCTGCTGGCGGGAAGAGAACTGGTTAAAGAGCTGTTGCAGGAAGAGTGTGAACCGCAGGCGCTGTCGCAAGCGCTGTTGCCGTTGCTGGCGAATGGTAAAACCAGCCATGCGATGCACGACACATTCCGTGAACTGCACCAGCAGATCCGTTGCAATGCTGATGAGCAGGCAGCGGATGCGGTCCTGGAGTTAGCGCAATGATTGAATTTGTGTATCCGCATACGCATTTAGTGGCGGGTGTGGATGAAGTCGGGCGCGGCCCTTTGGTTGGCGCAGTCGTCACTGCTGCCGTCATTCTGGATCCGGCTCGCCCTATTATCGGTCTTAACGACTCAAAAAAACTGTCAGAAAAACGTCGCCTGGCGCTGTTTGATGAAATTAAAGAAAAAGCGTTAAGCTGGAGCCTGGGTCGGGCGGAACCGCATGAAATCGACGAGCTGAACATTTTGCATGCCACCATGCTGGCCATGCAGCGTGCGGTTGCGGGTCTGCATATTGCGCCTGAATACGTGCTGATTGACGGCAATCGTTGCCCGGCATTATCGGTACCGTCGATGGCGGTGGTCAAAGGTGATAGCCGCGTGGCGGAGATTAGCGCCGCATCGATTCTGGCAAAAGTGACCCGTGACGCTGAAATGGCGGCGCTGGATACGGTTTTTCCACAGTATGGTTTTGCACAGCACAAAGGCTATCCAACCGCATTTCATCTGGAAAAATTGGCACTGCATGGTGCGACTGAGCACCATCGCCGCAGCTTTGGCCCCGTCAAACGCGCACTGGGACTCTCGTCCTGATTCTTGTGTCGAAGGAATCTGAAGATGTCTGAACCACGTTTCGTCCACCTACGGGTGCACAGCGACTACTCCATGATCGATGGGCTGGCGAAAACCGGGCCGCTGGTGAAAAAGGCGGCCGCGTTAGGCATGCCTGCGCTGGCGATCACCGATTTTACCAACCTGTGTGGTCTGGTGAAGTTTTACGGAGCGGGTCACGGTGCGGGTATTAAGCCGATAGTTGGCGCAGATTTTCATGTCCGCAGTGAGCTGTTGGGCGATGAACTCACGCAGCTCACCGTGCTGGCCGCAAATAATACCGGCTATCAGAACCTGACGTTGTTGATTTCGAAAGCCTATCAGCGCGGCTATGGCGCAGAAGGACCGGTTATCGACCGGGACTGGTTGGTTGAGCTAAAAGAAGGTTTGATTTTGCTCTCCGGCGGTCGCATGGGCGATGTCGGACGCAGCCTGCTGCGCGGCAATAGCGCACTGGTTGACGAGTGCGTGGCGTTTTACGAAGAACATTTTCCCAATTGCTATTTCCTCGAACTGATTCGCACCGGCAGGCAAGATGAAGAAAATTATCTGCATGCAGCCGTAGCACTGGCCGAAACGCGTGGTCTACCGGTGGTGGCGACTAACGATGTCCGCTTCCTGGAAACCGGAGATTTCGACGCGCATGAAATCCGCGTAGCAATCCACGACGGGTTCACCCTTGATGACCCGAAACGCCCGCGTAACTATTCGCCGCAGCAGTACATGCGCAGCGAAGATGAGATGTGCGAGCTGTTCTCCGATATTCCGGAAGCACTGCAAAACACCGTCGAGATAGCCAAACGCTGCAACGTGACGGTGCGTCTGGGCGAATACTTCCTGCCGCAGTTCCCGACCGGCGATATGACCACCGAGGATTTCCTCGTGGCGAAATCACGCGAAGGGCTGGAAGAACGTCTCGAATTTTTGTTCCCTGACCCTGAAGTTCGTGCGCAGAAGCGCCCGCCTTACGATGAACGTCTGGAAGTTGAACTTAAAGTTATCAACCAGATGGGATTCCCTGGCTACTTCCTGATCGTTATGGAATTTATCCAGTGGTCGAAAGATAACGGCGTACCGGTAGGCCCGGGACGTGGTTCCGGCGCTGGCTCACTTGTCGCCTATGCGCTGAAAATTACCGATCTCGATCCGCTGGAATTTGACCTGCTGTTCGAACGTTTCCTTAACCCGGAACGTGTCTCAATGCCCGACTTCGACGTTGACTTCTGTATGGAGAAACGCGACCAGGTTATCGAGCACGTGGCGGAAATGTACGGTCGTGATGCGGTTTCGCAGATTATTACCTTTGGTACGATGGCTGCAAAAGCGGTTATCCGCGACGTGGGCCGCGTGCTGGGGCATCCGTACGGTTTCGTTGACCGTATTTCGAAACTGGTGCCGCCCGACCCGGGCATGACGCTGGCAAAAGCCTTTGAAGCCGAACCCCAACTGCCGGAAATCTATGAGGCAGATGAAGAGGTTAAAGCGCTGATCGATATGGCGCGTAAGCTGGAAGGCGTCACGCGTAACGCTGGTAAGCACGCCGGTGGTGTGGTTATCGCACCGACAAAAATTACTGATTTTGCGCCTCTGTACTGCGATGAGCAGGGGCTGCACCCGGTTACTCAGTTTGATAAGAACGACGTGGAATATGCCGGTCTTGTGAAGTTCGACTTCCTCGGCCTGCGTACGCTCACCATCATCAACTGGGCGCTGGAAATGATCAACGCGCGCCGTGAAAAGAACGGTGAGCCACCGCTGGATATTGCGGCTATCCCGCTGGATGACAAGAAAAGCTTCGATATGCTGCAACGCTCGGAGACCACGGCGGTCTTCCAGCTTGAATCCCGCGGTATGAAAGACCTGATCAAACGTCTGCAGCCTGACTGCTTCGAAGACATGATCGCACTGGTGGCTCTGTTCCGCCCAGGTCCGCTACAGTCGGGGATGGTAGATAACTTTATCGACCGTAAGCATGGTCGCGAAGAGATTTCCTACCCGGACGTACAATGGCAGCATGAGTGTCTGAAACCGGTACTGGAGCCGACCTACGGCATTATCCTGTATCAGGAACAGGTTATGCAGATTGCCCAGGAGTTGTCCGGGTACACCCTTGGCGGCGCGGATATGCTGCGTCGTGCGATGGGTAAGAAAAAGCCGGAAGAGATGGCTAAGCAGCGCGGCACCTTTGAAGAAGGGGCGAAAAAGCGCGGCGTAGACGGCGAACTGGCGATGAAAATCTTTGACCTGGTGGAGAAATTCGCCGGTTACGGATTTAACAAATCGCACTCCGCAGCCTATGCGCTCGTCTCTTACCAGACGCTGTGGCTGAAGGCGCATTATCCTGCTGAGTTTATGGCGGCGGTAATGACCGCCGATATGGATAACACTGAGAAAGTGGTCGGGCTGGTAGATGAATGCTGGCGTATGGGGCTCAAAATCCTGCCGCCGGATATCAACTCCGGGCTTTACCATTTTCACGTGAATGATGATGGCGAGATTGTTTATGGCATCGGCGCGATAAAAGGCGTGGGTGAAGGACCAATTGAAGCTATTATTGAGGCGCGTAACGAAGGCGGTTACTTCCGTGAGCTGTTTGATCTCTGTGCGCGCACGGATATCAAAAAACTTAACCGCCGGGTGCTGGAAAAGCTAATTATGTCTGGGGCGTTTGATCGCCTTGGTCCGCATCGCGCGGCGTTGATGAATTCGCTCAACGATGCGCTAAAAGCCGCCGATCAGCATGCAAAAGCCGAAGCCATCGGTCAGGCCGATATGTTTGGCGTGCTGGCGGAAGAACCGGAGCAAATTGAACAATCCTATGCCAGTTGCCAACCGTGGCCGGAGCAGGTGGTATTAGATGGTGAGCGTGAAACGTTGGGGCTTTACCTGACGGGACACCCCATCAACCAGTATTTAAAAGAAATTGAGCGCTATGTCGGAGGCTACAGGCTGAAAGACATGCATCCGACAGAACGTGGTAAAGTCACCACGGCTGCGGGGCTCGTCATTGCTGCGCGGGTAATGGTCACCAAGCGCGGCAATCGTATCGGCATCTGTACACTGGATGACCGTTCCGGACGTCTGGAAGTTATGTTGTTTACCGATGCTCTGGATAAATACCAGCAATTGCTGGAAAAAGACCGCATACTTATCGTCAGCGGACAGGTCAGCTTTGATGACTTCAGCGGCGGGCTTAAAATGATGGCCCGTGAAGTCATGGATATTGACGAAGCCCGGGAAAAATATGCTCGCGGGCTTGCTATCTCGCTGACGGACAGGCAAATTGATGACCAGCTTTTAAACCGACTCCGTCAGTCTCTGGAACCCCACCGCTCGGGGACAATTCCAGTACATCTCTACTATCAGAGGGCGGATGCACGTGCGCGGTTGCGTTTTGGCGCGACGTGGCGTGTTTCTCCGAGCGATCGTTTGCTAAACGATCTCCGTGGCCTTATTGGTTCGGAGCAGGTGGAACTGGAGTTTGACTAATACAGGAATACTATGAGTCTGAATTTCCTTGATTTTGAACAGCCGATTGCAGAGCTGGAAGCAAAAATCGATTCTTTGACTGCGGTTAGCCGTCAGGATGAGAAACTGGATATTAACATCGATGAAGAAGTGCATCGTCTGCGTGAAAAAAGCGTAGAACTGACGCGTAAAATCTTCGCCGATCTTGGCGCATGGCAGGTAGCCCAACTGGCGCGCCATCCACAGCGTCCGTACACCCTGGATTATGTCCGCCTGGCGTTTGATGAATTTGATGAGCTGGCGGGCGATCGTGCCTATGCGGATGATAAAGCTATTGTCGGCGGTATCGCGCGTCTGGATGGCCGTCCGGTGATGATCATTGGTCATCAGAAAGGCCGTGAGACCAAAGAAAAGATTCGCCGTAATTTCGGCATGCCAGCGCCGGAAGGTTATCGCAAAGCGCTGCGTCTGATGGAAATGGCCGAGCGTTTCAACATGCCGATCATTACCTTCATCGACACCCCAGGGGCTTACCCGGGCGTGGGCGCGGAAGAGCGTGGTCAGTCAGAAGCGATCGCACGCAACCTGCGTGAAATGTCGCGTCTGAGCGTACCGGTAATCTGCACCGTTATCGGTGAAGGTGGTTCCGGTGGCGCGCTGGCGATCGGTGTAGGCGATAAAGTGAATATGCTGCAATACAGCACCTATTCCGTTATCTCCCCGGAAGGTTGTGCTTCCATTCTGTGGAAAAGCGCCGACAAAGCGCCGCTGGCCGCAGAAGCGATGGGAATTGTTGCCCCGCGTCTGAAAGAGCTGAAGCTTATCGACTCTATCATTCCGGAACCGTTAGGCGGTGCACACCGCAATCCGGAAGTGATGGCTGCGTCCCTGAAAGCACAGCTGCTGGCCGATCTCGCCGATCTCGACGTGTTAAGCAAAGACGATCTGAAAAACCGTCGTTACCAGCGTCTGATGAGCTACGGTTACGCGTAAACTGCATTTATTCTGAAAAGGGCCACTACGTTGTGGCCCTTTTTTTTACCTGCGGTTTGACCAGGCTATGATTAACTAAGGTTTTTCCAGGAGGAACGCATGAATATCATTGCCATCATGGGACCGCATGGCGTCTTTTATAAAGATGAGCCCATCAAGGAACTTGAGCGTGCGCTGCAACAGCAGGGATTTCAGATTATCTGGCCGCAGAATAGCGTTGACCTGCTGAAGTTTATCGAACACAACCCGCGAATTTGCGGCGTCATTTTTGACTGGGATGAATATAGCCTGGAGCTGTGTAGTGACATCAACCAGCTCAACGAGTATCTCCCGCTCTACGCCTTTATTAATACCCATTCGACGATGGATGTCAGTGCGCACGACCTGCGCATGGCGCTGTGGTTTTTTGAGTATGCGCTGGGTCAGTCTGAAGACATTGCCACCCGCATTCGCCAGTACACCAGCGAATACCTCGATAACATCACGCCTCCGTTCACCAAGGCGCTGTTTACCTATGTGAAGGAAGGAAAGTATACCTTCTGTACGCCCGGGCACATGGCGGGTACGGCGTACCAGAAAAGCCCGGTCGGCTGCCTGTTCTATGATTTCTTTGGTGGCAATACGCTGAAAGCCGACGTGTCCATTTCCGTAACCGAACTGGGTTCATTGCTTGATCATACCGGACCACACCTCGAAGCGGAGGAGTATATCGCGCGTACTTTTGGTGCCGAACAGAGCTATATGGTGACTAACGGCACCTCAACATCGAACAAGATTGTCGGTATGTATGCTGCGCCTGCAGGCAGTACGCTACTGATTGACCGCAACTGCCATAAGTCGCTGGCGCATTTGCTGATGATGAGCGATGTGGTGCCAATCTGGTTGAAGCCTACGCGTAACGCGTTGGGGATCCTCGGCGGTATACCCCGTCGGGAATTTACCCATGCAAGTATTGAACGTAAGGTAGAAGAGACGACTCAGGCGCAATGGCCGGTACACGCGGTGATCACCAACTCCACCTATGACGGGCTGCTTTATAACACCAACTGGATCAAGCAAACCCTGGATGTGTCCTCCATCCATTTTGATTCAGCCTGGGTGCCGTATACCCATTTTCATCCGATCTATCAGGGGAAAAGCGGGATGAGCGGCGAACGGGTACCGGGAAAGGTGATATTTGAAACCCAGTCCACCCACAAGATGCTGGCGGCGTTGTCACAGGCTTCGCTGATCCACATTAAGGGTGACTATGATGAAGACACGTTCAACGAAGCCTTTATGATGCACACCTCCACGTCTCCGAGCTATCCGATTGTGGCGTCGATAGAAACGGCGGCGGCAATGCTGCGTGGCAATTCCGGCAAGCGGTTAATCAATCGTTCGGTGGAACGGGCGTTGCATTTCCGTAAAGAAGTGCAGCGTCTGCGCGAAGAGTCGGATGGCTGGTTCTTTGATATCTGGCAGCCGGAAAAGGTCGATGAAGCAGAATGTTGGCCGGTAGCGCCAGGTGAAGACTGGCACGGATTTGTTGATGCTGATGCCGACCACATGTTCCTCGACCCGGTGAAGGTCACGATTCTGACGCCGGGAATGGATGAACAGGGAAATATGAGCGAAGAGGGGATCCCCGCGGCGCTGGTGGCGAAATTCCTTGATGAACGCGGCGTCGTCGTCGAAAAAACGGGACCGTATAACCTGTTATTCCTGTTCAGTATTGGCATTGATAAAACCCGGGCGATGGGGCTACTACGTGGCCTGACGGAATTTAAGCGCTCGTACGATCTGAATTTACGCGTGAAAAATATGCTGCCGGATCTGTATGCTGAAGATCCCGATTTCTATCGCAATATGCGTATTCAGGATCTGGCGCAGGGGATCCATAAGCTGATCCGCCAGCACGATCTCTCCGGACTGATGCTGCGGGCATTTGATACTTTGCCGGAAATGAAAATGACACCGCACCAGGCCTGGCAGCGGCAGATCAAAGGTGAGGTGGAAACCGTGGCGCTTGATCAACTGGTAGGACGCGTGTCCGCCAATATGATCCTGCCTTATCCTCCAGGCGTGCCGCTCTTGATGCCCGGGGAAATGATCACAGCCAAAAGCCGGGCTGTCCTCGATTTTCTTCTGATGCTGTGTTCAGTGGGGCAGCGCTACCCGGGATTTGAAACCGATATCCATGGCGCTAAACTGGGCGAGGATGGTGTGTATCGCGTGAGAGTCTTAAAAATGGCATAACGACTTGCCTGACTCTAAGACGTACGAGTAACGTGCTGACAGAAAAATGAAAGAGGCGATGACGCTATGCTGGGATTAAAACAGGTTCACCATATTGCCATTATTGCGACGGACTACGCGGCAAGTAAGGCATTTTACTGCGATGTGCTTGGCTTTACACTGATGAGCGAAGCCTATCGGGAAGAGAGAGATTCGTGGAAAGGCGATCTGGCATTGAACGGCCAGTATGTGATTGAGCTTTTTTCTTTCCCGTTTCCACCTTGCCGTCCGAGCCGACCGGAAGCCTGCGGTTTGCGTCATCTGGCGTTCAGCGTGGAGGATGTGGAAAAGTCGATTGCGCATCTGGAAGCACACCACGTGAAGTGTGAATCCATACGTATCGATCCATTTACCGGTAAACGCTTTACGTTTTTCAACGATCCGGACGGATTGCCCCTCGAACTGTACGAGATGTAAGGCTTGTCATTGTGGCATTAGCCCGGTAACGTGCCGGGCAATGCCATTGTAAGTAACCATCATGACGACACTCACGCTGAACACTTCACTGCTGAATTCTCAATCGATTTTGGTCGCCTTTAGCGGCGGGCTGGACTCAACCGTACTCCTGCATCAGCTGGTGCAGTGGCGAGCGCAGCATCCTGAGGTCGCTTTACGCGCAATCCATATTCATCACGGATTAAGCCCACATGCAGACAGTTGGGTGCAGCACTGTGAGTCAGTATGTATGCAGTGGCAGGTGCCGCTGGTGGTTGAGCGGGTACACCTTGAGGATGATGGTCTGGGCATCGAAGCTCAGGCTCGACGCGCGCGCTATCAGGCATTTGCGCAGACCTTACTACCGGGCGAGGTGCTAATGACCGCCCAGCATCTCGATGACCAGTGTGAAACCTTTCTGCTGGCGCTTAAGCGCGGCAGCGGCCCTGCCGGACTTTCTGCCATGGGCGAAAACTCACCGTTCGCCGGAACCCAGCTGATTCGACCGCTGCTGGCGCAAACGCGAGAGGCGCTTGAAGCATGGGCGCGGCAGCATGAATTATGCTGGATTGAAGATGAAAGCAATCAGGATGATACCTACGATCGCAATTTTCTCAGATTGCGCGTTACCCCATTGCTGCAACAGCGCTGGCCGCACTTCGCGCAAGCCGTAGCCCGCAGCGCCGCGCTGTGTGCTGAGCAGGAGAGTTTACTGGATGAACTGCTGGCCAGCGATTTAGCCGATTGCATCACAGCCCATGGCACACTGCTACTGGTACCGTTAATGATGATGAGCGACGTGCGTCGTGCCGCGCTACTTCGTCGCTGGCTGGCGGGGTTAAATGCGCCGATGCCTTCTCGTGATGGACTGGAACGTATCTGGCAGGAAGTGGCGCTGGCGCGGGAAGATGCCTCACCCTGTTTTCGCCTCGGGGAGTACGAGGTCCGTCGTTATCAGTCACAGCTGTGGTGGGTGAAGTCAGTCGATGGGCAAAGCGAAACCGTTATCCCATGGTTAGAGTGGAAAACACCGTTGGCGCTGCCTGCCGGATTGGGTTCGGTTCAGTTAATTTCTGCGGGTGAATTGCGCATGCCGCAAGCGGATGAAGCTGTCAGCATTCGTTTCAAAGCACCAGGGTTATTGCATATTGTCGGGCGTAACGGTGGACGGAAATTAAAGAAAATCTGGCAGGAGCAGGGGATCCCGCCCTGGCGACGAGATACCACACCGATGCTGTTTTACGGCGAAACGTTGATTGCGGCTGCGGGTGTTTTCGTGACGCGTGAGGGAGCGGCGGAAGATGAAGAAGGCGTGAGTCTGGTTTGGCGTGGAAAGTAGGCCGGATAAGGTGCTTTGCACCGTCATCCGGCACCAAAATAATCAGGATTCGCTGACCACCACGGTACCGATCTGCGGGTGGCTGAAGCTGGCAATTTTGTCGAGGCGAAGCTCCCGGGTTTCACCTGCGACATCTACGACCAGATACTCCACGTTTTTGCGTGAAACCAGGTCGTTCGCTTTCGCCTGCAAAACTTCGCCATCTTTTAACGCCAGCGTCAGTAACAAATGGTGCTGGCAGGCGAGTTCAAGATTGTCGTAATCATCGCAATTGATGGGTTGATACGTTTCATTCATTGACATAATCGCTCACCAGTAAGTTCGCGGCAGCATAGGCCGCTTTTTCCCTGACCGACTCTGGAAGGGCGCTGTCTGCCGCCACTTCATTAAGCACCTTCAATACGCAACCCAGCGCATCCGGGATATACCCTAAGTCTCCGCTGGCGATTTCCGCGTACCGCTTGCGTATTAACTCACAATATTTTTCCACATGCCCTCCTGTCAGCACTCTGACTTAACCGTGGATGCAAGTCTAAGCCTACGAAGATAAACTCTGTTTAGCAAGGTGACTATACCATACTCATTCAAGCAATATCAGCGCCTTGATAGATGAGCAGTTAGCAGCCTTTTGCCGCAGTTTTCGCTACAATGTGCGCCTGATTCGAAAGGAGTTCTCCCATGGCGCTTAAAGCGACAATTTATAAAGCCGTCGTCAACGTAGCGGATCTTGACCGCAACCAGTTTCTTGACGCGGCCTTGACGCTGGCGCGTCACCCCTCTGAAACCCAGGAGCGCATGATGCTGCGCCTGCTGGCCTGGATTAAATATGCCGATGAACGGCTGCAGTTCACGCGTGGCCTGAGCGCGGAAGACGAGCCTGAAGCATGGCTGCGTAACGACCATCTGGGCATCGATCTTTGGATTGAGCTGGGTCTGCCGGATGAGCGCCGTATCAAGAAAGCCTGTACCCAGTCTGGTGAGGTTGCTCTGTTTGCCTACAACAGCCGTGCGGCTCAGATCTGGTGGCAGCAAAACCAGAACAAATGTGCGCAGTTTAAAAATCTCACCGTGTGGTATCTGGATGATGAACAGCTGGCGCAACTGAGTGATTTTGCTGGTCGTACAATGGCGCTGCAGGCGACTATTCAGGACGGCGCTATTTGGCTGTCCGATTCTCAGAACAATCTGGAAATTCATCTGACCGCGTGGCAGCCGCGTTCATGATTGTTCTCTCCCGAAACGTCTCTATCCCTGATAATGAGCTGGAAATCACGGCGATTCGGGCACAAGGCGCGGGTGGTCAGCACGTTAACAAGACCTCGACGGCTATCCATTTGCGCTTTGACATTCGGGCCTCGAGCCTGCCAGAGTATTACAAGGAACGCCTGCTGGCCGCCAGCCATCATCTGATTAGCGGCGATGGCATTATTATCATTAAGGCGCAGGAATACCGTAGCCAGGAGCTCAATCGGGAAGCGGCAATCTCCCGACTGGTGGCGGTGATAAAAGAATTAACCGCGGTGCAAAAAAGCCGACAGGCAACTCGCCCTACGCGCGCCTCGAAAGAGCGCAGGTTGTCATCGAAGGCGCAAAAATCCACAGTGAAAGCACTGCGTGGGAGAGTTCGTCGAACGCAAGACTGACGAGCGGGAATAAAAATTAATAAGGAATTGATAGTGAAAACAGCAATATTGTCCGTGGTCGCTGCATGCACGCTTTTTTCCTTGATCGGCTGTAATAACCGTACTGAAGTTGAAGTACTACAGCCGACGCGGGCGGCAGAATTAAAACCGATGCAGCAAAGCTGGCGTGGCATCTTACCTTGCGCGGACTGCGAAGGGATTGAAACCTCTCTGTTTCTGGAAAAAGACGGCACATGGGTGATGAACGAACGCTATCAGGGCGTGCGGGATGAACCGTCTTCGTTTGCCTCTTATGGCACATGGGCGCGTACAGCCGACAAACTGGTGCTGACCGACAGTAAAGGTGAAAAATCGTACTACCGGGCTAAAGGCGAGGCGCTGGAAATGCTCGATCGTGAAGGTAACCCGATTGAGTCACAGTTTAACTACACGCTCCAGCCGGTTTCCGCCAGCTTACCGGTGACGCCAATGCCGATGCGAGGCATGTATTTCTATATGGCTGACGCGGCAATCTTTACCGACTGCGCAACGGGTAAACGGATGCCGGTGGCGAATAACGCTCAGCTTGAACGCGACTATTTAGCCGCTCGTGCGGAAAACGGGCAGTCCGTACTGCTGACGCTTGAGGCGCATTTCACGCTGGAGTCAAACCCGGATACGGGTGAGAAAGTGAAAACGTTGATGGCGGATAAAGACGCGAAATTTATCCCTGGTAAAGCGTGTAATTAATCGATAGAAAAAAGGCCCTGATAATCAGGGCCTTTTTGTTGGTATTAGCCTTTAATGGCTTTGACCAGGAAGTCGACGATGTCGCCGGTTTTAATCAGCTCTTTCTCGCCGTTACGACGGTATTTGTATTCGATATCGTCGTTGTCGAGGTTACGGTCGCCCAGCACGATGGTGTGTGGGATACCGATCAGTTCCATATCGGCAAACATCACGCCCGGACGCTCTTTACGATCGTCCATCAGCACTTCGATACCCTGCGCGCGCAGCTCAGCGTACAGCTTTTCAGCCAACTCCTGCACACGGTAGGATTTGTGCATGTTCATCGGCAGAATGGCGACCTGGAACGGGGCAATGGCATCTGGCCATACGATGCCACGATCGTCAAAGTTCTGTTCAATAGCAGCAGCGACTACGCGAGTGACCCCGATACCGTAGCAGCCCATAGTCAGCGTCTGGTTACGGCCATCTTCGCCCTGAACAGCGGCTTTCATCGCTTCAGAGTACTTGGTACCCAACTGGAAGATGTGGCCGACTTCGATACCGCGTTTGATCATCAGCGTACCTTTGCCGTCCGGGCTAGGGTCGCCAGCGACCACGTTACGGATGTCAGCAACTTCCGGGGTGGCCACGTCGCGATCCCAGTTGATACCGAAATAGTGTTTACCGTCGATGTTGGCACCGGCAGCGAAATCGCTCATTACTGCAACGGTACGGTCGATAACCACCGGAATTGGCATATTCACCGGACCGAGCGAGCCAGGACCTGCTTTTACCAGCGCACGAATTTCTTCTTCGGTGGCAAAGGTCAGCGGGCTGGCAACCTGCGGCAGTTTTTCCGCTTTGACTTCGTTCAGCTCGTGATCGCCACGAACCAGCAGGGCGACCAGCGGGTAGCTGCTGCCTTCAACCGCTTTCACCAGCAGGGTTTTCACGGTTTTTTCGATAGGCAGGTTGAACTGCTCAACCAGTTCGGCGATGGTTTTAGCGTTCGGCGTATCTACCAGCGTCATTTCCTGGGTTGCTGCCCCGCGCGGCTCTTTCGGCGCAACGGCTTCGGCAAATTCGATGTTCGCCGCATAGTCAGAGGAGTCGGAGAAGATCACATCGTCTTCGCCGCTCTGCGCCAGCACCTGGAATTCGTGAGAGGCGCTGCCGCCGATAGAACCGGTATCCGCTTGTACTGCACGGAAATCCAGCCCCATACGGCTGAAGATTTTGCTATACGCAGCGTACATCGCGTCGTAGGTTTCCTGCAGGGATTCCTGAGAGGTGTGGAAAGAGTATGCATCTTTCATCAGGAATTCGCGGGAGCGCATCACGCCGAAGCGCGGACGGACTTCGTCACGGAATTTGGTCTGAATCTGATAGAAGTTCAGCGGTAGCTGTTTGTAAGAGCTCAGCTCGTTACGGATCAGGTCGGTGATCACTTCTTCATGCGTTGGGCCGAGGACGAACGAACGATCGCCACGGTCAGCAATACGCAGCAGTTCCGGGCCGTATTGTTCCCAACGGCCGCTCTCTTCCCACAGTTCAGAAGGCTGAACGACCGGCATCAACACCTCGATCGCACCGGCGTTGTTCATCTCTTCACGCACGATGTTTTCGACTTTTTTCAGGACGCGCACGCCGGTCGGCAGCCAGGTATATAACCCGGAGGCCAGCTTGCGGATCATCCCGGCGCGCAGCATCAGCTGGTGGCTGATGACTTCGGCGTCGGCAGGTGTCTCCTTCAGAGTGGAGAGCAGATATTGGCTAGTACGCATGTTGTTACGGTTCCAGTTGAACGATCGAACAGGCTCAAAACGAGCCTGGCACAAAACAAAAGTGGTTTAGTTTACCAGCGAGAAAGGGATGTCAAAAGAGTACGCGACGCAAATTAGCGGGCTTCCAGAGCAAAGACCTCAAATCCTGACGGCGTGACGCGCCAGCGGACGTTAAAGTCCAGCAGCCAGACGGCGTAGGTTTTGCCTTCTTCCTCGTTTTTACGATAGGCAGGACGCGGATCCTGCGCCAGCACTTCGGCAATAAACTGACGAAGATGCGGGTAACGTTGTTCGAGCTTCGGTAGCTGCTCCGCGAGATCTTCACTGAACGTCACGTCTATGCTGGCCTTGGGGGCATCCTGAGCATAGCTGGCGCGAGCATCGGGTAACGATTCGGCAAACGGCAGATACGGTTTTATATCTACGACTGGCGTGCCATCAACAAGATCCAGCCCACCGAGTTCGAGGATCACGTGCTCTTTATGGCAGCGGATGCCCCGTAGCTCAACCAACGACATGCCAACAGGGTTAGGACGAAACGTTGAACGCGTGGCAAAGACACCCATTCTGGCGTTGCCGCCAAGGCGGGGAGGGCGCACGGTCGGACGCCATCCACCTTCCATTGTCTGGTGAAAAACAAAAATCACCCACAAATGACTGAAGGCTTCCAGGCCGCGAACGGCATCGGCCTGGTTATAAGGTGCGAGCAAATGCAGTTCACCGCTGGCGCTTTTCACCAGACCGGGCTGGCGTGGAACGGCGAACTTTTCTTTATAAGGTGAGCGGATAACGCCTATTTGCTCGAACTGAAAATGGCTCATTTCGCCGAAATGTTCAGTGCAGAACCGATGCAAACCGCCTGACGATAGCAACCCGGCGTTCCGCTGGTCACTTCGCAACTGTGCAGCAATACCGCATTAGCTTTCATTTTTGATGCGTTAATCTGCATGCGTTTGCGTGCGGTTGGAATGCTCGGAGGGGAATCCTGGTTTGAAGCCTGGCAGGATTCACCGCTAACTTCGCCAAGATCGCGGAACGGTTTGCCTACTAAATCTTCAGCGTTAGTAATGATTCTTACCGGCGTAGCGCGCGGTGCTTTCGGTTTTTCCGGCTCCGCTTTCGGCGGGGTTGCGGTGCTTTGAACGGGTTCAACAGGGGATCTGCTTAACATAGAACAGCCGCTCAGCAAGAGTGCTACTAAACAGATCGGTAAAGCACGCATAATATTTCCTCAATGAATGATCTAAACGTCAGATATTGAATCAGGTGCTTGCATAAATGACAAGACGGGCAAGCGCCCGTCCTGATGATATTACAGATTCTGTAAACAGCCTAAAATTACCAGCCCTTAACAGCACCGCCGTTGAAGACTTTGTTTGCTGCTTCGTACACTTCGTCAGACTGGTATGCTTCAACGAATTTCTTCACGTTCTCAGCATCTTTATTGTCTTCACGAGTTACAATCAGGTTTACGTACGGGGAATCTTTATCTTCAACAAAGATACCGTCTTTTGCCGGAGTCAGGCCGATCTGGCTGGCGTAGGTGGTGTTGATGACCGCCAGTGCGATTTGTGCATCGTCCAGGGAACGCGGCAGCTGCGGTGCTTCCAGTTCAACCAGCTTCAGGTTTTTCGGGTTTTCAATCACGTCCAGCGCGGTTGGCAGCAGGCCAACACCGTCTTTCAGTTTGATTAAGCCCACTTTTTGCAGCAGCAGCAAGGAACGGCCAAGGTTAGTCGGGTCGTTTGGAATCGCGACCTGGGAACCGTCCTGCAGCTCATCCAGTGATTTGATTTTTTTGGAGTAGCCCGCAATCGGGTAAACAAAAGTATTGCCTACAGCAACCAGCTTGTAACCACGATCTTTGATCTGCTGGTCCAGGTATGGTTTGTGCTGGAAGGCGTTAGCATCGATATCGCCTTTGCTCAGCGCTTCGTTAGGCAGAACGTAATCGTTAAACGTGACCAGCTCAACGTCCAGACCGTATTTTTCTTTTGCCACTTTCTGCGCGACTTCTGCAACCTGCTGCTCTGCGCCAACAATAACGCCCACTTTGATGTGATTAGGATCTTTTTCATCCTGACCGCAACCCACAAGTGCCAGAGAACCGATCAGGGCTCCAACTGCCGCAAAGGTTTTGAATTTGAACGCCATGCTTATTTCCTTTTCTTAATGAGTTTTTAGTGTTGTGTGCAACGTTATTTGTGCGTGACAGCCCGGACGATGCGATCGCCGGATAACTGAATTAAATAAACCAGAACGACGAGCAATACCAGTACTGTATTCATTACGGTAGCGTTGTAACCAATATAGCCGTACTGATAGCCAATCTGTCCAAGACCACCGGCACCGACGGCACCGCCCATCGCGGAGTAACCAACCAGCGTGATAAGGGTGATGGTGGCCGCATTGACCAGTCCTGGCAGCGCTTCTGGCAGTAATACCTTACGTACAATTTGCAGCGGCGTGGCGCCCATCGCACGAGAGGCTTCTATCAGCCCGGTCGGGATTTCGAGCAGCGCGTTTTCCACCATACGGGCGATAAACGGCGCGGCACCGACGGTCAGCGGAACGATAGCTGCCTGCAGTCCGATAGAGGTGCCTACGATCATGCGGGTGAACGGAATCATCCACACCAGTAAGATGATGAACGGGATGGAACGGAAAATGTTCACCAGCGCAGAGAGCGTACGGTAGAGCTTCGCGTTCTCAATAATTTGCCCCGGACGCGTTACGTACAGCAACACGCCGACCGGCAGACCAATCACAAAGCCAAAAAAACCGGACACAAAGGTCATTGCCAGCGTTTCCCATACGCCGCGAACCAGCAGCCACATCATCGGCTCAGACATAACCCAGTACCTCTACTTTTACATGGTGTTCCTGCAACCAGCTAATGGCTGCTTGTGTATCTTCCTGTGTGCCGTGCATTTCAGTCAGCATGATGCCGAACTTCACGCCGCCGGCGTAATCCATCTGCGCGCTAATAATGTTGTTATTCACATTAAAGCGACGGGCCGTCTCAGAAAGTAGCGGTGCATCGACCGAATGACCGGTGAATTCCATACGCAGCATCGGCACGCTGTCGGCTTCCGGCTCCGCTTTTAAACGTTCCAGATAATCTTCCGGAATATCCAGGTGCAGCGTGGACTGGATAAATTTCTGTGCCAGCGGCGTTTTCGGGTGTGAGAACACTTCACTAACGGTGTCTTGCTCAATCAGTTCACCATTACTGATGACCGCCACGCAGTCACAAATACGTTTTACAACGTCCATCTCGTGAGTAATCAGCAGAATGGTGAGTCCCAGACGACGATTAATATCTTTCAATAATTCCAGAATCGAGCGGGTCGTTGCCGGATCGAGTGCGCTGGTGGCTTCATCGCACAGCAACACTTTGGGATTACTTGCCAGCGCACGGGCGATCGCCACACGCTGTTTTTGTCCACCGGAAAGGTTTGCCGGGTAGCTATCGTGCTTGTCTCCAAGACCAACCAAATCCAACAGTTCTGTTACGCGGCGTTTGATCTCTTCTTTTGGCGTGTTATCCAGTTCCAGCGGTAGTGCGACGTTACCGAACACCGTACGGGAAGAGAGCAGGTTAAAGTGCTGAAAAATCATGCCGATTTGACGGCGAGCTTTAGTCAACTCCGACTCAGAAAGCGTGGTCAGCTCCTGACCGCCAACCTGAACGCTGCCTTCGGTAGGGCGTTCGAGTAGGTTAACGCAGCGGATGAGCGTACTTTTACCGGCGCCGGAGGCGCCAATAACGCCATAAATCTGCCCGGCAGGAACATGCAGGCTGACATTATTTAGCGCCTGAATGGTGCGAGTCCCCTGCTGGAACACTTTGGTGATATTCGAAAGTTTAATCATTGGTTATTTATTATCGTAATTAAGTTAGCCGTGGCATTTTCGTCTGTCAGGTACGGTCGAAGCCGTCAACAAGATGGATGTTAAGGCATCCAGACGTCTAAATCAATCGGGCTTTGCACGATGAGCACTTTCTTGCCCGCTGAAACATGCGATACTAGAGTCACATGCCTTATTCAGGAGCTATAAAAGGTGGCAAAGTCTGTACCCGCAATTTTTCTCGACCGTGACGGTACCATTAATGTGGACCACGGTTATGTACATGAGATCGACGAGTTTGAGTTTATCGACGGCGTTATTGATGCCATGCGTGAACTTAAAAAGATGGGTTACGCGCTTATTATCGTGACGAACCAGTCTGGTATCGCGCGTGGTAAATTTACTGAGGCGCAGTTTGAAACGTTGACCGAATGGATGGACTGGTCGCTGGCCGATCGCGACGTTGAGCTGGATGGTATCTACTACTGCCCGCATCACCCGCAGGGTACTGTAGAAGAGTATCGTCAGGTCTGCGACTGCCGTAAACCGCATCCTGGCATGTTTATCTCCGCCCGAGACTTCTTGCACATCGATATGGCCGCTTCTTATATGGTAGGCGACAAAATTGAAGATATGCAGGCGGCGGCAGCTGCGAATGTTGGCACGAAGGTATTGGTGCGCACAGGCAAACCCGTCACGCCGGAAGCAGAAAATGCGGCAGATTTGGTCATAAATAGTCTGGCAGACCTGCCAATGGCGATAAAAAAGCAGCAAAAGTAAGCGTTGTGGATAAAAGGTGAGCGGTTGAAACAAAAATGCATTTTTCCGCTTGTCTTCCTGAGTCGACTCCCTATAATGCGCCTCCATCGACACGGCGGATGTGAATCACTTCACACAAAC